>Ga0073934_10000093_pt1 | contig 257850 bp, 240 predicted proteins | sample LarsenN4metaG_FD_76834 | JGI IMG/M metagenome (GOLD analysis project Ga0073934, IMG submission 76834) | Hot spring sediment bacterial and archeal communities from British Columbia, Canada, to study Microbial Dark Matter (Phase II) - Larsen... ...
CTTCCGGCGAAAAGCCGGGGGCGCCTCTGGCGGTCCCGGCAGGCTTTGCGGTTCTTGATTCGCTTGTCATGGCTCCACTCTCTCAAGAGTTGGAGCCTCCGGCAAACCCGGGGCGGTTCAACCTGAAAAAAGACGCCGCATTTAAATCTAGGATTCCCATATCTCGTTGACCGATGATCTGTTGCTAAAGCGTAGGTGAACGACGCTTGAGAGACGTAAGAAGCTCCCCACGCGAATAGAGCTGCGGTTAGTCCCCACGCGAAGAATTCTAGAACAGACCCCAACGGTTTGAGCCACGGCAAGCACTTCGGAGCCAATTGACCGAGGAAAGCAATCGTGGCCACTGCACCACCGCTATTGACTAGTAGAGCTGCCTTAAGCGCTTCCTTCCCGAATTCTCGAGTCGCTTTGGCGGACTCATCGATGGCCTTTTGCTGCGCTTCCCCCTCTATTTTATCTTGTCCGGGACACTTTTGTGACACGACTTCAACTTGGCCCATTTACAGGAATCCTTGCTTAACCCGCAACGAAGGCTTCGAGACCCGACAGGCGCAGCTTCGGCGCGAGCGTCGGCGGCACGCGCGGCCTGTACTTTTCAACGTGGGCCTTGACGTGCGCGATGTGCTCGGGCGTCGAACCGCAGCAGCCGCCGACGATGTTGACAAGTCCGTCCCGCGCCCACGGCTCGATCTGACAGGCCATGTCGTGGGGCGTCTCGTCGTACTCGCCCATGGCGTTGGGAAGGCCCGCGTTCGGATACGCCGACACAAGCGTGTCGGCGACCGCCGCGAGCTCGGCGAGATAGGGCCGCATCAGCTCGGCGCCGAGCGCGCAGTTGAGACCGATCGAGAACGGCTGCAGGTGCCGCATCGAATACCAGAAGGCCGTCGGCGTCTGGCCGGAGAGCGTGCGGCCCGAGCGGTCCGTGATGGTGCCCGAGATCATGATTGGCAGCGTGATGCCGGTCTCGTCGAACACCTCGAGCGTGGCGACGCCCGCCGCCTTGGCGTTGAGCGTGTCGAAGATGGTCTCGATCAGAATGATGTCGGCCCCGCCCGCGACGAGACCCCTCACCTGCGTCTTGTAGGCCTCCCGCAGCTCATCGAACGTGATGTTGCGGTAGGCCGGATCATTGACGTCGGGGGAGATCGAGGCCGTGCGATTGGTCGGCCCGACGGCGCCGGCGACGAAGCGGGGCCTGTCCGGCGTCCGCGCCTCCGCGGCATCGCAGGCCGCCCGCGCCAGCCGGGCAGCGGCGACGTTGATCTCGTGGGCCAGTTCTTCCATGCCGTAATCGGCCATCGAGATCACCTGCGCATTGAACGTGTTGGTCTCGATGATGTCGGCGCCGGCCGCCAGATACTGATCGTGAATCTCGCGGATTATGCTCGGTTGCGTGAGAACGAGCAGGTCGTTGTTCCCTTTGACGTCGCGCGACCAGTGCTTGAAGCGCTCGCCGCGGTAGGCGGCCTCGTCGAGCTTGTGCCGCTGGATCATGGTGCCCATCGCGCCGTCGATGATCAGGATGCGCGCGCGGGCGGCGGCCTTGAGCGCCTGCGCGCGCCGTTCGGCCTCCGCCGCCGATCGCGCCGGATGTGACATGCGTCTGTCCCCGTTGTCTCTTCTGCCTTGCTTGCCCGGCTCGTTCATGAACTGTTAACCATCCGCCACGCATGAAGTTAAGCGTTGGCCGTTCCTTGATCGGAGTCCCAAATGCGCCACTTCATACTCGCCTCTGCCGCCGCCGCCGTGCTGTCGCTGTCGGCCATGTCCGCCGGCGCCGCCCCGATGAGCACCTCGGACTTGCTGCGCCCGGAAACGTCGGTGAGCAAGACCTGGGTGAAGTGCTACCGGGTCTGCCGCACCTACGGCTGGTGCGGCTATGGCTATCGCAAGTACCGCTGCTGCAAGTACTGGCGCCGCTACTGCCGCTGAGCGATCGGAACCGCTCCGGTTGCTCATCCGCGCCCGGCCCCCGCTTCGGCCGGGCGCATTTCGTTCCGCGCTCCCTCACGCCGCCGCATCAACGCGCGTTGCCTTCGGCCGCAGCCCAAGCAAATGGCAGATGGCATAGACGAGGTCGGCGCGGTTGAGCGTGTAGAAATGAAACTGCCGCACGCCGGCATCGACCAGATCGAGCACCTGCTCCGCCGCCACCGCCGCCGCCACCAGATGCGAGGTCGCCGGGTCCTCGTCGAGGCCCTCGAAGCGCCGGACGAGCCACGCCGGAATGCTCGCTCCCGTCTTCGCGGCAAAGCCTGCGATCTGCTTGAAGTTGTGCATCGGCACGATGCCCGGCACCACCGGGCACCAGATGCCGCGGGCCCTGACCCGCTCGAGAAAGCGCAGGTAATGGGCGTTGTCGAAAAAGAACTGCGTGATGATGCGGTCCGCGCCAGCATCGATTTTGGCCTTGAGGTGGTCGATGTCGGCCTCGATCGTCGGGCTCTCCGGATGCTTTTCGGGATAGCCGCCGACCGAGACCTCGAAGTTCCCAGTCCGTTTGATCGCCGCGACGAGGTCGGCGGCCTGCGCGTAGCCGCCGGGATGCGGCACGTAGCGCGTTCCAACACCCGTCGGCGGGTCGCCGCGCAGCGCCACGATGTGCCGCACGCCGGCTTCAGCGTATCCCCTGATGACCTCATCGAGTTCTTCGCGCGTGGCGTTGACGCAGGTGAGGTGCGCCGCCGGCTTCAACCTCGTCTCGCGGACGAGCCGCGCAACGGTGTTGTGCGTCCGCTCCCGCGTCGAGCCGCCGGCGCCATAGGTCACCGAGACGAAGGCGGGGGAGAGCGGTTCCAGCCGGCGCACCGCCGACCAGAGCGCCTCCTCCATCTTCTCCGTCTTCGGCGGAAAGAACTCGAACGACACGACGATGTCGCCATTGCCGACGATCCGGCTGCGGCGCTCGGGCCTGTCCCCAACCGTGCTCATGCTCGTTATGCCTCCACCTTGCGGCGCGCCGCCTGACCGTCGCGGTTTTCCTTCGTGCACGGCCGGTCCGCCGTCCAAAGGATCACCGTCAGCTTCTCACCGCTTGCGCCCGCCTCCGGTGCGAGTTCCCGGATCGCAGCCGTCTTGAGGCCGGCATCGGCGAGCCATTCCGCAACCTGATTTGCCGCAAAGCCGAGCCGCTCGTGCGCATGCGTATCGCGCAGAAACTCGAGCGCGTGCGGCGCGAAGTCGGCGATGACGAGCCGTCCGCCCGGAGCCAGCACGCGTGCCGCCTCTCGGATGGCCTGCGCAGGCTCGGCCAGAAAGTGCAGCACCTGATGCATGACGACCGCATCCGCCGCGCCGTCGGCGAGCGCCACGTCGTAAAGATCGCCGTGCCGGACCACGGCGTGCGTGATCCCCGCCGCCTCGAGGCGGCCGCGGGCGTAGGCGAGCATCGACGGATTGATGTCGATTCCAACCCCTCGTTCGTAGTCCTTCGCAAAGAGCTCCAGCATCCGGCCGGTGCCCGTGCCAAGATCGAGAAGCAACCTCGGCCGGCGACCGCCCAAGGCCTCTTTGAGCGCGGCCTCTACCGTGCTCTCGCTGACATGCAGCGCCCGGATCCGATCCCACTCCGCTGCGTGCCTTTGAAAGTAGGTCTGCGCGGCCGCTTCACGCTCCCGTTTGAGGGCTACGGCTCTCGCCGCATCGCGCACGAGCGTCGGGTCATCGGTCGCAACCGCCGCCAAGACCCCATCGAGCAATGCGCCCGCCGCACCCGTCTCAACGCGCTGAAAATAGGCCCAGCTGCCATCCCGGTACCGCTCGATAAGACCCGCCTCCGTCATGAGCTTCAGGTGGCGGCTGATCCGCGGCTGGCTCTGGCCCAGGATGCGCGTGAGATCCTTGACGCTCAGTTCGCCCGACCGCAGCAGCATCAGAACGCGAAGCCGCGTCGGCTCCGCCGCCGCCTTCAACATGGTCACCACTGTTCGCGGGTCGAGCATCAAGTTCCACCTCGTGCGTCGCGAACAATATAAACATATCTTTATGTGTCAAGAAAAAGGCTGCGCACTGTTAAGACTCTGAGACCCATGCAGGTGCGCCATTGGCGGAGCTATCATCAAAGCCGGCGCCTGGTTGCCGTAGCCTGCTACCCGAGAAATCTGCATGTCTCCTGCGGCTTCTTCCGTTCGACGGCGGGCGGCAGCCGGATTACGCAACGCTTGAGGTCTACGTCAGCATGCCCACCGCGACAGATCGTGAAACGGAGGCGGTCAGCGAGCACCCGCCATCCGTCCTCGGACCTCGCGATCGGCGCGCTTCAGCCGATGTACTCATGTGATCTCTGCGGGGCCGTGCATGTCCGTCCTTGTCTTTCAAATCGGCAGCGTCATCGCGGCAACGCTCGTCGCGCTCCTTGTCGCGACGCTGCTGCGTCCGTCGCTGCGGATCTGGCCAACACCGGGCCCGGGAACGTGGCAGAGCTATGTCTTCTGGCCGCTGTTCCGTTCCCTCAACGTGCTGGCCTTCGCGGCCGCCTGGTTCGACCGCACCCCCCTGCTTGGCCTTTCCGCCCCGCTTCGCAGTGCCGCGGCGGCAGTCTGCTTGGCGGCGATCGGCGTTTTCGTTTGGGCATTCCGCGTCCTCGGCCGCGACAATAGTTACGGCGCCACGGACGGCCTCGTCACGGCCGGCATCTATCAATGGTCGCGCAATCCGCAGAACGGCATGCTGATGCTCGTCTATGGGAGCCTCGCCATAGCCGCCGACAGCCTCGCCGCGACGACGCTGTGCGCTGGCATGATCCTCGTCTACTGGTTGATGATCCTGCTCGAGGAACCGTGGCTGAGGCAGGCCTATGGGGCCGCCTATGAGAACTATTGCCGGGAGGTGCCGCGCCTCTTCAACTGGCGCCGCCTTGTTCGCTGGAACCGCGGGCGCACCTGAGCGGGATCGCCGACATCGGCCGCGCCGGAGGTTGCCTGACGCCGCCCCGCCTTGCATGTGTGCGCCGCGTCCGCTCGCAGCCGGCTACCTCGCGCCTGACTGCGGCGGGTCGGGCGGCCCCGGCACTGCGAGCCGCACATCCGGATTGGCCGTCAGCAAGGCGCCGATGCGCGCCACGCCGTCGAGCGCCTCACTGACGCGCGGATCGGCGAGACGCGCCTCCGCCAGCGCTCGCGCGATCTCGCCCGCATAGAACGTCAGCGCCGCGCCGAGCTCCTGCGTTCCGAACGCTGCGGCTTCACCGGACATCAAGCTACTCCTTGAGAAAGCCTGCCACCGCCTCGATGACGACCGGCATCACCGGCAGCGACGGATCGCTATAGCCGCGCGTCTGACCGGGGTCGTCGTCGAGGACCTCCTTCAAGGTGTGCGTCAGACGCGGCTCCCAGCGGCTCCTGATGCCCGCGCGCGCCTCGACGAGCGCATTGAAATCGAAGCGGCCGATCTGCAGGTCACCGCCGCCGCCGATGACCAGAATGGGCGCCGCCTGCTCCTTCACGAGCGGCGCGGGGTCGATGGCCAGGACCGACTTCAGGAACGGCTGCACAGAAGGACGAAAGAGCGTATCGAGCGGGGGCTTGAGTTCGCCGGCATCGCGCCCCTTCTCGAGTTCGCCGATGGCGCGCTCGATCGCATCCCTGAGCGCCTCCGGCATCGGCTGGCGGTCGAATTGCTGGCGCAGGATCACGGAGAGCGGCCGCCCCGCGGACATGAGGAGCACGAGCTTGTCGACCTTCTGCCTGCGCGCGGCGAGCAGCGCGAGCAAACCGCCTTCGCTATGACCGACGATGGCCACCGACCTGATCCCAGGCTGTTTGCCGATCCAGGCCGCAAGCGCAGCGGCGTCCTCGGCGTAGGTGTGGATCGTGACGTCCTTCTCATCGAAGGGCCTGCCGTCGCGGCCCGCCCGGCTGGCGCCGACCCCGCGCTTGTCGAAGCGCAGGCTGGCAATGCCCACCGCGGCAAGCCCCTCGGCGAGCTGCCGGTAGGCATCGGTTTTGATCCCGAGAATGCTGTTGCCGTCACGATCCGTCGGACCGGAGCCCGCCACGATCAGCACGCCTGTCGTGGCGCCCTCCGGCCTGAGCCAGGTGCCGGCGATCGCTTCCACCGTGACCGCCTCGCCGGCCGGCGTCGCCGCAAGCGCCCGCCCGATCTCCGCGGCCACCCAGAGCGCGACGGCAAGCGCGGCAAGGCCAATCCCGATTGTGCGCGTCATGTGCCAAGTCTTTCCCTGTGCTATCACCGTCCCTCCCTCATCCGCCACAACCGGGACCCGAGCATGGCCGAGCCGCCGCGCAAGACACTCGACGATCTCATCGCCATCATGGCCGCGCTGCGCACGCCCGTGACCGGCTGCCCTTGGGATCTCGAGCAGAGCTTCGAGACCATTGCGCCTTACACTATCGAAGAGGCCTACGAGGTGGCCGACGCCATCGAGCGCGGCGACCTCGCCGACCTCGAGGAGGAGCTTGGCGACTTGCTCCTGCAGGTTGTCTACCACGCACGCCTCGCCGAGGAGGAGGGGGCATTCACGTTCGCCGACGTCGCTCACGGCGTGGCGAGCAAGATGATCCGCCGGCATCCGCACGTCTTCGGCGACGCCGAGGCGCGCTCCGCCGGCATGGCCAAGGACGCGTGGGAGCGCATCAAGTCGGTGGAAAAGGCCGAGAAGGCGCAACGCAAGGCCGCGCGCGCCGGTCGCCAGGGCACCGCGCAGGTCGCCGATGCGGCCAGCGCGACGCCCTCGCTTCTTGACGCCGTTCCGATCGGCCTGCCCGGGCTCACGCGGGCGGTAAAACTGCAGGACGCGGCAGCCCGCGTCGGCTTCGATTGGCCGTCGGTGGCGCCGGTCTTTACAAAAGTGCGCGAGGAACTCGCCGAGCTCGAGGCCGCAGCGCGGCGCCTCGACCCGAGGGGACCCGAGGCGGGGCGGGCCACCGCCATCGATAAGGACGCGGTCACCGAGGAACTGGGCGACCTCCTCTTCGTGATCGCCAACATCGCCCGCCACCTCGCCATTGACCCGGAGACGGCGCTGCGCCGGGCCAATGCGAAATTTGTCCGCCGCTTTCGCCACATCGAGACCGCGCTCGCCGCGCGCGGCAGCTCGCCGGCCAAATCAAATCTCGCCGAGATGGACGCGCTCTGGAACGAGGCGAAGGCAGACGAGCGCGCCGCGCGGTCCGGCGGGCTCGACAAGTCCGAGGACCCCGCATGAGAGGATGGGACGCGGTCCGGCGGCGCTGCTACCGCTCGCCCTCGAGGGCAAGGCCGGCCTGCTTCAGCCGCGCGACAAGCCGCCCCCGGCGCACCGGATCGACGCGCAGCCGATAGCGGACCGCCCCGTCGGTCCCGGGCGTGCGCTCGAGCACTTCGGCGTTGGCGTAAAGCCAACTGGCAAGGGCGCCATCGGCCGGCGGCACGCGCACCGCAACGATGTGGTCGCTTGCCGAAAAAAACCGGTCGAGACCGTCGAGGAGAGCCGGGATGCCCTCGCCCGTCACCGCCGACACCAGGACCGGCGGCCGCTCGTTGCGGTGCGCCGCATTCTCGATCTCGATGCGTTTGTCGCTGGTGAGCTTGTCGATCTTGTTCCAGACGTCGATCAGACGGGCCTCGGGGCCGCTTGTTGGGATGCCGAGCTCTCTGAGCACCCGCTCCACGTCGGCGCGCTGGGCGGCGTGCTCGGGGTGGCTCACGTCCTGAACATGCAGGATCACATCGGCGGCAATCACTTCCTCGAGCGTTGCGCGGAAGGCCGCCACCAGCATGGTCGGCAGCTCCGAGATGAAGCCCACGGTATCCGACAGGATGACCCGCCGGCCGCTCGGCAGGCGGATCTCGCGCATCGTCGGATCGAGCGTCGCGAACAGCTGATCCTTGGCGACGACGCCGGCGCCGGTGATGGCGTTGAAGAGGGTGGACTTGCCTGCGTTGGTGTAACCGACGAGCGCCGCCACCGGATAAGGCACCCGGCGACGTCCCGCCCGGTGCAGCTCCCGCGTGCGCACGACGTCGGCCAGTTCCTCGCTGATCTTCTCAATGCGCGCCTCGAGCATCCGCCGGTCGAGCTCGAGCTGGGTCTCGCCGGGTCCGCCGAGGAACCCGGCGCCGCCGCGCTGACGCTCGAGATGCGTCCAGCTCCTGACCAGCCGGCCCTTCTGGTAGTTGAGATGGGCGAGCTCGACTTGCAGCCGACCTTCGCGGGTGCGCGCGCGCCGCCCGAAGATCTCGAGGATCAGTCCCGTGCGGTCGAGGACTTTCGCCGCCCACGCCTTCTCCAGATTGCGCTGCTGCACGGGCGAGACCAGGTGGTCGACAATGACGAGCTCGATGGCGAGCTCCTTCACCAGCTGGCCGATCTCCTCGACCTTGCCCGAGCCGAGCAGGGTGGCCGGCCTGGGCGAGGCCACCGGCACGATCATGGCTTTGACCACGTCGAGGTCGATCGCCTCCGCAAGCCCGATCGCCTCGGCGAGCTTGTCCTCGGGACTGTGCACGGCCGCTGGCGGACCGTGCCCGGCCGGACGCCCTTCCCCCGCTTGCGGCCGGCGCTGCCGAGCCATCACGGGCACGACGACAAGCGCGCGTGTTGCCGCCCGCCGACGCTCGACCGGCCGTCGACCGCGCCTGCGGAAAGGTTCAGGAGTGTTGTCGCGGTCGGCGATGGGTTGCTGCTACCCTTGTGACTTCTCTTCCGAATCGCTGTCCATCAGGTGGACCGGGGCGCCGGGCATGATTGTCGAGATGGCATGCTTATAGACAAGTTGCGAGTGCCCGTCCCGCTTGAGCAGCACGCAGAAATTGTCGAACCAGGTGACGATGCCCTGCAGCTTGACGCCATTGATCAGGAAAATCGTGAGCGGCGTCTTCTGTTTGCGTACGTAATTCAGAAACGTATCTTGCAGACTCGGTGCCTTTTCTGCGGCCATGACGGCTTTTCCATTCTTGTTATCGCGGCCCTGGAAACAGTCGCATCGGTGCTCCGATCGACGGCGTGAACGCCATGCTCATTATGCACACCGACGGGAAAACGAAAAGTAACGGACGGACGAATGACAAGCGAGCGGCCGTCGGACGCCGGGACGTTCTGGGACCAGCCCGCCCCTCAGGCCGCCGCGATCTCGGCCACCTCATGAAAGCGCCGCCGCAGCCGCAGCGTCAGAAGTCCCGGCTCGCCGTTGCCGATGGTGACCCCGTCAATCGCCACGACCGGCATGACGAGGTTCGTCGCCGACGTGATGAACGCCTCGCGCGCGCGCTTTGCCTCCTCAAGCGAAAATGCCCGTTCGACCAGCTCGATTCCCTCCCGCTTGAGCAAGTCGATGAGCGTCGTGCGCGTGACGCCGCGCAAAATCGCGTTGTCGATGTGGCGCGTGATGAGCCGTCCCTGCCCGTCGAGGATCCAGGCGTTGGCGGAGGCTCCTTCCGTCACCATTCCGGCCTCGTCGACGAACCAGGCATCCTTGGCGCCCGCCGCCTTCGCCGCCTCCTTGGCGAGCGAGGCAGGCAGCAGCATCACCGTCTTGATATCGCAGCGCTCCCAGCGGTTGTCCGGCACCGACTTGACGGCAATGCCCTTGGCGGCCGCCTCCTCGGCCTTGGCGGCGTTGGCCGAGCGCGCGATGCACACGACCGTGGGCGGCGTCCCCTCGGGCGGGAAGAAGAAGTCGCGCGGGTTACTCCCCCGGGAGACCTGCACATAAAGCGAGCCGTTGACGAGCCGGTTGCGCCGGATGGTCTCGCGCAGTACCCGGAACCACGCCCCGCGTGACATGGGCGCCGGCATCCTGAGCTCGCCGAGCGAGCGTTCGAGCCTGTCCATATGACGCGTCTCGTCGACGAGGCGGCCCCCCTTGACCTCGATCACTTCGTAGACGGCATCGCCGAACTGAAAGCCGCGGTCCTCCGCGTGCACGCCCGCCTGGGCATAGGGAACGAACTGTCCATTGACGTAGACGAAGCGGGACATGCGAAGTGGCTCCTCGGCCTGGCTGGAACATTGGCGATGACATGTCGCGCCGCTTGCGAACGGGCAACCGGCGTGTCGCACGATGCCGGCCTCAGCCGGCCTTCACCTCGCCCGATCGCTGCTCCGCGCCCACGCCCAGCGCCCTGAGCTTGCGGTGCAGCGCCGAACGCTCCATGCCGACGAACTCCGCCGTGCGCGAAATGTTGCCGCCGAAGCGATTGATCTGCGCCAGGAGATACTCGCGCTCGAAGATCTCACGCGCCTCGCGTAACGGCATCGACATCAGATGCTCGGCGCCTCCGTTGACCGGCAGCGGCACGTTGGAGCCAATCTCCTCCGGCAGCATGTCGGCGGTGATGACGGTGCCCGGTTCGCCTCCGGCCAGAATCATCAGCCGCTCGATATTGTTTCGGAGTTCGCGCACGTTGCCGGGCCAGTCGTGCGCCTGCAGCACGGCAATGGCATCGTCGCCGATCTTCCTCGGCGCCAGCCCCGAGGCGGTCGCGATCTGGCCGACGAAGTACTCGATGAGCGCCGGGATGTCGTCGCGCCGCTCGGCGAGGCTCGGCACACGCAGCGGCACCACGGCGAGCCGATGATAGAGGTCCTGCCGGAAGCGGCCCTCCTGCATCTCGCGCTCGAGGTCGCGGCTCGTCGAGGAGACGATGCGGACGTCGACCGCCACCTTCGGACCGCCGCCGAGGCGCTGGAACTTCTGCTCGACGAGAACGCGCAGCACCTTGCCTTGCGTCTCAAGCGGCATGTCGGCGACCTCGTCGATGTAGAGCGTGCCGCCATGCGCCTCCTCGAGCGCCCCCACCTTCCTGGGCCCGGCGCGATCCTCGGTGCCGAAGAGCTCCTCCTCGACCCGGCTTGGGTCCATGGCCGCGGCATTGAGCACGACGAAGGGCCCGTCCTTCCGCGCCGAGCGGGCGTGGATGACGCGCGCGGTCAGCTCCTTGCCGGACCCTGAGGCGCCGCGGATCATGATCCGGCTGTTGGTCGCCGCCACCCGCTCGATCTGATTGCGCAGCTGGTTGATCGCCGCCGACTTTCCGATCATCTCTGTGCTTTGCGTGGAGCGCTCGCGAAGCTCCTTGACCTCCCGGCGCAGCTGCGAGGCCTCGAGCGCCCGGAGCGTGACCAGCACGAGCCGGTCCGCCTTGAACGGCTTCTCGATATAGTCGTAGGCCCCGCGCTTGATGGCGGTGACCGCCGTCTCGATGTTGCCGTGACCCGAGATGATGACCACGGGCAGATCCGGGTGCTGACGCTTGATCTGGGAGAGCACCTCAAGCCCGTCGAGACGGCTTCCCTGCAGCCAGATGTCGAGGATGACGAGGTGCGGCCGGCGCTCCTCGATCGCCTTCAGCGCCTCGTCGGCGTCGCGCGCGGTACGCGGCGTATGTCCCTCGTCCTCGAGGATCCCCGAGATCAGCTCTCGGATGTCGGCCTCGTCATCGACGATGAGGATATCGGATGGCATTGCTTGGCTCCCGGTCGACTGATCCTGGCTCAGGCTGCGCCCTGCCGCGCGGGCACAGGCCCGCTGGCAGCGGCTGATTGATCCGGCGCTCCGCGCCCGGCTCCGGCACTCTTCTGGCGACTGGGCAGCGTGATGCGCACCAGCGCGCCGCGCCGTCCGTCGGCAGCGGGCGGAGCGTCATCGAGGACCAGGCTGCCGCCGTGCTGTTCGACGATCTTCTGCACGATCGCCAGCCCGAGGCCCGTTCCCTTGCTCCCCTTGGTCGTGACGTAGGGCTCGAGCAGACGGCTGCGGTTCTGCCGCGGCAGGCCGGTGCCGTTGTCGATGATCTCGATGTTGATCACGTCGCCGTCCTCCCGCACGCGCGCCTCGATTCGCCCGTGCCAGTCGGCAGGACGCTCCGCCTGGGCGGCAACAGTCTCAACGGATTCTGTCGCGTTCTTGACGAGATTGGTCAGCGCCTGCGTGAGCAGGCGGCCGTCGCAGGATACAAGCAGCGGCTCAGCCGGCAGGTCGAGAACGTAGGTGATCGCCGGATGGGTCTCGCGGAACTGAATCATCGGCTCCTGCACCGCCTCGCGAATGTCGGTCGGCGCCATTTGCGGTTTCGGCACACGAGCGAAGGACGCGAACTCGTCGACCATGTTCTTGATGTCGCCGACCTGTCGGACGATCGTATCGGTCAGCTTCTCGAACGTCTCGCGGTCGCTTCCGATGCTGGCGCCCCACTTGCGGCGGATGCGTTCGGCCGAAAGTTGTATCGGCGTCAGTGGATTCTTGATCTCATGCGCGATCCGCCGCGCGACATCGCCCCAGGCGGACGTACGCTGCGCCGTGACGAGTTCGGTGATGTCGTCGAATGTGACGACGCTGCCTTGCGCTTCCCCCGTCGTCTGCTCGCGCGTGATGCGCACGTCGAACGTGCGCTCGTTCTCGCCGACCATGAGCGAGACCTGCGCCTGCGCGCGGCCGCGACTGCCGGTTTCGTGCTCGCGCTCGGCAATAGCGGCAAACTCGGGCACGATGTCCGCAAGCGGCTTGCCGATCATGGCGCCGGCGGGTCTGGCAAGGAGGCGCTCGGCCGACGGGTTGGCGAGGCGCACACGGCCGTCCGCATCGAGGCCGATGACGCCGGCCGAGACGCCTGAGAGCACCGCCTCCATGAAGCGGCGGCGCTCGTCGAGCTGGGCATTGGCGTTGACGAGGTCCGAGCGCTGGCGGTGAAGCTCCCGCGTCATCATGTTGAAATCCTTCGAGAGCCGCCGGAGGTCGCCCTCGCCGCGCCGCAACGGCAGGACCACCGTGAGATCGCCGCGAGCGACGCGCTGTGCGGCATCGATGAGGCGGCGGATCGGCGCGACCAGATGGCCGGCGAACCATAGTCCGCACCAGATCGCGGCCAGCGTGCCGGTAAGCGAGATCATGAAATACATGACGCCATGCACGACCCTGAGCGGCCCGCGCGCCGCGCGCAGCCGCTCGTACTCGGCAACCGCCGCCTCGGTGCGCGACAGATGCGCGAGCACGCGAGGATTGACGCTGCGGGCAACGTATAGGTAGTGGCCGGGCAGGCTCTCGAGGCGCGCCAGAGCGGCGACCCGGTTCGTCGTGCCCGGCAGGATCAGCGGCACCTGACCGGCCTCGGCAAGCCGCAAGACCTCGGCGCTCGGCGTCTCGAAGCGCACGCGCGTGTCGCCTGCGGCCTGCAGCAGCGGCTGGCCCGTCCTGTCGACGAGAACGGCGACCGAAAGATCGCGCAGCCCCGTCTGCGCGATCATCAGGTTGCGCAGCTCCGTGCTCTCGGCGATCGGGCCCTTGAGGCCCCGGCTCAGGTCGTCGAGGTCCTTGGCCATGTTGACGACGTCGGTGCGAATGACCTGACCGTGCTCGTCGAGATAGGCCCGCGCCACATCGATCGAGCTCGCGACGATGGTCCGCGTGCGGGTCGAGAACCAATTGTCGATCGAGCGCGAGAAGCTGACCGTCGCAGCCAGCGCCAACAGCAGCGCCGGAGCCGCCGCGATCAGCGTGAACAGTCCGACGATCCGCACATGGATGCGGGCGCCGGCCTCCTTGCGCTGCCAGGCGCGCCACAGCCCGGCCGCCTGCAGGCCAAGGACGCCGAGCATCGCAAGGATCAGAACGACGTTGACGAGGAGCGTGATCAGCACGACGTCGTTGCGCGGTGCGATCGGCGTCAGACCGGTCAGGATCAGGTACGTCGCAAGTCCTGAGATCAGCGACAGAACGACGATCACGAGGCCGCCCCAGAAGGCCCTGTCGCCGGCCCCGAGCCCGCCAGCCGGCAGGGCCCCCGAAGACAGGGCCGCCGGCGCCTTGCCGCCGTTATCGGGGCTAGACCGGGGGCTCGGGTCCGCTGTCGGCTGCTGCTGAGGCGTCACTGGCGTTCACGTCCCCGACGCGGCAAGGCTTCCGACACAATCCGAGGGACCCGCGAGATCCCCGGACGCGCTGCGGTCAATATTGAGGTGACGCAGTGGAACCACAAGTCATCCTCAAACTGTGACATTTCCGCGACATTATTGCATTACAGTCGCGTCCAGGGCTGGTCAAGGACAAGTCTTGTCGCCTCTGATGTCGGTCTCGGCGGCCGTGGGGCGGGCGAATTGAAACGCCGCAAGCGCGGCAACCGAATGGACTGATCGCGCTGGGATCGGCCGCGGCACGCGGGTCTTGCCGGAGCGCTCTGGCCCACCGGGCGCGAATCGTGGTTAACGACTGTTCAATCAGTTTCCCTTACCGTCAGACTCAATTTGGCAACGTTACGACGTGAGCGCCGATGATGAAGCTTGCTTTTGACGAAGTCGCGCCGTCACAGGACTTCAGCAACCTTCCAATTCATCTGGAGCTTCGCTCGTCGAATGCCGCCGGCTTCGTCCGCCTGTTGATGCTCACCCCGATGCTGGTGCTGCTGGCGTTCCCGTTCACGATCATCGCCGCCAGCGCCGCCGAGCCGACCGCCTTCTCGATCGTGCTCGAGAACCCCATCGGGGCCGCCAAGGCCCTTGCCGGTCTGACGGCCTTGGCCTTGCTGGTTGCCTGGCCCTTGCAGCGTGTCCTGATGCGATTCGGCGCTCGTCGCACGGTGGTCATCACCAAACAGGATGTCGTGATCCGTGACCGGGCGCCGTTCCGCGCCCGCACGCTGGCCGCGCCGCTGCGCTCCTACGCGGGCCTTGCGCATCACGTTCGCACGAGCCTGTCGGGAACCCGACATGAGCTCATTCTTGTCCACAGCGATCGCAGAAAATCCGTGCTTCTGGCCGTCGCCGACCGCATCTCGCAAGACACCCTGGATCGCGCTAAGGCTCTGTTGGAGCTGCCGGAACTCCCGGCCCGGCAGCTCTACAGCCGGCGTTGACGCAGCGCACCCGCCGGCACGCCTGAGGCTTGCGATCAAAAATTCGACACGTTGACCGGCGAGTGAAGCGGCTTGCCGTAAGGGTGTTGTCTCGGGCGCCTTGACGGGCGAAGGCGGCTGCGATCCAGTGCGTCCGGCGACGCGAAGCGGCCTGGCAGGCGGCGGCAGTCTGGCCGGCCGTGCTGAGGTAGGGAGGGATGGATGTCGGTGCTGCGCTTTGGTCCAGGATCCGTGGCCCGGATTGCCCCCATCATTGGACTGCTCGCTGCTCTCTTCGTCACCCCGGTGCGCGCCGACCCGGCGGTTGCCTTCATGGAGAAGGTCGCGCGCGAGCTGCTGGCCGCAACCCGCACGAAGTCGCCTGAGCTGATCGCAAGCGTCGTGCATCGCTACGGCGATGTCGGCTTCATCGGCAACTATTCGCTCGGCAGCTACAAGGGCCAGCTGCTGCCCTCCGACCGGCAGAGCTACATCACCGGCATGGTTCGCTTTCTCGGCCGCTACGCGGCCCTGGAGGCGCCAAAGTATCCGGTTGCGGGCTACAAGATCCTCTCGAGCACGCAAGGCGCCTCCGGCGTGATGGTGGACAGCCGAATCGACCTGCGGGACGGCACCTCCTACGAGGTGCGCTGGCTGCTCGCCAAGTATGGCAGCACCTACCGCGTGCGCGACGCGATGGTGTTCGGTTTCTGGATGACGCCCTTCCTCAAGAAGCTGTTCGAGGGCTACGTCCAGGAAAACGGCGGCAACGTCCGGGCGCTGGTCGCCGTGCTCAATCGCTGATCAAGCGACGCGTCAGGCCGCGCCACCGCATTCCCGGAACGGCACGAAACCGTTCAGTAACGGCACGCCGTCCCATTGTGCATCAGCGGATTGTGCATCAGCGGAGCGCAAGCCCGATCTCGGCGGTTTGCACGGGCAGATCGAGCCAGACCTCGAGGCTGCCGGTGTACGAAGTGAACATGGACACCGCCGCAAGCCCGCCGACAAACAGCGCGGCATAGGCCACGACCCGCCTGGCGCCGTCGCGCTGCGACGCCCAGGCTGCGCAGAAGAGCAGGGCCGTAATGACATAGAGCGCGAGCGAAATGAGCTCAGGAATCCGCAACTCGACCATGGGGCACCTCGCAAGACCGGGCTTGATGGGACGGGGCCGGCGGATGACGCTCTTCTCGCGCTGCACCGTCGCCTCGCCGCCCGAGCCGCGATGCACCCGTCATGCCATTCAACGCGCCCGGACGAGAACGCCGCCGCAGGTCGGCTGCGAGACGCCCGTCGTGCCCGGATAGCTGATCGGCAGGCCCCGCAGCGACCGGACCGCCAGATAGGCCCAGGCTTCTGCTTCCATCGTATCGCCGTCGAGGCCGAGCGCCTCCGCGGGGACAACCGCGTTCTCGACCCTCGCTGCAAGAAGGCGCATCAGGGTCCGGTTCCGCCGTCCGCCCCCGCACACCACCCAAAGCAGCGGCTCTTCCGGGAAATGCTCGCGCGCCTTTGCGATCGCCTCTACCGTCACGGCGGTGAGCGTCGCCGCGCCGTCCTCGGTCGAGACCGCGCCAGGATCGATGCGGCCAAAAGCCTGGCGGTCGAGCGACTTCGGCGGCAGCCGCGCGAAATAGGGATCGCGTAACGCCCTCCGAACCACCTCGTTGTCGGGACGCCCGCGCGCGGCCACGGCGCCGTCCTGATCACACGCCGCGCCGGTGCGCGCCAGCATCCAGTCGTCGATCGGCGCATTGCCGGGGCCGGTATCGAACGCCAAGAGTTCGCCGGCGCGGCCGATCCAGGTGACATTGGCGACGCCCCCGATATTGACGAAGGCGACCGGCCGATCCCCGATCCGCGCTGCGAGGGCCCTGTGATAAACGGGAACCAACGGCGCCCCTTCGCCGCCGGCCGCGACGTCCGCCGCCCTGAGATCGAACACGACGTCGATGCCGACGCGCGCCGCCAGCCGGCCGCCGTCCCCAAGTTGCACCGTCAAGCCGTCCGCCGGCCGGTGCAGCACCGTCTGGCCATGAAATCCGATCACATCGACGGCCGACGGCTGCAGCAAGCAGTCGCCGAGAAAGCGAGACAGCGCCTCGGCGTGCCGGTCGGTGAGTTCCTGCTCGACCTCGGCGAGGGGCGCCGGTCGCGCGTCCCGCCGGGTGAGGGACGCCGCCCGCGCCAGCGCGGCCCTGAGGCGCGTCCGGAATGCTTCCGGGTAGGCGACGCTCGCTCCCCGAAATCTGCGGACGTGCGCCTCGCCATCCGTCTCGAGAAGGGCAATGTCGATGCCGTCCATGGACGTCCCGCTCATCAGTCCAATGGCGCGCATCACCTTGCCCATGGTGGCCTTCCCGTGCGATGAGCGGTGACGACCGGACCGGCCCTCTGGTCACCGGCCGGCGTCAACTGCGAGGGCCGCAGGGCTAATCTGCTTCGCGTGCGCCGCGGACCGCCTGAGCCGCCCCCTTTTCCACGCCCGAGCCTACACCATGCCGACGCACAAGTCCGACTTCCTGAACGTCCTTTCCGAACGGGGCTACATTCACCAATGCTCCGATTTCGCCGGCCTCGATGCGCTGGCCGCCAGGGGCGAGGTCGTCTGCTATGTCGGCTACGACTGCACCGCGCCGAGCCTGCACATCGGCCATCTGCTCTCGATCGTCATGCTGCGCTGGCTGCAGACGACGGGCGCCGGCAAGCCCATCACCTTGATGGGCGGGGGCACCACGCGGGTCGGCGATCCCTCTGGCCGCGACGAGACCCGGCGCATCCTCCCGATCGAGCAGATCGAGGCGAACAAGGAGAGCATCAAGTCGGTCTTCTCCCGCTTCCTCAAATTCGGCCCCGGCCCGACAGACGCCCTCATGGTCGACAACGCCGAGTGGCTCGCCCCGCTCAACTACATCGAGTTCCTGCGCGATGTCGGACGGCATTTCTCGGTGAACCGCATGCTGGCCATGGACTCGGCCCGGCTGCGGCTCGAACGCGAGCAGGAACTCTCGTTCATCGAATTCAACTACATTCTGCTGCAATCCTACGACTTCGTTGAACTCGCCCGGCGCTACGGCTGCAACCTGCAGATGGGCGGCTCGGACCAGTGGGGCAACATCGTCTCCGGCATCGATCTCGGCCGCCGCATGGGCACGCATCAGCTCTATGCCTTGACCTGTCCTCTGCTCACGACCGCTTCGGGGGCCAAGATGGGCAAGACGGCAGCCGGCGCCGTCTGGCTCAACGAGGAGGGACCGGCGGGCTTTCGCCTGTCGCCCTACGAATATTGGCAGTTCTGGCGCAACACCGAGGATGCCGACGTCGGCCGCTTCCTGAAACTCTTCACGACGCTGCCGATGGACGAGATCGCGCGCCTCTCAGCCCTCAAGGATGCCGAGATCAACGAAGCGAAAAAGGTGCTCGCCACCGAGGCGACGGCGCTCCTGCACGGGCGCGCCAAGGCGGAAGCCGCCGCCGAGACCGCACGCAAGACGTTCGAGCAGGGAACGCTCGCGGAGGATTTGCCCACCATCGAGGTGCCGGAATCCGATCTGCGCAACGAACTCGGCGTGCTCGCGGCCTTCGTCACCGCCGGGCTCGTGAAGTCGAACGGCGAGGCCCGGCGTCAGATCCAGAACGGCGGGCTGCGCATCAACGACGAGCCGGTGAAGGACGAGAAGGCGAAGCTGCGACTTTCCGATCTCAGGAACGGCGTCATCAAGCTCTCGCTCGGCCGCAAGAAGCATGTGCTGCTGCGGCCGGCCTGACGCGCTGCGCGGCGGCGGCCGTTTCCGAGGCGGCACCGGCCCCGCCGGCGGCCCGGCCAAAGACCGGCCGGGAGCCGAGCATCAGCGGCCGTACTGCACCTTCTTCGCGGCCGGCCACTGCACCCGGTAGCCGAACTCGAGGACCCGCTCCTCATCGGGCTTCAGCTCGAAGTCCCAGGCGAGCACGCCGCGCTTGTCGTCGACGTTCTGCCGGCTCGGCTGCACCCGTGTCACGAGATCGACTTTGATCTCCTGGTTCTGCGACACCGGGATCTGATCCAGGATCGAGAGCTGAATCGGCCGCTCATGCTGGTTCTTCACGCTGATGCGGTAGTTCCGGACATCCGTCTTCGATGCCGAGATGAGCCCGCTCTCCCCGCGCTTCTCCTCGACCAGCGCGTGACGCACGCGGATGTTGTCGTCAGGTCCGAATCCGAGTTCGAACTCCTCGCCGGGTGCGAGCTGCGGCAGCCGGCCGTTGCCGACGAACGTGCCGTCGCGGAAGAGCGAGACCTGGCCCGGCAGGTAGGGCGTCGCGCGCGGGCTCGCGAGCTTCGCGTAGAGAAACGCCTTCGGATTGACCCGCGGCGCAGTGCGCACGACCAGCGTCGGATCGAGATCGGCCGCGTCGAGCTGCGCCCGCTTCTGCTCGCCGGTCGCGAGCACCGTGAGGCGTCCCGGAACCGCGAAGGTCACCTGGAAGGGCGCCGCTTCGACCTGCGCCTGCCGCTCGATGGCGGGCGCGGCGGCGAGTTTCGGGGAGGCGGGGACGGCGCTGCGGACCGCATCCTCGCCGGCGCGCTCGGCCTCCATGCGGGCACGCGGCGCCGGCGCCGCCACGGGTGGCGGGCGAACCGGAATGTCCGGTTCGAAGTCGACGGTGATCGGAAAAAGCTCCGGCGCCGCCGTGCCGCTCCCCGGCCGCGTCGTCGAAAGCTGCAGAGCGACATCGACCCAGTCCTCGCCGGTGCGCTGCTGGATCGAGGCGCGACGCACGAGCGCAAGTTTCGCCGGCGCGCTTCGCCCGCCCGTCGCAAGCCGTGCGTCGTAGTAGGGGGTCCAGCCTGCGCTCGTCACCTGATACCGGATGGCCAGCTCGGCCTCGAGCGCGTTGCCCGCTGAAACGAACACCTTGACCTCGGTGCGCTCCACCTGCGCCGGCGTGAGCGTCGCGAGCTTCTTTTCGAGATCTTCGATCTTGCGATCGATTTCCCGGAATTTGAGCTGGAACTCCAGGAGCGACCGCTGCGCCTCGCCGGAGCGCTGGCCGATGAGCGTGAGGAGCTGTCCCCAATCCGGCTGCGCCGCGCCGCCTGCCCCAACCGGCGCGGGATGCTGCGGCAGCTCGGTCAGCTTCTCGATGAGGGCGAGCTGGCGTTGCACCGCCTTCTGCTGTGCCTCGACCAGCGCCCGCTCGTCGCGCAGCTTCTCGATCGCTTCCTCGATGCGCCGCCGCTCCGTCGCCTGCGCCGCGGGGTCCGTGCGCGGCACCATCACCCGGCGGGTGTCGACCGAGCCGATCTCGAGGCGGCCGGTCGATTTGCCCTCGACCCTGATGGAGCCGGGCACGGCCTGCGCCGGCAGATCGGTGAAGAGCACAACATGCTCGCCGGCCTCGATCCTCACCTTGGCCGCCCGCGTGACTTCGGCGCCGCTCGGGAACACGGTCACGCCGTCGATTTTCGAGCTGGCGGGCACGTCCGCAGCCTGCGCCGCCGCACCGAACGAAATTGGCGCAGCGACCGCCACCGCCATGAGTATGCGCATCAAACTCCTCCCATCCGGAGATGCCCGCCCCACAGGCCCCACGGAGTAGAGGCGTTCATGACCCAATTATGGCGTCGGCGCTCCTGGACCCGGCACGAACGGCCCCTCACCGGCTCCCCTTCTTGCCGGTCGCAACACGACAGAAGCTGCCTGCGGTCAAGAAAAACGCGCCTTGGACCGCCGATGCTCGCGGATCACGCCTTGGTCCCGGCATCGCCGGACCGGCGTTGCCGCTCAGAACCGCAGACGGTTGACGCGGATCACCTGCGGCAGCGCCGCCACCCTGGCGACCACCTCGTCCGAGATCGGCTCATCGACCGAGACGAGGCAGATGGCATCCCCGCCCGGCCGGTCGCGCCCCAGGTTCAGCGTTGCGATGTTGACGCCCGCCTCCCCGAGCACCGTGCCGAACCGCCCGATGAAGCCGGGCTTGTCCGAATTGCGCACATAAAGCATGTGCGGGGTGAGTTCGAACTCCATGTTGATGTCGCGCACCTGGATGAAGCGGGGGCGGCCGTCTGAGAATACCGTCCCGCCGACCGAGCGGTCGTACTCGCTGGTCTTGACCGTGAGTTTCACATAGCTCTCGTAGGTGCCGTCCTGTCCGCGCGTCGTCGTCTCGATCTTGATGCCGCGCTGCTCGGCGAGCGCCACGGCGGAGACCATGTTGACCCCCTCGCCCAGATGATGGCGCAGCACGCTTGCCACGGCCGCCGCCGTGATCGGGCGCACGTTGAGCTCGGCGACGGCGCCCGAGTATTCGATGCGGATGCCCTGGATCGTGGTCTCGGTAAGCTGTCCGGCGAACGAGCCGAGCTGCTCGGCAAGCTTGATGTAGGGCCTGAGCCTTGGCGCTTCCTCGGCGGTAATCGACGGAAAGTTGACGGCGTTGGCGATGGCGCCCTTGTTGAGATAGGCCGACATCTGTTCGGCGATCTGCAGCGCCACATTTTCCTGCGCCTCGCCGGTCGCAGCCCCGAGATGCGGCGTGCAGATGAGGTTCGGTGCGCCGAAGAGCGGGTTTGCCTTGGCGGGCTCCTCCTCGAAGACGTCGAGCGCGGCACCCGCCACATGCCCCGATCTGAGCGCCTTGAGCAGCGCGACCTCATCGATCAGCCCGCCGCGCGCGCAGTTGATGATCCGCACGCCCCGCTTCATGCGCGCGAGCGCTGCCTCACCGATGATGCCGCGCGTGCGCTCGGTGAGCGGCGTGTGCAGCGTGATGAAATCGGACCGCGCCAGGAGGTCGGCAAGCTCGACCTTCTCGACGCCTATCTCGACGGCCCGTTCGGGCGACAGGAACGGATCGTAGGCGATGACCCGCATCTTGAGACCGATGGCGCGATCGGCGACGATCGAACCGATGTTGCCGCATCCGATCACGCCGAGCGTCTTGCCGAAGAGCTCGACGCCGAGAAAGCGCGACTTCTCCCACTTGCCCGCCTGCGTCGAGCGGTCCGCCTCGGGAATCTGACGCGCCAGCGCCATCATCATGGCGATGGCGTGCTCGGCCGTGGTGATGGAATTGCCATAGGGCGTGTTCATCACGATCACGCCTTTGGCCGTCGCCGCCGGGATGTCGACGTTGTCGACGCCGATGCCGGCCCGCCCGATCACCTTGAGGCGGTCGGCCCTGGCGAGCAACTTCGCCGTCACCTTCGTCGCCGAGCGGATGGCCAGACCGTCGAACGCGCCGATCATCTTTTCGAGCCGCTCCTTGTCGCGGCCGAGCGACGGTTCGAACACGACTTCGACGCCGGCATCCTTGAAGATCTGTACGGCCGCCGGCGACAGTTCGTCGGAGATGAGAACACGGGGGCTGTGCATGGAACGTCCTGCCTCTCGCGGTTAAGTGTGCGATGACGCCGGCGCCTGCAGCGGGCGGCTTGGCAAGCGCGCCGCTGCCATCCCGCACCGCGTCCGCGGATGTCTCAAGCGGCCTTGGCGAGGCGCGCGCTTTCGACGGCGAAGGCCCAGTCGAGCCACGCGACGAGGCTTTCCAGATCGGATTGCTCGATCGTGGCGCCGGTCCAGATGCGCAGGCTCGCCGGCGCATCGCGGTGGTTCACGATGTCCATGGCGACGCCTTCGCTCTCCAGACGCTGCCCGATCGCTTTGACCAGTGCTGCTTGGCCGTCGGCAGAGAGCCTGCCCGCCACGTCTCCGGCGAGCCTGAGGCAGACGCTCGTGTTCGAGCGCGTTGCCGGGTCAACGGCAAGGTTTTTCAGCCATCCCGACCTGTCCGACCAGTCCCAGAGCACCTTCGCGTTGGCATCGGCCCGCGCAATCAGCGCCTCGACCCCGCCGAGGCGTTCGGCCCAGCCGAGCGCATCGAGATAGTCTTCGACGCAGAGCATCGACGGCGTGTTGATCGTCTCGCCTTCGAAAACGCCCTTGATGAGCTTGCCGCCCGACGTCAGGCGGAAGACCTTCGGCAGCGGCCAGGCGGGCGCGTAGCTTTCGAGCCGCGCCACGGCCCGCGGCGAGAGCACGAGCATTCCGTGCGCGGCCTCGCCGCCGAGCGCTTTCTGCCACGAGAAGGTCGCAACGTCGATCTTCGTCCAGTCGATCGGCTGCGCGAAGGCCGCGGACGTGGCGTCCGCGAAGGTGAGCCCCTGGCGGTCGGCGGCAATCCAGTCGTAGCCGGGAACGCGAACGCCCGACGTGGTGCCGTTCGCAGTGAAGAGAACGTCGCGCCCGAAGTCGACTTGCGCAAGATCGGGGATCGCCCCGTACTCGGCCTTGAGCACGCGCACATCAGCAAGCTTGAGCTGCTTGACCGCATCGTTGACCCAGCCGTGGCCGAAGCTCTCCCAGGCCAGCGCATCGACACCGCGCGCGCCGAGCATGGTCCACATCGCCATCTCGAAGGCACCCGTGTCCGAGCCGGGGACGATGGCGCAGAGATAATCGCCGGGAAGGCCGAGAACCGCCTTGGTCTTCTCGATCGCGAGTTTCAGACGCGCCTTGCCCTCTTTCGCGCGATGCGAGCGGCCCAGGAACGCATTGTCGAGGACTTTGCTGGACCAGCCGGGGCGCTTGGCGCAGGGGCCGGAGGAGAAATGGACGTTGCCCGGGCGCCGGCCCGGCTTCGGCGGTGCAGTCATGGTGCCTACCCTTCCAGATGGCTGCCGCCCGTTGGGGGGCGGTGTCCCGCCGCGGCGCGTACACGGGCTGTGCGCTCCGGTCAATCCGCTAGGCGCCGGCAAATCGTCGCTGCGGCTGGTTTGGAGCAGTCGTCTCAGCGCGCCGCCGGATGCAGGTCGACGCGCACGCGGCCGTCGCGACCGGTGGTGAGCACATAGTGCGCACCGTCGCGGGCCTCGAAGCGCGCGTGGAGCTGCTGGCCGGTAAACCAGCCGCCGCTTCGTTCAAAAACGATGTCGCCGCTGGCGCACGCCGAATGGGTCGCTGTGACGCGAGGCGCGAGCGTGTGGGCCTTGCCGAGCGCCCGATAGCTCACCGTCGTCTCGGTCCGGTTCTCGATCCGGAACACAGACCTTAAGCTTTCCGGGCGGGCCAGAAGCTGCACCGCGATGAACTTCGGATCACGATCCGGCGCTCTGGCGATGCCGACGCCGATCTCGGTCGCGCTTGGGTCCGCCAGGTTCCGCCGGTGCCCGGGCGAGTTCTTCCAGCCTTCGACCGCCCGTTCGGCGAGCCGCTCGGTCGTAAAGCCGCGGCTGTCGAGATGGGAGGCCAGATTCTCCGAAAGGCTGCAGAACCGGTATCCGGCGGCCCGCGCCCGCTCGCCCGGCTTGCGCCCGTCCGCCTCGTGCGCGAAGCGGCCGGTGCGGGCGAGGTACTCGGCAAAAAGGCGCGCCGCCCGCGCCAGCTCCGTATTGGGCTTCACCGGCGCGAGTTTCTCGCCCGAGCGGAAGGCGTTCGTGAGCGCGACGATCGCGGCCTCGGCCTTCGGAATATCGGGTAGATCAGGCATCTTCCGTCGCCTGCACCTTGGCGCCTGCCGGGCTCAGCAGGCGGCAGGCAGCCGGCCACACCCCCATGCCGAGCGCTCCAAGCGGGCGTTGCTCCCTCACCTGAATTCGGCAGAACGCAGCCGCCGCGCGAGCTTGTCGAGCACGGCGTTGACCACCCGTGGCTCCTCCTCGGCATGAAAGGCGTGGGCGACGTTGACGTACTCGGTGATTACGACTCGCGCCGGCACATCGCTCCGCTCGAGGAGCTCAAGGACGCCGGCCCTGAGCGTCGCGCGCAGGATCGAGTCGATGCGGTTGAGCCGCCAGCCCTCCGCGAGCTGCTCGTCGATCACCGGATCGATCTCGCGCTGCCGGCGCACCACGCCGCGCACGATGGCCGCGAACAGATCCCGGTCCGTGTCCCTGAGCGTCGGATCCTCCGCCTCGGGCCCGAACCGCAGCTTGCCGAACTCGGCGATCACGTCCGCAACGTCGGTCTGCGCGAGCTCCATCTGATAGAGCGCCTGCACCGCCGCCAGCCGCGCCGCCGAGCGTGGCGGCAGCACCACGCGCCGCTTGCCCTCCCGGGTCATGCCTCGGCCCCGGCGAACGTCCGGCGGATCTCGATCAGCCGCAGGCAGGCGCGCGCCGCATCGCCACCCTTGCCGGCTTCGCCGCCCCGGGCCCGCGCCAGCGCCTGCTCCTTGCTGTCAACCGTCAGGATGGCGTTGCCGACCGGAACGCCGGCATTCATCGCCACGTCCATGAGCCAGCGGTTCGCCTCGTTGCACACGATCTCGAAATGGTAGGTCTCGCCGCGGATGACGCAGCCGAGCGCCAGTGCGCCTTCGATCGGCGTCTCGGCCACCTCGGGATCGCACCGCCCGCTGTCGACGGCGGCGAGCAGCACCTGCGGGATCTCGAGCGCGCCTGGAACGCCGACCCGCTCATAGGTGCAACCGTGCGCTTCGAGCACCGCGATCGCGCCGGCCGCCATCTCGTCGGCGATGTCCTCGTAGAAACGGCCCTCGATGATGAGAACGTGCGCCCCGATCATCCTGCTGACCGGACCGCCGCCGCCGGTTGCCTTGCCTGCCATGGCGCTACTCGCTGATCCTGCGTGTGGCGACGATCTTCAGGCCGTAGCCCTCGAGACCGACATACCGCGACTGCGGCTGATTGGTGAGCAGCACCATGTCCTTGACGCCGAGATCGCGCAGGATCTGGGCGCCGATGCCGATGTCGACGCGGCGCCGTTCGTCGCTTCGGCCCCCGCGGATCGCCTTGTTGTGCTTCGTGATCCACTCCGACACCGAATGCGGCCTGAGGTCACGCAGCAGCACGAGCACGCCGCGGCCCTCGCGCGCGATCGCCTCCATCGCCTGCGGGATCAGCGAACCCTTCTCGCTGTGCGTGCCGATGCCGAGCACGTCGGCATGCAGGCTCACCGCGTGCACGCGAACGAGCACCGGTCCGCCTGTCGACAGGTCTCCCTTGACGAGGGCCAGATGCTCGACCGGGTCGACCAGCGTCACATAGGTGTGGAGCTCGAACTCGCCGCCGAACTTGCTGTCGACCTGGGTGACCGTCGTGCGCTCGACGATGCGGTCGTTCTTCAGCCGGTAGGCGATCATGTCCTCGATGGTGCCGACCTTGAGGCCATGGCGTTGCGCGAAGGCGACGAGGTCCGGCATCCGCGCCATCGTGCCGTCGTCATTCATGATCTCGCAGATGACGCCGGCCGGGTAGAGGCCCGCAAGGCGGGCAAGATCGACCGAGGCCTCGGTGTGCCCGGCGCGCACGAGCACGCCGCCCTCGCGCGCAACGAGCGGAAAGACGTGTCCGGGCGAGACGATGTCGTTGGCACCCTTGGAGAGGTCGATCGCCGTGCGGATGGTGTGCGCCCGATCGTGCGCCGAAATGCCGGTCTGGATTCCCTCCCGCGCCTCGATCGAGACCGTGAACGCGGTGCGGTTGCGCGCCTCGTTCTTGCGCGCCATCAGCTCGAGGTTGAGCTGCTCGGCGCGCGCCTCGGTGAGCGACAGGCAGATGAGGCCCCGTCCGAAGCGCGCCATGAAGTTGATCGCCTCGGGCGTCGCGAACTGGGCTGGGATGACGAGATCGCCCTCGTTCTCGCGGTCCTCGGCGTCGACGAGCACGATCATCCGCCCATTGCGGAAGTCCTCCAGGATCTCTTCCGTCGGCGAGACGAATCCCTTGCCGCCGGCGTACTCGACCCTCTTCAGACTGGCGGTCGGGTGATCGGTCACGTGCGAAACTCCATAAGCCGCGCAACATAGCGCGCAAGCGGGTCGATCTCGATGTTGACGCGCTCGCCCACGTTCTTGCGCCCCCAGGTGGTGACCGTCAAGGTGTGCGGGATCAGATTGACCCCGAAGCGGCAGCCGTCGATCTCGTTGACGGTGAGCGACGTTCCGTCGAGCGCCACCGAGCCCTTGGACGCCACGAAGCGCGCGAGGCTTTGCGGCACCTCGAACGTGAGCCGACGCGACTCCCCGTCGGGCCGGATCGCCACGATCGTCGCCGTCGCGTCAACATGGCCGGTCACGATGTGGCCGCCGAGCTCGTCGCCCGCTCTGAGCGATCGCTCGAGATTGATCGCCCGCCCGGGCTGCCACTCGCCGAGCGTCGTTCGCGACAGCGTCTCGTTCGAGACGTCGACCGTGAACTCGCTCCCCGTACCCGCGGCGCGGACGCTGGTGACGGTGAGGCAGCAGCCGTCATGGGCGATCGAGGCGCCGACCGCGATGCCGTCGGCGGAATAGGCCGACCGGACGGTAAAGACGCCGCCCTGGCGCGCGATGATACTTCCAACGTCGGTGATGATGCCTGTGAACATGTGGCGTCCGGCTCCAGCGTCAGGTCTCGGGCAGCACGATCGGATGGTAGCCGGCCTGGTCGATGATTTTGCCCCTGGCGCCAGCTTCGAGCAAGGCTCTGGGTCCCGGCGGAATGGGAGCGCTGCGCCAGACGCCCTTCTCGCCCACGACGTGAACGTAGGTCGTCGTGGCATTGACGATGACCTCGGGCCTGCTGGCCAGGCGGATGTCGAACTGCACGTCGAACGACGAGCGCCCGAACCGGGAGACGAAGGTCGAGATCTCGAGCACATCCTGGAACCGGGCGGGCGCGTGCCATTCGATGATCTGCTTCCTGACCTGGATCTCGAAATCGTTGTTCCATGGGTCGCGCCCCGGCATCGCCGCCTGCAGGAACTCCGTGATCGCAAGGTCGATGTAGTCGCCATAGCGCGCGTTGAAGACCACGTGCTGGCTGTCGCAGTCCTGGTAGCGCACGCGGACGTAATAGCGGAACGGCGGCGCCATGGGCCTACTCCCGGCGGAACACGCAAAGACGGTCGGGGCCCAGCATCCGTGTCAACGCCGCGCGCAGACCGAACCGGCCGAAGTAGCTCTCCGGATCGCCCTCGATGACCGGGATCGTCGCCCCTTCCGCGGCCGTCGCCGACGTGATCACGCACGCCTCGTCGACGAAGCCGGCGCCGAGGAACGCGGCCCATACGGTCGGACCGCCTTCGACCATGAGCCGCGTGAGCCCGTTCTCGGCGAGCGTGTCGAGCAGGCCGTCGAGATCGAGCGAGCGTCCGTCGGGGCTGCCGACGTCGAGGACGATGGCATTGCCGCGCCGGCCCGCGGCGGCCTCCCCGCCCCCCTCGCTCGCCGTTGCCACCCAGATGCGCGTCTTGACCGTGTTCTGCCGGTAGACCTTGGCCGTCGCCGGGGTGCGCAGGCGCGCATCGAGTACGATCCGGTCCGGCGACCGCTCGGCGAGGCCGGGAAGCCGGCAGGTGAGCTCGGGATCGTCGGCGAGGACCGTGCCGGAGCCGACAAGGATGGCGTCGGCCTCCGCACGCAAGTGATGCGCGAAGGCGCGCGCCTCGGGGCCCGTGACCCAAACCGGTGCGCCATCGCCCGCGGCCACGCGCCCGGCGGCATCGAGCGCCATCTTGATCTGCACGAACGGCCGCCTGGCGGTGATCCGCAGGATATGGCCGAGCGTCACCCAGCGCGCCTCGTCGGCGAGCAGCCCGACGTCGACCTCGACGCCATGACGGCGAAGTTGCGCAAAGCCGCGCCCCGAGACGACGGGGTTGGGATCCGGGATCGCGCACACCACGCGCCTGAGCCCCGCCGTCAGGATGGCGTCGGCGCAGGTCGGCACGCGGCCGGTGTGCGCGCACGGCTCGAGCGTCACGTACATGGTGCGCCCGCGCGCCCGTTCGCCGGCCCGTCGCAGCGCCTCTTTTTCCCCGTGCGGACGCCCCCCGGGTTGCGTCCACCCGCGCGCGATGAGCTCGCCCGTCGCCTCGTCCGCAATCACGGCTCCGACGGAGGGATTGGGCGCGGTGGCGCCGATCCCGCGCCGCGCCATGCGGATCGCGATGCTCATCATGTGCCGATCGAAAGCTTCGCGGTCGAGCATGGTTCAGTGCTTGCGGGTCGTGGCCGCAGACAGGGCATCGCCAACGCCGCCGGCCTCGCGTGTCCCAGTGCCCGCGTCGGAGGCCGTGGCGATCTCGCCGAGCACCTCATGGAAGTCCGCCGCCTCCCGGAAGTCCCGGTAGACCGAGGCGAAACGTACATAGGCGACAGGATCGAGCGCCCTGAGGCCCTCCATCACGAGGCCGCCGATGGCCGACGACGGGATTTCGCTATCGCCGAGGCTCTCGAGCTGGCGGACGATCCCCGACACCATGCGTTCGACGCGCTCGGGCTCGACCGGACGCTTGCGGAGGGCGACGGCCACCGACCGTGCAAGCTTGTCCCGGTCGAAGGGCACCCGCCGCCCCGATCTCTTGATCACGATGAGCTCCCGCAACTGCACGCGCTCGAACGTCGTGAAGCGCCCGCCGCAATCGGGGCAGATGCGGCGCCGACGGATGGCAGCGCCCTCCTCGGTCGGCCGGCTGTCCTTGACCTGGGAATTCTCGCTCGAGCAGTAAGGGCAGCGCATGGATCGTCCTTCGGCGGGCCGCTGGCCGCTGCGCGGCGAGTCGAGATGACGGCCCGGCCTTGAGAAAGGTGATCGCAACCGTTCCTGTCAAGGCGGCCGGCGCCGACGTCCTCCGCGCCCCGGCCCGCCCGGCCGTCCGCTCCGCCCGTCAGCGCAGGAAATCGGGCGAGATCAAACTCGGCAGCCAGAGCGTTACGGCCGGCCACCCGATCACCAGCCCCAGCACAAGGAGCATGGGGATCAGCATGATGAAGGTATCCTTGATCGCATCCCGAATGCGCATTCCCGCGACCGCGCAGGCAATCATCAGACATAGCCCATAGGGCGGCGTGACGAGGCCGAACGCCAGCGACACGATCCCGATCATGGCGAAATGGACGGGGTCCATCGCGACCCCCTTGGCGAGCGGCGCCAGGATCGGTCCGCAGATGATGATGGCCGGGATGGCATCGAGGAAGCAGCCGACCACCAGAAAGACGAAGGCGATGAAGAGGCCGGTGGCGTAAAAGCCGAGGTCCCAGGCCTGCACGCCGGCGAGAATCGCCTGTGGGATCTTGTAGAAGGCGAGAAGCCAGCCGAAGCAGCTCGCCGTGCCGACGCAGAAGAGTGCCACGCCTGCGAGCTTGCCCGTGTCGAGCAAGGCCCTGTAGAGACCGCTCAAGTCCATTTCCCGGTAGACGAGAAGCGACAGGACGGCGGCGTAGATCACCGCGATGGCGGCGGATTCCGTCGCGGTGAACCAGCCGAACACCTTGCCGCCGATGATGATCGCCGGCGTCATCAGCGCAAGCGACGACTTCGCCGCAGCGCAGATGAACTCCCGCCACGACGCCCGCGGATAGGTGGGATACTGCCGTCGGACGGCATAGACGTGGACGGTCGCCATCTGCGCGAGCCCGATCAGCAGACCCGGAACGATTCCGGCCAGGAACAGCGCCCCGATCGAGGTCGTCAGGATGCCGCCCCACACGATCATCAGGATCGACGGCGGGATGATGACGGCGAGCACCGCCGAAACCGCGGTAATGGCGACCGAGAAGCTGTCGTCATATCCCTCCTTGCGCTGCGCCTCGATGAAGATCTTGGACTGGCTGGCGGCGTCCGCCGTCGAGGAGCCGGAGATGCCGGCGAAGAAGATCGAGAGCACCACGTTGATCTGCGCGAGACCGCCGGGGAAGTGGCCGACCATGGTGCGCGAGAGCGCCATCAGGCGGTCGGTGATGCCGCCGACGTTCATCAGATTGGCGGTGAGAAGGAAGAACGGTACGGCGAGCAGGATGAACGAGTTATAGGCGTTGAACGTCTCCTGCGTCAGCGCCATGGTGTCGAGGCGCGGCTCGATGACGAGGATCGGCAGGCAGGCAAGGCCCAGCGCAAAAGCCACCGGTACCCTGAGGACCAGAAACAGGAAGAAGAGACCGAACAGGATCAGCGCCGCCTGACCGGACGAAAGCACCGTGCCGGTCATTTCTCACCCCCGATGATGATGGCGATGTCGTCCCGCATCTGCGGCCCCAGGAACAGGACCCAGCTCGCTCCTGTGATCGGCCAGGCTATGTGAATGAGCCAGAGCGGCAGCTCGGCAAGCTCCGAGATCCGGTTCCAGGCAAACCGGGTGAACTGATAGCCGGCGAACAGGAACACCAGAGCCAGCACGAGCACGCCGAGGCGCCCTGCGAGCCTCGCCAGCGCCTCCCCGCGCGCCCCGAGCCGCGGCAGCAGATCAACCTCGAAGTGGGCCGAGTCGCGAACCCCCACCATGGCGCCGATCATCACGGTCCACACCAACAGGAACCGCGCCATCTCCTCGGTCCAGATGTAGTGCGGGATGAGGCTGGTGAAGCGCGAGAAGATCTGCAGCGAGACCGGCAGGACGAGAATGCCCACCGAGAGCACCAACAGCCAGTCGAGCAGACGGCCGTAGGCATCCGCAACGCGCCGCCACAGACCACGCACCGGCATCGCCTTTGCTTGTGAAGTCATGTCCAGACCTCGATTCGATTTCGCACGGGTGCCCTGCGTTATTCGACGCCCCCTTAACAGCCGCTGCCTGCTGCGTCATTGGACGCCGCGTCCCGGCACCGGCCGTTCGCAGCGTCCGAGAGCGACTTCCCCGGCGGACCGACGCGCGGCCTTGGCGGCCGCCCGTGCGTCTTGGCGGCGCGCCGGGGTGGGGGCGACGACCAACTTTGCAGACTGACCCTCAAGCCGGGCCTGGCAATCATGCCAACCACGGCGCGCCGGCCAGGCCACCGGCCGGCCGGCGCCTAGGAGAAAGACCCACTCTCCCCCGCTCCAAGTCGATCAAAGAGCGTTGATCTTCTTGTAGATCTCTTCCGCCCCGATCTCCTTGGCATAAGCCTCCATCACCGGATCGACGAGCTTCTTCATGGCCTCGCGGTCGGCAAACGGAATGCGCTTCAGCTTGCCGGCCTTCTCGAGCGCCACGAGCTTCGCCTCGTCCTCCTTGCTCTCGACCTCGCGACCATAGGCGCCCGCCTCCTTGCCGGCTTTCTGCACGGCCTCCTGCAGGTCCTTCGGCAGACCTTTGAACGTCTTGGCCGAGAAGCAGAGCGGGCGGATGGTGATCGCGTGCTGCGTCATCGTGAGATTGGGCGCCACCTCGTAGAACTTCATCTGCTCGACGCCGGCCGCCTCGTTCTCGCCCGCCTCGATGACGTTGTTCTGAATGGCGTTGTAAACTTCGTTATAGGCGATGACGGTCGGCGCCATGCCGGCGGCGGCGAAGGTCTTGGACCAGATCGGCGCTCCCTGCACGCGCACCTTGAGCCCCTTGAGCTCGGCGAGACTGCCCTTCACCTTGTTGATGAAGATGTTCCGGATGCCGCCGCCGGCATAGCCGATCAGCATGACCTCGGCCTTGGCGGCGACCTCATCGGCCACCGGCTTCAGAAGGTCGGCATCGAGCACCTTGTTCCAATGCGCAAGGTCGCGAAAGAGGAACGGCGCGTCGATGAAGGGGGCCGCCTTCGAGAACGTCGACATGTGCGCCGGCGAGACAATCGCATAATCGACCGCTTTGCCCTGCGCCATGTACTCGAAGTACTGCTTCTCGAGCCCGAGTGACGAGTTCTTGTGAAGCGTGAAGTTGATCGGCTTGCCGTAGTACTTTTTGACAAGCTCCTCGAAGCGCACGAGGGCCTTGGTGAAGGCGTGATCGTCGTTGAACTGGACGGCGCCGTTGAGCGTGACCGGCGCCTGTGCCCTGAGCACCGCGGGCGCCGCGACGAGCCCGCCCGCCACCGCGCCGATCCCCTGCAAAAGCGTTCTGCGTTTCATGAACGACCTCTCCTTCGCTAGCTGCCCGCGTTTCCCCGGGATCGGCTGGCTCGCACCGCCCCCCGATCCTTGTGACGTTATTGAAAAGCGTATACCGGGGCGGCACCCTGCGCCAGTCTCGCGGGCGCGGACCTCGGCGAACACCCGGCGACACCGCAGGCAAGACGCGCGGCAGTACCCGCCGGGCGGAACCAGCTCGCCAACCGGTCCGCGGTCCTGGACGTCGCGTCAGTAGATCGGGAACCGTCGGCAGAGCGCCGTCGCCTGCTCCTTGATGCGGTGCTCGACCTGCGCATCGCCCGCATCGCCATTGCGCGCCAGGCCGTCGAGCACCTCGACGATCATCCGCCCGACCTCGCGGAACTCCGCCGGCCCGAAGCCGCGCGTCGTCGCAGCCGGGGTGCCGAGCCGGATTCCCGACGTCACGAACGGCTTCTGAGGATCAAAGGGGATGCCGTTCTTGTTGCATGTGATGTGCGCCCGGCCAAGCCCCGTCTCGGCCGCCTTGCCGGTAAGCCGCTTCGGCGTCAGGTCGACCAGCATCAGATGATTGTCCGTGCCGCCGGCGACGATGTTGTAACCGCCCGCCTTGATCGTCTCAGCGAGCACCTTGGCGTTGTCGACAACCGCCTTCGCGTAGGTCTTGAACTCGGGCCGCAGCGCCTCGCCGAAGGCGACGGCCTTGCCGGCGATGACGTGCATGAGCGGCCCGCCCTGCAGCCCGGGAAAGACGGCCGAGTTGATCTTCTTTGCGATCTCCTCGTCGTTGCTGAGGATGAGGCCGCCGCGCGGACCCCGGAGCGACTTGTGGGTGGTCGTGGTGACGACGTGCGCGTGAGGCACGGGCGAGGGGTGCACGCCGCCAGCGACGAGGCCGGCGATGTGCGCCATGTCGACCATGAGATAGGCGCCGACCTCGTCCGCGATCTCGCGGAAACGCTGCCAGTCCCAGAAGCGCGAGTAGGCCGTCCCGCCGGCGATGATGAGACGGGGCCGCGACGACCGGGCGATCCGGGCGACCTCATCCATGTCGATGCGCTGGTCCTCGCGCCTGACGCCGTAGGAGGCGACCTTGAACCACTTGCCGCTCATGTTGACGGGTGAGCCGTGGGTCAGGTGGCCGCCCGCGTTCAAATCGAGGCCCATGAACACGTCGCCGGGCTTCAGGAGCGCCAGGAACACGGCCTGGTTCATCTGGCTGCCGGAGGAGGGCTGCACGTTCGCGAACCGGGCACCGAACAGGGTCTTGGCGCGTTCGATGGCCAGCGTCTCGGCCTGATCGACGAACTGGCAGCCGCCGTAGTAGCGCCGGCCCGGATAGCCCTCGGCGTATTTGTTCGTCATCACCGAACCGACGGCTTCGAGGACGGCACGCGAGACGAGGTTCTCGGACGCGATCAGCTCGATCTCGTCGCGCTGGCGCGTAAGCTCCCGGTCGATGGTGGCCGCCACCTCGGGATCGGCCTCGGCCAGTGAGGCAGAGAAAAAGGTTCCCGTCTCAATCCGCTGGGCGGTCGCCGTGCTCATGCGTGAGTGTCCTGAACGGTGCGTGCGCCGCAGGCCGCGGCAAGCCCGCGGCTGATACCACGGCCGTTCGACGCCGAACAAGGGACCGCGACCGAGTGCGCGACGCGCCGACGTCCGCGAGGCCCGTCCCGCGCGCCCCGTGGCGATCCGCCCTCACCCCGTCATCTCAGGTAAGGGCAAAGCCGCTCTTCGCCGTCGTAGGTGATGTAGGTGCCCGTTCGCGCGTTGAAGGACCGGAACCGCGAGGCGCAGCGCGCGATCGCATCAGGATCGCCGGGCGGATAGGCCGGCCGCACGACGTAAGGCCGCGTCTCGTAGTAGGTGACCGGGGGCGGAGGCGGCGGCGGGGGCACATAGCCGTATGGCCGATAGTAGGGCCCATAGGGGCGATAGTAGGGACCGTAATAGGGACGGCCGTATCCGAAGTAGATGCCCACCTGCGCCGGAATGACAGCGGTCGCCGCCGCATCCCCGCGCGCAAACAGCGCACCTGCCGGCGACGCGCTTGTCGGACTGCTGACCGACGCGAGCATTGCGATTGCCGCACCGACGCCCGCCATCCGGCTCCCTGAAAGCGCCATCCCTGGGCCTCCTTGTCTTCTCAGTTACCTGCCAGCCAGGGCCATTCGACCCGCCCTGATTTCCCACCGTTCCCGGTGCCAGCGCACGCACAGGCGGTCACCCACTCTCTTGGCTCAAGAACACGGTGGTTGTGCGGCGACGTTGACCAATCCGTGGCGATCAGCCGAGGCATTTTGGCGCGCCAAGAAGCTCGGGCTTGGTTTCAAAAAGCCCACCCGCGGGCGGGCATGGCGTCTGCCGCCCGAATTGCTGCCGTGCATAGCTCGCGCGGCGCGCGGATGCTCCCGCCCGTGGGCGTTCGTCGGTGGCTGATTCTCCGGGCGACCGGCGTCTCAGTGCTTCGTCTCGGCCGACAGTTTGACCATCTGCTCCTTGATTCTCAGCTTCTCGAGCTTCAGCCGCCGGATTTCCTGGTCCGACGCTCCAGGCCGAGCCATCTCCTGCTCGATCCGGCGCTCGAGAAGCCGATGCTTCTCGGAAAGCTCTGCGAGATGTGCACTGAGCGACATCTTGCCCTCCGTGTTCGAGTTGCAGACATGATTAGTGTGACATGATTGGCTCACCCCTGACAAGTTCGCCTTCCGATCATTGCAAATGCCTGTGGACGACAATTCGTTGTCTGATTATCGGTTTTAATTTTTATTGCTTCCTGTGTCCTTGCGCATCACCGGTCCGGCATAACCCAACGCTTTCGCGGACGGCCACCTTGGCGTTTCGGGCAGAGCGGCTATAATTCAATCATGGACAAGAAAGACGTCAAAGACGCCGAGGACCTGTCGTTCCGCCAGGACGAGCTGCCGGCGGACCGTTCGTTGATCGTGGTCGACGACGACAAGGCCTTCTTGCAGCGGCTTGGCCGCGCCATGGAGCAGCGCGGCTTCGAGGTGCGCATGGGCAGCTCCATCAGTGAAGGCCTCGACCTAATCCGGCAGAAGCCGCCGGCGTTTGCCGTCGTCGATATGCGGCTCGAGGACGGCAACGGTCTCGACGTGATCGCCGAGCTGTCGAAGGTGCGGCCGGACGCCCGTGCCATCGTGCTCACCGGCTATGGAAACTTTGCGACCGCCGTCTCCGCCGTGAAGCTCGGCGCCGTGGACTATCTGGCCAAACCGGCCGACGCCGACGAGGTGACCGACGCCCTGCTCGCGCCGGCCAACGAGAAGGCGGCGCCGCCCGAAAACCCGATGTCGGCAGACCGCGTCCGCTGGGAGCACATCCAGCGGGTCTATGAGCTGTGTAATCGAAATGTGTCGGAGACGGCGCGTCGGCTCAACATGCACCGCCGCACGCTGCAACGCATCCTCGCCAAGCGCGCTCCCAAATAGCGGGCACGTCGCCCGCGGGCCCGGAGAGCGTGCAGGGATGCCCGCGCTGCGAGCGGCCATGATCGAGCGCCGTGGCTGCCAAGCGGAGTTCGTCGCCGCAGGGTGCGCCGGTCGTCCGCAAGGTCGCTCGCTCAAGCGCGCGGCGGCAGGTCGAGCCGGTGCCCTGGATCGGCGAGCGACATCAGCCGACCGGCCGCGATCCGGGCGAAGCGCAGCATCAGCGCCTTGCGGCGCTGGGCCGAAAGCGGATGCGCAGCGCTCCGGCGCAGAAGCTCACCCCCGAACCGGTCTGCCACAATCAAGCCGGCGTCGGCGGGGATGAGGTCCTGCGGAAACTCGCGATCGACCGCGAACAGCAGCCGATCGCAGAACGGGCGGTACTCGGCCCATTTCTGATCCGACCGGAAATCCTCGACGCTGGACTTGACCTCGATGATCCAGATCTCGCCCGCTTCCGAGACCGCCATCAGATCGGCGCGCCGCCCATTGGCGAGCTCCACCTCGGGCAGGCCCCTCAATCCGAGTTGCAGCAGCGTGCGCAGCGCACCCCGCGCAATGGCGAGCGCGCGCGGCGACTGTCGCCCGTCCGTGCTTGCCAGCGCGGGCTCCTCCGCGTCGCGATCCGTCCTGCCTGATGCGGCCGTCATTCGCAATCGATCTCGCATGCGCGTCCGGGTCAGCGGCTGGTCGCCCCGCGTGTTGACGCCGCCTCTGGCGTGCCGTTTTCTTGCCGTCACCAGCCCTGACGCGCAACAGCCAGTCGTCTAAATGGGGGATCGATGTTCTTCAAGCGCAACCAGTCCGAGCCGCCGGCCCGATCCGATGCCGGGACCAGTTCCCCGGCCGAGAAGGCGGCGTCGCTGCCTGCGACCGAATTGCGCCGTGTGGTTCGTCCCGAGTCCCTAGGCTTCAAGACGACGGCGGAGCTCGAGCCGATCTCCGGCCTCATCGGTCAGGACCGCGCGCTCCGCGCCATCCAGTTCGGCACCGACTTCAAGGCCCACGACTTCAACCTGTTCGTGCTCGGCCCCCCGGCCTCCGGGAAGCGCACCGCTGTCAGGCAGTATCTTGACCGCATCGCCGCCGAGGCCAGCCCGCCTGCCGACTGGGTCTATGCGAACAACTTCGAGAACCCGAACCGGCCGCGCGCCATCAGCCTGCCGTCGGGGCGCGCACGGCCCTTCGCCAACGCCATGATCGCGGCCATCGACGAATTGCGAACGACCGTGCCTGCGAGCTTTGAGAGCGAGGACTATCAGGCCCGCCGCCGCAAGATCGAGGAGGAGTTCCGCGCCGGCCAGGAGGAGGCGCTCGAGGCGCTCAATCGCCGCGCGCTTTCACAGAACATCGCGGTGCTGCGCACGCCGACCGGCTTCGTGATGGCGCCGATGCACGAAGGCAAGATCGTCAAGCCCGAAGTGTTCAACACACTTCCCGAGAGCATGCGCAAGGAGGTCGAATCGCGCATCGAGGGGCTGCAGAAGGAACTCGAGCAGATCCTCGAGCGGCTGCCGAAATCCGACAAGGTGCGCCGTCAGCAGACGAGCGAGCTCAACACCGAGATTGCAACCCAGGTCGTGCGGGCCGCCCTTGACGACATTGCGACGGCCTTCGCCGACGTTCCCGCCGTCCTGAGCTATCTCGATTCCGCCGGTCGCGACCTCGTGCGCAACATCGGCATTTTCCTCACCCCGAGCGGCGAGGAAAGCGAGATCGTCAAGCAGCCGGCCGACACGGCCCGCGACGTCCGCTTCCGCCGCTACATGATCAACGTCATGATCGCCAACGGCGACAAGCCCGGCAGCGGCGCGCCGATCTACGAGGAGCTCAATCCCACATACGGCAACCTCATCGGGCGCATCGAGCACATCGCGCACATGGGCGCGCTCGTCACCGACTTCCTCCTGATCAAGCCGGGAGCGCTGCACCGCGCCAACGGCGGTTATCTGATGCTCGATGCGCGCAAGGTTCTGCTTTCCCCGTTCGCATGGGAGGCGCTGAAGCGCGCGCTCAAGGCGCGCGAGATCCGGATCGAGCAGCCCTCCGAGGTGGCCGGGCTCATCACCACGCAGTCGCTCGATCCCGAGCCCATTCCGCTCGACGTCAAGGTGGTGCTGATCGGCGATCGCGAACTCTATTACCTGCTGGCGCAGTACGACCCCGACTTCAGCGGTCTTTTCAAGGTCCAGGCGGACTTCGACGATTCGATTACGCGCTCGCCCGAAAACGATGCCTCCTACGCCCGTCTCATCGCCTCGATCGTGCGCGACCACAAGCTGCGCCATTTCGATGCCGGTGCGGTCGCGCGCGTGATCGATGAAGGCGCGCGGCTCGCCGAGGACCGCGAGAAGCTCTCGATCGAGATCGGCCGCATCGCCGACATCGTGCGCGAGTCGGACTTCTGGGCCGGGGTCGCCAATCACGACATCGTCACGAGGAGCGACGTCGAGCGCGCCATCGAGGAGGGCATCCAGCGCGCCGACCGCGTGCGCGATCGTTCGCAGGAGACCATCAACCGCGAAATCGTCCTGCTCGATGTCACCGGCGCGAAGGTCGGCCAGATCAATGGCCTCTCCGTTCTCCAGCTCGGCAACTTCTCCTTCGGCAAGCCGACCCGGATCACGGCGCGGGTGCGCATGGGCCCCGGCCGCGTCACCGACATCGAGCGGGAGGTCGAGCTCGGCGGACCGCTGCATTCCAAGGGTGTTATGATCCTCTGGGGCTACCTTGCCGGCCTCTTCGCGCAGGACATTCCGCTCGCGCTCTCGGCATCGCTGGTGTTCGAGCAGTCCTACGGCGGCGTCGACGGCGACAGTGCCTCCTCGACCGAACTTTATGCGCTGCTCTCCGCGCTATCCGAGGTGCCCATCCGGCAGGGGATCGCCGTGACGGGCAGCGTCAATCAGTGGGGCGAAGTCCAGGCGATCGGCGGCGTCAACCAGAAGATCGAAGGCTTCTTCGACGTCTGCCGGGCACGCGGCCTCACCGGCGAGCAGGGGGTGCTGATCCCGAAATCGAACGTGCAGCACCTGATGCTGCGCGAGGATGTGGTCGAGGCGGTCGCAAAGGGACAATTCGCGATCTATCCGGTCTCGACCATTGACCAGGGCATCGAGATCTTGACGGGCGTCAAGGCTGGCGAGCGCGGCCCTGATGGACGCTTTCCGCCCGGCACCGTCAACCGGCTGGTCGAGGACAAGCTGCGCGCGTTTGCGGAGCGGGCCCGCGCTTTTGGCGCCAAATCCGGCGGCAACGCCAACGGCAAGGACGGCACATGATTGCACATGTGGCAGAGGCGAGCGAGCGCAAGGGACGCGTGGTGCTTCACGCCGCCTCCGCCGACGTCAATCCGCTCGCCATCGAGGCTGCGATGCGGATCGCGGCGGCCTTCAAGTCCGAACTTGAGAGCCTCTTCGTCGAGGACGCCAAGCTCTTCGATGTCGCCGGCTTTCCGTTCGCGAGCCAGATCTCGCTCAGCGGACGGCGCCGGGAACCGCTGACCCGGGAACAGATCGCGGCGGAGCTCAAACACCTCGCCAGCGCCCTTCACCGGCGCATCGCCGCGCTGGCGGCGAAATCCGACGTGCCGTTCAAGGCCACCGTCGTGCGCAGCGATCCGATTGACGCTCTCGCCCGCGCGTGTCGCGAGAACGGGCCCTGGAACATCGTCGCGCTGGCCGAGACGCTGACGCGGGCCAACGCCGACCGCCTGCGACAGCTCATCGCCGCCAAGCTCGACGCCACCGGCTTCGTCGTCGTCGGGCGCAACGCCCAGCGCGCCAAGGGGCCGACCCTCGTCGCCATCGGCGACATGGCGCACCTCGAGCCCGGTCTGCGCGCCGCCGAGCGCCTTCAGAGCGAGCCCGCGCCAGGCGGCATCCAGATTGTCCTGGTCGGGGCCAGCGCCGATGAGGCGCAGGAGATGGAGAACCAGGCCCGCCTGATCATCGGGCCGCAGGCGCAGGCGGACCTCGTGCGACTGGCCCCGCGCTTCGGCTCCCCGCTCGAGGTGGCCGAGACGCTGCGCAAGGCGCAGCCCGGTTTCGTCATCACCCGCTTCGACGGGGTCCTCGCGCCCTCGGACGAGGACCTGCAAAGCATCATCGCCATGCTCGAGTGCCCCCTGTTCCTGATGCGCTGAGCGCGCGCCGCCGGCCCGCCTTGCCCCCCGCGTCCCAAGCCGGCTACTCGATCGTAAGGCGGAGGGTGACCTGATTGAGGCCCGCCCGCGGCTGCAGCCGGCGCGGCTCGCCATCCCAATCCGCACACGCGCCGATGCGCACCCCCTCCTCGACGGCATCGGCCGCGGGATCGGGAATCCGTCCGATCTTGAGGGCGAGCGGGGCGTCTGCCGATGCGCGGCCTCGCACCAGCGCGAAGAGGCCGCCGTCGCAACCGACCCGGCAGAGCGAGACGTCAGCGACCCACCCGGAACACTCCGCCCGCGCCTCGATCAACAGCCGCCCGCCTGCAACCACCAGCAGGTCTGCCTCGAAGATGGGAGAACGCCGGGCGCGCGCATCGGCGTTGGCGCGGCCAAGCGCGCCGGCAAGTGGCAGACCAGGCCGTGCGCGCAGCCAAAGGGCGACATCAGTGACCGCCTGCCGTCGCGCGCCACCGCGCTCCGGCGCAGCGCCCGACACTTCGAGGTCGATAGCGGCCGGATGCGCCTTGAGCCGGTAGAGAGCAGCGGACTCGCCGCCTCGATCGCGATCGCCGGCGCGCCCGAGCCCTCCCGCAGCGACGGCAAGAATGAACCCCAGCGCGAGCGCCAATCCGGCGGCCGACGCCCGCGGAAGCATCGCCCAAATGCCGTTTCCCCTGCGCCGCACGCGCCGTGCCTCCGCCGAACGGGACGTCGAATCGGCAGAAAGGATAGCAGACGCGACCGAAGCCGCCTGCGCGCTAGCTGCGGCGCGGATCGTAGGCGTGCTTCTTGCGCCACTCGGCCAGAAAGTAGGCGAGCGATTCGTCGATCTTCTCCGGCAGCACGATTTTGACGGTGACGATCTGGTCTCCTGCCTGACCGCTGCGCCCATCCCGCACGCCCTTGCCCCTCAGGCGGAACGCCTGGCCGGAACTCGTTCCCTTCGGGATGGTGAGCGCGACTCGGCCGGAAACGGTCGGCACCTCGATGCGCGCCCCGAGCACGGCCTCGTCGATGCTGATCGGCAGGTCGATCAGGATGTCGTTTCCCTGCCGCTTGAAGACCGGATGCGGACGGACATGCACCTCGACCAGCGCATCGCCGGGCTCGCCGCCGCGCACGCCCGGATTGCCTTTTCCCTTGAGGCGCAGGACCTGTCCGTCCGTAACGCCCTCGGGGACGGTGAGGTCGAGCGTGCCGCCGGACGGCATCGTCACCCGCTTCTTGGCACCGAGCACCGCCTCGAGGAACTCCACCTCAAGCGTGTAACGGGCGTCCTGACCCCGCAGGCTGAAGCCGGCGCCCGGGCGCGTCCCGCGCTGGCCGAAGATCTCCGCGAAGATGTCGCCGAAGCCGGTCTCCGCGCCCGCCCCCGCGCCCTGCCACTGATAGGCGCGGCGCGGCTCACCCGTCGCGTCGATCTCCCCGCGGTCGTAGCGCCGCCGCTTCTCGGGATCGCCGATGAGATCATAGGCGACCGACACCTTCTTGAAGCGGTCATGCGCCGCCTTGTCGCCGGGGTGCAGATCCGGATGCAGCTCCTTGGCGAGCCGGCGGAACGCGCGCCGAATGTCGTCGTCCGAGGCATCTCTCGGCACGCCCAAAACCTTGTACGGATCATCCGCCATGCACCGGCTCCCGACCGCAAACGCCCGCGCCGCCACCTGCCGCAGGTCTCCGGCATCACTGCCGCCACCGACTTATGACCACATTTGGGCAGTCCCGTCCCACTCCTGCAAGACCCGCGCCCCGCTGCCGGGCCAAACGGCGGCGCTCAGGCCCGCGCCGGGGATCAAGCCGGCGGCTCGGCCGCCAGCGGGACGTCTTTGACGAAGCCCTTCAGATGCTCGAGCCCGGCCGGCACGGGCCCGCCGTAGGCCCAGTCGAGAAGCTCGATCGTGTGCACGACCGGCAGCTTTGTCGCCGTTGCGATCTGCGTGATGCATCCGAGGTTGCCGGCCGCGATCACATCGGGCCGCACGCTCTCGATATTCAGAGCCTTGCGTTGGCCGAGCTCGCGGGCGATCTCGGGCTGAAGGATGTTGTAGACCCCCGCCGACCCGCAGCAGATGTGCCCCTCCGGCACATCGAGAACCGTGAATCCGGCGCGACGCAGCAGCGTCTTCGGCGGATCGGTGATGCGCTGCCCGTGCTGCAGGGAGCAGGCGGAATGGTAGGCAACGCGCAGGCTCGACCAGCGCACGGGCGCGCCGAGCTCGTATCCCGCAAGGAACTCGGCAATGTCCTGCGCCTTCCCGGCAATCTCGGCCGCCCGCTGCGCGTGGCCTGGGGCATGCTTGAGCAGATGACCATAGTCCTTGACCATGGTGCCGCAGCCGGAGGCGTTGATGATGATGGCATCGACGGGCCCCCGGCCCATGACCTTCGACCAGGCGTCGACATTGCGCTTTGCCTGCTCGACGGCCGCGCCTTCCCGGCCCATGTGGTGCACGAGCGCGCCGCAGCAGCCGGCGCCTGCCGCAACCTCGACGTCGACGCCGCGACGCGCCAGCAGCCGGACGGTGGCATCGTTGATGGCCGGGCGAAGCACCTGCTGCGCGCAGCCCGCAAGCAGAATGACGCGCCCGCGCCGCTCCGCCTTCGTTGCTGCCGTTCCAGGCCCGGCATAGGCCGGCACCGGCGGACGCCGCCGCGGCGCCAGATCGAGCATGGCGACGAGTTCCTTGAGACCGAGCCGCGCAAGCAAGGGACGCAGCGGCCGCCCAAGCCCCGCCAGCGCCAGCGCTTTCCGGAACCGCGCCGGATAAGGAATGGTCGCGGCAAGAAGCGCCCGAACAAGCCGGTCCTTCAGGCTGCGCCGCCCGGTCGCCTCGATGTGCGCGCGGGCGAGATCGACGAGATGCATGTAGTCGACGCCGCCGGGGCATGTCGTCATGCACGACAGGCACGACAGGCAGCGGTCGACGTGGTGCTGCACCTGCGGGCTCGCATCGCGGCCCTTCTCGAGCATGTCCTTGATGAGATAAATGCGCCCGCGCGGGCTGTCGCGCTCGTCGCCGAGGAGAACGTAGGTCGAGCAGGTGGCGGTGCACAGCCCGCAGTGCACGCATCGCCTCAGGATCGCCTCGGCCTCGGCAAGCCGCGGATCCTCGAGCTGCTCGGCCGTGAAGTTCGTCTGCATGTAAGAGCGTCCGCCTCCGTGGCTTCGGCGAGATCACGTCCCCGCCGTCATGCGGCCCGGATTGAGGATGCCCGCCGGGTCGAATACCGATTTGATCTGCCGGCTCAGCTCGTCGACGACCGGCTCGAGCGGCTGGAACACATCGACCGCCGCGCGCACCGCCGGTGCTGCCCGGATCAGCGTCGCATGACCGCCGTTGGCGGCGACCACGCGGCGAATGTCGGTCGCGCCGGCATCGGCTGCGGGCTGTACCTCAAGCCAGATGAGCCCGCCGGACCAGTCGTAAAAGGCCCGGCAGTCCATGTAGCGGGCGATCGCCGCGACGACCTTCGGGCCCGCCTTGGGCGCCGTCGAAATCCGCCAGACGGGACTGTCGCTGCCCTGCAGCAGCGAGAGCTCGCGCAGTTCGTCCCAAAAGGCCAGCGACGTTTCGGTGTCGATGACGTGCGTCTCGCCGAAGGCCTTGAGCTCGGCGCACAGCCGCTCGACGCGGTAGGCGACGGATGGCGCGAAGTTCTCGATCCGGATCGCGGTCACCGCGCGGCGCTGGTTGCGCAGGCCCTCGTGCCAGAGCCGCATGGCCAAGGGCGCCTGGATATGCACGGCGCCCGAGACCTCGTAGGGCGTGCCGAGCGCGCTCGCCAGCGCCTCGACCGCGATGGCGTCCTCGAGTCCCAGCATCAGGATGGTCGCCGTCGCCTCCGGCATCGGCAGCACCTTGAAGGTCACCTCGGTCATGACGGCGAGCGTGCCCCAGCTGCCGCACAGCAGCCGCGCCAGATCATAGCCCGTCACGTTCTTCATGACGCGGCCGCCCGAGCGAAACGGGAGCCCGTTGCCGCCGATGGCGCCGATGCCGAGGATATGGTCGCGGGCAGCGCCCGCCGAGATGCGGCGCGCGCCCGAAATGTTGGTCGCAAACACCGCGCCGATGCTGGCCGCTCGACGCCCGCCTCCGAGCATGGGCGCCAGATCGACGGGCTCGAAGGCCAGCATCTGGCGGCGGCTTGCGAGCTCCGCCTCGATGCGCGCAAGCGGCGTGCCTGCGCGCGCCGACATGACGAGTTCGGTCGGCTCGTAAAGGCGCACGCCCGTCAGCGACTGGGTCGTCAGAACCAGTTCCGTCTGAATCGGACGCCCGACCGCTCTTCTGGTGCCGTTGCCGATAACCTCGACGGGCGCGCGCGCGCCGCTGGCGTCGGCGAGGGTGCGCTGGAGCTCCCACTCGGTTGCGGGCTTCAACAGAGACTGCACCGTCCTCGCGCTCCTCAGGCTGCCCGGGCCTCGCGGCCTTCGAGCGGAAAGACCTTGGCCGGATTGAGCAGCCAGCCGGGATCGAAAACCGTCTTGATCCGCATCTGCAGCGCCAACTCCTCCGGCGTGAACTGCACCCGCATCAGATCGCGCTTTTCGACGCCGACCCCGTGCTCGCCGGTGAGACAGCCGCCGACCTCGACGCACAGCTTCAGGATGTCGGCCCCGCAGCGCTCCGCCTTCTCGACCTGCGCGGGATCGTTCGCTTCGTAGAGGATCAGCGGATGCAGGTTGCCGTCGCCGGCATGAAAGATGTTGGCGACCCTGAGGCCGTAGCTCGAGCAGATTTCCGAGATGCGGCTGAGAACGACCGGCAAACGCGAGAGCGGTATCGTGCCGTCCATGCAGTAGTATTCCGAGATCCGCCCGATGGCTCCGAAGGCCGACTTGCGACCCTTCCAGATCGCCGCCGTCTGCTCCGCACTCTCGGAGATGCGCACGACGCTCGGCTCGAACGGCCGGACGATGGCGACGATGCGATCAAGGAGCGTCGAAATCTCGGTCTCGGAGCCCTCGACTTCGATGATGAGAAGCGCCTCGACGTCGAGCGGATAGCCGGCTTTCGCAAACGCCTCGCACACCTGGATCGCGGGCTTGTCCATGTACTCGATCGCAACCGGAATGATGCCGGCGGCGATGATTGCCGCGACCGCCCGCCCCGCCGCCTCGCTCGAGGCGAAGCCGAGCAACATCGGTCTGGCACCCTCGGCCGCGCGCAGGATCCGCACCGTCGCCTCGGTGACGATGCCGAGCTGGCCTTCCGAGCCGACGATGAGCCCCAGCAGGTCGTAGCCCGGCTGGTCGAGATGGCCGCCGCCGAGCTCGATGATCCGCCCGTCCATCAGCACCATCCTGAGGCCAAGCACGTTGTTCGTCGTGACCCCGTATTTCAGGCAGTGCGCGCCGCCCGAATTCATGGCGATGTTGCCGCCGAGCGAGCAGGCAAGCTGGCTCGACGGATCGGGAGCGTAGAAGAACCCCTTGCCGGCCACCGCATTCGAAATGCCGAGGTTGGTGATGCCGGCCTCGACCCGCGCGATGCGATTGGCGTAGTCGATCTCGAGAACCCTGTTCATCCGCGACAGGCCGACGACGACGGCGTCCTCGGCCGGCAGCGCCCCTCCGCAGAGCGACGTGCCGGCGCCGCGCGCCACCACCTTGACGCCCTGCCGGTGACAGTAGGAAAGGACCTTGGCCACCTCCTCCGTCGATCTGGGCAGCACCACCGCCAGCGGCAGGCACCGGTAGGCTGTGAGACCATCGGTCTCGAAAGCCCGCCGTCCGTCCTCATCGGCGATCACGCTGCCGCTTCCGAGCAAGAGTTGCAGCTCCCGCACGATGACGTCCCGGCGCGCAAGCACGGCCGGGTCCGGCGCGGGCATCTCGATCAGCGACATGGCAAGGTCCTCCGGGCCGGGCTCGATCCGGCCGGTCCGTTCACCAAGTGCCACAGGGTGCAGGCGTCACTCAAGGGGCACGGCGCGCTTCGCGCCGCGACCGCAGCCGCGGACCCCGCGCAAGGCCGGAGTAAAAGGAAAGCGTCGGTCATGCTCCACCGCCCCTTGCCGGGCGAGGCAGGCTGGCATGGGCGATCTGGGCGGCAGACCGCCGTGACGCGGCATCGTCCGCGATCGGTTGCGACCATAACCCACCCGCGCCACTCGTCCCGCCGGCCCTTTCGGCTCGCGCCAGGCCCTTCCCTGTCGTCGCTACCGGCGATGCCGATCATGGGCGTCGGCGGCCCGCGCGTCCCGCGCCGTCCCGACCCCGGCTGCCGCCCGGCGGCGGCGCGCCGCGCCGGCCCGCGCGCACCGGCGGCAGACCCTTGGTCGTGAATTTCTGAAAGCGCTCGCCCGGCCGCGCGCCATGGCCCGCCGCGCGCGCTCCCGCAACGGCCCCGGCCGCATCCTTGCCCCCGGCGCCGCCGACCCCTTTCGCGGCAGGCTGCCAGCGCGGCACCAGATGCTCCGGGCCCGGGCCGATGAGATCCTCGCGCCCCATGCGCTTCAAGGCTTCGCGCAGCACCGGCCAGTTCTCGGGATCGTGATAGCGCAGGAAGGCCTTGTGCAGCCGCCGTTGCTTGAGGCCTTTTACCGTCGCGACGGGCTCCGAGCCTCCGCGCCGCACCGCTTTCAAGGGGTTGACGCCGGAATGGTACATGGCGGTCGCCAGCGCCATCGGCGAGGGCAGGAACGTCTGCACCTGGTCCGCACGGTACCTGTGCTTCTTGAGCCAGAGCGCAAGCTCGAGCATGTCCTCGTCCGTCGTGCCCGGATGCGCGGCGATGAAATAGGGAATGAGGAAATACTTCTTGCCCGCCGCGGCCGCGGCCCGGTCGAAGAGCTCCTTGAAGCGGTCGTAAGTCCCGATGCCGGGCTTCATCATCTTCGACAGCGGCCCCTCGCGCGTGTGCTCGGGCGCGATCTTGAGATAGCCGCCGACATGATGCGTGACGAGTTCGCGGATGTATTCGGGGCTCTCGACGGCAAGGTCATAGCGCACGCCCGAGGCGACCGCGACCTTCTTGACGCCGGGCACCGCGCGCACCTTGCGGTAGAGCTCGATCAGCGGCTGATGGCTGGTGTCGAGGTTCGGGCAGATCGCCGGATAGACGCAGGAGAGCCGACGGCAGAGCGCCTCGGTGCGCTTGTCCTTGCACGCCATGCGGTACATGTTGGCGGTCGGACCGCCGATATCCGAGATGACTCCCGTGAACCCCTGCGTCTTGTCGCGGATTCGTTCGATCTCGCGCACGACGCTCGCCTCGGAGCGGTTCTGGATGATGCGGCCCTCGTGCTCGGTGATCGAGCAGAACGTGCAGCCGCCAAAGCAGCCGCGCATGATCGTCACCGAGAAGCGGATCATCTCCCAGGCCGGGATCCTGGCGTCGGCATAGACGGGATGCGGGCTGCGCGCATAGGGAAGCTCGTAGATCGCATCCATCTCGGGCGTGGTGAGCGGGATGGGCGGCGGCGTCACCCAGAGCTCGCGATCGCCGTGGCGCTGCACGAGCGGGCGAGCGTTGCCGGGATTGCTCTCCCGATGGAGCACCCGCGAGGCGCGCGCGTAGGCTTCAGGATCCGCCTGCACCTGCTCGAAGGCGGGAAGCCGGACGACGGCGCGAGCGCTCTTCGTCTGCCGCGCCCCCTCCTCCGCGCTCGCAACATCGTCAGCGGAAAGCTCGACGAACCCCTCCGGCACGGATTTCCTGAAAAGCGCGAGCCCGCGGATGTCGTCGAAGGAGTCGACCGGCTCGCCGCGTTCGAGCCGGCGGGCCACTTCGACGACGGCGCGTTCCGCATTGCCATAGAGCAGTATGTCGCCCTTGGCGTCGGCGAGAATCGAGCGGCGCACCTTGTCCGACCAGTAGTCGTAGTGCGCGATGCGGCGGAGCGAGGCCTCGATGCCGCCAAGCACGATCACCGCGTCGCGATAAGCCTCGCGGGCGCGCTGCGCATAAACGATTACCGAGCGGTCCGGCCGCCGGCCTCCCTCCCCGCCCGGCGTGTAGGCATCGTTGTGGCGCAGCCGGCGGTCGGCGGTGTAGCGGTTGACCATGGAATCCATGTTGCCGCCGGTGATGCCGAAGAAGAGCCGTGGCCGACCGAGCGCCGTCATCGGCGCCGCGCTCTGCCAGTCGGGCTGCGCGATGATGCCGACGCGGTAGCCCGCCGCCTCGAGCAGCCGGCCGATGATCGCCATGCCGAAGCTCGGGTGGTCGACGTAGGCATCTCCCGTCACGATGATGATGTCGCATTCGTCCCAGCCGAGCGCGTTCATCTCGGCGCGCGACATCGGCAGGAACGGTGCGGGCGGGCGGACCGGACTGCGGAGGCACTCCGCGAGCGAGGTCTCGGGCGCGGCGATGCCGGTCGTCTCGGCGAACATGGATCAACCTTCGTGACGTGCGCTGCCGGCTTTGCCGCCGGGAGAGCCGCACCTCTAACAGACTTCGCGAGCGCTGTCCGCAGGGAGCGATCGCGCGGGCGCACAGGACGCCACGCGACGGCGACGGCGGCGGCTGATGATCAGCCCTTTTTCATTCTGGCCGCCAGCGCCCGCCGTGTTTTGGAGGTCACGAAGCTCGAGACGTCGCCGCCCATCTGCGCGATCTGACGCACGAGCGTCGCGGTGATGTGGCGCACCTCCGGGCTCGCCGGCAGAAAGACCGTCTGGATGTCGGGCGCCATGGCGCCGTTCATGCCCGCCATCTGCATCTCGTAGTCGAGGTCGGTCCCATCGCGCAGTCCGCGGAAGATGACCGTGGCCTTCGCGGCCCGCGCCGCATCGACGGTGAGGCCCGCAAACTCGACCGTCTCGATGCGGCAGCCCGTGGCCTGAGCGATGCTACGGGTATCGGCCTCGATCAGCGCGATCTTCTCCGGCACCGAGAAGAGCGGCGTCTTGCCGGGATGCACGCCGATCCCGATCACCAGCCGGTCGACCAGCCCGGCCGCCCGCCGGATGACGTCGATATGGCCGTTGGTGATGGGATCGAATGAGCCCGAATAGAACCCGGTCCGCGGCATGTGCTGCGCCCTCTCATCCTCGCCGTTGCTTGGCGCCGAGGCCTATCACGGGCGCCGTGCGGCTGCCAGCGCCAGCCCACCGAGCACGAGGAGGCCGCCCGCGACGCCGTCGAGCACCTTGAGCCGGGAGACATCGAGCGCGGCGCGCGCCCGCGCCAGCGCAACCGTGTAGCCGAGGTCGCAGAGAGCGAGCGTGGCGACGAATATCACGGCAAGCATCGCAAGCTGCGGCGCGGCCGGCGCCGCAGGATCGACGAACTGCGGAAAGAACGCGCCGAGAAAGAGCAACACCTTCGGGTTCGAAACTGCGACCAGAAGGCCTTGCGCATAGCGTGAACCGGCCGAGACGTCGGGCGCCCGCGCACTCTCCGCCGTTGACCGGAAATACACCCAAAGCTGACGGGCTCCCAGATAGACCAGGTACAAAGCGCCGAGCCAGCGCACGACGTCGAACCACTCCGCCATCAGCACCATGATTGACGTCATGCCGACGGCGGCGATGACCACGAGCACCGTGAGGCCGGACATCGTGCCGAGCAGCGTCAACAGGCCCGCGCGCAAGCCCCCGCCCAGGGTGTTGGCGATGATCAGCGCCATGTTCGGACCCGGCGTAAGCGCCAGCAGCAGACAGGTCGCCGCGTAGGCGATGAGCAGTGTGAGGGACATGGCGCGGGCAGCCTCAATCGTGTGGATGGAGGCCTCATCCTCGCACGTCGCCCCGGCGCTGCAAATGCCTCGCCGCCGCACGCCTGCGCCGGCGTGCGCGCTCGCGAACTCCACCGCCGCGGCAAACACGCGACGCCCGCCCGCAGCTTGCCGTGCCGATCAGAAGGCGCATAGCCGGTAGTGCGAGGCGGCGCCGTTCTCCAGGTTGTCGACGATGATGGTGAAGTCGTCGATGTTCGAGAGGTCAACGCGGAACGTGCAGTAGGTCGCGTTGTTGGCGGTCTCCTCGCAGACCGAGTTCTGGTAGCTGTCGACGACACGAAGTCTGACGCCGCCGACATCCGAGGCGAGCGCCACGCCGCCCTTGCGGTCCCACAGGCTCTCGCTGAGCTTCTGCGTGAGCTCGGCATAGTCGGCCGCCGGAACAGATCCTCTGAGGCACGTGATGCTCGAGCTCAAATCCTGCGCGAGCGCGCCGCTCGCAGATCCGATCAGCGCCAGGAGGCCTGCGAAAACCCGATTGCGAAGTCCGTTCATTGCGCATCACCCTCTGACTGTTAGGAATTGGCGAACGCTAAATCGCGGGCCTTAAAAAATCCGTCACGATCCACACGAAACCTTTAGCCAAATTGCGGTGTATGCCGCCGCGGCCGCTCGCCTTGAGGGCATCTGCACGCGAAGCGACGCATTTGGAGAAAAGTGTCGCAAAAACTAATTCGATTGCCGAAGGCCGGGTTGGCAATTGCGCAATAAATTCACGCTATCGATCGTCACTCGGGGCCGGGAGCGGGTGCATCTGACAGCTCGGCCGCAACGTACACCGAAGCTCTTAAGATAAGGTTTGTACGGATGGAACTCCGGGTGAGCGTAAGAAGCTATCTTCAAGACAGGCGCGGCACCACGGCGATCATCTTCGCCCTGGCGCTGATCCCCGCCGTGGTACTGGCCGGCGGTACGGTCGATTTCGGCAAACTGCTCAGCGAGCGCGCAAAGCTCCAGGCGGCAACCGATGCCGCAGCCCTCGGCGCTGCCCAGCTCACGGGCATCACGGCCGCGGAACGCGAGACCATCGCCAAAAAGATCTTCCGGGCAAACATCAGCGGTTCCGAGTTCGCCACGCTCGAACCGACTGTGTCGGCAACGGATACGACGGTCGAGGTGGCGGCGGCAGGCCCGGTGAAGACCCCGTTCCTCGGCATCATCAACATTCCGCACCTCGACGCCATTGCATCGGCGAAGGCGGAAGCCACCGAGCTCACCGAAGGCGTCTCGCCTGGCAAGGTGTGCCTCCTCGCCCTCGACCCGGACAGCGATGACGGCATCCACCTCCAGGGCGACAACATCGTCAACTATCACGATTGCTGGGCGCACACGAACTCCGAGAAGGCGACCGCGATCAACGCCAACGGCAGCAACGCCAAGGCCAACGGCAAGGGCCACTGCGCCGTCGGCGGCTGGACGCAGACCCACGCCACGTTCACGCCCGAGCCGACCGGCGCCTGTCAGGTCGTCAAGGACCCGTTCGCCACCGTCGGCGCCTACGAATCCGGCACTTACACGCCGACGTTCACGCCGCCGACCAAGGCAGTCACGTGCAAGGCGTCGAACCTGAACCTCAAGAAGGGCTCGTTCACGCTCGACCCCGGCCGCTACTGCGGCGGCATCAACATCCAGGCCGGCGCCACCGTCACGTTCAACCCGGGCGTCTATTACATTGACAACGGCCCCTTCAACGTGCAGTCGGGCGCATCGGTGAGCGGCAGCAACGTCCTGTTCTACCTGGAGGGTGCGGCCTCCCGCATGACCGTCATCGGCGGCGGGACGATCAACCTGGTCGGGCGATCCCACTCTGCGAGCTATGCCGGTTTCCTTGTCATCGCCAATCCGAATGCCAATCCGATGGGCGAGTCGAACATCCAAGGCGGCGGCACCTTCAAGATGCAGGGCGTGATCTACATGCCGAAGCAGCGGATCGAAGTGTCCGGCAACGGCGACGTCAACAACGCAAGCATCAACGTCTTCGGAATGGTCGCCAAGGATTTCTACTTCCGCGGCAACGGCGTCTTCAACGCAAAGCGGCATACCGGCTACGGCAATGTGCCGGACATCATGCCGGAGATGCCCGTGCATATCATCCGCAAGACGGTTCTGAATTGAGCCGGCGAAACCCCGCTCGGCCAACGCAATACCCTGCACCAACTCGCCGGGGGGTCTCCCCCGGCTCTTTTGTTTCCTCCCCTTTCCGACCCGTGCCAGAGCGATCGGCTTTGACCGAGCCCGCAACCGGCACTAGGCTCCCGCCGGTCGAAGCTTGGAAGAACGGGTTGCGAATGCCAGCCTGGCTCTACGATGCCGGCCCCCACGCAGGGTGGCTGTTCGTTCTGGTGACATTGCTGCTTGGCGGCAGCGCCGCCTTCGTCTCGGGCCGCGCCATGGCGATCACCTGGCGCCCGCGCTGGCAGATCCCCATCTACATGCTGATGCTCGCCGCCGCGGTCCGCTTCATCCAATATGCGGTCTTCGGTGCGAGGCTCGTTGCGGTCCCCGCGTACATCGTTGATTTCGTAGCTCTTCTTGTCATCTCCCTCGCCGCCTACGCGCTGACGAGGAACCGGCAGATGGCGCGTCAGTATGGCTGGGAGCACGGGCGCGCCGGTCCTTGAGGCAGCGCGCACCCGCTTCGTCGAAAGGCGAGCCCGGGGCCGGCTCCACATCGCCGGATTGGACGTGACACTGCCCCATTTCCTGAAGAATATGCCGGCTCCGGCGAGGCCACTCGCCCGGCCCGCGCGGCGTCGCACGGGTCTGAGGACATCAAGGGAGTGCTCCATGAAGAAGCATGTTTGGTCGGGCGTCGCGCTTGCCGCGTCCCTCGCCTTCGCAGGCGCGGCCAACGCGCAGCTCAAGATCGGCGTTGCGGGTCCTTTGACCGGCCCCAACGCGGCCTTCGGCGCCCAGCTCAAGAACGGCGCCGAGATGGCGGCGGCCGACATCAATGCCAAAGGCGGCATCAACGGCCAGAAGATCGAGCTTGTCTTCGGCGACGACGTGTCGAAGCCGGATCAGGGCGTTTCGGTCGCCAACAAGTTCGTCGGCGATGGGGTCAAGTTCGTGGTGGGCCATTTCAACTCGGGCGTCACCATGCCCGCCTCGACCGTCTACGCCGAGAACGGCATTTTGATGATCACCCCCTCGGCAACGAACCCGCAGATCACCGAGCGCAATCTGTGGAACGTCTTCCGCACGTGCGGACGCGACGACCAGCAGGGCGAAGTCGCCGGCGCTTACATCGCCAAGAATTTCGCCGGCAAGAAGATCGCCATCGTGCATGACAAGACCACCTACGGCCAGGGTCTTGCCGACGAGACGCGCAAGGCTCTCGCCAAGCGCGGCATCAAGGAAGTGCTCTATGAGGGCGTCAACACGGGCGAGAAGGACTTCTCCGCGCTCGTCTCGAAGATCAAGTCGGCGGGCGCCGACCTCGTTTACTGGGGTGGGCTGCACACCGAAGGCGGGCTGATCGTGCGCCAGATGCGTGATCAGGGCGTCAAGGCGCCGCTGATGGGCGGAGACGGCATCGATTCGAGCGAGTTCGCCGCGATCGCCGGGCCGGGGGCCGAGGGCACGCTGATGACCAACTTCCCCGATCCGCGGAAATCCCCGCAGGCCGCCGAAGTGGTCAAGAAGTTCGCCGCCAAGAACTTCGACCCTGAGGCTTACACTCTCTACACCTACGCGGCCTTCGAGATCATCGCCCAGGCCGCCGCGGCCGCGAAATCGCTCGATCCGAAGGTGGTCGCAGCCGAGATCCGCAAGGGCGGCACCTACAAGACCGTGATCGGCGACCGCTCCTACGACAAGAAGGGCGACGTCACCAAAGCCGACTACGTCATGTACACGTGGAAGAAGCAGGGCGACAAGATCAAAGCCGTTCAGGACTGAGGGCCGTGGCGCGTGCTGTGGCCGTCGACTGGAGCACCGTCATGTGACACGCCGGCCGCCCGAACGGGCGGCCGGCTTTTCGCTGCCGCCGTCGCGATCACGAGCCACTTCCTCGCAACGGCGGTGACCGGCTCAACGCCTGCCCGCGCGCAGGCCGTGCCGGACATCCTTATCGCGGCCGTCGCCTCGCCGCAGACGCCGCTGACGCCGGACGGCCGCGAGGTCGGAACCGGGGCTCAGGCGGCCGTCCGCGCCATCAACGAGTCAGGCGGCATCCGTGGCCGGCAGCTGCGCCTTGCGCATTACGACGACGGCTGCAGCGCCGCCGTCGCCTCGCGCCTCGCCGAGACCATCGTGCAGGACGGTGCCGAGCTCGTCGTCGGCCACATCTGCTCGTCCGCCGCGATTGCCGCCGCCCCGGTTTATGCCCGCGCAGGCGTCATCATGATCACGACCGGCGCGCGCGCGCCGCGGCTCACCGACCAGCGGGCCCGCCCGTTCGTCTTTCGCCTCGCCGGCCGCGACGATCGCTTCGGCGAGGACACCGCAGCCATGATCGCAGCGACCTTCGAGGACCCGCGGGTCGCGATTGTTCACGACAAGAGCCGCGATGGGCGCGCGCTCGCCGACGAGACGGTCGCCGCGCTCGCCCGTCTCGGGATCACGCCCGTGCATCGCGAGGCCTACACGTCGGGCGAGCGGGAATACCATGCGACGGCGGCACGCCTGGTCGCCGCCGGCGCGACAGTTCTCATCGTTCCGGCGCAGCCGATCGAGGCGGCGATCCTCTTTACAAAGTGGCGCGAAGCCAGGCCGGACGGCGTTCTCATCGGCAGCAGCCGGCTCGCCATCCCGGAGATCGAGCCGCTCGCCCGCAGCGCCGGCGACCGCCTCATCGTCATGCTGCCGCCGCCGCGCAGCCCGGCCTTTGGGACGAGCCTCGAGGCCATCCGCGCCGCCCAGCAGCGCGCCGCGCACGCCGCAATCGAGGCCTGGGCCGCGGCCGCGCGCGCCGCCGACTCATCCGAGCCGGGCGCCGTCGCACGCCAGCTTCATGCGACGACCGCCGAGACGGTCGCCGGCCGAATCGCGTTCGGGACACGGGGCGATGCGCTGATTCCGTCCTTCAAGGCCCACGTGTTCGGACCGCACGGCTGGGCCGAGCTGCCGGCCCGGGCGGCGCCCGCCGATCGCTGAGCGACGGACCACGTCGCAAGGCGGAGTCGGAGAAGCAAACCGCTGCCCGCAAGACGCCCGCAACCGCCCAATGACGGCTGCGCAAGGCCCCGACGCCGGTGAAAGCGCTCGTGCCTTCGCAGCAAGGCACTGAGCGCAAGCCTCGCCGCGCGCTCGATGTCTCGGAACGCAGACTTCGTCGGCCCGCGCATCGGCGTGCTCGCGCCGCCTACGACGATCGGCTCCGTTGCGCCCTCCTATCGGCCCTGCGACTGCGCGATGCACTCGCTCGCCAGCGCCTTGGTGAGGCGCAGGAGATAAGGCGGCACATCCAATCCGGCCGCCTGGAAGGCCACGATCTCGCGGTTGACCCGGGCCATCAGAACGCGCGGGTCCTCGCCGCGATCGAGTTCGCGTGCGATCTCGGCAAGTGCGGCTTCGGCTCGGGCTTGCGACACGTACTTCTGCATGGGCGTCTCCCCAACTCCCGCGACCGGCGTCAGCGCGCTGCAGACGTAACCATGGCCGCGGCGCAACCGCCCGGTGTCTTGTTGCCGAAAACGGCAGCCTGATGTCATGCTCAGACCGAGCGATGGTGCGCCTCGGAGCCAAGCGGCGCGAGCAGGAAATGCCAGCCTGTGGAAAACCTGTCATGACAATCGCGCGCAATCTCATCACCGACGTCGCCGGGCTGAGCGTCGGCCACGCCGAGGACCGGGTGCTGGCCTCGGGCGTGACCGCGATCCTCATCGAGCAGCCGAATGTCGCAGCTGTGAGCGTGCGCGGCGGCGCGCCGGGCGGTCGCGACACCGGGCTGCTCGCGCCTGAAATGACGGTTCCGGGCGTCGACGCGGTGGTGCTCTCGGGCGGCTCCGCCTTCGGCCTCGACGCGGCAGGCGGCGTGATGGCGCACTTACGCGAGGCTGGCGTCGGCTTTGCCGTCGGCAGCGTCGTCGTCCCGATCGTCGTCCAGGCGATCGTCTTCGATCTCTTGAACGGCGGCGACAAGTCCTGGGGCACCAAGCCGCCCTACTGGGACCTCGGGCTGCGGGCGGCGCGCGCCGCCGGTCGCGGCGCTTTCGCACTCGGCACCGCCGGCGGCGGCTTCGGCGCAACCACCGCCACCCTCAAGGGCGGCATCGGCTCGGCCAGCGCCGCGACGATCGGCGGGGTCACGGTCGGGGCCATCGCCGTCGTCAATGCGATCGGCAGCGCCACCATCGGCGACGGACCGCATTTCTGGGCGGCCCCCGTCGAGGAAGGCGCGGAGTTTGGCGGCCTCGGCAGTCCGCCCCGCCTTTCGTCGTCCGATAAGGCGCTGCGCATCAAGGGCGGCGGGCCACCCTCGACAACCATCGCCCTCGTCGCGACCGATGCCACGCTCACCAAGCCCGAGGCGCAGCGGCTCGCCATCATGGCCGACGACGGCCTGGCGCGGGCGTTGCGCCCCGCGCATGCGCCGATGGACGGCGATACGGTCTTCGCCGTCGCCACCCAGCGCCGGCCGCTGCCGCCGGGACCGGCCGCACTGACCGGCCTCGGGCTCGCCGCCGCCGATTGCCTCGCGCGCGCCTGCGCCCGCGCCGTTTACGAGGCCAGCGCCCTTCCCTTTGCCGGCGCGCTTCCCGCCTGGCGCGACCGCTTCCGCGCCGCCTGAGCCGCCGCCCTCAGCGCCGCGCGCGCACGCGGCGTGTATGGCCGAGCAGCAGCCGGACGCCACGGGCCGCCGGTCCGGCCGTCCGGCCGGTTGATCCGAAGCCGCCCGCGCCGCGCCCGCTCGCCGAGAGCCTCGCCGCCGGCACCAGCGTCGCCTGAACCACCGGCGCGATGACGAGCTGTGCGATCCGATCCCCGCGCGCGATCCGAACGGCCCTGCGGCCGTGGTTGACCAGGAGCACATGGATCTCGCCGCGGTAGTCGGCGTCGATGGTGCCGGGGCTGTTCAGCACCGTGACGCCGTGATCGCGCGCGAGGCCGGAGCGCGGTCGCACCTGGCCTTCCGTCCCGGCGGGCAGCTCCAGCATCAGACCGGTCGGCACGGCCACGTGGCGCCCCGGCTTCAGAACGATGGATCGCGCGATTGCGGCCACGAGATCGAGCCCCGCCGCCGCCGCCGACTGGTAGGCGGGCAGCGGCAGGCCGGCCGCGTGCGGCAGCTGCACGATCTTGACCCGGATGCGCGGCGTGCGGGGCGCCCCCATCAGGCGCTCCCCGTCGTCTGGGCGAGATGCTCAGCGATCCGCTGCACCAGCCGCCGCGCCACCTCGTCCTTCGCCATGTCGGGCCAGCTCTCGACCCCGGACGCCGAGACGATGTGCACGCTGTTGCGGTCGCCGCCCATGATCCCAGTCTCGGGGCTCACGTCGTTGGCCACGATCCAGTCGCAGCCCTTGGCCTTGCGCTTGCGCCGCGCGTGCTCGATCACGTTTTCGGTCTCGGCGGCGAACCCGACGACGAGCGGCGGCCGCCGCCCCGGGGCTTCATGCGCCACCGTCTTCAGGATGTCCGGGTTCTCGACGAGCTCGAGCTTCGGCGCGCGCGCCTTGGCGTCCTTCTTGATCTTCTCGTCCGCGGCGTTGGCCACGCGCCAGTCGGCGACGGCGGCAGCGAAGATGGCGCAGTCGGCCGGCAACGCCGCCTCGGTCGCCGCCAGCATCTCGCGCGCGCTCTCGATGCGCACGACCCGGACGCCTTTGGGATCGGCCAGCACGGTCGGGCCGCTCACCAAGGTCACGCGCGCGCCGAGCTCGGCCGCCGCCTCGGCGATCGCGTAGCCCTGCTTGCCGGAGGAGCGGTTGGCGATGTATCGGACCGGATCGATCGGCTCATGCGTGGGACCGGCGGTCACCAGCACATGCCGGCCGGCGAGCGGCCCGGCGCGCCGGTCCGGGCTGTCGAGCATCGCCAGGATGCGCGCCAGGATCTCATGCGGCTCGGCCATGCGCCCCGGTCCCGCCTCGCCGCGCTCGGCCATCTCGCCGCTGTTCGGTCCGATCATGGCGATGCCGTCCGCGCGCAGCGTCGCGACGTTGCGCTGAGTTGCCGGGTTGAGCCACATGCGCGGGTTCATGGCGGGCGCCGCCAGCACGGGCTTGTCGGTCGCAAGCAGCACGGCGCTGGCGAGATCGTCGGCGTGGCCACCGGCCATCTTCGCCAGCAGGTCGGCGGTTGCGGGCGCAACCACGATGAGGTCGGCCTCCCGCGAGAGCCGGATGTGGCCGATCTCGCGCTCGTCATCGAGGCTGAAGAGGTCGACGAAAACGCGCTCGCCGGTGAGCGCGCCGACCGAGAGCTGCGTGACGAACTGGGTGGCGGCCCTGGTCATCACGACCCTGACCGCGATGCTCCGCTCGACGAGCCGCCGGATCAGCTCCAAGCACTTGTAGGCGGCGATGCCGCCGCCGATCACCAGAACGATGCGCTTCTTCTCTGCCACGGGATGCCCTTGCCAATGCCTCGGCAACCGGAAGAAAGCATGTCGGCGCTGTTGCCGCCAGAGGCCGCCCGCCGACGGGCTTAATCAGCTGCCACGCCCGCACTGGACAGATACGGAAAGCTATACGATGACGCGTTCCACAAGTCGTTGCCTCGTCCTGGCGCCAGGCTCGACCGCGCCGTGCCGCGTTCTTTGGTGCGCGCGAGCACGGCTTGCGCCAACATGACACGACGCCTGAGGCAATCGCCACCCGCTCTGCCGCCGTTTCCTCACCAGGGAGTTTACGCAACAAGATGACTGCGACCGCCTGGCTGCTTCTGATCGTCGTGCTCTTTCTCGACACAGCGTCGCATCTCCTGCTCAAGTCCGCCTCCCTGCGGGCGAGCGCGCAATCCGGGCCCGAGTTCGTGCTGGCGCTTTTGCGCCAGCCGATGCTCTGGCTGACGCTCGCGGCCTTCGTCGCCCTCTTCATCGCCTGGACGGGCTTCATCTCACTGGTGCCGCTGTCGCAGGGCGTCATGGCCGGCAGCATCACCATCGTCGGAGTTATGATCGGCGGCCGCCTGGTCTTCGGCGAGCAGCTGACCGCCGCCCGGCTCACCGCCATCGGCCTCATCTCGGCGGGCGTTCTCCTCGTCGGATGGGGGGCCTGATGCGGCGCGCGGTGCTTCTCGGGTTCCTGGCGCTTCTTGCGATCGACACCCTGTCGAACATCCTGGTCAAGCTCGCCGGCAACCGCATCGGCGCTTGCTGCGGCGCGGCCTGGCTCGACCGCCTCGCCCGCGAGCCGCTGATCCTGGCGATCATCGCGTGCTATATCGCGGCGTTCCTCACCTACACCGGACTGTTGAAGCACGCCCCCGTCGGTCCGGCCTTCGCCGCCGTGCACGGCCATGTCGTCACCGTCCTCGTCTTCTCGCTGGCAGTCTTCGGCGAGCAGCTGACGCTCGTGCAGATAATGGGCTGCGCGCTCATCGTCGCCGGCATCATCGTGCTTGGGATGACGGAGCGGCTGGAGACGGAGCGCCCAGCGCGGCGGGCCGCGAGCGGCTGATCAGCAGTGCGAGCGGGATCGCGAGCGCTGCGATCAGCGTGAACCAGCCGAAGGCGTTGAGATAGGCGATCATCGCCGCCTGCCGGGTCACCTCCTTCGAAAGCCGGGCGAGACCGCTGGCGGTGGTATAGTCCCAGGCCCCGAGCACCCAGGGTAGCGACAGCGTCTTGTTGTGCGGGCTCACCATCTCGGCCATGCGCGCGTAATTGAGGCCCGTCGAGCGGATCACCTCCGCGACCGAGATCGAGATGAAGAGGCTCGAGGCGATGTTGCGCAAGAGATGGAACACGCTCGAGGCCTCGGGGCGGAAGCGTGGTTCGAGGTCGGAGAACGTGACGACCGTGAGCGGCACGATCACGATGCCGACCGAGGCGCCCTGCAGGATGCCGTTGAGAATGATCTCGAGCGGCGTCACGTCGAGATTGAAGTGCATGAGCCACAGCCCCGAGACGAAGAGCAGAAAGAACCCGGTCGCGATCGAGATCCGGGGATCGAGCCGGTTGATGACCATGGCCGCAAAGAAGCCGATCACGCCGCCGATGCCTCGGCTGCCCACCACCCAGCCGACGAGCGCGTCGGGGAACTCGGCGTATTGCCTGAGCAGGGTCGGCATCAGCACCATCGGTGTGAAGTTGAGCATTCCGAAGAGCATCACCAGGAGATAGCCGAGCGTCAGATTCCGGTTGAAGAGAATGCGCAGGTCGAGGAAGGGGCGCTTGGCGGTCAGGCTGTGGGCGAGAAAGACATAGAAGGCGAGCGCGGAGACCGCGCAGAAGATCACGATCTCGCTCGACTCGAACCAGTCGAGCCGCTGCCCGCGGGCGATCACGTACTGCAGCCCACCCAGCGCCACCGACAGCGACAGGAAGCCGATCCAGTCGAGGCGCGCCTTCTCGGCCGGCCGCTCGGCCGGCAGCGCGACGAGCATGCCGAGGAAAGCGACGAGGCAGACCGGCACGAGGATGTGAAAGGCCCATCTCCACGAATAGAGCTCGGCCAGCTGGCCGGCGAGCGTCGGACCGATCACCGGCCCGATCACCACGCCGATGCCGCTGAGCCCGAGCACGAAGCGGTGCTGGTGACGCGGAAAGATGTCCATCACGATGGACTGGTTGAGCGGGATGGTTGGCGCGCCGAAGGCGCCCTGCAGGATGCGCCAGAAGATGAGCTCTTCGAGCGACTGCGCGAAGCCGCACATCAGCGTCGCCACGCCGAAACCGCCGATGCAGCCGCTCATGGCGGCCTTGCGGCCGAAGCGGGCGACGAGCCAGCCGGTCATCGGCGTCGCGATCGCCGTCGACAGGATGTTGAAGGTGACGATCCACGACACCTCGTCGGCCGTCGCGGACATGGCGCCCTGGATCTGCGGCAGCACGGTCGAGACGACAAGGATGGTGGTGAAGTAGAGCGTGACGGTGAGCATCCCGCTGACGAGGCAGCAGGCCCGCTGAAAGGCCGGGATCTCGATCACGGGCGCGTCCGCGCTCATCGCCAGGCTCCGCAAGGGTCGGATTATGTTGGCGCGACCCGACCGTTCTGGCCAGGAGGCCTGCGGCTTGGCCTTACCGAGGGCAGATGACAGCCGCCTTCCCCCGTGCGAGGGTGCCGGCCATGCCGTTGTCGCTCCGCCCTGTTCACGCCATGTTCAGCCGGCAGGGGACACGGTTGGCTGAAACGCGACCGGCACGGGCGGCCCGGGCCGTGATGCGGCATCGCCCCACCGCGATCGGAGACAGGAACGATGAGGAAGTCGCTGCAACTGCTGCTGCGCTCGAGCGCGATCGCGCTCGCGGCCCTGGCGGCGTCGCCGGGCGAGCCGGTCCGCGCGCAGGCCCCGCCCGAGAACGGTGAGACCGTCGACATCCAGATCTTCTACGAGGCGCTGGAGCCGTATGGGCGCTGGTTCGAGCATCCGCAGTATGGCTTCGTCTGGTCGCCCGACGTCGATCGCAACTGGCGGCCCTACACGCGGGGACGCTGGGTCTTCACGGAGGAATATGGCTGGTACTGGGAAGCCGAGGAGCCGTGGGGCTGGGCCGTATTCCACTACGGCCGATGGTTCCTCGACGACGATGCCGGCTGGATCTGGGTTCCAGGAACCGAATGGGCGCCGGCCTGGGTCGCCTGGCGGCACAGCGATCAGCAGGTCGGCTGGGCGCCCTTGCCGCCGGAGGCGGAGTGGCGCGGCGGTGAGCTCTACTTCTCGGAGAGCTACTACGACAGCCCGCGCTATGTGGTCGCCTGGTGCTTCGCGCCGATTGCGGCGCTCACGGCCTACAGCATTTATCGCTTCATCCATTCCCCGTCGCGCAATTACATCTATCTGCGCAACACCCGGTGGGTGCCGAGCCACCGCTTCGTCGGCCGCCGCATCTACAATGTCGGACTGGATCGCACGCGGTTCGAGCGCATCACGCGGCGTCCTCTCAACCCGGTTCGCATCGTCACCGTGCCGCGCCCCGAATTGCTGCGGCCAAACGTGCGGGTGCCCCGCCAGCCCGGCGTGATCCAAACCTACAGACCCAACATCCGCGGCACGCCGGCGACCGTACCGCCGCCACGCCTCAGCGAGCCGCCGCGGCGCGACTGGCGGCACGGCCGTCCGGGCGTCGCCCAGCCGCCGTTCGCGCGGCCGGGCCCAAGCAGCGTCCCCTCGGGCCCCAGCACCGTCCCGCCCGGCACCGGCCCACGGCCGCCGATCGCCGCTCCGCCCCGTCAGCCGACGCCGCAGCCGCCCCCCGTCGCCCAGCCGCCGCGCCAACCACCGCCGCAGCGCCCGCCGGTCGCAGGTCAGCCGTTGCCGCCGCCTCCGGGGAGCCCGCCGTCGACGCAACCGCGGCCGGCGCCCGCATTCACACCGCCGCGGCAGCCAACCCCACCCGTCGTCCAACCGCCGCGTCAGCCGCCGCCGGTGGCGCAACCGCCGCGTCAGCCGACACCGCCCATTGCCGCACCGCCGCGCCAGCCAACCCCGCCCGCCGTCCAGCCACCGCGCCAGCCGCCGCCGCCGGTCGCACAGCCCCCGCGCCAGCCGCCGGTCGCGCAACCGCCGCGGCCCCAGCCGAGCGGCCCGCCGCCCGGCGCGGGCAGCCGGCCACAGGCAGCGCCGCCGCAGCAAGGCGATCCGCGTCGCCGTCCCCCTCCGCCCGAAGGCGGCTCGAGCTCGCAGCCGCGTTAGCTCGGACCGATCGCGGCTTCGGGCGAGTACCGTTCGGATTGCGGCGACGCGCGGGCCTACGAGGTGCGGCGTGATCCGGTCGCGTGCGGAGCCGCCGCCGGCTGGCCCCGCGCATCGGCCGGTTCCCGGCAGCGGCCGAGGGTCGCTTCGAGGAGCGGAGCGCCGGTCAACGCCCCTTGAAGCGCGGCGCGCGCTTCTCGATGAAGGCCTCGCGGCCCTCGATCCAGTCGGCCGAATTGTCGATCTCGTCGACCTGCGCCCGCGCGATGCCGCCGATCTCGGTCGGGCTTTTTGGCAGCGTCTGGCTGGCCCAGCGTTTGAGCGCGCGCGAGGGCAGCGGCGCCGTCGCCGCAATGCGTTCCGCCCAGTCCATGGCTGTGCCGCGCAGCTCCGCCGCCGGCACCACCTTATTGGCGTAGCCGACCTCGTAGGCGCGCCGGGCGTCGATGGTCTCGCCGAGCAACAGAAGCTCCATGGCGATCTTGTGCGGAATGCGCGTCACAAGATTGGTGATGAGACCGCCGGAGAAGCCGACCTTGACCTCCGGGTAACAGAACTTGGCCGTGTCGGCGCAGATCATCAGGTCGCACATGGTGGTGAGCACCATGCCGCCGCCGATACACCAGCCCGCGACCGCCGCAATCACCGGCTTGTCGACGAAGACGCCGACTCCCGGGATGCCGTGGTAAAGCCCCCGCGGCGGATGCTGCAGGTCCGCGCCCGCGCAAAAGGCCTTCTCGCCGGCCCCGATCAGCACCGCCACGCGATCCTCGGGCGTGGCCATCAGCCGCTTCCAGCACTCGGCAAGGCCATCCATCATGGCGTTGTCCATCCGGTTCATCTTCTCCGGACGGTTGAGGGTGATGACGGCGATGCCGTTGGCGGACTCGTAAGTGACGGCGGACATGGGCACACTCCGATCGGACCGACTTCACAGATGGCGCCAGCAAGGACGCAGATTGATTGCGGCGTCAATGCATCCGGTCAACGGCACCCGAGGCCAGGCTGCGGGCACCCCGCACAGCCCGCGACGAGAGCCGCGCCCTCAGCGCCGCGCCCCGCCGCCTGCTCGGATACCCTCGCAAACGATGCCGCTTTGGCGGAACGCGGCGATCTCCTCGGCGCTGTAGCCCGCCTCGCCAAGCACCGCATCGGTATCCGCGCCGGGCAGGCGCGGCGCGAACTCGACCGAACCGCCGTCGTGCGCCATGGCGAAGCCGGAGCCGATCAGCCGGAGCCGTCCGAAGGGACTTTCGACTTCCTGCAGCACCGGTCGATGCTTCAGTTGCGGGTGCTCGACGACCTCGGGGATCGTCCACACACGCGCGCAGGGCACGTCGTGCTCCGTAAGATGGCGGTCCCAGTGGGCGGCGTCGTGCTGGGCAAAGACGCCTTCGATGATCTCGCGCAGCGCCGCTTCGTTGGCGATCCGCGCCGGCCAGTCGACGAACCGCGGATCGTTGGGCAGGTCCGGATGCCCGATGGCGCGCGCGAGTGCCGCGAACTGCTTGTCGTTGTTGACGGCAAGCAGGATATGGCCGCCCTTGACCTTGAACAGGTCCGCCGTCGGCAACCGGCTCTGCGCCCGGTTGCCCGAGGGTCCCTGCACGTGGCCGCCGACGGTGTAGTCGACGAAGAACGACGACATGAACGTCATGGCGGCATCGAGCATGGCGACGTCGACGAACTGGCCCCGGCCCGTGTGTGTGCGCTGGAAGAGGGCGCTCGCAACGCCGAACGCAAGCGTCATGCCGCCGATGGCGTCGCAGACGGCGAAGCCGGCGCGCGTCGGCCCGCTCTCCTTGCTGCCCGTGATCGACATGAGGCCGCTCATCGCCTGGATCTTGCCGTCGTAGGCTGGCGATGTGCGCTCCGGCCCCGTCTGGCCGAAACCCGAGACGGCCGCATAGATGAGACGCGGGTTGACGGCTTGAAGCTGCGGCCAGCCGATGCCGAGCTTCTCCATCACCCCCGGGCGGAAATTCTCCATGACGACGTCGGCTTTCTCGGCGAGCCGCTTCACGATGCCGATGGCCTCGGGCTTCGTGAGATCGAGCGCGATGTTGCGCTTGTTGGAGTTGATCGCCATCCAGCCGGTCGAAAGGCCCCTGTCCGACCAAGCCTTGTTCGGCGGGCCGTAGCGCATGTCGTCGCCGCCGGGGCGCTCGATCTTGATGACGTCGGCACCGAGCAGCGCGAGCTGATAGCTGCCGAACGGCCCGGCGAACACCTGCGTGAAGTCGAGGATGCGAACACCCTTGAACGGTTTCGCCATCGGGCCGGTCTCCATCATTCCAGATCCGTGCGCGGCTCCGGCCGGGTCGCCGCAAGTCGCGGGCCTGCCGAGAGGCCATGCTGATCTAATCAGGCTCGCTCTGCCGCGCCAACCGCCGATGCCGGCGATGGACCGCCGATCCAAATCCAATGCCGGCGTCAGTCCCGCGCCGGCAGCGCTCAGCCCGCGGCCGTCAGCGATGGATGCGGCTGATCTTCGAGCCTTCGAGCGTCAGATTGTACATGAGACCCTTGCCGTCGAAGATGAAGCCGACGATCGGGCTTGCAATCTTGCTCGTGTCGATGGACCCGCCGACGCCGACCGTGATCAGCGCCACCGAGCCGTCCACCCCGACCTTCCAGCCGTCGATGCGCCGGAAGCCGTCGAGCGCCGCGCGCGTCATGAAGACGATGATGACGGAACGCGCCTGCGCGCCGAGCTGGAACCCGATCGAAGCAGAGATGGTGTTGTAGTAGCCGGCCGTCCGGCCGTCGATGAGCAGCGCGCCTTCCCCGTACTCTCCGCCGATCCCCATCCCCGCCTTGATCACCGAGGGGAAAACGAGCACCGCCGCGCTCTTCTCGAGCAGCTCGCGCGCGCCGCGGATCTGGCGCATGAAGGCACGCAAAGTGCGGTCCACGCCGGCATCGATTTCATAGGCCGACGCCGCGGCGGCCACGCCCGGACCAAGCACCGCCGCCGCCGGGAGCACAGACACGATTTCGAGCACCTTGCGCCGGTCCACCATCCGGTCCTCCGCTGGCATCCTTGCAACCGCCCATTGCGGGCGCGAATCGCACCGCCAGCATAGCAGGCGCCCCGCCAAGGATTGTGGCCGAGACGTGACTTTCGGGCGACGCCCGCGATCGCCGGGCGCCCGCGAGAGGCGCAGATCCTCCCCCCGCGAACGCCGTGGCCCGGCGACGGCGGCGCGCCTATGCTCAACCCGGCTGTTTTCTGCCAAGACGATCGTAAGGAGGCACCATGCCAACCGGTTTCATCGGCATCGGCAACATGGGACTGCCCATGGCCGAGCGACTCATCGGCGCGAGCGACGAGCTTGTCGTCCACGACATCCGCGAGGCCGCGCTGAAACCGCTTATCGAGCGCCAGGCGCGGCCCGCCGCGTCCCCGCGCGAGGTCGCCGACCGCTGCGAGACGGCGTTCGTATCGCTGCCGACGCTCGAAGCGCTGCGCAGCGTGGTGCTGGGCAAGGATGGCCTCGCCGAAGGCAAGCGCGTGAAGCTCGTCGTCAATACCTGCACGGTCGGCGTGCCGCTCGTCGAAGACCTCGAGAAGGGCCTTGCCGCCAAGGGCATCGATCTGGTCGACTGCCCGATCAGCGGTGGCCCGCCGGGTGCGCGCGCTGGCACGCTCTCCGTAATGGTCTCGGGCCGCCCAGATCTCGTTGAGCGCATTCGCCCGCTGATCTCGCGCTGGGGTCCGGTGACGGTGGCGGGCCCCAAACCCGGGCTCGCCCAGGTCTTGAAGCTCACCAACAACATTCTCTCGGCTGTGGCGCTTGCCGCGACCTGCGAGGCCTACGTCATGGGCGCCAAGGGCGGCCTCGATCCGGAGGTCATGACCGAGGCGATCAACCGCGGCAGCGGCCGCAACAGCGCCACCCTCTCGAAGTTCCCGGAATCGGTGCTCAACCGCAGTTTCGCCTACGGCGCGCCGATGCATATCCTCGCCAAGGACGTGATCCTCGCCATCGAGCAGGGCGAGCGGCTTGGCGTGCCGATGTGGGTCTGTCAGACCGCGGCGCTGATGTTCAAGCACGCCATGTATGCGGGGATGCGCGACAAGGACATTACCGAGCTCGTCACCGTGATCGAGCGCGGCGCCGGATTCGTGTTGCCGAAGACGAGGTGAATGGACCGAGCCGTCCGCCTGCGATGCCTCGCGGCAACAAATCCGCGTCGCATTCGCGGCAGGTGGCAGACACCACTCTTTTCCGCGGTTGAGCCCGCAATCAAGGGAGCCGAATCGGTCGTGGCGGGCTGGGGAAGCCGGGGCGCCCGCTGACTACCGAACAAGCGCGCCCAAGGTCAACTACAGCACCTGGCAGCGTCAGCATCACCGTAAAGCTGGCGGAGGACTGGTGCAGTCTGGGAACGTCCTGTTGCCGATTTGGCGCAGTGCAAACCCCAATCGTGCTGTGATGCGGAAAAACAGATTGATCTGTGAGACCCCGCGGCCAATGGTTAATGATGTGTTAGCATTTACAATTGAAGCCTATAGCCGGTGACGGCAGACAGTGATGGGTCCGACGACTCGGATCACTCTTCGCGATTGGGGGCTATGATGCAGGTGCTAAGCAAGACGATCGCCGGCGTCGCGGTGGCGGGTGTGATGCTGGTTGGGGCCACCGTGCCGTCGGCTGCGCGCGACTGGACCGGGTTCTACATCGGCGGTCACGTCGGCGGCGCATGGACGGACGCGCAATGGGACGACATCAGCCTGACGGCCGAGCGGGTCGTCTTCGATGGCAGCGGCGTGATCGGTGGCGCCCATGCCGGTTACCTCCATCAATTCAACAACGTCGTTGTCGGCGTGGAGGTTTCCTACTCCGGGCTTAACGTGGACGAAACGGTGCGCAGCGCGGTCGTCCCCGCGACCGTCGCCTACTCCAGCCAAGTCGATGACTTGTTCACGGCAACCGCCCGTCTCGGCGTCGCGTCGGGCAATTGGCTATTCTATGCCAAAGGCGGCTTCGCCAGTGCCGACATCGAATACCGGGGGGCAGAAGCCACGATCCCGGACTCCTTCACCAACTCGAAGCGCAGCAGCGGCTGGGTCGTCGGCGGAGGCGTCGAGTGGTTGATCACGAGCAACGTCATGCTCGGAATCGAATATCTTCACGTCAGCCTGGATGGTGAGACGCTGACCGGTCAGACGGCCGCCGGTATCCCCTACACTCTCACGGGCGCGGACCTGGAGATGAGTTCGGTCACGGCGCGGCTGAGCTACAAATTCGGCGGCCACGATCGCTACGCGCCGCTGAAGTAGAACGCCTCGCGTAAATCGCTCGCGCCTCGAACATCCCGCTTGCAACCCTCGCCGCATCGGCGAGGGTTGCGGCTCTTCAGAGAAGCGATCGCGCGGCTTCGGCGATCTTCTGCGCGGTGAGCCCGAAATGCTCGAAGAGCTTCGCACCCGGCGCTGAGGCGCCAAAGTCCGAGAGACCAATGAACCGGTCCCTCTGGCGCAGGAACTCGTACCAGCCCTGCGCAATGCCGGCCTCGATCGCAACACGCGGCGCTTCTCCGAGCACCTGGAAGCGATAGCTCTCGGGCTCGGCGCGGAAACGCTCGAAGCTCGGCATCGAGACGACCGCGGCTTTGATGCCGTCTTTTGCAAGAAGATCGGCGGCGGCGACGGCGAGTCCCACCTCGGAGCCCGTGGCAATGAGCGTCACGTCGCGGCGCGGCGCCGCCTCGCGCAGCACATAGCCGCCCCTGGCCGACAGGTTTTCCGGCGTGTGCTGCGTGCGCAGGTTGGGCACGTTCTGGCGAGTCAGCGCCAGGATGGAGGGCGTATCCGCATCGGCGATGGCAAGGGCCCAGCACTCCGCCGTCTCAACGCCGTCGCAGGGCCGGAACACGTTGAGGTTCGGGATGGCGCGCAGCGCCGCCAGATGCTCGACCGGCTGATGCGTCGGCCCGTCCTCGCCGAGCCCGATCGAATCGTGCGTCATCACGTAGATGACCCGCTGGCGCATCAGCGCCGAAAGCCGGATCGCCGGCCGGCAGTAGTCGGTGAACACAAGGAACGTGCCGCCGTAGGGGATGAGCCCGCCGTGCAGCGCGATGCCGTTCATCGCCGCAGCCATGGCGTGTTCGCGCACGCCGTAATGGATGTAGCTGCCCTTGAACGCGCCGCGCGCCACCACCGCCTGCGCCTTCGCCTTGGTGTTGTTCGAGCCCGTCAGATCGGCCGAGCCGCCGATCAGCGCCGGACAGGCCGCGACGAGCTTCTCGAGCGCGCGCTCCGACCACACCCGCGTCGCCCGCTCCATCGTATCGGCGGCGGCCGCCGCCTTGAGCTCGGTCACGGCCGCCGCCGTTGCCGACGCGAAGGCCTCGTCCGGCCGCGCAAAAGCCTCGCGCGCCGCAGGGTCAAGCTTGTCGAACCGCCCCGCCCACAGCTGGCGCTCCGCACGTCCCCGCGCCCCGGCGGCCCGCCAGCTCGCAAGGATAGACTCAGGCACGACGAACGGCGCATGCGGCCAGCCGAGCCGTTCCCGCGCCCCTTTGATTTCGTCGGCGCCGAGCGGCGAGCCGTGCGAAGACGCCTTACCCTCCTTCGTCGGGGCGCCGAACCCGATGCGCGTCTTGCAGGCGATGAGCCACGGGCGCGCCGGATCGCCCACCGCCGTCGCCATGGCAGCGGCGATCGCGGCCGGATCGTGTCCGTCGACCGAAAGCGTCGCCCAGCCCGACGCCTTGAAGCGCGCGATCTGATCCTCGCTCGTCGCCAGGCTCGTCGGTCCGTCGATCGAGATGCCATTGTCGTCGAAGAGCACGATCAGCTTGCCCAATCCGAGATGTCCCGCGAGCGAGATCGCCTCCTGCGAGATGCCCTCCATGAGGCAGCCGTCGCCGGCGATCACCCATGTGCGATGATTGACGATGGCGTCGCCGAACCGCGCGTTGAGAAGCCGCTCGGCGAGAGCCATGCCGACGGCGTTGGCGAGGCCCTGCCCCAGCGGCCCGGTCGTCGTCTCGACACCGGCGGCATGGCCGTGCTCGGGATGGCCCGCCGTCTTTGCGCCGAGCTGTCGGAAGTTCTTGATCTGCTCGATGTCCATCCCCGGATAGCCGGTGAGGTACAGCAGCGCATAGAGCAGCATCGAGCCGTGCCCCGCCGAGAGCACGAAGCGATCGCGGTCGGGCCAGGCGGGCTCACCCGCGTCGTATTTCAGGAAGTCGCGGAAGAGCACGGTCGCGACATCGGCCATTCCCATCGGCATCCCGGGGTGGCCGCTCTTCGCCTTCTCGACCGCGTCCATGGCCAGGGCGCGGATGGCGTTGGCCATGTCCTTGTGCGACGCCGTTCGGGCGGCAGTGACCATGCTGGGCTCCTCGATGCTCGGATCGTGCCTGCGCCCGCAGCGAAGGGTCCCGGGCGACGTGCGATGCGGGGCACCAATAGCCGTGTTGCAGCATCACGTCCACGCCGGCAGCGCCGCTTCCCACATCCTGCGGCGCCACCGCCGGCGCCGTCCTGCAGTCTGCTGAACGGGACTCAAATGTCCGCGGCCGCGGCGAGCGACCGCAGCGCCGCGAGCGACCGCCGCGTCGCGCCGGGCTGATCGTCCGGAACATGCGTCTCGATGACGAGCGTGAGCACGCGCCCCCCTGCGGCCCTGAAGCACAATGGCAGCTGCCGCGCGAAGGGAATGTCGCCTTCCCCGAGCGCGACCGTGCGCCCGCGCGTTCGCGAGCGGTCCTTGAAGTGGATCTGGTCGACGAACGGCATGACCGCGAGAATCTCGGCGTCCGTCGTCTCGCTGCCCGCGCTCCAGGAGTTCGGCACGTCGAGAAGGGCCCTCAGCCGCGCGTGGTTCCAACGCCGCATGAGGGCTGTGAGTTCGGGCACCGTCGCGATATTGCACACGGGCTCGTTCTCGACGTGCAGCGTCGCATCGTGTCGCTCGGCGAGCCGCAAGAGCGCGTCATACTCGGCCGCGAGATCGTCGAGCCGGAAGCCATCGTAGCGCAGCAGCGAGAAGATGCGCAGATTTCGCGCGCCGAGCAGCTCGGCGGCACGGAACGCATCCTCATAAAGCTCCCCCACGGTCCGCCCGGCGGGATCGAAACCGAACTGGTCGCCCATGTCGGCCGCCGCGCGGCCCGGCGCCGGCCACTTGAGCAGCGGCGTTGCGAGACACCCCACCTTGAGCCCGGCATCGCGGATCCGGCGCGCGACCGCCTTCTGCCCGTCGGGCCCGAGCGACAGGAAGTTGACGCCGCCCACCGAGCGGACATCGACCGTGCCGAGGTCCTCCTCCGCCGCGAACCTGAGCGCCGCCTCGAGATCGCCCGAGATCTCGTCGGTCAAGACTGAAATTCTGTGCGCCATCGCCCGCCTCCCCGTCAGCCGCGTGACATATCCCTCTTCGCCACGGTTGCCGCCTCGATGACGATCGGCCCGTCGATGAGATCGGGCGACAACGGAATGAGCGGCACGAGCTTGCCCTTATCCTCGCCCCTGCCCTTGCGCCACTCGATGCGCGTCGGCGTGCGCCACAGCCCGATCGGATAGATCGTGAGCCGGCCGCGCTCGAACTTCATCCGCAGGAAGTTCTTGTAGTCGGGATTGCGCAGCGCCGAGAAGGCATCGTTCCAGTGCCGCTTGAAGACGGCGCAGCAGATGAACAGGTAGAGCCCCCACACGAAACCCGCGATCACGCCGCCGAAAAAGATCATCTGCGCCATATAGGCGGCGGTGCGCAGGATCTCGACCTGCTGGCCGAGCACCGGCCCGAAGATCGACTTCGTCCACTCCCCGAAATGCGTCCAGTAGCCGTAGTGATTGACGAGGATGTAGAGGCTGATCATCGCCGACACGTGCGTGAGGAAATGCAGCGTCCCGATCACAAGTCTCTTCCAGCGACGCCGTGCGTCGGCATAGCGCACGAGCAGGAACCACATGCCGAGACCAAAGATGCCGAGCAGGAACTGATAGATTCCGGCCTGCAGCGTGACGCCGATGAGATCCGAGATCCACGCCCCCCACGTGCTGCCGAGAAGGCCGCAGGTCTGCGTGTCATAGACGAGGATGTTCTCGACCAGCGGGCGGCGCTCGACGCGATTGTCGATCATGCAGCTCGTGCGCTCGATGGGCGTCTGAGAGTACATCCAGGTCATCAGCCAGTAGAAGGTGCCAAGCCCGACCGCGAACCAGTAGTTCCAGAGCGGGAAGAGCAGGTTGCCCCAGGTGAGCCAGAAGCTGGTCGCCTTGGACGGATAGACGGCGCGCTCGAATGCGCGCTTTCGCTGATCGGCCGCCGGCCGGCAGTAAAGGTCGAACGTGTGATCCGCCCCCTGCCACCGGTAGGTGATGTCGTCGTAGAGCTGATGCGTCGGATGCAGGAACGCGCCGCCGCCGCCCGCCGTGATGAGGTTGAGGCCGAGCGTGCGCGAGAAGTAGCGCGAGTAATGATGCGCGTCGCCCGAGATCACCGCACAGACTTTGGCGCCGGCCCGCTCGGCGATCTCGCTGATCGCGCGGATGTTGGAGTTGGACGCTCGCGCCAGCGCCTCCTCGTACTGCCAGCCGGGCACCGCGACGGCGAGCACGACCTTGTGCTCGAGCCCGTCGGCGCCGCGGTCCGCCATCTGGCGCGCAACGGCCTCGAAGTACTGCACCTGACCGGCGTCGAGATAGTCTGAGAACTGGATGTCGACGCCCCAGAACCACCAGTTGTAGGGCAGCCGCAGCGCGAAGTAGCTGCGATGCTGGGGGAAGACGAGCGCGCCGATGGAGCGGCCGGCCTTCTGACCGTAGCGGGCCTGACAGAAGAGATAGTCGAACGAATTGAGCCCGTCGTACCAGTCGTGGTTGCCGGGAATGACGAAGGAAAGCCGCGGACGGGAGAGGTCCGAGAACGCCATCTCGAACGGCGTGACGAACCGCGCGCGGTACTCCTCGCGCGAGGGATAGGGATAGACCTGGTCGCCGCCGAAGATCACGATCTGGCCGGCCGGCAGCTCGTGGCGCACCTTCGAGCCCGGCCGCATGACGGTGAGCGACTTGGCGGCGACGAGCGAGGCCATGGCGTAGCTCGAATCGAAGCCGTCGCCGGTGTCCGCGATGTAGTCGAGCCAAACCGCCCCGCTCTCGTCGATGAGACGCGCCGGCTCGGCAAGATAAGGCTGGACGCGCGTCAGGTCGTAGCGCACCGCGACCTGCTCCAGTGCCTTTGCATCGAAGCCGTCGACGTTCGCCTGCGCGGCGCGCGCGTCAGCGAACGTGCCGAACACCGGCGAAACCATGGCGCGGATCGCCGCGTTCACCAATAGAGTCGGCGAGAACCACTTCACCATGTAGGGGTGCGACAGCACCGTCACGTCACGGCCGTCGTCTGCCATGCGCTACTCCCACCCATTGATCCCAGCTATCCCGGCGCCATTCTGCCACGGTCAGGAGACCTGGCGAAAGCGGCGAATGTCGAACGCGGAAATGGGCAAGTTTGTGGAGCCGTTCGCGATCAACTCGGCGACGATCGCCCCGACCCCCGGCCCCATCTGAAAGCCGTGCGCCGAGAACCCAAAGGCGTGAAAGACGCCCTCGCTGGTGCTGCTTGGTCCGATCACCGGAATGTCGTCCGGCATCCGCGCCTCGAGGCCGGCCCACGCGCGCACGAGCGTCGCGCCGGCCATGACGGGAAAGAGCTCGAGCACCGTCTGCGCGCCGAGCGCAAGCTGCCGGAAATTGAGATCGCTCTCGTTGCGATCGGGCAATGGGGTGCCGCGCCGCCCGCCGCCGATCATGACGGTCCCGTTCGGCATCTGCTTGAACGAGAGCGGCCGGCTGGTCGCGCCGACCACGGGCTTCAGAAACGGCGGCATCGGGCCCGTGATCATCATCATCGGCGCGATCACCTCAAGCGGCACCGGCTCGCCGAGAAGCGCGGCGATCTCTGCGGCCCACGCGCCGGCACAGTTGACGACGATGGGAGAGGAATGCGTCCCATGCGTCGACGTGACTTGCCAGACGCCGCCCGTCCTTTGCAGTCCGGTCACGCGCTCGCCCTCACGAAAGCGAACCCCGAGGCTTGCCGCCTTCCGCCTGAAGGCGAGCGTCGTGCGATAAGGATTGGCCGCGCCGTCGCCTTCGACGACGATGCCGCCGACGCAATGCGGCGCCACCGCCGGCAGCCAGCGGCGGAGTTCGCTCTGATCGACGAGAACCTCATGCTCGAACCCGCGGCGGCGGACGTCCGCCACGCGCCGGCGCAGAATTGCGAGGTCGTCCTCCGTCTCGGCGACCTTGACCTGGCCCGACGCTTCGAAACCGCAATCGTCGTCGACGAGGTCGCGGATCCGATGCCAGATCTCCATCGACGCGCAGGAGATCGCGATCTCGTCGAGATGGCGGCCGAGACGGCGCACGCCGCCGGCATTGACGCCCGAAGCGTGGCGTCCGACGTGATCCTTCTCGATCACCAGCGACCGGATGCCGCGCCGCGCGAGGTGCAGCGCCGCCGAGCAGCCGTGCAGCCCACCGCCGATGATGATGACGTCCGCCGTCGCCATGTCCTCACCAGCCTCGGGCTCAGCTTCGCACCACCGCCTTGACCGCCGCTTCGCTCGCCTCAAGACCCGCAATCTCGGCGAGCGGAACGGGCTTCACGGGCGGGCGCAGGCGAAAGTAGCCGACGTCTCCCGGATTGACGCCGCGCGTGCGCGCGATGAGCTCGGTCACCGTGAGCCCGCACAGCCGGCCCTGGCACGGCCCCATGCCGCAGCGCAGAAAAGACTTCACCTGATTGGGGCCTTCAGGACCGATCTGAACCGCCTCGACGATGTCGCGGGCCGTCACCTCCTCGCAGCGGCACACGATCGTCGACCCGTCCGGCACCCGGAACCGATCGGCCGGCCGGAACAGGACGTCGAGGAACGGCCGCGCGGCTTCATAGCGCGCAAGGCGCCGGCGCAGCGCCGCCTCGTCGGGCAGGCTGTCCTCTCTGCCCCTGAGCGCGCGCGCGGCGGCGACGCCGGCAAGCTCCCCGCGCGCGACGGCTGCCTCCGCGCCCGCGATGCCGGCCCCGTCGCCGGCGACCGCGATGCCCTCGACGTTCGTCTGCCCAAGGGAACCGGTGTCCGGCACGAAGCAGAGCTGGCTCTCGCTCCAGCGGTGGACGACGCCTGCCGCCATTGCCAGATTGACGTTCGGCACGACTCCCTGGTGCAAGAGGACGGTGTCGACCAGCATCCGTTCGCGACCCTCCCGGCCCCGTCGGTAGACCACCGCCTGCGCCCGGCCCGCGCCTTCCACCTCGATATCGCTGACGCCCGTCACGACGCGCACGCGCCGGCGCACCGCGGCCATCAGCTTCAGTCCCTTCGCGAGATAGGATGAACGCAGGAATCCCAACGCGTGGCGCGCCGCCTCGCGCCGCTGCTCGGGCTGCGAAGTGTCGAGGATCGCCTGGATCCGACCGCCTGCTGCAAGAACCTGATGGGCGAAGAGCCACAGGAGCGGGCCGAGGCCGACGAGAACCACGCGCCCCGACGGCACGAGCCCCGACGCTTTGAGCACGGTCTGCGCCCCGCCGACGGTCATGACGCCCGGCAAAGTCCAGCCTGGAACCGGAAACGGCCGCTCCAGCGCGCCGGTCGCCAGAATGACGCGCTTGGCCGAGAGGAGACGCGAGCGGCCCGCCTGCGACACGCCGAGTTCGAGCGCCCGATCGAGGCTCCACACCGTGGCACCGCAAAGATGCCGGGCGCCGCTCGCCTCGAACGCTCGCACGACCTCCTCGCCCGCCCAATAGTCGGGCCCGAGGACCGGCCGCGAAAGCACCGGCGTCGACTTGATCGCGCGCCAGACCTGGCCGCCGACGCCCGCGTTCTCGTCGAGCACGAGCGTGCGCAAGCCCGCCCGCGCCGTCACGGTCGCGGCCGCCATGCCGGCAGGACCCGCGCCGACGACGATCACGTCCCAGTCCCGCTCGAGATCGGCAAGCGTCATCGGCCGGCCTCCCGCCGCGTCGTCTGTGTCTCGATCGCCATGCCGTCGCGGACCGGGACGAGACAGCCCTGCCGGTTGCCGACGCCGTCGACCGTCACCAGGCATTCGAAGCACACGCCCATCATGCAGTAGGGCGCGCGCGGCTCGCCCGAGACGGCGGAGACGCGTGTCGGCAGGATGCCCTCGGCCAGCAGCACCGCCGCGACGCTGTCGCCCTCCTGCGCCTCGACGCGGCGGCCATCGATCGAGACGGCGACCGGCCGGGCGGGCGCGTCACGCAGACGTGTGAACATGAAACCTCCGTGTACTGAACGCCCCGACGAGGTCCTCGTCGAGCGCTCCTTTGGCGATCATCGGCGCGATGGCGAGCGCATGGTTGGCCGCAAGCGTCACGCCCGAATGGCAGCAGGCGACGAATGCGCCCGGAAAGCTCTTGGACTGCTCGTAGATCGGGAAGCCGTCCTCGGTCATGACGCGAATGGCGGTCCACATGCGCACCACGTTGAGGCGGCCGAGCTTTGGAAACATGCGGACCGCCCGATCCGCCATGACGGCATTGACGCCCATCGTCATGTCGGTATCGCGCACGCCCTCCTCCTTGCTGTCGCCGATCATCACCGAGCCTTCGTTGGTCTGCCGGATCGTGACCACAGGATGTCTGAGGAACGGCTGCACGCGCTCGGTGACGATGATCTGCCCGCGCTCGGGCCGCATCGGCGCTTCGAGCCCGACCATCGGCGCGAGCTCCTGGTTGGCGTTGCCGGCGGCAAGCACGATTTTCTCCGCCCTCACCTCGCCGGCCGGCGTCGTCAGGCGGAAGGCGCCGCCGACATGCTCGATCCGCTCCACCCTGTGGCTCGCCAGATAGCGCGCGCCCTTCTGTGCGAGCCCTTTGTGCAGGGCGCGCAGGAGCTGCTGCGAGTTCACATGCCCGTCGAGCGGGCAATAGCTGCCGCCGACCACCTGCGGACCGATGTCCGGCAGCATCTTGCGGACTTCGGCGGCAGGAAGAATCTTCGTCTCGTAGGCGACGATCCCCGGCTGGTTGTGCAGGCGCCGGAGCGTCACTTCCCGCGCCTCGAGCTCGCGCTCGCTCAGCGCCAGATGAAAGCCGCCGGGACGCTCGAAGGAGACGGCGATCCCGGTCTCGCGCTCAAGCTCGTCGGCGAATCCGGCATAGGCATCCGACGAGCGGATCGTCCAGCCGGCATATTCCGGCATCCCGAGGCCCTTCGATTGCACCCACACCAGCGCGAAATTGCCGCGCGAGGCGCGCACCGCGCGGTCGCCCTCATCAAGCACCCCGACCCTGACCCCGAGGCGCGCGAGCCCCCACGCGATGGCCGAACCGAGCAGCCCGCCGCCGACGACCGCCACATCGAACTCCTTCGCCGCCTGACCGTTCACTTCTCGTCCGCTCCTCTGCCGACCAAGAGCCGCTCGAGACCATAGAGCCGATCCACGACGACGAGAAATGCGACCGTGATGGCGATGACGGCGGCTGACACCGACGTGACCAGCGGGTCGATGTTGTCCTGGATGTGGTGAAACATGCGCACCGGCAGCGTCTCCGTACCCGGTGCGGCGATGAACACGGTCATCGTCACTTCGTCGAACGACTGGATGAACGCCAGCGCCCAGCCCGAGACGACGCCTGGCAGGATCAGCGGCAGCGTCACCCGCCGGAACACGGTGCTGCCCTCCGCGCCGAGCGAGTGGGCGGCCTGCTCGATGCGCGGATCGAGGCCCGCCGCCGAGGCGAGCGTGAGGCGCAGCGCGAACGGCAGCACGATGACGATGTGCGACAGCAGAAGTCCCGTGAACCGCCCGCTGAGGCCGATCTCGGTGAAGAAGCGGAGAAACGCAATTCCGAGCACGACATGCGGGATCATCAGCGGCGACATGAAGAGCGCCGTGATCGCATCGCGGCCCGGAAAGGCGTGGCGCGCGATCGCGAGCGCCGCGGGAACAGAGAGCGCCACCGCGATCGTCGAGGAAAGCGCCCCGAGCCACACGCTCGTCCAGAACGCCTTGACGAACTCCGGATAGCGCTCGATGGCCCGGAACCAGCGCAGCGACCAGGTGTGGGTCGGAATCGAGAGGTAGCCCTCCGGCGTGAACGCCACCAGGCACACGATGACGATCGGCGCGAGCATGAAGACGACGAAGAGGGCATGGAAGGCGAGCGCCAAGGGTCCATTGCGGCTCATTGAAACGCCTCCCGGTAGCGCCGCTCGACGATCCTGTTCGAAGCGACGATGATGAGCACCAGCGCGACGAGGAGCAACATCGCCACGGCCGCGCCGAGCGGCCAATTGAGCGTGTTGAGAAACTCATCATAGGCGAGCGTCGCGGCAACCTTGAGCCGGCGCCCCCCGATGATCGCAGGCGAGGCGAAGGCCGAGGCGGCGAGCGCGAACACGATGATCGCGCCCGAGAGGACGCCGGGCATGATCTGCGGCAGCACGATGCGCCGAAGCACGGTCGCGTGACTCGCGCCAAGCGAGGCCGCCGCATTCTCGATCTGCGGATCGAGCCGCTGCAGCGAGGCCCACACCGAGAGCACCATGAACGGCATGAGGACATGCGTCAGCGCCACGACCACGCCCGTCTCGGTGAACATGAACGGCAGCGGCGCGCCGATGAGCCCAAGCCCCATCAGCGCCTTGTTGACGACGCCGCTCTGGCCGCCGAACAGCAGCGCCCAGCCGAGCGTGCGGGCGATCACCGAAATCAGCAAGGGCCCGAGCACCACGAGAAGAAAGAGCCCCTTCCACGGGCTTTTCATCCGGGAGAGAATGTAGGCTTCCGGCGCGCCGAGGAGCGCGGTGAGAAGCGTCACCAGGAGGGCGATGCGGAAGGTGCGCAGATAGACGCCGTGGAAATAGTCGTCGCCAAGCACCTCGCGCCAGTTCTTCAGGATGAAGACCGGCTCGATGCCCTTGTACTGGCCCCAGTCGTGGAACGAGAGCATCGCCGTCATCACGAGCGGCACCAGCACGATGGCGACGAACAGCGCCAGCGCTGGCAGAACGAGCAGATAGGATGTGCGCGTTTGCGGCGTCATGCGGCATCGCTCCTGCGAACGCTCATGTCCCCGGGCCGCCAGGTAAGACGCACTGCATCGCCCTCGGCCGGCACCGCGGCTCCTGAGTTCTGCCGGATCACCGTCACGAGGCCGGCGACCGTCTCGATCTGATAGAGCCAATGATTGCCCTGAAAGATCCGAGCGCGCACGCGGCCATCGAGGCCCGCCCCGCTCATGTCGGCAAACGCGATCCGCTCCGGCCGCACCGTCACCAGTACGTCGCCCGCGACCTCTGCCGGAGCCGGCCACGACGCCTCGCCGACGAGGACCTTGCCGCCCGCTGCCACGGCCGCAAGCACGTTGGTCTTGCCGAGAAAGCCCGCCACGAACGGTGTCGCCGGCCGTTCGTAGGCCTCGAAGGGCGGCGCGATCTGCTCGGCGCGGCCGAGGTTCATCACGACCACCCGGTCAGCGAGCGCCATCGCCTCGCTCTGATCGTGCGTGACGAGGATCGTCGTCGTGCCGAGCGTGCGCTGGATCTGACGCAACTCGATCTGCATCTCCTCGCGCAGCTTGGCATCGAGGTTCGAGAGCGGTTCGTCGAGGAGGAGGATGCGCGGCCTGATGACGAGCGCGCGCGCGAGCGCCACGCGCTGCTGCTGGCCGCCCGACATGCGCCGCGGATACCGGTCGGCGAGCTTTGCGAGCCCGACGAGCTCGAGCGTCTCGGCGACCCGCCGCGCCCGTTCAGCCGTCTCGACGCCCCGCATCTCGAGGCCGAAGGCGACGTTCTCGGCCGCCGTCATGTGCGGGAAGAGCGCATAGCTCTGGAACACGATGCCGAGACCGCGCCGCGACGGGCGCACACCGAGGAGATTCTCCCCTTCGAGCGCAATCGCCCCCGACGTCGGCTCGACGAAGCCCGCGATCATCTGCAGCGTCGTCGTCTTGCCGCAGCCCGAGGGACCGAGCAGCGCGACGAACTCGCCCTTCTCGACGGCAAGCGAGAGCCGGTCGACGGCGATCGTCTCGCCAAAGCGTTTGGTGAGTTCATCGAGGACGAGAAAGGACATCGGCGGTTCGCAGCGAAGCTCGGCGCAAGGGGGCGATGGCGAGGCATTCCGAGAATACGAGGAATTGGCCGCCTGGAAAGGCCCTGGTCGCCGGCGCGGGCCTCAGGTGCCGGCACCGTTCGGGGCCGCCGCCGATGCCTGGCTCCCCAGCCAGACTCACGCGCGGCTCGCCACGCACCCGACGGAACGGCCTCGATGCCAAGCGCCGCCGCGCAGCACATGCATGGTGTCACCTTCTCGCTCGGCACCATGGCCGCAACGGCGTCGAGCAAGATCCGAGCGCCTTGCAGGCGGCGGGCCGGTCTGGCACATGGCCGTTGGCAGGCATGATGCCGATAGCCCTGGGGCTTGAGCGCGCCGACAGAACCTTGCGGCCTGCCATCCCGGAAGCCGCCGCTGCCGTTGCCGCAAAGCATGGGTCACCTGCGCGAGCTTGCGCGCTCTAGGCCCGCCGGCACTCACGCGCTCAACGAGGCTGCCGCACGCTTCCAGCACAATTGAGGGCGACCGGCGCCGCCATCCTTACCGCTCCACCTCGCGGTTCCAGCGCTTGGTCCACTCCTCGCGGTGCTGATTGATGGTCTCCCAGTCGAACACGGTGACGAGCTTCGCCCGCTCGCCGACCGGCGCCATCTTGAGCTCCGGCATGTTGACGTCGACCTTGGTGTTCACGGGACCGTTGCCCATGACCTTCGCAAGCTTCGTCTGAACCTCGGCTGAGACCATGGTCTTGATGAACTCGTGCGCCGCCGGGTCGATCTTCGGCTTGGCGACCGGGCACGCCGAAGCGAGCAGGATCGGCGCGCCTTCCTTCGGATAGACGAAATCGACCGGAAAGCCCGTGTTGGCGAAGGCCTGCACGCGGCCCGTTCCCCAAACCGCGATCACGGCCTGGCCCGACTGGAAGAGCTCGGTCATCTTGCCGGGCGAGGGCTCGTAGACGAGCACGTTCGGGTTGATCTTCTCCTTCATCACCTTGAAGCCCGGCTCGATGTTCTTCTCGCCGCCGCCGTTCATGCGCGCGAACTGAATGAGCGTGTAAAGCCCGTAGGTGTTGTTGATCGGCGGCATCACGAACACCTTCTTGAACTTCGGGTCCGCGAGATCGTTCCACGACGTCGGGATCGCCCAGCCCTTTTCCTTGAACACCTTGGTGTTGACCATGAAGCCGGTGCCGGTCTGGCCGACGGCGACGGCCTTGTCGCCCTTGAACAGCGCGGAGGGGTAGAGATCCGCCTTGTTGAGCCCTTCGATCGGCGCGCAGAAGCCGAGCGCGATCGCCTGGTACATCGGTCCGTCGTCGACGATCGCCACGTCGATCACCTGGTTCGACTTCTGCGCCTGAAGCTTGGCGATGGTGTCGGTGGAATTGCCGGGCGTGTACTCGATCTTGACGCCATGCTTGGCCTCGAAGGCCGGGAACACCTCCTTCCGGAGCGTCGCCTCCCAGGAACCGCCGTAGCCGGCGACCGTCAAGGTCCGCTGTGCCGATGCTTCGCTGGCGATGAGCGCCAAGGCCAAGCCCGCGCCGAGGCTTGCAAGCCTGATGTGTGACAGCATGGTGCTCCTCTCATTCGTCCCGGTTGCCGCGATCGTTGTTGAACGGTCGCACGCACGCTCGCCGGGCGTCAATTGCGCGCCGCGCACGGCCCCCCTGTGCCCTTCGCACGCGGCACGCCACCTATCCCCGGGGAGGTCGTGGCGGCGTCATCCGCATCCCTCGTCGCGCCGCGGGCCGAGGCCGGACAGCCTCGCGCCGCCTCGCGGAGCTTGAGCCGGACGCGCGCTGCGTGCAGCATCGCCCGGCAAGGGCCCACTGTCGCGCGAAAGGACATGCCATGCAGGAGTTGGCGACCGGCTACGGCTTGCTCGAAGGTCCGGTCTGGGACCCGGCGGCAGGCCTCTACTTCTCGGACGTGCTCGGCGGAGGAATCTACCGGCTCGATCCGTCGGGCGCCGTCACCACCGCGGTGCCGAAGCGCCGCGGCGTCGGCGGCATGGCGCTGCATGCGGCAGGCGGCCTCGTCGCGGGCGGCCGCGACATCGTGCACGTGAGCCTTGCCGACCATTCCATGCGCACGCTGCTCGATACCGCGACCGCCGACGGCGCCGCCGGCTTCAACGACCTCACCACCGACGCGAAGGGCCGCGTCTATGTCGGCTCGCTCGCTTTCAACATCTTCAAGGGCGAGGCGATGCAGCCCGGCAACCTCTACGTCATCGACACCGATGGCCGCGTCCGGCGCATCTCGGACGGCATTCTTGTGACCAACGGACTGGCCTTCTGCGCCGACGGCAAGCGTCTCTTTCACGCCGACGCCCGCCGCGAGCTCATCCGCGTCTACGACGTCGCCGAGGACGGCTCCGTCGGCCACTGGCGCGCGTTCGCCGCAACCGGCGCCGGCAGCGTGCCCGACGGCCTCAAGGTCGCCGCCGACGGCTCGCTCTTCGTCGCCGACGCCCGCGGCGGCCGCGTCATGGTGATCGACGCGCAAGGCCGCCACGTGCGCGACATCAAGGTGCCGCGACCGATGGTGACGAGCGTCTGCTTCGGCGGCGGCGATCTGCGCGACCTCTACATCGTCACCGGCTCGCGCGACGGCCCGGGCGAGCGGTGCGGCAGCATCTATCGCGTCCGCTCCGACGTCGCCGGCGTGCCGATGCACCCGGCCCGCGTGTGAAAGAGCGCACGAGCCTTGCCTGAGGAGCGCGTGCTCATGCTTGGCATGCCGAGCCGTCGCCGCATCGTCGCCAGCCTCGGCGGGCTGATGCTCGCTGTGCCCCGGCTGCCCGCGCGCGCCCAGACCGCCGCCGAGCCCTTCCCGCGGTGGGTCGAGCGTTTTCGCGACCGGGCCCGCGCCCGCGGGGTTTCGGATTCCACCTATGCGCGGGTCATGGGCTCGGTGAAGCCCGACACCTCCGTCTATGCCTTCGACCGCGCGCAGCCGGAGTTCCAGGAGAAGCTCTGGCAGTATCTCAACCGCCGCGTCTCCGAATGGCGCATTCTGGTCGGCCGCGAGCGCGCCAGGGAACACGCGCCGCTCCTCGCGCGCATCGAGCGTGATTTCGGCATCGACCGGCACATCATGCTCGCCCTGTGGGGCATGGAATCGGCCTACGGCGACGTCGTCGACAACCCGAAGCACATGCGGCCCGTGATTCCGGCGCTTGCGGCCTTGGCGTGGGGCGAGCCGCGGCGGCGGCGCTACTGGGAGCAGGAGCTTCTCAATGCGCTCGTTCTGATCGAGCGGGGGTGGGGACGGCCCGCCGAGATGGTCGGCTCCTGGGCCGGCGCCATGGGCCATACGCAATGGATGCCCGAGGTCTGGCTCAATGCCGGCCTCGACTACAACGGCGACGGTCGCGTCTCCCCGTTCGGCCCTCCCGACGATGCGCTCGCCGGCACCGCACGCTATCTGCGCGATCGCGGCGGCTACCGCCCGGGCGAGGCGTGGGGCTATGAGGTTCGCCTGCCCGCAGGGCTCGCTGCTCCAGGACCTTCCGTCGAGGCGCCCGTGACAAGCTGGATCAGCCGCGGCGTCGTGCGCGCCGACGGCAAGCCGTTTGCACGCACCGCCGAGCGCGCCAGGATCTGGCAGCCCGTCGCCGGCGGTCCCTCGTTTCTGGTCACGCGAAACTTCAGCGCCGTGAAGTCCTACAACCCCGCCAATGCCTATGCGCTGGCCGTGGTCCATCTCGCGGATCGCATCCGCGGCGACGGCCCCTTCACGCAACAGTTCCCGGGCGGCGAGCGGGCGCTGACGCTCGCCGAGATCAAGGAGGTGCAGCGACGGCTCACCGCACTCGGCTTCGACACCGACGGCACCGACGGCCGCGTCGGTCGCGACACCATGCGCGCCGTGCGCGCGTTCCAGATCAAGGCGGGACTGAGCCCGGCGGACGGCTACGCCGGGCTCAAGGTGCTCGCCAAGCTGCGCGAGCAGGGCTGAGGCCGCGACCTGGAGGAGCACGCCCGCACGCGCCGCGATCCCACCGGGTTCATTCTTTTCGCCGGCCCATCTGCTCGCGCATTTCAACGCACGGGTCCTTGCGCGCGACGACGGGCGTGAAGAGAAGGAGATCGACCGCCGGCGCCCCGTCCGGATCGCGCGGCACATAGGCCTCGGGATCGCTCTTTGCGGCCTCCGTTTCGGCGAGCATCACGGTGATCACGGCCTTCCCCGGCGCCAGCCGTCCGAGATCGAAAGGAACGCCGCGGTCGGCCCGCACATGCCCGTTCCCGGCAAGAAGAACTGCGCCCCCTCGCTCGCCGGCTGCGGTAGCGAGCGCCGCCGCCATGTGCGCGTCTCGGTAGCGCTGCGCCAGCGCCATGCCGGCGAATGCGGTCGGCGGCAGGAGCCCGCAGTGCGACGCCTCGAGCTCGTCGCGAAGCGCCGCGTTGAGGCGCTCCGGCAACGGCTCATCGAGACGCAGCCGGCGGCGCTCCTCCTCCGACAGCGCGGCCAGTCCCGACCGCGCCACCGAGCGCAGGCGCTCGCGCGAGGGGTGCCCTGCGAGGATCGGAACGCCGAGCGCCAGGAGCCCGTCGAAAAGCGGCGCAAACGTCGCCGGATCGGGCCAGCCGCTCCTCTCCCACGAGAGCGCCGCGAACAGCGCGGCGGACCGACCTGCATCGCGCCCCTCCCGGGCGGCCGCGCGCGCCGCATCGAGAGCCGCCTGCTGATCGGCCCTGACGTGTTCGAGGACGACAGCCGCTGGTGCAGCGGTCGCATGGGCAAGCACCCACGCCCGCACATGGTGATGGTGCGGATTGTCATGCACCTCGCCAAGGAGAACGAAGGATCCCGCTGCCAGTGCCGCCGCGACCCTCGCGGCGAGGGCGCGCACGGGCGCATGGGCGCAGCCGGTCGCCTCGGAAACAAAGCCCGCGGCGCTTGCCGCCGGGCTGACCCGCGCCGCAAAGAGCCGCCAGTCGAGGTCGTGCGGCGCGACGGCCGACGGCAGCGGCACGTAGCTGTCCTCGCCCCCGCAGCCCATGGCAGGACCGCCGGCGACAGCGACGAGCGCGGCCGCCAAAGCTCCCCCAACCGCCGAGATGCAGCGCCGCAGGATCACCTCACGCACCGCCTGGCTTGAGTTGCGACGCCGAACGCGCCAACGACGTGATCTTTGCCCAGTCCCGTTCGGCGACCGTCTTCTTGGGCGCCACCCACGAACCGCCGACGGCGACCACGTTCGCGAGCGCCAGATACTCCCCCGCGTTCCCCGCATCGATCCCGCCGGTCGGGCAGAACCGGATCCCGGCAAGCGGGGCCGCGAGCGCCTTGAGGTAGGCCGGCCCGCCTGCTGGCCCGGCGGGGAAAAACTTGAGCACCGTGTAGCCGAGGTCCGCGAGCGCCAGCGCTTCGCTCGCCGTCACCGCGCCCGGCAGGAACGGCACCGGCCAGGTCTCGGCCGCCGCGACGAGCCGCGGCGTCATGCCCGGTGCCACGATGAACCGCGCGCCCGCCGCCATGGCCTCGGCCGCCTGCTCCGGCGTGAGCACCGTGCCCGCACCGACCCGCGCCTCGGGCACCTCGCGGCCGATCCGCCGGATCGCCTCGATTGCCGCTTTCGTTCTGAGCGTTACCTCGATCATGGACAGGCCGCCGGCCAGCAGCGCGCGCGCCAGGTCAACGCCCTCCTCGGCGCTCCCGAGGGTCAGGACGGGCACCACCACGGCATCCGCCAGCGCCTCGCCGAGCCCTGCATTGAGCTTCGCCTGCATCTCGCCTCCTCCGCTCGCCCAGCCGCCCGCCGAGGGGGAATGAGCCCGAACGGCGGCCGGCGCGCAAGCCTTGGGGTGCGACCGCAACGGCTGGGCCGGCGCGCCCGTGCCGCACGAATCCGTCATCACCGCGGCCCTGTCTGGCCCGCCACCCAGGCCAGAAACGGCGCGAACCCTCCCGCCACCGGCAGGACGAGGATCGCCGGCGTCTCATAGGGATGAAGGCTCTGCAGGCGCGCAACCGCCGCCTCGCTGAGGTCGCCTCGCGTCTTGAACACGGCCGGCACCTCCTCCGTGGTCTCGATCTTGCCCTGCCATTCGTAGACCGACGTCATCGCCGCCATCACGTTGGCGCAGGCGGCGAGCCGTTCCTCGACCAGCGCGCGGGCGATGTCCGACGCCACCTGCCGCGATGGAAAGGTTGCATAGATCAGAACAACCCCGTCGTTGCCGCCGAGCTGGGCCATGTGCCGCCTCCTCCTCGCCGTCGCGCTGGTTCGCCAGCCGGCGATCCGCTATGCGATAGGCTGGCGCGGTCCCGCCCCGGCAGCAACCCCCCGGATCGGCCCTCGAATGGAACCCTTATGCCCAGGCCCAGGCCGAAGTTCGAAAAAATCGCCTTCGTGGCAAGCGAGAGCCGGGAAGCGCAATCGGCGCTGCAGCGGCTCGTTGCGCGCTACGGCAACTGCGACCCGAAATCCGCCGATGCCGTCGTCGCGCTCGGCGGCGACGGGCTGATGCTGCAGACGCTGCACCGCTTCATGCACGACGGCATCCCGATCTATGGCATGAACCGCGGCTCGGTCGGCTTTCTCATGAACGAGTACCGTGAGGACAATCTTCCGGAACGGCTGCGGCGCGCCGAGATCTCGACCATCCACCCGCTCTCCATGCGCGCCAGCGACCGCGCCGGCAACGAGCACAAGGCGCTCGCCATCAACGAGGTGTCGGTGTTCCGACAGACCCACCAGGCGGCGCGCCTGCGCATCTCGGTCGACGGCCAGGTGCGCCTCGACGAGCTCATCTGCGACGGCATCCTGGTCGCGACGCCGGCCGGCTCCACCGCCTATAACCTGTCCGCGCACGGCCCCATCCTGCCAATCAACGCGCCGCTCCTCGCCCTCACGCCGATCAGCGCCTTCCGGCCGCGGCGCTGGCGCGGCGCGCTTCTGCCCAATCGCGCCCGGATCGTCATCGACGCCCTCGAGACCGAAAAACGCCCGGTGAGCGCCGTCGCCGACAACATCGAAACGCGCGATGTGGTCCGCATCGAGGTCGCCGAGGCGCGCGAAATCGCGATTCTGATGATGTTCGATCCCGACCACAGCCTCGACGAGCGCATCCTGTCCGAGCAGTTCCGCTACTGAATGCGGTTCGCGGACGTTTTTCCTGGGATTTGCGACCGCCGGCGCGTTGTCAGGCAGCCTGGCGCTGGCTAAGACGCGGGGCGGAGTCTGCCGCGCGGCCGGGACCCGCTGCATCTGCTGGAAGACCGACTGAGGCCGATGAGCACGCCTGTGATCGAAAACTACTTCGTGTGCATCGGCGCCCAGAAGTCGGGCACCACTTGGCTTGCGCGTATGCTGGCGAGCCATCCCGACATCTTCGTGACGCCGGTCAAGGAGATCCACTATTTCGATCACATCCGCCGGATCACCGATCATCTCAACGACCGCAAGCGCCGCTCGCGCTATCGCAAGTATCACCAGCGCATGTGGACGCAGTGGTCGCGCTTCGCCGAGCACCGCAGCCAGTGGGCCTGGTACCGCGACTACATGTCGAGCCCCATCGACGACGCCTGGTACGCGCGGCTCTTCGCACACCGCGGCAACCGCACGTTCGCCGGCGAGGTGACGCCAGAGTATGCCATCATCGGCCAGGAGGGGATGGAGCACATCAGGCGGCTCGCGCCCGCCGCCCGCGTCATGTTCATCATGCGCAACCCTGTCGAACGTACCTGGAGCCAGGTGCTGCACCAATGCCGCTCGCGCGGCCTCGACGTCGCGCGCCGCTCGCTCGGCGAAATCGTCGCCATGGTCGAGGAGGCGCGCTTTCGCGAGCTCGGCGACTATGCGAAGACGCTCGACGACCTCTCCCGCACGTTCAGCCCGAGCCAGACGCTGATCCTGTTCTACGAAGAGATGCACGCAGACCGGGCGAAGGCGCTCTCCGACGTCTGCCGCTTCATCGGCACGGATTTCGCACCGGGCTATTTCGGCGAGCTGGCGCGCCGCTACAACACCTCGCAGGAGGCCGTTCTGCCGGAGCCCGTGCGGCAGGAGTTGCGCGACCTCCTGCGCGAGCAGGCCGCGGCCGTGCGCCGGCGCATCGGCCGGATACCCGCCGCCTGGGAGCGCGAGTTCGGCCAGAACCGCGCCGCCCTCAGAGGTTGAGCAGGATCACGACGCCCGCGACGATCAGCAGAATGCCGAGCCCGTCGCGCGAGGCGAGGCTTTGCTTGAACAGCGAGCGCGAGACGAGACCCGCGAAGAAGATCTCGACCAGCGCCAGCGTTCTCACCTTCGCCGCCGACTCGAGCGCGAAGGCGGCGAACCACATCTGCGAGCCGAACGCCCCCATGAAGCCGGCGAAGAGCGAAGGCCGCCAGGCGCGGAACAACGAGACGAGGGTCGCCCTGTCGGCGACCATCAGATAGCCCGTGAGCGCGACCACCTGCATGACGAGGCCCGTGACCAGCGTCGTCGAGGCGTTGAGCAGGAAGCTCGGCCCCTCGAGCGCCAGGATGCCGCCGCGGTAGCCAACCGCCGAGGCGCCGAAGAGCGCGCCCGCGACGAGCCCGAGCGCGATCGGCCGCGCGCCGAGGCTTTCCGATGCGCCCGCCTTCGGCCAGGACATGAGCATGACGCCGAACGTCGCGATCAGAATCGCAAGCGCGAGCAGCGGCGTCAGCCGGTCGCCGAGGAACACGAGGCCAAAGAGCGCGACGTGCACCGGCTCGATCTTGTTGACGGCCGTGATCACGACGAACGACCTGTCGCGCATGGCGAGCAGCAGCACCGCCGTGGCGATGATCTGCGTCGCGGCCCCGGCGAAGGTCCAGGCAAGCATTCGGGGAGTGATCGGCGGAATCGCATGGCCGCTGACAAGAAGAATGACCAGGAGGAAGAGCGCCGCAAACGGCAGACCATAGAGAAATCGCACGTGCGTTGCGCCGATCGTGCCGACGGTTGCGACGAGTTCCTTCTGCATCGAGTTGCGCAGCGTCTGCGCGCCCGCCGCAAGCACCGTGAAGACCGCCCAGAGCCAGCCGCCGTCCATCCTCTTATCCCCCCGCCGTCAGCCGGTCAGATAGCTGCGCACCGCGAGCACCAGCGTTCCAAGCGCGACCAGGATGAGAACGCCCATCGCCGCCTTGCGGTAGTGCGCCTGCCCGCCGAGCGCGAAGTAGCGTGCGCCGAATGCCGTGGCCAGCGAGTAGACTGGAAAGAGCAGTGCGCCGTAGATCAGCGCCGAGCGCGTCAGAAGTCCGTAAAGGGCGAGCGCCGGCACCGAGGAGAGCGCCACCGCCGTCATCAGACCGAGCACGTTGGCGCGCTGCTGGGTCGGGTCGCCGGGCCGCGACAGCGCGACGGCGACCACAGGCGGTCCGCCGATCCCGGCCGAACCCTGCACGAGCCCGCCCGTCACACCGGCGGCGATCAGCTTGCCAAGCCCGATCTGCCCTTCGAGACGCCACCCGCTTGCCAGGATCGCGACCATGCCGAGCACCAAGAGCGAGATCGCAATTTTCATCGCGGCGGGATCGACGACGACGAGGAACCACGTGCCGACCGGCGTCGCGAGAAAGGCGGCAAGCCCGACCGGCACGACGAAAGAGCGCTCGGCGCGTCGGACAGCCTCGGGCAAGAGCTGGAAGATGGCCGGAAGCCCCATCACCGTCGAGATCGCGACCGCGAGCTGCGGCCCGACGATGAGACTCATCACGGGCACCGTGATCAGCGCCGCGCCGAAGCCGACGAAGCCGCGCAGAAACCCGGCAAGCGCGACCGCGGCGACGACCAGCCAGACCCGCCCATCTCCCGCGATCGCCAGCAGCTCCGGCACAGCCCGATCCCGCGTTGCTCTTGCGACTTAGGGCCGCTGCGGCGGCCCCTGGCGGGGTTAAATCGCATTGACGAGGTTGTGAACAGGGGTGATTTGGCCGGCGCCGTCGCAGGGTGCATAAGGCCCCTGCCAGCCATGCATCGCATCGCGGCCAAGGCCGAACGGCCAGTCCCATAAAAATCACACCACAGGAGATGACCATGAAGTCCGCATTTGCCGCCCTTCTCGCGCTTGGCGTCCTCGCCGGCGCCGCCAACGCCCGCACCGTCTTTGACGACATCCGCGACACCGCGCCGCGCACCGTCTTCGACGATATCCGGGACAGCGCCCCGCGCACCGTCTTCGACGACATCCGGGACAGCGCCCCGCGCACCGTCTTCGACGACATTCAGGACAGCGCCCCGCGCTCGGGCGTGTTTGCCGACATCGACCGCACCGCGCCATAACCCGGCATCATCGCCCGAGGGCGACGTCCGTTGCGAACCGAAGGCCCGCCTCCCGGCGGGCCTTTGGCGTTCGAGGGGCACGCGCTGGCTCGTCTCGCGCGGCGCTTGCCTTCGATGCGCAAATTGCCGTTGCATGTCGCCGGTCGCTGTCCGAGAAGGTGGCCGCAACGCGGACTGCACGCGCAAACGGGGCACCATGAAGCACGATACGGAAACGAACGGGCCGCTCGCCGGTCTCAAGGTCATCGACTGCTCGACGGTTCTCGCCGGCCCGATCGCAGGCATGGTGCTCGCCGATTTCGGCGCCGACGTCGTCAAGATCGAGCATCCCGACGGCGATGCACTGCGCAAGATGGGTCACGCCAAGAACGGCCACGGCGTCTGGTGGAAGGTCACCAACCGCAACAAGCGCACCATCGTCCTCGACCTGCACGATCCGGCCGGCAAGGAGGCCTTCCTCGCCCTCGTCAAGGACGCCGATGTCCTCATCGAGAACTTCCGTACCGGCACGCTCGAAAAGTGGGGTTTGGGCTGGGACGTCGTCTCGCGTCTCAACCCGCGGCTCGTCATGCTGCGTGTGACCGGCTTCGGCCAGACCGGACCGTACCGCTTCCGTCCCGGCTACGGCACCGTCGCCGAGGCGTTCTCGGGCTTTGCGCACATCACGGGCGAGGCGGACGGCCCGCCGACGCTGCCGCCCTTCGGGCTCGCCGACGGCATCGCCGCCTACCACGGCGTCTTCGCCATCATGTTCGCCATCTACGAGCGCGACGTGCAGGGCTCGGGCAAAGGGCAATACATCGACCTCGCGCTCTACGAGCCCCTGTTCTCCTGTCTCGGCGCGCAGGTGTCGACCTATGACCAGCTCGGCATCATCCAGAACCGGCGCGGCAACCGGTCCGACAACAACGTGCCGCGCAACGCCTACAAGACGAAGGACGGCCGCTGGGTGGCGCTTTCGACCGCCTCGCCGTCGATTGCGCGGCGCGTCATGAACCTCGTCGGCGGCGAGGGCACGGCCGACGATCCGCGCTATGCGACCAACACCGAGCGGGTCAAGCGGGCCGACGAGGTCGACAAGATGGTCGCCGACTGGATCGGCGCGCGCACGCTCAGCGAAGTGCTCGACGCCTTCGAGAAGGTCGAAGCGGCCATCGGACCGATCTACGACGCCGCCCAGATCCTCGAGGACCCGCAATACCGCGCGCGCGAGAGCGTGACGACCGTCGCCGATCCGGACCTCGGGCCCTTGCGGATGCAGAACGTGTTTCCGCGCATGTCGCGCACGCCCGGCCGCATCCGCTTCCCAGGCGCCCGCATCGGCCAGCATCAGGATGAGGTGATCGGCGAGCTCGAACGCGCCGGCAAGATCAGCGCCGAGACGGCGGCGCGGCTGCGCGCGGCGAAAGGCGCCGGGCGGCGGACATAAGCCCGCTCACATGGCTTTTCCCGCGCGGCCGCGTTTGATCCGCGCCCCTTGCCACTCGCGGACCTAACCGGCAATAAAGTCCCGAAGTGCAGGGCGGGCGAGCCGGGGCTCGCGCCGCCGATGCCGGCCAAGCCAGGCGAACACGCCATCCAAAGGAGCTTCCCCCTTGCCGACCTCCAGGATCGTCCTCATCGACCACCACCCGGGCCGCAACAGCCAGACCATCGGCCTTGCGCGCGAGATCGGCACCGATCCCGATCTCATCCACGAGCCCTCGGTCGGCGTGGTCGGCACCAAGGGCGACAGCCAGTGCTACTTGGGCGTGCTCGCCAAGGTCGAGGCGATCCATGAGGAACTGAAGCGGCGCATCGGCAAGGGCCCCGGCCAGCTCCGGCTCCGCCTCGTGCAGCCCGAGTACACGATTGCCACCTCCGACGGCATCCGCAACGGCACGCGCGAGATGCGCTATTCGCTGATCGGCCGCGAGGTGACCAACGACGCGCTCTGCGAGCACCTCTCCGCGACCGGCCTTGCCGGCACCATCGCGGTCGTCGCCTGCGACAAGCCGCCGGTGGGCACGCTCGCCGCGCTCCTCGAGCACAATGAGCCGGCGATCATCATGTCGGACGGGCCGATCCACCCGGGACACGATCCCAAGACGGGCGAGCCGCTCGACATCGTGACCGCCTATCAGGCGGCCGGACATCCCGATCCGGCCTTTCGGCACCACATCGCCTGCCACGCCTGTCCCGGCATCGGCAGCTGCGGCGGCATGTTCACCTACAACACCATGCAGACCTTCATCGGCGTCGTCGGGATGCAGCCGCTCGACATGGTGGCGCCGGCCTCCGACGATCCGCGCCGCACGCAGGAGTTCCCGCGCCGCCTCGTCGACCATCTGGCGGTGCTGATCGAGAAGGGCCTCAGGCCGCGCGACATCGTCGTTCGCGATTCGCTGCGCAACGCGATGATCGTCGCCATGGCCATCGGCGGCTCGACCAACGTCACGCTGCACGCGCCCGAGATCGCGCGCGCCGCCGGCTACGCCGATTTCTGGAAGGAGATCATGACGCCGGAGGAGTTCAACCACCTCTCGCAGCACGTCGTGCCGGTGCTGACCGACGCCCGTCCCTACGGCAAGTATTCGATGGTCGACATCGACAAGGCGGGCGGCGTCCAGGTGATCGTGCGCGAACTCCTCGACGCCGGGCTTCTCAACGGCAGCGTCATGACCTGCACCGGCGAGACGCTCGCCGGCCAGGTCGAACGCCTCAAGGCGAAGCCCGTCGACGGCAAGGTGATCTATCCCGTCGCCAAGCCCTACAAGCCGACGGGCGGCCTGCGCGTCCTCGGCGGCAACCTGTCGCCCGACTTCTCCGCGATCCTGAAGCTCGCCGGCGTCGAGACGGGCCTCGAGAACAACGTCTTTCGCGGCACGGCGCGCATCTTCGAGGGCGAGCAGCGGCTGATCGAGGCTCTCGACAAGGCGCCGGAGAGCTTCCGGAACAACGACATGGTGATCGTGCGCTACGAGGGGCCGAGCGGCGCGCCGGGCATGCCCGAGATGCTCGATCCGACCTCGCGCATCACCGCGCTGTGCCGCGAGCGCGGCATCACCGTCGGCCTGATGACCGACGCCCGCTTCTCCGGCGGCTCCGTCGGCCTCGTGATCGGCCACGTCGGGCCCGAGGCCGCGCTCGGCGGACCGATCGCCTTCCTCGAGGACGGCGACGAGATCATTGCGGACCTCAACAGGAACGAGCTGAACTGTCCGGCGCTCGACGACCCGGCGACGCTCGCGCGCCGCAAGGCGAAATGGGAGGCGGAAGTCAAGGCGAACGGCGGCATCCATCCGAATTGCGGCGTTGCCGACACCCGCCTCTTGCAGCGCGCACGCCACACCGCGGTGCCGGCGACGCGCGGCGGCGGCCTGCATCCCAATCGCGAGGTCTGGGTGCGCGATCCGCGCCCTGCCGAGCGGTCGGGCTTCGTGCCGCGCAACCGTCACCGGCCCGAGACGCAGAAGGCGTTCTGAGCGGCCGCCCGCCTGCTCCCGGCAGCGCACGGGTGGCGGGTCACTGCTGCCGCGGGCGCCGTGCCCGGCGCCCCGCCATCCGTTCAGCGGAGCGCCGGACGGTGCGCCTATACCGAAGAACGCTCCCCGAGAAAATCGAGGACGAGCTTTGAAAAGGCCTGGGGGGCCTGGTCGAACATCACGTGCGTCGTCTCGGGGATGAGCGCCATCCTGGCCCCCGGGATGGCCCCTGCCAGCGCCTTCAGCACCACCGGCAGCATGCCTTGCGTGCGCGCCCCGCCGATGAGCAACGTCGGCGATCTTATCGCCTCGGCCGCAGCCCTGGTGAAGGGCTGCCGCCCTTCGTTCACCTGTCCGATCAGCGTAAAGGCGTTGTCCCGGCGCATCTGCTTCATCGCCGCCGGACGCCTGGCCCAGGTGCCCGGGCCGTCGATCCGGTCAACGAACACCTGGAGCCCGCCGTCGACGTCGCCGGCTCTGATGAGTTCGGCCGCCTCGGCAATGCTCTGCACGCGCGCGCCCGCTGGCGGCGCATCGGGCGGCGCCAGCGACGCATCGAGCTCCCCGCCCGGCTCCGCCAGGACGAGCTTCGCGATGAGGTCAGGCCGCCGCTCCGCCACACGGAAGGCGATATGCCCGCCGCGCGAGTGCCCCATCAGGTGCACCCGTCCGAGCCGCAAGCCTTCGATGAAGGCGATGAGATCCTCGGTGTGCTGGGCGATGGTGAAACGGCCGCCCGTTCCGTCCCAGGCCTCGGGAAAGAAATGGCGCAGGCTTGGCACGACCAGCCGGCAATGGCGGGAAAGCGGCCCCATCACCGGCGACCAGGACCGGAAGTCGCCGAGCGAGCCGTGCACGGCAACGAGCGGCGCGCCGCTGCCGAGCGCAATGTAGGCCATCTCCGTGTCGTTGACCCTCATGAGCAGCATCGGACGAGATCCCGCTTGAATTGAACGCGCATCAAGTGCGGCGCGGCGGACGACCGGCCGATCGTTCCGCGCCTCGCCTGACGCCATATCCGGTGGGGTGGCAATAGGGAAGGGCTTCCCGAGCGCCGCAACGTGCGCCCTGCTCGACGCCGACCGGGACCGGGCCCAGCGCCCGCAACAGCGGCGGCCGGCGCCTCGGGGGCCGGGGCCTGCCATCTCGCATCTCCGAGCACGTGGGCGGCGGCTCGCGGCCCGTGCGGCACGTGGACATTCGCGCCTCGATTTGATAAATAGTCCGCCATATCGGCTTCGTTCGCGCGCCGGCTCGGTGTGCGTCGGGGCCGCGTGGTGTTTGTGCACCGAGGTCCAACCCCTGATCCGAAGGAAGCGATCCACTTGCAAGTTCTCGTCCGCGACAACAACGTCGACCAGGCCCTCAAGGCGCTTAAGAAGAAGATGCAGCGCGAGGGCATTTTCCGGGAGATGAAGCTCCGCAATTACTTCGAAAAGCCCTCCGAGAAGCGCGTCCGCGAGAAGGCGGAAGCCGTGCGCCGGGCACGCAAGCTGGCGCGCAAGAAGGCCCAGCGCGAAGGGCTGCTGCCGGGCAAGGCGGCGGCGAAGCCGGCCCAGGGCGGACGTGGTGGCCCGGGCGGTCGCGGTGGCCAGGGCGGCGGCGGGTTCGGTGGCGGCTTTGGCGGCGCGGATCGCGGCCCACGCTGATCGCCGGCGCGATCCCGGGCCGGCCGGGCAGTCTCCATTCGGCATGTCGAGGTCCGGCGGCGTACGCCGGGCCTTTGTATTTGGAGGGTGCATTTCCTGACGGCTGGTGTCCGTCATTGCGCGCGGGCCTTGGCGATGCCGGCGCCCGATGGAGCACGATCGCTTCCCGCGTTCAGCGAAATCCTCACTCTGCAACCGCGGCCGGACGTCTGGTTTGGGAACCTAGCGATCCGACAACTCAACAAATGCCGCCTTGTAGACGCCGCGCAGCCCCGGATTGTCCCGCGAGCCACGGTTGCGGCCCCCCTCGCCGCGACCTGCCTTGGAATAGATCGCAACGTGCCAGACGACGGAGCCGGTTCCGTCAATCTCGACGATCTCCTCGCCGCCCGTCAGAAGGAAGTTCCCGTTTTTCAGCGGCTCGACCGTACGAATGGGCTTGATGCCAAGCTCATTCTTGAAGAGTACGCGCCGCCCCTCCTCCTTCGTGGCCATGATGACGGTGTCGTGCTCGCGCGTATGCGGCGACGCAATGAACGTGCCGTCGGAGAGCAGACTGGGCTCGTGAACGCGTGGTATCGGGCCGAACACTCGCCGGATTTCGCCATCGGGCGAGACGCGAACCACGCGATTGAAATTGCGCAAACTGACGAGCGTGTCACCATTCACGAGACGCACGGCCGCATTCGTGTGCGCATAAGATGCGCGTCTCTCTCCCGGCACCGGCCGATGCCAGGAGGGATCCATTCTGCCGGCGGCCTTCCACGACCAAACGACCTTGCCGTCGGACTCGACTTCGAAGACCTGAGCGTCGGTGCTGGCATCCCAGCCATGGACGTAAAGGACATTTCCGTTGGGTAGAAGGTCGGCATCGTGACTGATCTTGCGCGTGAGATGCCGCCAGATGACTTTCCCATCGCGGGCCAGACGAAAGACGCCCTGCAATGGAACGACCAGCAAGAACGAATTGTCCTCGCGTACCCAGTCGAGATCAGCGCCGCTGCGCAGGTCGCCTGCACCAACGACCGTTGCCGGAATCGCCCAGCTCCAAGTGACCTTGCCGGCGCGATCGAGCTCGACGATGCGCTGTCCCACCGTATCGACGAAGGCGACCCGCCCTGGAGCGATCTTGTCCGGAACGGCAGTAACGACACGATAGGCTGTCTGCGCCGAGGCACCCGTGGCACTCCAGGCCACCACCACCATCAATAGGCAGACGAACGCAATTCGATAGCTATTCATGTGACGAAGCTCGAAACTACGTTTTCCGAGACGCTGCGGATTGGCTGGGAGCAAGGCATATGCGGGCCTGCAATGCTTGGTCACGCCAGTCGATATGCAGTACGACGCGACGGTCGACGTCAGTCAACCTGCGATAGCGCATGGAAGCCGCAGCGCGGAGTGCAACGTTGGCCGGTCCGCGCGACCGCCCATTTGCCACCCTAGGCTGAGGGCGATTATCCGCGCACCTCGGCGATCCAATCGGCCACCACGTCGACGGCGCCGTGCTCGTCGAGATCCGTGTGCATGCCCGCGGGGAACACGACGAGCCGCTTCGGATGATTGGCGGCCGCGTGCAGCGCCTCGCCCATCGCCACCGGAATGACCTCGTCGCGCGCCCCGTGCAGGATCAGCACCGGCACGCCGACCCGCTTGATGTGCCGGTCGTTCTCGTAGCGATCGAGGAGCAAGGGACGCACCGGCAGGAAGGGAAACCGGCGCTGCGCCATGTCGACGAGCGAAGTGTAGGGGGCATCGAGAATGAGCCCGCCGACCGCCTTCTCCGCCGCGATCTGAACCGCGATGCCGCTGCCGAGCGACTCCCCATAGACGAAGATGTCGCGCGCCGCCACGCCGTCGCGGATGAGAAGGTCGTAGGCCTGCCGCGCATCGGCGAGATTGGCGGCCTCGCTCGGCGAGCCCGTGCTGCCGCTATAGCCGCGATAGCTCATGAGCAGCATCCCGAAGCCACGGCTAGCATACCGCTGCGCCCGCGCCGCGCGGTTGACGAGACCGCCGGCGTTGCCGTGGAAATAGAGGATGGTCGGCTGCCCCTCCCGCGCCGCGATCCGCCAGGCCACAATGCGCGCACCGTCGGGCGTGCTGATCACCTGCTCCTGGGCGTAGGCGAGCCCCGCATCCGTCGGCGAATAGCGCATCGGGTTCGGCACATAGATCATGCGGCGCTGACCGAACCAGGCGGCGAGCGCGATGACGACATAGGCCGCAACCAGCGTTGCCAGGATTTTGACGGCGACCGACACGCCGCGTTCTTGCGGGCGCAGCCCCGGTCAGTCAAGGCGTCCGTTCGCCTCCCGTCACGCCCGGCGATCTCGCCTCAAGGGTGCGGGCCTGCCGGTTCCGGCTGTGGCGGACGTGCCGTGAGCCAAAGGAGGCCCAGCATGAGCAGGATGGCGATGCCCGCAAGCGCCATGATGCGAATGGCGTGCGGAGAACTGAAGGTGCCGAAGAGCTGGCCCGCAAGATAGTGCCCGAACATCGCCGACCCGATGAAAAGCGAGAGGACGCCCGTCGCCCGGCCCCTCACCTCCGGCGGCGACGTCACGTGCACCAGCGCGTACTGCGTGGCCGAGAAGCAGGCAGCCGCGCCCCCGATGAGGAGCAGAATGACGATCGCCGGATAAAGCGACAGGTTGAACGAGAGCAAGAGCATGAGCCCGAGCAGCGTGAGCGTGCCGGCGTAGTAGGTGCGAAAGAGCGTCCGCTCGCTGCCGAGGACGCCGACCGCGAGCGCACCGATGGTGCCGCCGATCCCGTCGCAGGCCGAGACCACGCCGACCATGGCCGGGATGAGCAGGAAGTCCTTCTGCGCAATCACCGGCACCATGCTCGTGAAGGGAAAGCAGAAGAGATTGTAGACCAGCGTCACGCCCATGATGACGCCGAAGCGGCGATTGAGAATGAGCTCGCGCGGCACGGCGAGGGCGGCAAGGATCCCGCCCGGTTTTGCTGGCGGCGGCCCGGCCGCCGCCGCACGCGGCAGGCCGATCGCCAAACCCATTGAGAGAGCGTAGCTCGCGGCGATCAGCAGATAGATCCCGTGAATGCCGAGCAGCTGATAGGTGACGCCGCCGATGAGGGGCCCGAGCGCCCGCGTCGCGTAGTTGGTGGCGTTGTCGAACCCGAGCGCGGCCGCGACGCGCCCCGCCCCGACCCCGTCCACGAGCAGCCGGCGGCGCACCGGCATGTCGACCGTCCAGAAGGCGCCGCCGATCATGGTCGCGACGGCGACGGCGGCGTAGCTGCCCCGGCCGCTCGAAACCAGCACCGCCATCGCCGACGCCGTGATGAACATGACCGCCGTCGCCAGGATCAGCAGGCGACGCCGGTCGAACCGGTCGGCGAGCGCGCCCATCACGAAGCCGAGCGCCACGTAGGGCATCATTCTGAGCACGGCGAGCAGCGCAACGAGCGGCGGCGAGCGCGTGAGCTCGTAAGCATAGATGCCAAGCGCCAGGAACTCGAGCCAGCGCGAGATGCCGGAGAGCGCGCCGGTGCCCCACAGCCGCCGGTAGCTCGCGTCGGCGAAGACGGCCCCGGCACCGGTAACGAGCCCGCTCAAGGCGGCGTCTCCCGCACGGCGGCGTCAATGCGCCGCCGAAGCCTTTGTGCCGACCGTCGCATCGCAAGCGCGCGCATCATCGCCCCCTAAATCGCGGCTTGCGCCGCTCGAGGAAGGCGCCGACCCCCTCCGTGTGGTCCTCGCTCGTCGTCGTCAGCACGAACTGGTCGAGGTCCATGTGGCTGGCGAGATCGTCGAGCGCGCCGGCGAGGCGGTTGACCGTGGTCTTGGTCATCTTGACCGGCAGGGGCGGCATCCGCGCGATCCGCTCGGCAAGCCCCATCGCCGCCGCGAACGCCTCGCCGGGCTCCGCCAGATGCTCGACCAGTCCCCACGCGAGCGCGTCCGCGGACGCGATCCGCTCCTCGGCCAGGATCACCGCCTGCTTGGTCCGCGCCGGCCCCATGAGTTGCAGGAGCCGTGGAAGCGAGCCCCAGCTCATGTTGAGCCCGAGCGCGACTTCGGGAATGCGCACGTGCGCGTTGCGCGCCATCACCCGGAAATCGAGCGCGGCGGCGAGCGCCGCCCCGCCGCCGATCGCGAAGCCCTCGATCGCCGCGATCGTCACCTGCTCCATCTCGTACCAGGCGCGGCACATGGAAGGCCCGGCGCGCACCGACTTGCGCTGCTCGGCGAGTCCCGCCGCCGCTTTCGCCCGCCGCTCGCCGTCCTTGAGGTCGAAGCCCGCGGAGAAGGCGTGCGCATTGCCGGTCAGCACCACGACGGAGGTTTCGAGATCATCCTCGAAACCCCTGGCCGCCGCCCTGAGCTGGCGCATCGCCTCGGGCGAGAGCGCGTTGATCCGGTCGCCGCGGTCGAAGCGCACAACGGCAATGCGGCCCTCGGGGCCGAGGCCGCGCTCGCTGGTGACGAATGGCCTGGCCTCGCTCGCGTGCATGATCGGGCGCCCTCCTGCCGGCAGATTAGGCGCAAGTCGTCCTGCCGCCAACGCCGCGCCGCGCAGGCCCCCGGTGCGCAGCTGGAATGGGCGCCATCGGCGGCAATGCATGGCGCCCGCCCCGGAACCGCCGCTCGCGCGCCGCCTTTGAGGCGGCAGCGGCCCGCCGCCCGGTTCCGCCTTGCCTTCGGGACCCGCCTCGCCGACTATGCCGGCCAATTTCGCCCCGGCGCGCCGGGACGGCGGCCAGACAGGATCCCTCCATGTTCACGACCTTCTTCCACGAGCTCAAGGCCGCCAAGGTGCCGGTGACGCTCAAAGAGTACCTCTTGCTCATGGAGGCGCTCAAAGCCGACCTCGCCGACATGCGCGTCGAGAACTTCTACTACCTCTCCCGCGCGACGCTCGTGAAGGACGAGAAGCACCTTGACAAGTTCGATCAGGTCTTCGGCCACGTCTTCAAGGGCCTCGAACTCATGAGCGAGGCGGTCGAGGTCGAGATTCCCGAGGAGTGGCTGCGTGCCATCACCCAGCTCTATCTCTCGGAGGAGGAGAAGAAGAAGATCGAGGCGCTCGGCGGCTGGGAGAAGATCATGGAGGAGCTGAAGAAGCGCCTCGCCGAGCAGAAGGGCCGCCACCAGGGCGGCAAGAAATGGATCGGCACCGCCGGCACCTCGCCCTACGGCGCCGAGGGCTACAATCCGGCCGGCGTCAGGATCGGCCAGAAGACCAACAAGAACTTCCGCGCCATCAAGGTGTGGGACAAGCGCGAGTTCAAGGACCTCGACGACAAGGTCGAACTCGGCACCCGCAACATCAAGATCGCGCTGCGCCGCCTGCGCCGCTTCGCGCGCGAGGGCGCGGCGGAAGAGCTCGATCTCGACGGCACCATCAAGGGCACGGCGCGCAAGGGCTATCTCGACATCGTCATGCGGCCCGAGCGGCGCAACACCATCAAGGTTCTGATGTTCTTCGACATCGGCGGCTCCATGGACTGGCATGTGAAGCTCGCCGAGGAACTGTTCTCGGCCGCCCGCGCCGAGTTCAAGCACATGGAGCACTTCTACTTCCACAACTGCCTTTACGAGTTCGTCTGGAAGAACAACAAGCGGCGCTGGACCGAGCGCACGCCGACCTGGGACGTGCTGCACAAGTACCCGGCCGACTACAAGGTGATTTTCGTCGGCGACGCCTCCATGAGCCCTTACGAGATCACGGTTCCGGGCGGCTCGGTCGAGCACATGAACGAGGAGCCGGGCTCGGCCTGGCTCAAGCGCGTGACCGGCATCTACGAGCACTGCGTCTGGCTCAATCCGGTGCCCGAGCAGCACTGGAGCTGGACGCCCTCGATCAAGCTCGTCCAGGACATCATGGAAAACCGCATGTACCCGCTCACCCTCGCGGGCCTCGACCAGGCCATGAAGGAACTGATGCGGTAGGGGGTGGGTCAATTTGACGAATCGAGCGACTGCTCCACGTAATAGTGCCCCCCGCTCACGAAGTGAACTTTTGTAAAACTGCAAAGAAACGCAGTCGATACTGCGCCCTTTACGACCTCGAGAAACATGGATTCGGGAAAAGCTTCGAACCCGTTTACATACACCAGCAGTTCGCTGTCGCGAACTTTGTGCCGAATTTTTCTGCTCAAAGCCATGATTACGCCATTACGGTACGCTGACCTGACCTCATCCGCGCTCAGAGCCTCCTGACGATTACAGATTTTCCCCTCATCCTCGTAGTACGGACCAAAACCGCAAACAATCTCTCCACGATTCAGTTTCATTAGCATTAAGTTATTATCGTATCCCCAATCGCGCTGATTGGATGGCCAGACGGGTCCTGCGGTTGTGATCTGCAATGCGACGACGCGATCATCCGCCTTGAACTCAATGTCCGCATGGTGGCCCTCTGGCATTATTCTAAAGTCTGTCGAGCGAGAAAGTCTCCTGCGCTCGGCGAAAACTACGAACGGAATCAATTCATTGGCGCGCAACTTCACCCACGGCGACACCTGCGGCAACCGGAGCGCCTTTTTCAGATCTTTGTCCTTACGCACCGCGTCAAGCAGGCCTTCCTCAAAGTCTTGCAGATCACCGAGGCGGTACCACTTGTCCCGCTCGAAAGGAAACTGCAAACCAGTCCTTTGCAGGACTGCGCGATACTCGTTCAACTCGCTCTTGATGCGCGAATGTCCTTGCCTCTCGGATGCCATCGTCGGACTCGCCGGGCTGATCGAAATGATTCGCGATTCTGGCGCGTCGGTTATCCCGATCGATTAACCGACGCGACCTTTATTACAAATTCAGAGCGTCCAAAGAAATTCGGTATATCCAACGCGCTCGTCCACAAGAAAAAGACCATCCCACGGCGAATGCAACGGTGCACTGTCCCCAAAGCGGCGGGCAGAGCTCTTCTGCATGAGGCCACGCCCGCCCTGGCGGCTATGTCGACTTCTTGCACCGCCAAGGCATCGCCGGTCCAAAACCGCAAGTCGCCGCCCTATTCGACGACGGCGATCGCCTCGATTTCGACAAGCCATTCGGGCATGGCGAGCGCGCTGACCCCGACGAGGGTGCTTGCCGGAGGTGGTCCTTTCGCAAACGACGCACTGCGCACCTTTCCGATGATGGCGCGGTGCTCAGGCTTATAGTTGACGACATATGTCGTGAGCTTGACGATGTCCTCGAAGCCAGCCCCGGCGGCGGCGAGGGCGATCCCGACGTTCTTCATCGCTTGCGCCGTTTGCGCGCCGAGGTCGCTGCCGCCCACGAGCTTGCCGTCCGCATCCATCGGCACTTGGCCGGCAATGTAGACCGTCCGGCCGCCCCTGGCGACGACGGTGTGCGAGTAGTTCGGGTTATGTAGAAGTCCCTGCGGACGATGATGTTGGAGTCTGCTCATGTGGTCGCTCCCTTGCTTGAGACACATGAGCTTAGGGCACGGTCGGGTGGGGTGCCATGGTGCCAGCCACCGGCGTCAGCAGGTCGAGCCGTGCCGTGCGCATAGCAGTGGCCGCGCGACGGGCATCTCACCCACTCATGAGCCTTTCCGGCGGCAAGCAGACTTCCTTTGTCGGTCAATGACCCACGATGGGGGTGCCCTCCGAAGGATGGCGGGCGGCCCAGCGAATCACCCGATCTCGGTCACAGACGCCTTTCCCCCACTTGCCCGGCCGGCCCCGTTCACTTTTTTCCGCCGCATGTGGTAGCTAGCTTGCGGCTTGGGATTGAGTCTCCCGAAGGGGAATGACGCATGACGACTTGGAAGGCTCTGCGCGCGCGAACTGTCGTGACCATGACCGTGCTCGCGCTCGCCGGCTGCTCGTCATCCGACCAGGGGGTCACGACTGGCACCCTGTCGTCGCTCTTGCCAGGCTCCAAGCCGAAACAGGCGGACCCTGTTACCGATCGCGCCCTGCAGGTGGCGGCCACCTCGGCCCGCGCCTCGAAGTGCGGCTATAACTTCGATCCGGCGAAGCTCAAGGCGCAGTACATCGCCTACGAGACCGGACAGGGCGCGCCCGCCGACCGCGTCGGCAAGATCTATGACACGGCGCTGGCGTCGGTCGCCGGCAGGATCGGCCCGCCGGATGAGTATTGCACCGACGAGCGCACCGCCATGATCAAGGCGGATCTGACGCGCCACCTCGCCGGCGATTACGCGCCGTCGAAGCGGCCGCAGGAAGGCGGGGCCTTCGACTGGCTCGCCTCGAAGAGCGAAAGCAGGCCGTGGCGGAAAGAGGAGGCCTTCTGTCCGCGCGGAAGCTGCTACTGACGCCGGTTCGCGAAACTCTGGCATGGTTCGCGGGCCTTTCGCTGCGCCGCCTGCGGCTTTGCCGTTCTGAGGACGGAACGCGCGCCTCTGCAGCTCTCCGCAGACGCTAGCGCATCGCCTGCGGCAGGTTATCGAGGCTGTCGATGTACCATTTCTCCGTCTCGACGATCGCCGGGTTCTCGCCGTTGGCGTAGATCCAGCTGTCGACCGCCCAGCGCTGGCCGTTCGCGGTCTCCTTCAGCACAGCCGTCCAGTGCGGCCAGCCGGCGACGCCGCGCAACAGGTTCTCCTTCGAGAACGGCGTGCCGACCGTATGGTGGCGCAACAGCCCGTTGTGCTGAAGAACGAGCAGGTAGCTCGTCGTGTTGGTCGCCTCGTCGACGCAGTCCTGCTGCGTCGGATCGCCCGGTCCCTGGAAATCCATGCCCGGCCGGTCGTCCTTGGTGCCGATCACATCGCCGACGCGCTTCTCCATCCAGCCGATGGCGTAGGCGACGGCGCGGCGCTCCTCGTGGGGCGTATCCGCCTGCCGGGTCCGCGTCAGCTCGCGCAGCGTCGCGACATCCTCGTCCGTGAATCGGAAGCGGGTTTGCTTCGCGCAGCCATACGCGTGACACACATAGACGGTGTTGCCGTTGGGCTTGCGCGTCTGGAAGTCCGCGAAATGCCCTTCCACCGGTCCCAGCCGCTCGTGGGTGCAGCCGGCCAGCGTCAGGAACGAGGCCATTCCGAATGCAGTCCAACCGCGCGACCGTCGCATCGCTCCCCCGCTCGACCCGAAGCTCGAGGCTGGTAGCAGGTCCGCGAGTCGTTCCCAATTGCAGCGGTTTGAGAATGCACAGCATTTCCGCTATGGCTTGAGCGCGCGGCGAGGGCCCGGGCTGCCCCCCGGCGGATCGCCGTCGCCTCGGGCGCGGTGCGAGGCGTAAGGTGCCCCGCCGCCGGCGCCCCTCGCTCCTCAAGGAGAGGCCGGCAACTCCCCGGATCGGACACAATGCGCGACATGTCACCCGTGCACATCATCGGCGGCGGCCTCGCCGGCTCCGAGGCGGCCTGGCAGGCGGCCGAGGCTGGCGTTCCGGTCGTTCTGCACGAAATGCGCCCGCTCCGCATGACCGAGGCACACAAGACCGACGGTCTTGCCGAGCTCGTCTGCTCGAACTCGTTCCGTGCCGACGACTGGTCGGCGAACGCCGTGGGGCTGCTGCATGAGGAGATGCGGCGCGCGGGCTCGCTCATTCTCGCCGCCGCCGACCGGCACAAGCTGCCGGCGGGCGGCGCGCTCGCCGTCGACCGCGATCGCTTCTCAGCCGCCGTCACCGAGGCGCTCGCCCGCCATCCGCACGTCTCCATTGCGCGCGGCGAGGTGGCAGGCCTGCCGCCGGACGACTGGACGAGCGTCATCGTCGCGACGGGCCCCCTCACCTCGCCCGCCTTGAGCGCCGCGATCCAGTCGCTGACGGGCGAAGCCGAACTCGCCTTCTTCGACGCCATCGCTCCGATCGTGCACTACGACTCGATCGACCTGACGGTGGCCTGGCGCCAGTCGCGCTATGACAAGGCGGGGCCCGGCGGCACCGGCGCCGACTATCTCAACTGCCCGATGACAAAGGCCCAGTACGAGGCCTTCGTCGATGCGCTCCTTGCGGGCGAGAAGACCGAGTTTCGCGACTGGGAGGGCACGCCCTACTTCGATGGCTGTCTGCCGATCGAAGTCATGGCCGAGCGCGGCCGCGACACGCTGCGCTTCGGCCCGATGAAGCCCGTCGGGCTCGTCGACCCGCGAACCGGCGCGCGGCCCTATGCCGTCGTGCAGCTGCGTCAGGACAACGCGCTTGGCACGCTCTGGAACATGGTCGGCTTCCAGACCAAGCTGCGCCACGGCGCCCAGACGCGCATCTTCCGCATGATCCCGGGCCTCGAAAAGGCCGAGTTCGCGCGGCTTGGCGGGCTCCATCGCAACACCTTCCTCAACAGCCCGCGGCTCATCGACCAAAGCCTGCGCCTCAAGGCCGCCCCGCGCCTGCGCTTTGCCGGCCAGATCACCGGCGTCGAGGGCTACGTCGAGAGCGCCGCGATTGGCCTCCTCGCGGGCCGGTTCGCGGCCGGCGAACGCCTTGGCCGCACGCTGCCGCCGCCACCTGCAACGACGGCGCTCGGGGCCCTGCTCAATCACATCACCGGCGGCCACCTCGCGACCTCCGAGCCGGGTCCGCGCTCCTTCCAGCCGATGAACATCAACTTCGGGCTGCTGCCGCCGCTGGCCGCGCCAACTGAGGGCGCCGACGGCCGCCGTCTCAAGGGCCGCGAGCGCGGCGGCGCCAAGAAGCGGCTGATGGCCGAGCGCGCGCTCGGGGATCTCGATGTCTGGCTCGCCGAAACCCGCCTGCGTGCCGCGGCCTGACCCGCGCGGCATCAATTGCCGGGCGGCAGCATGAGCCAGGCGTTGAGGTAGGTGACCCTGAGGCTGCCCGTGTCCGTCTCCGCGGCGTTGACGGTCTGCACGATGAGCGTCGCCGGCGGCCCGTCGCCCTCCGCGCGCAGGTCAACAGGCGGCAGACGAAGCGGCGTCTGTCCGGCGGACGGTGCGGACCTGAGGGGTCCCTCTCGCGCGAGCAGCGGCTTCAGATCGAAGACCTGCGGCCGATCGATCTCAGACATGGCGAGCCTGAGACGGCTGCCTTCTTCGATCCGAAAGAGGATCCGGTTTCCGCCGGCTGCGATCTCAACGCTCCCCTCCCCAGCAGGCGCTGGAAACGACAGCGCCAGGGGGCCGACCGCGCGACCGCCCCCCGCCAGCAGCACGATCCCGGCGCCTTGCGCGCTGAAGCTCACAAGCGACCGCGCGCCGCCGTCCCGCGACGGTCTGGGCCCCAGCGCCAGCCGCTCCCGGATGCCCGCCAGGATGGCGGCGCTGTTCGCGCGCGTCACGCGCGGCTGACCGGCGAACGGATCGTTCGGGCTGCCAGCGAACAGCGGGCGCAGCGCATCGAGCCTGTTGCGCTCCGAAAGGTAGTCGACAATGCCGTGGAGACGCGCCCGCTCTGCCGCCGAGAACGGACTCTCAAGCCGCGCCGTGGCGACGACGCGTCCGTCGCGCACCACGCCCGCCGCCGAAAGCAGCCTGACCAGCGTTGAAACCTGATTGCGCACCGGCCAGCCGCTCATCCCCCACGGCCCGATCGCGGCGAGCGCGAGAAGCGCCGCCAGGACGCCGGTGATGAGCCGCAGATCGCGACCGGCGCCGGAAAGGCCCTGGCTGAACACAAGGCTCGCCAGCCAGACGCCGGCCAGCACGACCATGTAGCGCGCCTCCGTGAGGCCGTACTGTCCGATGCGTTGTCCGATGGCAACGGCGAGCATTACGAGCGGCACCGCCAGCATCCATGGCCAGATGCGCCAGAACAGCTGCACGATCCGGCCGCCCGCCGTGCGCGTCGGGTAGGCGGCGAGCGCCGTCATCGCCACCGCCACGCCGAACGAGAGCACCAGCCAGCCGATGCGGTTGCGCGGCAGACTCTGGTCGAAGAGGATCTTCACCGCATAGGCGTGCAGGATCGCGCCATAGACGAGCAGCAGCGGCGCCAGGATGAAGCGCACGAGAGCGGCGACGGAGCGGCTGGTGAACTCGGTCTGCTCACCCTCCTGAACCTTGACCGCGAAATCCCGCGGCACCACGCTCAGCCAGTAGACCGGCGCGATGAGGCAGCCGGCCACGATCCAGACCTTCTCGTGCACCCGATAGGGAATGTTGAGACCGAACAGATACCTGAGCGTCTCGATGATGATCGAGACGCCGCCGGCGAACAGGCACATGGCGACCGTGGCCACGACGGCGCCGATCCATAAATGGTGGTTGAACTGCCATGTTTCGCCGTTCCGGGGCGCGCGCGTGAGATAGGGTGCAACGCTAAGCCCGAGGCACGCTGCCGCGGCGAGCAGCCACCAGTCGGCATCGACGGCCTGCCAGGCGAGGAACAGGAAGCCGAACACCGCCCAGCCGACAAGGCCGATGCCGATCGCGGAGGCGGCCGGAAATTGGCGCTCTTCGGCATAGAGCGTCGCGCCGAGCGCCCAGAGAAAAGCCAGGCTGAGCCCCGAGGACACCCGCAGCCGCCAGGCGTAGTCTTCGGGCTCGCTGCCGCTTTGAAGCTCGAAAAGATGGTAGAGCGTCAGCGCGACGGCGGCCGCGACCGCCAGCGGAAAGCGGTTGAGCACGGCGCGCAGCTCCGGCAGCTTGCCAGTGACGAGCCGCGCAACATCAATTGGCATAGAGAACCGCCTTTCCGCGCCGCAACGCACCAGCCGGACCGGACCTTCCGGCTATCGTCCGCGGCGGCGCCCTTCGTACTTGGCGAGCACGCGCCGGGCTTCCGTGACGACCGCGTCGGCCATGGCCGCCTGACCTTCCGCGGTCGGATGGAACGCCCCCGAGTATAGGCTGGCAAGCAGCACCTGGAACCAGGAGACCGTATTCGAGGGTAAAGCCTTCTGCATGATCGAGCGCGCGACGTGGAAGTTGCCGGTCATGAAGGCATCGTTCGGCGTGCGAAACCAGCGCTGGCGGGGGACGTAGGCCCGCCAATCCGCGGGATTGAGCGGCACCCATTCGCTGCCTGTCCAGCGCGGCAGGCGCAGGTCATCCGCCGAGGAGAGCGCGTTGTCGACCCAGCCCGCACAGATGCTGCGGCCGATGAAGGCCTTGCGGTGGTCTGCGACGAGCGTCCAGCCGTGCTGACGGCTCGCCTCCTGCATGATGCCGTCGAGACGCTCGGCGGCCACCATGCTGTCCTTGGCCTTCTCGGCCGAGAGCGCGAAGTCGGACGCAACCGTCATGCCGGCGCGGCCATTGGGGCAGACCGTCCTGCCGTCCTCGAGCAGCGTCAGCGGCGGATAGCTCACGAGCAGCACCCGGTCCGCCTCGCCCCAGGGAATGTGCAGGATGTTGTGGAGCGCGCGGTTGAGCGCCTTGTAGCGGTCGTCGAGCTCGTCGAGCTGGGCGGCCGCCTCGACGAATCCGTGGACCTGGCCGAACCAGCCGCCGACACGCCGCAGCACCGATTGGTCGGCAAGCACCGCGTTGGCCACGAGCCGCGAGAAGCCGACATCGTTGCCGCCGATCGACACGAGAATGAGATCGATCTTGCGCGCGTGCTCGGGATCGCACTTGCGCAGCACGAGGCCGCCCTTCAGCGCAGGCACCCGGCCTCCGATGTGGTAGGCTTCGGGCAGATCGAAATCGTGCGCCGGCCGGCCGTCGCACTGCGCCTGGGCGACGGCCGAGATCTGCGACAGATCGGGCGGGTTCGGCACCCACTCGTGCCCCTTGTACCGCAGAAAGAGGCCGTCGACGATCTCGGCGCCGGAGCACGCGTAGCCGACGTACGTCACGGCCCGCCTCGGGTTCTCGATCGCAAGTTGCAGGGCGGCGCGCAGCTGGTGCGAGTAGAGCGAGCGGTGGCAGGCCTGATCGAGCCAGCGCGGATTCGATTCGATGAACGCCTTGTCGCCGACCTCGCGCCAGTTGCCGACCCGCGCCGGATAACCCAGATACTCGGCCGACCTCTCGCCGCGCCCGTAATCAACGTAGCGTTCGCGCGAGAACCGCACCGGCACGTCCGGGTTGCCTTCGCCCGACCCGAAGCTGTCTCCGATGCCGACGACGAAGATGTCCTCGATGACGACGTCGGCCTGCGCGACCTCGACATTGCCCACCTCAAGAGTGACGCGCGCGCCCGCCGGATAGGGAATCTCAAGAATGACCGCGGTGTCGCACGGCACCGTCACCGATTGCCCGCGCAGGCGCGCGGCCTTCGGCGCCGTGAGCCAGGTGCAATCAATGCCCGCCTCCGCAATGCCCCGCGCGCTGGCGATGATGCGGTGCGACTTCGGGTTGATGTAGTCGCTGCGGCCCCGGCAGACGTGCCGGTTGCGCTCCGGCTCCCAGCACGTCGCGTCGATCACGGCGGCCGCCCAGCCCTCGCCGTGGAACCGCTCCGAAAGCGCCCGCTCGACGCTGAGCACGGGCGTGCGCGCCTCCGCCTCGCCAAGCGCCAGGAACGACGCCCGGTGCATCTCCGTATCGGACGGCTTGGTGAAGAAGCGGAAAGGGTTCTCAAGCCGCCATTCGATGGCGGGCGCGGCGGCGACCGGCGCCGAAGCGCAGAGCACCGCCAGCAGGAAGGCAGCCCGCGTCCAAAGCATCCCTGTCCCTGCCATGTCACCCCCGATGGCGCGAACCTCCGGAACTGGCCCGCCGCCCCTCAGATGCGGCCGCTCAAGGCCGCCCAGGCGAGCCGCCAGGCCCGCGCGAACGGAAGAAGGTCTGTCTCGGCGGACAGACGGTTGGGTCCGAGCCGCTGTTGTGCCGCAAAATAGGGCTCGACCAAGACCAAGGGAAGCGCCCCGGTGCGCGCGGCCCGCCCGCGTTCGCGCAGCCCCGTCCGTGCCGAAGCCAGCGCCCTCAAAGCCACGGCACGCGCCTCCTGCGCCATGGCCTCGACCGAGGCGGCAAGATGTTGCGGCGCCGGCTGATCCCGCAGATGCGCGCTGTCGAGGCCAGCGGCCTGCAGCGCGCTGGCGGTGATCGGCGCTCCGCCCGTCCGCAGAAGCCGGCCAAGCCTCAGGAAGCCGCGCGCCAGTCCATAGGCAAGGCCGGCCGCTTCGATGAGCGCGTCCGGCCAGGGCTCGTCGCCGGCGAGGCGCGCCGCGAGCGCGAAGGGCAGGCCCTCAGAGGCGCCGAGGTAACGCGCGAGCGCATCCGCGTCGGGGTGGAACTCGCCCGTCAGATCGTGGGAGCGCGCATCGACGATGCGCAGGAGCTCGCCGACGGCGATCGTTCCGGCCGCGACATGACGCGCGAGCTCCTCGGCAACCGGATGGCCCGCCGCACTGCCCTGCGGCAGACCGGCGAGGCAGTCCCGCCACCACTGCAGGCGCATCTCGCCGAGCAAGGGCTGGCTCACCCTCTCCGGGATCGTCGCCACGTCGGCGACGAAGGCCGTGAGCGCCAGAAGCGGCGTCTGGACGCCTGCCGGCGCCAGCAGCGCCGCAAGATACCGGTCGGGCTCGGCGCGGCGCGCCCGCACAAGGTCCATTGCAGGTCCCGCGGGCCCCCCGCTCCGGCTGCGCCCCGCCGCCACGGTCAATAGAGGTGCGCCGCCGCCACCATGACGAACGTCACGGGCACGGCGAGCAGGAGATTGATGCGCGCACAGGTCACGACGCGGGCCCTCGCCCGCGCCTTGAGGGAGGTGTCGGCATCCGATGCGAGGAGGCGCAGCGCCGGCCAGATCACGAGATGCACGAGCCCCCACATGACGAGCCCGGCAAGCGACCCGCCCCACAGCATCAGCGACTTGACCGGCGGAATGTAGACCGCCGAGGCAAAGACCCAGCGGTCGAGCAGATAACCGGTCGTGAGCAGCAGCACGATGCCCGTCGCGAGCGTCAGGTGCGAGGCGGCGCGGAAGATCGTCGCGACCCTCGGCGCGATCTCGCGGGCGATGGTCGCCCGTCCGCCCTCGTCGGCGGTCTCGACGGCGGCAAGCTGCACGAAATTCACGAACCAGATCATGCCGACCCAGACAATTCCGGCGAGAACGTGCAGCCAGCGAACCAGAAACGAGACGAGGCCGAGCCCGTCGATGCGCGAGCCGGCAAGCCAGAGCGCGAGCATCCCAGCGCACACGATCAGTCCCGCCGCCAGAGCATGCCGAGCCGAAGAGATCAGAATGCCAAGCATGTGTCGCCTCAGCCTTCAGTCGACGGCGATGAGCGCGGCCGCCACGGGACGCCCCTCTGCGAGGAGCACGTTGTAGGTCCGGCAGGCGGCCCCCGTATCCATAGGATCGAGGCCGATGCGCCGGTCGCGGAAGAGCTGTCTTACGGCGCGGCTCGGAAATACCTGCCGGCGCCCTGTGCCGAGGAGAACGAACCCGATGGCGTCGGCCTCCGCGAAAACATCCTCGAAGCTTGCGACATCAAGCGCCTCGGCGTCGCTGACGCCCCAGGCGCGCACGCCGCCTGGCAGGCACAGGATCGAGCCGCGATGGCTCATGCCCGCGAAGCGGAAGCCGCCGTTGCCGTAGGCCTCGATCGGCGCCCGGCCCGGAAAGTAGCCGGCTTTTGGATCGTTGGTGGGCACTGCGCTTCTCCCCCCCCCTCTCTGCGCGACGATGGCCGCCGGCCGCCATCCCTCGCCTCACGCCTTCGCCGAAGCCTTGTCCTTCTCGCTGCCGACCACTGTCTCGCGCTTGATGCCGAAGTACTCGAGGATCGGCGCCGCGATGAAGATCGACGAGTAGGTGCCGACCACGACGCCGAGCAGCATGGCGAGCGTGAAGTTGTGGATCACCGAGCCGCCGAAGACGTAGAGCGCGATGAGCACCGCGATCGTCGTCGTCCCCGTCAGGATCGTGCGCGACAGCGTCTCGTTGATCGACTGATTGAGCAGCTCGTTGATCGGCATCCGCTTGTACTTGCGCAGGTTCTCGCGGATCCGGTCGGACACGACCACCGTGTCGTTCACCGAATAGCCGAGAATGGTGAGCAGCGCGGCGACGATCGACAGGTCGAACTCAAGGCCGAAGAGCGAGAAGATGCCAACCGTCACCAGCACGTCGTGCGTCAGCGCCACGACCGTTCCCATGGCGAACTGCCATTCGAAACGGAACCACACGTAGACGATGATGGCGAGGATGCCGGCGAGCACCGCGATGGTGCCGGTGCGCCTGAGCTCCGCCGAGACGGCTGGCCCGACGACTTCGACGCGGCGTAGCTCGAAACCGGCGCCCAGCGCCTCGGTCACCTTGCGCAGCGCGGCCTGCTGCGCCGCATCGCCGCCGGCCTGCTGCTCGACGCGGATGAGTACGTCCGTCGGTGCGCCGAACTGCTGAATTTGCACGTCTCCAAGGCCGAGCGTGCCGAGCTTGGCGCGCAACGCCGGCACGTCCGCCGGGCCCGTTTTCGACTGCACCTCGATCATGGTGCCGCCCTTGAAGTCGACGCCGTAATTGAGCCCCTTGAAGAACACAAGGGCGAGCGAAATCGCCATGGCCGCGATCGACGCCCAGAAGCAGACGTCTTTGAAGCGCATGAAATTGATGCGTGTGTCGTGCGGAAAGAAGTCGAAGCCTTTGAAGTTCGGAATCGGGAACATCGGATCGCCTCGAGATTTCTCGCGCTCTGCGCTCACACCGGAACCGCGATCCGGCTCGCGCGTCCCTTCTGGCTGCTGAGCCACCAGACGACGAGCAGCCGCGTCACCGTGACCGCCGTGAATACCGACGTGAAGATGCCGATCGAGAGCGTCACCGCAAAGCCTCGGATCGGGCCCGATCCGAGCCAGAACATCAGAAGCGCGGCGGCGAAGGTGGTGAGCTGGCTGTCGATGATCGTCACGAACGCGCGGCTGAAGCCGGCCTCGATCGCGCTGATCGCCGTCCGGCCGGCGCGCAATTCCTCCCGGATGCGTTCGTAAATGAGCACGTTGGCATCGACCGCCATGCCGATCGTGAGCACGAGGCCCGCGATGCCGGGCAGCGTCAGCGTCATCCCGATCCCCGACATCAACGCCACGATCAGAAAGCCGTTCGTGATGAGGGCGATGACGGCAAAGACGCCGAACGTGCCGTAGGCGACGGTGACCATGACGATCGTCGCAAGCGCCCCGACGAGGCCCGCGAGCTTGCCGGCGCTGATCGAGTCGGCGCCGAGCGAGGGACCGACGGTGCGCTCCTCGACGATGGTGAGCTCGGTCGGCAGCGCGCCGGATCTGAGCTGCAAGGCGAGCGTCGTAGCGCTTTCCGACGTGAAGCGCCCGGAGATCTGACCCGAACCGCCGAGGATCGGCTCCCGGATGACGGGCGCCGAGAGCACGCGCCGGTCGAGCAGGATGGCGAACGGCCGGCCCACGTTCTCCTGTGTGAAGCGCCCGAACTTGCGCGCGCCGGACTGGTTGAACGAGAACGAGATCACCCATTCGCCGGTGCGGCTGTCCTGCGTCGGGTTGGCGCCTGTGAGCTCCTCGCCCTGGACGACCGGAACCTCGCGCAGCAGGTAGCTTTCCGCATAGCCGTCGTCCGACGGATAAACCGCAAAGCCGGGTGGCGTCCGGCCCTGCGCCGCATCCTCGGGCGTAAGGTTTGGATGCACCTCGTGGAACGACAGCTTGGCCGTCTTTCCGATCAGATCCTTGAGCGCGGCGGTATCGCTGAGGCCTGGAAACTGCACCAGGATGCGGTCCCGGCCCTGCCTGACGACGGTAGATTCGGCCGTACCGAGCGCGTTGATGCGCCGGTTGATCGTCTCGATCGAGGCGCTGATGGCGTTGCTCTGCCGGTCGATGAATCCGGCCTCGGTCGGCGTGATGATGATCGTGCCGCCCTCGCCTCTGGTGACCTCAATATTGCTGCCGCTGGTGCCGAGGATCGCGTTGCCGATCGACTGCACCATCTTCGAACGCAGCTCGCGAACCGCCGCATCCGCCTCCTCGGGCTTGATGAGCGACACGCGCACCGAGTTGCCCACGATGGAGCTCGGACCCGGAAAGATCTTCGCCGTGCGCAAGGTCCTGAGCGCCTCCTCGCGCAGGATCGCAATCCATTCTTTGCGCAGTTGCTCGCTGTCGGCGGCAAGCAAGAGGTGCGCGCCGCCCTGCAGGTCGAGACCGAGCGGCATCTGTGACTTCGGCAGGAACCACGGCCAATCCTTGACCTGCTCGCGGCTGAAGAAGTTCGGCAGCGAGAACAGAATTCCGGCAAGGCAGGTCGCCAGAACCGCGATCACCTTCCAGCGCGAGAATTGCAGCATCGGCGATGCCCTCGTTGCAGCCGGCCGGGCCGGCCCGTCCTTCCGGGATGGCGTCAACTGACCTGCATCGGCCCCGCCCGCAAGGGCGGCGGCCGAGGCGGATTCAGGTCGTCTCCTTCACCGGCTCCCCCTTGCTGCGCACGTCGGCGATCGAGCTCCGCGCCACGCGGATGCGCAGCTGCTCATTGAGCTCGATCTCGAGCTCGGCATCTCCCTCCTTGACCTTCGTGACCTTGCCGATGAAGCCGTTGCCGAGCACCACCGTGTCGCCGCGGCGGACCTTCTCGACCATCTCGCGGTGCATCTTCGTCTTCTGCTGCTGCGGGCGGATCACGAGGAAGTAGAAGATCGGCAGCATCAGGGCGAGCGGAACGAGCATGCTGGTGAGCGGGTCGCCGCCGGACGCCTGCGCATAGGCCGGAGAAATGAACATCGATGTTGTCCCTGAATGTCGCCACGCAGGCCCCGGCTCGCCGCCACGCGATACCGCGTTGCGCAAGCCCACCCTGCCCGGATTTTCGGCGGACTATAGTGTCCTTGCTTTCGAATGCAACCGAAAGGCTGACGCGCCGATGCGCCCGACCCGAGAGTCCGCAAGGTGGCGAAATGGCCGCCGTGACAGAGGGCGGGCGCTCGTCTAGAGAACGCGATCGCCCCCATGCCTCGCGCCGGAGACCCTGAGCGAATGTCCGTCGATCCGCAACTCATCGCCCGCATCGAACGCCTCGCCGCTGCGCTCGAGCGCATGGCCCCGCCGCCCGCCCCGCCGATCGACTTCGACGCCGCGGAGGCCTTCGTCTGGCAATCGAGCCCGGAGGCATTCCTTCTGGTGCCGCGCGTCAGCCGCCAGCCCCTCGCGCTTCTCAAGGGAATCGAGCGTGCCGCCGATCAGCTGCTCGAGAATACCCGCCGCTTCGCCGAGGGACTGCCTGCCAATAACGCTCTTCTGTGGGGCGCGCGCGGCATGGGCAAGTCGAGCCTCGTCAAGGCGATCCATGCCGAGATCAGGAGCGGGCTTGCCGCGCGCCGCTCGCAGAGCGACCTGAAGCTGGTCGAAATCCATCGCGAGGACATTGCGACCCTGCCGCGCTGTCTCACCCTCCTGCGCCCCAGCCGGCACCGGTTCATCGTCTTCTGCGACGACCTCTCTTTCGATCGCGACGACACGTCCTACAAGTCGCTCAAGGCGGTGCTCGATGGCGGCATCGAAGGCCGGCCCGACAACGTCGTGTTCTACGCCACCTCGAACCGGCGCCACCTGATGCCGCGCGACATGATGGACAACGAGCGCGCGACGGCAATCAATCCCGGCGAGGCGATCGAAGAGAAGGTCTCTCTGTCCGACCGCTTCGGGCTCTGGCTCGGCTTCCACAACAGCAGTCAGGATCAGTATCTCGAGATGATCCGCGGCTACGCCAGCCACTACCGCTTGAAGATCAAGGACGAGGAGCTGGTACGCCAGGCGCTCGAGTGGAGCGTCACCCGCGGCGGCCGCTCGGGCCGCGTCGCCTGGCAGTTCATCCAGGACCTCGCCGGACGCCTTGGCACCCGACTCGCGACCACCTGATGCCGGGTTACGCGCCGGGAGGCACCATGCTCCGCGTCGATCGGATCCGCATTGGCCGTCTGCCCGCCCTCTCCTTCTCCGTCCCGGATGGCGAGTGCCTTGCCGTCGAGGGGCCGTCGGGCGCCGGCAAAACCCTGCTGTTGCGGGCGATCGCCGATCTCGACCCGGCCGACGGCTACGTTTTCCTCAATGGCGTCGAGCGCAACGAGATGCGCCCCGAGGCGTGGCGTCGGCAGGTCCGCTATGTCGCCGCCGAGCCCGGCTGGTGGGCGCCGACTCCCGCTGAACACATGCCGCCCTCCGGCCGCACGTCCCGGCTCGTCGCCGCGCTCGGCCTTGAGCCCGCGATCCTGGCCGCGCCGGTCGCCGAGCTCTCGCACGGCGAGCGTTGCCGGCTTGCGCTCATTCGCGCCGTCGCCGACGAGCCTGCCGTGCTCCTCCTCGACGAGCCCACTGCCGCCCTCGATGCGGCAAATGCCCTGCTCGTCGAGGAACTGATCCGCTTCGAATGTCTCGCCGGGCGCAGCGTCGTGCTGGTCAGTCACGACGCGGCCCAGATCCAGCGGCTGGCCCATGCCCGCCTGCAGCTCGCCCCGTCCAGCCGTCCTGCCTCGCCGCCCGGAGATTTGCGATGAGCGTCGTCGTCAACGAGGTTCGCGCCGGCACCTACCTCGACTCGGTCGCGCTGATGCGCATGGCGCAGACCCTCGCGCGCCTGCCCGGCATCGAGGAAGCCGGCCTCATGATCGGCACGCCGGCCAATCGCGACATTCTGCGCGAGGCTGGTGTCCTCGGCCCCGAGGGCGAGCGCGCCGGGCCCGGCGATCTCATCGTCGCGGTCCGCGCCCGCGATGCCGCGTGTGCGCACGAGGCGCTTGGCGAAGCGCGCCGCCTCCTCGATCAGCGACGCGCCGCCATGGCGACCGGCGCCGGTGCGACGTGGCGGCCGCGCAGCCTGCGGACCGCGCACGAGGCGCTCCCCGACGCCAACCTCGCCCTGATCTCGGTGCCGGGCGATTTCGCCGCCGTCGAGGCTATGAACGCCCTGCGCCGCGGCCTCAACGTCATGATCTTTTCGGACAACGTGCCGCTTGCCGATGAGATCGCGCTGAAGCGGCAGGCGCAGGACCGTGGCCTCCTCGTGATGGGCCCCGACTGCGGCACCGCCATCATCGCCGGCACGCCGATCGCCTTCGCCAACGCCGTGCCGCGCGGCGACGTCGGCATCATCGGCGCCTCGGGCACCGGGATCCAGGAGGTCTCCTGTCTCGTTGCCCGCGCGGGCAGGGGCATCAGCCACGCGCTCGGCACCGGCGGCCGCGACCTCACCGCCGAGGTCGGCGGAATCACCACGCTGATGGCCTTCGATCTGCTCGACGCCGACCCCGAGACCCGCGAGATTGTCATCCTCTCGAAACCGCCGGCCCCGGAGGTCGCCGCCCGCGTGCTCGCCCGCGCCGGTCGGAGCGCCAAGCCCGTGACGGTGAGCTTTCTCGGCTTGCGCGCCGGCGATTTCGCACTCCCGGCCAACGTCCGCTTCGCCCACACCCTCGCCGAGGCCGCGGCCGTCCCCCGCGACGGCGCCGGGTTCGTGAGCCCCTATGCCCATCAAGCGGCGCAGCGCCCTCGCATGGCTCCCGGCCGCCGGATCGCCGGCCTCTATGGCGGCGGCACGCTTGCCGCCGAGGCGCAGTTCATTCTGGCGAGCGCGGGCCTCCCCGTGGCCTCGAATGCGCCGATCCCTGGCGTTCCGCCGCTGGCGAGCGCTGAAACGAAGCCCGCCCACCGCATTCTCGATCTCGGTGACGACGCTTTCACACGCGGGCGGCCGCATCCCATGCTCGAGCCCGCCGTGCGTGATGCGCCACTCAAAGCGGCGGCGGCCGATCCCGATGTTGCCGCCCTCCTCCTCGATGTCGTCCTCGGGTTCGGCGCGCATCGCGACCCGGCCGGACACCTGCGAGACGTCGTCGTGAGCCTGCCGCGCAGGCCGCTGATCTTCGCCAGCGTGACCGGGACCGATGCAGACCCGCAGGTGCGCCGCACGCAGGTCGCCTGCCTCGAGGCGGCGGGCGTTCGCGTCGCCCCGTCCAACGCCGCCGCCGTCGAGGCGGCCATCGCGGCCGTCAGCTGAGGCCCGGACCGGCGATGCCCGCCCCGAGCGTCACAAGCGACATCACGATTGCCGTCGCCGAGATCGGCGCGCGCGCCGCCGACACGCTCGCCGCTCTGGAAGGGGCCATCGTCACGGCCGTCTTCGCGCGGAGCTTTCACCTGACGCTGCCTGGGGAGCGCATCCTGTGCATTGTCTCGCACGAGCTCGGCCCCGGTCCGCTGACGCTGCGCTGTGCGCCAACGTCGGCGATCTCCTGGGACGAGCTCGGCGTGGCGCCGGGAGTCGCGGTCACCGCGGCGCCGGGGCTCCTGCGGGTCTCTGGCGTCCTCACGCTGGACCTCGCGACCGCAAAAGTCTGGCAGCCGTCGCCATGGCCCCCGCTTCCCTCGCCCGAAGCGCTCACCGCCGCGCTTGCCGAAGCGCGCCGGCTGGCCGGGCCGATCGTGCCCGAAGGAAGCATCGCCGGGCTCCTCGTGTCACCCCGCACAGCGCCGAGCGCTGGAGCCGTCGAACGCGCCACGCTCCGGGCAGCAGGGCTCAAGATTGCCACGCTGGCAGACTGGCTCGCGGTGGCGCTCAGGGGCGGTTGCGATCTCGATCAAGCGGCGGCCGCCGCCGTTCGCGGCCTTCTGGGCCTCGGCGCCGGCCTCACCCCGGCCGGCGACGACCTCCTGTCGGGTCTCATGATCGCCCTGCATGCCGCAGGCGCTCCGCGCCTTGCGCGCCATGTCGCCGCTGCGATCGCGCAGGCGCCCGCGCATGCGACGACCCCGCTCGCCCGCGCCTTCCTCGCCTGTGCGGCCTCGGGCGAGCCTGCGGCCCCGCTCCATCACACGCTCTGCGCAATCCTGACCGGCGACAAGCGCGCCATGGCCGACGCCATCGCCGCTCTCGAGCAGACCGGAGCCAGTTCGGGCTTCGACATGCTCGCCGGCGCGCTTCTCGTCCTTGACGCCATCGCCGACGGCGAACCCTCGCCCCGATGACGAGGCCCTCGCGGCATCAGCCGCCGGCGCGAATCTTGTCGAGAACGGGAAGAATGTAGCGTCGGAATTGCGCCGGATTCTCGCTCATCGGGAAATGCCCGAGCTCCTTCATGATCGTCACCTCGGCGCCCTTGATCCTGGCCGCGGTGCGCAGCGTGTCCTCCGGCGTGCACGAGAAATCGTACTCGCCGGTGAGCAGATAGAGCGGGCACAGGCGCGTGTCGATGCGCTCCACCACCTGCCTGAGGTCGCCGTCGACGCGATAGAAATGAAGATCGCCCTTGAACACGCCCGGCCCGCTCGAGCGGTACATCCAGAGCGTCTCGTGCCGCGATGCGGCCGGGCTTTGCGGCGCCATCATGCCGGAGACGAGCGCGCCGCACACCTCGCCGCCGTGAACGTCGGGCCGGTTGAGCCACTCGGTGTCGTACCAGGGCTGCTGATAGTCGGCCGATTCAAGCCCGATCAGCGCACGAAAGCGCCTTGGATGTTCCGCGGCAAGGTTCAGCACCAGCCGGCCGCCGATCGAGCAGCCCATGACGACGGGCCGCTCTAGGTCGAGCGCATCGCACACGTCGAGCACCATCTGCGTATAGGCGCGCGTGGTGAGCCGGTATTCCTCCCGCTCGAAGCCCTCGGGCGGCAGCGACTTGCCGTGCCAGGGCATGTCGAAGGCGATGACGCGGTAATGCTTCGTGATCGCAGGATCATTGAGGATGTGGCGGAACTGTCGTCCGTCGGCGCCGGCGGTGTGCAGGCACACGAGCGCAATCCCGGCGCCTGCCTCCTCGAAGTAGAGCCGGTGCGGGCGGCCGGAGAGCTCGAGATGCATGTAGCGGCCGATGATCGGCTCGAGGATCGCTGCCATCGCCCTGTCACCCCGTCCCGTGAGCCCGGGCCAGCGCGAGCACGTCCTTGACGTACTGAAGGTTGGCCATGAGCGGCTGCAGATTGCCCTCGATGCTGAGCCGCTGCGCCTTCGAGAGCGCGAGGATATCGTGAAAGCCCGGCGCCGGAATGGGTTCGAGAAACCGCCGCCAGACCTCCGCCGGCGCGGTAAGCGCGAACGCCCAGGGCCGCAGCAGGAATGGACCGCGCGCGACGCTCGCCACGCGTCCGCGCTCGACCGACACCAGAAGCGCGAGCGGGCCGATGCCGATCTTCCAGTCGACCGTGAGAAAGCGTCCGCGGTCGATGAGCCTCGTATCGGCCGCAACCAGCCCCGGCAACGCCTCGAAGCGCCGGGCGATCGGCTCCGCGTCGGCCCCATGCGCCGCCGTGCCGGATGTCATGCCCGTATCGGACATCGCCCCGCCTCGCGCCTCACGCGAACGTCGCAGCAAGCATGACGGCGCCGGCCGCCGCCACGGCGACGCCGCCGCCGCGCAGGCCGGCCGCGCTCGCGCTGGATTGCCTGAGCAGCCGACCGGACACGTGCATCGCTGCGGCCGCGATCGCCGACATGACGAACGCAAGGCCGATCAGATAGGCCCCGATCACGCCGCGCTCGGCCCCGATCACGGCCTCGCCGAATGCGTAGCCATGCAGGAGCCCCGCGATTGCAGCGAGCGCGAGCCACGGCGGCTGGCGCGCCCCCCGTCCCGCGGCGATGAGAAGGCCTGCGATGATCACGCTGGTTGAAACCAGCGGCTCGACGAGCGGCAGATCGACAGTCGCTCCATGGATGAGGACGCCGGCCGTGGAGGCGGCAACGAACAGGGCGATGAGCGAGGGCCCTGCCGGCACCAGCGCCGCCGCGATCCCGATCGCGATCACGAACGCGAGATGGTCGGGGCCGATCACCGGATGGCCGAGCCCCGAAAGCAATCCCTCGAAGAAGGTCGACGGCGTCGTGCCGCCCATGGCGTGGTGCGCCGCGGCCGGCCCCGCCCAGAGCAGCGAGTAGAGGATCGGGGCGAGAGCGAGCGCACCCCGCAAGCTGGCGGTGCGAAACCCTGAGAATGATGCGCGGCGCATGTGCCCACTTCCCTGTTGTTGTCGGAACCCTTCGATCATTCGGCGGCGGCTCTCGCTCCGACGGTCGGAACCGCCGTTCCGATCATGCAGTCGCGCGTCACGAGGCTCGCGAGCTCGGCCTCGCTCCAGCCCTCGGTGCCCTTCGGGCGCATCGGCAAAACGAGATAGCGCAGCTCCGCCGTCGAATCGTGCACGCGCACCTCGACCCCCGCCTTCGGCACGACGCCGAACTCGGCGAGCACGCTGCGCGGGTCCCGGACGACGCGCGCGCGATAGGCGAGGCTCTTGTACCAGGCGGGCGGAATGCCGAGCAGGAATTTCGGGTAGCAGGAGCAGAGCGTGCACACGACCACATTGTGCACCTTCGCCGTGTTCTCGACGGTGCGATAATCGGCAAGCGAGCCGATGTCGATGCCAAGCTCGGCGAGCGCCGACCGCGTGTCGTTGAGCAGCCGCTTCTTGAAGGCGGGATCGGTCCACGCCTTGGCCACCACTTTCGCGCCGAGCGCCGGCGTGCGGCTGTCCATGAGGTCGATCTGGGCCGCGATCTCACGCTCCGTGAGCACGCCCTTCTCGACGAGCAGCGTTCGCACCGCCTCCTCGAGCAACTCGTAGGCGCTCATCTCGCCGGCATCATGATCCTTCTGCGGCGGATGCGCATGGTCGTGACCGGCCCCGTGTGCATGAGCGTGGTCGTGATCGTCGTCATGGTCGTGGTCGTGCGTCATCGGCGCACCCCCTTGGCCTCTTCGAGCCAGTTTTCCTGCAGATCAAGCTCGAGATGGTCGCCCGGATCGCCCTTGTAGCCGCGCCAGAGGTCCGACTGCTTGAACCTCAGCTTGTACCAGACCTGAAGCGGTAAGCCGGGCCGGTGATAGGCGAGGGTCTCGGGGTTGTGCATGAGGCCTTCGATCCTGATGACGATGCCGGTCTTGCCGCGCACGTAAGCGGGCGTCCGGCAGTGACCCAGCGACTTGCGGGAGGCGACGCGCACCGTATCGCCCACCTTGAACCGCGTCCGCGACGCCTTCATTGGGGACGCCATTGCGCTCACTCCCAGGCGATCTTTTCTTTCGAGACGCGCCGCCCGGCGGCGGTATGCTTCTTCCTGAGCTCCGCCATGCGCGCCTCGATCTCTTTCGCGGTGACGATTTCCTGCTCGACGATCAGATTGCGCAAGGCGCGGATCCACTTCTCGTAGTACTGAGTGCGGTCATATTCCTGCTCGCTGTAGCTCTCGATCACGCGCCGCATCGCATCGATCTTGAAGGCCGCCTTCTTCGGGCCGGTGAGCAGATTGAGCATCGCGTCGGTGCGCTTCTCCCAAAGCGCAAGGTCGTGCTCGCTGCGGTCGATCGGACCGAAGTCGAGCCCGCCCACGTCCTGCACGGTGCGCCCGCCTGTCCCCTCCCGGACGACATTCTTCCGCTCCGGCGTGCCGGCCATCCGCCTCTCTCCATGCCTGCGCTTGCTCCGGCTTCCATGATGCACGTCGCCCGGGCCGCCGCAACGGTGAACCACCGGCCGGGGGCGAGCGGGGCGATCGGAGGCGGACCGCCACGAGAACCGTCGCCGGTTCAGCCGAGGCCGGCGAGCACCTCATCGAGCGCCAGGACCTCATCGGGAGAAGCCCATGCGAACGTCACCGTCTCGCCCGATGCGAGCGCGATGTCCACGCGCCAGAGCCGGATCGGTCGTCGCCGCAGCACCTCCCCGATCGCCGCCGCCCCAAGGCCTCCGAAGAGCGCCGCGCCGATCAGGAACTTCGGGCCGACAAGCGTCATGATCACCGGCACGACGAAGACCGATCCGAGCGCGAAGAAGAGGCCGACGGCCATCAGGTGGCCGGTGATGTTCGGCTCGATCTCTTCGTAGGTTCTATGATCGACGATGTCGGCAAGCCGGACGCGGCGGCCGCCGACGCGCAGGGCTTGACCGCCCTCACAGAGCTCCCACGGCCTCGGCGGCCTCTGCCAGATGATCTTGTCCACCAGTTCCGATCCGATGATCCGCGAAAGCGGCCTGTCCCGGCAGGCTTGACGCAGACTGCCACACACCGGTTGTCGTCCGCCTAATCGGGAATGGGGACCGGGCGGCCGCCCGACTTGCAAATGGCGAGCGGTTCGGCAAGGGTCCGGGGGCTTGTCAGCGGTATCGACTCGCATTCGCAGCCCCGCAATTGCCATTGAAGTCTCTCAGGAATTTTCGCCCGCTGCCCCACTTCGACCGGGATCGTCAGATGACCAGCCCTCCCCTCCTCGCCATCGTCCTCGCTGCCGGCAAGGGAACCCGCATGAAGTCGGCGCGCCCCAAGGTGCTGCATGAGGTGGCGGGGCTGGCGATGGTTCGCCACGTCCTGCGCACGGCAGCCGCGGCCGGCGCCGCTCGGATCGCCGTGGTGATCGGGCCGCAGATGGAGGACGTCGCCGGCGAGGCCCTCGCAGAGGCGCCCGGTGCCGAGATCTTCGTCCAGGCGGCCCAGCTCGGCACCGCCGATGCGGTGAAGGCGGCCGCCCCCGCCCTGGCCGCACACCCCGGCCCTGTCCTCGTGCTCTTCGCCGACACGCCACTCTTCCGGCCGGCGACGCTGACCGCGGTCGGCCGCGCGCTCGCCGCCGGCGCCGACGTCGCCGTCGTCGGCTTCGAGGCCGCGGACCCCACGAACTACGGCCGCCTCGTGCGCGACGGCGAGGGCCGTCTCGTGGCAATCCGCGAGGAGAAGGATGCGAGCCCCGAGGAGCGGCGCATCACGCTGTGCAACGCCGGCGTCATGGGGTTTCGCGGCGAGCACCTCCCCGGACTCCTCGCGGCGGTCGCGAACAGCAATGCGAGCGGCGAGTTCTACCTGACCGACACGGTCGCGATCGCCCGCGCCAGGGGGCTCAGGGCAGACGCCATCCTCTGCGCCGAGGACGAGGTCCTTGGCGTGAACTCGCGTCTGCAGCTCGCCGAGGCCGAGTCGATCTGGCAGCGCCGCCGCCGCCGTGAGGCCATGCTCGACGGCGCCACGCTGATCGCGCCGGAGACCGTCTGGTTCTCCCACGACACGCGCATCGGCCGCGACGTCACGATCGAGCCCAACGTGTTCATCGGCCGCGGCGTCACCATCGAGGACGGCGTCATCATCCACGCCAACTCGCACATCTGCGGTGTCGACGGCAAAAGCCGCGGCGGCGTCGTCATTCGCGCGGGCGCCGAGATCGGACCCTTCGCGCGGCTGCGGCCCGGCGCCGACATCGGGCCCGACGTTCACATCGGAAACTTCGTCGAGGTGAAGAACGCGCGCCTCGAGACCGGCGCCAAGGCCAATCATCTCGCCTACATCGGCGACGGACGCGTGGGCGAGGGCGCCAACATCGGCGCCGGCACCATTTTCTGCAACTACGACGGCTTCTTCAAGCACGTGACCGACGTCGGCAAAGGCGCCTTCGTCGGCTCCAATTCCTCGCTTGTTGCGCCGGTCAGGATCGGCGACGGGGCCTACATCGCCTCCGGCAGCGTGATCACCAAGGACGTTCCCGCCGATGCGCTCGCCATCGAGCGGACGACGCAGGATCAGCGGCCGGGCTGGGCGGCAAGATTCCGCGCGGCGATGCAGCGACGCAAGGCGGAAGGCCGCCGCTGAGGCGCGCCGGGGCGGCCGCGTCACGCGCGCTGGCGCGGATCGGCGACATCCTCGATCAGGAGCTCGATGCGCTCCCGCCCGCCCCAGCTGTCGCGCCGCAGCGTGCCGGCAACGTGAACCGGCATTCCGCCGGCCTCGAGCAGCAACCCGCCATGCGCCTGCCCGACGGCGCGAAACGCGATGGCCTCGAGGCGGCTGCCGTCGCCGGCTTCGAGCGTGCAGCGCACGTGCGTCTCCCCCATCACCTTGGCGAAACGCACCCGATGCGCCGGAAACGCGAATCTCGGCGGCGGATTGCCCTGCCCGTAGGGACCGGCCTTGGCGATCAGGTCCATGAGTTCGTCGCTGACGCCTGCCGGGGTAAGCGCGCCGTCGATTTCGAGCGCCGCCGCCTCGCGCACCACGTTCGCCGTCTCCCGGATGAGGGCGTCGAGACGCGCCGCGACGGCCTCGAACCGGCCGCGCGCCACCGTCAGGCCGGCCGCCATGGCGTGGCCGCCGCCCTTGACCAGGAGGCCCTCGCTGACGCACTGGCGCACGGCGGAGCCGATGTCGACGCCTGCGATCGAGCGCAGCGATCCGGTTCCTTCCTCCTTCGCCTCCCAGGCGATCACGCACGCAGGCCGGCTGAACCGCTCGACGAGGCGGCTCGCCACGAGACCGACGACGCCCTTGTGCCAGCGCTGCGAGCCGACGATCACGATCGGCAGATCCGGATCCGCATCGATCAGCCGGTCTGCCTCCGCGATCGCCTCTTCGAGCATCTCGCTTTCGATTGCCTTTCGCTCGGCATTGAGCCGGTCGAGCGTCGCTGCGATGCGCGCCGCCTCGGTCTCATCGTCGATCGACAGCAGCCGGGCGCCGAGCGCGGCATCGCCGATCCGCCCGCCGGCATTGATGCGCGGCCCCAGGATGAAGCCCAGATGATAGGGCGTCGGCGCCTGCGCGAGACGCGCTGCATCGCACAGCGCCCTCAGCCCGACGTTCTCGCGACGGTGCATCACCTCGAGCCCGCGCATGACGAAGGCTCGATTGAGCGTCCGCAAGGGCACCACGTCGGCAACGGTCGCCAGCGCCACGAGATCGACGAGGCCCATCAGGTCGACTGGCCCCGCAGGGCCGGAGTGACCGCGCCGGCGCAGTTCCCGGCTCGTCGCCACGAGAGTCATGAACACGACGCCCGCCGCGCACAGATGCCCAAGCCCCGAGAGATCATCCTGCCGGTTCGGATTGACGACCGCATGCACGTCCGGCAGCCGCTCGTCGGCCTGGTGATGATCGAGCACGATGACGTCGGCGCCGAGCGGGCGGGCTGCTGCGAGCGCCTCGAAGCTCGTGACGCCGCAATCGACGGTCACGATCAGCCGCGCGCCGTCCCCGATCAAGCCTTCGATCGCCGCCACGTTCGGCCCATAGCCCTCGAAGATGCGATCGGGGATGTAGATCCGGCAATCGAGACCGTACCCCTTGAGGAAACGGCGCATCAGCGCCGCCGAGCAGGCGCCATCGACGTCGTAGTCGCCGAATACGGCGATGCCCTCGCGTTTCTGGATGGCATCAGCGAGCCGCCCCGCCGCCTTGTCCATATCGACGAGCCGGGACGGGTCGGGCATCAGCGCCTTGATCGTCGGCTCAAGGGCCGTCGCGACTTCGTCGAGCCCCACGCCGCGCGCCGCCAGGATACGCCCGAGAAGATCCGGAAGCCCGTGCCGCTGGCTGATCGCCGTCGCGATGTTGCTCTCGCCGGGTTTCAGCCGCTCGCGCCAGGCGAAGCCGCGCGCCGACTTCGCGACGCCGAGGAATGGCGGCGGCGTCGTCCCGGCCTCCCGCTTTTTCCGCAACGCCCCCATCCTCGCTCCTTCCCTGAACCCGACAGTTGTAGGGCGATTCCGGGTTCGCCGGCAGAGCGGACTGCCAGGCTGTGGACAGCCCCAGCCCGCGGGAACCTTCGGCCATTCGGGCCGATCGGCCAGGGGGACGGCCAAGCCGGAATTTCGGACCTCGCCAACTCGTTATTTGCCTTGCGTTGGGTTTTGCCGCATCTCATGCGCGAGCGTTCAATGGTCAGACCCGACCGTTCACGATCTTCACGAGGCGGTGAGCCCGCACCGCGAACGGACCGCACCGCCGGATGCGTTCCATGGTATAGGACTGCATGCGCCGAAGGCATGGCGAGAGACCAGCATGGAAACGCAGAGACTGAGCGTTGACGGTGCGTTCTCGGCGCTCCCGACCGGCACCGTGCTCGACCGCTACCGCATCGACAGCGTGCTGGCGGCGGGCGGCTTCGGCATCACGTACCTGTGCCATCACACGGCCCTCGGCAAGCTTTACGCGCTCAAGGAACATTTCCCGCGCCAGTTCGCCTACCGGGAAGGGACCACATCGCAGGTGCGCCCGAGTGATCCGGGCACGTTTTCCTGGACGCTCGACCGCTTTCTCCAGGAGGGCCGCTCGCTCGCGCGGTGCGCCCATCCCAACGTCGTCGCCGTCGCCGATGTCTTCGAGGCCAACGGCACCGCGTACATGGTGCTCGGCTACGAGCAGGGCCAGAGTCTGAGGAGCTGGCTCGAGGCGCTCGGACGGCCGCCGACCCAGGCCGAGATCGACCGTCTCCTGGTGCCGATCCTCGATGCGCTTGAGTACGTGCACGGCGTCGGCCTCCTGCATCGCGACATCGCTCCGGACAACATCATGATCCGGCCCGACGGCAGCCCGTGCCTGATCGATTTCGGCGCTGCACGGCAGGCGGTCGCCGAGCGCTCGCAGGTCATGTCCGCGGTGGTCAAGGGCGGCTACTCGCCGCCCGAGCAATACACCCGCTCCGGCCGCTCCCAGGGTCCCTGGTCCGACATTTATGCGCTTGCCGCCACCCTCTACCGCGCGCTCACCGGCGTCGCGCCGCAAGAATCGCCCGAACGCCAGATCGACGACGAGCTGAAGCCCATCGCCCAAGTGCTGGCGAGCCGCGGTGGCCGCGGTCCCGGCGGCGCCGACGATCCCGCAGCCGCCTATCGGCCGGAGTTTCTTGCAGCCATCGACCGCGCGCTGCGCCTGAGGCACAGCGAGCGGCCGCAAAGCATCGCGGCCTGGCGCGCCATGCTGCTTCCGGGCTTCGCCGCGGCCCCGGTGGAGTTCTCGGCCCTGCCGCGCGCGCCCGGCTCGCCGCCGCCCGAGAGCGTCACGCGCGCCCCCGACCAGCCCTCAGTCAGGCGCTCCGTTCCGATGTTCGCTGCCGCTGCCGCGATTGCCGCCGTCGCGGTCGCCGCCGCCTCCGCTGGCTGGTGGCTCAGTCGCGCACCGGAGCCCCCGACCGCAGCGCGGAGCGCGGCGACCGACCGCCCGTCGCCCGTCGCCCCGGCCGCGCCCGTCGCCGCCGCGCCCGCTTCCGTCAGTCCAACCCCCCCGGCCCAGACGTCGCCGGTGGAAACCGCGCAGCCGCCCGCCGCGTCGCAACAGCAGGCGCCGCCGCGCGATGCTCGACCGGCGGCCGCACCATCAGCTTCCGATGAGGCGGCCCGCGCCGCCGAGGCGGAGCGCCGCCGCGCCGAGATCGCCCGCCAGACCGCGCTTGCCGAGGACCAGCGTCGCCTCGAGGCAGCCCGCCAGCAGGCCGAGGCGGAGGCCGCCCGTCGCCGCACCGAGGAGGCGGCGCGCGCCGCCGCCGAGGCACGCGCCCGGAGCGAGGCCGAAGCCCGCCGCCGGGCAGAGGAGGAAGCCCGCATTGCCGCAGAGGCGCGCGCCAGGGCCGAGGCCGAGATCCGGCGGCTCGAACAGGAGGCCGAAGCCCGTCGCCGGGCCGAGGCCGAGCGACAAGCCGCCGCCGAAGCGGATCGGCGGGCGGCAGCAGCGGCGGAGGCGGAGCGTCGCCGGCTGGCGACCGCCGCGCCGGCCGCGCCAGCCGATCAACCGCCGGCCGCAGCGGCGAGCGCACCCGCCGCCACGGCGGTTACGACCCCCGAGCCCACGCTGACGCCGCCGGCCCCGCCCGGTCCGGGGCCGCAAGACCCGCCGGCTGCGACCGGCTCACCGGCGGTCGCCACGCCGCCCCCGGCCCTCGACGTCGCCAATGCCGAATCGGCCCTCGCGCTCCAGCGCGAGCTCAAGCGCGTCGGCTGTTATGATGGGCCGCTCGACGGCAGCTGGGGACCGGGCTCGGCTCAGGCCTTCCGGGAGTTCCTCCAGCACAGCCGCGCCGGTCCCGCCGCCGCCCCCACCGCCGCACACCTGGAGCAGGCCCGTGCCGCGGCCGGGCGCATCTGTCCGCTCGCCTGCGGCCCCGACGAGCGCATCGTCGGCGATCGCTGCGTGGCGGTCGCCAAGCCCGCTCCGCCGCGCAAGGCCCCCGCCGCCGCCAAGCCCGCGCAATCGCCCCCGCAGCGAGCGCAGCCCAACTGCGGCGCCTACATCGCCTGTCTCGCGCTCTATCCGCCGGGCCGCGGCGTCATCCACTGCCAGCGCCCGGCCGGCTGCTGACGGAGCGCAGGCTGCCGCCGCGCCGCCACGGCCGCGCCGGCCTCATCCTGCTCTCAGGCTACCTTCATCCCGACGTTGCGGAACGTCGTCTTGATGCGCCGCACGGTTCCCGACTTCGAGCGCATCACCACCGTCTCGGTCTCGGCAAAGTCCCCGCGGAACTGCACGCCGTGGAGCAGCGATCCCGTCGTCACGCCGGTCGCCGAGAAGATCACGTCGTCGCAGGCCATCTCGGCCATGGAATACTTCCGCTCCATGTCCGTGATGCCCATCGCCTGTGCCCGCTTGACGAGGTCGGGCCGCTCCTTGGGGTCATGCAGATCGAGCGCCAGCCGGCCCTGCATCTGGCCGCCGATGCACCTGAGTGCCGCCGCCGCCAGCACGCCCTCGGGCGCGCCGCCGGACCCCAGATAGATGTCGACCCCGGTCTCCGCCGGGTCCGTCGTCCAGATGACGCCCGCGATATCGCCGTCGGGGATGAGCCGCGCGCCCGCGCCCGCCTTGCGCACCTCGGCGATGATGTCGGCGTGCCGCGGCCGGTCGAGGATGCAGGCCGTGATCTCGGACACGGGGCAGCCTTTCACCCGCGCCATGTCGTTGAGCACGTCCGGCACCGGCCGGTCGAGGTCGATGATGCCTTCGGGATAACCGGGGCCGACGGCGATCTTCCGCATGTACATGTCGGGTGCGTTGAGCAGGCCGCCCTTCTCCGCGATGGCGATCACGGCGAGCGCATTCGGCATGTCCTTGGCGCAGATTGTCGTGCCCTCGAGCGGGTCTACCGCGATGTCGACCTCGGGGCCTTCGCCGGTGCCGACCTTCTCGCCGATGTAGAGCATCGGCGCTTCGTCCATCTCGCCCTCGCCGATCACCACTCTGCCGCGGATGTTGAGCCGGCCGAGCTCGCGCCGCATGGCATCGACCGCCGCCTTGTCGGCGGCCTTGTTCTGACCCTTGCCGCGCCAGCGCGCGGCGGCGATGGCTGCCACCTCGGTCACCCGCGCCACCTCGAGCACGAGCACGCGGTCGAGACCACCCTTGCCCTTGTCGCTCGCCATCCGTTCCTCCTCTGCCCGCTCGCACCGTCCGCGCAACGGCGGCTTTATCTACTCGCACCTCCGAACCTTGCACCCAGCATCCCGGGCGGGAGGTACTGGCCCGGACCCATCCTATTCTGCCTCACGAACCCGGGCCATTGCACGACCCGCCAGACGACATCCTCAACGGCGGCATCATCACAGCTTCTCGATGCGGATGAGTTGCGGAGTCTCGGCCACCTTGCCGTCGCTCACGATCGCATCGAGCGCCTTGCGGATGGCGTTCTCGGTGGTCTCGTGCGTGATGATGACGATCGAGGTCGGCGTTCCCGGCAACGGCGTCGCACCGATGCCGGGCAGCGACTTCCTGGGCCGGCGCTGGACCACGCTCTCGAGCGAGATCTCCTGGTCGGCCATGCGCTTGGCGAGCGCCGCCATCACGCCCGGCCGGTCGTGCACGACAAGGCGCACGTAGTAGGCGCCCTGATGCTGTCCGAGCCTTGCCCGCCGATAGGGCTTGAGCTTTCCGGCCGGCACCCCGAATGGCGCAACCATCTGCCCGCGGGCGACGTCGATGATGTCCGCCGCGACGGAGGAAGCTGTCGCTCGTGCGCCGGCCCCGGGGCCGACGAGCAGCAGGCTGCCGACGAAATCGCCGTCGATCGCGACCGCATTTGTCACGCTCGCGACCTGCGCGATCGCGGAGTATTTCGGCACCATCGCCGGATGCACGCGCTGTTCGATGCCGCTCTCGGTGAGCAGTGCGACGCCCAGCAGCTTGATGCGATAGCCGAGGTCGTCCGCCGCCTCGATGTCGGCGGCGGTGATGGTCTGGATGCCCTCGATGTGGATCTGATCGAAGGCGACCCGCGTGCCGAAGGCGAGGCTGGTGAGCAGCGCCAGCTTGTGGGCAGTGTCGAAGCCGCCGATGTCGAACGTCGGATCGGCCTCGGCGTAGCCCTTGGCCTGCGCCTCCTTGAGCACGTCCGCGAACGCGAGACCCTCCTCCTGCATCCTGGTCAGGATGTAGTTGCAGGTGCCGTTGAGGATGCCGTAGACGCGGCGCACGTCGTTGCCGGCAAGCGATTCCCTGAGCGTCTTGATGACCGGGATGCCGCCCGCCACGGCCGCTTCGAAATTGAGTGCGACGCCGTTGCGCTCCGCCAGTCGCGCGAGCTCGACGCCGTGCCTCGCCAGCAACGCCTTGTTGGCGGTGACGACGTGCTTCTTGGCCGCCAGCGCCGCCTCGACCGCCTTGCGCGGCGCCCCCTCGTCGCCGCCGATGAGCTCGACCAGCACATCCACGTCCGGGTCCGTCGCGAGCCGCACCGGATCGTCGAACCATCTGTAGGCGCCAAGCGCAACGCCACGCTGTTTCGAGCGGTCGCGCGCCGAGACCGCGACGACCTGGATCTCGCGGCCCAGCCCTTCGCCGAGGCGCGCCCCGTGCGCTTCGAGAAGATGCAGGAGCCCGGACCCGACGGTCCCAAGGCCTGCCACGCCGAGTCTCAAGGGTGCGCTCATGACCGCCCGATGATTTCTGTATGCGATTCAAATGCCGCCCAAAGAGCTATCACGATCGGGATTGTCGCGACAACCGCGCGTGTCCGCCAGTCGCCGGCGGTTCATGCGCGCCGCAAGGCCATCGCCTGCTTGAGAACGCGGGCGTAGTTACCCATGGCCAGCTTGTGCGCCGCGCTGCCGGCGATCCGTCCGCGCCAATGCTCGACCACCTGTCGCAGTTCGGCGTAGGAGCCGATGAGGGCGTTGGGACCAAGACCGTTGATGTCGCTCCCGAAAGCGACGTGATCCTCGCCGAGCAGCTGCGCCAGCTCGAGCATCCGCCGCGCGTAATCCGCAGCCGTCGCTCCGATGTCGGGCCTGAGCGCCCACAGGCCGACGGCCCCGCCGTTCGCGGCGATCGCCTCGGCGGCCGCGACCGGCAACTGCCGTCGCCGCCAGAGCGCCGCGGTCGGCGCGGCCGGCTGGCCGCGGACGACCGATCCGTGCGACCACACCATCGGCGCGCGCGAGACGCCGAGCGCATCCTGCACCGCCGCCGCGCTGCAATGCGCGAGATCGACCAGGATGCCAAGCCGGTTGCACTCCGCCACAACCTCCTTGCCGAGTGCCGACAGGCCCTTGTGCTCGGACGGCTCCGTCTGGATGTCGGCGAGCGGGTTGCGGATGTAGTGTGCAAGCTGCAAGTGGCGGACACCGAGCTCGAAGGCGCGCCGCACCAGCGCCGCATCGGTCTCGACGAACGTTGCCCCCTCGAGCGCGAGCACGATGTGCGGCTCGCCGGCCGCCGCCTTGTCCACGTCCCCTGCGGTCAATGCGAGCCGGAGCCCCTGCTCGCGGCAGTGCGCCCGGATCTGGCGGGTCTCGCGTTCGAGCCAGGCGAGCGCTTCGCCGGCGCCGATCGGTTTGTTCTGCTTGTAGGCTTTCCAGTCCACCCACAACAGATCGCCGACCGCCGCCCAGGCGACAAGCGTTGCCCCGCCCGCGGCAAGGAAAGGCCCGAGCGGTCGCGAGTCGTACCGGCTCCTATGGCCGGCGGCGCCGAAGAAGGAATGGAAGTGCATGTCCGCAATCGGCACGGCGGCCTGTGCCCGCGCCGCGCCGCTGCGTCCCGCGATCGCGGCGGCAGACGCACCTGAAACGAAAGTCCGGCGATTCATGGCGGCGCCTTTGAGTCCGGCGCCGACGGCGCGCGCCCCCCCGGAACTCCCGCGTCAGGCTTTCTTGGTGAGCGGGATCACATTGTGCATCCGCGCCGGGTCCTGCGCCAGGAACCTCTTGATCGAGCGGGCCGCCTGGCGGATGCGCTGCTCGTTCTCGACGAGCGCGATGCGCACGTAGCCCTCCCCGTGCTCGCCGAACCCGACGCCCGGCGCCACGGCAACGTGCGCCTTCTCGACCAGCAGCTTCGAGAACTCGAGCGAGCCCACCGCTTTGTAGGGCTCCGGCACCTCGACCCAGGCGAACATCGAGGCCGACGGCGGCGCGAACTTCCACCCCGCATTGCCGAAGCTCTCAACCAGCACGTCCCGCCGGCGTCTGTACGTCGCGCGCATCTCCTTGATGCAATCGTCGGGTCCATTGAGCGCCGCCGTCGCCGCCACCTGGATCGGCGTATAGGCGCCATAGTCGAGATAGCTCTTCACGCGTGCCAGCGCCGCCAGGAGCCGCTCGTTTCCGACCGCAAATCCCATCCGCCAGCCGGCCATCGAGAAGGTCTTCGACATCGACGTGAACTCGACCGTGACGTCCATCGCCCCCGGCACCTGCAGCACCGACGGCGGCGGGCTCTTGTCGTCGAAATAGACTTCCGCGTAGGCGAGATCGGAGAGAACGATGATGTCGTGCTTCTTCGCGAACTGCACCAGGTCGCGGTAGAAGTCGAGCGTCGCGACATAGGCCGTCGGATTGGCCGGATAGCAAACCACCACGGCGATCGGCTTCGGAATGGAGTGGATCATCGCCCTTTCGAGCGCGACGAAGAATTCCGGCGTCGGCTCGGACGGCACGGAGCGGATGACGCCGCCCGCCATCAGGAAACCGAAGGCGTGGATCGGATAGCTCGGATTCGGCACGAGTACGACGTCGCCCGGCGCCGTGATCGCCTGCGCCATGTTGGCGAAGCCTTCCTTGGAGCCGAGCGTGGCGACCACCTGCGTCTCGGGCTTCAGCTTCACACCGAACCGGCGGCCGTAGTATCCGGCCTGCGCCTTGAGGAGCCCGGGGATTCCTTTTGAAGCCGAATAGCGGTCGGTGCGCGGCTTGCCGACCGTTTCCGTCATCTTCTCGATGATGTGTCGCGGCACGGCGAGATCCGGGTTGCCCATGCCGAGATCGATGATGTCGGCGCCGCCAGCCCGCGCCGCGGCCTTCAGCCGGTTGACCTCGGCGAAGACATATGGGGGCAGGCGCTTGATCCGATGGAATGTCTCGATCACGGCTTCGCTCTTGCAAGGCTTAGGGAAAAGACGACCGTCATCCGTTTACGCTTGCGGCGCACCTGCGTCAAAGCGGTTGCAGCCCCGACGGTCCAGGCTCTGCTCTGCCAGTCATCTCTGGCCGGAAGATGCCGACTCCTTCGGCATCGAGAGCTCCCTGATGGCCCGCTCCCGTTCCTCCTTTGTCAGCACCTTTTGCGCATCATTACCGAGGCTTGGAAGCGGCGTGTCGGAGCCCATGCCGCAGCCGGCGAGCCCGGCGTGGACGACAAGCGCGACCACCGCCGCCATCCGGCCGAGGCCGCCGAACGTCGCGCGGCAGGCAATCCTTTGCGTGTTGGACATGCTGATGAACTATGCGATTCCGTCGCCGAAAGGCAGATTGCCTGAACCCCCGGCCCCAAGTATTGCTTGGGCTGTGATCTTTGCGCCAGCCGTTGCCCGGCACCCGCTATGCACGTGAATTGCGGGGCCTTCGCGACCGGATTGCGCCAGATTTCAGACAGCTGACGGACGACCGCCATGCAAAAGCCCGCTGCGCCGCCAAGTCCGGTCGAGATCGACTGGAGCCAGTGGCAGATCTCCGATCCCGAGGAGTTCATGCGCAACATGGTGCGCGTGCTGGAGGACGGCAGCCGCGCCTTCGCCGACCTGCTGCAGCGTTCGGACAGCAAGGGCGGGCCCTACAGCACGGCAAGCGAGATCAGCGAGGCCAGCCGCGTCATGGCCGAGGTCTGGCAGCGCTGGCTTGCCGATCCCGCGCGCGCCCTCGAGCAGCAGAACGCTCTCCTCAAAGGCTATGTCGACATCTGGGCGGCCGCCTGGGCAAAGGCCATGGGACAGCCGGCCGAGCCGGTGGCGAGCCCCGAGCCGGGCGACGGCCGCTTCCGCGATCCGGAGTGGTCGACCAACCCCTACTTCGACTTCTGGAAGCAGACTTATCTCCTGACCTCGCAATGGGCCGAGAAGATCGTCGGCGGCGCCGAGGGAATCGACGAGCGCACCAAGCAGCGCGCCGAATATTATCTGCGTCAGATCGTCAGCGCGCTCTCGCCCTCGAATTTCCCCGCGACCAACCCGGAGGTACTGCGCGAGACGCTGAAGTCAAACGCCGCCAACCTGGTCAAGGGCGTCGAGCATCTCCTCGCCGACCTGGCGCGCTCCGGCGACCTCTTGAAGATCAGTCAGACCGACACCTCCGCCTTCGAGGTCGGCCGCAATCTCGCGGTGACGCCCGGCAAGGTCATCTACCAGAACGACATCCTGCAGCTCATCCAGTACGCGCCGAGCACCGAGAAGGTGCACGCGGTGCCGCTGCTCATCGTGCCGCCCTGGATCAACAAGTTCTACATTCTCGACCTGACGCCGCCGAAATCCTTCATCCGCTGGGTGGTTGCGCAGGGCTTCACCGTTTTCGTCATCTCCTGGGTGAACCCCGACGAGCGGCTCTCGCACAAGACGTTCGAGGCCTACATGAAGGAGGGCATCCTCTCGGCGGCCGACGCCGTCGCGCGCGAGACGGGCCAGCAGCAGTCGAACGTCATCGGCTATTGCGTTGGCGGCACGCTGCTCGCCACCACGCTTGCCTACAACGCCGCCAAGGGCCACGATCCTTTCGCCTCGGCGACGTTCTTCGCCGCCCAGATCGACTTCACCAAGGCCGGCGACCTCCTCCTCTTCATCGACGACGCCCAGCTCAAGGCGCTCGAGGAGATGATGGCCGAGCGCGGCTACCTCGACGGCTCGCACATGGCGACCGTCTTCAACATGCTGCGCCCGCGCGACCTGATCTGGCCCTACATCGTCAACAATTACCTGCTCGGCAAGAAGCCGTTCCCGTTCGACCTGCTCTACTGGAACCAGGATTCGACGCGGATGCCGCCGGCCAACCACAACTTCTACCTGCGCGAGTTCTACCACGAGAACAAGCTGGCCCGCGGCGAGCTCAAGATCGGCGGCATCAAGCTCGACATGCGGAAGGTGAAGCTCCCCGTCTATGAGCTCGCCACGCGCGAGGATCATATCGCCCCCGCGCGCTCGGTTTTCATCGGCTCGCGCCTCTTCGGCGGGCCGGTCGAATTCGTCCTCGGCGGCTCCGGCCACATCGCCGGCGTCATCAACCCGCCGGCCGGCGAGGGCAAGAAGGACAAATACCAGTTCTGGACCAACAAGGACCGGGTCGACACGTTCGAGGAATGGCTCGAAGGCGCCAAGGAGACGCCGGGGTCCTGGTGGCCGCATTGGGCGAAATGGCTGGCGAAGCACTCCGGCGGCATGGTTCCGGCGCGTGAGCCCGGCGCCACGCTCGGCGTCATCGAGGATGCGCCCGGCAGCTATGTGCGGGCGAAGGCATAGGAACTTCAGGGCTTTTCCGGGTGGCGTGACCTGACGCGTCGATTTCCGGTTGAAAAGGCCCTTTGCTTCCGCGCCGAAGCGCGCTAACGCCATGACGGCCCGGGCCGGCGCGCGCGGCATGGCAGCGCCCGTGCCCGCCGAGCCGATGGTCATGCGCGTCGATTAGGGACAGGAGCCGACGGTTGCCCTGGACGAGGCCCATACTGATCGCGTTGGCGGCGGCCGCACTGGCGGACGGCTGTGCGAAAAGCGGAAACCTCGATCCGGCGTCCGACCCCGAAACGACGGCGGCGACGGCACCCTCGCCGCGTCAATCCCGCAGCGAGGACGACGGTGAGCCGCGCGCCCAGACGGCCGATCCCTACAAGTCGGTGCAGTACCGCGGCGGCCGCGATCCCGTTTCGGGAATGGCGCCCGCCCTTGACGGCCAGCTGCCGGCCGCGCCACCGCCGCCCGCCGGCCAGCGCCGCGCCTCCCCAGCCAAGGCGAGCGCACGGGCGTCTTCCGAGCCGGGCCGGACCGTCGAGGTCATGCCCGGCGATACCCTCACCTCGATCGCGGCCCGCCACAAGACTTCCGTCGCAGCCTTGAAGCAGGCCAACCAGCTCACGTCCGACCGGATCGTTCCCGGCCAACGGCTCGTTCTGCCCTGAGTTTGTCCGCCGTCCTCGTTCGACTGGCCGGGCGGGCGCGCCGCGTGGCGCCGCCGGACGCCTACGCGCCTGCCAGTCCGCTTTTCGCCGCCGCCACGAGCCGGTCCCGGAGGATGCCGCGGTCGCCGCTCCAGTCCGCCGCCTGCGAGACCACGAGGCATGCCTCGGAGCGCAGAATGAGCCCGTCCTCGAGAACGCGCAGCCCGTTCGCCCTGAGCGTGGCGCCGGTCGAAGAGATGTCGACGATGAGTTCTGCGGTGCCGGCCGCTGGCGCCCCTTCCGTCGCCCCCAGGCTTTCGACGATCCGATAGACCGTCACGGGATCGCCGCGCGGGCGACCCTGGCCGATGCGGTGGCCCGCGAAGAACCGGCGGGTCAGGCTCATGTACTTGGTGGCAACCCGCATCCGCCGCCCGTGCCGGCGCCGATAGACGATCGCCGCTTCCTCGAGTTCCGCCATCGTCCGCACGTCGATCCAGAAGTCGGGCACCGCCACGACGACGTCGGCATGGCCGAAGCCGAGCCGCGCCGCCAGGCTCACGCGGCTCTCAGCATCCGGGATCTGTTCCTGGATGAGATCCTCCCCCGTCACCCCGAGGTGGGCCTTGCCCGCCTTGAGCGCCGCGGCGATCTCCGAGGCCGACAGAAACTGCACCTCGATCCCGGGAAGGCCCGCGATTTCCCCCTTGTAGCCGCGCTCGTGGCCCGTACGCTGAAAGCGGAGCCCGCCGCGGTCCAGCAGCGCCTGCGTGTCGTCCATCAGCCGGCCCTTCGACGGCACGGCGAGAACGAGCGGCCCCTCGACCCTGCTCATGGCGTCCCTCCGCGCACCGCAAGGAGCAGCCGGTCGGCGTGGATCGCCGAGCCGACCGCGGGCACCCGCTCGCCCGCGCTGATCGCCTCGACCAGCGTGTCGTAACGCCCGCCGCCGGCAATCGGCGTTTGCGCCTCGAGCGCAGGCGCCAGGAGTTCGAAGACGAATCCTGTGTAGTACTCGAATGCCCGCCCGAAGCCGGCCGAGAACCGCGCCTGGCTGACGTCGACGCCTTCTTCCGCAAAGAGCTTGAGCCGCGTCTCGTAAGCCTCAAGCGCCGGCGCGATATCGATGCCGGCAGCCTCGGTTAGCTTCGCGATGCGGGCCGCCGCCTCCTGCGCCGGCGCTTCGATCGCAAGATAAGTCTCGATGAGACGGGCCGCCTCCGGCGCCAGGGGAGCCGTTGCCGCATCGAGGGCGCGCTCCTTCAATCGCTCGGCGATCTCCTCGAGCGAGCGCGTGCCGGCGATCGTGCAGCCCGCCGCCGCCAGATGCGCCTCCAGGAACGCGACGGCCTCGGGCTCAGCGAGCGCTCCGACCTGCAAGAGCGCCTCCTCGCGCGCCCGCCCGCTCGCTTCGCCCTGGCGGACAAGCCGCCCGAGCTCGCGCCGGAAGGCCTCGGGATGGCGGAAATGGTGCATGAGCCGCGCGCGCCAGCGACCCGGCATCGCGATCGCATCGAGGAGCGCGCGGAAGATTGCGATGTCGCCGACGTGGAGCCGGAACGCCCGCAGCCCGGACGCCCGCACCGCCTCGATGGTGAGTGCCAGCGTCTCTGCATCCGACCGGGCCGGATCGGCGGCCGCAAACGATTCGATCCCCGCCTGCCGGAACTCGCGCGGCCTCGCGATCGTGCCGCCCGTCGGCTGGTAGCGGAAGACGACGCCGTTGTAGGCGAAGCGCGCGCTCCGGGGCGGTGCCGGCCGCCCGTCGCCGGTCCGCCCGTGCCGCGCCAGATAGAGCCGGCAGGTGGGGATCGTCAGATCCGGCCTCAGACACAGCTCCTCGCCTTCGGGATCGGTGAAGACGTAGGTGCGCTGGCGCAGATCCTCGCCGATGAGATCGAGAAACACGTCGGCCGGCTGGATCACCGGCGGCGCGACCGGCTCAAAGCCGGCGCGAGCGAAGATCGCCATGATGATCGTCGACTGGCGGTCGAGCGCCTCGATCCAGCGCGCCGAATGGATAAGTTCGCCGCCGTCCGTTTGCGCGGTCCCGGCGCTCACGCTTCGCCCCCGTGGCGTGCGAGGACGTCCTTCACCGTGGCGACGAGCGCGCTCTCCGGCACCGACACCTGCGCCGGCCGCGCCGCCTTCCATTCGGCGTTGTCCTTGATCGCGGCCGCCGCCTTCGCGCCCTCGATCAGATCCTTGATCTGGACCTCGCCGCGCGCGCGCTCCTCCGATCCCTGGATCACCACGCACGGAGCGCCGCGCTTGTCGGCATATTTCATCTGCGCCTTGAGGCCGGAGGTCCCAAGATACATCTCGGCCCGGATGCCGGCCGATCGCAAATCGTGCGCCATGCGCTGGTAGCGCGGCAGCTCGGCGCGGTCCATCACCAGCACGACGACCGGCCCGGGCGTCGCCCCCGCGCCGCGCTTGACGATCGAGAGCGCGGCCAGCAATCGCGACAGACCGAGCGAGAAGCCCGTCGCCGGAACGCGCTGGCCGGTGAAGCGCGCGACGAGATCGTCGTAGCGCCCGCCGCCGCCGACCGAACCGAATCGCACCGTCTCGCCGTCCTCGTTCCTCACCTCGAAGGTGAGCTCCGCTTCGAACACCGGTCCCGTGTAGTAGTCGAGCCCGCGCACCACCGAAGGGTCGAACGCGATGCGTTCCGGACCGTAGCCGGCGGCCCGCACCAGCGCCTCGATATCCGCGAGTTCGGCAAGCCCCGCTGCGGCCGACGCGTTGCCCTCGACGAGCGGCGCCACCGTCTGCGCCGCATTCTTTCCTGCCGCCCCTGCCTCGAGAAACCCGATGATGGTCCGGATCGCCTCGCCGCCGAGTTCCGCGCCCCTGGTGAAATCGCCGCTTTCGTCCTTGCGACCCTTGCCGAGCAGCAGCGCCACGCCTCCCGCCCCGAACTTGTCGAACTTGTCCATGGCTCTAAGCACCGTCAGCCGCCGCGCCGCGTCAGCCTCCGCGCTCGGATCGATGCCAACCGTCGCCATCAGACCGTCGAGCAGCTTGCGGTTGTTCACCCGGATGCGGAAATCACGCGCCGCGATCCCGAGCGCCTCGATCACGTCGGCCATCAGCATGCAGGCTTCCGCATCCGCCGCCACGCTTTCGGTGCCGACCGTATCGGCGTCGCATTGCATGAACTGGCGGAATCGTCCGGGCCCCGGCTTCTCGTTGCGCCACACCGGCCCCATGGCGTAGCGCCGGTAGGGAGTCGGCAGCGCGAGCCTGTTCTCGGCGACGTAGCGCGCAAGCGGCGCCGTCAGATCGTAACGCAGGCTCATCCACTGCTCGTCCTCGTCGACGAGCGAGAACACGCCCGCATTCGGCCGGTCCTCATCCGGCAGGAACTTGCCGAGCGCATCCGTGTACTCGAAGGCCGGCGTCTCGAGCGGCTCGTAGCCATAACGTTCGTAGACCTCGCGAATGACGCCAAGCATGCGCGTCATGGCGCGCACTTCTTCGCCCGCGATGTCCTGAAACCCCTTCGGCAGCCTGGCCGCGGGACGGTCGTTGCTTCTCGCCTTCGCCATGTCGGCGCCCTTACCTGTCATCCCCGAGTGAGCGGCTCCTTCGGCCCGCACGTGGTGCAGCGTCTGCCGGGCCCTGGCCGCCGGATGCGTCGATCGCGTTGCATCGGCTGCCGGACGACGCGCCCGAGACGGCGCATCGCTTCCAACTCGCGCGGCTTATAGACCAGCGTGGCGACGCGGCAAAGCGCGACCGTGGCGCTTCGTTCACGCCGACGCCGCGCGCCTGTCACACGGCCGACATGCCATCGCGTCATAAGGCACCTCGCGCGAAAGATTGCGCCGTCGCACGGCCGCGAGCGGCGCCGCTGGCAGATAGCGCCTCGCCGGCGAATCGGTTGCGGCGCGCCAAGCCGCACCCCGGCCGAAGCGGCCGCGGTCGCTTGTCCGCGATCGGCCGAGCCCCCGTTTGAAGATCAAGCCCGGGCCCGCGACCATCGCCTGCGGCAGCGCGGCGGGTGGCGGGCCCGGGCCCTGAGCTGAGGCTTGTCTCATGACGTCTCTCGCGTCAGAGAGCCCGCATTTGACCGTGGGGCGCGCGCGCGGCGCCCCGCCGCGTCCCGCCGAGATGCGCTCTCGCCGATTGCCGGCCTTGCATATTCGCGCTTTCACGCTGCCGGCGGATGAAACTATCCTCGGATGGCGAGGATGCGTTAGACTGTCGTTACGGAATCTATATTTAAGTATATTGTGGTTAACATCCCAATTGGCTTAGTGTTACGGTTTTTAATACTGAATTGGCTGTTGACAGCGTCACGCTTCTCAAGTATTATTTTTGTATGATGCGACAGGTGGGTGAGCCGCGATGCCCCAGCCGTCGCACTCCAGCCATCGACCGATCGGACTCGGTTCCAACTCCGCAAGCCGGCCGCCCCGCGCGCCGGCTTTTCGCGTTCGAGGAGAGAGGCTTGCTTGACGACACCACGCCCGACTGGGCGGCCATCGCCCGCCGTTACATCGAGACCAGCGACGCCGTCGCCGACATCTGCGCCGAGGCCGGCATCAGCGAGGCCGAACTCCACCGTGAGCGCCGCCGCCGGCGCTGGCGCCGCCTCAACCCGCGCGCGATCATCCCGCCACGGCGCCGCCCGTCCCAACCAACGGTCGTCGGCGAGGCCGCCGGCGCACCGGCCGGATCGCCTGCGATTGCGCCTGCCGCGTCGAGCCCGCCGACCGACGGGGGCGCCGCCGCAGCCCCGGCACCGGCCGCCGCCGCCCGCTCCCGCCGGACGACGCCCCGCAAGATCCTCATCGACCGGCTTGTCGCCGCCATCTCACTGAAGCTCGAGCAACTGGAGCGCCGCATGCAGAGCGACCTCGAAAAATCCGCAGACGCCGACCCGAGCGCCGCCGATCACGAGAAGGAGACGCGCGCCATCGGCGTGCTCATCGACAACCTCGGCAAGCTGACGGAGATGGAAGCTGGACACGCTCGACGCCAAGGACCAGGCGGCGCCCGCGCCGCCGGCGATCTTGCCGGTGAGGCGGACCGCCATCGCCGCGAGCTTCAGGAGCGACTTCGCCGCATTGTCGGCGCTCACGCCCGCAGCCCGTGACGCGGCGCTTGCCGACATTGCCTCCGCGTTGAGCGAGGACGACGCCCGCCTGATCGCCTACGACTGGCAGATCTGGGCACGCGACGACCAGCTCCCGCCGCTCGCGACCGAGGCCGGCACGCCCTGGCGAACCTGGCTTTATCTGGGCGGCCGCGGCTCGGGCAAGACCCGCGCCGGTGCCGAATGGGTGCGCGCCGTCGCGCTCGGGCTCTGGCCCGGCGAAGCGCCCGCGCGCCGCATCGCGCTTGTCGGCCCGACGCAGGCGCACGTGCGCGCCGTGATGATCGACGGCGTCTCGGGCCTTCTCGCCATCCACCCGGAGAGTGAGCGTCCGACCCTGGAGATCTCGAAAGGTCAGCTCGTCTGGCCGAACGGCGCCATCGCGCAGCTCTTCTCGGCCGAGGACCCGGAAGGTCTGCGTGGGCCTCAGTTCGACGCCGCCTGGTGCGACGAGCTCGGCCGCTGGAAGCGCGCCTCGCGCGCCTGGGACATGCTCCAGTTCGCCCTGCGCCTTGGAACGTCGCCGCGCCAGGTCGTGACCACCACCCCGCGCAACATTTCGGTGCTCAAGCGCATCATGACCGACGCCTCGACCGCCGTCAGCCGCGCCCGGACCGCCGACAACGCCGCAAATCTCGCGCCGTCTTTCGTCAGCGAGATCACCCGCGCTTACGGCAACACGGCGCTCGGTCGTCAGGAACTCGACGGCGAGGTGATAACCGAGCGTCCCGACGCACTCTGGCAGCGCCGCTGGATTTCCGACGCGCGCATTGAGCGCGCGCCCGAGGACATGGCCCGCATCGTGGTCGCCGTCGATCCCCCCGTCACGGCCACCGCCAACGCCGACACCTGCGGCCTCATCGTCGCCGGCCTCGGGCCCGACCGGCGTGCCTACGTGCTCGCCGACCGGTCGCTGCAGGGCCGCGATCCCGCGACTTGGGCGCGCGCGGCCATCGCCGCCTATCACGACTTCCGCGCCGACCGCATCGTCGCCGAGGTCAACCAGGGCGGCGATCTCGTCGTCAACGTCATTCATCAGGTCGACGCCTCGGTGCCCGTGAAGAAGGTCTATGCGACGCGCGGCAAGTTCGCCCGCGCCGAGCCCGTCGCCCTGCTCTACGCCGAAGGCCGCGTCGTTCACGTCGGCGAGTTTCCGGCGCTCGAGAACCAGATGTGCGACTTCGGCCCCGAGGGCCTCTCAGAGGGCCGCAGCCCCGACCGCGTCGATGCCCTTGTCTGGGCGCTGACCGAGCTCATGCTCACAACGCAGCGCACGCCGATGGTCCGTCCGCTCTGACCGCCGCGAATGCGCATGAGCCGGCCCGCCCTCGCACTCGCTCCAAGGGTCGCCGGCGCAGAACGCCACGCCGCGGCCGGCTTCCCGTAAGGGAGTCGCCGGCGCAAATCCCACGCCGGCGGCCGGCTCCCCGCAGGGGAGTCGCCGGCGCAACAGAGCCACCGGGACGGGGTCAGCCCCGGCCCCCGCCGCTCCGAGCGCCCCTCCCCGCTCGTCGGCCGGGGCTGACCCCACACGTACGAGGATCGCGAATGCCGCTTTTGACTGTCCTCCAGCGCGCCCGTGCGCGCCTTGCCGCGCGCCTTCAGCCCGAAGCGACGCCGCCCTCTGCCAAGGCCTCGCTCACCGGCCCGCTGGTCGCCTTCGAGAGCCTGCGCCGCCCGGTTTGGACGCCGCACGACTATGCCGCCTTCGCCCGCGAAGGCTTCATGCAGAACGCCGTCGTCTACCGCTCGGTGCGCATGATCGCGGAAGCCGCCGGGGCGGTGCCGCTGCTCCTTTACGCCGGCGATCGTGAGATCGAGCGCCATCCCGCGCTTGACCTGCTGCGCCGGCCGAGTCCCTTGCAGACCGGTCCCGATCTGATCGAGACCCTCGTCGGTCATCTCCTCGTCTCCGGCAATGCCTACCTGGAGGCCGTCGCCATCGAGCCGACCGGCGCGGATGACCGCGCGGGTGCTTCGCCGGCACCCGGAGCGCGGGCCGAGAACTGGGCATCCGAAGCGCCGCTCCGGAGCGCGGATGCGAAGTGGGCATCCGAAGCGCCGCTCAGAAGCGCCGATGCGAAGTGGGCATCCGAAGCGCCACCCATAAGAGAGCTCTACGTCCTGCGTCCCGACCGCATGAAGGTCGTCCCCGGACCCGACGGCTGGCCGGAGGCCTACGACTACACGCTCTCCGGCCGCAGCGTTCGCCTGGCCGGCGAGGCCGCGCCCGGCATCGCGCGCGTTCTCCACCTGCGTCTCTTTCATCCCGATCACGACCACTACGGCCTCTCGCCGCTCGAGGCCGCCGCCACCGCGATCGACCTCCACAACACGGCCGCCCGCTGGAACAAGGCGCTGCTCGACAACTCCGCGCGCCCGTCCGGCGCCCTCGTCTACACCTCCCGCGACGGCAATCTCTCGGCCGAGCAGTACGAGCGCCTCAAGGCCGAGCTTGAATCGGGCTTCCAGGGAGCCGCCAACGCCGGCCGGCCGCTCCTCCTCGAGGGCGGCCTCGACTGGAAGTCGATGTCGCTCACACCGAAGGATCTGGACTTCATCGAGTCCCGGCACGCCGCCGCCCGCGAGATCGCGCTTGCCCTCGGCGTTCCGCCGATGCTGCTCGGCATCCCGGGCGACAACACCTATGCGAACATGGCGGAAGCCCAACGCATGTTCTGGCGCCAGACCGTGCTGCCGCTCGTCAACCGGATCGCCGCTCAGCTCTCGGGCTGGCTGTTTGCGCCGGGCGCCGCCTGGTCATCGCACCTCCCGCCGCCTCGCGACGCCGACGGCCCGCTCCAACTGCGCCCCAACCTCGACGAGGTCGAGGCGCTCACCCCCGAACGCGACGCGCTCTGGTCGCGCCTCGAGAAGGCGTCCTTCCTGACGCTCAATGAGAAACGCGCGGCCGCCGGCTATGGTCCGCTCGAGGGTCCCGAAGCCGTAGCCGCGAAATCCTCCTGAGCCGCACCGGGATCTGTCGCCGGCCCTTGCGGATCGGCTGGCCGGCCGTCGCAAATCCTCAAGGGATGCCTCGTCGCAGCCTTCGTCGCCGCCGGTCGCGCGGAAAAACGGCTGTCGCGGCACCGTCAAACGCAAACATCGCTCGCACGCCCAAGTGCGGACCCTGCGACGCGGGCAGCGCCCGTCAGCGCCACCACCATGACCGCCGCGCGCCTCGCGCGCTGCCGCGACTGCCTGCGGGCGCCGGGTTGCTGCGCTGCGCGCCCAACAGATCAACCGAACGGAGGCCGACGTGCCCGACGCCCGCCCGAACGAAGCGCACTTCACCGCCCTCGACCTCAAATCCGTGTCAGCCGACGGTGTGTTCGAGGGCTACGCCTCGCTCTTCGAGCGGGAAGATCTCGGCCACGACGTCGTCATGCCCGGCGCCTTCCGCGACACGCTCGCCGCGCGCGGCCCCGCTGGCGTGCGGATGCTCTTCCAGCATAATCCGGCCGAGCCGATCGGCGTCTGGGAACGCCTCGTCGAGGACGCCCGCGGCCTCTTTGCGCAGGGCCGCCTCCTCCTCGACGTCGCCCGCGCCCGCGAGGTCTTCTCGCTCATGCGCGCCGGCGCCATCGACGGCCTCTCGATCGGCTTCAAGGCGCTGCGCGCCCGCCCCGACCGGGTCCGCGGCATCCGGCGCCTCGAGAAGATCGACCTCTGGGAGATTTCCATCGTCACGTTCCCGATGCTGCCGGAGGCCCGAGTCGCGGCCTTGAAATCGCGGCCCTTCGCCGCCCGGCTGCCGACGGAACGCGAGTTCGAGCGCTGGCTCACGCGGGATGCTGGGCTGTCGCGCTCCGAGGCCCGCGCCGTCGCGCGATCGGGCCTCCCGGGACTGGCCGCCATGCGGGCCGCTGCCGGCGCGTCCCCTTCTCGAACGGAAATCGCCGCCAAGCTTGCCGGCCTCGCGGCGACAATCCGTGCCCTCACCCCCAGCCACAGGACGAAGTGACCCCATGACCGACCATTCGCACCCCGAGCCGAAGAGTCTCGACCACGGCGCCGTCGTCGACGACCTGCGCCACGCCTTCGAGGAATTCAAGGCCGCCAACGACCGCGAGCTCGCCGAGATCAAGGCGCGCGGCAGCGCCGACGTGATCCTGCGGGAGCAGATTGACCGCATCGGCCGCGCCCTTGACTCCCACCAGCGCCGCCTCGACGAGCTGGCGCTCAAGGCGCAGCGTCCCGCGCTTGCCGGACGCGGCGCGCCCGCAACCCACGCCGAGCTCGCCTACAAGAGCGCCTTCGACGGCTACATCCGGAAAGGCGAAACCGCGGGCCTTCTCGCGCTCGAGGAAAAGGCGCTCTCGGTCGGCTCCAACCCGGACGGCGGCTACCTCGTTCCCGTCGAGACCGAGAATGCCGTCAACACGGCGCTCAGGGCCATCTCGCCGATCCGCGCCATCGCCAGCGTGCGCCGCGTCTCCGGCGCCGTCTACAAGAAGCCCTTTTCGGTGACCGGCTTTGGCACCGGCTGGGTGGGCGAGACCGCGGCGCGCCCCGAGACCTCGACGCCGACGCTCGATGCGCTTTCCTTCCCGACCATGGAGCTCTACGCCATGCCGGCTGCGACGAGCGCGCTTCTCGATGATGCCGCCGTCAACATCGACGAGTGGATCGCCGAAGAGGTGCGCACGGCCTTCGCCGAACAGGAGGGCCAGGCCTTCGTCGCTGGCAACGGCGTCAACAAGCCGAAGGGTTTCCTCGACTATCCGAAGGTTGCCAACGCCTCCTGGAGCTGGGGCAACATCGGCACCATCTCGACGGGCGTTTCCGGCGGCTTTCCGGCGTCGAACCCGACCGACAAGCTGATCGACCTCGTCTATGCGGTGAAGGCCGGCTACCGCGCCAACGCGAGCTTCGTCATGAACCGCGCGACGCAGGCGCAGCTGCGCAAGTTCAAGGACGCCGACGGCAACTACATCTGGCAGCCCTCCGGGCGCCCGGGCGAGACGCCCACGCTCTTAGGCCACGCCGTCGTCGAGGCCGAGGACATGCCGGACATCGCCGCCGACAGCCACTCGATCGCCTTCGGCGATTTCCGCCGCGGCTACCTGGTCGTCGACCGCATCGGCATCCGCATCCTGCGTGATCCCTACTCGTCGAAGCCCTACGTCCTCTTCTACACGACGAAGCGCGTCGGCGGCGGCGTGCAGGATTTCAACGCCATCAAACTGATGAAGTTCGGCACCTGACGCCAACACCCCGCGGTGGCCTTCATCGGCTGAACGGGAGAGGCGTCCGTTGCCGCCGCCTCTCCTGCTTCTGCGCGCCCGGCGGGGCGCGCCGAGGCGATCCCCTCGCAGTCACGGACCCCCGCCTGTTCAACCGGATCAACCGAGGTCTTCATGTCCCTCGTTCTGACGAGCGGGCCCGCCCTCGAGCCGATTTCTCTGGCCGAGGCCAAGGCCCATCTGCGCATCACGCATACGCTCGAGGACGCGCTCATCCAGAGCCTCATCATCACCTCGCGCCTTCACATCGAGGCGGCGCTGGGGTTCGCCCTCATCACGCAGGGCTGGTCGGTGTTCCTCGACCGCTGGCCGCGCGGCCATCGCATCGCGCTGCCGATCCGGCCGGTGCTCGCCATCGGACAGGTTCGCATCTGGGCGCCCGACGGCACGAGCAGCATCGTCGCCCCCGGCAAATACCTTCTCGACGGGCACGGCATTCCGGCCCGCCTCGTCTGGCAGTCGGCGGAGCCGCCGTCGGACGCCATCCGCGCCGCCAACGGCATCGAGATCGCGCTCACCGCCGGCTTCGGCGCCGCGCCCGCCGACGTTCCGGCCACCATCCGCCACGCGCTCCTCTTGCTCGTCGCCCACTGGTACGAGAACCGGGAGCCGGTCGAAATCGGTGCCGCCGGCAACGCCATCCCCGCCATGGTCTCCGAGCTGCTCGCCCCTTATCGGCGGAGGCGCGTGTGACCCGGCCGCGCATTGGCGCCATGCGCCATCATCTGACGCTCGAAGCCGTCGCGCGATCGCCCGACGGCGGCGGCGGCGTGACGGAGAGCTGGACTTCCGTGGCCGACGTCTGGGCCGCAGTCATCCCCGTTACGGGCGGCGAGTCCGTCGTCGGCGAGGGAGTGAGCGGCCGCATCACCCATGTCGTTTTCATGCGCTGGCGCGCAGACGTCACGCCCGCCATGCGCCTGCGCTTCGGCACGCGGCTGCTCGACATCACCGCCGTCATCGACGTCGAGGAACGCGGCCGCCATCTCAAGTGCCTGTGCCGGGAGCGCGATCTCTGACGCGCCCCTTCGCTACGCCGCGCATCGCAGCCACCTCGGAAGGTCCCCATGGCGTCCTCGAGCTGGGCCTTGCAGCAGGCCGTCTTTGCTGCCGTAACGACTCATCCCGCCGTCACCGCACTGCTCGGCACGCCCCGCCTCTACGACGACGTACCGCAGTCCCCGGCCTATCCCTATCTGACGCTCGGTCAGTCGACGGTGCGCGACTGGAGCGCCGGCGGCGACGGCGGCGACGAGCACACGCTGACGCTCCATGTCTGGTCGCGCGCCGGCGGCCGCCGCGAGGCCCACGAGATCATGGGCGCCCTGAAGATCGCCCTTCATGATGCCGCGCTGACCCTTTCGGGCCATCGCCTCGTCAATCTGCGCCATGAGCTCTCCGAGGCGCGTCGCGAGTCCGACGGCGACACCTATCACGGCATCGTCCGTTTCCGCGCCGTCACCGAGCCGCTGCCTTGAACGCGTCCCTGCGCGCGCTTCCCGGCTCGATAGTCCCGTTCAACTCAGCGAGGTTTCCCATCCATGGCCGCACAGAAAGGCAAGGATCTTCTCCTCAAGGTCGACCAGACCGGCACCGGCAGCTTCACGACCGTCGCCGGTCTGCGCTCGCGTGCGATCTCCTTCAACACCGAGAGCGTCGACATCACCCATTCGGAATCCGCCGGCCGCTGGCGAGAACTGCTCGGCGGCGCCGGCGCCAAGACGGCGCGGGTCTGCGGCTCCGGCATCTTCAAGGACGCCGCCTCGGACGCCACCGTCCGCGACTACGTGTTCAACGGCACCATCCGCGCCTGGCAGATCGTCATCCCGGACTTCGGCACCGTCGAAGGCCCGTTCCAGATCAACGCCTTCGAACTTTCCGGCCGTCACGACGGCGAGATCGCCTTCGAGATCACGCTCGAGTCCGCCGGCGAGCTCACCTTCACCGCGCTCTGACCCGAGCGTCGGCGCCAATGCCGGTCGCCCGTCGCACCAACACCCCTCTTCACAGGGAGCTTGCATCGCCATGCCGAACGCCCATCGCGGCGAGATCGAGGCCATCCTCGACGGCCGCCCCTACACCCTCTGCCTCACCCTCGGCGCGCTCGCCGAGCTCGAAGCCGCCTTCGGCGACGACGACATGCTGGCGCTGGCCGAGCGCTTCAGCCGTGGCCGCCTGTCCGCCCGCGACGCCATCCGCATCATCGGCGCGGGCCTGCGCGGCGCCGGCGCAGACTTGAGCGACGACAAGGTGGCCCGGCTCACCTGCGACGGCGGCGCCGCCGGCTTCGTCGACATCGTCGCGCGGCTCCTCGCTGCGACGTTTGGCACCGCGTCCTCGTCCAAGGCCGAAAGCGATGCGGCGGCCGCGCCGGAACCCCGGCCCGCTGCGCGCAAGGAGGCGGCATCCGACCCTTTCCGTGGGCTTGGGTGATGGCCTTCGGCCTCGGCGTCCTGCGCCTTGCGCCGCGCGATTTCTGGGCGATGACGCCGGCCGAGATCGCAGCCGCCATGCGCGGCGTCTGCGGCCCGCCCGGCGACGCGCCGATGTCGACCGCCGACCTCGCCGCGCTCATGAGCCGCTTTCCTGACAAACCTTGATCCGCCCATGGACCCCTTCTCACCGCCCGACCTCAACGGCCCGGCCGCGATGGCGCTTGACATCGACCGGCTGGAGCGTGCCTACCAGCGCCTCGCCGCCCTGCAGAGCCTCACCAACGACGAAACGCGCGAGAGCATCCGACTGAGCCGGCAATTCGGTTCGGCGCTCGGCGCTGCCCTTGAAGGCTTGATCTTCAAGGGCCGCGGTCTCGGCGACATCCTGCGCTCCCTAGCCCTGAGCCTCTCGCGCATCGCCTTCCGCGCCGCGTTCCGACCGCTCGAGCAGGGCTTCGCCAGCCTGCTCTCGGGCCTCCTCTCGGCCGGCGGCGTCCCGGCGCTCTCCGGCATCAGCTTCATGGCCAAGGGTGGCGTCATCGCCTCCCCCGTCGCCTTTCCCTTCGGCAACGGCGCGGCCATCGCTGGCGAAGCCGGCCCGGAGGCGATCCTGCCGCTCGCCCGCGGCCCCGACGGTCGCCTCGGCGTTACGGCCCGCGGCGGCGGCGGCATCAACATCACTTTCAATGTCGCCGCGAGCGATGTCGACAGCTTCCGCCGATCCGAGGCCCAGATCGCCGCGCTCATCGCCCGCACCGTCAGCGCCGGCCAGCGCAATCTGTGACTTCGCCCGAGTGAGGCGCGCCCCGCGTGCGCGTGACATCCCATGGCCTTTCACGAAATCCGCTTTCCGACCGGCATCTCGCGCGGCGCGACCGGCGGCCCCGAACGGCGCACCGACGTCGTGGTCCTCGGCTCCGGCTTCGAGGAGCGCAACGCCCGCTGGGCGCATTCGCGCCGCGCCTACAACGCCGGCTACGGCGTGCGCACGCTCGATGATCTCCACGCCGTCCTTGCCTTCTTCGAGGAGCGGCGCGGCCGGCTCCATGCCTTCCGCTGGCGCGATCACGCCGACTGGAAATCCTGCCCGCCGGAATTGACCCCGACCGCTCTCGATCAGGTGATCGGCACCGGCGACGGCAGCCTCGCGGAATTTCAGCTCGTCAAGCGTTATGGCGCCGCCCACGCGCCCTACGATCGTCCGATCAGGAAGCCGGTCGCCGGAACAGTCCTCGTCGCCGTTGACGCGAGCCCGCAGACGCCGGGCGTCGATTTCGACGTCGATTCCACCACCGGCCTCGTCACGTTCCGCCCAGGCCGCATCCCGGCCCCCGGAGCCGTCGTCACCGCCGGCTTCGAGTTCGATGTCCCGGTGCGCTTCGACACCGACAAGCTCGAGATCAGCGTCTCGGGCTTCCGCCATGGCGTCATCCCCGCCATCCCCATTATCGAGGTGAGGCTCTGATCGCATGAAAACGCTCCCGCCCGGCCTCCAGGCACATCTCGACAGCGGCGCCACCACGCTCTGCTGGTGCTGGCGCATCACGCCGCGCCGCGGCCCCCGCCTCGGCTTTACCGACCACGACCGGGATCTCGACTTCGACGGCACCACCTTCGAAGCCGCCACCGGCTTCACGGCCTCCGAGATTCGATCGACCGCCGGCCTCAGCGTCGACGATCTCGAGGTCGAGAGTGCGCTCGTCTCCGCGCGGCTCTCCGAAGCCGCCCTCGCCGCCGGCGACTTCGACGATGCGGCGATCGAGATCTTTCGCGTCAACTGGTCCGACGTCAGCCAGCGCGTCCTGATGCGGAAAGGCTCGCTCGGCGAGGTGCGCCGCACCGGCAGCACGTTTACCGCCGAGGTCCGCGGCCTTGCGCACTACTTGCAGCAGCCGAAAGGGCGTCTCTTCCAATACGCCTGCGACGCCGAAGTCGGCGACGCGCGCTGCGGCGTGTCGCTCGCACTGCCCGCCCACCGCGGCAGCGGCGTCATCGCCGCGGTCGAAGGCCCGCGCACGTTCCTCGCCGCTGGTCTTGCCGGCTACCCCGACGGCTGGTTCACGCGCGGCCTCGTCACCTTCACGAGCGGCGCGAACGCCGATCGCGGCATGGAGGTCAAGCGCCACTCCGCAGGCGCCGGCGCAGTGCAGATCGAGCTCTGGCAGGCGTTGGCCGCGCCGCTCGCGCCGGGCGACGCCTTCACCGTGACGGTCGGCTGCGACAAGCAGCTCGCGACCTGCCGCGACAAGTTCCAGAACGCGGTCAACTACCGCGGTTTTCCGCACATGCCGGGCAATGACTTCCTGGCGTCTCCCGCCTCCGGCTGAGCCGCCGCCCCCTGCAAACTTCGCATCTGTCACCGCGACGCTCGCCATGTCCGATGGATCTGCGACCACGTGCCCGCCTCCTCCGACGCGCGCCGAAATCGTCCGTCGCGCCCGCGCCTGGCTCGGGACCCCCTATCACCACCAGGCGAGCCGCCTCGGCGCGGGCTGCGATTGCGTCGGCCTCGTGCGCGGCCTCTATCGTGAAATCGTCGGTGAGGAGACAGAGCCGGTCCCGGGCTACAGCCGCGATTGGGCCGAGGCATCCGGCGCCGAAACGCTGATCGAGGCCGCCGGACGCCATCTGCTCCCCGTTGCGCCCGCAGCCGCCCGACCCGGCGACGTGCTCGTCTTCCGCTACCGCCCGAACACGATCGCCAAGCACACCGGCGTTCTCGCAGATTTTCCCGACGGCGCCCCCTCGCTCATCCACGCGCTCGAAGGCCGCGGCGTCGTCGAAGTCCCGCTCGGCGGCTGGTGGCGCCGCCGCATCGCGGCGGCTTTCTCCTTTCCAGGGATCATCGACTGATGGCGACCCTTGCTCTCTCCGTGGCCGGCGCCGCGCTCGGCGGCGCTCTGCTGCCCGGCGGCCTGACGCTGCTCGGCGCGACCATTGCCGGCGCAACCATCGGCTCGCAGATCGGGGCGCTCGCCGGCTCCTTCGTCGATCAGGCGCTCTTCGGCGCAAGCGGCCTGCCGCGCGCACCTTCGGGACCGCGCCTCTCCGATCTCAAGGTCACCGCCTCCACCGAAGGTGCCGCCATCCCGCGCCTCTATGGCAAGTGCCGCCTCGGTGGTCAGGTCATCTGGGCCGCCGACATCGAGGAGCAGATCGTCGCGTCGGATGGCGCCGGCAGCGGCAAGGGAGCACCTGCGCCGCGCGCCGGCGACAGCGCAACCTACCGGTACTTCGCGAGCTTCGCCGTCGCCCTCTGCGAGGGGCCGGTCACCGGCATCGCACGCGTGTGGGCCGACGGCCGCGAGCTCGATCTCGCCGACATCACCTTCCGTCTCCACGTCGGCAGCGAGACGCAGGCTCCCGACAGCCTCATCGCAGCACACGTCGGCACCGCCTCTGCCCCGGCCTATCGCGGCACCGCCTACGTCGTTTTCGAGCGCCTGCCGCTCGCCCCGTTCGGCAACCGCATTCCGCAGCTCTCCTTCGAGGTGCTTCGCGCCGTCGATCCCTTCGAGCGCCTCGTGCGCGGCGTGGTCATGATCCCAGGCTCGGGCGAGTTCGTCTACGCGCCCCAGTCCGTGACGCGCCAGACGGGCGGCGCCACCTTCACGGCCGAGAACACGCACACACGCGCCGGCGGAACGGACTGGCAGGTCGCCCTCGATCAGCTCGAGGCCACGTTGCCCAACGCACGCTCGACCTCGCTGGTCGTCAGCTGGTTCGGCTCCGATCTGCGCGCCGGCCACTGCCTCGTGCGCCCGGCCGTCGACACGGCCGAGAAAGAGACCCAGCCCATCGCCTGGTCTGTTGCCGGCCTCGGCCGCCAGACCGCGCCCGTTGTCAGCCTGCACGACGGCCGCCCCGCTTACGGCGGCACGCCGTCCGATCAGACCGTCGTCGCCGCCATCCGCGATCTCAAGGCGCGCGGCCACAAGGTGACGCTCACGCCTTTCATCCTGATGGACATTCCAGCCGGCAACGCGCTGCCCGACCCCTACACCGGCGGCACCGGCCAACCGGCCTATCCGTGGCGCGGCAGGATCACCGTCGCGCCGGCTCCCGGGGTGCCGGGCACGCCCGACAAGACGACCGCTGCCGCCACCCAGATCGCAGCCTTCGTCGGCACCGCGACGCCGGCCCACTACGCGCTCGCAGGCGAGACCGTCGTCTATTCCGGCCCCGCGGAGTGGTCCCTGCGCCGCATGGTTCTGCACTATGCCATGCTCGCCGTCGCTGCCGGTGGCGTCGACGCCTTCATCATCGGCTCGGAGCTGCGAGGCCTCACCCAGGTGCGCTCGGCCGCCGACACCTATCCCTTCGTCGCCGCCCTCGCGAGCCTCGCCGCCGACGTCAAGGCGATCCTCGGCCCGGCGACCAAGGTGACCTACGCCGCCGACTGGTCCGAGTACTTCGGACATCAGCCCGCCGACGGCAGCGGCGACGTCTATTTCCACCTCGACCCGCTCTGGGCTTCGCCCGCCATCGACGCCGTTGCCATCGACTGCTACTGGCCGCTCGCCGACTGGCGCGACGGCGAGGATCACCTCGACCGCCAGGCCGGCGCCGCCTCGATCTACGACCTCGGCTATCTGCGCGCCAACCTCTTCGCCGGCGAGGGCTTCGACTGGTACTACGCCAGCGGCGCCGACCGCGCCGCGCAGGTCCGCACCCCCATCACCGACGGGGCCGGCAAGCCCTGGGTCTTCCGGTACAAGGACATCCGCTCCTGGTGGGCGAACGAGCACGTCAACCGGCCGGGCGGCGCCGAAGCCTCCGCGCCCACCGCCTGGGTGCCCCGTTCGAAGCCGATCTGGCTCACCGAGATCGGCTGCCCGGCGGTCGACAAGGGCGCCAACCAGCCGAACGTCTTCGTCGATCCGAAGAGCTCCGAGTCGTTCCTGCCCTACTTCTCGCGCGGCACGCGCGACGACCTCATGCAACGCCGCTATCTCCGGGCGTTTCTCGAGGCCTTCGATCCGGCGAGCCCCGCCTACGTCGACGGCGCCAACCCGGTCTCGCCGGTCTACGGCGGGCCCATGCTCGATCTCGATCACGTCCATGTCTACGCCTGGGACGCCCGCCCCTATCCGGCGTTTCCGGCCAAGACGCATGTCTGGGGCGACAGCGCCAACTGGCGCCTCGGCCACTGGATCACCGGACGCTCGGCGGGGCAGTCGCTCGACAGCGTCGTCGCAGCGCTTCTCGCCGATTTCGGCTTCGATGCGCACGACACCGAGCGGCTCGAAGGCATCGTCGCCGGCCTCCTCGTCGATCGCATCATGTCGGCGCGCGATGCCCTCTCCCCGCTCGAACTCGCCTATTTCTTCGACGCCGTCGAGACCGGCGAGCGCATCGCCTTCCGCCATCGCGGCGCCGACGCCCCGGTGGCGACGCTTGCCGCCGATGATCTGGTCGAGACGCGCGCCGGTGCGCCGCTGCTCAGCCTCGTGCGCGCTCAGGAGACCGAGCTGCCGTCGGCCGCACGCATCTCCTACAGTGCGCTCGAAAGCGACTATCGCCAGGCCGTTGCGGCCTCGCGCCGTCTCGTCGGCGCGAGCGGACGCCTTGCGATCGCCGAGCTCGCCGTCGCCATGGACGGCGAGCAGGCCGCAAGCGTTGCCGACACCTGGCTGTTCGAGGCGTGGGCCGCGCGCGAGCGGGTGGCGTTCACGCTGCCGCCGAGCAGGCTCGCGCTCGAGCCGTCGGACCTCGTCACGCTGCACCATGCCGGCGCCCAGCGCCTCCTGCGTCTGACGGGCATCGGCGACCGCATCGCGCGCGAGATCGAGGCCCGCGGCATTGACCCCTCCGTCTATGGCGGCAGCGTCGCCGTCGCGCGCATTCCGGATCCAGGCGAGGACGTGCCGGCGGGCCCTGCGGTCGGCGTCTTCCTCGACTTGCCCCTGCTCACCGGCAGCGAGGCCCCCGAGGCCGGCTATATCGCCGCCGCTCGCTCCCCTTGGCCTGGCGGCGTCGCGTTCTACCGCTCCCTCGAGACCTCGGGCTTCACGCTTGCGGTGACGGCCGGACGCCCCGCCATTCTCGGGCGAACGCTGGATCCGCTGCCGCCGGGTCCCGAGGGCCGTCTCGATCATGCGACCCGCCTGCGCGTCAAGCTCGACCTCGGAGAAATCTATGCGACGACGCGCACGGCGCTTCTCGCCGGCGCCAACGCTGCCGCGATTGAAGCTCCGTCCGGCGATTGGGAAGTCCTGCAGTTCGAGCGAGCGACGCTCCTCGCCCCCGCCACCTATGAGCTCGCCATCCTCCTGCGCGGCCAGGCCGGCACCGAGCGCGCCATGCTGGCGACGGTGCCGCCGGGCGCGCGCTTCGTGCTGCTTGACGCCGCGCTGACGCCGGTCCCGCTCACCCGCGACGAGATCGGCCTGCCGTTCAACTGGCGGTTCGGACCCGCCGGACGAGATCCGTCGCATCCCGACTTCACGGCCGCCGCCCACGCCTTCGCCGGCGCCGGTCTGAGGCCCCTGAGCCCCGTCCACGTGCGCGGCGCCCGCAGCGGCGGCGACCTCTCCATCTCCTGGATTCGTCGCACGCGGCTCGGCGGTGACAGTTGGCTCGCCGCCGAGGTGCCGCTTGCCGAGGACAGCGAGCGCTATGAGGTCGACATCCTGTCCGGCGCGACGGTCGTGCGCACGCTCGCTGCCACGACGCCGTCCGTCATCTACACCGCCGCCGACCAGATTGCCGACTTCGGAGCGCTGCCAGCCTCGGTCAGCGTCCGCGTCTATCAGCTCTCCGCCTTTCTCGGTCGCGGCAGCCCGCGCGATGCCGTGGTGTGAGGGCCCCTTCCAAAGGCAGATGACCCATGCAGCAACCGCCCTGGATGACCGTGGCCTGGGCCGAACTCGGCGTCGCCGAACGGACCGGCGCGGCGACCAACCCGCGCATCGCCGCCTATTTCCGCGCCGTCGGGCATCCCGAGGTCGCCGACGATGAGACCGCCTGGTGTGCCGCCTTCGTCGGCGCCTGCCTCGAATCCGCCGGCCTCAAGTGTACGCGGTCCCTCTCCGCCCGCTCCTATCTCGACTGGGGCGTCGGCATGACGGAGCTGCAACCCGGCGCCGTGATCGTCCTCGAGCGCGGCTCCGATCCCGCGCTCGGCCACGTTGGCTTCCTCGTCGGTGAGACGCCGCAGTCGGTCATCCTGCTCGGCGGCAACCAGTCGAACGCGGTGACGGTCCAAGCCTTCGACCGGGCCCGTGTGATCGGCTGCCGTTTGCCGGATGCCTCGGCTGCTGGCGCCGCCACCCCCGAGGTGCTCCCCCAGGCGGAACCCGCCGACGGATTTGAGCGCGCGCTTGCCCACGTCCTGGAATTTGAGGGTGGCTGGTCCGATGATCCGTTCGATCCCGGCGGTCCGACCAACAAGGGCATCACGCTCGCCACGTTCGCCCGCGAGCGCGGCCTCGAGGTCACGGCGGAGACCATCTCGCAAATCAAGGCCGAGCTGGCGGACATCAGCGATGGCGAGGTTCGCCGCATCTACCGCGAGCGCTACTGGACGCCCGCCTGCTGCCCTCTGCTGCCCTCCCCGCTCGCCTTTTTCCATTTCGACGCCGCCGTGAACCAGGGTGTCGCGGGGGCTGCCCGCATGCTGCAGGAAGCGCTGCGCGTCGAAATCGACGGCGAGATCGGCCCCATCACCCTGGCGGCCGCCCGCGCCGCCGAACCGGCCCTCGCCCTTGCCGCCTACGCCGAGATCCGGCGCCGCCATTACCGCAGCCTGGGCCATTTCTGGCGATTCGGCCGCGGTTGGCTGCGCCGCGTCGACCGTGCCCTCGAGCGCGCCCGCGCCCTCGTCGGGCCAGGTCCCGGGTCCCCCCGTCACCCTTCGTCCTCCCAGGAGAAACCAGCCATGACACCCGCCGACACGCATAAGCAGGCCCCCTCGCCCGAGCCGCGCCCCGGAAAATGGTGGGGCGAGAGCCTGACCATCTGGGGCGCCTTGCTCACCGCCGTCGCAACCGTCGCCCCGGCCGTCTTTGCCGCCTTTGGCATCGACATGCCGGCTGAACTCGTCCAGCATCTGGGCCGCGACTTGACGACCGTCATTCAGGCCATCGCCGGGCTTGCCGGAACCATCATGACAGTTCTCGGGCGCATCCGCGCGGCCGAGCCCATCGGGCGTCGCACGGTCAGCATCCGCCTATGAGCCCGTTCGGCCCGCCGTCGCGGTTCATGGCCGGTTCAGGCCGCCGCCGGCAGACTCCGGCGCGAGGGACCGATGCCATGTTCGCCCGTGCAACCGCCAGCCTTAGTCTCCTGCTTGTCCTCCTCCCGCCCGCCGTCCCGCCCGGCGCGCTGGCGGAAGACCGAGCCGAAGACGGATGTATCGCCGACTGGTCGGACGCCGCGCCCATCGTCGCCCGCGAGCGCCTGCTGCCGACCCCCGCAGTGCAGGCGCTTTCGCGGCGCCTCCATTCCGGCGACGTCGTCCGCCTCACGCTCTGCCGGCGAGGCGACGGCTACGTCTACCGGCTGGTGCTGCGCGACGACCGGGGACGCCTGTCCAACCGGGTCATCGATGCCCGAAGCGACTGACCGGCGGCTTGCGCCCTCACCGTATCGCGCCATCCCGCGTTCGGCCCTTACCGCCGCCGAAAAGCCTTCGCGCCGACACTATGACGCCGGCCGCTTTGCCACTATATCTTGGCCGCCCCGCGTATAGGACAGGAAGCGAAGGAGCAAGCCCGTGCGCGTACTGGTTGTCGAGGACGATCCCGATCTCAATCGTCAGCTGGTCGCCGCCCTGACCGACGCTGGCTATGCCGTCGACAAGGCCATGGACGGGGAAGAAGGCTATTTCCTCGGTGAGACCGAGCCCTACGATGTCGTCGTGCTCGACATCGGCCTGCCGAAGATGGACGGCATCAGCGTCCTCGAGCAATGGCGCCGCGCCAACCGCAACATGCACGTCATCATCCTGACCGCGCGCGATCGCTGGAGCGACAAGGTGGCGGGCATGGATGCCGGTGCCGACGACTACGTCGCCAAGCCCTTCCACATGGAAGAGCTCCTGGCCCGCATTCGCGCCCAGGTGCGGCGCGCCACCGGCCATGCCAAATCCGAGATCGAATGCGGACCTTTGCGCCTCGACACCAAGACCGCCCGTCTCACCGTCGACGGCCAGCCGGTCAAACTGACCTCGCACGAATACCGGCTCATCGCGTACCTGTTGCATCACCACGGGCGCGTCGTCTCGCGAACGGAGCTCGTCGAGCATCTCTATGAGCAGGACTTCGACCGTGACAGCAATACCATCGAGGTCTTCATCGGCCGCCTGCGCAAGAAAATTCCACCCGACATGATCAAGACGGTCCGCGGCCTCGGCTACCGCCTGTCGATGGACAGTGATGAAACTTAACTCGCTGGCGTTCCGGCTATTCGCGACGGCAGCGGTGTGGACGCTGCTGGCGCTGCCTCTGGCCGGCCTGATCATCGATCTGGCGCATCGCCGCGACATTCGCGCGAGCTTCGATGCGCGGCTGAGCCAGCTGCTCACCATCCTCATCGCCTTCAGCACCGAGCAGGGCGGGCCGGAACCCCGCTACCCCCGCAACGTCGGCGAGCCGCTCTTCGAACTCGCCCACTCGGGTTGGTACTGGCAGATCACGCCGCTCGAGCAGGCGCCGGGCAAGCGCATGATCTCGCCTTCGCTTGCGAGCGAGGAGTTGCTGATGCCCTCCACGCAGGGCGTCAAGCCGGATGCCTTCTCCATTCATTGGCTCGATGCGACCGGCCCCGTCGGCGAACCGCTGCGCATCGCCGAGACCGTCTTCAACGCCGGCGAGGACGAGAGCCCGCGCTTTTATTCCTACATCGTCGCCGGCAACCTGCAGTTCGCTGAAACCCGCATCGCCGAGTTCCGCTTTCCGCTTGCGGTATCCCTCGCCGTGGCCGGCCTCGGGCTCGTGCTCTCGACGCTGATGCAGGTGAACTTCGGACTCTTACCGCTGCGCGAGATCGAGAAGCGGCTCGCCGCCATCCGCTCAGGCGAAGCCCAGAAGCTCGAGGGCACCCCGCCGTCGGAGATCGAACCGCTGCAGGTCGAGCTCAACGCCCTGATCCAGTCGAACCAAGACATCATCGAAAGGGCGCGCACGCAGGTTGGCAATCTCGCGCACGCGCTCAAGACCCCGCTCGCCGTCATCACCAATGAGGTACGCGACGACAAGAGCCCGTCGGGCCGCAAGATCGCCGAGCAGGCGCAGATCATGCGTGATCAGGTGCATCATTACCTTGACCGCGCCCGCATGGCCGCTCGCGTCGGCGTCATCGGGCGCGTGACCGACGTCGGCGCCGCCGTTGACGGCATCGCGCGTGCCCTCGAGCGCATTCACCGTGACCGCCACGTTCGCATCGCGGTGGATTGCCCGGCCGACGCCCGCTTCCAGGGCGAGAAGCAGGACTTCGAGGAAATGCTCGGCAACCTGATGGACAACGCCTGCAAATGGTGTGCCGCCGAGGTCCGGGTCACGGTGACGGTGACCGCCGAGCCGTCGGCGGGACGCAGGCTCAAGATCGCCGTGGACGACGATGGCCCGGGCCTCACGGCGGAGCAGCGCGCCCAGGGCATCCAGCGCGGCCGACGCCTGGACGAGACCAAGCCCGGCTCCGGCCTCGGCCTCTCCATCGTCGCCGATCTCGCCCAATCCTATCGCGGCAAGTTCTCGCTCGAGGTCTCGCCCGCCGGCGGCCTCAGCGCCCGGCTCGATCTGCCCGCCGTCTGAGGCGGCGCCGCGCGCCGCCGGGCCCGGCCCGGGGGCGCCGCTGACGCCGAAGTTTCGCCCGAATCAGCCGACAAGAAGCAGTGTTCAATTGCTCCTGTGGAAAGGAGCGCCGCACCGGTTGCCTTGACCTTTCCGGTTCGGCATCTGCGGGCGCCTCGGCGAGATCACGGAAGGGAAATTGCGATCATGCGGACGGTGCGGATCGTGGCGGCGGCCACGCTGGTGGCATTTGCGGCGGGCTGCGGACCTGAGGCGTCGAAGCAGGACAGCGGTCTTGTGGTTGGCGCCGTCGCCGGCGGCCTCCTCGGCAACGCCGTCGGACGCGGCGGCGGACGGCCTGCGGCAACGATCGTCGGCGCCGTCCTCGGCGGCATCGTCGGCAGCGAGATCGGCCGCGCCATGGACAGGCAGGATCGCATCCTCGCGCAGCAGGCCGAGTTCGACGCCCTCGAGCGAGGCCGCTCCGGCGCTCCGATCCGCTGGCGCAACCCGGACAACGGCCGCTACGGCGAGGTGGTTCCACAAACGCCCTACCGCCGCGGCTCACTTGATTGCCGCGACTATACCCACACGATCTACATCGACGGTCGCCCGCAGGCGATGCGCGGTACGGCGTGCCGCAACCCGGACGGCACGTGGCAGAACGTGAGCTGACCTGAGCGGGCGGACGCCGCCTCCTCCCGTAAGGCTCGCCCGTCGCGACATATCGTGCGCCCGCAAAGGGCCGGCTTGTAACGTCAGCCCGCCGTGCTAAGTGAAGCCGCGTACCGCGGGATGCAAGAATGGCACTTTGGATCGGGCTTGCCATAGTGACGGCCGCCGTGCTGGTGGCGCTGGTCGGTCCGCTGTTGCGCCCCGGGCCCGCCCCTCGCCCGTCCGCCTCGCTCTCCGAAGCCGGCAGTCTCTATCGCGATCAGCTCCGCGAGCTCGACGGGGATCTCGCCCGCGGCGCCATCAGCGATGCGGACCACCAGGCGTCGCGCGCCGAGATAGCCCGCCGTCTGCTGGCGGCCGAAACGGACCGGGACCAGGTGACGTCGCCGGGCGCGATGCCCGCGACAGGCGCTTGGGCCATCGCGCTCGCGCTCATCTCGGCGCTGCCTCTGGCCGCCGTCGCGATCTACCTGCACGTCGGCGCGCCGGGTCTGCCCGCCCAGCCGCACGCCGCCCGCCTGCAATCCCCGATCGCACAAGCTCGCGTCGACGATCTGATCCGCGCGGTCGAGCTGCGGCTTCGCAACCATCCCGAGGATGGCCAGGGCTGGGACGTCATTGCGCCGGTCTATCTGAAGCAGGGCCGCTTCCGTGAGGCCGCGGACGCCTATGCGCGAGCCGCGCGGCTCCTCGGCGACACGCCGAAACGCCTATCGGGCTTCGCCGAGGCCACCGTTCTTGACAATGACGGCATCGTGACCGAGCCGGCGCGCCTGGCCTACGAGAAACTCGCCGCTCTGGAACCGTCCCGTCCCGAGCCCCGCTTCTGGCTGGCCGTGGCCATGGAGCAGGATGGCCGCCTCGATGCCGCGGTCGCCGCCTACGAAGCCCTTGTCCGAAGCGCGCCATCCGGCGCCCCGTGGCTCGCGCATGTGATCGAGCGCCGCGACGCCGCGCTGAAACGGCTGGGCGGCGCCGCCCCTGCGCCGCCGGCACGACCGGCACGGAGCACCCCGGAGCCTGAAAGCGGACCTTCCGCCGCAGACATCGCGGCCGCCGACAAGCTTTCGCCGGTGGAGCGCCGGCAAATGATCGACGCGATGGTCGAGGGCCTGGCCGATCGGCTGCGTCGGGATGGCCGCGACCTCTCCGGCTGGGAGCGCCTCATTCGCGCCTACTCGGTCATGGGCCGACGCGAGGAGGCCGCCGCCGCCCTCCGCGAGGCTCGTCGCAACATGGCGGCAGAGCCGGCGTCTCTCGCGAAGCTTGCCGAACTTGCGAAGTCCCTGGGGCTCGAGTCGTGATGACCGCTCGGAGCCTCGCATGACCCGCAAGCAGCGCCGCGCCACTGTCATCGCCGCCGGCCTTCTTGTCCTCTCGGCGGCCGTCGGCCTTGTGCTCTACGCCCTGAGCGGGACCATCACCTACTTCAAGACCCCGAGCGACATCGCCGCCAGCCCCATGCCGCCCGGACAGCGCTTTCGCCTCGGCGGCCTGGTCGCCGACGGCAGCGTCAAGCGCGGCACCGGCACCGAGGTCGAGTTCTCCGTCACCGACACCCTGCACGCCGTGCCGGTGGTCTATCGCGGCGTGCTTCCCGATCTTTTTCGCGAGGGCCAGGGGGTCGTCGCCGAAGGCCGTCTTGAGCCCGATGGACGCTTCCGCGCCGACACCGTCCTTGCCAAGCACGACGAGAATTACATGCCGCCCGAGGTCGCCAAGGCGCTGAAGGACAAAGGCGTCAAGCTCGGCCCCGGTGCCGAGCATCCGCGCTCGCCGGCAAACGCTTCGCAGGGCAGGTGAGGCGGCCCGATGATCATCGAACTCGGCCATTTCGCTCTCATCCTCGCGCTCCTCGTGGCGCTGATCCAGACTGTTCTTCCCGCCGCCGGTGCGTTGCGCCGCGACGTGCGCCTGATGCGCGTCGCCGAGCCTGCCGCGCTCACGCAGCTCGCCCTGATCCTCCTCGCCTTCCTCGCGCTCACCCACGCCTACGTCACCAGCGACTTCTCCGTCGCCAACGTCTGGCAGAACTCGCACTCGCTGAAGCCGCTCGTCTACCGGATCTCCGGCGTCTGGGGGAACCATGAGGGCTCGATGCTGCTCTGGGTCCTCATACTTGCAATCTTCGGGGCCGCCGTGGCGCTCGCCGGACGCAACCTCCCGCACGATCTGCGCGCGCTCGTCCTTGCTGTGCAGGCCTCCGTCGCCTTCGGCTTTCTCGCCTTCATCATCGCCACTTCGAACCCGTTCCTGCGCCTCGACCCTGCCCCCGCCGAGGGCCGCGGCCTCAACCCGATCCTGCAGGACCCGGCCCTCGCCTTCCATCCTCCGTTTCTCTATGTGGGCTACGTCGGCTTCTCGATCGCCTTCTCGTTCGCCGTCGCGGCGCTGATCTCGGGGCGGATCGACGCCGCCTGGGCGCGCTGGGTACGGCCGTGGACGCTCGCGGCCTGGATGTTTCTCACCATCGGCATCGCCATGGGCTCCTGGTGGGCCTACTACGAGCTCGGCTGGGGCGGCTGGTGGTTCTGGGACCCGGTTGAGAACGCCTCCTTCATGCCCTGGCTCGCAGGCACGGCGCTCCTTCATTCCGCCCTGGTGATGGAGAAGCGCGAGGCGCTCAAGGTCTGGACCATTCTGCTGGCGATCCTGACCTTTTCCCTGTCGCTGATGGGTGCGTTCCTCGTCCGCTCCGGCGTCCTCTCATCGGTTCATGCCTTTGCTGTCGACCCACAGCGCGGCGTCTTCATCCTGGCGCTGCTCGTCGTTTTCGTCGGCGGCTCGCTGACGCTCTTTTCCTTGCGTGCCGGGCAGTTGCGCCAGGGCGGCCTGTTCTCGCCGATCTCGCGCGAAGGCAGCCTGGTGCTCAACAACGTAATTCTTGCGACGGCCACCGGAACCGTCCTCGTCGGCACGCTCTATCCGTTGGCGCTCGAAGCCCTCACTGGTGAACGCATCTCGGTCGGCCCGCCCTATTTCAACCTGACCTTTGCCCCGCTCATGGTGCCGCTGCTCCTCGCCATGCCGTTGGGGCCGCTGCTCGCCTGGAAGCGCGGCGACCTCCACGCCGCCCTCGAACGGCTCGTCGCCGCCATTGCGCTCGCCGCGCTCGCCGCCGCGATCACCTTTGCTGTCTTCATCCGCGGCCCATGGGCAGCGCCGTTCGCCGTCGCGCTTGGCGTCTGGGTCATCGCCGGCGCGCTCTCCGACCTCGCTTGGCGCTCCAGGCTTGGATCGGTTCCGCCGCGCGAGGCGCTGCGCCGCTTCGTCAATCTGCCGCGCGCGGCGCACGGCGCGGCGCTCGCGCACGCCGGCGTCGGCGTCATGGTCCTCGGCATCGTCGGCGCCACCGCCTGGCAAAGTGAGGCGATCGTCGCGCTGAAGCCGGGCGAGACCGCCTCGATCGCCGGCTACTCGCTTGCCTTTCGCGGCACGGCCCCTGCCACCGGTCCCAACTATTCCGAGACGACGGCGACGCTCGATGTCTCGCGCGCCGGAACGCCCGTCGCCCGCCTCACCCCCGCCAAGCGCCTCTACGACCAGCCGCGCCAGCCGACCAGCGAGGCCGCAATCCATGTCTCATGGCGCGGCGATCTCTATGCCGTTCTCGGCGACGAGCTCAAGGACGGCGCATGGAGCATTCGGCTCTACTTCAATCCCCTGGTCCGTCTGATCTGGATCGGCGCCATTCTGATGTTCCTGGGCGGCGCCCTCTCCCTCTCCGATCGGCGGCTTCGGATCGGCGCGCCGGTTCGCCGGCCCCGCGCGGTGCCTGCCGAATGATCCGCCGTCCACATGCCTTTCGCCGGACCGCGCTTTGCGCGCTCGCAATGGGTGCGCTCGCGCTCTCTCCATTCGGCCATTCCGCAGCCGCCGTCGAACCCGACGAGATGCTGAAGGACCCGGCTCTCGAGCAACGCGCTCGCCGCATCTCCTCCGAGCTTCGCTGCCTCGTCTGTCAGAACCAGTCGATTGACGACTCGAGCGCACCCCTCGCGCGCGATCTCCGCCTGCTCGTCCGCGAGCGCCTGAGCCGGGGTGACAGCGACGAGGCCGTCTTGCGTTTCGTCGTCGAGCGGTACGGCACTTTCGTGCTGCTGCGCCCGCCTCTCTCTCCCGCCACCGTTCTGCTCTGGCTCGCGCCGCTTCTCCTCCTGGCCGGCGGCGGTCTGATCCTCTACCGGCACAGCCGCCGCCCTGCCGACGCGCCCGTCCCTGCCTCCGACCTGAGCCCGGACGAACAGCAACGCCTGGCCCGGCTGCTTGAGAAGCGCGACTGACCCGGCGCGCGACGACGCCGACCTCCAGCGTGGCGGCGATTGCTCGCGCGATCGCGAACCGGCGGCCCAACGCAGGCGGCAGGCCGCGACGCGCGAACGCGCAGCGCTCGGGACGGCCCTGCGACCTCTGGCGGCCAGGGCGCTTGCCTCGCATTCCGGCCCCCCCGGTCTGCCCGCTCACCGGGGGCGCAGCGCGCGCGACGGCGCAACCTCTCCCTGCTGCGCCGCCTCTTGCCGCAAGCGCGACAACAGCTCCTCCGTCGCCAGACCGAACACCGGCAGGCGGCTCGATCTCTCGTAGCCCTCGATGGCCGCCCTGAGAGCCGCGCCATAGGCGCCGTCGACCTTCTGCGTATAGAGCCCCCGCGCGGCAAGCCGTTCCTGCAGCTCACGCATCGGCGCGCCCGACGGCAGGATGAGCGCGCGCCGCATCGCTTCGATTGCCGGCGCAAACACGTGCGCATTGACCGCCGTGTTCGCGATGGTCTGCGCCCGGTGCCGCGCCACCACCTTGCCGTTTTCGGTCACGGCGCGCGACTGCACATACGTTCCGACGTTGATCGCCACCACGACTGGGCCGTCCTCCCCCTCGACGAAGAGCGGCGATCCCGACGAGGCGTCGCCCGTGTCGCAGGTATGCAGAACGATGGCATCCGGTTCGAGGAAATCGGGCGCGATTGCCGCCCACGCCGCCGCTTCGAAATCCCGCGCGACGACGCATCCCCGCCCGTATGCCGGTCGCCACTGCGCCCAGTCCCGGTGATAGGATATTTGAAACACCCGTCCCGCCCGCGACAGCTCCATGAGCGCGCCGATCGGCAGCGGCCGCACCGGCAGCGCGCCAGCCGGACAGCCCGCTCGCTGCAGTTTGATGATCGCCCAGTCGCTCGCCGCATCGATCGGCGGTCGCACGCTGAGCTTGAAGTCACCAGCGAGAATGTTCTGCGCCGCAGCCGCCGTCGACGCGCCCTTGATGCGCGAGAAGTCCTGCCGCCGGTCATAGGCCCTGGCGAATGTGAAGTCGCCGTATCTCACCGCCTGTGCGTTTCGGCCGCGCGCCAGGCAATGCGCCGCGGTCGCGATCATATTCTCGGCCACGCAAAACGCGGTGCACACCGTGCGCGCCTGATTGTTGAAAAGCAGACCGATCCGCTCCGCGATCCACTCGAGCCGCTCCGGCAGATTCAGACGCTCGTCGGCGCCGAAGACCGCAATCGGCTTTGCTGCGGCCTCGACCTGACCGGGCCGGCCCCGTGCGGCCGGGGCGGCCTCAAGCCGTGCCGCGGCGGCCCAGACCGTAGCGAGAAGGGCGACAAGAAAGGCCCGCACCGCGGTTCCGCGGCGCCCCCTGGCCCGGCCGTGCGAGACCCGGACTCTGCCGATGCCAATGCCCATTACCAAGATTTAATGCTGCCGAAAGGTGCTTGTAAGCCGATTATTACTATACCCCAACGCACCGCAGGCGAGCCGGGCGGAGGAGCCTCGCGACGCACCATCCGGCAAGGAGCCGCGCATCCGCACGCGGTGGCGCCACTGTTCGCCCGCTTGCTGCAAGAGGAGCCGAACCATCATGCGCAAGACAATTCCAGAACTTACGCGCCCTCGGGACCGCCGCAAGCGTGTCCTTGGGCTCATGGGCGCCGGCCTCATCGGCCTCTCGGCCCTTTCGCTTCACCCCGCACTCGCCCAGCGCGCCGATGCCCCGGCGATCGAAACCCCGCTCGGCCGCGCCCCGATGACGTTCGCCGACATCGTCGACAGGGTGAAGCCCTCGGTGGTGAGCATCCATGTCGCCGCCGGCTCCCCGCGCGGCCTTCCGCGCGGCGGCAACCGCGGCCCCGGCTTTCCGGACCTGCCCGACGACCACCCCTTCAACGAATTTTTCAGGAACCTGCCGAAGGAGTTCCGCAATCAGCCTCCGCAACCGCGCCAGTCGCTCGCCCAGGGCTCCGGTTTCGTCATCTCGCCCGACGGCTATGTGGTCACCAACAACCATGTCGTCGACGGCGCAACGCGCATCCAGGTGAGCTTCGACGAGCACAACAAGTACGAGGCCGAACTCGTCGGCGCCGACCCTCGCACGGACATCGCGCTCCTGAAGATCAAGAGCGACAAGACATTTCCGTATGTGCGCTTTGCGCAAAAGCCGGCGCGCGTCGGCGATTGGGTGCTCGCGGTTGGCAATCCGTTCGGGCTCGGCGGGACGGTGACCGCCGGCATCGTCTCGGCGCTCGGCCGCGACATCGGCTCCGGCCCTTACGACTTCATCCAGATCGACGCGGCGGTCAATCGCGGCAACTCGGGCGGTCCGACATTCAACCTTGACGGCGAGGTGGTCGGCGTGAACACCGCCATCTACAGCCCCTCGGGCGGCAACGTCGGCATTGCCTTCGCCGTGCCGGCCAAGACGGCAAGCGAGGTGATCGAACAGCTGCGCACCAACAAGACCGTGAGCCGCGGCTGGCTCGGCGTTAAGATCGAGAACGTCGACGAGGACAAGGCGAGCAGCCTCGGCATGAAGGAGGCCAAGGGCGCCCTGATCAACGAGATCACGCCCAATGGCCCGGCCGTCGATTCGGGCCTCAAGGCCGGTGACGTCATCGTCGCGGTCAACGGCGTAAAGATCGAGAACAGCCGCGATCTCGCGCGCAAGATTGCCGAGATCCGTCCCGGCACGACGGTGCGCATCGACGTGATCCGCTACGGCAAGGCGGAGACCTTCAATGTGAAGCTCGGCACGTTCCCGACCACTCAGGAGATCGCCCGCGCGCCCGACCCGGAAAAGCCCGCCTCGGCGACCGTCGACCTGCTCGGCCTGTCGCTGGCTCAACCTGGCCCCACCAGGACCGGCGGCCCGCGCGAGGGCGTCCAGATCGCGGATGTCGATGGCAGCTCGGACGCGGCGGCGAAGGGCATCAGGGCCGGCGACGTCATTCTCGACGTCCAGGGTCAGAAGGTTTCGACCCCCGCCGAGGTGGAGGCAGCCGTGAAATCGGTCCAGGCGAGCGGCCGGCCGGCGGTGCTCCTGCGCATCAAGACGGGCGACGCGATCCGTTTCGTCGCGGTCCAGCTCAAGAAGGGCTGACCTCGTCTGGCGACCGCCTCGCGGCGCGCCCGGCCCAGTCGGGCGCGCCGTCGCTCATTCCCCCGCCCGAGGCTCGCCCAGACACCCCGCGCCGGAGCCCCACCGGACGCCCTTGCAGTTATCCGCCGCCGCACATTATCAAGGCTCTCTCCAGCAGGCCCGACGGAACTCGCCCGCCGCCGCACAGGAGCAGGATCATGCGGGTACTCGTCATCGAGGACGATCGCGATACCGCCCAGTTTCTCGCCAAGGGTCTGCGCGAAAGCGGGCATACCGTCGAGACGGCCGGGGATGGCGAGGCCGGCCTTGCCGCCGCCCGCTCCGCCGCCTTCGATGTCCTCGTCATCGACCGCATGCTGCCCGCCCGCGACGGCCTGTCGATCATCCAGGCGCTGCGTCGGGAAGGCAACAGGACGCCGGCGCTCATTCTGTCCGCGCTCGGCGAGGTCGATGACCGCGTCAAGGGTCTCAAGGCCGGCGGCGACGACTATCTGACGAAGCCCTTCGCCCTCGCCGAGCTGCTCGCGCGGATCGAGGCCCTCGCGCGCCGCGCCTCGCCGGAGGAAGCCGCCACCCGTTACGTCGTCGGCGATCTTGTCCTCGATCGCCTCACGCACAAGGTCACGCGTGGCGGCGAACCCATCACACTGCAACCGCGCGAGTTCCGTCTTCTGGAATATCTGATGCGCAACGCCGGCCAGGTCGTCACGCGCACCATGCTGCTCGAAAACGTCTGGGACTACCACTTCGACCCGCAGACCAACGTCATCGACGTGCACATCTCACGGCTGCGCACCAAAATCGACAAGGCGTTCGATCGTCCGCTCCTGCACACCGTGCGCGGCGCCGGCTACATGATCCGCGATGGCGCGCCCTAGTCCCTTTCGCTCGTCGGTTTTCCAACTGACGCTCGCGGCGACGGCTATTGCCGCCCTCGTCGCGGCCTTCGCCGTGCGCTGGATTGCGGCGAGCGCCAATGCCACGCTGACCGCGCACGTCGAGGAAGCGATCGAGATCGACGTCGCAACCTTGCGCGCGACGTACGCCCAAGGCGGCATGGGTCCGCTCGCGGAGGCGGTCGCGCAGAAGATCCGCTGGGGCAGCCAGGGCCTCTACCTCCTCATCGAGAACGATGGCCGGCTTCGCGCCGGAAACGTCGCCCACTGGCCGGCCGAGTGGAAGGGCGAGCGGCGCTCCGGCACCTTCACGTACGTCTCCCTTGAAGCCCCGCAGGCGAGGGCCCGCCGGGCTGCCGGCGTCGGCGTGCTGCTCGATGGCGGCGCAAAGCTCCTCGTCGCCCAGGACATCGAGCACCACCATGCTTTGCTTGCGACGCTGCGCACCCATTCCGCGGTCGCCCTTGCCGCTATCGTGCTGCTCGGCGTCGTCGGCGGCTACCTCGTCTCGCGCCAGATTCTCCGGCGCATCGACGCGATGAGCGACGCCAGCCGCAAGGTCATGGTCGGCCATCACTCGGGCCGGCTCCCGGTCGCCGGGACCGACGACGAGCTCGACCGCCTCGCCCGTCAGCTCAACGCCATGCTCGACCGGATCGAACAGCTCATGTCCGGCCTGCGGGAGGTCTCCGACAACATTGCCCACGACCTCAAGACGCCGCTCAACCGCTTGCGCAATGCCGCCGAAGCGGCTCTTGCCGATCCCCGCGGCCCCGAAGCATGGCGTGCCGGCCTCGAGCGCACGCTCACGGAAGCCGACGATCTCATCAAGACGTTCAACGCCCTCCTCCTGATCGCCCGGCTCGAGTCCGGTTCGATCGAGGAGAGCTTCGAGCCCGTCGACCTCGCCGAGCTGTGCCGCAGCGTCGTCGAACTCTACGAGCCGCACGCCGAGGAGCACGGATTAAAGCTCCAATTCTCCGGAGACGACCGGGTGCCGGCCACGGCAAACCGGCACCTCGTCAGCCAGGCCGTGGCAAACCTCATCGACAATGCGATCAAGTACGGGCAGCCCGATGCAGCACATGCCTCACCCTGCGCTCGGATCGTGATCGGCGTCGCGGCACGCGGCGCGGAAGCCATTATCCATGTCGCCGACAGCGGGCCGGGCATTCCGGCCGCAGATCGCGCTCGTGCCCTGCAGCGTTTCACCCGCCTCGACTCGAGCCGCTCGCGTCCCGGCACCGGCCTCGGCCTGAGCCTTGTTGCCGCCGTTGCGCAGGTTCACGGCGGACGGGTTGCGCTCGAGGACAACAAGCCCGGTCTCAGGGTCGTCGTCTCGCTGCCTCTCGCACCCCGCCCCGGGACTGTGGCAGAAGGACGGGAGCGATCGCGATCCAAAGCCGTCGAGGCGTGAAATGACCGAGTGCAGAAGCGGCGGCTGCCGCCTCGCCGATCTCATCCGCGAGGCCCCCATTCCCTTCGATCCCGCAAGCGCCGACGACCGGCTCGGCGAGCTTCGCACCGAGGCGCGCGCAAGCCTGCCTGAAGCCGGCGATCTCCTTGATGAGCCGCGCGTCCGCGCCTTGCTTCAAGGCATTCTCGGCTGCTCCCCATACCTGACAGGGCTCGTCAGACGCGATCCGGCGCGCCTTCTCCGGCTTCTTGCCGCGCCTCCCCAGCCGACGCTCGCGCCCCAGATCCGATCGCTCGAGGCGGCGATCGCCGATGCCGCCTCCGGTGAGGCGGCGATGCAGCAGCTCCGCAGATTCAAGAGCGAGGTCGCTCTTCTCGTCGCGCTTTGCGACCTCGGCGGCGTCTGGCCGGTCCACGACGTCACCGCCGCCCTCACCGCGGCCGCCGACGCGGCGACTGGCGCCTGCGTGCGCTTCCTGTTCCGCCAGGCTGCGGCGCGCGGCGACGTGGCGCCCGTCGACCCTGAGCGACCCGAGGCCGCAACCGGCTACATCGTCATCGCCATGGGCAAGCACGGGGCTCGCGAGCTCAACTACTCGAGCGACATTGACCTCATCGTGTTCTACGAACCGGGCGTGGCGCGCCTGCGTCAGGGGCTCGAGCCGCTCGCCTTCTTCGTTCGTCAGACCCGCGAGCTCGTCAAGCTGCTGCAGGAGCGCACGGCGGACGGCTACGTCTTTCGCACCGACCTGCGCCTGAGGCCGGACCCGGGCTCGACTCAGGTGGCCATCTCCACGCCCGCCGCCCTCAACTACTACGAAAGCTTCGGCCAGAACTGGGAGCGGGCCGCTCTCATCAAGGCCCGCCCGATTGCCGGCGACCTCGCCGCGGGCGAGGCCTTCCTCAAGGACCTCACACCCTTCATCTGGCGCAAGTACCTCGATTTCGCGGCCATTGCCGACATCCACGCCATGAAGCGCCAGATCCACGCGTTCCGCGGCTTCGGCGACATCGGCGTGGCGGGCCATAACATCAAGCTCGGCCGCGGCGGCATCCGGGAGATCGAGTTTTTCGTGCAGACGCAGCAGCTGATCGCAGGCGGGCGCCAGCCCGACCTGCGCACACCGGCGACGGTCGATGCGCTGCGCCGGCTGGCGGCCCGCGGCTGGATCACGAACGCCGTTGCCGACGAGCTCTCACAATCCTATGCCGTCCTGCGCCGCATCGAGCACCGCCTGCAGATGATCGCCGATGAGCAGACCCAGACCCTTCCGGCATCGCCGGAGGAACTGCGGCGCCTCGCGATGTTCTCGGGGTTCGCGACGTCCGACGAATTCGCAGCCGCGCTCGTGCCGCACATGCAGCGCGTTCAGCGGCACTACGCGGCGCTTTTCGAGAACGTGCCGGAGCTGACGCGCAGCGGCACCAACATGGTCTTCGCCGGCGAGGCGGACGATCCGGCGACGATCGAGGCGCTCTCGCGCATGGGCTACCGGCGCCCGTCCGACGTCATCGCCGTCGTGCGCGGCTGGCATCATGGGCGCTATCCGGCGATCCGTTCCGCCCGCGCCCGCGAGCTTCTGACGGAGGTGCAGCCGCTTCTCATCGAGGCCCTCTCTGAGACCGCCGATCCCGATCTCGCCTTCGTCGGCTTCGACCGCTTCCTCTCGGAGCTGCCCTCGGGCGTGCAGCTCTTCTCCCTTCTCAAGGCCAACCCGAGCCTTCTGCGCCTCGTCGCGGACATCATGGGCTCGGCGCCGCGCCTCGCAAAGACCTTGAGCCGCCGTCGCAACCTTCTCGATGCCGTCCTCGATCCCGGGTTCTTCGGCCGGCTGCCGGACCGGGCCGCGCTCGCCGCGCTGGCAGCCGCCGAAATCGAAGCGACGGCGGACTTCCAGGACGCCCTCGATCGCGCCCGCGTCATCGGCAGTGAGCAACGATTTCTCACCGGTGTCCGGGTTCTGTCCGGCACCATCGGCGCGAGTCAGGCGGGAACCAGCTATTCCGACATCGCCGAATGCCTCATCCAGTCGCTCCAGACGCGTGTGGCAGCGGACATGCGCGCCGCCCACGGCGAGGTCGCCGGCGGCGCCGCCGCCGTGGTCGCCATGGGCAAGCTCGGCGGCCGCGAGATGACGGCGGCCTCGGACCTCGACCTCATCCTGATCTACGACTTCGACCCCGCGGTCCAGCAGTCGACCGGACCGCGCCCGCTACCGCCCATTCAGTACTACAACCGGCTCACCCAGCGCCTGATCAGCGCCCTGACCGTGCCGACCGCCCAGGGCTCGCTCTACGAGGTCGACATGCGCCTGCGCCCTTCGGGCCAGAAAGGACCGGTTGCGACCCAGCTGTCGAGCTTCGCCGAATACCAGTCCACCCAGGCCTGGACCTGGGAGCACCTGGCCCTGACCCGGGCGCGGGTGGTGAGCGGCCCGGAGCAGTTGCGCCAGCGCATTGAGTCGACCATCCATCGCACCCTCACCCGGCCGCGCGACCGCGCACAAGTCGCCAAAGACGTCCGCGAAATGCGGGCGCTCATCGAGAAGGAGAAGGGGACGACCGATATCTGGGATCTGAAACAGGTCCGGGGCGGTCTGGTCGACATCGAATTTATGGCTCAGTTTCTACAGCTTGTATCGGCCGCCACGCGTCCAGACGTGCTCGATCAATCGACCATCGGCGCGCTGACCCGCCTCGCGGCCGCGGGCTGCCTTTCCGAGCCGCATGCCTCCGTTCTGATCCCGGCGGCGCGGCAGATCAACGCGCTCACGCAGATTCTGAGGCTGTGCCTCGAAGGCCCCTTCGAGCCTGAGAAAGCCCCCGACGGCCTCAAAGCGCTCTTGGCGCGCGCCGCCGAGGCGCCCGACTTCGCGCACCTTGAGGCCGCCTTGCGCCAGACCCTTGCCGATGTCGCCGGTCTGTTTGACGAGATCGTCGTCTGAGGCCCAACGCCCGCGACGGATCGAAGGCGCCACCGCCGTTTGTGGTCCATCGAACGGAAAGGACCGGCCGGCTGATGCCGGGTCCTGTCGATGGAGCCCCAGATGAAGACGAGAACAGTAATCATTTCGGCCGCGATCATCGCACTGCTCGGTGCCGGCGCGGCGGTCTACGCCCAGGGTCACCGACACCATCGCCATGGTCCGGGCCCGATGGAAGGTCCTTTTGGCGAGCACGGGATGGACCGGCATGGCGGCTTCGGGGGCTTCCACGGCCGCTTCGGTCGCAGCCTCACCAAGGATGACTACGACGCCCGCGCCCGCGAGCGTTTCGCCCGCCTCGACAAGAATGGCGATGGCGTCCTCGATGCCGCCGAGATCGAGGCCGAGATGACGTCGCGGCGAGAAGGCTGGCGCCGGATGCGCGGCTCCGACGGACCGCAACCCGCTAACCGCCTGATCCACCTCTTCGACGACAACAAGGACGGCAAGGTCAGCAAGGAGGAGCACGCCGCCGGCGTCCGTCGCCTGTTCGCCGAACTCGACCTCGACAACGACGGCCGCATCACCGACGCCGATCTCCCGCCCGTCATGCGCGGCCGCAATGTCATCGCACGTCTCGGGGAGAGCACGGACGCTGCCCCCGGCACGGGGCGCCGCATGGGCGGCGGCAGAGGCCTGCCGATGCTCGCCCTCCTCCGCGGCGCCGACCAGAACAAGGATGGCGCCGTGACGCTTGAGGAGGCGCTGGCCGTCGGTGCGCAGCGCTTTGCCCGCCTCGACCGCAATAGCGACGGCGCCATCGATCGCGCTGACTTCGATGCGCTCCGCAAGGAGATGACCGACTACCGAATGAAGCGCTTCATCCATCACTATGGCGGCGACAAGGATGGCCGCGTCACCCGCGACCAGTTCATGGCCAAGTGGCAGGAACGCTTCGCGCGCCTGGACCGCGACAACGACGGCACGCTGTCGGCTGGCGAACTCCCCTGGCGCGGTCGCGGTCATGGCGGACCGTGGGGCCATGGCCGTCACATGGGACCGGACGGCGGCGGTGAGCCCGGCGGCCCGCGTCGTGGCGAGCCGCAACGTCAGTAATCCGGGGCGCAACCTTGCGTGAGGGTTGACCTCGCGGCCGCCGGTGGTCGACAAGACGATTACCGGCGGCTGGCTGTATCGGCTGGCTTCCGAGCCGTTCCGCCAGGCCGGGCAGGTGATGGAAGGACTGACCGAGCGATGGCGAGGGTGCCGCAAACGCCGCAGCGGCCCGATCAGCAGGTTGCCGGGCCGGCCGAGGATGCGGCTCTGCTCCGGCGTATGGCCGCGGGCGATGAGGCGGCGTTTCGCAGCGTCGTCGATCGCAATCTGCCGCATCTGCTCGCAATCGCCCGTCGCATGCTGCGCGACGACGCCGAAGCCGAGGACGTCGCGCAGGACGCCTTGCTCCGGCTTTGGCGCAACGCGGCAAGCCTCGAACTCGGGGCGGGCGGCCTCAGGCCCTGGCTGCGTCGCGTTGCGACCAACCTGTGCATCGACCGCGTCCGCGCCGCCCGGCGGACCGCCCTCGTCGAGGAAGTGCCCGAACAGACGGAACCAGCCAGCCAGATTCGTTCCATAGGCGAAGCGGAGCTGTCGCAGCGGGTGGACGTTGCCCTGAAGGCACTGCCGGACCGCCAGCGGGCTGCCCTGACGCTGTTTCACTTCGAGGGGCTCAGCCAGTTGGAGGTGGCGGCCGCACTCGGTATTTCTGACGAAGCGGTGGAATCGCTGCTCGCCAGAGCCCGGCGCACTCTCAAGACAGCACTCAAGGACGAATGGCAGGCTCTGCTGCCCGACGCGGAGGACCCGACATGACGGCAGCCGTCACAACCGGAGACAAGGCTCAGCGCCTTGCTTGCAACTCATGACCCGACACCCGACGCCTCTGGAGCGCTTTCGCAACCGCCTCGATGCCTTCGGTGCCGATCTCGACCGCTGGCCCGACGCCGACCGGCGCGAAGCTGCCGACCTCATCGCGCGCGAGCCGGCCGCCCGCGCTCTTCACCGCGAGGCCCGCGCGCTCGACCGCGCGCTGGCCGCAGCGCCGCTCGTGCCGCCATCCGAGCACGCCCGGATTGCCGGCGCCATCATGGCCGCGCTCAGCCGTCCGACTCCGGCGGCGCAACCCGAGCCGGTCTCGGCGAGGATCATTCCATTGCCCCCTCGTCACCGCGTCGAGCCCCACCGGTCCGGCGCGTCTTCGCCCCCGCGCCGCCAGCTGTGGCAGGTCGCCGCCTCGCTCGCCGCATCGCTCGTGATGGGCGTGCTCATCGGCCTCGTCGACGTGGCCGAGCAACCGCTGCGCGGTCTTCTGGAGACGGCAGGAATCGAGAGCGAGATCTCCCAGCTCATGGCCACGCTGAGCGGCGACAGCCTCACGCCGCCCCTCGACGAGGACCAGCTATGACCGCCGGGACTGAGCCGCAAAGCGTCAGGGCCAAGGCGCCCCGCTGGATGAAGGTCCTCCTCGTCGTCTCATTGGCCGTCAACCTGGCCGTGGCGGGCGCGGTTGGCACCGCGATCTGGCGCTTCCGCCATGGTGGCCCGCTCGCCACGGCCTATGCCGTATCCGGCCCCGGCAATCTGATCGCCTTTGCTGCCTCGCTGCCTCATGGGCGCCGCCAGGAAATCTGGCAGCGGACCACGGATGAGCGCCGCCTGCTGCGCGCGTTGCGCGCCGAGCTTCGCGCCGCACGTCTGGACGTCCAGACATCCCTGACCGCCGATCCCTTCGACGTCGCGCGTTTCGCCGCCGCCCAGGCCCGCCTGCACGAGACCGAGAGCCGTGCCCGCGCGGAGGCGCAGAAGCTGGTCCTTGCCATCGTCAAGATGCTCGACAGCACCGAGCGCGCAGCGCTGGCGCGCTGGCAGGCAACCGAGGGCCCGCGCGGCCGGGGTCCGTGGCGCGCCTGGCGTCGCCCGCCGCCCGCGGATGCCGGTGTCCCCCCCGAGCCTCCACCCGCCCCGGTCGAAAAGTGAGAGCCGCCTCAGACGTGCGGCTCGGCCCTGCCTGACGCGCGGACACGATCCCCCGCCTCGCGCGTGACGGCGTCCCCGGCGGCGCCGCTTGCCGCCGCAAGCCGCAGCGTCAGCGCGAGCGTCGATTCGATGGCGCCGAGCAGGACGATGCCGCTCTCCCGGATATGTCCGGCGTAGGAATGATACCGGTCCGACCCGAGCGGCCCGTGCAGCTCCTGCTGCATGATGTCGGAAAAGCCGATGATGGCATTGAGCGGCGTGCGCAGGTCATGCTGCATCGACGACATCAGCCCGCAGAGCTCGCGATCACGGGGCATCGCATTGCACCCCGTCGGCGCGCTGCCGCCGGGCTCGATGCCGCCCCGCTCTGGATCGCCATCCGGGGGGAACTGATCCTTCGCTGTCACTCGGTCCGCAGGCGAAGCATCGAGAACGAGAACGAGCGAGGCGAGGACACTCGCGACCGCCAACGTGGCGATGGTTGCCGCCGGACCCGCCAGGGCCGCTTGAACCGGCCCCGCCGGGACTGGGATGCCCCATGCCGCCAGCAGTACCGCGACCAGCAGGCAGGCGATGACGAGATTGGCGATGGCCGCCGCCCGCCGCAACTTGGCGCCGCCAGGCGCAAGCCTGCGTTTCGCAGCCTCGAGTGTGGGAGTGAGCCTCGCGGTGGCCGCACGTGGCGCGCGCGATCCCGCGCGAAAAGGCAGCGCCATTCCGTTCTCCCGAAAAACCGGCTAGTCAGCGATGTGGTGGGGCGGATTCGGCGCGAGACGCCTCGCCGAATCATGTCAACACTATGATGCTCGTCGAATCGATTTGTCGAGGCGAACAAACGGTGACGCCCGAGGCTTCCCGCCTCCTGTGTCAATCCAGCATCCGCGTGACGATCTCGAAAACGTCGCGGGACAGCGGCTTTGCGGCCTTGATGTGCTCAAGCGTCTCGCCGGCGAGCTTCCTGCGGCCCGCTTCGAGCGTCTTCCAGCTGCGGAACGAGGTGAGCAGCCGCGCCGCGAGTTGCGGATTGAAGCGGTCGATCCGCAGAATGCAATCGGCCACGAGCGCATAGCCTTTACCGTCGGGCCGGTTGAAATGCAGCGCGTTTGCCGCGAACGCGCCGATCAGGCTGCGCGCCTTGTTCGGGTTCTCGAGACGCATCAGGGGATGGCGCAGCAACTGCCTGACCCGCGTCAGCGTGTCTGGCAGCGATGAGCCCGCCTGGTAAGCGAACCAGGTGTCGATCACGAGATGGTCGTGCTGCCACTTCCGATAGAACGTCTCGAAAGCCTCGGCTCTGACCGGCCCCTTGACATCGGCAAGCACCATGAGGCCAGCACTCTCATCGGTCAGGTTCCGGGCCCCTTCGAAATGTCGTCTGGCGCGCTCGATGTCGGCTTCGCCGGCGCGAGCCGCGAGCAGCCCCAGCGTCACGTTCCTGAGCGACCGCTTGCCCATCTGCGCCGGGGTCGGCGCGTAGGGCTCACGGATGGCGTTATCGTTGTAGATCGCCTCGAGCAGTCCGCCGAGCTTGCGGGCGATCCGCCGGCGCAGCCCTTCGCGAACCTGATGGATGAGCGCCGGATCAATGTTTTCGCCAATGACGCGCGCCACCTCCGTCTCGCTCGGCAGCGCCAGCACCTGCGCCCGGAAGGCCGGCTCCAGCCGCTCGTTCTCGACGATCGCCCCGAGCGCGGCGATGAAGCCCGAGGCATCGGGCGCCTTGGCCCCTGTCGCCTTGGCCGTCACGCCGCCCACGAGCACACGGGTTGCGAAGTCCTGCGCCGCCTGCCAGCGGTTGAATTCGTCCCGGTCGTGCGTCATCAGGTAGGCGAGGTCGTCATCGGACAGATCGATCGTCAGGTTGACCGGCGCCGAGAAAGACCTGAGGAGCGAGGGCACCGGCTTCGACGGAATGCCGACGAAGCGGAACGTCTCCTTGCGCTTGCGGATCTCAAGCACCCCGTGCCGGACGGTCGTGCCGCTTGCAAGTTCGAGCGGCAGATCGTTGCCGTTGCCGCCGAGGAGCCCAAGCTTCAGCGGAATGTGCAACGGCTTTTTTCTCGGCTGGCCCGGCGTCGGTCGCAGCACCTGCTCGACGGTGAGGTCGGCCGTCCGATGGCGCGCATCATACTTGAGCCTGCAAGCGAGCGTCGGCGTTCCCGCCTGTCCGTACCAGACCATGAACTGCGACAGGTCGCGCCCGCTTACGTCCTCGAAGCAGCGCACGAAATCCTCGACCGTCGCCGCCTCCCCGTCATGCCTCTCGAAGTAGAGGTCCATGCCTCTGCGAAAGTCCTCCGCCCCGAGCAGCGTCTGGATCATCCGGCACAGCTCCGCGCCCTTCTCATAGACCGTCATCGTGTAGAAGTTGTTGATCTCGATGAAGCGGTCGGGCCGCACGGGGTGTGCGAGCGGCCCTGCATCCTCCGGGAACTGCCCCGCCTTCAGACTGCGCACTTCCGCGATCCGCTGCACCGACGGCGATCGGAAATCCGCCGAGTAGAGTTGGTCGCGGAACACCGTCAGACCTTCCTTGAGGCAGAGCTGGAACCAGTCGCGGCAGGTGATCCGGTTGCCCGTCCAGTTGTGGAAGTACTCGTGCGCGATCACGCGGTCGATGTTGAAATACGTGCTGTCCGTCGCCGTTTCCGCGCTCGCAAGCACGAGGCGGTCGTTGAAGATGTTGAGGCCCTTGTTCTCCATCGCGCCCATGTTGAAGTCGGACACGGCGACGATGTTGAAGACGTCGAGATCGTATTCGCGTCCGAACCGCGTTTCGTCCCAGCGCATGGCGCGCTTCAGGCATTCGAGCGCCCAGCCGCAGCGGTCTTCTTTCCCGGGCTCAACATAGATTGCGAGCTTGACCTCGCGGCCGGAGCGGGTGCGAAAGCTCGATGTCACCGAGCCGAGCCGGCCGCCGACCAGCGCAAACAGGTAAGAGGGCTTCGGGTGCGGGTCGTGCCAGACGGCATAATGGCGCCGGCCACCCTCAAGCATGCCCCGCTCCCCCGGATTGCCGTTGGACAGCAGCACCGGCGCCAGGTCGGCGTCCGCCTCGATCCGGGTTGTGTAGACGGCAAGATTGTCGGGCCGATCCAGGAAGTACGTGATGCGGCGGAAGCCCTGCGCCTCGCATTGCGTGCAGAAGATGCCGCGCGACAGGTACAGCCCGGAGAGCGCTTTGTTCTCCGACGGATTGTTGGTTGAGCGGATCTCCAGGCTAAAGGGTCGCGCCGGCGGCGACTTGATGACAAGGCGCCGATCCTCCACCCGATAGGCGGCAACCGGCAGCGGCTCCCCGTCGAGCATCACCGCCTCGAGGGACTGGTTCTCGCCGTCGAGGACGAGCGGTCCGAGCCTGCCGGAATGCTTCGGGTTGGGCCGCACCTTCGACCGTGCGATCACCCGCGTCGTGTGCGCATCGAGCCGCACGTCGAGCTGCACCTCGCCGATGGCGTAGGGCGCGGGTTTGTAATCCTTGAGATAGATTGCCTTCGGCGTGTTCGTTGCCATGCGCTTCGATCGGACCGGGATTTGCCGCTGTCCCCCCTGGCTTTAGGGTCAGCGCCCCGACGTCGCAAGCGCCGGCTTGCGCGGCCGCTTGCCTGGCCTCATGGCTATCCCGCAGCGGAGCGGCCCTTTGTGAGTCTCGCGAACACCGGGGACCGAGAGCAGCGCGCCGATGCGCGAGCGTTACTGGATCGCCCAATATTTAGTCACGCAACCGCGTGTGCATAAAATTCATGCAAAGTCGCGAAATAGCAGCCGAAATATCTGGCAGGGCCTGCAAGGAAACTCCGAGGGCATCGCCGAACCCGCTGCGGCGCCGCAAAAATCTTATAATTTTTCAAAGTGTTGCGAAGATGAACGAGGCTGCCCGGCCAAATGGCACAGGCTTTGCTGTTCAAGGATTTGTTAACCGATTTTGGAGGTTTGAATGCTCAGGAGTCGACTTAGCCGCCGTTCGCTGTTTGCCGGGGCTGCGGCGCTGACACTGTTTGCCGGCGCTTCGAGCCCAACCGTGGCTCAGGACACGATCAAGGTGGGCGTGCTGCATTCGCTCTCCGGCACCATGGCCATCAGCGAGACGACCTTGAAGGACGTCATGCTGATGCTGATCGAGGAGCAGAACAAGAAGGGCGGCCTGCTTGGCAAGAAGCTCGAGGCGGTCGTCGTCGATCCCGCGTCGAACTGGCCGCTCTTTGCGGAAAAGGCCCGCGAGCTCATCACGCAGCACAAAGTCGCGGCCGTCTTCGGCTGCTGGACCTCCGTCTCGCGCAAGTCAGTGCTGCCCGTCTTCAAGGAGCTGAACAGCATCCTGTTCTACCCCGTTCAGTACGAGGGCGAGGAAAGCGAGCGCAACGTCTTCTACACCGGCGCGGCGCCGAACCAGCAAGCGATTCCAGCCGTCGACTACCTGATGTCCAAGGACGGCGGTGAGGTCAAACGCTGGGTGCTCGCGGGCACCGACTACGTCTATCCGCGCACCACGAACAAGATCCTCGAGGCCTACCTGCTCTCCAAGGGCGTGGCCAAGGAGGACATCATGATCAACTACACGCCCTTCGGACACTCCGACTGGCAGACCATCGTCGCCGACATCAAGAAGTTCGGCTCCGCCGGCAAGAAGACGGCGGTCGTCTCCACCATCAACGGCGATGCCAACGTGCCGTTCTACAAGGAGCTCGCCAACGCCGGCGTCAAGGCGACCGACATCCCGGTCGTTGCCTTCTCGGTCGGCGAGGAGGAGCTCGCCGGCGTCGACACCAAGAACCTGGTCGGCCATCTCGCCGCCTGGAACTACTTCATGTCCGTGAAGAGCCCGATCAACGAGACCTTCATCAAACAGTGGCACGCCTTCACCAAGAACCCGAAGCGCGTCACCAATGATCCCATGGAGGCGCACTTCATCGGGTTCAACATGTGGGTGAAGGCCGTCGAGAAGGCGGGCACGACCAATCCGGACAAGGTGATCGACGCGCTGCCGGGCATCGAGGCGCCGAACCTGACGGGCGGCATCTCGAAGATGCTTCCGAACCATCACATCACCAAGCCCGTGCTCATCGGCGAGATCCGGGCCGACGGCCAGTTCGATGTGGTCTGGCAGACGAAGGACCTCGTCCCCGGCGATGCCTGGTCCGATCACCTCGACGGCTCGAAGGATCTCGAGGCCGACTGGGTTGGCAAGAAGTGCGGCAACTTCAACGTCAAGACCAACACCTGCGGCGGCTCGACCGTGAAGGCGAACTGACCCGGAATGACGCTGCAGCGGCCGCATTTGCGGGCCATCCGCGACGGCCGTGGTGGCAGGAGAGGGTCTGCGGCGCGCCCGGCGCGCCGCAAACCTGAGCGGCGATGACGACCGTGCGGAGGCTTGCGATGTCGGTCCGAATGACAGTGCGCAAGGGACTGCTGCTCGTCATTCTGCTGCTTTGCGGCGGGCCCGCCGCCGGCGCCGATCTGACGGGACCGCTGGCCCGGTTCGCCGACGACAGCTTTGCCGAGACGGCCAAGGCCATCGACGAGATCGCGGCGGCGGCGGCGCCGATGTCGGCCTCGATCCTCGCGGCGCTTCGCGATCGCCACCTCTTCGTCGATCCGGTCTCGAAGTCCGTCTTCATCAAGGAGCCCTCTGGCCGGTTGCTTGAGGCCCGCAGCGGGCGGCCCGCCGCGAGCGCGCCCGCCGACCTGCAGCCGGTCCGCATCAACAACCGCCTGCGCAACCAGATCGAGGCGGCGCTCGGCGCGCTGACGCTCCTCGCACCCGACCCCGCGCGGCGCATCCAGGCCGCCGAGGCCTTATTCAAATCGCGCGATGCGAAGGCGCTGGCCGCGCTCGAAGCAGCCTTGGCCCGTGAAACCGATCCCGCTGTCGCAACCGCCTTCACCCGCGCCCGCGCCGCCATCATCCTCTCCGACGGTCAGAGCCCGCTCGATGCCAGGCTCGCCGCCGTCAGATCCCTTGCCGGCATCATCGACGCCGAGAATCTCGGGCTCTTGCGTGGCGCTCTGCCGGCCGCCGGCGCGCCCGAGCTCGCCGCAGCCATCGAGGCCGCGATCAAGCGCATCGAGGATCGCCAGCGTACCCTCACCGTCGTGCAGAACGTCTGGTACGGCCTTTCGCTCGGTTCCGTGCTCCTTCTCGCCGCCATCGGCCTTGCGATCACGTTCGGCGTCATGGGCGTCATCAACATGGCGCACGGCGAGATGGTGATGCTCGGGGCCTACACCACGTTCGTGCTGCAGGAGGTCTTCCGTGCGCTTGCCCCAGCCTGGTTCGACTGGTCGCTGCCGCTCGCCATCCCGGTGGCGTTCCTGGTGACCGGCCTCGTCGGCATTGCCATCGAGCGCGGCATCATCAGCTTCCTTTACGGCCGTCCCCTCGAGACCTTGCTCGCCACCTGGGGCGTAAGCCTCATTCTGCAGCAGGCGGTGCGCACCGCCTTCGGCTCGTCGAACCGCGAGGTCGGATCTCCGAGCTACATGTCCGGAAGCTTTGACGCCTTCGGCATACAGATCGCCTATGGCCGGCTCTGGATCATCCTCAGCACGCTCGCGCTGTTCGCCGGCCTCCTGCTCCTGCTGCGCGCCACCGCGCTCGGACTGCAGATGCGCGCAGTGACACAGAACCGGCGCATGGCCGCCTCCATGGGGATCCGCTCCGCGCGCATCGACGCGCTCACCTTCGCTCTCGGCTCCGGCATCGCCGGCATCGCCGGCGTCGCCCTCTCCCAGATCGATAACGTCTCGCCCAATCTCGGCCAGTCCTACATCATCGACAGCTTCATGGTCGTGGTGTTCGGCGGCGTCGGCAATCTGTGGGGCACGTTCGTCTCGGCCTTCTTTCTCGGCATCGCCAACAAGTTCCTCGAGCCCTTCGCCGGCGCGGTCCTCGCCAAGATCCTCATTCTTGTTCTGCTCATTCTGTTCATCCAGAAGCGTCCTCGCGGGCTCTTTGCCCTCAAAGGAAGAGCGGTCGAAGCATGATCACCAGACTGATTCTCTCAAGCCTCGACCGCCGATCGCTGGTGTTCCTCGGCCTCCTGGCGGCGGCGGCGCTGCTCGTTCCGGTGCTGAACCTCGCTCTGCCGCCCGCCTCGCCGCTGCATGTGCCCAATCACGTTGTCGCCTTGCTTGGCAAATATCTCTGCTACGCCGTGCTGGCGCTCGCGCTCGACCTCGTGTGGGGCTACTGCGGCATTCTCTCGCTCGGCCACGGCGCCTTCTTCGCCCTCGGCGGCTACGCCATGGGCATGTACCTGATGCGCCAGATCGGCACGCGCGGCGTCTATGCCCATCCCGTCCTGCCCGATTTCATGGTCTTCCTCAACTGGAAGGAACTGCCCTGGTACTGGTACGGCTTCTCCTGGTTTCCATTTGCCATGCTGATGGTGGTTCTGGTGCCGGGCCTGCTCGCCTTCGCGTTCGGCTGGCTCGCCTTCCGCTCGCGCGTGACCGGCGTCTATCTCTCGATCATCACTCAGGCGCTGACCTACGCCCTCCTGCTCGCCTTCTTCCGCAATGATATGGGGTTTGGAGGCAACAACGGCCTTACCGACTTCAAGGACATCGTTGGCTTTCCGGTGCAGGCGCAGACGACGCGCGTTGCGCTCTACATCGCCTCGCTGCTTCTCCTTGCCCTCGCGTTCATCGTCGCGCGCGTCATGGTCACCTCGACCTTCGGCAAGGTCCTCGTCGGCATCCGTGATGCCGAGGCCCGCACCCGCTTCCTCGGCTATCGCGTCGAGAATTACAAGCTCGTTGCCTTCACGGTTTCGGCCTGCATGGCCGGTCTCGCCGGTGCCCTTTACGTTCCCCAGGTTGGCATCATCAACCCCAGCGAATTCTCCCCGGCAAACTCCATCGAGGCGGTCATCTGGGTTGCCGTCGGCGGGCGCGGCACCCTGGTCGGCGCCGTGGTCGGCGCTTTCCTGGTCAACTTCATGAAGACCGTGTTCACGACCGGTCCGCTCGCGCCCTACTGGCTGTTCGCGCTCGGCGGTCTCTTCATTCTGGTCACGCTGGCGCTGCCGAAGGGCGTGATCGGCACGCTCTACGATCTGGGCTCCGCCCGCCGTCGCGATCCTGCCGACAGCCCCGGCCTGACGCCGGTCCCGAAAGCGGCGGAGTGACCCCATGATCGAGACGACGCTTCCCGTCACCTCCGCCGTCCTCTACCTCGACGGGGTCAACGTCTCCTTCGATGGCTTTCGTGCGCTCAACGATCTCTCGCTCTATCTCGAGCCTGGCGAAATGCGCGCCATCATCGGGCCGAACGGCGCCGGCAAGACCACGATGATGGACGTCATCACCGGCAAGACCCGCCCCGACAGCGGCACCGTGCTCTTCGAAGGTCGCATCGACCTGACCAGGCTCGACGAAGCCGCCATCGCCGAGCTCGGCATCGGCCGCAAGTTCCAGAAGCCGACCGTGTTCGAGAGCCACACCGTGGCCGACAACGTCCGCCTCGCGCTCAAGGATCCCCGCGACCCCTGGTCCGCGCTCTTTGGCGCCCGCAACCGCATCGCCGAGGAGCGCATCGACGCCGTGCTCGACGTCGTCCGCCTCCGCGACAAACGCGAGCTGCTCGCCGGCGCGCTGAGCCACGGCCAGAAGCAGTGGCTGGAGATCGGGATGCTGTTGGCCCAGGACCCCAAGCTTCTCCTTGTCGACGAACCGGTTGCCGGCATGACCGACGCCGAGACCGAGACCACGGCCGACCTGCTCAAGACGATTGCGAAGACCCACTCTGTCGTCGTCGTCGAGCACGACATGTCCTTCGTGCGCGCGCTCGGCGTCAAGGTCACATGTCTGCATGAGGGATCGGTTCTGGCGGAGGGCAATATCGACGATGTGTCCTCCAATGCGCGCGTCATCGAGGTTTACCTGGGCCGCTGAGGAGGCAGCCATGCTCTGCGTCGACAAGATCGATCTCCATTATGGCGCGGCCCACGCCCTGCGCGGCGTCAGCGTCACCGCGAGCCCCGGCGCCGTCACCTGTGTGCTTGGCCGCAATGGTGTCGGCAAGACCAGCCTGCTGCGCGCCATCTGCGGCCATCAGAAAGTCTCGGCGGGCGACATTCTCTGGAACGGCGAGAGCATCGCCGCCCTCTCGCCCGAGGAACGCGCCCATCGCGGCATCGCCTACGTTCCGCAGGGCCGCGAGATCTTCCCGTTGCTCACCGTGCGCGAGAACCTCGAGACCGGCTTCGCCGCCGTTCAGAGGAAGAGCCGGTTCATCCCCGACACGGTGTTCGAGCTCTTCCCCGTGTTGAAGGACATGCTGCGCCGGCGCGGCGGCGACCTCTCGGGCGGCCAGCAGCAGCAGCTCGCCATCGCCCGCGCGCTCGTGATGCGGCCGAAGCTCCTCGTTCTCGACGAGCCGACCGAGGGAATCCAGCCGTCGATCATCAAGGACATCGCGCGCGCCATCGAACTCTTGCGCCGCTCTGGCGAGATGGCCATTCTGCTGGTCGAGCAGTACTTCGAGTTCGCCCGCGATCTGGCCGACAGCTATGCCGTCATGGACCGCGGCCAGGTCGTTCTGAGCGGCGCCCGCAAGGACATGGTGGAAGCGGATGTCCGTCGCCGGCTTTCCGTCTGAACAGGAAAAGTCGTCCCCGCCCGAAGCGCTCGGCCGGATGCGCGCTTCCGGTGGCGTGACCGCGCGCTTCGCCTCGGCAGGTGCGCAAACCCGCATCGCCGAGCTGCATGAGACCGGCGGCTGGCGCCTGCTGATGCCCGCGATCGACGCCAGCCACGCCGAGGCCGTGCTCATCAACACCGGTGGCGGCGTCGTCGGCGGCGACAGGCTGCGCTTCGAAACCTCGCTCGCGCCCGGTGCCGACGTCGTCATCGCCACGCAGGCCGCCGAGCGCGTCTATCGCTCCGCCGGGCCGGACACCGAGATCGACATCGCGCTTCGAATTGGCGACGCCGCGCGGCTCGCCTGGTTGCCGCAGGAGACAATCCTTTTTTCCGGAAGCCGGCTCGTGCGGCGGATCGAAGCCGATCTTTCATCCTCATCGCAGCTGCTCATGGTCGAAGCCATCACCTTCGGCCGCATCGCGAGCGGTGAGATCCCCGGCCTGGGCCGGCTTCTCGACCATTGGCGCATCCGTCGCGATGGCCGCCTCGTCTTTGCCGATGCGGTCCGCCTCGAAGGCCATGTGGGCCGGCTGCTTGCCCGTCCCGCCGTGGCCGGCGGCGGCCGCGCCGTCGCGCTGATCCTGCTGGTTTCCCCCGACGCCGAGGATCGGATTGCCGGCCTACGCACGGTGCTCGCAACCGCCGTCTCGAGCTTCGGCGCGAGCGCCTGGAACGGGATGCTGGTGGCGCGCTTTGCGGACGCCGATCCGGCTGCGGTTCGCCGGGACGTTGCGCACGCCGTGCGCCATCTCCATGATCGCGACCTGCCCCGCGTGTGGGCGAACTGAGGAGACCGAAATCGCATGAATCTCACCCCGCGGGAGAAGGACAAGCTGCTCATCGCCATGGCCGCCATCGTTGCGCGCCGCCGCCTCGAGCGCGGCGTCAAGCTCAATCACCCTGAGGCGATCGCCCTCATCACCGATTTCGTCGTCGAGGGGGCCCGTGACGGCCGCTCGGTGTCCGAGCTGATGACGGCAGGCGCCAATGTCCTGCGGCGCGATCAGGTCATGGATGGCATCGCCGAGATGATTCACGACGTCCAGGTCGAAGCGACGTTCCCCGACGGCACCAAGCTCGTCACCGTGCACAACCCGATCCGATGACGGAGGTCACGATGAAGCTTCGTTTGCCGCTTGCCGCAAGTGGCCTCCTGCTGTCCTCTCCCGCCGGCGCCCACCCCGGTGGTCATTCCCACATGTCGCTGATGGAGCTGGCTGCGCATTACGCCGAGCCCGACCATCTGGCGTTTCTGGCGCTCTGTTTTATCGTTGGGGTCATCTCATATCGATGGGGACGGCGAGTTGCAGCGAAAGCGGCTCTCCGACGTGCCGGCCGCAAGCAGGATCGGCCATGAAACCCGGCGAGGTCCTCACAGCACCGGGCGACATCGAGCTCAACGCCGGCCGCCCGACCATTCGCCTCACCGTCGCCAATACCGGCGACCGGCCGATCCAGGTCGGCAGCCATTACCATTTTTACGAGACCAATCCCGCGCTGGCCTTCGAGCGCGAGAGAACGCGAGGCTATCGGCTCGACATCGCCCCCGGCACCGCCGTGCGCTTCGAGCCGGGGCAGACGCGCGAGGTTCAGCTCGTCGCCTTCGCCGGCAGGGGGGAGGTCTATGGCTTCCGTCAGGCCATCATGGGAAAGCTGGCGGCTGGCAAGCGAAAGGGCCGCAAATGAGGCGATCACCTGTCCCTGCCCTTGCCTTCCTGCTCCTGTTTGGCCTCTCAGCGGCAACCGCCGCGCACGCCCATCCGCCGTCGATCCTCAATCAGGCCGCCGAGCAGGCGGTGGGTGAGGAAATCACGGCCTTCCGCAAGGCCATCGCCGATGCCGTAAGGGCCAAAGACGCGGTGAAGCTCAAGGAGATGTATCACCCGGGCTTCACGCATACGCACACCTCCGGCAAGACCGACAATCGAGACGCTCGCATCGTCTCGGCCGTCACCGGCGAGCCGCTGATCGAGACGTCCGAGACGCTCGAGCTGCAGATCCGCGTCCCCAACGACTGGGTCGCGGTCGCCACCGGCACGAGCCCGATAAAGTCCATGGCCGACGGCAAGACCTATGCGGTCAAGTGGATTCAGGTGTTCACGCGCACCGAGAAGAGCTGGGTGCTGGTCGCGAGCCAGGCGACGCGCAGTCACGAGATCAAGCCCTAGGGTAGCGAAATGCCAATGCGAATCTCGCGAGCGGCCTATGCGCAGATGTTCGGTCCGACGACCGGCGACAAAATCCGTCTCGCCGACAGCGATCTCGTGATCGAGGTCGAGAAGGACCTGACAATCTACGGTGAGGAGGTGAAGTTCGGCGGCGGCAAGGTGATCCGCGACGGCATGGGCCAGTCGCAGACGACCAACGCCAAGGGCGCTGTCGACACCGTGATCACCAACGCGGTGATCCTCGACCACTGGGGCATCGTCAAGGCCGACATCGGCATCAGGCAGGGCCGCATCTTCAGGATCGGCAAGGCCGGCAATCCCGACATCCAGCCCGGCGTCGACATCGTCATCGGGCCAGGCACCGACGTCATTGCCGGCGAAGGCAAGATCGTTACCGCCGGCGGCTTCGACAGTCACATTCACTTCATCTGCCCGCAGCAGTGCGAGGACGCTCTGATGTCGGGAATCACGACGCTGCTCGGCGGCGGCACCGGGCCGTCACACGGCACTTTCGCGACCACGTGCACGCCCGGCCCCTGGCACATCCAGATGATGCTCCGCGCCGTCGATGCGCTGCCGCTCAACGTCGGCCTTGCCGGCAAGGGCAACGCCTCGTTGCCCGGCGCACTCGAGGAGATGGTCGAGGCTGGCGCCTGCGCGCTCAAGCTGCACGAGGATTGGGGAACGACGCCGGCCGCGATCGACTGTTGCCTCTCCGTTGCCGACGACCACGACGTGCAGGTCATGCTGCATTCCGACACGCTGAACGAGTCGGGCTTCGTCGAGGACACCATCAAGGCCTTCAAGGGCCGCACCATTCATGCCTTCCACACCGAGGGCGCCGGCGGCGGTCACGCGCCGGACATCATGAAAGTCGCGGGCCTTGCGAACGTGCTCCCCTCCTCGACCAACCCGACGCGGCCGTTCACGGTCAACACGATCGACGAGCATCTCGACATGCTCATGGTCTGCCATCACCTCTCGCCGCGAATTCCGGAGGACCTCGCCTTCGCCGAGAGCCGCATCCGGCGCGAGACCATCGCCGCCGAGGACATCCTGCACGATTTGGGCGCGCTCTCGATGATGTCGTCGGACAGCCAGGCCATGGGCCGGATCGGCGAGGTCATCACCCGCACGTGGCAGACGGCGCACAAGATGAAGGTCCAGCGCGGCGCGCTGCCCGAGGACAAAGGCAAGGGCAACGACAACTTCCGCGCCAAGCGCTACGTCGCCAAGTACACCATCAATCCGGCCATCGCGCATGGCGTTTCGGAGCACATCGGATCAATCGCGGCGGGCAAGCTCGCCGACCTGGTCGTCTGGTCGCCAGCCTTCTTCGGTGTGAAGCCCGATTGCATCGTCAAGGGTGGCATGATCGTTGCCGCCCCCATGGGCGATCCGAATGCCTCGATCCCGACCCCACAGCCCGTGCATTATCGCCCGATGTTCGCCGCCTTCGGCGGCGCGCCCGCCGCAACCGCGCTCACGTTCGTATCGAAGGCCGCAGCCGAGGCGAAGGTCGCCCGGAAGCTCGGGCTCAGAAAGGAGACCGTCGCTGTCAGGAACACCCGCGGCGGCATCTCGAAGAAAGCCATGATCCACAACGACGCGACACCCCGCATCGAGATCGACCCCGAGACCTACGAGGTCCGCGCCGACGGCGAACTCCTGGTCTGCGAGCCGGCCAAATCGCTGCCCATGGCGCAGCGCTACTTCCTGTTCTGAGAACGACGATGCTTCGCGCAACCACCGTCATCCGCCGCAGCGCGCTCGCCGACCGCATCGCGAGTGACACGATCACGCTCGACCGCGAGGCGCGCTATCGCCGGCGCATCGCCATGGAAACCGACCGCGGCCACGCCTTCCTGCTCGATCTCGCCGAGGCCACCTACCTCGCCCACGGCGACGCGCTCGAGCTGTCCAACGGCACTCTCGTCAAGGTTCTGGCCGCGCCGGAGGATCTGCTCGAGATCCACGCTCCCGATGTCGCATCGCTTGCCCGCATCGCCTGGCACATCGGGAACCGGCACACGCCTGCCGAGATCACCGCCAACGCGATCTACATCAAGCCGGATCACGTCTTGGCCGAGATGGTCGCTGGCCTGGGCGGTCACATCCACCCCGTCCGCCGCCCGTTCGAGCCGGAAGGCGGCGCCTACGGCGGCAAGGGTCCGCTGCTCGCCGCCCATCATCATCACAATCACGGTCACGGCAGCCACGACCACACCCATCACCACCCGCCCGCAGCCGGCGGCCATCATCATCAGGCAAGCGATCATCCGGCGGCAGCCGGCCCCGATCGAGGTGCCGCCACTGCACCCGACAAATCGACATCGTCCGTCAAACGTCCGGGCGCCTGATGCCATGTCCGACCGGAGCCTCATTCGATCGGCAGCATTCAGCCCCGCCGACACCGGCCGCGCACAAAGCCTCCTCCAGGTCTGGCTGTCGCCCGCGTTCCCTGTCGGCTCCTTCGCCTACAGCCACGGCCTCGAGACGGCGGCGGAAAACGGCTGGCTGCGCGGCCGGGACGGCCTCGCCTCCTGGCTCGCCGACATTGCGCGCCTGGGCGGCCTCCGCAACGACCTGATCCTCCTCGCCGCCGCCTGGCGGGCGACGCACCGTGAACCGGGCCCGTCTCTGGCGGAGGTCGCCGAACTCGCCGCCGCACTGCAGCCGTCGGCGGAGCGGCATCTCGAGGCCACGCAGCAAGGTGGCTCGTTTCTGGCCCAGATCGAAGCCGCCTGGCCGGCGCCGGCACCGCGCTTCTGCGACCTCGCGCCCGACGTCGCGCCCGTGCATGCCGTCGCCGTCGGCTTCGCCGCCGCGCGCCATGCGATTCCCTGCGGCGAGACGGTGCGCGCCTACGCCATCGCATTCATCGGCAATCTGGCATCCGCCGCCATACGCCTCGGCGTCGTCGCGCAGACCGACGCCCAGCGCGTCATCGCAAGCCTGCTCGATGAACTCCACGCCGTCGCCAGTGCGGCGGAACGGTCCTCGCTCGACGCACTTGGTTCCATCGCATGGCGCGCTGACATCGCATCCCTTCAGCACGAGACACAGCACACGAGGCTATTTCGGTCATGACCACGGCACCCGATCCCGGACCCCGCATCCCGCCAGGCTCCACCGGACCACTTCGCGTCGGCATCGGCGGCCCGGTCGGGTCCGGCAAGACGACCCTCACCGCCGCACTCTGCCGCGCCTTCCGCGACCGCTACGACATCTGCGCCATCACCAACGACATCTACACGAAGGAAGATGCCGAGATCCTGATGCGGATGCAGGCGCTGCCGCTCGAGCGGATCATGGGTGTCGAGACCGGCGGCTGTCCGCACACCGCCATCCGCGAGGACTGCTCGATCAACCTCGCCGCCGTCGACACCATGCGCAGACGCTTTCCGAACCTCGATCTCATCCTCATCGAATCCGGTGGCGATAATCTGGCCGCGACGTTCTCGCCGGAGCTTGCGGACCTGACGATCTACGTGATCGACGTGGCGCAAGGCGAGAAGATCCCCCGCAAAGGCGGCCCCGGCATCACGCGCTCCGATCTTCTGGTCATCAACAAGACGGATCTCGCGCCCTACGTCGGCGCGAGCCTCGACGTCATGGAGCGCGACGCGCGCCGGATGCGTGGCGACAGGCCGTTCGTCTTTGCGCGCGCCAGCACCGGCTTGGGTGTCGCCGAGATCGCGCAGTTCATCGAGCGCGCGGGCGGGCTCGGGTCCGCCTGACATGCCGTCACCGGCGCGGTGGCAGCGCTGGATCAGGCCCTCCGCGACTGGGCGGCATCGGGCCCGGCCGGCACTCAGGCGGCAACCGGGCGGCTCTCGAGTACGGTCGACCGCTGACCGGCAGGAGACATCTCGAAGGCTTCGCGTGGCCAGGCAATCCTCACAACCGCGCCCGTCGCCGGCAGGTCGCGATTGGAGTACGAGAGCCGTGCTCCCGAGCGTTCGAGCAGGGTCTTGGCGATGAAGAACCCAAGCCCGAGCCCCGACGCCTCGCGCCCGCCCCGGCCCGTGCGCTGACCGTGCCCTCGCGTCGTCACGTAGGGATCGCCAAGGGTGTCGATGATCTCCGGCGCGAAACCCGGCCCGTCGTCGGCAATCGTAATGACGACTTCCCGGTCGTCCCACCGCGCCGTCACCTCGACCCGCTCGCGTGCGAAGTCGGCTGCGTTCTCGATCAGATTGCCGACGCCATAGATGACGCCGGGCCGGCGCTCGCCGACCGGTTCGCGCTCCGCGCCGAGGACGGCATCCTCGCCGGGTTGCGAACTGATCTCGATCTTCGCAGCCAGCATTCGATAAGGCGCCGCCGCCTCCTGCAGAAGTTGCGTCACCGGCAGACTCATATGGTGGGGATCCTGCTCGCTCGGGCTTCTCGTCAGCTTCCTGAGGATCTCACGGCACCGCTCGGCCTGCGACCGCAGAAGCGCGATGTCGTCCTTGATACCGGGAATGTCCGCGGTGTCGCGCTCGAGCTCCTTGGTTACGACCGAGATGGTGGCGAGCGGCGTTCCGAGCTCATGTGCCGCCGCCGCGGCGAGCCCGTCGAGCGCATGCAGCCGCTGCTCGCGCGCGAGCACGTGCTCCGTCGCGGCAAGCGCCGTCGACATCTGCCGCGCCTCCTTGGACAGGCGGGCCGCGTAGAGAACGAGAAAGATCATGCCCGCCGCGATCGATGCGAGCATCCCGACCTTGTAGAGGCGCGGCAGGTTGAAGGTTTGCCCCGGCTGCCACGGCAACGGGAGATGAAGCTCGATCAGCAGCGCCGCCGCCGACAGCGCAAGCGCGCCCAAGAGAACGGTGTTGCGCGCCGGCAGGGTCGCGGCGGACACCGTGACGGGTGCAACCAGAAGAAAAGTGAACGGATTCTGGATTCCGCCGGTCAGAAACAGGAGACCCGCGAGCTCGGCGATGTCGTAGGCGAGGAGCCCGGTTGCGAAGGTCGGGCTCAGCCGGAAGCGGGCGGGGTAGCGAACGCGCAGGAAGACGTTGACCCAGGCCGAAAGCGCGATCAGCGCAAGGCATGGACCGAGCGGCAGGTCGAAGCCGAGACCGAAGTAGACGCCGGCCACGGTGACGAGCTGACCGCCGACCCCGAACCAGCGCAGCCGGACGATGGTTTGCATCCTGAGACGGCTCTCGTCGGCCTTGATGCCGAACCGTTCACCCGTGCTCATGTCCGCCACCACTCCCTGACCGCTCGACCGCACCGGCGCGCTCGCTCGCCCCCGCTTCTAGCGCAACTGCTCCGTACGTGGAATCCGTCGGTACCGTCCGCTGGCAAGCCGCCTGTCTTTCCGCGGCAGGTATGCTAGACGACCGGATCGCTTGCAGCGGGTGGATCACGCGAGCGGGTTGCTTGCCTTCGCCTGGCGGCGATCATCCGGGTGCCGCGCCCCTGAGCTGGACCGACCATGCAACGCTCTCGACCGGAAAGCGACCCTGACATCCCCCCCGTCGCGGTCAAGGACCTGCGCAAGGTCTTCGGCGCCGTGACCGCCGTCGACGGCATCTCGTTCACCCTGACGCCCGGCACCATCACCGCAATCCTCGGCGGCAACGGCGCCGGCAAGACAACGACCATTGCCATGCTGATGGGCCTCATCGTGCCCACGTCCGGTCTCGCCCGGGTGCTCGGCGCCGACATGGCGCGCGAGCGCCATCGCGTCCTGCACCGTATGAATTTCGAGAGCCCCTACGTCGACATTCCGATGCGCCTCACGGTGCGCCAGAACCTCGAGGTCTTCGGCCGGCTTTACGGCGTCGCCGACCTGCGCGAGACCATCGCCCGTACCGCGGAGGAACTGCGCCTTGCCGACCTGCTGGACCGCCCCTACGGCCGGCTCTCCGCCGGCCAGAAGACGCGGGTGTCGTTGGCCAAGGCGCTGCTCAACGCACCCGAACTGCTGCTGCTCGACGAGCCGACGGCGTCGCTCGATCCCGATACGGCCGACTGGGTGCGCGGCATCCTCGAGCGCTACGCGCAATCCCGCAGCGCCACTGTCCTGCTTGCCTCCCACAATATGGCCGAGGTCGAGCGCCTTGCCCGGCGCGTCATCATGCTCGAGAAGGGCCGCATCATCGCCGATGCGACGCCGCGCGCCCTCATCGAGCAGTTCGGCCGGCGCAACCTCGAGGAAGTCTTCCTCGCCATTGCGCGGCGCGGGCCCGGGGAGGCGGCGCATGGCTGAGGGCACCTTGCCGAACACGCCGCTTCGCGAGCAGACCGGCGTCATCGCCTCCCTGCGCCGCGTTCTGGGCCTCGTCCTGCGCTACTGGTACGTCATCCGGTCCTCCTGGCCTCGGACCGCAGAGTTGATCTACTGGCCCCTCGTGCAGATGCTGATGTGGGGCTTTCTCCAGCAGCACCTCGCCAAGACGACAAGCCTGGCGGGCCAGGCGGCCGGGCTGTTCATCGGCGGGGTCCTCCTGTGGGACATCCTCGTTCGCAGCCAGCTTGGTTTCTCGGTCGCCTTTTTGGAGGAGATCTGGTCGCGCAATCTCGGTCACCTGATGATGAGCCCGCTGCGCCCGCACGAGCTCGTCGTCGCCTTGATGGTCGTGAGCCTCTTGAAGCTCTCGGTCGCCATGCTGCCCGTCGCGCTCCTCGCCTACGCGTTCTTCGGATTCAATCTCTTGAGCCTCGGCTTCGCGTTCGCCGCGTTCTTCGCCAATCTGGTGCTCACGAGCTGGTCGCTCGGCCTCGTCTCGATCGGCGTGGTCCTGCGCTGGGGACTGGGAGCCGAGACGTTCTCCTGGCTGGCGGTCTTCGTGCTGCTGCCGGTCGTGTGCGTCTACTATCCCTTGTCGACCCTGCCGGCTTGGCTGCAGCCCGTGTCGCTGGCGCTGCCGCCCACCTATGTGTTCGAGGGGTTGCGCGCCCTCGTCATCGAACACACGTTCCGCGCGTCCGACATGGTGGCGGCGCTCGCTCTCAATGCCGTCTGGATCTGTCTTGCCTATCTGGCGTTCCGCTGGTTCCTGGAGGAAGCCCGTCGCCAGGGCTCGCTGGTCCAGATGGGCGAGTGAGACCGGCCCGCTCGCTCGCGCGACGGCCATCCCGGCGTCGGCAACCGGCTCCTCCTTGTGGAAAACGGTGACGCGAAGCGCTGCGACCCCGAAACTGCGTGGTCCGCCACCCGAATCACTTATGCGTTTGCGTTGCACAGCATCGTCAGCCAGCCGTCGGACGTTTGCCGCATGCGCTTCAGCCCCCAGTTTCTGGACGAGATCCGCGCCCGGCTGCCGGTGAGCCGGGTGGTCTCGCGCAAGGTCGCGCTCAAGAAGGCCGGGCGCGAGTACAAGGGCCTCTCCCCTTTCAAGGCCGAGCGCACGCCCTCATTCTTCGTGAACGATCAGAAGGGTTTCTATCATTGCTTCGCTTCCGGCGCGCACGGCGACATCTTCAAGTTCGTCATGGAGACCGAGGGCCTCTCGTTTCCTGAGGCCGTCGAGCGCCTCGCAGGCGAAGCCGGCGTCCCCATGCCGAAAGCCGAGCCCAACGACGCAACCGACCAGGCCCGCCAGGACGAGCGCTCCCGGCTTTTCGACCTGATGGAGGTGGCCTGCCGCTTCTTTCAGGACTGCCTGAACGGTCCACTCGGTCAGGAGGCGCGCCGCTACATCGAGCGACGCGGCCTCGATCGGGCGACCGTCGCCGACTTCCGGCTGGGCTTCGCCCCGGCCGGGCGCTCCGCCTTGAAGGAGCTACTCGCTCGCGAGGGCTTCAGCCCCAAGGAGATGGCGCTCTCTGGCATGGTCGTCGCAGGCGAGGACATCGCCGTTCCTTACGACCGGTTTCGCAACCGCGTAACCTTTCCGATCGCGGACGCGAAGGGTCGCACCATTGCCTTCGGCGCCCGCGCGCTCGACCCCGATGCCCCCGCCAAGTATCTCAATTCGCCCGAGACCCCGCTGTTCCACAAGGGCTCCGTGCTGTTCAATGCCCACCGGGCCCGCCCGCTCGCCCACGAGCGCGACCGCCTGATCGCCGTCGAAGGCTACATGGACGTGATCGCGCTCGCCGAGGCTGGCATTGGTGAGTGCGTGGCGCCGCTCGGGACGGCGCTCACCGAGGAGCAGGTGCACCTCCTGTGGCGCATGGCGCCGGTGCCGATCCTGTGCTTCGACGGGGACGCCGCCGGTCGCCGGGCGGCGTTTCGCGCGGTCGAGACGGTGCTCCCGCACCTGAAGCCCGGCTTCAGCGTTCAGTTTGCGTTTCTGCCCGACGGGCTTGATCCCGATGACTTCGTCCGCCAGCAGGGACGGGACGCGCTCGAGGACCTCCTTCGCAACCGCACACGCCCGCTGTTCGACGTGTTGCTGGAGCGCGAGGAGCAGGCCGGAGCGGCGATCATCACGCCGGAGGCGCGCGCGGCCCTCGAGACCCGCCTCAAGGCGCAAGTCGCACGGATCGGCGACGCCACCGTGCGCGCCCACTACGAGTCCGAACTGCGCCAGACGCTCTGGGAACGCAGCCGCCGGCAGGTCCGCGAAATCGTGCGCGCCGGGGGCAAAGGCCGCGCAACCGGCTTGCTGCGGCGCAACAATGCTCAGCTCGATTGGCGCGTCCGCGAGCGCGTGCGCCTCGGCGGACAGTCGGTCAGACCGACCGAAGTCCCGGCGGTCAGCCCGAGCAACGAGCTCATGAGCCGGACCGCCCCGGTCCCGCCGCGGGAAGCCCTGATCCTGCGGACTTTGCTCAATCACCCCTGGCTTATTGCCGATGTCGCCGAAGAAGTCAGCAGCCTCAGTTTTTCCCTTCCCGGACTTGCCCAGCTGCGCGACGCACTTCTTTCTGTCGCGGCGGAGGATAAATCACTTGACAGGGGTTCCGTCGCTGCCCATGTCACGCGTCACGGCTTGGCCAAAGTCGTTGCCCTCGTCGAGCGTGCGATCACGCATAAAGGCGACAAGTTCGCCGAACCAGAGGCAGACCCGGCGGCCGTCGTGACCGGTTGGCGACATGTGGTATCCCTTCACCGCAGGGATGAGTTGCGGCGAGAGCTGGATGCCGCCCGTCGCACATTGGAGGAGGAGGGCAGCGAGGAGGCGTTCCGGCGCCTTCAGGAGTTGCTCGTGCTTTTGGGCCGGTTGGACGGAACGGACGCCCCTTCGGACGAGACTGCCGCGCGGCGAGGAGGGTGCCCGGACGATGGCGTCGGCGTATGACCTCGGCACGCGGGGATGGACCCGGTTGCGGTGCGCAACCGTCGACAATGGGGCGAACGACATGCTGGCATTAGGGTCGCAGAGCCGGCGGGTGCGGCTGAGAGTCCAGGGTGACCGTTGCGGCAGACCCCAGTCGGGTTCGCGCGGCCGTCCGCAGCCAGTCGCAAGGGATCGCAGGACCGAGCCGGCTCCCAGCCACTATCCCTGAGTGCAGAAGTCGTGCTCAGCGCGGGGGCGGACAGCCCTCGCTCCTGGACTTGGCTCGCGAGCCTTTCGATCGGAGTAAGAGATCACATGGCGCAGAAATCGGCTCAGAAATCGGCTCAGAAGGCGGACGATCAGGCTGCCGTCGGCAGCGAGACGGTCGAGAAGGATAGCCCCCTCCTCGACCTGACGGATCAGTCCGTCAAGCGGCTGCTGAAAGTCGGCAAGGCGCGCGGCTACGTCACGCATGAGGAGCTCAACTCCGTCCTCCCCTCGGAGGAGGTGACCCCCGATCAGATCGAAGACACCATGGCCATGCTCAACGATATGGGCATCAGCGTGGTGGAGCAGGAAGACGGCGAGGAGGCCCCGCTCGCCGCCGATGAGGCGGTGCTCGACGATGACGAGAACCGCTCGGTCATGGCCCAGACGCTGCCCGCCAAGACCGAGACCAAAGCCGAGCCGGCGGAGCGGACCGACGATCCCGTTCGCATGTACCTGCGCGAAATGGGCTCGGTTGAGCTGCTCTCCCGCGAGGGCGAGATCGCGATCGCAAAGCGCATCGAGGCCGGCCGCGAGGCGATGATCGCGGGTCTCTGCGAGAGCCCGTTGACGTTCCAGGCCATCATCATCTGGCGCGACGAGCTCAACGAGGGAAAGATTCTCCTGCGCGACATCATTGACCTCGAGGCGACCTACGAAGGCCCCGAGGCGAAGGCCGCTCCCATGGTGCAGCCGGGCGCCTTGCCGCCGGCCGCTGGAGCCGCGCCGGGACGCGCCGGCAGCGATGGCGACGGCGAGGACCTCGGCGATTCCGCCGCGCCATCCGAGCCCGACGAGGAGGACGACTACGAGAACGCGCTCTCGCTCGCGGCCATGGAGGCCGAGCTCAAACCGAAAGTGCTCGAGACCTTCGACAGCATCGCCGCGAAGTACAAGAAGCTCAGGAAGCAGCAGGACAAGAAGCTCGAGCAGCAGGTCGCGGGCGAAGCCGGCAACCGTAAGGACCAGAAGGCCTACGAAAAGCTGCGCGACGAGATCGTCAAGGACGTCAAGAGCCTCTCGCTCAACAACAATCGCATCGAAAGCCTCGTCGAGCAGCTCTATTCGATCAACAAGCGTCTCGTCGGTCTCGAGGGGCGGCTGATGCGGCTTGCCGACAGCTACGGTGTGCCGCGCCAGGATTTCATCACCGAGTACTATGGCAACGAACTCGACCAGACGTGGCTCGACCGGCAGGCCAAGTGCGGCATCAAATCCTGGGAACGCCTGATCAAGGCCGAGCGCGCCCAGATCGAGAAGTTGCGCACCGAGATCCATGAGCTCGCCTCCGAGACCGGCCTCGAGATCACCGAGTTCCGGCGGATTGTGAAGGCTGTGCAGAAGGGCGAGCGCGAGGCCCGGCAGGCCAAGAAGGAGATGGTCGAGGCGAACCTGCGGCTCGTCATCTCGATCGCCAAGAAGTACACGAACCGCGGCCTGCAGTTCTTGGACCTCATCCAGGAAGGCAACATCGGCCTCATGAAGGCGGTCGACAAGTTCGAGTACCGCCGCGGCTACAAGTTCTCGACCTATGCGACCTGGTGGATCCGGCAGGCGATCACGCGCTCCATCGCCGATCAGGCGCGCACGATCCGCATTCCCGTGCACATGATCGAGACGATCAACAAGATCGTGCGCACGAGCCGTCAGATGCTGCACGAGATCGGCCGCGAGCCGACGCCGGAGGAGCTGGCTGAGAAGCTCGCCATGCCGATCGAGAAGGTGCGCAAGGTTCTCAAGATCGCCAAGGAGCCGATCAGCCTCGAGACGCCGATCGGCGACGAGGAGGATTCCCACCTCGGCGACTTCATCGAGGACCGCAATGCGGTGCTGCCGATCGACGCCGCCATCCAGTCGAACCTGCGCGAGACGACCACCCGCGTTCTCGCCTCGCTCACGCCGCGCGAGGAACGGGTGCTCAGGATGCGCTTCGGCATCGGGATGAACACCGACCACACCCTCGAGGAGGTCGGACAGCAGTTCTCGGTGACGCGCGAGCGCATCCGCCAGATCGAGGCCAAGGCCCTGCGCAAGCTCAAGCACCCGAGCCGGTCGCGCAAGCTCAGGAGCTTCCTCGACAACTGAGCGGCGTGGGTTGCACCCGAAGCCGCGTGCGAAGGTTGCGGACCATCTGGGGAAGGGCCGTTGGCGATGGTCGCCCGCGCGGCGGAATGGGCGCCGACGCGACACACCGACCGACGAGACGATGATGCTGTCGCCCGCCCCGGCACCGGCCGTCCGCCTCGCCGGTCTCGACCTCAACTGATCGCTCATTCGCACCGGATTGCCGGCGCCCTCCCGTCATCCAGCCGTTAGGCACGTCCCGAGATCAAGAGCGGCCGTCTGCAGCCATTCCCTTGGCTGCGGTCGTCCTCGGCAACTAGGCTGCAGGCCATCACGCTTGACCGCCGAGGAAACATGCATCTGGAAGTTGCCGACACGTCCATCGATGAGCCGTCCGCGGACGACATTCGGGCGGCGCTGGCCGTGCCGCCTGCAGCCGAGGGCTGGTCGATCTACCTCTCCCGGGATGATGACGACACGATCTACGCGGCCCGTTTCAGCCCCGACCAATTCGTGCTTTCGAGTTTCCAGGACGGCAAGCTCTTCGAGGTCAGCGCCCACGTCGATCGCAAGACGTTGCTCGACATCCTGCTCTCCTACCACGCGGGCGACGACCGATGGCTTGAGATCGTGACGTGGCAGGCCGTTGAGACCAAGCCTGGACTGAGTCCGTCCGCTTTTGGCAACGGCTGGAAGGCGCAGGTGCCGCTCGCCGCCGCCGCCATAGGTGGGCTGCTGATCTGGTTCGGACTTCCGCTTGCTTCCGACCTGCTCGCCAACCTGCCTTGGCACCGCCTGCCGTTCCCGGGCTGGATGGACAGCACCATCGCGCAGCTCATCGTCGGCTTCTTCGCGCTATGCGCCCTCCTTTTCCTGGTCGCTTTTGGTTTAAAGCTGATTGAGGTGCGCCGAGCACGGACCTGGCACAAGGCCTTCGGCAGAATTGTGCGGTCCGAGGCCGGTCACGAACTCGTCCACCGCGACCGCAGCGCACCACCGGTGAACGAGCGCGTGGCCAGGATTGCCTATGAGTTCAAGGCTGCCGGCCGAATGCATCGCGGCAGCCGCGTCTCGTTCGCCGAGCGCATCGCCGAAAGCGAGATCGATACGGTTCTCGCTCGCTATCCGGTCGGAAAAACCGTCGAAGTCTTCTACGATCCGGGAAAGCCCGAGAACTCGGTGCTTGAGCGCGACATGCCGGCGGGCGTCGGTCTCGGATGTCTCGCCTTGCTCGCACTCGGTCTCGTTGCCGCTGCCGGGGCGATCTGGCTTGCGACGAGCGGTCCCGATCTCGTCCTTTCTTACCTGCCGCGCGCCAACGTGCCGTTCTTCGTGTTCTTTTCGGTCGCGGCGCTTCTCGTTTTCCTCATCGGCCTGACGATGGCGCGCACGACGCTCGCGGCCCGCACATGGCCAAGCGTGCCCGGTACCGTCACGCTGAGCGAGGTGCACGCCTTCGACCGGCGCGTCGACAGCACATCGTCCCGCCCGACCACCACCATCCGCCGTGAGCACATGCCGATTGTCGAGTATTCGTACCAGGTTCGCGGCAAGTCCTTCACCAGCCGGACCATCACGCTCGACGCCGAGCGGAGCGGCTCCGAGTCCTTCGCCCGGCAGATCGCCGACCGCTATCCTGTCGGCAGCATTGTGAAAGTTCGCTACGACCCCTTGAACCCGGCAAGAGCCGCACTTGAGGTGTCGTATCGCAGCCTTGTGATCGTGACGGCGGCTGGCCTCCTTCTGATCGCCCTCGCCGTTTGGGCGAGCGGCCACTTCTTCGCCGGACCGGCGGCGCCGCCCGGCCGATAGCGCCGGACGTGACCCCCGTCGCGCGAAGGACGGCGCCCGTGTAGAGTGCCCGTGCGGACGCACCGGGGACCGGGAGATCGCGCATGTCGTTCTGGAAGTCTCTTTTCGGCGGCGGTTCGGGCGGCGGCAAGGATGCTGCGCGCACGGTCCGCGCCATCGACCACAAGGGCTACCGCATCGAGGCGCAGCCCTATCCGGAAGGCGGCCAGTACCAGGTTGCCGGCCTCATCTCCAAGGAGTTGGAAGGCGTCGTCAGATCCCACCGATTTGTCCGCGCTGACCGCTTCGCGACGCTCGAGGAGGCTGCGGACTTCGCCGTCATGAAGGGACAACAGATCGTCGACCAGCAGGGCGACCGCATCTTCGGATGAACGCCGCCGATCGGATGGCGGTCCGGCCGGGGAATACCGGCCGAGATCCCGTCGTGCGTGCGATTTGCCGGTCGGCCCGCTTTGCTGCGCGAGCGCAGGAGCCCCGTCATGCGACAGCATCAGCAAACCTTGAGCGTAGACACCCGCGGCCAGTCCCTGATCGACATCACGCGCGACGTCGCCGCTGTTGTCGAGGCCGCCGGCATGGCGACAGGGCTTGCCACGATATTCATCCGGCACACCTCCGCATCGCTCCTCATCCAGGAGAACGCCGATCCCGACGTGCAGCGCGATCTGATCGCGTTCTTCGACCGGCTCGTGCCGGCGGGCGACCCGTTGTTCAAGCACACCGTCGAAGGCCCCGACGACATGCCGGCGCACGTCAAGGCGGCGTTGACGCAGGTTTCTCTCTCGATCCCGGTGACCGCCGGACGCCTCATGCTCGGCACATGGCAGGGCGTCTTCCTCTTCGAGCACCGGGCCGCACCGCATCGCCGCCAGATCGTCGTACACATCATCGGCGACTGACGATGAACCCCGCCTCAGCCGTCCCAGCGCGAGACGATGCGCGCGAGATCGGGACGGGGGCGCTCCGCCTGGCGTTCGCGCGCCGTCCCGACATGAACGAAGCCGGCAATGCGCTCGCCCTCGCCAAGCCCGAGCGCGCGCGCCACTCCCGGGCTGAAGGCCGCCCAGCCGGTAAGCCAGCACGAGGCATACCCGAAGGCGTTGGCGGCCAAGCAGAGGTTGAACGCGGCCGCCCCGCACGACAGCACCTGCTCGAGCTCGGGCGCTCCGGGCGTCGGCCGAACGCAATTGACCACGGCAACGACCAGCGGAGCATGTAGAAAACGCGTCCGCTCGGTCTCGAGCCGCACCTCGGACGGAGGCTCCTTCTCTTCCTCGGCAACGACACGGGCCAGCACCTCGCCGAGCCGCCGGCGCGCCTCCCCCTCGAAAACGATGAAGCGAAACGGCACGACCATCTTGTGATCCGGCACCCGGGCCGCGCACGTGAGAATGGTCTCCAGCTCGGCCGCCGAAGGCCCGGGCTCGGATAGCATGGCCGGCTTGGCGCTGCGCCGTGTCGTCAACAGCTTGATCATTTCGTTCATCGGTGCATCCCTTTGGCGACGGCGACCGTCCTGCGCCCGCTTTCGGCCAGGATCCGCTGCAACACCCTCGCTATCCCAGATGTCGCCGGCTTACAATGCGCCGCAGCCGAGGAATGACCCGACGTCGTCCATGCCGTATCACTTTCGAGCCAGGTTTGCCGCCGTAGCCCTCCTCGCATGGCCGCTCCTCGCCGCGGCCCAGGAGCCGCCGACGGTCACAGTCGTTCTCGATGGCTCCGGCTCCATGTGGGCGAAGCCCGAGGGAGAGACGCGAGCCAAGCTGGTCCTTGCCCGGGACGGCCTGCGGGCGGCTCTCGCCACGCTACCGCCGGACGTGCGCTTGGGGCTGGTCTCTTTCGGTCACCGCCGCGCCGGCGACTGCAGCGATGTCGAGGTCATCGTCAAGCCCGAAGCGGGCACGCTCGAGCGCGTCGGGGCCGTCCTCGACAAACACAACCCTCGCGGGCGCGGTCCGATCACTGCGGCGTTACGGGAAGCCGCGAAGAATCTTGGTCCGCGCTCCGCCCCATCGAGCCTGATACTTGTCCACGACGACCTGGACAACTGTCAGGCCGACCCTTGTTCGGCCATCGCCGATCTGCAGCGCGCCCACCCAACGGTCAAGGTTCACGTGGTCTCGCTCGCCATGAAGCATGAGGAGGCCCAGCGGATGAGTTGTCTCACCCGCGCGACGGGCGGAATTTTGGCCGAGGTCGCCAACTACCAGCAGGCGACGGCTGCAATCGCCAGCATCCTGCAGCAGGCCGTATCGGCCCGGCGGCCAGCGACGCCGGCACCGCCCGCATCCTCCGATGCGACACCAAAACCGGCACCGGCGCGCCCAGGCCTCAAGCTGGCGGCGTCTTTGGCCGCTGGAGGCGAGCCGGTCGCCATGCCGCTGCGCTGGCGGATCTCGGCGGCCGGCCGCAGCGACGCTGCGCCCCTCTTCGAGGGCGACGCCGCAGCGCCGTTCCTGGAGCTCCCGCCCGGACGCTACGAGATCGAGGCCCAGCTTGGCTTCGTACTCGCGCGCACCTCGGTCGAGGTGCAGGCCGGCGAGACCCGCGCCCTGACGATGCCGCTTGGAGCCGGTCTTCTCCGCTTGGCCCCCGGCCCCTCTTCTCTGCCGTCAGCGCGACAGGCCATCTTCACCTTCACGAGCATCGACCCGAAGGATGGCGCACCGACTGTCGCCATGATGAAGGGTCTCGTCCCGGAGATCGCACTGCTGCCCGGTCACTATCGCGTGACTGCGGCGCTGCCGGGAGCGCTCATCGAGCGCACCGTCAAGCTCCAGGCCGGCCAGAGCCAATCTCTTTCCCCGCTTCTCGATCTGGGAGAACTTGAGACGAGCATCCGGGCGACGCCTGACGGGCCGCCGCTCGAGTCTGCTTCCATCGCGATCTACGAGGATGATCCCGATGCAGCACAAGGCCGCCGCGAAATCGTAAGATCGAGCGCGTCCCAGCCGGTGTTCCTCCTGCCCTCGGGGACGTATACGGCGATCGCGCGGCTGGGCGCCGTCGAGCAGCGCGAGCGTGTGACCGTCAGAGGCAACGAGCGGGAGCGGCGAACTTTCGTTCTCGCCACGGGTAGGGTCGCAATCAGAGCCTCGCTGCCGCAAAATCTGGAAGCGCCTGAGGCCGTCACCCTGCGTGCCGAGCGCATCGACGCCCCCCCTCATGCCACCACCGTCAACCGCGCCAGCGCTGCCCTGGATCTGCCGGCGGGACGCTACCGCATTGAGACCCGCATCGGCTTCGCAAACGCCCGCGCCGAGCGCGAGGTCGAACTGCGGCCCGGCGCCCGCGAGGAGGTCTCGCTCGAGATTCCAGCCGGACGCCTGCTGCTTCGCCTTGTGGACGGCGCGCGCGGCAGCCCGCTCACCGATGTCGGCTGGGACGTGCGCGATCTGAGCGGACGCACCATCTGGGTCGGCCAGATGCCCGAGGCGCGGCCGCTGCTGCTGCCGGGACGCTACACGGCGCGGGCCGAGTACCGTGGACGCGCTGCGGCGCAGGAGGTCGAGGTTCGTGCGGGAGAGGTCCGCGCCTTCGACTTGACGCTGCCGCCATGATAAGCGTCCCGCCGCCGCGGCCTTGAATCTGCCGCCTGATCGCGGCCAGATGCGGTTCACGACAAGGGATTCGCCAGAGTGATCGCGCTCATTCCGCCACAAAGCCCAGCTGCGCCGGAACGCTGCACCGCATCTGCTTGGCCGCTCGCGCAAGGCCTCCGGCAGAGACGGATCTGTTTTGTCGTGGTCATCACCGTGGCGACGGTGATCCTGAGCCTTGCCCACCCGGGCGGCGCGACGGCCCAGCAACCGGCGTCCGGCTGGCAGAGCGGAACAGTGATCGATCCCAAGCCTGCCCCCGCCGCCCCGCCCTCATCCGGCTGGACGGGAACGGGGAACGTCTCTGTCGTCCCCCGCAGCCTCCCGGACAGCGGTCCGCCAGGCCAAGGAGTCGGCGAGGTCAGGCTGTCGGCCCTCTTGTCGGACGACGGCGAGCCGATCGACCGCGGCCTCGTTTGGCGGGTGTTCCAGCCCGTAACACCGGGACCCGGCGCCGCGCTCGCCAAGCCGCGTCTTCTTGGCACCTGGAAGGAAGCGTCTCCGGCTGTCCGGCTGCCGCCGGGCGAATACCTGGTCAACGCCGCCTTCGGCCGCGCGCATGTGACGCGCAAGATCACGGTCAAGGCGGGGAGCAGCGGAACGGAGCAGTTCGTCCTCAATGCCGGGGGCCTGCGGCTGACCGCGGTGGTCGCCAGCGGCGAGGCGATCGCCGCCAACGACGTATCGTTCGACATCTACGCAGGCGAAGGCGATCTGATCACGGCCCGCAGCCGGATCGTCTCCGGCGTTCGACCCGGGCTGATCGTTCGCCTCAACGCCGGAATCTACCAGGTCGTGTCGACTTACGGCGATGCCAACGCCGTCGTGCGCGCCGATGTCACGGTCGAGGCCGGCAAGCTCAGCGAGGCGACGATCCGGCATCAGGCGGCCAGGGTGACGTTCAAGCTGGTGGCACGCGCTGGCGGCGAGGCCATCGCCGACACGCAGTGGACATTGGAGACCCCGCAGGGCGAGATCATCCGAGAGAGTGCCGGAGCGTTACCGACGCACGTCCTCGCTGCCGGGCGGTACGTCGTCACGGCGCGCAATTCGGGCCGCGTATTCAAACGCGAGTTCACGGTTGCAGCAGGCGAGCCCGTCAGCGTGGAAGTCGTGATGAACTGATGACCGATCCATTCCAGTGCAGTGCCCGGGGAACCGGCGGGACGCTCGCGCGCCGGCAGACGCGCCCTGGGTTGCGGCCCCTCAAACGCTGAGGTCCTTTCTGACCTCGAATACCTCCATGATGCGCGCGCCCTTGTGCGGGCCGTCGCATACGAACTGCCACTTGCCCGCCGAATAGGTGTCGCAGAGCTTGACGCCCTTGATGAGAATCCAGTGGCCTTCCTTGCCCTTGTGGATGGCAAGAATGTAATGGGCCCAGGCGTTCCGCGGCTTTTGCATCCACGACCATACGGACGGCCGCTTCTTCCGCTCCAGGTGCATGAAGCTTTCCTTGAGCTCCATCCGGTAGCCGAAATGCGCAAGCGCGGCTGCCACCTCCTCCGCGTAGGTCCCTTTGACGACCGGTCTGCTTCCTGCGGGCACGTTCCGGAAGGCCCGGATCTCGTCTTCGACCTTGCTGATCGAATAGCCGGTCACCGCCGAGAGCACGAACGGTCCGCAGAAGGCGATGCGGCCTGTGTCGTTGACGACCTCGTTGAGGCTCGAGGTGAGGCGTCCTCCCCCTGCGTCCGGGTGCAGCGGCATGGTCACGATCCAAGATTGGCAATACGGGTTAACCGAATCTTTCCATCGAACCCTTGCCAAAAGGTAAACCGGGCTTGTGCGCCGCACCGCGGACCGTTCAGGCGACCGCCTCGCCGACGAAGGGCTTGAAGTGGCGGCGCACCAGCGCCTCGGGCAGATCCTTGGTGATGAAGACAAGACGCGAGCGCCGGTCCCCGGCGGGCCAATCCTTCAGCGTGTCCGGCGGATAGAAGATGTGCTGTACGCCGTGCACCACGAACGGCCGCGGCTGATCCTTGATGTTGAGGATCCCCTTCACCCGCAAGAGCTTCGGCCCGTAGAGCTGGGCGAGAAGCTGCAGCGCGTTCGACACCTCGCCCCCCTCGAGCGGTTCGGCAAACGTCAGGCAGAACGATTGAATGCCATGCAGATGGCGATGCGCATGGTCCGGGTGCTCGCAATCCGGATCGGCGCAACTCTCGGAATGTTCGTGGGCGTGCGTATGCGCTTCCGCAGCATCCCCATGGGCATGATGACCGCAGTCGGCGCCGCACTCCGGCCCATGCTGATGCTCAGGGCGCGCAGTCCCCTGCTCCGCTCGATAGGCATCCGCGGCAAGCCACTTCTGCGGATCGGCGCCGGCGAGCGCCGGCTCGTGTGCGCCAAGGCCGATGAGCTCGGACGCCGGCACGTCTCCCTTCGCCGACCGCCGGATGCCGGCCGCCCGGTTGAGAGCCCTGAGACGCGCCTCGAGTTTCGCGAGCGTCTCGGCGCTCGCGAGATCCGCCTTGGTCACGACGATGCGGTCGGCGACCGCAATCTGCTTCGCCGGCTCGAAATGTTCGTCGATTTGTGCGAGCCCGAGTTCCCCATCCACGGTCGTCACCACGGCATCGAGCTGATAGGTCCTGTAGACCTTCTCCTCTGTCATCAGCGTGTGCACGATGGGTGTCGGATCGGCGAGCCCCGTAGTCTCGAGGACGACGCGCCGCACGGGCGGGATCTCGCCCCAGAGCGCCTTGGTGTGCAAGTTCTCGAGCGCCTGCACGAGATCGCCGCGCACCGCGCAGCACACACAACCGGACGGCAGCAGCACGGCATCGTCGTCCGCCTTCTCGACGAGCGCGTCGTCGATGCCAACCTCACCGAATTCGTTGATGATCACGGCCGTCCCGGCCATGGCCGGGTCCTCGAGCAGACGCTTGAGCAGGGTGGTTTTTCCCGATCCCAGGAAGCCGGTGAGAACGGTGAGCGGAATGGCCGAGCCGGCCGTCGTCTGGGACATCGGGTCAACCTTGTCTGAACGCGCGTGTTGTAGTGTCACACGCCGATGCGCAACTTGCGTCAAAGTCTTAATGGAGCGCGCCCATGTCGGACAAGCTCGATGCGACCAGCGAACGGGTGGCCGAGGCCCGCGCACGGCAGGAGGTGCTGGAGACGGCACTTGCCATGAGCCGTCGCGGTCTTTCGCCCGGCCGCTCCGGCAACGTCTCGCGCCGCTTTCGCGACGGAATGCTCATAACCCCGTCCGGAATGGCTTATGAGACCCTCGCCCCAGCGGACATCGTCTTTGTCGCCGACGACGGCTCCGTCCCGCCCGGACAACGCAAGCCGTCGAGCGAGTGGCACTTTCATCTCGCCGCCTACCGCACGCGCACCGATCGCAGCGCCGTGGTGCACGCCCATTCCATGTATGCGACCGTCCTCGCTTGCGCGGGCCTCAAGATTCCGGCGTTCCACTACATGGTGGCCATCGCCGGCGGCAAGGACATCCCCTGCGTTCCCTACGCCACGTTCGGCAGCGAGGCGCTGGCGCGGCATGTCGCCAAGGGGCTTCGCAAACGCGATGCCTGCCTCATGGCCCATCACGGCCAGATTGCGCTCGGAGAGACCTGCGCGCGCGCCCTCGAGCTGGCGGCTGACGTCGAGGTTCTTGCCGAGCAGTATTACAAGGTTCTTTGCCTCGGAAAGCCTGCCCTCCTCGACACCGACGAGATGAAGATCGTGCTCGAGAAATTCAAGTCGTACGGACAGAACGCGCAGGACTAGCCATCCGTTTCGAGGACTGGCGGCCAGGCTCACTCCGGGAGCTTGAAGTCCTTGAACCGCGCACGCAGATCCTTTTTCGAGACCTTGCCGGTCGCGGTGAGCGGCAGGCTCTCGACGAAGACGACGTCGTCCGGCACCTGCCACTTGGCAAGCCGCTTCGCAAGGTGCGCGAGAATGTCTTCCTTTTTTGGATCCGCGCCCGCCGCCTTGACCACGATGAGCAACGGTCGCTCGGACCACTTCGGATGCGGCACGCCGATCACCGCGGCATGGGCGACTCCGGGACACCCCATCGCTTCGCCTTCGACGTCGATCGAGCTGATCCACTCGCCACCCGACTTGACGAGATCCTTCGTCCGGTCGACCAGCGTGAGGAAGCCGTCTTCCGTGACCTTCGCGACATCTCCCGTCCCAAACCAGCCCTCCTTGTCGAACGCCGCTGCCGAGGCTTTCGGGTTCTCGAAGTAGGCGGAGATCACCGTCGGACCGCGCACGAAAAGTTCCCCCTGTGCGCGTCCGTCGTGCGGCAGGCGCCGACCAGCCTCGTCGACGATCTTGAAGTCGACGCCGAAGAAGCGTTGGCCTTGCGCCTGCTTGATCTTGAGCCGCTCCTCGAGCGGCAGCGCCTTCTGCGCCGGCGAGAGCCGCGTGAACGCGCCGACCGGGCTCATCTCGGTCATGCCCCAGCCGTGCACGACGTTGACGCCCCAGGTGCGCTCGAACGCCTCGATCATCGGTCCGGGCGCCGCCGAGCCGCCGATAACCACCATGCTGAATCCTTTTGGCTTCCGGCCGCGCTTCTGCATCTCGCCAAGCAGGCCGAGCCAGACTGTCGGCACACCCCAGGCCGAGTAGACCTGCTCACCGTCCATGAGATCGAAAAGACTGGCGCCGTCGAGGCGCGGCCCCGGCATGACGAGCGGGCTGCCGGACAGCACCGCCGTATAGGGCAGTCCCCAGGCGTTGACGTGAAACAGCGGGACCACGGGCAGCAGAGGCTTGTCCGGCGCGAACGGCTCCGACAGCGTCGCCATCTCGAAGAGCGCATGCAGCACGGTGGAGCGGTGCGAGAAGAGCGCACCCTTGGGCTCACCGGTCGTGCCCGACGTGTAGCAGAGCGAGCAGGCGGTATTTTCATCGAAGCTCGGCCATTCAATCGCTGGCGCACCCGCAGCCAGGAACTCTTCATAGCAGCCGAGATCGGCAATCGACGTACCTGCCGGCATGTGCTCGCGATCCGTCAGCACAACGTAGCGGCGGATGGTCTTGAACTGGTCGCGGAGCTTTTCCACCAGCGGCACGAAGGTGAGATCGAAGAACAGCGCCTTATCCTGCGCATGATTGGCGATGTAGACGAGCTGCTCCGGAAAGAGCCGCGGATTGATCGTGTGACACACGGCGCCGATGCCTGAGATCGCGAAGTAGAGCTCGAGATGCCGATTGGTGTTCCAGGCAAGCGTCGCGACCCGGTCGCCGGGCTCCACCCCCATGGCCTTGAGGGCGTTGGCGAGCTTCGCGACCCTGGCCCGCGTCTCGCGCAGCGTCTGCCGTGTCGTTCCGCCCTCGACCGAGACGCTCGTCAGCGTTGTCGCCGCGTGGACTTCGGACCCGAACTCGATCAGATCGCAGACGAGAAGCGGCCGATCCATCATCAGGCCCTTGAGCATCGCCACGTCCTCCTCGATAAGATGCCGGAACGTTAGTCGGCAGAGCCGCGGTTTGCAAAGATGCGGCGTGGCGGCAGGAGCCGCCCCGCAGCGCGTTCCCGCGCGGGACGCCGGGCTCGCCGTGCTGCCGCCGCATCGGGCGAAGCGGTTGAAACGCACAGGGAGGATCGCATGGCCAAGGTGGACGTATCGCGCGACGGCGAGGTGCTGATCGCCCGCCTCTCGAATCCGCCGGTCAACGCTCTGGCGCACGGGGTGCGCATGGGGCTCTTGTCTGCGGTTGAGACCGCCGCGGCCGACCCTGCCGTGAAAGCGATCGTGGTGACCGGCGAAGGACGCGCCTTCTCGGCCGGCGCCGACATCGCGGAATTCAAGTCGGGCCTGAAGGAGCCGGGCCTTGGCGCCGTCATCGACGCGCTCGAGGCAACGCCCAAGCCCGTGGTCGCCGCCGTCAACGGCCTTGCGCTCGGCGGCGGCCTCGAGGTGGCGCTTGGCTGCCATTATCGCGTTGTCCATCGCTCTGTCACTCAGCTCGGCCTGCCGGAGGTCAAGATCGGCATTCTTCCCGGCGCCGGCGGGACGCAGCGCCTGCCCCGCGTCATTGGCGTCGAGGCCGCCCTCGACATGATCGTTTCCGGCAATCCCATCGGAGCCGAGGCCGCTCTCAAGGCAGGTCTTGCCGACCGCCTCACGGACGGCGACGTCGTCGCCGCAGCCGTCGCCTTCGCCCGCGAGCTTCTCGCAGCGGGACAGGGGCCGCGTCCTACGAGCGCCAAGACCATCGCGCCGGAGGGCGTGCCCGCGGGCCTCTTCGGCAAGAAGCGGGCCGGCCTCGCGCGCCATCCCTCAGGCCCGCTGGCCGCGCGCAACTGCATCGCCGCGGTCGAGGCCGCCGTCGGCAGCGACTACCGGACCGGCGTTGCTCGCGAATGGCAACTCTTCCAGGAACTGGCGGCGAGCCCCTATGCGCGTGCGCTGCAGTATGCCTTCTTCGCCGAGCGCAAGGCCGCCGACATCCCCGACATCGGCCCCGAGATCAAACCGCGACCCGTTGCCTCGGTCGGCATCATAGGCGCCGGAACGATGGGCAGCGGCATCAGCCTCGCGTTCCTGAACGCCGGGCTGCCGGTCACGCTGGTCGAGACGAGCCAGGCGGCGCTCGACCGCGGCCTCGCCCGTATCCGGGAGACGATCGAGAGCAACGTCAAGCGCGGCCGCATCTCCGCCGAGGACGGCAAGGTGCGCCTGGATCGTCTGAAGCCGACACTCGCCTTCGCAGACCTCGCCGCTGCCGACCTCATCATCGAGGCGGTCTTTGAGAAGCTCGCGCTCAAGAAGGAAATTTTTGCAAAGCTCGACGGCATCGCCAAGGCTGGCGCCGTCCTCGCCTCCAACACCTCGACGCTCGACGTCGACCAGATCGCGGCTGCGACGAGGCGGCCCGGCGACGTCCTCGGCATGCACTTCTTCTCCCCGGCCAACATCATGCGTCTGCTCGAGGTTGTCCGCGGCAAGGCGACGGCGAAGGACACGCTCGCCACCGCCATGGCCGTCGCCAAGCGGATTGGCAAGGTCGGTGTCGTCTCAAGCGTGTGCTTCGGCTTCATCGGCAACCGGATGCTCGAGGAATACCTTGAGGAGGTCCAGGCGATGATGCTCGAGGGCGCCTCGCCCGCCGACATCGACGGCGCGCTCGAGGGCTGGGGACTCGCCATGGGACCCAATGCCATGATGGACCTCGCCGGCATCGATGTCGGCTACCTGATCCGGCGCGAGCATGAGATCTCGGAGGAGCGCGCCCGCCTCTACCGTGCCACGGATCGCATCTCGGAAATGGGCCGTCATGGCCAGAAGACCGGGGCCGGCTACTACATTTACGGGACCGACCGCAAGCGCACGCCGGATCCCGCCATCGAGGCCATCTTCCGCGAGGAGGCGGCGAAGCTCGGCATTCCCCCGCGCAACACCAAGCCATCGGCCGACGAGATCGTCGAGCGCTGCCTGCTCCGGCTCATCAACGAGGGCGCGAAGATCCTCGATGAGGGCATCGCGCTCAGGGCCTCCGACATCGACACCATCTACCTGACGGGCTACGGCTTCCCCGCCTGGCGCGGCGGCCCCATGTGGCATGCCGAGAACATCATCGGCCTCAAGACGGCTGCCGAACGCATTCGCGCGTACGACAAGCAGTATGGTCCGCGATGGCGCATCGCGCCGCTCCTGGAGCGCTTGGCCGCGGGAAGCGGGCGCTGGCCCTCGTGAGGCGATGCGGTTCGCTGGCGCCGGTGCCTGGAGCGGTGCCGCCGCCCAGGTCGCAGTCCGGCGGACATTTCGGGTGACCGCGCGCTTACGTAGGAGTCTCTCGAACCGCCCGTCATCCAGCATGACGCTCGGTCGTGAGACGCAAAGCCTTGCAAGGCCCCCGGGCTCTTGCCATCTGGTATCCGGTGCCGGCGAGGAAGAATATGGGCGTGCGCCGGCAGTCCCCGTCCCCGGCCCCACGCCCCACCGAAAAGAGCGCCGCAGTTGCCCCTTCCCGCCCTTACGCAATCGACGCTCGGCGCACTCAGAAGTGCGGGGGCTGCGCTCTCCGACCTTGCAACGCCGAACCTCCGCCTCGGCGTGACGGGCCTCGCGCGAGCCGGCAAGACCGTTTTCATCACGGCCCTCGTCCGGAACCTGATCCAGCGCGGGCGCCTGCCGTTCTTCGGCCCCGCTGCCGAGGGACGGCTCGTTGGCGCCTGGCTCGAACCCCAACCCGACGACGACGTGCCGCGCTTTGCCTACGAGGACCACCTTGCCGTCCTCGCCCGCGATCCGCCCGAATGGCCGGAAAGCACGCGCCGCATCTCCGAGCTTCGCGTCACCATCGAATACGTTCCGCGCAACCTACTACGCCGCCAGCTTGGCCTCGCCCGGTTGCACGTCGACATCGTCGATTATCCCGGCGAATGGCTCGTAGATCTCGCACTTATGAGCCAGTCCTACGCGGCGTGGTCCGCACTCACGCTCGCGCGCGCTCGCGAGGCGCGGCGCGCGGTCCATGCCAAGGCGCTGCTCGGCTTCGTCGCGAGCCACCGCGCGGAGGCGCCCGCCGACGAGCAGGTGGCGATTGCCGGAGCGCAGCTCTTCACCGCCTATCTGCGCGCCGCCCGCGGCGACAGGCCCTCCCGCGCACCTGACCCGACGCTCGGCCCCGGACGCTTCCTCTTGCCCGGCGACCTCGACGGCTCACCGCTGCTCACTTTCTTTCCGCTTGATCTCGGCACCGCTGAGACGACGTCGCGCGGCACCTTGGCAGCGCTTCTCGAGCGCCGCTACGAGGCCTATAAGGCCAAGGTCGTGCGCCCGTTCTTCCGCGACCACTTCGCTCGCCTCGACCGGCAGATCGTTCTCGTTGACGCTCTCGCCGCCCTGGATCAAGGGCCGGCCGCGCTTGCCGATCTCCAGTCGGCGCTCGAGAACATTCTCACCGCTTTCAAGACCGGCGCACCGCCGTGGCTCGCATTCCTGGCGCCAAGGCGCATCGACCGGGTGCTGTTCGCCGCGACCAAGGCCGATCATCTCCACCATACGAGCCATGACCGGCTCGAAGCCTTGCTCGGCGAACTCACGCGCCGCGCCGGCGAGCGCGTGTCCTTTGCCGGCGCCGAGGTTCGCTCCCTTGCGCTCGCAGCGCTCCGGGCGACGCGCGAGGCCGAGGTCAAGCGCAACGGCGAGACGCTTGCCTGCATTCTCGGCACGCCGCTTGCCGGCGAGACCCTCGGCGCCGAGACATTCGACGGCCGTCGCAGCGCCGCCGTCTTTCCCGGCGACCTTCCGGCCGATTTCGCAGCCCTCATCCGTGGCGAAATCGATCGCGGGGCTCCTTTCGACGTGCGCGCCGTCCGCTTCCGCCCGCCGAGAATCGCCAGCGACTCGCCGGCGGGCGCGCCCGCGGCTTGGCCCCACATCCGTCTTGACCGCGCCCTCGACTTCCTCATCGGAGACCGCCTCGCATGACCGGTTCCTCGCCGCGGAAGCCGCAGGTCTTCACGCCCGACGACCCCAATCTTACGATCGCCGGCGGCGCACCCGATACCTTCGGCGCAGACGGCGCTGGGGCCGCAAACGGCCCATCGCTCGAGCCGAGCGCTCCATCCCGCGAGCCGCTCGCCCGGCGCGCCAAACGCGGCATCCGCTGGGGGGCGATGCTGCTGAGCGCGGCCGCCGCTCTCCTGAGCCTCGCCTTCGGGCTTTATTTCGCCCGCTTCGTCTCGATCGCCCTTGCGCGACAGGACTGGATCGGCTGGGTTTCGTTTTTCCTGCTCGCCGTCGTCGCAGTCTCCGGCCTGGCGCTGCTGGCGCGCGAGATCGTGGGCTTCATCCGCCTTGCCCGGCTGGAGCGCACCCGCGCCGACGCCGAGCGCGCGCTGCGCGAACGCGACCGCGCGCTCGAGCGCGAGGCGCTTCGCCGCATTACGGCACCATTTGCCGGCCGCACAGACCTTCGCTGGCCGCTCGCGCGGCTTGCCGAGGAAACGCGCGAGGTGCGCGATCCGGGCGATCTCCTGCGCCTTGCCGACCGCACCCTCCTCGCCCATCTCGATGGCGAGGCGAGACGCCTGGTGGCCGGCGCCTGCCGTCGCATTGCGACCGTGACCGCAATCAGTCCGACCGCAGCGTTGACGATCGGATGGGTTGCCGTGGAGAATCTGCGCCTGTTGCGAACGCTGGCGGCGGTGTACGGCGGGCGGCCCGGTTTCCTTGCCACGGCGAAGCTCGCCCGCATGGTTTTCCTGCACATCGTCGCGACCGGCGGCGTTGCGCTCACCGACGATCTTGTCGGTCAGTTCCTGGGCCAGGACCTCCTGCGCCGCCTGTCGCGGCGGCTCGGCGAAAGCGTCTTCAATGCGGCGATGACGGCCCGCATAGGTGCCGCAGCCATCGAGCTGATCCGACCCCTGCCCTATCTCGAGACCCCACGCATCCGGGCGCGCGATTTCATCGCCGAGATCACGCGTCGGCGCGCCGGCGACGACGGCGCCGCCGACGCAGAGGCTCCGCAGCGCGCCACCGGTCCCAAGGACTGATCGCGCGCCAGACCCTCGCGCCGCCGCCGCTTATGGCCTCGAATGGCGCAGCGGGGGCGGGATCGCCCCACGGGACCCGAGCGCGCCCGATGTTTTCCTTCAGATCGAAAGATCGAGGAGGTTGTAATCCTTGATGCTGGCCTTCGCCTTGGCGTCCCACGTGTAGCTGAGCCCGCGATCCGCATGGGGCTTGTAGACGAACGGCTTCTCGTTCGGGAACCGCTGACGCCGGGCGTCGATCCCGTAGCCGATGAGCCGGGCACGCTCCGTGATTCGTGCGTCGTCGTAGACGGCCTTGGCGTTGTGCACGCCGCCCGCCTCGACGCCAAGCACCGACCGCCGGCGGTGGAAACCCTGGTTGAGCGTCACCCGCCAGTCCTTCGAGGTGTTGGCGAATGAGCCGTGCAGCGTCTGCCGGTTGGTGACGGCGACGTCGCCCGGTTTGCAGATGATCGGCACCGCTTCGGGCAAGCGCTCCGTTCCCGCCTCAGCCACCCACTTCTTGATGTCGATCTTGCCGAGCTTGTGCGAGCCGGGCACCACCCACACGCCGTTGGCGGCCGTGCAGCCGTAGAGCTGCGCCATCATGTTGAAGCCGTGCGTGCCCTCGTCCCAGTCGGGCTTGTCCCAGTGCGTGACACCGTCCTGATGCCAAGCCACAGAGGCGCCAAGCCCCGGTGCCTTGATGAAGATCGCCTCATTGAAGGGCGTGAAGTCCTCGCCGTTTATGGAGGCGGCCACCGCCAGGAGATCCGGGTGGCCGTAGAGGCGCAGCGCCGCTTCGGAGAATTGCAGCGAGCCGAGGATCAGATAGACGACCTCCTTCGGCGCATCGGCCGCGGCCTCAGGCTCGTACATCTTCACCGGATGCCGCCCGTTGGCGAGCGCGGTGCCCCCGAACGGATCGCCGAGCGGCTTCGACCAGAAGAGGGTCGGTGCCTTGCAATCTGCCGCAAGAGCCGGACGGCCGTGCTTGTCCACCGGCGAGCCTTTCTCTGCGGGCAGCCGCTCCAGAATGTCCTTCACGTCGCGCTCGATGTCGGCAAGCTCCTCCGCCTTGAGCACGCCCTCGAACACGTAGAAGCCGGTCCTCCAGTAGGCGTCGAGAATATCCTTGGTGAGCCGCCCGCTTTCATCGAACTTGATCGGCCCGCGGTTGCCGAGCTCGAACGCCTTGCGCTCGCCCTCGCGCAAATAGGCCTGCATGGCAGCTTCCTCTGCGCCGTAGCCGGCGGGTGCTCCGGCAGTGGTGGCACTCATGGCGTCCTCCGGAATGTCCTCGATTCATCCTGTGGCCTCGGGGCGGCCTTTGTAAGCGTCCTCCCGGCCCCTTCCGCCCGTCAAGCCCCGTGACGCGTCCCCGACATGCGCCGTCCGCAGGCCGATCGCCGACGCCGGCTGCCGATTGCCAAGGCGCATAGACGCACTTAGCGTGCTGCACGGAAGAAGCGAGCCAGCACGGGAAGGGGTCACCCCATGTTCATCCGATCGGTCGAGCGCAATACCGCCCTGGACGAGTTCAGGGCCGAGGTCCGGGCCTTTTGCGAGCGCGAGCTTCCGCCCGAGGTCAAGCAGAAGCAGGCCCGTGGCCAGCACCTCGAGAAAAAGGAGTACGACGCCTGGCTGAAGCGGCTCGGCAGCCGCGGTTGGCTCACCGGCAAGTGGCCGAAGGAGCATGGCGGCCTCGGCTGGACGCCCGAGCAGCACATAGCGTTCCTCGAGGAACTCGGCCGCGCCGGCGCCCCGCCGGTACTCTCATTCGGCCCGACGATGGCGGGTCCCGTCATCTACACCTTCGGGACCGAGGAACAGAAGCGGCAGCATCTTCCCGGGATCATCAGGAACGATGTCTGGTGGTGCCAGGGCTACTCCGAGCCCGGCGCCGGGTCCGACCTCGCCAGCCTCAAGACTCGCGCCGTGCGCGACGGCGATCACTACGTCGTCAACGGCCAGAAGATCTGGACTTCCATGGCCCACTGGGCCGACTGGATCTTCGCGCTCGTGCGCACCGACCCTAACGCGAAGAAGCAGGAAGGCATCTCCTTCCTCCTGATCGACATGAGAACGCCGGGCATCACCGTGCGCCCGATCATCGGCATCACCCTCGGCCATCACTTGAACGAGGTGTTCTTCGATAACGTGCGCGTGCCCGTCGCCAATCGCATCGGCGAGGAGAACAAGGGTTGGACCTACGCCAAGTTCCTGCTCGCCAACGAGCGGGTCGGGAACGTCGATGTCGCCAAGATCGAAGGCAATATCGAGCAGATCCGGGCGCTGATCGCCGAGACCCGCGAAGCCGGCCGGTCGCTTGCCGACGACCCGCAATTCAAGCGTCGCATCGCCGAGCTCGAGGTCGGGCTTGCCACCGTCAAGGCGCTGATGGCCGACCAGCTCGCCGCCGCCCGACAGGACGGCGCCCCCTCGCTCATGGGCGCCGCCGCCCTCAAGCTGCGCGGCACCGAGTTGCAGCAGGCCATTCTGCAGACCGGCATCGACGTGCTCGGACGCCACGGGATGGTCTACCAGAGCGAAGCGCTCAATGCGGGCTGGAATGGCGAGATCATCGGACCGGAATCGTCGGCCGACGTCATCTACGAGCATCTCTACCGGCGCGCCGCGACCATCTACGGCGGCTCGAGCGAGGTACAGAAGAACATCATCGCCAAAGGCGCCCTCGGTCTCTGATCCATCCATCGCACCCCGGTCCGAGACGCATCGCAGGGCGGGGGCGCACCCAAGACTCAACACGCAGGCAGGCACGCCATGGCATCTCTCTCGACCGAAGAACGTCAACAGCTCAACGACAGCCTGACCGAGCTGCTTGCCGATAAGTACCCCTTCGAACACTGGAAGAAGCTTGCCCGTACCCCCGGCGGCGAGGGCTTCGGCCGCGCCGAGTGGAAGCTCTACGCCGAGATGGGCTGGCTTGGCATTGCCATCCCCGAGACGGCGGGCGGCGCCGGCGGCGGCATGACCGAGCTCGGCATCGTGATGGCCGCCATGGGCCGTCACCTAGTGCTCGAGCCGATGCTGGCCACCGTCGTTCTCGGAGCCGGCGCCATCGAAAAGGCCGGCAATGCAGAGCAGCGGAAACTTCTCGCCGACGTCGCCGCCGGCAAGCTTCTGCTCGCCTTCTGCCACTCCGAGCCCGATGCCGGATACGCCCGCGACTACGTGAAAACCGTGGCCCGCAAGGACGGCACCGGATGGAGCCTCAGCGGAGAGAAAGGCTTCGCGCTCCACGCCACCGCCGCGGACAACCTCATTGTCTCCGCACGGCTCGGTTCCGAGACCGGCCCAGTGCGACTCTTCCTGGTGCCCCGATCGGCCCCGGGCGTCACCCTCGTTCCGGCGCCGGCGCTCGACGGCCGACCCGGCGCGGCCGTGCGCCTCGCCGACGTCAAGCTTCCGGCTTCTGCCAAGCTCGGCGATGGCGAGGACTGCCAGCTTCCCGTCATCGAGGAAGTGATCGACCGCGGCGTGATCGCAGCGTGCGCCGAGGCCGTCGGCGCGATGGCGGCGGTCACCAGCCAGACTGTCGAGTACCTGAAGACACGCCAGCAATTCGGTCAGCCGCTGTCGAAGTTTCAGGTTCTCCAGCACCGCCTCGTCGATATGAGCGTGTCGACCGAGGAGGCCCGGGCGATTGTCCACGCAGCATTGCAGGCGCTCGACGATGGCGATCGCAATGCCCAGCGGCTGATCTGGATGGCGAAGGTCAAGACGGCGCAGTCGGCCCGCTTCGTCGGCGGCCAAGGCATCCAGCTCCACGGCGGCATGGGCATGACGGACGAACTGTCGATCGGCCATTACTACAAGCGGCTCACCATGTGCGAGACGCTCTACGGCGACGGCGAGTGGTATCTGCGCCGGATCGGCGCGACGTCGGCGCACTGAGCCGGGAGAAGGCGCCTACCTCGTGCCGGCCCGTAGCACCTGTCGTTCGCAAGCTCCCTGGGACGCTCGTCGATGATCTCCTTCGTTGACGCCCGGCCGGGCTCTTGGCCCGCCCTTGGGATGCGACCCGCCGCCGCTCGAAGCTCGCACACATGGGACGCGTGGCACGCAAAGCGCGCTTGAGCGCCTGCGTTCCCCGAAAATGACACGAGCGGCCGCGCGGCCGCCCCTGATGGCTCATTTCGCACTTCGACCGCCCGCCTATTCGAGCTTGATGTTTGCCGCCTTGATCACTTCGGCGTTGCGGGCGATGTCGGCGACGAGAAACTCGGCTATCTCGGCCGGCGATTGAATCGGAACTTCGACGTTGATGGCGCGCATCCGCGCCTTCATGTCGTCCGTCTTGGCAATCTCGATGATCTTGGCGTTGAGCTTGGCGACGATCTCGGCCGGCGTGCCCGCCGGAGCACAGACCGAGTACCAGATCGGCACGTCGGCATTCGGGACGCCGGCTTCCTTCAGCGTTGGGACATCCGGGAACTCCGGGTGCCGCTGGGTGTGGTTGATATTGAGCAGGATGAGCTTGCCGGCCTTCACATGCGGGATCACGTTGATCTCGTTCATCATGTGAATCGTGCCCGGCAAGAGGTCATTGAGCGCGTCCGCGCTGCCGCGATAGGGCACGTGCAGAATGTCGATGCCGGCTCGGAACTTCAGCGTCTCGATACGCAAATGCGTCGAGGTTCCCTGTCCTGCCGATCCGTAGATGAGCTTGCCGGGATTTTTCTTGGCGTAGTCGACCATCTCCTTGAAGGTCTTGACGCCGACCGACGGGTGGATGACGAAGCCGCAGACGAGGTCGCCGACCCGTGCCACCGGCATGAAGCTTTTCACCGGGTCGTAAGGCGTCTGACGCATGCTCGGCAGCACCGAGAGCGGCGCATTCGGCGTCAACAGGAACGTGTAGCCGTCCGGTGCGGATTTCGAGACCGCTTCGAGACCGATCATTCCCGACGCGCCTCCGCGGTTCTCGATCACGAACTGCTGCTTGAACTCCTGGCTGAGCTTCTCCGCCCACGGGCGCCCGATCAGGTCCGTGGCGCCGCCGGGCGCATAGGGAAGAATGAGCTTCACCGGCTTTTCAGGCCAGTTCTGCGCCCCTTGCGCGGTGGCCTTGCGCGTCAATCCGGCGGCCAATGTGGCTCCGGCGGCAACCCCAAGGAAGTCGCGGCGACGCATCGTCATTCGGTCCTCATCAACAAGATTGAGCGCGGCGCATCCGCGCCGCGTCCTCATACCACCCCGTGCTGACCCTGCCTACGTGCTGTCCTTCGCCAGCAGCAGTTCCGCTATGCCGGCTGCGCGTGCCGCTATTCCTGGAACGCCTCCTCGCGCGCCTTGCGCACAGTGGGCAGAATAATGAACACGAGCACGACCGCTGAGATCACCAGGAACGCCAGCGACAGCGGCCGCTGCAGGAAGACCCACGGATCACCGCGCGAGAGCAGCATGGCGCGGCGCATATAGACCTCCATCAGCGGCCCGAGCAGGTAGCCGAGAAGAAGCGGCGCAGGCTCGCAGCCGAGCTTCAGGAAGATGTAGCCGAGGACGCCGAAGACGGCCATGAACAACACCTCGGTCGACAGGTTGTTCAGGCTGTAGACGCCAACGCAGCAGAAGAACATGATGGCGATTGACAAGAGCCGGTAAGGCACCAGCAGCATCTTCACCCAGATGCCGATCAGCGGCAGGTTGAGGACCAGCAGCATCAGGTTGCCGAGCCACATCGACACGATCATGCCCCAGAACAACCCGGGCTTCTGATCCATCACCTGCGGTCCCGGGACGATGCCGTGGATCATCATGCCGCCGATCATCATCGCCATCACGGCGTTCGACGGGATGCCGAGGGTCAGCATCGGGATGAACGACGTCTGAGCCGCCGCATTGTTGGCGCTTTCCGGCCCCGCCACGCCTTCGATCATGCCCTTGCCGAATTGCTCGGGTGTCGCGGACACTTTCTTCTCGACCGAGTAGGAGGCGAAGGAGGCGAGCACCGCCCCGCCTCCGGGCAGGATGCCGAGCAGGCTGCCGATCCCGGTTCCGCGCAGCACCGGCCCAACGCATCGCTTCATGTCCGCAGCCGTCGGCATCAGTCCTGCAATTTTTGAAGAGACGAGGTCGCGCCGCTCAGGATTGCCGAGATTGTTGATGATCTCGCCGATGCCGAAAATCCCCATCGCCACGATCACGAAGCCGATCCCGTCGAAGAGATCGCCGATGCCGAACGTGAACCGCGTGTTCCCGGTGTTGACATCGGTGCCGATCAGCCCGAGCAGCATCCCGAGAAAGATCATCCCCACGGCCTTGACGATGGAGCCGGAGGCCATCACCACCGCGAGCGTCAGCCCGAGCACCATCAGCGAGAAATAGTCGGCGGGCGCGAACTGCTGCGCGAGCTTGGTGAGCGGCGGCGCAGCGAGCACGATCAGGATCGTCGCCACAGTGCCGGCGAAGAACGACCCGAGCGCCGCGATGGCGAGCGCCGGACCGGCACGCCCGTCCTTCGCCATGGCATGGCCGTCGAGCGCGGTCACGACCGCCGATGCCTCACCCGGCAGATTGACGAGGATCGCCGTCGTGGAGCCGCCGTATTGCGCGCCGTAGTAGATGCCGGCGAGCATGATCAGCGCGCCTTCCGGCGTAAGGAAGTAGGTAACGGGCAACAGGAGCGCCATCGTGGCGACGGGCCCAACGCCCGGCAGGACGCCGATGGCCGTTCCGATCATGGCGCCCATCAGGCACCAGAACAGGTTCTTGAGCGAGAGCGCGACCGAGAAGCCGAGCGCCAGATGTGAAAAGAGCGAGCCGAGTTCCATTTCGAGGTGCTCCTCTCGCTCAGCGCAGAATGCCGGCCAGGAAGGACGGGACGGCCTTCGTCGGCCAAACGTTGATTGGCATGCCGAGCATCCAGATGAACATGCCGACGCCGATGGCCATCATGATCACCGTAAATATGGCGAACTCTCCCCACCGCGTCTCGCGTGTGCCGGCGGCGCAAAGCGTCATTGCAATCAGCATGGTGAGGACGAGACCCCACTGGTCGATCAGCAGGCCGAAGGCGACGACCCCGAGCGTCACCAGAATGAACGGCCGCCATGCGACCTTCGGTACGGCCTCGTCCGAGAAGCTGATCGATTTAATCGCGAGAATGAGACCGGTGCCGATGAGGCACCACGACAATATGGCGGGGAGAACTCCGGTGCCTGGTCGCTGGGCTGTGCCCATCGACAAATTGTCGTAGTAGTAGATCGTGAGCAACGCGCCGATCCCGACGAGGACGAACAAAACCCCCGCGGCCATGTCCTGGCCCCATTTGATGCGCATCCAGCGTTCTCTCCCCGAGGTATTCTTTGTTTGCTCCGCAAGGAGACCATAACGATCCCGCCACAACAAGCGTGAACTGCCCCCTGCGACAGCCGGGACCCGACAAACACGCTACGTTTGCGGCCCCGGACTGATAGTTTCCGGATTAGTCATCGCGAAAGCGGGGCTTTCGCTTCTCCCGAAATGCGGCCTGAGCTTCGGCGGAATCCGGGTGCTCGCCGAGCTCCGTTGTCATGTTCTGCTCGTAGCGGTAACCATCCCTGAGCGACATGTCCTCGATGGTGTTGAGCGTTCGCTTGGCAAGCCGGATGGCGGCTGGGCTCTTGGCGGCGATCTCCCGCGCAATCTCGACGGCGCGCCCCATGAGCTCGCCGCGCGGCACCGAGGCCTCCACCACGCCGAGCCGGTAGAGCTCAGGACCCGGCACCCGGTAGCCCGTCAGCATCATGCGCCGGAGCGTCGAATGCGGAAAGAGCCGCTGGGTATGCTTGCCGCCGCCGAGAAGCCCGACGTCGATCTCCGGCAGCCCGAGGACGGCCTCGTTGGCCGCGAGCAGAATGTCACAGGAGGCTGCCACCGCCAGGCCCGCACCCAGGGCGGCACCGTTGATTGCGGCGATCACCGGCTTCGTGCACTCGCGGATGGCGTGATAGCTTTCCCGTGCGCGCCGGTTGTGCTGCCAGATCTCCCCCGCCTTCGACCTGTCGGGCCGCGACTTGAGATCGGCCCCGGCCGAGAACACCTTCCCGGCACCTGTGAGAATGGCGACCCGCACATCCTTCCGGTCGCTCAGCATGTCGAACGCGTAGGCCATCTCGACATTGAACTGCGCATTCTGGGCATTCACGGGGGGATTATCCATGGTGACCACGGCGATGTGGTCTGCAATGTCCAGGCGGATGAGTTTCAGGTCCATGGGGCGGGCTCCATGCTGAGCGCACGATCCTGGCGAAGACGAGGCCCGGACCATACCGGCCACTCAAGCCGGGCGAAAGTCTCGGCCTGTTCCTCCGTCATCGCCCTCTATCCGACTTCGCCGGAATTGAGGGCATTCCGGCCAAATTAGCGGCTTGACGGAAATTCAGGCAGGATGGAAAGCTCCATGGCGCGGCGCCGGCGAGAGCCGAACAGGGCTTGGGTGGCCGCGCCTCCTCGTCATCCGTCCAAATCTCGGGGCACCCGTGCGCCTCGACCAGCAAGAGCAGGACCAATCCATGGATCGTCGCAGCTTCTTGAAGACCACTGCCAGCGCCGGCGCCATCAGCGCCCTCGGCGGCCTCTCTGCGCCGGCCATCGCTCAGGGTGCCAAGGTTCTGAAATTCGTTCCGCAAGCGAACCTTGCCAACTTCGATCCGATCTGGGGGACCCAGTATGTCGTGCGCAACGCCTCCCAGCTCGTCTGGGACATGCTCTACGGCGTCAACGACAAGCTCGAGCCGCAGCCGCAGATGGTCGAGGGCGAGGAGGTCTCCTCCGATGGCCTCACCTGGACCTTCAAGCTGCGCGAGGGCCTCAAGTGGCATGACGGCGAGAAAGTGACGGCCAAGGATTGCGTTGCCTCGATCGCACGGTGGTCGAACCGCGACGCCATGGGCCTCATGCTCAAGGCGATCCAGAAGGAACTCGTCGCCGTCGACGATCGCACCTTCAAATGGGTCCTCTCGAAGCCTTATCCGAAGCTCAAGTACGCATTGGCCAAGGTGGGCACGCCCTGCTGTTTCATCATGCCGGAGCGGATCGCCAAGACCGACCCCTTCAAGCAGATCGAGGAATATGTCGGCTCCGGACCGATGAAGTTCGTCCGTGGCGACTGGAAGCCCGGCGCGCTCGCCGCCTTCGAGAAGAACAAGGACTATGTGCCGCGCAATGAGCCGCCCAACTGGTACGCCGGCGGCAAGCGCATGGAGGTCGACCGGATCGAGTGGGTCATCATGCCCGATCCCGCGACCGCCTCGGCGGCGCTCCAGAACGGCGAGATCGACTGGTGGGAGAGCCCCATCCCGGACCTGGTCCCGGTGCTGCGCCGCAATCGCAACGTCAAAGTCGACATCGCCGATCCCTTGGGCAACATCGGCGCCTTCCGCCTCAATCACCTGCACCCGCCATTCAACGACGTGCGCGTGCGCCGCGCCGTGCAGATGGCGCTGTCGCAGGAAGACTACATGCGCGCCGTGGTGGGCGACGACACCAAGCTGTGGAAGCCCATTCCGAGCTTCTTCACGCCCAGCACGCCGCTCTACACCGAAGCCGGCGGCGAACCTCTCAAAGGCCCGCGCGATATCGAAGGGGCCAAGAAGCTTTTGGCCGAAGCCGGCTACAAGGATCTGCCTGTCACCTGCCTCGTCGCCCAGGATCAGCCGGCGCTGAAGGCCATGGGCGAGATCACCGCGGACCTCCTGAAGAAGATCGGCATGGCCGTGGACTTCGTCGCCACCGACTGGGGTACCGTCGGCCAGCGCCGCGCCTCGAAGAACGAGCCCGGCAAGGGCGGCTGGGGCATGTTCCACACCTGGCACGCCGGCGCCGACTGCGTGAACCCGGCCGGCCACATCGCTCTCCGCGCTTCGGGCGACAAGGCCTGGTTCGGCTGGCCCGACAGCCCCGAGGTCGAGAAGGAGGTCGCCAACTGGTTCGAGGCCAAGACCCTCGAAGAGGAAAAGGCCGTGATCGCCCGCCTCAACAAGGCGGCCATGGATCATGTCGTCTTCATTCCGACGGGCTTCTACTACTCGTTCCAGGCTTGGCGTAGCAACATCGACGGCATTGTGGCCGGCCCGCTGCCCTGGTTCTGGGGCGTCAAGAAGGCCTGAACGCAGATGGTGGTGCGGACGTCCGCCTCTCCGCCTCACCTCGTCCGGAGAGGGAGTGACCATTGCTCGCCTACATCGTGAGACGCGTGCTCGCCACGATCCCTGTGATGGGGATCGTGGCGCTGTTCGTGTTCTCGCTGCTCTACATCGCGCCGGGGGACCCGGCCGCCGTGATCGCTGGCGATCAGGCGAGCCCCGAGGACGTCGAGAAGATCCGCAAGAGCCTCGGTCTCGATAGGCCGTTTCTCGTGCGCTTCGGTGAATGGACTTGGCGGCTGCTGCACGGCGACCTTGGGACGTCGATGTTCACAGGGCTGCCGGTCACGGAGCTCATCCAGCAGCGCCTCGAGCCCACGCTGTCGCTGATGGTCGTCACGCTGATCCTGGCCGTGTCCATCGCCATCCCGATGGGAGTCATCGCCGCCTGGAAAGCCGGGACCTGGATCGACCGGGTCCTGATGGCTTTCGCCGTTGCGGGGTTCTCGGTTCCGGTGTTCGTCGTGGGCTATCTGCTCGCCTACCTGCTTGCCCTGCAATGGGATCTGCTGCCGGTGCAGGGCTACACACCGCTCGCCAAGGGCGTCTGGCCCTGGCTCGAGAACCTGATCCTTCCGGCGATCGCGCTTGGTTTCGTCTACATCGCGCTGATCGCCCGCATCACCCGAGCCACGATGCTCGAGGTTCTGTCGCAGGACTACGTGCGCACCGCCAAGGCCAAGGGCGTGGGTCAGGGAAGCGTGCTCTTCTTGCATGCGCTCAAGAATGCCGCCGTGCCGATCGTGACGGTCATCGGCATCGGCATTGCGCTGCTGATCGGCGGCGCCGTCGTAACGGAGAGCGTGTTTGCCATTCCCGGACTCGGCCGCCTCACCATCGACGCCATCGTGCGGCGCGACTACCCCGTCATTCAGGGCATCGTTTTGATGTTTTCATTCGTCTATGTGCTCGTCAATCTGGCGATTGACCTCCTCTACACGCTGCTCGACCCGAGGATCCAGTATTGACCGCGACCACGCCGACATCGCTGCCGCAAAGCGCGCTGCCTCTTCCGTCCGGCGAGGCGGCCGAGCCGCTTCCGGACATCCTGCCGCCGGTCAAGGTGCGCCGTGGCCTTTCCGGCTTCGTCTACCGGCACCCCACCATGGCGGTCGGCGGCTTCATCCTGCTCCTCCTTGTGATCATGGCGGTCTTCGCCCCGTTTCTCGGGACCGGCGACCCGAACGCCCTCAATCCCGCGCGGCGCAACCGTGAGCCCTCGCCGGCGCACTGGTTCGGCACCGACGCCTTCGGCAAGGATATCTACTCACGCTGCATCTACGGCGCCCGCGTGTCGCTCATCGTCGGCTTCTCGGTGGCGATCCTCGCCTCCCTCATCGGCCTCGTCATCGGGCTTGTCTCGGGCTTTCTGCGTTGGGCCGACGGCGTCATCATGCGGGTGATGGACGGGCTGATGTCGATCCCTTCCATCCTCCTCGCCATTGCGTTGATGGCGCTCACGCGGGCGAGCATCGAGAACGTCGTGATGGCGATCACGGTGGCCGAGATTCCGCGCGTCGCCCGTCTGGTGCGCGGCGTCGTGCTCACGCTTCGCGAGCAACCCTACGTGGACGCAGCCATCGCCGCCGGCACATCGACGCCGCGCATCATCCTGCGCCACATCCTGCCCAACACCGTCGCCCCGCTCACCGTTCAGGCGACCTACATCTGCGCGTCCGCGATGATCACCGAGGCGATCCTCTCCTTCATCGGCGCTGGCGTCCCTCCGACCATCGCGCCCTCCTGGGGAAACATCATGGCGGACGGCCGCACGCTCTGGCAGGTCAAGCCCTACATCATCTTCTTCCCGGCCGTGTTCCTGTCGCTCACCGTGCTTGCCGTCAATCTTCTCGGCGATGGCCTGCGTGATGCCGTCGACCCGCGCATGGCAAAGAGGCTCTGAGCCATGGCGCTGCTCGAGGTCGAAAACCTGCAGACGCATTTCCGCACACCCGATGGCGTCAACCGCGCCGTCGATGGCCTCTCGTTCTCGGTCAGCGCCGGCGAAACGCTCGCCATCGTCGGGGAATCGGGCTGCGGCAAGTCCGTCACGGCGATGTCGATCCTGCGGCTCATTCCGGAGCCACCCGGCCGGATCGCCGGCGCCATCCGCTTCGACGGGCGCGACCTGTTGCAACTCCCGGATCGCGACATGCGCCAGATCCGCGGCAACGACATCTCGATGGTCTTCCAGGAGCCGATGACGTCGCTCAATCCGGTGCTCACCATCGGCCGGCAGATCACCGAAACCGTGGTGCTGCACCAGCAGGTCTCGCGCGCGGACGCTGCCACGCGGGCCCTCGAAATGCTGCGGCTTGTCAACATCCCTGAGCCGGAGCGCCGCCTCGCCCAGTATCCCCACGAGCTCTCGGGCGGCATGCGCCAGCGCGTGATGATCGCCATGGCGCTCGCCTGCAATCCGAAGCTGCTCATTGCCGACGAGCCGACCACCGCCCTTGACGTCACGGTGCAGGCGCAAATTCTCGATCTCATGCGCCAGCTCAAGTCGCGCCTCGGCTCCGCAATCATCCTCATCACGCACGATCTCGGCGTCGTCGCCGAGATGGCCGAGCGGGTCGTCGTGATGTATGCGGGCAAGAAGGTCGAGGAAGCGAGCGTTCGCGACCTCTTCGCCGCTCCGCGCCACCCCTACACGCGTGCGCTGCTCGCCTCCATCCCCCGCCTCAACGCGCCCGATCGCAAACCCGGCGAGCGCGTGCGTCTCGCCGAAATCCCTGGCGTCGTCCCATCCCTCAAGGAGAAGATCGCCGGCTGTCTCTTCGCGCCAAGATGCTCGCTTGCGACCGACCATTGCCGGCGTCTGGCGCCCGGATTCGCCGAGAAGGCGCCGGGACACTTCGCCGCCTGCTGGATGGCGCCGGCGGCCGCCGCCGTGCCTGCGGGGCGCGCGAAAGCCGCGGCGGGGGCGCCGACATGATCGCCGGTTCCACGCCCGTCCTCGAGGTGCGCAACCTCGCCAAGCATTTCCCGGTGCGCCGCGGCGTGCTCGCCCGCGAGATCGCCCGCGTCAAGGCGGTCGACGGCATCTCTTTTTCGATCGGCGCCGGCGAAACGCTCGGCCTTGTCGGCGAATCGGGCTGCGGCAAGTCGACGGCCGGCAAGCTCATCCTTCGCCTGATCGAGCCGACGGCGGGTGAGATCCGCATCAACGGCGAGCGCATCGATGGCCTTTCCCGCGCCGAGATGCAGCCGTTCCGGCGCGAACTGCAGGTGGTGTTCCAGGACCCGTATTCCTCGCTCAACCCGCGCATGCGCGCGCTCGACATCGTCGCCGAGCCGTTGCGCAACTTCGAGAAGCTCTCGGAAGCCGAGATCAAGAACCGCGTCTGCGAGCTCTTCGAGAAGGTCGGCCTGCGCACCGACCAGCTCACCCGATACCCGCATGAGTTCTCGGGCGGCCAGCGCCAGCGGCTCGTCATCGCGCGGGCGCTGGCCTTGAAGCCCAAACTCATCGTGTGCGATGAGCCGGTCTCCGCACTCGATGTCTCCGTTCAGGCGCAGGTCATCAATCTGCTCATCGACCTGCAACGCGATTTCGGCCTCTCCTACCTCTTCATCGCTCACGACCTGGCGGTGGTCGAGCACATCTCGCACCGCGTCGCCGTCATGTACCTCGGGCGCATCGTCGAAATTGCCGACAAGGCAGACCTGTATGCGAGCCCCCGGCACCCTTATACAGAGGCGCTGCTGTCGGCCGTCCCCGTGCCGGACCCCACGGTGACGCCCAATCGCATCATCCTGCAGGGCGACGTGCCAAGCCCGATGCGACCGCCGTCGGGCTGCCATTTCCACACCCGCTGTCCCTACGCCGAGGCCCGCTGCCGGACCGAGACGCCGGCCATGCGTGAGGTGGCTCCGGGACACCTCGCTGCTTGCCATCTGCGCGACGGCAGAATCGTCAACAGCGGAACCTGAGGAGACGCCATCGCCATGCGCCTCGTGCGCAACCCACATGCCGCGCCGCGCCAATCGCCATACTCGGGCCGCGCCGCGGCTGCTCTGCCGCCCGCGGCCTTTGCCGAAGCCGAGCGCGAGATCGCGAACTGGCCGGGCTATGTTGCAACGCCCGTTATCGCCCTTGAACGGCTGGCGGCCGAGCTCGGACTCGGCGCGATCCTCTACAAGGACGAGAGCGGTCGCTTCGGACTCGGCAGCTTCAAGCCGCTCGGCGGCGCCTATGCCGTGCTGCGTGTCCTCGCACGCGAGCTGCACCGGCGTGGCATCGTCGACGATGTGACCGCCGTGGACCTCCTCGCCGGACGCTGGCGCGCGGCGGTTGCCGATATCACGGTCGCCTCCGCCACGGACGGCAATCATGGTCGCGCCGTCGCCTGGGGCGCAAGCCTCTTCGGCTGCCGTGCCGTCATCGTCATCCACGAGCATGTGTCCGAAGGCCGCAAGACCGCCATCGAAAAGTTCGGAGCCACGGTCGTGCGGGTGCCCGGGTCCTATGACGACAGCGTGCGCTACGCTTTTGCGGAGGCGCAGCGGCAAGGTTGGCATGTCGTGCAGGACACAAGCGTCGGCGACTACCGCGAGGTGCCGCGCGACATCACCGCCGGCTACGGCGTCGTCGCCGGCGAGGCGATGCGCCAGCTTGCCGAGCCGCCGACGCACGTCATCGTGCCCGCGGGCGTCGGCGGACTCGCGAGCGCCGTCGCCGCGCGCTTCTGGATCGGCTGGGGCGAGCGACGGCCGGTCTTCGTCACGCTCGAGCCGTCGCAGGCGGATTGCGTGTTCCGGAGCCTCGCGGCGGGACACCCGATCGAAGTGACCGGAGACATCGATTCGGTGATGGCCGGGCTCTCCTGCGGCGTCGTCTCGGAACTGGCCTTCGACGTCCTCCGCGACGCCGCGGATGCGGCCATCGCGCTCGAGGACCGGTGGGCCATTGCCGGAATGCAACGCCTGGCTCGGCCCGTTGCCGGCGACCCGCCCATCGTCGGCGGCGAGTGCGCAGGCGGGGCCATCGGCGCCTTGCTGGCGCTCGCGGCTGAGCCGGGTTTGCGTCGCGAGATCGCACTCGACGACAGATCCAGAGTTCTGCTGATCGGCACCGAAGGGGCAACGGACCCGGAAATCTACGAGCGCCTTGTCGGTGCCCCGCCGGCGTAATGCGGCGCTCGGCGCGCACAGCTCATTTGCTGAGCGACAAAGGGTGCGGTGCGCCCTTCGCAGGAGGCCCCGTGCGCCGGTCGACCGCCACCAGCGCTTCGGTGCGGGCATGGTGGCGCCACGCCAGCGACAGAATCATCGCTGCGACGAGCGCAGGAAGCACCGCGAGCCACTTGCCGAGGAATACGAGGACGATCGCGACCGCCCACAGGATCGCAAGCAGGTGCTCGACGAGACCGACGAGCTTCGACTGCGCATGTCGGCGCAGCATCCCTCGCCGGTTCCCGGGCATCGGATGCCAGAAATTAAGGAGCGCCGTCGAGGCGGCGGCCAATATGCTGAATGCAAAGGTCGTGACCGCCGCTCGCCAGGAGACGAGCCAGAGCCCGAGCAGCGGAAGCGCCATGATGGCGAGAACGGGAAGCGCCACCGCGCCGAGCTTGGCGCGATCGACGGCGGTTGGCGCGACGGGGGCCGAAGCAATGAGCTCGGGCGCGTCCTCGCCGGAGACCGTGAGCCAAGCGAGCGATGCCGCCACCTGTGCGGCGACCACGACGATGGTCGGAGCGAGCGCCATCGCCACGGGCACCGCCTCGCTGCGCAACAGAACGACAGCGATCGGCACCGTATAGACGATCTGCAGGCCGACCTGCGCGAAGAGATTCGGGTCCCGCACGAGAAGCCGCCATTCCTTTCGCCTGAGACTGGCGTCGACGCCACCCCGGAACGGACGATCCGCCGTTCTTGAGCGTCGCGCCTGCGAAGGCATTCCGGACGCGGCAAGCGTCGCCTGCGCGAACTTGCCCGCGAGCAAGGTGACGGCAACCGCGAGAGCAACGCCGCCACTGGCAAGCAGCGCCAGCATGGCTGCGAGCTCACCGCGAGCGGCGGCCACCGGCAGGAGAAGGACGGCCGCGATGGGCTTGCCAAGCCCCGACGCGGCGCTGTTGGATGCTGCGGCAAGCGCCTCGCGGGCGCTGGCGGGCAGCACGGCTGCAACCTGCAGGGCCAGCACGAACGCGCCGCCGATGGCGGCTCCGGTCATCTGTGTCACGATCCGAGCCCGCGCCGGACCGACCGCGAAAAAAAGCCCGATGGTCAGCGCGAGCCCCAGCGCCGTCGCGATGAGCGAGAGCCCTCCAAGGACGGCCCACACGCCGAGCCAGGCCGGCCGATCGGCGAGCACGCCGACGTTCGCCACTGGCAGCAGCAGGAATCCGACCGACCCGAAGGTTCCCGCCGCGACGGCCGTCGCCTTCGCGGCGAACACCCGCAAAGCCGGTACGGGCGATCCGAGCAGCAGATCGAGGTCGCCGCGATCATATAGCGTCCGCCCAGCGCCAAACAGGCTGTGCGCCACCATCCATGAGGCAACCGAGACCAGAGCGCCCGAAAGCAGCAGCGATGGCGCGCCCTCGCCGTGAATCTGCGGCGAGAGCCAGCCGACGGCCGGCCAGGCCAGGGCATGCAGCACGACCGCGCCGACGCCCAGCACCGCAACGAGCCTGCCCGTCGATCTGCGGCCGAGCATGTCGGCAAAGCGCCGCCAGTTGAGACGGACATCGTTGCACAGAAGCCAGAGGAACGATCCGGGCCTGATGCTCATGACGCCAACGCGTCCCGCCGCGTCACCGACAGAAAGACGTCCTCAAGCGTCGAGGCATCGCGGTCGAGCATGCCGCGCAACTCGCCGAGCGTGCCTTGCGCGGCAAGACGCCCGCGATCGACGATGCCGATCCGATCGGCCATGCGCTCCGCCACCTCCAGAATATGCGTTGTGAGGATGATCGCCGCGCCGGCCTTCACGCGCGCTGTCAGCAGATCCTTCACCTGCCGCGCGACGGCCGCATCGATTCCCGTCAGCGGCTCATCGAGCATGATGAGCCGCGGCTCATGGACGAGCGCGCCCGCGAGCGCGACCTTCTGCTTCATGCCGCGCGAGAAGCCTTCGCAGCGCTGATGCCGGTGCTGGGATAGCCCCAGCACCTCGAGCAGCTCGTCCGACTGCCGCCGCGCCCGGACCGGGTCGACGTCCCAGAGGCCAGCGACGAATTCCAGATACTCAAGCGGCGTCAGCTTGTCGTAGAGCATCGGCTCGTCGGGAAGCCAGGCCGTGATCCGCTTCGCCGCGATCGGATCGCGCACGGCGTCGATGCCGAAGATGTGGATGCTGCCGGCATCGGGCCGCAGAAGCCCCGCAATCATGCGCAGCGTCGTCGTCTTGCCCGCGCCGTTGGGTCCAAGCAGCGCGTAGAGCTCGCCCGGGCGCACCTGAAGCGACATGCCGGCGACGGCCGCAGTGCCACCGAACCACTTCCGCACGCCGTCAAGCTCGACTGCGGCAAACGGCCCTGCTCCCCGATCCGTGGCGTGCCATTTCGAGCCATCCATCAACATCGTCGCCACGCTCCGCCCCCGCTTTGACCGAATCCCTCGAACGTTAGCGGCAGCGGCTTGCGGGCGCGTTAAGGCCGCGCCCCAATGAGCTTCGTCTCAACGATGGAGCCCTCAGCGCCAGACCGACCCCGTCGCAGCCAGCACTGCGAGCGCGACCAGCGCCAGCGCCCCGATCCAGAGCGCCCATCGGCCGGACCGCGTGCGGCGCGCTTCCGCCTCGGCAAGTTCCCGAATGGTCGGCGCATCGAGCCGCACCCCCTGGCGCGCCATCTCGCCGAGCGCCAGCACGACACGCTCGGCTTGCCCGAGCAATGCGGGCACATCGGCGAGAAATCGTCCGAACTCGCCGGCGCCGGCCCTGGCGTCCTTGAGCGCGCCAGCGGCCCCGAGATTGGCCTCAATCCACTCCCGCGCGATCGGTTCGGCGGCGGTCCACAGGTTGAGCGTGGGGTCAAGGGACCTCGCGACACCTTCCACCACCACCATGGTCTTCTGCAGGTTTATGAGCTCCGGCCGCGTTTCCATGTCGAAGACTTCGGTGTAGGCAAAGAGCTGGCCGAGAAGATCGGCCATGGAAATCTCCGCTGCCGTGCGCCCGTGGATCGGCTCGCCGATGGCGCGCAGCGCCTGCGCGAACACCTCGACCGGATGGTGCGGCGGCACATAGCCGGCCCAGTAGTGCACCTCGGCGGCCCGCCGGTAATCGCGCGTGATGAGGCCGAAGAGGATTTCCGCGAGAAAGCGCCGCTCCCGCGCGCCGAGACGGCCCATGATGCCGAAGTCGACGGCGACAATGGTTCCGGAGTCTTCCACCAGGAGATTGCCGGGGTGCATATCGGCATGAAAGAAGCCGTCGCGCATCGCATGCCGGAGGAACGTGCGCAGCACCGTGAGCCCGAGCGCGCGCAGATCGTGACCGGCGGCGGCGAGGCGTGCATGATCCGCAATCGGGATGCCCTCAATCCATTCGAGCGTCAACACACGCCGCTGCGTGCGCCGCCAGTCGACCGCCGGCACACGGAACCGCCCGTCCGGCAAGGCCTGATCGGCCTTGATGTTCTCGGCCATCTCCGAAATGGCCGCTGCCTCGAGGCGCAGGTCCATCTCGAGCTCAGTCGTCCGGGCGAGCGTGTCGACCACGGAGACCGGCTTCAGCCGCCGCACGGGAGCATGCACACGCTCGATCATTCGTGCTGCGAAATAGTAGCTCTCGAGATCACGGCGGAACCGGCGCTCGATCCCTGGCCGCAGGACCTTCACCGCGACGGATCGCCGCTGTCCGTCAGGATCGACGACCACCGCCTTGTGCACCTGCGCGATCGAAGCCGCCGCAACCGGTGGCCCGAATTCGGCGAAATGGTCTTCGAGCCGGCCGCCGAGCGCCTCCACGACCGCGGCCCGCGCCTCGGTCATGGAGAACGGCGCCATCCGATCCTGCAGATGACGCAGGTCGTTCGCCAGCGGCTCCCCGATGATGTCCGCGCGCGTGGCAAGGAATTGCCCGAGCTTCACATAGGACGGCCCCAAGCGGGAGAGCGCCGTCGCCACACGTTGCTCCTTCGGTGTCCGCGCCCGGAAAGGCAGGCCCAGGAGCCAGATCGGGGCCATCCCCCAGCGCAGCAGCCGCAGGGCGACCGGTGCGCGCATGTCCCTTGGCGCAAAGCGAACGCCGTAGAGGGCGAGCGTGAACCCGGCACGGGCCAGCCGGGTCAGGTTTGTCAATGCGTTCGGCACTCGCGGGACTTGTGCGTTCTCGGATGGGGACTGGCGGCGCGCGTCGCCGCCCTGCACTGATCGCAGCCCCGCCCGCTCGGGGTCAAGCTGTGTCGCTTGCCGTCCTCAACGGTCGCCGACCCGATCGCAAATGCTTAAAATTGAAGTCGAATTGTACGGCATGCCTTCGCGAACCTGCAGACAGTTTTCGGCATTGTTGCCACAAGTGTGCAGGTTCGCGGGAGGCTCGCATGCTCGCCGAAGAGACTGAGAACCCTACCATTCTGGAGCTGGCGATCCGGGGCCTCAAAGAGGAGCACGCCGCTTGCGTGAAGCGGATCGGTTGCATGGCCGCGGATCCGGAGCGGCGGACCGAGATCGAAGGCTATCTGGCGCGGATTGAGAACATCAACCAGGCCCTCATCCGCCTCGCGGGCGCCCGTGCGGCGACATTTGCCAACTGAACCTTCCCATTCCTGACCGACCCTGCTCTGTTTCCGGAGGACTGGCCGACGCTCGGACCGTGGCGGCGGTTACGGGAACGCCTCTGGCCCTCCGGCGGCAAAGGGTCAGTCGATGCAGAAGCCCGGAAGTGACCGGCGGGACGACGACGCGAACGGTGGTAAGCTCCTGCGCTGTTCCTGGCGCTCAGGCAAGGAGGTACCCCGTGCACCGGCTCCTCTTCTCGACCGGCAATGTCGTCGTTTCCCTGATCCTCGGCGCGGTGGCGCTGGCTTTTGTCGGGATCAACTCGCCGGAACTCCTCGATCGGCTGATCACGGTGGCAGTGACCGTGAAGAGCTGGATCGTCGCCTCCGGGCTCGATCCCAAATACAACGTCTGGGTGCGCCTTCTTCTCGAGGAAAAGCAGCTCGTCTTCATGTTCTTCACCATCGCCATGCGCATCCTCATGTCGATCCTGACCTGGATGGCCATGAGCCTTTGGCAGAGCGTTCGCTCCTGAGCGGCGATCCCATCGGCGCGCAGCATTGCGCTTGTCGAAGATTGCGCTGGCCGCAAGCTCGTTCCCGTCCTAGCCTAGGCGCGGAAAACATCGGGATTGCCTGGAGGAGCGAGGCGCCATGCGTCAGAACAAGTTGCGCAAGATCATCAAGGACGGCGGCACGATCGTGAACGGCTGGTGCGCGATCCCGAACTCCTACTCCGCCGAGGTCTACGCGCACTGCGGGTGGGACAGCGTGACCATCGACCTGCAGCACGGACCTGTGGATTTCCAGTCGGCCGTGCCGATGCTGCAAGCGATCTCGACGACCGACGCCGTGCCGATGTGCCGCGTGCCCTGGAACGACGCGGCAATCATCATGAAACTGCTCGACGCCGGCGCCTACGGTCTCATCTGCCCGATGATCAACACCAAGGCCGAGGCCGAGCAGTTCGTCTCCTTCGGCCGCTATCCGCCGATCGGGACGCGCTCCATGGGCCCGAACCGCGCCGTGCAGTATGGCGGCGCCGATTACTGGCAGGGTGCCAACGACGAGATCCTGCTGTTCGCCATGATCGAGACGCAGGCGGGTCTTAAGAACCTCGAGCAGATCCTGTCGGTCAAAGGACTCGACGGCGTCTATGTCGGCCCCTCGGACTTGTCGATGGCCATGGGCAAACCGCCGACGCTCGATCCCTCCGACAAGGGCGTCATCGAGGCGATCGCCGAGATCGCCAGGGTCACGCGGTCGAAAGGCCTGATCGCGGGCGTGCACACCGATGGACCGGCGACCGCGAAGAAGCGCTTCGATCAGGGCTATCAGCTGGTGACGCTGATGAACGACGCCCGCGTGTTATCGGTCGCCGCGACCAACCTGATCAAGGAGACGCGGGGCCAGGCCCCGACGGCATCGGCCAAGACGTACTGACCGCGGCGGCACTTCCTTCACCGGCGCACCAGCGCGCCGCGCCGCCGGACGTCGCGTCGGAGGTCCCCTCCTCGAAGCGCCAGCCCGATGCGAGAGCACCGGCACTATCCCGGCGCGGCTATCGGCCCGCCGGCTTGGTCTCCTCGGAATTGGCGGAAATGTGATCCTTGACGGCCGCCTTGACGACAGCCAGCAGACGCCGTTGTTCACCCTCCTGCGGCTGCGCCTGGAAGCGGTAGAGGTAGACGATGCGTCCATTGAGGACGGTTACAGCGTAGACGCCGAGCAGCAGTCGCGTCTCCCCGGAGGGCGTCGAGAGGCCCATGAGCGTCCCGGTGTAGCAGCCATGCTCGTCCTGATCGAGGACCCCGAGCTGGCGCTGCTCGTTCACACCGATCCCGAGGGCAAGGTCGGCGATGCGCCGCTCGATGTCCGGTCCGACCTTCTTCTGAAGCTCTTCACCCAGGGTCCGCAGATACCGGCACACCTGCTCTACGACCCGGCCCTCTTCACCTCGGAAGTCGCGGGTCTTGAGCTGGATAAGGACTTGCGCCTGCGCGAAGTTGTCGAGATACGCAGTCGCTCCGCGGCGCACCTCGGCGAGGTTCGCGCACTCCGCGGTATGCAGGAGAAGCTCGTTCTGCCCGGCCAGTGCGCGCGTCACCACGTCAAGAATCGAGCGATCGGCTTGTTCAGTCCCATCGAGCACGCATTGTCCCTCGGCGACGATCAGTTTGACCGTGCGTCCACCGACATCGACCTCGACAATCTGCCCGGTCAGCCTCTGCCCCGAAGCTGCGCCGAAGCAGGCCACGATCATCAGCGCTGCGAGCAGGAGTTTTCGCAACATGCGTTGCACCGTTGACTGGCTTCAGCCGTACCCTTCCGCGACGCGCCGCGACCGCCGCCGGTCCTGGTCCCCGTCCCGCTCAGCGCGAGACCGCACGTGGGCCCTTGCGGACGGGTTTGGCATCGCGCGCTGCCGTCTTCTCGAACCGGGGTAGGTCGTCATGAACGTCGAACCAGACCACCTGCTCCTCGATGTGCGCATGGCCGGTCGGGGGCCACTGAGCCGGGTCCTCCAGCGTTCCGTGGAAGAGGTGGACCTCTTTCGGCCACCGGGCACCGGCATACGCCATCGGAGAGCCGCACTTGCCACAGAAATAGCGCTTCACACCCGGGGACGATTCATAGACGGACGGCTCCCCCTTGAGATAGCGGAACTGGTCGATGTCGACTCCGATGTAGGTCGCAACCGCCGACGAAACCGCGCGCCGGCAGCTCTCGCAATGGCAATGCATGACCCACTTCGGCTTGCCTTCGAACTCATACTCGAGCGCGCGGCACTGGCATCGGCCGCGGGTGATCTCTTTCTTGGCGGGAGCCATGATGAACAACCTTCTCCACACGGGCGCACAGGGCGTGGCGCCAGACTAGCGCGCTGGCCGGGCGTTGTCCTGCGCTTGCGGACGAATTGCGAACATGGCTAATGCGACGTAGTGAGCCCGCCGCTGTCGAAGCGCTCTTGGCAGCCCTGGGATCGTCAGCGCGCCGTGCTCAGTCCGCGGATCAAGTTTCCGCAAACAATGCATGGGCCGGCCGCCGGCTCCCAACACAGGCCGCTTCGCATGCAGCCGCAACATGGAGGGCGCGGCAGATGGCCCCCGGCATACCAGCCCGGCGCGTTATGGGTCGCCCGCCACATAAGGTTTCCGGGCGCGCCGCTCGCGCCTGACGCGTCATCCCCGGGTCACGCGCAGGTTGGCGACGGTCCGCGGTGCGGCCACCCGGGCCTGCGTCCAGGCGACAGCCGGCTACTTCAGCGGCGCGGCAGTCTCGCCGAACTTCATCTTCAGGCTGGCGGCGATGATGTCTACGTGTGCATCCACGGTCCCGAGGAAGCGGAGCGGCCCTTCGGTGCGATCGATCTCATTGTCGCCGATGCCGAAGATGTGCGTGTAGGCGAAGTCGAGCGCGATCTTCTCATTCCATCGGTACGTCGCGCCCAGGCTGGCCCACAGGCGATCCGTGTCCGGAACCCTGAGCGACCGCTCATCCGCGTTCTGGATCGGCGACAACTCGTAAGCGATGCCGGATCGCAGCGTCAGCTTGTCCGAATACTTGTACTCGCCGCCGAGCGCGAAGAACCAACCGTCATGCCAGCCGAGCTCGAGAGACTGAACCTGTTGCCCGTCACCGAGCGGGCAAAATGCGAGATTGCCCACGCCGCCGTTATTGGCGCACACGACCCTCAGCCTCTCGAGCCGGCTCCAGTTCGACCATTCCGCGGTGCCGAGCAATGTCAGACGCTCGTTGATCCCCTGTCGGAAGCTCAAGGTCACGATCTCGGGGAGCGTCGTCCCCGCCTTGATCGCGGCGCCACTGGCCGCCGGCGGGAAGGCACTGCCAGGGATGGCAATCGTCCCTTCGAGCGTATGGTCGATCGACGACCGGAAGCCAAGCCCGATGGAGGTCGTGCGCGTCGGAGTGAAATTGATGCCTGCCGTGAACCCGAATGCCGTGTCGTCACCGTGGACGACGACATTCGGCGAGGTCGGCGAGGTGCCCGACGCGGCCTTGAGCCGCCCCTCGATGTGTTGAATCTGAAGCCCCACGCCGATGGCGATCGTCGGGGTCAGCCGGTAGGCGAGCGTCGGCGCGAAGTTGTACGTCTTGATCTCTGATGTGCGGGCGAACGTCTGCCCGGCCCAGAAGCGATTGGACGGCTCAGTCACCAGACCGAACGGCGAGTTTGAACTCATCGCCAGCACCAGCCGCTCGTTGATCCGGTAGCTCATGTAGGACGAAGGAACGATCGCGTCCTTCGCGATGTCGCCGCTGTCGGCCGGCAGCCCGAGCGGGCCGCGCGGCGTCGAGACCTGCCCGTCGATCTCGACATTCCCGAAAACGGCGGCCGCGTGCGATTCGGTATAAAGCCCGACCGGCGCGAACGCGGCGACGGCCGGGTTCCAGAACATGCCGGAGAGGCCACCTCCGGCCGCCGCATTGCCGGCGAAGGAGAGGCCCCGGTACTCGCTCGACTGCTCACGAACCGCGAACCCGCCAGCCGAAGCCGGAGCGGTGATGGCGAGCAGCGCGAGAACGGCGCTCGAACCCAAGAGCCCAAATCGCATGCCGCCGTTGCCACGCATCCGAATGCTCCCCCCTCAAACCCGACGGTCACCCGCCGACTGTCACCTCCACTTTTTGATTCACGCTACCGAAGGCCCCCGACACACTGCAATCCGGATCGCCTCCCGCCGCCGCGCTCTGCGGCGAATCGTGCCCCAGCGTGTTGTCTTCGCAACAATCGCGTCCTGCGAAACACGTTCCGCGAGCCCCCGCAGGATGCCGTCGCACACGCGATCCCGCCTCAAGAGACACGAAAGGGCCGCCCTGACGGGCAGCCCCCTCGACAAAACGCTTGCCGCTCCGCAGAGCGTCGCCTGCGCCCGCCCCGATCAGACCTATCGCGAGTAGAACTCGACGACCAGGTTCGGCTCCATCTGCACCTGGTAGGGAACGTCGGCAAGCGCCGGCACCCGAACCAGCTTCGCCGTCATCTTTGTATGATCGGCCTCGATATAATCCGGAACGTCCCGTTCTGCGCTTTTCGTGGCCTCGAGCACCATGGTGAGTTGGCGCGAGCGTTCCTTGACCTCGACGACGTCATTAACTTTGCAGCGGTAGCTCGGAACCGTGACCCGCCGGCCATTGACGGTCACATGCCCGTGACTGACGAACTGGCGCGCAGCGAATACGGTCGGCACGAATTTGGCCCGGTAGACGATGGCATCGAGCCGGCTCTCGAGCAGGCCGATGAGATGCTCCGAGGTCGAGCCCTTGAGGCGCGCCGCCTCTTTGTAAATGTTATTGAATTGCCGCTCCGTGATGCTTCCATAGTAGCCCTTGAGCTTCTGCTTGGCGCGCAGCTGGGTGCCGAAATCCGAGAGCTTCCCGGCGCGCCGCTCGCCGTGCTGGCCGGGCCGCGAGGCGCGCTTGTTGACCGGGCTCTTGGACCGGCCCCAGAGGTTCTCGCCGAGGCGGCGGTCGATCTTGTGCTTGGCGCGGATGCGCTTCGTCATAGGCCGTGTCTCCGTCTTTTCCTATTCACGGGGTCTCACGCTCCTTCCTTTGCCTGCCCGAACAGGGACCGGCCGACAGGCCACCGGGTCGGCTGACGCATGGTGGCCGCAGGGGCGTAAATGAAACGCGGGCCCATGTGAGCCCGCGCCGCAATGTCCAATAAATGGCGGCTCTTGCGCCGTCAAGCGAGCGCACACGCCCGACGCTTTGCTCGGCGCCGGTGTCCGGTCACTTCTTCTTGTCCTTGGCGGCGGCGGGCACCGGTTGGGCTGGGGGCGTGGCTCCGGTCTGCACCGGTGCGGCGGCCGCAGGGAGCTTCGGCGCCGTGCTCACATAGGCTGCAATCGCTTCCTTGACCTGCTTCCGCTTGGCGTCCGTGCACGTGTCCTTCGACGGTTCGATCGGCTCCAGCGTGACCTGCAGCTCGTCCTTTCCCTTCTCCACCACCTTCAGCTTGCCGGCAGCCATGTGAATGGTCATCCGGTGCAACGTCGTAATGTAGAGAAGTTGCTGATCCGTCCATTTGCCCTTGGCCCGCTCGCGAGCCATCAGCGCATCGTAGTTGGCGACCTGATCCTCCCACATGTCGCACAGCTGCGCTTGCGCCGACAGGTAAGCGGCCTTGATGACGTCGCGGCCCGTGTCGACCGGGACGAGCGCATCCGGCTTGGACTTGTCGACCTCGATGCTCTTGCCGTTCGGCGCGGTGAACTTCGCTGGCAGGATGGTCCACGCGTAGTTCATGAGGATCTGAACGGACTTCTCGCTCAGCTCCTTCTGCTGGGCCGGGGCCTGGGCTGCGGCCGGAGTCACCCCTGTCAGTCCCCATGCCGCCAAACCGACGGTGATTGCGCCGGCAAGGCAAGTCCTTGCGCCACCCGTGACCATGTTTCTCTCGCCCCTTCCCTGTCCCCGAATGCAGCCTTACAGCCACGGCCGGCAATCCGAATCAACGATTGCCTCGCGCGCCCGGCGGTTTCGCACGCCGTTGGCGCGAGGCGGACCGGCAGGCCCCCCGTCGTGAGCGCGCATCGCTCGGCTCGAAAGTAGGCAAGTTTATGGCGACTTGCGTGCCCGTCCCTTGCCCTTTGCGAGCGCTGCGACAACGCCCCGCAGCGTTCTCACCTCCTGCTCGGTCGCACCGGTGCGTAGAAACAACGAACGCAGGTTGCGCACCATGGTCTGGCGCTTGTGTGGCGGGTTGAAGAACCCCAGGCGATCGAGCTCCTCCTCGAGATGGGCGAAGAAGCCGAGCATCTCCTCCCGGGTCGCCGGCCGGCTGGCGCCCACATTGAGCCCGGGGGTGACAGGCATTTCGTAGGTGGTCACGCGGCCGAGGGTCGCGGCGGCGCTTCCGCGCATCCATTCGTACCCCAGAATGAGCACCGACTGTGCGAGGTTGAGCGAGGCGAACCGCGAATTGACCGGGATCATGACGATGGCATCGGCGACGGCAACCTCATCCGTCTCGAGGCCGTTGCGCTCGCGGCCGAAGAGAAACCCGCACCGCTCTCCGCGGGCAATCCGCCGTCGCGCCTCCGCAACGGCCTCAAGCGGCGTCATGACGGGCTTGCGAAGGTCGCGCTGCCGAGCCGTCGTGGCAGCGAGCCAATTGAGGTCGCCGATCGCCGCCTCAAGGCTCGGAAAGGCCCGGGCGCCGTCGATGACGTAATTGGCGCCTGACGCCGCAATGCGAGCCTTCTCGTTCGGCCAGCCGTCCCTGGGGTTGATGAGGCGCAGCTCGTCGAGGCCGAAATTCGCGCAAGCTCGCGCCACCATCCCGATATTGTCGGCGAGTTGCGGCTCCATCAGCACAATCGCCGGCGATTCACCGGCGGCCGACAGCGCGCCGCCCTGCATCTGCGCACGGCGGATGCCGTGCCGCAGCTTGCGGATGACGCGGCGCGCCCAGAACCAGTAATTCTCCCCGGACCAGGTTTTCTCGAGCGCCTCGAGGGCGGGCGCATGGATCACGCTCGAGCCCTGCCCCATGAGGCGGACCGAGCCGTCGCCCACGATGATGCTCTGATGCCGTCGGATGAAGTCCTCCAGCGTCTTGATGCCTTGCGCCTCGGTGTGCCGTTTGCATCCCCGGCACGTGACCGCCGCCGCCTCGCATCTGAGCTCGGCGCAATAGGTAAGGACGGTCTCAAGGGTCTCGCGCGTGAGCCCCGGAATCGCCAGCTCAGCGAGACCCTGGTCGATCGTCCGCTCGTGACAGGCGTGAACAATGCGCGCCACCGGCACGCCGGCCGGCTCAAGCCTCGGCTCGCCCCGTTCGCTCGAGATCGTCACAGTGTCAACCATGGGACACAGTCGCGCTCCGTGATCCGCTTCAGGTTTTCACTATAGAGGAAGCGGCGGACAATCGAGACGCCGGCCCTGTCGGCGAGCCCCATGGCGAACCCTTGAGAAGATAGATCGTCGGTGGCACCGCCTCCGCCCCCCAGCCAGGCATCCACGCGGCCGGGTCCGCTGGAGCCTTGCCGCCCGATGTCCCCCGGGTCCCCGGCCGCTCTCGGCTTTGCCGACCGCAGGCGACCGGCTCGACGCGCAACGGCCCCTTGGCAGGCCGGGCGCAGGGGTCTAAGACGCCCCCGTATGCGCGCGATGGCGATCACGACCTACGGGAGCGCCCGCGACTTCAACGAGCCGAGAGAAGGGCACCCCATGCAGAAGATCAAGGTGGAAGGCACCGTCGTCGAAATGGACGGCGACGAGATGACCCGCATCATCTGGCAGCTCATCAAGGACAAGCTGATCCACCCCTACCTCGACGTGAAGCTCGAGTACTACGACCTGTCCATTCAGAACCGCGACAAGACCAACGATCAGGTGACGATCGACAGCGCCAACGCCACTAAGAAGCACGGCGTCGCAGTCAAGTGCGCAACGATTACGCCGGACGAGGCGCGCGTGAAGGAGTTCGGCCTCAAGGAGATGTGGCGCTCGCCGAACGGCACGATCCGCAACATCCTGGGCGGCGTCATCTTCCGCGAACCAATCATCTGCAAGAACATTCCGCGGCTCGTTCCGGGCTGGACGAAGCCCATCATCATCGGCCGTCACGCCTATGGCGACCAGTACCGCGCCACCGATTTTGTCGTGCCCGGCGAAGGCACGCTCGCCGTCGCGTGGGTATCGAAGGACGGCAAGCAGAAGATCGAGCACAAGGTCTTCGACTATCCGGGCGGCGGCGTCGCGATGGTGATGTACAATCTCGACGACTCGATCCGCGACTTCGCGCGCGCCTCGTTCAACTACGGTCTTGCGCGCAACTATCCGGTCTATCTGTCGACCAAGAACACGATCCTGAAGAAGTACGACGGCCGCTTCATGATCTTGTTCCAGGAGATCTTCGACAAGGAGTTCAAGGCGGAGTTCGAGAAGCGCGGACTGACCTACGAGCACCGCCTCATCGATGACATGGTGGCGGCGGCGCTCAAGTGGAGCGGCGGCTACGTGTGGGCCTGCAAGAACTACGACGGCGATGTGCAATCCGACACCGTCGCGCAGGGTTTCGGCTCGCTCGGGCTCATGACGTCGGTGCTCATGACGCCCGACGGCAAGACCGTCGAGGCGGAAGCCGCGCACGGGACCGTGACGCGCCATTACCGCGAGCACCAGAAGGGGCGCGAGACCTCGACCAACTCCATGGCCTCGATCTTCGCCTGGACGCGCGGTCTCGCCCACCGGGCCAAGCTCGACAACAATCCGGCGCTCGCCAGGTTCTGCGAGACGCTCGAGAAGGTGTGCATCGACACGGTCGAGTCCGGCTACATGACCAAGGATCTCGCGCTGCTCGTCGGCGCCGAGCAGAAATGGCTCTCGACCACCGGCTTCCTCGACAAGATCGACGAGAACCTCAGGAAGGCCATGGCCGCTTGAGGCCGAGCCGCTTCCGCATCGCGGCCTGTGACGGGGCTGGCTGGCTTACCGCCGGCCCCGGCTCTCGCCACTTGTTGCGGAACGACAGGCGCGGATCGCTGCGGTTGGGAGCCCGACCCGCGGCTCGCCCCTCGCGGGCGATCAAAGTTGTCCGCCATCGCCCCAGTCAGCAAGGCGCGCGACATAGGCCCGGTCTTCATAGCGCGTGAGCAGAAACGCGGACGCATAGGGCGGCAACTCCTTTTCAAGCACATGCCGCGCGATCAGGTCGCCCCCTGCGCCGGAAGCCATGATGCCGAAGCCCGAGTAGGCCGCTGACAGAAAGACCCCGGGAATGGTGGTCGGCCCGATCAACGGGCGGTTCTCGCGGGTTTTGATGTAGTAGCCGCCATCGATGTAGGGGCGCACACCCTTCGCGACGTAGACCTTGAGGCCCGGCACCATCGTCGACATGCCGCGCAATGCGATCTCGCCATAGGGTCCGGGATCGGGAAGCGGAAAGACGACCTCGTCCTCGCGCGATTCGTAGTTGTAGAGCAAAAGCACGGTTGATGCGGATGCGCCACCGTCGGGACGGCCGTGCACGCCGCCCGGAAACGGCTCCGTCAGCCATCGGGTTGCAGGATCGCCAGCAAGAATCTCTCGCTCCTCCTCGCTCCAGGGAAGTTTCTGAGCGTCGAGCCAGATCAGCATTGGCGCTGCGCGCGGGATGACGTGCAGCGTGTCGGCAAAGGAGATCTTGCGGTGCCGCTCGGCGAAGACCGGCAGATCGAGTCCGAGGCGCGCGGCAAGCGGCTTAAGCATGGGACCGGGGCACAGAATCAGCTTGTCCGCCGGAAGCGCCTGCTTGCCGTCGACGCCTTCCACGACAACGCCGCTGATCCGGCCGCCTGCCGTCTCGATACCGGCGATGCGGCCGCGCAGAAGCTTGAGGCCGTTCTCGCGCGCTCTCTCGAGCATCGCCATGCCGAGCTGCTGGGCGCTAAGCCATCCGGCCCGACGGGCGTGCGCGACGACGCATGTCTCGGGCGCGAGGTAGGGGAAATGGCGCGCGATAAGCCCCCGGTTCGTGATGACGTCGGCGCCTGAAAGCGGGGTCTCGAAACCTTCGGATGGTGCGGGCACGTACGTGTCCCGCGCGGTGTCATGCCATCGCAATGGCCCGGCCCCATGGCGCTCCGCAAGCGCGGCCATGTCGAGCAGGAACTGCGCTTTGGCCGGATCGCCCGAGGCGAAGAGATAACCGCGCCGGTTGAGATTGATCCGGTTGCCGGTCTCACGCGCAATCTCCTCCAGAAAATCGATGCTGCGGTTCATGAATTGCGTCATCGCAGGATCGGGCCCCGGCCACCAGTTCCTGTAAGCCTCGGTGGACTTGTCCGAGGTCATCGAGAGCGGGTTCTCGGCCTCGACCAGCACGACGTCGCGGGCGCCATGCCGCACCGTCAGATGATAGGCGGCGGCAATTCCGGCGATGCCGGCACCGCAGATGACGATGCGCTCGGACGAGTGCGCCATGGGTCCCTGCCAGAGCTGGATCAGCGGTCTCATGCTATCGTGTTTCACGACGTCCGGCCGGCTGCAAGGCCCTCAATGTTCTCAGAGCGGGCGCACGGCACACCCCGGGGCCGATCGCGGCCGGCTCGCGCCCGCTGGCCGCGTTCGAAACCAGTGGAGGGGTGGCGGGCTCGCTGATGCAGGCGTAAGCTTCTGTTGAAAATGTCTGAGCGAGGAGTCCGCGATGACGGTGGCCGTCGGTGTGGGATTGATGGAGTTCCCGTTCTCGTCGGCGCGGGCCTATTGGCGTTGGGTCGACCTGTGCGAGGCCGGCGGCATCGATTCCATTTGGCAGACCGACCGGATCGTCTCGCGCGAGCCCATCCTCGAGTGCATGACCGCCATCGCCTCGATTGCTGGCCGCACCAAGCGGATCAAATTCGGCATGAACGTGGTCTCGCTGGCGCTCCGCGATCCCGTTCTGGTCGCCAAGCAATGCGCGACCATCGACGTGCTCTCGGAGGGCCGGCTCTTGCCGGCGTTCGGCATCGGCAGCCCGATGGCGCCGGAATGGAAAGCTCTCGGCCTCGACACGAAAACGCGCGGCGCCAAGACCGACGAAGGCCTCGAGATCATCAGCCGCCTCTGGCGCGAGGATAAGGTCGACTTCCACGGCGTGCATTACAAGTTGAGCGGCGCTTCGCTGTCGCCAAAGCCGGTCCAGACCGACATCCCCATGTGGATCGGCGGCGGCTCCGAGGCGGCCATTCGCCGCACCGCGCGCTTTGGCACCGGCTGGCAGGCGGGTCCCGAGACACCGGCCGAAGCTGCGAGGATCGTGGCGGCGATCAAGGCGGCGGCGAAAGAATTCGGACGAACCATCGACGACGACCACTACGGAGCGGGCTTTCCCGTCTACTTCGGGAGCCCCCACGACACCCCTGTTGCGCGCATGATCGAAGCCTACAGGCGGCGCACCGGCCGCGATGCGACGAGCCTCTTTGCCATCGGCGATGCCGACGCCATCGTCGCGCGCATCGCGGACTATGTCGCCGCAGGTGTCGAGAAGTTCATTCTGCGCCCGGTCGGCGCGGGTGATCACGGCATCTTCGCGCAGACCGAGCGGATCATCGAGGAGGTGTTGCCCAAGGTCGCCGCGCGCTGGCCGAAGCCCGCGAAGCGATCCTGATCGACCGAGACCGCGGGCAGCCCATCGGCACGAGTTGTCGATGCCTTTGCGTCGGGGCGGCGAACCGTTTACCACGTCCTCGCGACGAGAAGCGAGCGAGCAAGGTGCGCAGGCGGCGCTTCGTCGGGCGCGAAATTGATTGCGGGAACCGATTGATGACGGCGACACTCTTGAGACTTGCCGTTGCCACCGCTGTGCTGATCAACGGCTGTCCCGGTCCGGCGGCGGCGGGGCCTGCCCTGCTCTTCGATGCCGCAAGCGGTCGCGTGCTCTACGCGGAGGACCAGGACGATCTGTGGCATCCTGCCTCCCTCACCAAGATCATGACGGCCTACCTCGCCTTCGATGCGCTCAAGACAGGGCGGCTCACGCTCGACCAGAAGATCAAGGTCTCCGAGAGGGCGCATGTCCAGGCGCCGAGCAAGGTCGGCCTTCCCATCGGCGCGGAGATGACCGTCGACCTCGCCATCAAGGCGCTGATCGTGAAATCGGCGAACGACGTCGCCGTCATGCTCGCCGAAGCGATCGCGGGGAGCGAGGAGGATTTCGTCCGCCTCATGAATGATACGGCACGCCGGCTCGGCATGACGCGGACGCGATTCGTCAACCCCAACGGCCTGCCGGCCCCCGAGCAGGTGACCACGGCGCGCGACCTGGCACGACTTGCCCGCGCGGTCATGCGCGATTTTCCCGCGCAGATCCCGCTCTGGAGCCTGACCGAGGTTCGCATCGGCAAGCTCCGCCTCGCAACGCACAACCGCCTGCTCACCTCCTTTGAGGGCGCTGACGGGATCAAGACCGGCTTCATCTGCGATTCCGGCTTCAACATTGTCGCCAGCGCCACGCGCGACGGACGCCAGCTCATGGCGGTCGTCCTCGGCGATCCCTCCGGGCGCGATCGCAACATCCGCGCGGCAAGCCTGCTCGATCACGGCTTCCAGATGCACGGCTGGAAACAGCTCTTCAATCCCCTGACGCTCGATACGTTCCCCTTCCCGGCCACGACGCGCGATGCGGTGAGCGTCCGCCAGTCCGTCACGGGCTGGGACTGCGGGAACCGCAAGCGGCCGCCGCCCATCGCCAAGCGAAAGAGCCCGCGCACCGCTGCGGCACGTGCGAGACAGGGCGAGGCCACGACCAAGGCAAAGCCGCAAGGCGCACCGGCCAAGGCTGCGGCTCCAACTGCCAGGACGGCGGCCGCTCCGGGCCCCGCCGCATCCCCTTCAGGCGGTGCTTCGGCAAAGCCGAAACCGGCGCCGTCCGCTACGACGCCCAAACCGACGCCCTAAACCCGTCCGTCAGAAGGCCGGCGCTGGTGCTCCCGCCGTCTCCGCTGCCAGCGCCAGCATCTCGTCGATACGACGCAGCTCGATTGCAACTCGCGAAAGCCGTGACGAGAAGCGGGAAACGAAATGGTCCGCGAGGGCAGGGTCGGCGAGCATCAGCGCATGCATCACCGCTCGCGGGAGCTTCAGGGCCCGCACGCTCGTGCGTGCGACAACCGTGATCCGATACGCATGCTCGACGAGCATCGCCGACTCGCCGAGGAGCGATCCCTCGCGGACGGCAACAGCGGCATCGCCCGGGCGCTCGGGGACCACGTAAGCTTCCCCGCCAATGATAACGATCGCCCCATCCCCTTCCTGGCCGGTCGCGATGAGCGGTTGGCCGGGCTTGAACACGATCCTCTCAGCGACCCTGACGATCCGTCCGAGTCGCTGCGAATCGAGACCGCGAAAGATCTCGAGATTTGAGAACGTGGGAATGAAGGCTTCGATCGACATAGGCGGCGCGCCCTGCAGAAGTTCCGCGATTTCCGAGCAGCCTGGCGGAGCCAGCGGCTGCTTCTGTCCGCGCGACTCGTCGGCTGATTCGGCCGGGCGCCGCCAGGGGGCTGTGGGTTGAAGGGGGAAAGGCTGTGCGCCGAATGCACCCGCTCTGGGTTCCCCGCAAGACCGGAGCGGCGCACGCGTTGCCAGGGCGAACCGCGGTACGTGTCCATCGGGGCGTCACGCGCAAGAACAAGAACACGTCTGGATGGCGGCTGCCTGCTTGAGGATTCGGCACGCAGGCCCCTTGCGCAGCCCCGCTGCAATGGCCGTTGGGCAACTGCAGGCAGGAAGGTTATCGACCGGCTGCGGGCTCTCCCCTTCCGGGCACCGCCGACGGCCCGCCGCTATGCCGCGCCTCCGGGACGCAGCCTGCGCGCTGGCGCGATGGGGACGACTCGCAAAGCCCGCTTGGGAGCGGATGAATGACTGAACTGGCCCAACAATTGTCTCGGCATCGCGCGCCCTCGGCGCGCCGATAGCTGCACCTTTCGACGGCCAACAAATTATGCATTGTTCACGATAATGTCATTACGAGCCGGTCAGTTCTCTATTTACGAAAATCTGAACATTGATTAATTCTTCCGCATCGGAAGCGGAACCACACCGCGGTCCCGGATCTCAGCTCAAGGAGACAGCCCCATGAAGACCCTGATCGCAAGCCTCGTTGCCATCGCCGCCATCGCCGGTGCCGCCAATGCCTCCCCGGTCAGCCAGACCAAGGCTGACGCCGTCGTCGAGTATTGCGGCTGGGGATGGTGATCGCGACTGCCCGAGCTCCGTCACCCCAATACTTGCAAGGCATACTGATTGGTTGGGCTCCCCGGGCGGCAGCGTCCGGGGGGCCAATTCCTCATGAACGATCCGACCCGCAAACGCCTGCGACGAGTGACGGAGGCTTTGCGCGACCCGCCGGTGAAGTCAGGGCGCGACCTCGTTGCCGAGGTATGCGATGGCAGCCTCGACTCCGCCCTGGCCGTGCGGGATCTTGAGGGCCTTGAGGGCCATCTCGATGGCGCCAAGCGTTCCGATCACCATGGGCGCATTGGTGTGGCCCATGTGCGCGATCCGGATCGCGTGACCGGCCAAATCCCCAAGACCGACACCGAGCACGACGCCGCACTTCTCGCGCGCGTAGTCGATGATCTTCGGCGCAAGGCCATCCTTGACCAGCACGTTGGTCACTGAGTTCGAGCGTTCCGCTGGCTCGGAAATATTGAAGGCGAGCATTTGGCCTTCCGACCACTTGGCCACGGCTCGCCGCGTCGCCTCGGCAAGCAGCGCGTGCCGGCGAAAGGCATTCTCGAGAGTCTCTTCGAACAACAGGTCAAGCGATTTCCTGAGCGCGAAAAGCAGATGCTCCGGCGGGGTCCCACAGTATTTGTGATAGCTGATTTCGCCGTCCCGGAAGCTCCAGTCCCAGTACATGGTGCGCATCCCGGCGTTCTGATGCGCAGCCCTGGCCTTATCGCTCGCGGTCACGAAGGCAAGGCCCGGAGGCGTCATCAACCCTTTTTGTGAGCCCGCCATCGAGACATCGACGCCCCAGGCATCATGCTCGTAGGGCATGCAGCCGAGCGAGGCCACGCAGTCGACCATCAAGAGCGCAGGGTGCCGAGCTTGGTCGATCGCCTTGCGAATGGCCGGTATGTCGTTCACGCAGCCCGACGCCGTGTCGATCTGCACGACCATGATGGCCTTGATCGCGTGCTCCTTGTCTTCCTTCAGTCGCGCCTCGACCTTTGCCGGATCGACGGCCCGGCGGCTCGACTGCCGAAGGATCTCGATCTCGGCCCCCATGAATTTGGCCATCTCCCCCCAGCCGACGGCGAAGCGCCCGCTTTCCAGCACCAGCACCTTGTCGCCCCGCGACAGAACGTTGGTGAACGCGGCCTCCCAGCCGCCGTGCCCGTTGGCCGCATAGATGTAAACCCGGTTCCTGGTGCGGAACACCTTGCGCATGTCGTCGTGGCACGACTGCCCGAGCCCCAGCATTCCGCCCGAGTAGATGTCAACGGCCGGCCGATGCATGGCCTGCAGCACATCGTCGGGAATGTTGGTGGGACCCGGGATGGACAGGAACTCGCGGCCGGCGCGCACGGTCATGAAAGGCCCCCTCACTGTCAGGCTTGGCGCAACACTCATAGGGCGGAGGAGGCAACACGACAACTGCGGGTGCGCGGCAGGCTCGTCATCGCCGACACACCCGTGGGCTTGAGGCTCGGCGACGAGCACCGCATGCGCCGCGGCCGATCGCTCGCCAAAAACGCCGAGGGGACCCGTTGGGGCCCCCCGACGCAAGCGAGCGCGAGGACGAGCCTTCAGGCCGCGACGTCGTTATTGTCGCCCGGATTGCGCAGCACATACCCGCGGCCCCAAACCGTCTCGATGTAGTGCTTGCCGCCGGTCGCCGCCTGCAGCTTCTTGCGCAGCTTGCAAATGAAGACGTCGATGATCTTGAGCTCCGGCTCATCCATGCCGCCGTAGAGGTGATTGAGGAACATCTCCTTGGTCAGCGTAGTCCCCTTGCGCAGCGAAAGCAGCTCGAGCATCTGATATTCCTTGCCCGTCAGATGCACGCGCTGGCCGTTCACCTCCACCGTCTTGGTGTCAAGGTTCACGCGAAGATCGCCCGTCTCGATGATCGACTGGGCGTGGCCCTTCGAGCGACGCACGATTGCATGGATGCGAGCAACGAGCTCGTCCTTGTGGAACGGCTTCGTCATGTAATCGTCCGCGCCGAAGCCGAGGCCCTTCACCTTGTCGTCGATCTGCGCCAGCCCCGACAGAATCAGGATCGGCGTTTGCACCTTCGACACCCGCAGCGTCTTGAGGACGTCATACCCGCTCATGTCCGGCAGGTTAATGTCCAAGAGTATGATATCGTAATCGTAGAGTTTGCCGAGATCGACGCCCTCTTCGCCGAGATCCGTCGTGTAGACGTTGAACCCTTCAGACTGCAGCATCAGCTCGATGCTTTGCGCCGTCGCGCTGTCGTCCTCGATCAGAAGGACCCGCATGCCAGAACCTCTCTTCCCCGACCCGTCGCCCCGATGCTTGAAGAGCACGCAAATCGACAATACGGCTCATTCATCATTGAGAAATCTAAGGTCGAGAGGTTAACAAACCCTAATTTAGTCTTGAGCTCCGGATTTTTCCGATCGGCCGGATCGACTGTACAATCCGGTTGATCAGATAACGCATTACCCGATGAGCACAAGCCCCCACGGCCGTCCGCGCCGCCTCAAACCCGGCACGCCAACCCGAGAAAGGCCCCCCAAGACCTCCACCCCAGCATTTCTGCGCCAACCGAGCCTCACTCCGCCGACGCGCCAGCCCGCTCCTCCTCCTGCCGCGCCGGCCGCAGGATTGTCTGATACCTGATTTGCCTGTTCGCCCCTAGTCCCCCGGGACGCCGACACGTGAGGTTTTCTCCGGCCCGGCACGGTGGCCGGCCGAGCGTTGCTTTACCGCAACTTAAATGACAAGCTATAGTGTTCACCATGCTGTCGGGCCCCGCCTGTGGCCCGGCAGACCGTTGCGGTGCGCAAAAAGAAGCTCAAGGCGAGGCTGGGCAGCGAGCTTGGCACGGAACTTGTGTGGCGGACCGTAGCAAACGAGCGAGTCTTGGGGATGAGTTGCGTCATGAAGCCACGTGAAAGCACCCTGCGCCTGAAGCGTTTCGAGGCTGCGGAGAAGGCACGCAAGGTCGACGATCTCGAAGCCATGATCCGCGAGTTCGATCAAATGGCCCTTGACCTCGACAGGCAGATCGCAAGCGAGGAGGAGCGTACGGGCATCAAGGACCCGAAGCATTTCTCCTATTCGACGTTTGCCAAGGCTGCCGCCCAGCGCCGAGACAATCTTCGCAATTCGATCAGTGACTTGCGCGCCAAGCTGGCGATTGCCTTGCAGGAGCGCGACGAGGCTCTCGACAGCCTCATGCGGGCCGAAGGCAACGAGCCGCGTGAGGCTGTGCGCAGCCGGCGCGTCGGCGACGCCGCGAGCAGCGCTCGAGCAGGCTGAGTGAGCAATCTGCTGCCCTGATTCACTTTTCGCAGGCCCGCACGGCTAATGGCCTGGGCCGACGGGGGCCGTCTCAATTCGGGACAGGCGCGGTGCCGTCGCGCTCCCGCCGGCAGTTCGTCGGCCGAGGTCCGCAGGCGAACCCGCGCTTGTCTTCGAATCGCCGGTCTGAAATCGTGCGCCTCACTTCGTCGCCGATGATGGGCTGAAGACGGAAGTGGCATGCTGACACCGTCTCGTTTTGCGCTGCCTCTGGGGCTTGTCGCGACGTTAGCCGCGTGCACCGGGTTGCCGTCGCCGGCGACGGTCGGCACGGCCTCGATCCCACCCCGCACCTCCGAGCACGCGGAAGGGCCGGTGGAAGTCTATTCCCGGATCGCACGCGGTGCGCTGCTTTGTTGGATGGGCCCCGAAGGCGGCCTGCGGAAATTCTATATCTTTCATGCAGACGTCTCTCCAACCTCCGACAAGACGGGGGCGGAGATCACGCTCCATGAGCGCGACGACAAAGCTGAGAACCCACGCTCGGCGCGGGCATTCCGCGTGACCATCGCCGCAACCGGCTCGGGATCATCGGTCACACCGGAGAACTTTCGTCTCCCGCCGCCGATGGCGAACATTTTTGCCGCCGACGTCACCCGCTGGGCGGGCGGCGACACGAGTTGCAGTCACACCAATTTCAGCGAATGGATCGCAACCAAAGCCGCACGCGAGCCCCCACCCGGCGAAAAACGGACGGGGCCGAAAAAGGGACGCTAGCCCTGCGCGCCGCGCGCGTTCCGCCCGATTTCTCCGTCGCGATCGCGCCAATCGAGGGATCCGGCAGGCCGCAGCACAGGCCGCCATGAACCCTCGTCAGCTGCGGTAATCCTGAATCCGGGTCGCGCGCAAGCCGGCAAGGCCATGCTTATCGATCGAGCGCTGCCACGACAGAAACTCATCGACCGTGAGCTTGTAGCGCTCGCACGCCTCCTCCAGGCTCAGCAGACCGCCACGGACGGCAGCGACCACCTCGGCCTTTCGGCGGATGACCCAGCGCTTGGTGTCCTTCGGCGGCAAGTCGGCCACCGTCAGCGGACTGCCGTCCGGGCCTATGACGTAGCGCGCGCGCGCCCTGAACTGCTGTTCGACCATGATACGCGGTACACTCTTTTCACGTTAGTCGATCTTACCGGGTTGCACTTAATTTAGACCTAAGCAACTCGGTTAACACAATCCTCCTCAACGGTACATTTTTATCATGAATTACAGCAAGTTCACCAATTGTCATCATGTTTGGTAAACCGCCGTGCCATGACCATCCTGGGCAAGCTCCCTGAGAAGGACGGCTTGTTCTGCGTCGCAAGCTGTGGCTATGTCGGCCGCTCGCCGGGAAAAGCTTCGCGCCCGCCGGGCTTCGGGAACGGACCGCGAGGGGCCCCAACCGAAGGATTTCTTATGGAATATCAATTCGTTAAATGAAAAGAAGAGACACTCCCTCATCCCTCGGTGGGGGATCGGAAGCCGCGTCAATTCCAACCCTCGTGAATGTGCCGAGCGGGGCCAGGGTGGTCGTCGCCATGTCGGGCGGCGTCGACAGCTCGGTCGTGGCCGCGTTGCTCAAGGCGCAGGGTTATGACGTCGTCGGCATAACGCTGCAGCTTTACGACCACGGGACTCGGCATTCCCGCCAGGGCGCCTGTTGCGCCGGTCAGGACATCCGCGACGCTCGCCGCGTCGCCGATCGCCTCGGGATTGCACACTACGTCTTCGACTATGAGGCGCGCTTCAAAAGATCTGTGATCGACACATTCGCGGCCAGCTATGCGCAAGGGGAGACGCCCGTTCCTTGCATTGCCTGCAACCAGACGGTTAAGTTTACCGACCTGCTCGCCGCCGCGAAGGAGATTGGAGCCGCGGCCCTCGCCACGGGCCACTACGCCGAGATCGTCTACGAGCGCGGAGAGCCGACCCTTCACCGCGCGGCCGACCCGGACCGCGATCAAAGCTACTTTCTGTTCGCGACCACGCGGGAGCAGCTCGGCTATCTGCGCTTTCCTTTGGGCGCGATGCGCAAGACCGAGGTTCGAGCGCTGGCGGCGCGGTTCGCACTGCCGGTGGCCGCCAAGCCCGACAGCCAGGACATCTGCTTCGTTCCTTCCGGCCGCTACGCCGAGATTGTCGAGCGTCTGCGTCCCGAAGCCTGCGAGCCGGGTGAGATCGTTCATGTCGACGGGCGATTGCTCGGACACCACAACGGCATCGCCCACTTCACGATCGGACAGCGGCGCGGTCTCGGAATCGCCATGGGCGAACCGCTTTACGTCACGCGCATCGATGCCCGCGAACGGAAAGTATACGTCGGGCCGCGCGAGAGCTTGCGGACGCTCGAATTTGGCATTAGGAACCTGAACTGGTTAGGGGAGGGTCCTGCACCTGCGGCTTGTGGAAGCGACGTCGCGAGCATGGCGGTGTTCGCTCGCGTCCGGTCAACGCAGGAACCGCAGGCAGCCACACTTACATCGCATGATCGGGGCACACTCATTCGCCTTCAGAACGCAGAGCGTGCCGTCGCTCCGGGACAGGCGTGCGTGCTCTATGCCGACGATACGCCTCGGGCACGGGTGCTCGGCGGCGGCTGGATCGCCGACAGCTTCGCACAGGCTGAGAGCCGCGCTTTCACGCCCCGTTCATCTGAGCCCGGGTTACGTTCCGGGTCGTGAGGGAAATCGCTGTTTGTCGGTCGGGCCGGCCCCAGCACCGACATCCGGTGGTTGCTTCGGTCGACGGTTCAGAGGAGCAAGAGAGGGATGACTTCGACGTTGCGTACGCCGGGCAATGGTGGGGCATCGCGCCAGCGTTCAACATCGCGGCCGGTCAAGGACGCCAACATGGACGCAAAGGCGGTGCGCAGCGCCTATCGTCGCTGGGCACCCTTCTACGACAACACGTTCGGGCGCTTCACCACTGAAGGCCGCCGGCATGCCGTTGAACTGATCAACCGGCGCAGCGGCCGGGTCCTCGAGGTCGGCGTCGGTACCGGCCTGTCATTGCCGAACTACGCCAGCCATCTCGAGATCGTCGGCATCGATCTTTCGCCCGAGATGCTTGAGAAGGCGCGGGAAAAGGTTGCTGAAGAGGGGCTCGAAAACGTCACCGGGCTCCATGAGATGGACGCGGGCGACTTGAAGTTCCCCGACGCCAGCTTCGACACGGTGGTTGCCATGTACACGCTCACCGTCGTGCCGGAGCCGGAGAAGGTGATGCGGGAGCTCGCGCGCGTCTGCAAGATTGGCGGGCAGGTCATCCTGGTCAATCATTTCAGCCAGGAGGAGGGCGTGCGGGGCTGGGTCGAGCGCCGCATGGCGCCGTTCGGCGACAAGCTCGGCTGGCGCCCCGTGTTCGACCTCGACCGGGTCATGGTGTGCGAGAACTTGAAGGTGGTCGATCGCCAGCCGTTGCGGCCCTGGGGCCTTTTCACGATGCTGCGCTTTGAGCGCATGTTCTGAGGCTCGATCGACGCCGTGCGCAAACCTTATAGGCCGTTGACCTTTGCGGTATAGGGGAATGGCCTTGGCTTGAGGCCAGCGACGCTCGCGTTTCGCGGCTTCGCTGAGCTCAGAGCCAATTTGGCTTTTTGTGTGAGGTGCTGCTGACGTCGTGCCCTTCGCTCATTGGACCCTCACGCTGCCGCGGCGAGCGGCCTCAACATCCGGATCGGAGTGTCGGCGGTCATTGCGAACGTGGAGACGTGACGCGCGCGCGGCAGATCCCGCACCTTCACCTTGACCATCCCCTGGCCATCCCCCCGATGGCCTTGCCACAGTAGAACGCTTCCTCGACCGGCCTGCGTTTGCGCTGACTGGCGGCATAGCTCATGTGGCGCATCGTGTGACCGTCGATGGCGGAATGCCGGACCTTGGCGGCGACCGTGCGGCATCACGCCCGTGCGGCGCAGCGCGCCGACGAAGCTCTTCGTGTCGTCATGTCAGAAGGTGCCCGGTTTCGTGAACGCCTGAGGACTTGTGATCCTGGAGTTCACGATGGCTGAGGGGGCTGCTGCTGCGCGACGCGTCGATCTCCGGCGAGGCAGTGGCTGTTGCCGCCGGCCAAGCATCGGCGACGGCGTCCGAGAAGGAGGGATCGCGCCCGTCGTGAGGACAGTCGTGCGGACAACAGTCCAGGAGGGTCGTCCAATCGCCCCTCGAGGGCCTGCTCTGCGGCCTTGAAGAAAGCTTGCCGCGCTCGCGCCCGGCTGCAACATTGCGCGTTGCCAACCCGGGAGTTTCGCCAATGCCAA
>Ga0073934_10000095_pt1 | contig 255188 bp, 225 predicted proteins | sample LarsenN4metaG_FD_76834 | JGI IMG/M metagenome (GOLD analysis project Ga0073934, IMG submission 76834) | Hot spring sediment bacterial and archeal communities from British Columbia, Canada, to study Microbial Dark Matter (Phase II) - Larsen... ...
GAAGGCTACAGGCCAAAAGAGAGAGGGGAGTCCAGGCAGCCTCGGCCCTCAGTCGAGAAAGTCAGACGCAGACCTTCTTAGTCATGCAATTCATGGTAAATTATAAAACGGCCACAGCGGATGTGTTCCTGGAGTCGCTCACCGGCAGATGGTCTTGATAGCGGATCACACTGGTCCTACGCCCTCTCAGAGTAATTGTTGTGAACCTGTTTTCACAGGAAGGCGATCAGCGCCTCGATATTTTCGAAAACCTGTCGCTCTCCCGGGTGAGGATCCTCCAAGGAAGCACGCCAGACCAATGTTCCAGCAGCATTGACCTGCCAGATGCGCAGCAGGTACGATTGGTATCCCCCTCTAGGATCTCCATAGACAGCAAACATCTCGACAGTCTCTTGATGATTCGGTTTATTTACTGAAGGGCGTTCACCTAAGCCCTCCCCTTCATTCAACCAGCAGGATCACCGTGGTAAATTGACTGGAAAATCTGCCAGAGACTATTTAAACCTTCCGGCGTATCCTACTAGTCCAGGATCCTTCCCTGGCAAATCCCATAGCTCATCTCCCACCACGCTTTCCTACCGGCGTATGCCCCGTAACCGCGGACTACTGCGTTGTACCAGGAGCCCTGTCCCGTCATCTGCCCGGCCCAGGTGCCTTCCCATCTGCCATCGCCGGTCTCAAGACGGAAGGTGCCCCACATCGGACCGCTCCAGTCTGCCTGCCAGTTGGCGTTGATTACAATGGTGTTGATTCCAACCAGGCGCGTATCAGAGGCCGGTTCATCCAATAGTTGGACCATCCCACGGAAGTGGATATTGCCGTCTGGGAAAGTCTACTTGCCCGGATCGATGGTTGCAATGGGTGTCTCGGTGCAGGTGAATTCCGTCTTTCCAGCCGCCCTCACAGGCGCTGTTCCGAATAATAGCGCCGCCATTACGATGTGTCTTGCGGTGTCCCGGCTCTTTTTTTTTACTCATCTTAGATCCTTCGCTTTCTTTTTTCTGAATAACCATTTTCGTGGTATATGCGAAGGGATTCGTTCTCATTATTCGGATCATCGGACAAGACGATCCGAATTGCATTCTCAGCCATCTTGAAAAAGCAAATCAGAGTGAACCAGATGCCAAAAGCGATGAACAATATATTGTTTATCTCACTGAGCGCTAAATCAGATAGATAATTCAACCCCCGCTCCCCCCACATGAAACTATGGATCTTATCTTCTACCGTAGATCTGAGCGTTAAGGCTCCTTGACCTTTTTGTTATTGACAATCTCAGAGACCCTTGAAGTGCGCTTTTCGTCCACCTTCTCGAATGTTAATATCGTCCCATCAAAGGCCCATTTGTAGCTTCCCATGATTTCTCTGCAGAAATCGCCTTTTAGTGAAGTTTCCCCTCTCGTCTCCCCCGGGATTTCGGCGGCGGCGTAGCTGCCATCAGCCTTGAATTCCCAGGTCCTATTTAGAGTTGAATTTGTATAGACGCCAATCGGGAAGTGACCTGTGAGCGAGGAATTTAGGCCTGGATTCACAGCGCCTGATCCACAGCCGACCATGGTTGAAATCACAACTGCCGAAATAACTACCAGGCTTATCCGGTGTACATTCATCGTGGTTCCTCCTTTTTGAAATTCCGTTTTGAAAAATAAGCCATGCTCAATTTACCAAATGAATGCGGCGAGATCGTGACGAAATCGTGGCGATAGAATGTTGCACAGCAGCAGTTCAATGACTATAAATCGGATCGGGTACGGGCCTTGCTGGCATTTTTAGCAATCGAATCCAACCAACCCCATCCGCGCGATTCCCTGGCCTGGCTGTTGTGGCCCGATTCGGCAAACCAGATAGCGCGCACCAATCTGCGCAGCGCGCTTTCCAACCTTCGCAAAGTCATATACGATACCCAGGCATCACCCCCATCTGATCATTCATCGCGAGACGATCCAATTTATTGAGGCCAGCGATCATTGGCTCAATGTGGCGGCCTTCTTTTCCACTCCGGTTGAATCCGGAAGCGATAAGGCTCAACTCGAGCAGTTAGATCGGGCAACTGCGCTTTTCCGGGGGCCCTTCTTGAGTGGTTTTTCTCTCAGTGGTAGCGCCCCATTCGAGGAGTGGGTAGTGCTCAAACGCGAGCAGAACAATCTACGAGCGATGCGGTCAACGCAGCGCAGCTCTGAACCAGTACCAGGCTTGCCGGAAGGCCCTGGCAAACGAGTTGGGCGTTGAGCCTTCGCAGGAAACAACCGCTATGTACAAAGCCATCCGGGATGGGAAATTTGATACTCTTTTCATCCCTCCAACTTCCCAGATTCCAAGAGTCCAATTGGCGCAGGCAAAAGCCAGCCGGCGAGTCTTCGTAGCACGTCAGGCCGAAATAGAAAAACTGGGCGTTTCATTTATGAGCGCCCTGGATGGAAATGGAAGCGTGGTCTTCGTTGTGGGAAGCGCGGGTAGTGGCAAGTCGGCCCTGATCGACGAGGTTGTACAACGCGCATTGCGGGCCCATAGAAATCTGATCGCTGCGCCAGGCAGGTGCAACGCATATACCGGGCTTGGCGATCCTTATATTCCCTTTTTAGAAATCTTAGGACTGCTCACTGGTGATCTTGAAGCGGAAATCTCGAGCGGTGCCCTCTCTAATCAGTCTGCTCGACGCCTGCAGGCTCTTCAGCCTGCCGCCATCCAGGCGCTGGTAGAGGTCGGGCCTGATCCTGTGCGGGTGGAAGCAGTCATCGCCGAATGCATGGGCAGGCTGCCGCAGGAACTGCGCCGGCTTCTGGAAGTAGCCAGCGTGGAAGGAGAAGAATTTACTGCTGAAGTAATCGCCGATGTGCTCGTTTCAGACGAAGGTATACTCATCCGGCAGCTCAGCGAGCAATTGGAGCGCAGGCATCGCCTGGTGAATGCATTCACCTTAGAAGCCTGGCCGAAAAGATCGCGCTTTTCGGCCAGGCTTCTAGGCCTGCTTGTGTCCGAAGCCACCGCATATCACCTGCCGCTTGAAGGTAGTCCACCTTAAATAAAGCAACCGGGTGCCAGACAAAGGATCGATGCGGCGCGACTCGACCGGATGCCGGCGACATCGGCGCGGTGGAGTATGGCGGTCAGTTGCCACGGGCTTACCTGCCTATATGGTTATGCAGCGCAGCGGGTATTGGAAATAAACAATCTGGATTGCCCTGGAAGGACCTATCCAGGGCATTTCCACGATTCTTGAAGAAGTGGGAAATTTCGATCGGAGAGCATCTATCTTCTCCGGTTTAATATGCCGCGTCCACTATCGAGTAAAATATTCCGGGTACTGCAGACCAAGGATTGGAGGTCCATGGTGAAGCGATATGCTATAAAACAACGCCTGAGCTACTGGTTCGACAACACCATGGCACGCGGCACTGGCGCCTTGATCCTGTGGCTGTTCGTCGGCACCGCTATTCTTCTGCTCCTGGTCACAACCCTGGTGACGCTCACCCCAGATGGAAACCAATATTCCTATGGACAGTTGGTATGGATGAGCCTGATGCGCACGCTGGATCCCGGCACCATGGGCACCGACGAAGGTGGCTGGCCCTTTCTCTTCCTGATGTTCACCGTTACAGTGGGCGGCATCTTCGTCGTCGGGACCTTGATCGGTATTATCACCAACGGGATTGACGCCAGGTTAATGGAGCTGCGCAAAGGTAGATCGATCGTGATCGAAAGGGGCCACACGGTAATCCTGGGATGGTCTCCGCAAATCTTTGCCATCCTCTCCGAGCTGGTAAAAGCCAATGCGAACCGGCCAAAATCCTGCGTCGCCATCCTGGCGGAGAAGAATAAGGTCGAGATGGAGGATGAAATTCATGAACGAGTTGGGAACAATGGCCGGACGCATATTGTGTGCCGGAGCGGGAACCCGATCGATTTGACAGACCTGGAAATCATCAACCCGCAAGAAGCGCGCTCGATTATCATCCTTGCCCCCGAAGCCGATGACCCTGATTCTCAGGTGATAAAAACGGTACTGGCGATCACCCAGTATCCAAGCCATGCTTCCAACAAGAATCACGTCGTTGCAGAAATTCGTGATCAAAAAAATCTGGATGTAGCCCGTTTGATCGGCAAAAGCAGGGTTTTATTCGTCCAAAAGGACGCACTAATTGCCCGCATCACTGCCCAGACCTGCCGACAATCAGGGCTTTCGGTCGTCTATACCGAACTCCTGGATTTCGAAGGGGATGAGATCTACTTTCAATCCGAAAATGGCCTGGTGGGGAAGACCTATGGGGAAGCCTTGCTGGCTTATGAAGATTCGGCCATGATCGGCCTGGGCTTTGCAGATGGCCGCGTTAAGCTAAATCCACCCATGGATACCATCATCCAGGAAGGTGATCGCGTCATCGCCATCTCTGCAGACGATGATACTATCCGGTTGTCCACTCGAACCGAAGTACCTGTCTATACCGAGCACATCCGCAACCCTGCACCCGGCCCCAAGCTCCCTGAACGGACTCTCATCCTGGGGTGGAACCGCCGCGCCCCGGAAATTGTCAATGAACTGGAGCATTATGTCTCGCCCGGATCCAAGACCATGATCGTCGCCGAAGCTTCGGAAGCTGAGGCCGCACTCGCCTGCTACTGCGACCATTTAGAGAAACAAGAAATCTCTTTCCGCCAGGGCAATATCAGCGACCGTCGGACTCTTGAGAACCTTGGGGTTGGAAATTTCCAGCATGTGATCATCTTGAGCTACTCCGACACTCATGAACCGCAACAGGCAGATGCCCGCACCCTGATCACTCTGTTGCACTTGCGAGACCTGTCTGAACGACTTCAAAATCCATTTTCTATCGTCAGCGAGATCCTGGATTTGCGCAATCGGGCGCTGGCGGAGGTAACCCGCGCCGATGATTTTATCGTCAGTGATAAGTTAATCAGCTTGATGCTCTCCCAGCTCTCAGAGAATAAGGAGCTCAGCCGGGTCTTTGAAGATCTCTTCGATCCTCAAGGCGCTGAAATCTACTTGAAACCTGCGCATTATTATGTGGAATTGGGACAAACCCTGAACTTTTATACGGTGGTAGAATCCGCCAGGCGCCGGGGACATACGGCGATCGGTTATCGCCTGCATTCCGAATCTGAAAAGTCTGGATCTTATGGAGTTTACGTCAATCCAGATAAAGCTAAGCCGCTGAGCTTCTCTCCTGGTGATCGCATCATCGTGCTGGCGGAAGAGGAATGATCCGTTTCAAGCGATCATCATCCTGTCCTTGAAGGAATCTCATGGAAGGGTACTCAACCACTACTGACATTAACCACGGATCGTGGCTTGATCGTGCGGTTATTACCAACCTAAACCTGAATTGGGAGAAACTGGTCTTCGCCCTGCTCCTGATCCTGGCATTCGCCAGCCGTTTTTACTTGCTGGGCGAGCGCGTGATGAGCCACGATGAAAACTCACACGTCTATTTTTCCTGGCTGCTAGAACAGGGCCGTGGCTATAAGCACGACCCGGTCACCCACGGTCCCCTGCAATTCCACCTGATGGCGCTCTCATACTTCCTGTTTGGCGACAGCGATTTCACCGCCCGAATACCAGCAGCGCTGTTCAGCGTCGCCACCGTCGGTTTCATGTGGAAATACCGCCGGCTGATCGGGCGACCCGCTGCCATGGTGGCTGCGGGGATGTTGTTGATCTCCCCATATATCTTGTATTACGGAAGGTACGCCCGCAACGAAGCCTTCGTGGCTTTCTTTGGCGTAGTCACTTTATGGGCTTTGCTGCGTTATCTGGAAAGCGGTGAAAACCGTTACCTGTATTACCTGACGCTGGCGACTGTCTTGCACTTCACATCAAAGGAGACATCTTTTATCTACACCGCCCAGGCCCTGGTATTCCTGGCCCTATACCTTATTTACCGTGTTTCACAACAGGTGTGGCCCAATCCCCAATCCAGGACCCGCTTTCTGGTGGGTTTAATATCGGGCCTGACCCTAATAGGAGCGGCAGGCGTGACTGCAGTGATCATTCGCCCGCCTGCATCACCCGTCACACCTGAGACAGCTCCACCCAGTATCCCAGGCCAAGGTCTCTTAACAGCTCCTGCTGGAGGAGGCAGTTCCCTTCTACTGATAGGGTTGGCGTCTATCGGGGTGTTGTTCTTATTAGGGGCAGTCTATGTTTTATTCCGCGGGTACACCTGGCAGGCACTGCGCGTCGAACGCCCCTTCAGCTTGCTTGTGATTCTTGGCACTCTCGTCATGCCTATGCTATCCCCCTTCCCGGTAAAAGTTCTGGGATACAACCCCATCGATTACAACAACACTCAGAGCATTACACTTACGGCCACCTTCGTGATCTTATTTGCTCTCCTGGCGGCTGTTTTTGGCTTGCTGTGGAATGCGCGCCTGTGGCTGTTGAATGCCGCCTTATTTTATGCCGTCTACGCGGTGTTTTACACCACCATTTTTACCAATGGCTTCGGTTTCATCACGGGTATTGTTGGCTCGCTGGGTTATTGGTTAGAACAACAAGGAGTAAACCGGGGAAGTCAGCCCTGGTATTATTATGGGCTGGTTCAGGTCCCAATTTACGAGTACCTGCCTGCGTTAGGTAGCCTGTTCACCCTGGGGCTGATCCTCGCCAGGCAAATGGCAGCCAGCCGGCGTACACCCTCCCCACTAGCGCATCCCGTCCTCGCACAAAATCCCCATGAGTTGGCCGGGTACGATGGTTATGTCGAAGAGCAGGTACCTGTGGTGGCGCTGTTGGGTTATTGGTCGATCACCAGTCTGGCTGCATACACTGTCGCCGGCGAAAAAATGCCCTGGCTGACCGTACACATTACCTTACCGATGATCTTATTCGCCGCCTGGGGATTCGGTCAGTTGATCGAAGGTGTGGATTGGAAATCATACCGATCCAAAAGCGGCTGGCTGGTAATCAGCCTGCTGCCAGTATTCCTGGCAGCCTTGATTGGCCTGTTCAGCTCTCTGCTCGGCCCGAATCCTCCATTCCAGGGTAAAACTCTCGATCAGCTTCAGGCAACCAGTACCTTCCTGACAGCGTCAGTCACAGCCATGATCAGCGGGTGGGGCCTGAACCGATTGGTGAAAGGCTGGACTTCACTACAATTGAGGAGGCTGATCTCGTTCGCAATATTCTCCCTGCTCGCAGTGCTGACGGCTCGTACGGCCATTATGGCAGCCTTCATCAATTACGACGACGCAACTGAGTTCCTCGTGTACGCCCATTCAGCCCGTGGACCTAAAGAAGCACTGGCCCAGATTGAAGAGATATCTCGCCGCACGACGGATGGCTTAGCCCTGCGCGTGGCGTATGATGATGACACCACCTACCCATATTGGTGGTACCTGCGGAATTACCCGAACCAGAATAACTATGGCAGCGAGCCGACCCGTGCCCTGCGTGAATATCCTGTCATACTGGTTGGAGACGAAAACTTCACCAAGATAGAGCCGGTCGTTGGGCAGGCCTACCACCGCTTCGACTACATTCGCCTGTGGTGGCCCAACCAGGATTACTTCAACCTGACCTGGGATCGTATCATTGATGCCCTGGATGATGCAGAGATGCGCTCTGCCCTATTCCAGATCTGGCTGAATCGTGACTACACCCTGTATGGCAAGCTCACCAATAAAGACATGAGCCTGACCAATTGGTACCCATCCAGCCGGATGAGGCTGTATATCCGCAAAGACATCGTCTCACAGCTCTGGAATTACGGTACCACCATCTCACCTGAGGAGATAATTGCCGATCCGTATGAAGGAAAACAGGTCCAACTTTCGGCAGATAAAATGTTTGGCTCACCGGGAGCTGATCCAGGTCAATTCAATCGACCACGTGACCTGGCAGTGGCCCTCGATGGGACGCTGTACGTCGCGGACACTGGCAATCATCGCATCCAACATCTTGACGCCGAAGGTAACGTAATCAAAGTATGGGGAGTCTTCGGCGATGCGGCTGCCGGTCAGGCACCTCCCGGCTCCTTCAACGAGCCCTGGGGAATCGCCCTCGGTGGCGACGGTTCTGTCTATGTAGCCGATACCTGGAACCACAGAATCCAAAAATTCACGCCAGATGGTGAATTTATTACCACCTGGGGTTATTTCGGCCAGGCCGAAACACCCCTGGCCCTCTGGGGGCCACGCGATGTGGCTGTAGATGATGAAGAAAATCGGGTCTTTGTGACCGACACCGGGAACAAGCGCATCGTCGTTTACGATTCCGAGGGTAACTTTATCAGCGAGTTTGGCGAAGTGGGTCTGTCTCCTGGCCAGTTTGACGAACCGGTGGGGATCACTATCGGTAGCGCAGGTCAAATTTTTGTGGCAGACACCTGGAACCAGCGCGTGCAGGTGCTCAATGAAAGACCAGACGGCACTTATCAGCCATTGCTGAACTGGGAGATCGTCGGTTGGTATGGGCAATCGCTGGATAACAAACCTTACCTGACCGTAGATGGCATGGGGCACGTTTATGTGAGCGATCCTGAGGGCTACCGTGTATTGGAATTTACCATCCAGGGGGAATTCATCCGCTATTGGGGTGATTATGGCAGCGGTCCCGATGCCTTCGGCCTGGTTGGGTCGGTCGCTGTCGATCCCCAGGGCGGTGTCTGGGTAACCGATGCCGGAAACAGCCGGCTCATGCACTTCACCCTGCCTACCCAATGAGGAGGGTGCACTAATGGTATAATCCCTGCGCACGGGTGAGGATTAGCAGCCCGTTTTCGTTGAGGAGACACAATCTGGATGAAGCTCCATGAATATCAATCCAAACAAATCTTCGCCAGGTATGGCATTCCAATCCCGAGGGGGAGGGTGGCGGCTACCGCAACCGAGGCGAAACAGGTCGCCGAAGAATTGGGTGGCCGCGTTGTTATTAAAGCCCAGGTGTTGGTGGGCGGCCGCGGCAAAGCGGGAGGCATCCGGCTCGCCAAGAGCCCCGAAGAAGCTGAAGATGTGGCCACTCAGATCCTGGCTATGGACATCAAAGGACTGCCGGTGCGAAAGGTCCTGGTGGATGAAGCCGCGCATATCGAGAAAGAGATATATTTAGGCATCACCAACGACCGCGCCGCTCGCAAGCCTGTGCTGATGGCTTCCTCGGCCGGGGGAGTCGAAATCGAAGAGGTCGCCCGCCAGACACCCGAAAAAATTGTCAAGAACCATATAGATCCCCTTCTCGGGTTAAAGGATTACCAGTCTCGAGACATTGCCGCCGGAATCGACCTGCCTCGCCATCACTGGCGGACCTTCGGCCAGATCGCCGGGGGTCTTTGGGAGGCCTATCGCCAGTGCGACGCCACGCTGGCTGAAATCAACCCTTTGGTGATTACCGCCAATGACCGACTGCTGGCCGTCGACGGTAAGATGCTGCTGGACGAGAACGCCCTCTTCCGCCACCCGGACCTGGCCGAGATGCGAGACCTGGATGTGGAGGTGGAATCCGAGATCGAGGCCCGAAAGTATGGTCTCACCTATATTAAGATGGATGGCAACATTGGCTGTCTGGTAAATGGCGCCGGCCTGGCAATGGCAACCATGGATATCATCAAGCTGTATGGTGGAGAGCCGGCCAACTTTTTAGACATAGGCGGCGGGGCAGGGTCTGATAAGGTGACGGCTGCCTTACGGATCATTATTAACGACGCAAATGTGAAGACCATCCTGCTCAATGTCTTCGGCGGGATCACTCGCTGCGATGAGGTAGCCCGGGGGATTCTGGCTGCCCTCCAGGAAGTGCAAACCGAGCTCCCCATGGTGGTACGGCTTGTCGGCACGAATGCCGATGAAGGACGCCAGATACTGGCTAATGCAGACATCATCACCGCCACGACCCTGGTCGAGGCTGCTAAGAAGGCCGTCGAGATTGCCCAGAAAGGTTGAACGCCGTGAGCATTCTGGTAAATAAGAATACGCGCCTGGTCGTGCAGGGTATTACCGGTAAAGAAGGTCTCTTCCATACTCAATCCATGCTTTCATATGGCACCAGGCTTGTTGCTGGCGTCACCCCAGGCAAGGGGGGAGAATGGGTGCTGGACGGGAAGATCCCCGTATTCGATTCTGTCAAGATCGCCGTGGATGCCCAAGGGGTTGATACAAGCGTGATCTTCGTCCCTGCCCGTTTTGCCACCGATGCTATCTTCGAAGCAGCCGATGCAGGCATCTCGCTAATTGTCTGTATTACCGAAGGTATTCCGGTCCAGGACATGATGATCGTTCGAAACTATCTGGATCAAAAAGGCGTACGTTTGGTCGGCCCCAATTGTCCGGGCGTGCTCACACCCGGAGAAGCTAAGGTTGGCATCATCCCCGGAGACATCGCCGTCCCGGGCAACATCGGTGTCGTATCTCGTTCGGGAACTCTGACCTATGAGGTTCTGTACGCCCTTAAACAGGTTGGATTGGGTGTGAGCACGTGCGTCGGCATCGGTGGAGATCCAATCAATGGTACCAATTTCATCGATGCTCTAGGCCTTTTCGATGACGACCCCCATACCGATGCAGTAGTCTTGATCGGAGAGATCGGAGGAACAGACGAAGAGAAAGCCGCGGAATTCATAGCCGACCGCATGACCAAGCCGGTGGTTGGCTTCATCGCCGGGAGGACCGCGCCGCCAGGCAAGCGGATGGGACATGCTGGGGCCATCGTCGAGGGTGGCTCTGGTACAGCGGCCGAAAAGATCCAAGCACTAATTTCTGCAGGAGTGCGCGTGGCCAGCCATCCTGAAGAAATCCCCTCCTTGATAATGTAGTAAAAAACTATTAGGGCGCTTGAATCAAAAGCCCGTCTCCCACGAGGCGGACTTTTTATTGTATTTAGTAGCCTGTGCAGAAGGTAGAGTGATAAGCGAAAACCGGAAGAAATTCGTTGCCCCCTCTATTTCATGTGCGTCTCAATATATTGCACCGCTTCACCGACCGTCGTTATCTTCTGTGCATCCTCATCGGAGATCTCACCACCAAACTTATCTTCAAAAGCCATGATGAGCTCAACCAAGTCCAAAGAGTCAGCTTCCAGTTCCTCGCGAAACCTCGCCTCCAGCGTGACTTTATTTTCATCAACACCTAATAATTCCACAATAATCGCTTTTACTTCATCGTATGTCTTAGTCATGAACGGATATCCTCCTTCTTGATATATTTTGCCAATTGTAATCTCGCTGTCTATCCTGTCAAGCCCTCAACCAACAGCAGGGATACTCGAATGCTGTTATCGGCTTTTCGGGGATAAGCATTATTCAATCTACTTGTTGACACACATAAACCTGGCTGGTAAGATAACCTCAACTCACAGGAACACCGATCTATGGCAAAAGTTACGCCCATCAGTGAAAGAAAATCAGACCATATTCGCATCAATCTAGAGGAAGACGTCCGCTCCGGCCTGACAACGGGTCTGGAACGCTATCGGTTCATCCACCAGGCATTGCCAGAACTGGACCTCGAGCGGGTCGACCTGAGCCTCACACTATTCGATAAACCTCTCAAAGCGCCGCTTTTGATCTCATCGATGACCGGTGGTACTCCAGAAGCTGCCTTGATCAATCGCACCCTGGCGCTGGCTGCGCAAGAGACAGGGGTCGCCATGGGATTGGGTTCCCAGCGGGCTGCGCTTGAGGATCCAAGCCTGGCTTCCACTTACCAGGTTCGCCAGGTTGCGGCCGAAATCATGCTCTTCGCCAACCTGGGGGCAATCCAGCTTAATTATAACTATACCCTCGACCACTGCCAGCGAGCTGTGGACATGGTGCAGGCGGATGCACTGATCTTACACCTCAACCCGCTCCAGGAGGCCGTCCAACCTGAAGGGGATACGCGTTTTGCGGGACTATTGAATAAGATCGAAGCGCTATGCAAAAAATTACCCGTGCCCGTCGTCGTCAAAGAGGTCGGCTGGGGTATATCTGGGCAGGTGGCCCGTCAACTGGCAGATGCCGGCGTCGCCGCCATCGATGTCGCAGGAGCAGGCGGCACGTCTTGGTCCCAAGTTGAGTTGCATAGGGCACAAAACGAGAGCCAGGCTCGCCTGGCAGCTGCCTTTATCGACTGGGGTATACCAACGGCCGAATCGATCCATTACATTCGCCAGGCTGCACCAGATATGCTGGTCTTCGCCTCAGGCGGTCTGCGCAGCGGAGTGGATATCGCGAAATGCATCGCCCTGGGCGCTACTTTGGGGGGACTGGCAAGCCCATTATTAAAGACCGCCACCCAATCCATCGGCTCCACGGTCCAGATGATCGAAGAGATCTGCCGTGAGATCCAGATAGCCATGTTTGTTTCGGGGGCGGGCAACCTGGATGCCTTGAGCCGCACTCAGCTTGTACAAAATGATGTCTCCCCCTGATTGGAAGAAGCCTGACAAGCCGTCGACCGATCACCTTCGATCGTACGTCGACCGGGTAATGCCAAATGTGGAAGAGGAACTTCATCAGGTCTTGGCTCTGGCAGAAAATCCGGCATATTTACCTTTGTACCACATCCTGGCATATCATCTGGGTTGGGAGGGTGAGGGTGCCGGCCAGGAAGCAGCCGGAAAGCGCGTTCGTTCCCTGCTGGCATTGCTTTCTACGGAGGCGGCCGGAGGCGACTGGCAAAAGGCGTTACCTGCGGCAGGAGCCGTTGAACTCCTCCATAATTTTTCACTGATTCACGATGACATCGAAGACCGCAGCCCTTTGCGGCGCGGCAGGCCCACGGTCTGGAAAATTTGGGGAATCCCGCAGGCGATCAATGCGGGTGACGCGCTGTTCACCCTCGCCCACTTGGCCATTCTCCGCCTCGAGACCACGATCTCTCCCGATGTGGCCCTGCAGGCCTCCCGCCTGCTGAAAGAGACCAGCCTGAAACTAACTCAAGGACAACATTTGGATATCGCCTTCGAATCCCAGATTGAACCCGACCTGGAAGCATATTGGAACATGGTCAGCGGCAAGACCGCTGCCTTGCTCTCTGCTTGCTGCGAGCTCGGCGCGCTGGTCTCGAGGGCAAATGACGAGCAGCGCAGCCATTATCGCCAATTTGGGCACTTCCTGGGATTGGCCTTCCAGGCCCGGGATGACTTGCTGGGAATCTGGGGAAATTCCGATCAGACCGGTAAATCGATTGCCAGCGACATAACGACCAGCAAATACACCCTTCCGGTGGTCTTCGGGCTTCAACGAGGCGAAACATTCGCTGCTCGCTGGCGCCAGGGTAACATCCAACCCGACGAAATCAATGCAATTCGTGCCCAGCTCGAAGAAATCGGGGCGGACAGCTTCACAATTGAGACCGTCTCGAATTTAACTCGCCAGGCAATTACCAGCCTTGAGCAGGCCAAACCCAATCCGGAGGCGGGAGCGGCGCTCGAGGAGCTCGCTCTGCGGATGGTCGATCGGCAGCGTTGAAGCGACGCTCATCACCTCTGCTCCTTATATAAATCGCATGAAGACCTGATTCCCCAACATACGCCCCTTTGGGGTGAGGCGCAGACGTTTTTGATCACCACCCTCCCACTCCAATAAACCGACTTTAACCAGATCTGCGATTTCAGCACCATACACATCCTCGAGATCTGCCCCAAATCGGCTGTAGAACTCCTGCCGATTTACTCCAAGCCGTGTTAGCCGCAGTCCCATCATCATTGTCTCGCCAATCTCGGTCCTGCGATCCAGTCGTTGGGCGGTCTGTGTAGCAGGTGTCCAGGGAAAGGCTGGCTCCCTGCCTAGCGGGATTTCGTGATCGTCATGATCTAATAAACAGCGTTTGATATATGAATGTGGAGAGAGCACATTGGCGGTCCTCACATGGTCAGCGAAGCCATGAGCTCCTGCCCCGAAGCCTAAATAAGGCTCGGAGCGCCAGTATTGCAGATTATGGCGGCACTCGTGCAGAGTCCCATCCCCTCTCGGCCTGGCCCAGTTGGAAATCTCGTACTGCACAAATCCATCTTGCGCCAGGCGCTCGATAACCCATTCGACCATGTCGGCGGCCAGATCCGGGTCGATGTCCGGCAACAAGCCACGCGCAGCCCAGGATGCCATCGGAGTGCCATGTTCTAGAGAAAGACAATATAGTGAAAGGTGCTCTGGCTGGAGCACCAAAGCAAATTCCACGTTCTTTCGCCACACTCTTAGCTCTTGCCCGGGAAGACCGTAGATCAAGTCCAGACTGAGATTTTCGAATCCCGCCTGGCGAGAGTATTTAACCGCCTGAATAACCTCCTCAGGGCCATGCTCACGTTCGAGCATCTTCAACTCTTCAATGTTGAAAGACTGCACACCGAGGCTTATGCGGTTCACTCCCAGTAACCGCAAGGAACGTAAATAATCCAGCTTCAAAGTCCCCGGGTTTGCCTCAAGGGTAATCTCAACCTCCACATCGATGGCGAAACATTCCCACAGGGTGCTCAAAATGTTTTCGATACGGTTGGCCGGTAGCAAGGAAGGAGTCCCACCACCAAAATATATAGTATGCACCGGCAGCATTCTACCCACAACGTGAGCAAGGTATTTAATTTCCTGGCTCAAGGCTGCACAATAATCAGGGATAAGCTCCATCAACCCCGCGTAGGTGTTGAAATCACAATAGGCGCAGCGGTGCTGGCAGAAAGGTATGTGAATATAAACACTATATTTTGACATCAATTATCCAGTATACCAGAATGAGTCCCACCTCCGTATGCGCTCATAAGTTGCTATCGTCCTTTTAAGGTTCCCTTGAATCACGCCCGCCCTTTACCAATCTCAGAAGGCTGGTATAATCGCCACGGTCGGAGCCTACCCTCCGACATCATTTACTTATGAGTCCTGAAACGCCATCAAAAGCCACCAAGCTCTGCCCAACCTGCGGTACCCGGCTGAGCGAGGACGCGGTGCGGTGCCTGGTGTGCGGCACCAACCTGACCAGCACCGAAAAACCCTCCCGTCCGACCAAACCAGTACAGGGTAGTCGTATCCCAGAAATCACCCTCACCCTGCCAGCCGCCCTGGGGTTTCTGACATTGTTCATAGCTATCGGTGCACTGATGGTCTATTTTGCTCAACGGCAGCCCGCTCAGGCCGAGGCACTCACGCCTACTCCAAGCATTACAGCCACCCTCACAATTACGCCTTCTGCCATCCCGGCAACACCAACGGTTACGATCACCATCGAGCCCAGCCCAACCCCGCTCACTTACAATGTCGTCTCGGGGGATACCTGCTCATCCATCGCTTTTGCATTCGGTGTATCCATCCAAAGCATCGTGCTGCTCAATGACTTGCCGGCTGCCTGCGACGCATTATTCGTAGGACAATCCTTATTGATTCCCCACCCTACCCCAACTCCCACACCGCTGCCCACGGCTACCCTGAGTGAAGCCGAAGCCACCCGCATTGCCTGTGGTGAGATCGAATATATCGTCCAGGAGAACGATACCCTGAGCAGTATCTCCCTGAACTATGCGGTCTCGATCACAACGCTGAAGGAATATAACGGCCTGGTAAGCGATACCGTACAATCAGGTCAACCGATCAAAATCCCCCTCTGCCAGCGAGCGGCTACACCTGGCCCCTCACCCACCGCAACCTCCCCTCCACCCTACCCTGCACCGAGCCTGCTCTTACCCCCCGATGGCGCTCCTTTCACCCTGGCAGATGCAACCGTGACACTGCAGTGGGCTGCCGTCGGCACGCTGCGGGAAAACGAGGCTTATGCGGTAACCGTACTCGACATCACCGATGGGAAAGACCGCAAGATTGTCGAGTATCTCGCCGATACCAAATACATCGTACCTTCATCGTTCCGGCCGAACGATACCCGGCCTCATGTGTTTCGATGGTGGGTGATCACCGTTCGCCAGACCGGGACAGATGACGATGGCAACCCCATTTGGGAACCGGCTGGAGCCTCCAGTCTCCAAAGAGACTTCACCTGGGTAGGCGTGGTGGCGGCAACCACACCCACCCCATAATTGGCCAGCGATCGATTTCCAGATATCAGACTATCCAGCGTTTTGTCGGACGACCTCTTCCAACATCTGCGTGGTGAGCGACTTAGGCCGTTCCAGAGGTTGGGACAGCGCACGCGCCCAGACCGCGTTTGCAGACACGCCAAGAATCCGGCTCACGCCAAACATCACGGTATAAAAACCATACGCTCCTATGCCGTCACAGTCTCTCACCCCATAGTGGTAAAGGAGCGCCCCGCTGATGGCGTCTACATTCGGCCAGGGGTCTTTCACCTTCCCCTGCTCGCGCAACACCCTGGGCACCACGTCGTATACTAGGCTGGTGAGCCGAAAGACGTCATCTTCTGGCATATACTTCTTACCAAATTCTAGCAACACGGTGAAACGCGGGTCGGTCTTGCGCAATACTGCATGACCATAGCCTGGGATCACCTGGCCAGCGTTCAGCGTATCCCAGGCAAACTGGGTCAATTCCTGCTCGGTTGGCACCCCTTGGTACTTCTCATAGACATCCAATAACCAGCGTAGGCTCTCCTGATTGGCCCTTCCATGGAGCGGGCCGGCTAGCCCGTTCATCCCAGCCGAGGCGGCGTAATAGATATCGGAAAGGGTCGATGCTACCAGATGGGTTGCGTGCGCACTGACATTGCCGCTCTCATGGTCGGAATGGATGATGAAGTAAAGCCTTGCCAGCTCTTTATAATCCTTGCGAGTTATCCCCATCATATGGGCAAAATTCGCTCCCCAGTCGAGATCCGGGTTTGGTGATGGTCTCTTTCCATCTTTGTACTTCAGGTGATAAATATACGCAGCAATGGTGGGAAGCTTGGCGGTCAGGTTGAGTCCGTCTTCCAGCATGGGCTCCCAGTACTGCTCTTTGCGCAGTCCTTCATTATATTTCCGGGCAAAGACCGATTCACCCTGCATCGCCAGAATGGCCATGGAGAACATGGTCATGGGCTGAGCATTCTTTGGCATGGCATCCAAGACATTGAAAACATACTCAGGCACCTGCCCTCTAAGCTTCCATTCCTCCTCTACCTCCATCGCTTCTTGATAGCTGGGAATTTTGCCAACCAGCAGTAAGTAATACAGGCTGCCCACCAGGGGCATCTCCCCGTCCGGCGGCTTCGGCAGGATTTCCAGCAGCTCTGGGATGGTGTAGCCGCGCAATCGAATGCCTTCTGCCGGGTCGACATAAGAGATGTCGGACACTAATGCTTTAATTCCCCGCATCCCCCCATAGACCTGGGAGACTGTCACCCGGTCCACAATCACACTGCCAGCCTCCATAGTTAATCTCGATACCCTGGCGTGCCACTCGGGCAGTTGAGCGGCAATTTGATCTCGTAAATTCACCTTATGCCTCCTGAATCACGATTAATCGGACAACTTTAATTTGGCGATATTTTCAACAACACCCTGGGCAGATTTTTGGCAGGCAGCCAATTCAGCTTCGTTCAGTTTATATTCGACGATTCTCTCGACGCCTTTCCTGCTAAGCTGCACCGGCACCCCAAAGAAGATATCTTTCAAACCATACTCACCCTGCAGGTAAGCCGAAGCAGGCACGATCAGGTGTTTATCCTTGAGGATCGCTTCGACCATCTGGGTGACCGCCGCTGCGGGTGCGTAATAGGCGCTGCCGGTCTTCAATAAATTTACAATTTCCCCACCACCCTTGCGCGTGCGATCGACGATGGCAGCCAGCTTGTCTGCTGGCAAGGCCTCGTCCAATGGAATGCCGGCGACATTCGAGTGACGGGTGAGCGGAACCATCTCGTCTCCATGACCGCCCAGTACATAACAATGGATATTTTCCACACTGACGTTCAGCTCCAAAGCCACGAAAGCGCGCATGCGGGCCGAATCGAGAATCCCGGCCTGTCCAACCACCCTATGAGCGGGGAGATTGCCCACCTTCATCGCCAGGTATGCCATCACATCCAGGGGATTGGTCAGGACGACAATGATCGCTTCTGGCGAGTACTTGAGGGATTCTGCTACAGCAGTGCGGACGATCTCGGAGTTCATCGCCAACAGGTCATCCCGGCTCATTCCCGGCTTTCGTGGTAACCCAGCAGTGATCACGACGATGTCTGATCCCGCAGTGGCCATGAAGTCATTGCTGCCTATGATCGATACATCTTTTCCGATGACGGGCATCGCTTCGAAAAGGTCAAGAGCCTTCCCTTGAGGCATTCCCTCGACGATATCGATCAGCGCGACATCAGCAATCTCCCTCTCAGCCAGCCAATGCGCAGTCGTAGAGCCTGTCATGCCTGCCCCGATGATTGACACTTTATTCTTCATTGCATACTCCTCCCACAGGTGAAGTGGAATGGTGATTCATATCTCCCTGCTGGTCTGTGGTTGGGGAGTGCGGGTATTCTCCTCGAGGAAGTGGATCGCCCGCATGGAGGCTGCCGCACCCATCCCGGCCGAAGTGATCACCTGGCGGAAGTGTGGATCGGCCACCTCACCCGCCGCAAAGACTCCCGGGATATTGGTTTCCATGAACAGATTGGTCTTCAGGTAAGAGCGTTCATCCATCTCCAATTGGCCCTGAAATAATTGGGTATTTGGCGTATGGCCGATGAATATGAAGACCCCATCGGTAGGAAATTCACTCTCTTCCCCAGTAACCTTATCTTTCAACGAGACAGCACGGACTGTTTCATCGCCCACGATCTGGGTGACGATCGTGTTCCAGATGAACTTGATCTTAGGATTTTCCATGGCCCGTTTCTGCAGGATTGCACCCGCGCGCAAGGAGTCTCTGCGATGGATGATGGTGACAGAGCTGGCGTAACGCGTCAGGAAAATGCCTTCTTCAAGCGCACTATCCCCTCCGCCGACTACCACCACATCCCTGTCCTTGAAAAACCAGCCATCACAGGTTGCACAGTATGAAACCCCGCGTCCGGTGAGTTCAGTCTCACCCGGCACATTGAGGTGCACCGGCGTGGCACCAGTGGTTATGATCAATGTTTCTGCCAGGTAATCCCCATTGTACGTTTGCACCCGGAATGGACGCTCAGACAGGTCCACTACGGTGGCGGTATCGTATTCGATCCGTGCGCCGAAGCGTTCGGCCTGCTTCTGGAACAATTCGACCAGCTCCAGCCCACCAACGCCATCTGGAAACCCTGGATAATTTTCCACTGTATATGTGAGCGAGACCTGACCGCCCAATTCGACTCCGCTCAAAACTACCGGATCTAGATTCGCCCGAGCTGCATAAAGGGCTGCTGAAAGGCCGGCAGGTCCAGAGCCGATTATCAATACCTTGACTGGTTGGGTAGGGTTGGGTGCACCCTCCTTAAATTTATTGAGGTTAAATTCCATTCGAAATCCTTAATGTGGGTTTGGTGTATATACCAGAATAAGTGTAAAAAATCAACCTATATTATTCTGATGCACATACAATATAAAAAGTTACATTAACATCCATTAACCGGTTACCCTTAGAGCGACGTAATCCAGCCACAGTTGCGAATGCCTGCCCCTACCATGTACAGTCTCAAAATATTCATTGCCTATCGCTTCAGTGATTGGCCCTACCCGTCCATTCCCAATCAGGCGGTGGTCGATCATCCGGACTCCCACTATTTCGGCCGCCGTGCCGCTGATAAAAACCTCGTCGGCGACATACAGGTGATCTCGTGTGAGCATCTGCTCTTTGACAGATATGCCCAGGTCATCAGCCAAAGTGAGGATGGTATCCCGTGTGATGCCTTCCAGGATGATCGCATCCGGGGGTGTATAAATCGTACCATTGCGCACTGTAAACAGGTTTTCACCCGTGCATTCGGCTACAAAACCTTGTGGGTCGAGGATCACCGCTTCGTCATATCCGGAACGCAGGGCAAGCGTCTTTACCAACATTGAGTTCACATAATTTCCCGTGATCTTGGCCTTGGTCATGCTGATATTGGGATGCAACCGGGTGAACGATGACACCATCATCTGGATGCCAGTCTGCCTGGCCTGTTCTCCTAGGTAGGGACCCCACTCCCAGGCGGCGATACCCACCCTGGGTTTTGAGTTATCCATATTCAAGCCCATCGGGCCCTGTAAATACATTAAGGGTCGAATGTAGCACTCTTCCAATCCATTTGCCACGATTGTTTGGTGCACCGCCTTGCACAGATCGTCAACCGTGTATGGGAAGTCACGTACACCCAGGATATGAATCGAATTCATAAAACGTTGCATGTGATCATAAAGCCGAAAGACTGCCGGACCGTTTTGAGTGGTATAGCAGCGTATCCCCTCAAACACTCCCGGACCGTAGTGTAAAGTAGGAGTGATGAAGTGTACCGTCGCCTGCTCGTATGGAACCAATTCACCATCCATCCAAATGTACTGCGATTGCATACGTCTCTCCTCTATATCTGGGTAGGGACTGCAGCCTGAAATATTATACGTCAGAAAGCCCTTAACGATACCTGCCCGACCAGATCGACCATATCAGGCTGGTTGCAGCGCCGCCCAAGATAAGATAGCTCATGGGTTGGTGACCGGCCAGGTAAAGCTGGATACCTGCTAATAAAAATGCAGCAAATACGATCCCCCACACCAACTGGCGGATGGTATTTTCTAACCGGATTACCTCCTCAGTGACCTCCGGTGTACGCACTGCAATCTCTCCACGTTCCACCTTACCCAGCATGGCATTGACCCTGCCTGGAATTCCCCACAAGGACCTGGTAAGGACCTTGAGCTCATCCAGCCAGGCCTGCCAGCCTTCCTTCACCTCCGCTGACAGAAGCTTTTGGGCATAGGGCGCCAGGTGTTTCCATACATTGAAATTTGGGTCCAAACCCGTGCATATACCAGACAGGATACCCACCGCTCGTCCCAGGAAGATCAGGTTATGCGGCACCTGGAAAGGCAGGCGATAGATCAATTCGCGGAATTCAACGGCATACTCTCGCAGCTCCTGGCCGCTGATCTGCTGGATTTCACTCATACTCTTTCCCCACCAGTGCTCAAAAGCTCTGGCCTCCGCCCTTTCCAGTAGAGTCAGGTCGGCTCCCGGCAGAAGCACACCCAGCTTCTGATAAGAATTGACCAATCTGCCAGCATCTCGGGTGCCGAGGGCGATCAGCATTTCTCGTAGTCCAGCAATGAGATTAGCAGGCACTCTACCTACCATGCCGAAATCGACGAAAGTCAAATCCCATGTTATCTCATTGCTATCAGAGGCTGACACATCATCCTGTCTGCGGGATTTTGGATAGACAAAGAGGTTCCCGGGGTGGGGGTCGGCGTGGAAAAAACCGTCTTCGAAGATTTGTTTAAGATAGGTATCGATCAATCGAGAGGCCACTTCACTCCGCTGGATGCCTGCTTCTGTGATCGTCTCGTACTCCGTGATCTTGATGGCATACACATTTTCCAGGGTGAGCACCTTCCGGGTGGTATGTGTCCAGACTGTCCGCGGAATTCGCACACCTGGATAGGTTTTAAAATTTACCGAGAACTTCTCCGCATTTCGTCCCTCTGCCAGATAGTCTATCTCTTCATACAGAATGCGTGTAAATTCAGCTAATAAAGCGGCAATATCGGCACGTTTGCTGATGGGCTTGTATTTCCCAATCCAGCTTCCTACCGTGCGCAGTGCAGCCAGATCGGTAGCGATCAGTCTCTCGATATCCGGGCGCTGTATTTTGACTACTACCGAGAGAGGGGGTTGACCATCGCCCCGAACGATGCTGGCCTTGTGGACCTGCCCCAGGGAGGCAGCCGCCAATGGCAGCTCTTCGAATTCAGAGTACATCTCGGTGAGTGGGGCATCGAATTCGGCCTCGGCGACCTGTCGGATGGATGCGAAGTCTTCTGGCGGGACTTCATCCTGCAAACCGGCCAATTCCGATATAATTTCATCCGGCAGAACATCCACACGGGAGGATAGAAACTGGCCTACTTTTATCATTACACCCCCCATCTGGATAGCGAGATTCCTGAAGGCTTCCGCACTCCGTTGCAACCGCTTCGGGCGAGTCTTCCTCGCCCAACCTCCCAGACCAATCGCCGGGAGAATTACGTCCCACGTAAGAAAGCTGATCAGGATGCGTGTAAAGAACAGGACAATCCGGCGGTACCGAGCGCGCATCATACCGCGCCGGATTATACCTTGCTTTATGCAGGCCTTCTTCCTGGATGGCCGGGCGTTATACTGGGTAAACACCGGTGTAAATGTCATGGTATCAATCCCACATGAGCGGCCAGAGGCGATAAATGCACGATACTCCTGCTTTTCAAATCCACCTGCGCCCGAATAACCCCGATTTCTTAGACCTGCCTTGGCACCTTCCAGTGGAGGCATGGGCGGGGCAATGCGACCGTATCGAAGAAGTACCGCGTGGGCTTTCTCGCCATCCGGTCGTGTTCATCAATTATGATGGCATCTTATACGCGGTTAAAGGGATGCCGCGTGATAACGCCAGGTTGGAATACGAGCTGCTGGTTAAAATCGAAGACCAGCACCTGCCGGCCGTTGGCGCTACAGGGTACGTGATTACCCATGGTCGCCGGGGCTCGGGCAGCGCCTTGATAACACGCTTCCTGGACCACTCGATCCCATATCGTTCTTTGTTCCTTGGCAGTAGCCTGATCCGTTACCGGGAACACCTGCTGGATGGAATCGCCGGGCTGCTGGTGCAGCTTCACCTGGCTGGTGTCTTCTGGGGGGATTGTTCCCTATCAAACACGCTGTTCAGGCGAGATGCCGGAGCATTGCGAGCCTATCTCGTGGATGCCGAAACCGCGGAAATTCACACTGGACCGTTATCACCCGCGCTACGCCACCATGATATGGAAATAATGGAAGAAAATCTTACCGGTGAGCTGGCTGACATCGAAACCTTAGGCACCTTTCCGGATAGCATCCTGTTTGCCGAAATAAGCCCTTACATTCGTCTGCAATACCAGAAGCTGTGGGAAGAGATCACCCACGAAGAGACCATCCACCCCAATGAGCATTACCGGATTCACGAGCGAATTCGCTCACTGAATGCGTTGGGATTCTCCGTAGGTGAAGTGAAATTGATCGGCAGCGATGACGGTGAACAGTTGAGGTTGACGGTGGTCGTTTCGGACCGCAATTTTCACCGCGATCGCCTCTTTCAACTCACCGGCGTGGAAGCGGAAGAATTACAGGCGCGCCTGATCATGAATGAAATCATTGAGATTAAGGCCACCCTGTCACAGATGAACAACCGCAGCACGCCATTAAGTGCTGCGGCTTATTACTGGCTCGAGAATATCTATAAGCCTACCATCTTTTTGCTGCAGACATTGATCGATTGCCTGGGAGAAGCCGTCGAGCTGTATTGTCAGGTGTTGGAACACAAGTGGTATCTCTCAGAACAGGCCCAACACGACGTAGGTCACCACACAGCAGCTACTGATTTTCTGCGCCGTTTTGGAAACCCTGCCACCTGATCTCGGTCTCCGTCACCCTATCGCTGAAGCCTTCCTCTCAAATCTGACGGACGATGCGGGCCGGATTCGGCAATCACCGTACGCGCTGTCTCCACCTGCCCCCACACGTTCCATAACAGCACACCTCTCACTCGGCCTTCCTTCAGATAATAGATCACACCCTTTTGGTAAGGCTCAAGCCAATCGGAGAAGACCTCCAATGTAGGATTGAGCTCTCCCACTGCTTCATACCCAAGGTCGAACAGATCCGAGTAAAAATACGGCAGGTGGTGGTAGGGCTGTAGGCTGCCAGCCATGTTCTTGCCGGCGATCCGGCCCATGGTCAAGGCATTATCTTCATGCTCCACCCGCATGCGAGCCCCTACTGCCGGATTGTAAAAGTTCGCCACGTCACCCGCGGCAAATATATCGAATTGGCTGGTTCGCAGGTACTCATCAACCACAATCCCATTATCGACCTTCAAGCCCGCCGATACCGCCAACTCGGTCTCGGGGCGAATTCCAATTCCGGCAATCACATAATCCACTTCTATCTTTCTGCCGTGCCGGGTTTTCAAGGTGTAGCCGTGATCCTGGCGTTCGATTTCTTGAATCGTCTCACCGGATAGTACCTGCACCCCTTTTTGCCGGTAATAGTCCTTCAAGAAGACAGACAATTCAGGCGGGAAAATATTGGCGCCAATCCCTTCCTCCGGGAAAACCATTGTCACTTGTTGGCCATTCATCGTCAAGGCAGCAGCGATCTCTGAACCGATAAAACCACCTCCAATGACACCAAACCTTCGATTCTCCCCGGTCTGGGCGCGCAGCAGGGTGTAATCCTCCAGGGTACGGAAATAGACAATACCTTCCACGCCGATCGGCAGCCGCCGTGGAGAACCCCCGGTCGCCAGGAGGAGCTTGTCATACGTGTAGCTCACTCCCTGGTCATCTACAGCCTGCTTATTTACTAAGTTTAGTGAAACTATTTTCCGGCCAAGGTGGAGAACGACTCCCGGTCTATCGATTTTTCGCCAGATCTTTTCCATCGGCTTACCTTTCCAAAGTCCTTTGGAAAGCGGGGGGCGGTCGTAGGGCGGGTGTGATTCGCGGCTGATCAAACCAATCTCAGCCTGCTGGTCGATCTCTCGAATACCATTGACTGCTGCGGCTGCACTCATCCCGCCTCCGACGATCAAGTATGGATACTGTGCCATGGGCTCCTCCTTTGTTGCTCTACCTGATTTGATTATTCCCCATTGCGTTGGATAAAAGCCAGGAAATCCCGCTGTACCTTCTCATTAGTTTGGAATATCCCGCGCAACGATTTAGTGATCATACTGGCTTTGGCCTTCTTAACTCCGCGCATCATGGCACACATGTGGGATGCTTCCACAACGACAGCAACCCCTTTTGGCTGCAATACATGGTTTAGCGCATCGGCGATTTCTTCGGTCAGGCGCTCTTGGATCTGCAGGCGATGGGCAAACATCTCCACCAATCTGGGAATCTTGGATAGCCCAATGATCTTGCCATCCGGGACATAGGCGACATGGGCATGTCCGAAGAAAGGCAGCAGGTGGTGTTCGCACAGGCTGTAGAACTCGATATCTTTCACAAGTACCATGTCCCGATAATTGCTCTGGAATACTGCCCCGTTTACCATCGTCACCAGATCGGTCTTGTAGCCCGACAGTAGTTCGTCAAACATTCGTTCGACCCGCTGTGGAGTCCGTAACAAGCCCTCCCGGTTGGGATTTTCACCCAGGGAAACGAGCAATTCTCGCACCAGGTAGGCAGTCTGGCCTTCTAAGCTTGGATCGGTTTGAAGTTCGGCATCTTCCAGCATGGTAAAGTAATTGATGTTGTTCATTGGGATTGTCCATTCCAGCCATCATGAGGATTTGTTGTATGGTCGCATTCAGGCTCGATTTTCTTACCAATCAAGTTTTACTGAAGCCTATCCAGCCATTCGGCGCTAATCACTCCTGGAGCGAGAGTAGCCAGCACATTTATTGTTTGCTGGCCCAAGAGATCACCCCGTCTGGATCCCAAATCATGCAGCAGTGTAGCCAGGGCGATGTACTGATGGATGTATAGAGTGGCGAGCACTACGAGCAGTGTTTGATGAGTCCGCACTGCCTGCGTTTCACCATCGGGGTTGATTCCTCCAGCCAGTATTTCCTGTCCATCAGGGATGACCATTAACCAGCGTTCATCCTGAATCGATTCGACCGTGTGACGATAAACTCGGCCGCGACAAAGCTCGCACTTCTGCGGGCAATTTGCCAGGCATAGCGTTGTAATGTTCACACCGCGCTGGCTGGCGCGCTCGAGGTTGGCTCCCAAGGCACCTGCTTCCAGTGGCCAGATTGCCAGGGTGATGTCATTTTCTGACCCGTCGATCAACCAGCGGGCGCTGTCCAGCATTGATTGGTATCCTTGCGTGTTCCAGATGTGTTTATAATCCACCTGAGGCGAGACCTGTCTCAGAGACTGCCTGGCCGCTTCCAGCGCTACCTGGAAGCAACCCTCTATGCGCCGGATCAATTCTTCCGGTTCGACCGGGACGTAGCGAGTGGACTCCGTCCCATCTATCCTGAGGATTGCTCCCTTCTCTTCTAACTTATGCAGGACAGTGTAGATGTTGGAGCGCGGAATCCCGGTGTACTATGCCAGCTCGTACCCGTTCAAGGGATTGCGCTGGAGCAATCCTACTTATGCCTGGGCCTCATACTGGCTAAAACCGAGCGCACACTTGCCTTAAATTGAGAGAAAACACAAAGAGACGGAAACCACGCGAGCGGATAAGTCGCCCGCGTGGTTTTGTCGATTTCGGAGTTCGAATGAAAATCAGGCTGGTATTGCCACCCTCGGCAGGTTGGCCATAGCAATCTTCACCGCCTGCTCCGGATAGTCGTAATCTACCAGCTGGCTGGCCAGGTAGGCCTGATAGGCACCCAGGTCGAAATTCCCGTGGCCGGAGAGGTTGAACAAGATGATCTTCTTCTCCCCTTTCTCCTTGGCATCCAGCGCTTCGTCGATGGCAACCCGGATGGCATGGGCGCTCTCAGGGGCAGGGATGATCCCCTCGCAACGGGCAAATTGGACCGCAGCTTCGAAGGTTGCCAGTTGAGGCACCGCCACCGCTTCGATGTAACCGGCATTGCACAAGGCAGACAGGCTGGGAGCCATCCCATGGTAGCGCAATCCACCGGCGTGAATGGGCGGCGGGATGAAATCATGGCCCAGGGTGTGCATTTTTACGATTGGCGCCATGCGGGCCGTATCACCGTAATCGAAGGTGTAAACTCCCTTAGTCAGCGATGGTGCCGCTTTGGGTTCTACTGCCATCAGCCGGGTCTTCTTCCCCTCAGTAAAATTGAGTCTGAGGAACGGGTAGGCCAGACCGGAGAAGTTTGATCCGCCACCCACGCACCCGATCACCACATCCGGATACTCACCCGCCAGGTCCATCTGTTTCAAGGCTTCTTCCCCGATCACGGTTTGGTGCATCAACACATGATTCAAAACCGATCCCAGGCCATATTTCTTTTTACCCCCAGATGTCGTTGCCGCCTCGACCGCTTCCGAGATCGCAATTCCCAATGAGCCAAGGTTCTCAGGGTCACCGGCCAAGATGCTCCTGCCAAAGGTGGTCCGATCCGTGGGGCTGGCGAAAACCTGGGCGCCATAGGTTTCCATCATCACCCGCCGATAAGGTTTCTGGTCATAAGATATCCTGACCATATACACTTCCAGGTCCAGCCCAAAAAAGCTACACGCCAGCGCAAGGGCGGATCCCCATTGACCGGCCCCCGTTTCGGTGGTCATGGCCTTTATGCCCGAAGCTTTATTGTAGAAAGCCTGAGCGATAGCAGTATTGGGCTTGTGGCTACCCGCAGGAGAGACTCCTTCGTGTTTGTAATAGATATGCGCAGGCGTATTCAAGGCTTTCTCAAGTCGCCGGGCGCGCATCAGGGGGGTAGGCCGGTAGAGCTTATAAACTTCGCGCACTTCATCTGGGATCTGGATATAGCGCTCGGTGCTCACCTCTTGCAGGATGAGTTCCATCGGGAAGAGCACCGCAAGAAAGTCTGGCGTTACCGGCTCCATGGTCAGTGGGTGCAACACTGGTGCCGGAGGCAAGGGCGTGTCGGCGTTGATGTTGTACCAGTAACGCGGTACATCCGACTCATTCAGTAGAAAGCGGGTTCGATCAGACATTTCAACCTCCTTGGAATCGATTGATTAGATTGGCCTTCTTCAAGATTTGTCCAAGTTCAATCAACTTAATGAAAAATCCTTAATCCCATCTTCTCTTCCACCTCCTTAACCGTCGCCTGGGCAATCAGGCTGGCGCGCGCCGTGCCAATCCGCAGGATGTCCAGCAGATCTTCAGGGTGAGCCAGCAACTCAGCCCGCCTCTGGCGGATAGGTGCCAGGTATTGGTTGAGCGCAGTCGCCAGCCGTCGCTTAACCTCTACATCGCCAACCTCGCCCGAACGATAACTGGCTTTCAACCCCTCCACAGTCTCCCGGTCGGGATTGAATAAATCATGGTAGACAAACACCGGATTTCCCTCCACATGACCAGGATCATGAGGGTGGATGCGGGTCGGATCGGTATACATGTCCATCACCTTACGAACTGTCTCCTCGGGGGAATCCTTGAGGAAGATTGCATTTCCATACGAGGTGTGCATGGCGCGGTTGTCGATGCCGGGCAGGCGAGGCTGCTTCGATAGCAGGCCTTCTGGCTCCGGGAAAGTCTCCCCATAGAGCTGGTTGAAACGCCGGGCGATCTCCCGTACGAGTTCCAGATGCGGCAACTGATCTTCCCCCACCGGTACTCGACTGGCTTTGTAGACCAGGATATCAGCCGCCTGTAAAACCGGATAGGATAGCAATCCGAGCGAAGGATTCAGCCGCAGTTGTTTAACCTGCTCCTTGTAAGTTGGGTTGCGGCTCAGACGAGCCACGGTGACCAACATCCCAAGCAGCACGGCAAGTTGGCTGTGCGCAGGCATCTGAGATTGTAAGGCTATCGTAGAACGATGCGGGTCAATCCCCGCAGCCAGCCAATCGGCCAGCACTTCCAATATATTCTGCTTGATCCTCTCCGGGTGCTCGTAATCCGTAGTAAGCACGTGCAGGTCGGCAATTAAAAAAATGCACTCGTAATTGGCCTGTAGCTTGGCCCAGCTCTCCAGCGTGCCAACCAGATGGCCCAGGTGGCGTGGCCCGGTCGGGCGGTGCCCGGTAAGGATGCGGTGGGGTCTCGCGTTCATCTGATCAATATTCACTGATAAATAAAAACGCGCTCGTCCACAATGGGGACGAACGCGCATGGTCCGTGGTGCCACCCCGGTTAGGCCAGCTCAACGCCTTTTAGGATAAAAAAACCCGCCGGTGTTGCGACGGGGTAAAGGCCAGCCTCACTCGTTACGGGTACGGCTCGCACTTCGCCACGAGCTTATACCCTTTGCCTGGATAACGGTGGCATCTCCGGCTCGGGTTACTTGGGATTACCCCTGTTCACCCTGCGACTCAAAGGTCCATTCGGCACTGGCATTCCAACGGGCTCTCACCTGGTCCCGCTCTCTGGATGGCTGTTTCAGTGCGTACTCGCCCTCTTCACAGTCTTTGTCGATTGATATTCACAGCATTATATGCATTTATGGGTATTTGTCAAGACCAGATTCTCGACGTGTCGACGGACCGCTTGCGTTTGAATTTCTTGAATGTCGCCGACAACGACGTTGTGCTGGCGGCCGGCAATTCATCCGATTCGACCTCGATCCACTCATCTGGAGAAAATTCGGGAAATTCGATGGGGGAATCGGTAACGGTGTGGATCAAGGTCAAATAGATCTGATCAGCGTACTCAACCGCCTGGGAAAAAATCTCCCCTCCACCGGCGATGAAGACCTCACTCTCACCCCTGTGTTCCGCCAAGGCCAAAGCATCCTGAATTGAGTGAGCCACCAGGCAGCCTTCCGCTTTATATTCGGGATTGCGTGTGACCACAATCGTTGTGCGCCCCGGCAGCGGTCGACTGATCGATTCAAATGTCTTGCGGCCCATGATAAGGTGATGGCCCATGGTCAGGGCTTTAAAGCGCTTAAGGTCGTCGGGCAGGTGCCACGGGAGCCGGTTGTTTTTTCCAATACCGCGCTCCTGATCCATGGCGACGATTAGAGAGATAATCAAACCGCCACCTCAGCCTTGATGTGAGGGTGTGCCTGGTAATTGACGATTTCGAAGTCCTCATACTCAAAATCGAAGATCGATTTCACTTCCGGGTTAATCCTTAGCGCAGGCAGCGGATACGGATGGCGCGAGAGCTGTAGCTGTGCCGCCGCGACGTGGTTTGAATACAGGTGCACATCTCCGAAGGTGATGATGAGCTCTTTTGCCGGCAGCCCACATACCTGGCCAACCATCATGGTGAGCAGTGCGTAGGACGCGATATTAAACGGCACCCCGAGAAACACGTCGGCGGATCTCTGATAAAGCTGGCAAGAGAGTTGCCCTTGCGCAACATAGAATTGGAACAATGCGTGGCAAGGCGGCAGGGCCATCTTCTCGATCTCGCCCACATTCCAGGCGCTCACGATTAACCGCCGGGAATCTGGATTCCTGCCAATCTCATCGATCACCCACGCGATTTGGTCGATGGTGCGCCCATCGGCTGTTTTCCAGCTCCTCCATTGAGCGCCATAGACCGGCCCGAGATCACCCTCCTCGTCCGCCCATTCATTCCAGATACGGACGCCATGCTCGTTGAGATAGCCGATATTGGTGTCACCCTTCAGAAACCATAACAATTCGTAAATGATGGATCTGATGTGTAACTTTTTGGTCGTCAACAGTGGAAAACCAGCCCTGAGATCACAGCGCATCTGGTAGCCGAATATCGATATCGTCCCGGTCCCGGTGCGGTCGTTTTTAACGACCCCCTGGTCGAGTATTGCTCCCAATAGATCCAGATACTGCCTCATCCCTGATTACCTCCATAAACAACCGGATAACTCGTGGGCTTCTTCATACCAGCCCAAGCAGCCAACCTGCAATGATTATTGGTCGTTACCGATGGCAACATTTATGGAGAGATACTCTCGCGCCTCGCGAATATCCAGCTCGATCTGAGTGACGAGTTCCTGAACGCTGGCGAAGCGTTGTTCATCGCGTAAACGGGCAAGAAAATCCAGCCGTATTTCTCTGCCGTACAGGTCTTCGTTGAAATCCAGGATGTGGGCCTCCACTGTGGGTGAAAAAAGGCGCGTCTCGAATGTTGGCCGGACCCCTACATTGGCAACCGCTTGCAGAACCTCTCCGTCAACGGTAACCAGGCAGACATAGACGCCTGCCTTAGGCAAGGCACGCTCTGCCCATACTGCCAGGTTTGCCGTCGGGATGCCCAGGGAACGCCCACGGCCATCGCCGCCGACCACTTCACCGCTGAGTCGATATGGCCGGCCCAAGAGGCGATGTGCCTTTTGTATATCACCCATCGATAGCGCAGCCCTGATCTGGCTGGATGAGACAACCTCTCCATTCATCTGGATCGGCGGGAAGGTGTGCACGCTATAGCCGAGTTCCTTTCCGAGACGTGAGAGGGTTGGCACGTCACCCTGCCGGTCGCGCCCCAGTGCAAAGTCGTGGCCAACGTACAGGTGGCGCAGACCGAGCTGCTCCTTCAGGTAGAGCATAAAGCTGCGGGCTGTCGATTGAGCCAGCGATTTCGTGAATGGGTGTGTGATCACGAAATCCACACCTATCTCGCCCAGGAGAGCAGCCCGTTCTTCTGGCGTCGTCAGGTAGAATGCGATCTGTCGTTTCCCCAATACTACAGCAGGATGCGGATAAAATGTGATGACGGCCGATAAGGAGCCGTGTGAGCGGGCGCCCGCCACCAAATTTTCTACAATCGACTGGTGCCCTCGGTGAATCCCATCAAATGAGCCGATGGTCACCCAGACATTTTGCAGTTTGACGTCCTCCAACGACCAGAAGTGTTGCATAAGAGGACTGGGATCAGGATTGGAAGAAGACTTTACGTGGCTGCCACTCGCCCGTCTCTGGATCGAATTCCATCAAGGCAACCAAGTCACCTTGTTGGCTGACCCCGCGCACCCAACCTTTTGCATCAGGGCTGGCTTGAACCCGATGCCCGTGACGCACCAGCTCCACCTCGTCTGCATTCAACTCCACCATCGGCCAGTCTGCCAGTGCTTCCGCCGCCGGAATCAGGCTGCGATACCAGTCTCCGGTATCGAACGCCTCTTGCAGCCGGCGCAGCGGAACTGCATCGCGCAATGTGAACCGGCCGCTTTTTGTACGGCGCAACCCGATAAGGTGAGCTCCACATCCCAGGGCTTCTCCCAGGTCGTTGGCCAGGGAGCGCACGTAGGTCCCGGAAGAACAATAGACATCGATCACCACTTCCGGCGGAGCCCACTCCAGCACCTCCAGGCTGTAAACCTGGATCTTTCGTGGAGCCAGGTCGAGCTCCTCACCCTGGCGAGCGACTTCGTACGCCTTGCGACCCTTGACCTTCACCGCCGAATATGGTGGAGGAACCTGTTCGATCTCTCCCACGAATTTCTGCAAGGTCTCGTTAAAATGCTCTTCGCTGATCCCATCCCAAGCTGCTGAGCCGGTGATGATCCCTTCAGAATCATATGTGTCCGTGGAGCTGCCCAGGCGAATCGTTGCCTGGTATCGCTTGTCAGAGGCCGAGACGTATTCACTTAATCGCACTGCTGGACCGATCAACACCACCAGTACACCCGAGGCGCGCGGGTCCAGTGTGCCAGTATGCCCCGCCCGCCGGATCCCAGTACCCCGGCGAATAATCTGGACGACATCGTGGGAGGTCAATCCCACAGGTTTATCAACTACCAACACCCCTGAAACAACGTTCATCATCTGCTCATTGCTCATGTTCTCTACCCCATCTAATTTATGAACAATTATATATCATAGCGTCAGGCGCTATTGAATAACAGGTCATAGGTAACATTAAGGACTTTTGAGCGCACTTCTTCGAGATTCCCGACGATCTCTGCTCCCGCTGCCTGAGGGTGTCCCCCTCCCCCAAACAGCATGGCGACTTTAGATACGTCGTAACCTGGCTCTGCCCGCCAGCTCACTTTTACAACCTCACCTGGTTGTTCTACGAAAATCAAAGCTACCAAGGCATCTTCAATGGTAGTCAGCACGTTGATTAAATCTGCATCATCTCGCCCAGGATAATTCGCATGGGCCCGGTCCGCCAGGGTAAGGGTTGCCCAGACCATGGCGCCATTCCGTTGCAACTGGCTCAACCCTGTTCCCCAATAACGCAGCGCCTCGAAAGAGTGATTGGAAAGCGAGTGGGCATACAGTTCCGGCAGGTTTGCCCCTCTTTCCATTAAATCTGCCGCTAATCGCAAAACCTTCGGGGACATATTCGTGGTCCGGAAACCAAGCGTATCAGTAATCAGACCTGTCAACAAAGAAGCAGAAACTGGTCCTTCGATGGGTAAATCCCAGGCCGGCATATTGCGAGCCAGGATTTCCGCAGTAGCGACAGCTTCGACATCCACCAGGTTCAGGCTGGCAAAATTCTGATTGGTCACGTGGTGGTCGATATTGACATCGGGAGTGAGTATTTCCTCGATCGCCTGACCAACGCGACTTCGATCGGAACAATCCACCATGATCAGGACATCGAAGACTTCTCGAGGCCGGCGGAGAACGTGGTCATGTCCGGCTAGATGGCGAAAAGAATCGGGTATCCCGTCCGGAGAAATCATCTGGACCTGTTTACCCACCGACTTCAATGCCAGTCCAAGCCCCAGTAGAGAACCAATCGCATCACCATCCGGGCGAACGTGGGTAATCACCAAGGGTCGTTGAGAGGAGTTCAATGTGCGCCCGATTTCCCTTGCCACAGATTCATGCATGGGTGTCTTCCACATCCGGGTGAGGTGCTTTCCCCTTCGCCTTGGGTTGTATGCTATCCTCCTCGGCGGCGTCATGCAAGGAGGCAATCAAACGTTCGAGGTTCTCGGCCCGCTCCGGGGTTGGGTCCCAATGAAATCTCAGGCGAGGGAAGGTTCGCAATTCCACTCTCTGAGCCAATTCTCTGCGGAGATACCCGCGGGCGTGATCGAAACCGGCCAGGACCGTCTCTGCCCTCTGGCTCCCTTCAACCGCCGATACATAGATCTCCGCATAAGCCAATTCCCGGTCAACGGCCACATCGGTGATCGACACACCACCGAGCCGGGGGTCCGATATATCATGCAGCAGTATCTCGGAAAGTTCCTCACGGATGCGGTCCGCTATGCGCTGACTGCGTAACTTGGATACCACTTGAACCTCAATCGCCGATCTCAATTGATCGGCACCTTCTCAACGATAAAGGCTTCCAAGATATCACCTTTTTGGAAATCTGTGAAACCCTTGAGAGCGATGCCAAACTCATAACCTTGTTTCACCTCGCGCACATCATCTTGGAGATGCTTCAGGGAATTGATCGATCCCTCATATAGCATCTCTCCGCCCCGATAGAGCCTGATCCGGCCGCTACGGCGGATCTCTCCATCGGTAACGTAACATCCAGCCACATTGCCAATCTTCGAGATACGAAACATTGCCCTTACCTCGGCGTGGCCTAACACCGTCTCCTTTTCTTCGGGTTCGAGCATCCCCTTCAGGGCCTTTTCGACGTCTTCTGTCAGCCGGTAGATGATATCATACAAGCGAATGGAGACGCCCTCTGCTTCAGCGAGCCGGCGAGCCGCAGTATCTGCCTGGACATTGAAGCCAACCACAATCGCATTCGAAGCCGCTGCCAACATTACATCGCCTTCGCCGATATTGCCGGTTTCAGCGTGCAGGATATTGACGGCGATATCCCCCTGACCCAGGTTTTTCAACGAGGATACGACAGGCTCCAACGAACCCTGAACATCAGCCTTTATGATGAGCCGTAACTCGCGTACATCACCTGCCTGGTACCGGTCGAAGAGCTGTTCAAGGGTGATGGCTCTCTTTTCAGCTATTTGTGTCTCTTTGCTGGCCTGCATCCTCTCCTGGACAATGGCTCGCGCTTCTTTCTCCGAATCCACCACCTGAAAAAGGTCTCCTGCCTGAGGAATATCATTGAGGCCCATCACAGAAACCGGTGTAGAGGGACCTGCCCGCCTCACTCTGCGACCTCGGTGGTCAAACATGGCCTTTAACCGGCCATACGTTTTATTGACCACCACTTCGTCGCCCACGCTCAGGCTGCCATTCTGCACGAGCAGAGTAGCCAGCACCCCCTTTGCCCTGTCAACAGAGGCCTCGATGACGGTTCCGATGGCCTTGCTTTTTGGATTTGCCATAATTTCAGTATTATCCGCAACCAGGATGATCGCCTCCAGAAGATCCTCCAGACCTTGTTTTAGCTTGGCAGATATCGGGACGATAATCGTGTCCCCCCCCCAATCATCTGGCACCAGAGAGATCTCGGCCAATTGCTGTTTCACCCGGTCGGGATCTGCATTGGACTTGTCGATTTTATTCATTGCCACGACGATCGGCACGTGGGCAGCCTTGGCGTGGTTGGTTGCTTCGCGTGTCTGTGGCATCACCCCGTCGTCAGCAGCCACGACCAAAACAACGATATCGGCGCCCTGGGCGCCGCGTGCCCGCATCGCGGTAAACGCTTCGTGGCCCGGGGTATCCAGAAAGGTAATCAGTCGGTCGTTATGCTCGACCTGGTAGGCACCGATGTGCTGTGTAATGCCGCCTGCCTCGCCACCCGCCACATCCGTATGGCGAATTGCATCCAGCAGGGTCGTTTTTCCATGATCGACATGACCCAGGATGGTTACAACGGGAGGGCGTGGGATTAGCTGGCTGGGGTCTTCGTCGGCAATTAATCGCCGCCAAAGCGGGATTTCTCCGCTGTCCTCTTCTTTTTCAAATTTAGGAGTCTCGAGAGTCGCCTCATACCCCATTTCGGCGGCGATGACGGCGGCAGTATCGAAATCGATCTGCTGGTTGATGTTCGCCATCACCCCATTTGCCATTAAGGTTTTGATGACTTCAATGGGACTGGCTTCTACCGCTTGCGCCAATTCCCGCACCGTAATGGTCGCAGGAAGTTCGATTGTTTTAAAGTTACGCCCATTCTCGCTCATTTGGAACCTCCTATTGATTTACGAAAGCACCTGACATCCACCGCTTTCGCTGTAATCCGCGCCCCAATGAGCGGATGAGACAGGCTGCTGGTGCTACATGTTCATCACCGGCTTCTTGAAAGCATACTCTTATGCTAGCCCAAGCCAGTTGGCCTGGTTTACCGGACCATATTCGGTTCCCGGAATTCCATTACCCATGCGGCATTCCCTCCACGTGAGGGATTTCTGTGGGTAAAGACTCCATGAAAGCCTTTAATCTTACTCGGTCGTCATCCGTCAGGTCGGTTTTTAAGGCGTGCGCAAGAGCTCCCTTCAAGCCTTTTTCCCAGCAGGAGCGCTGATCGTGTAGGTAAGCCCCACGCCCGGTCATCTTGCCCGTTTGATCTATGAACACGCCCTCTGGGCTGCGTACCAGCCGTATCAGCGATCGCTTGGCGGATACTTCTCGGCAACCGACACAGGTACGTTGGGGTATGTGTCTTCGTCTTACAACCTTCTTAGCCACCTGCTTTTCTCAAAGGTCAGCGGATATATGTCAGCTTACATTCCAGTCGTCTTCCCAACCTTCCACACCACGTTTGCGTTTCTTCTTGATGAGGACCACGTCTTTTTCGGGGTCATATTCAACCTGGTAAAATTTCTTCTTCTTTTTCTTCTTTTTCTTTCCTAAACTATCCACTTCCTCTTCTTCATCGTCGCCGACGGGTTCGACCATCTCCAATACATCGGGCCGCAAGGCGAAAATCTCGTCCAAAGAAGTGGGTAATTCTTCTTCAGCCTTCTCGGCCTCAATGCCCTCGCCTTCTGGGGTCGCTTCGATGGCCACTTCCACCTCGGGTTGGGTGACTGTAGCCGGCAGTTCGGAAATTTCAACCCCAAGTTCCTCAGCTACTGGGCGTTCTGATCCGGCAAGTTCAGCAGCTTCGGATTCTCCAGCAACTTGAAGGACAAGCTCCGCTTCTACCATACCGGTTTCGAGCTGATCGGCTTCACCCTCTCCTATCGCCTGGACAGGTGCCGATTCTGCCTCGCCTTCGAGCGCCATCTCTGGCTTGGCGAATTCTAACTTGGCCAGGGCATTCTCGATCTCCTGCATGGCTTTCGGGCCTACTCCCTCGATTGCCAGGATCATGTTCGGATCGAGGGCCATCTGGAGCATCAGGTCTCCGACTGTCTGGTACCCCGCGCCACTGAGCATGGTAGACAGGCGAATGGATATGCCGATATCCTCCAGGAAGAGGTTGTATGCTTCCTCTGGGATGCCAGCCTCGGCCACGCGCTGGCGTTCTTCTTCAGCTTTCTTCTCCAGCTCGCGCCTGCGGACGAGCCCGCGCTCCACTCGGTCTACAAACTGGCTGAGCGTCTGATATTCCTCCGGTGTAACCGGCCGGCCTTCCAACTTCTTCGCCAGGATGATCTCGACCTGGCTGACCACCTCAGCCTCCTGTGTTGCAAGTTCGGCATACTCGGATTCATTCTGAAGCTTGTAGATAGCATCGGAGGCGGCTTCTGGCAGGCTCTTGATATCGATGCGCCAACTAGTCAGCTTGGCAGCCAGGCGGGCATTCTGTCCATCTTTGCCGATGGCCAGGCTGAGCTGGTCTTCAGGCACTACCACGGTGGCAGTCTTAGTACCTTTGGCAAGCTCATTCAGATATACTCCGGTCACCCGAGCCGGGCTTAAGGCTTTAGCTATGTATAAAGCAGGATCTGGATTCCACTCGATGACGTCGATCTTCTCGTTATTAAGCTCGCGGACAATCGCCTGGATGCGGACTCCCCGGATGCCAACACAGGCACCGACCGGGTCTACCCCTGGCTGCAGGGCAGCCACAGCAACTTTCGACCGTTGTCCGGGTTCGCGGGCGATCGAGCGGATTTCTACCATGCCATGGTAGATTTCCGGAACTTCGTTTTCCAGGAGCCGGCGCAAGAAATTGCGGTGTGCCCGCGAAAGCACGATTTGCGGTCCACGAGAGGAGTTCTTAACTTCCGCCAACAGAGCGCGTACCCGGTCGTGTACTCGAAAATGCTCACCGGGAATCTGCTGGTTTTTAGGCATCACACCTTCGGCCTTCATGTCCAGGCCTAGAGTTACACCCTGGCTGTTGACCGCTTGCACGACCCCACTTACGATTTCGCCAAGCTGCTTGCTGAAATGGGCTAATTGCGCATCACGTTCTGCTTCCCGGATGCGCTGCTGAATTACCTGGCGGGCAGTCTGGGCAGCAACTCGGCCAAAGTTGTGTGGCGTGGTTTCCACCACCGCGATGCCGCCCAGCTTGGCATCTGCGTCGTATTTGCGCGCCTCTTTCAGCGAGACCTCCGTACGTGAATCTTCCACGGACTCCACGATCTCTTTCTCGGCGTAGATTACGACTTTACCTGTCTCAAGGTCGATTTTGGCTTCAACTTGCTGCGCGTTGGAAGCATTCACTGCCCGGCGATAGGCAGATACCATGGCAGCTTCCAGAGCCTCCAGGATAACCTCCTTCGGCAGTTGCTTGTCTTCTAGGACCTCATTGAATGCCAGAGCAAACTCGTTCTTCATTCGTTCATTATCTCCATCTGGACCTGACCCATCATTATATATTATATGCAGAAAAGTGGGGGTTGCCCACTTTTCATCAAACCAATATCCGAGGCTGCTTACCTAACTAAACTAAATATTAACATAGAAAGCCATTGACTGCAAGGGATTTTCGTATCAGCCTGGCCAATCTAACAAATCATTAACCTGCCCGGGTGGGCCAAGATCCTTTTCCATCCGCCAGGCAGGCTCATTTACTGTCTGCCGTCTGCCATGTTGGTCGATGTAAGACCACCGTCCAGGATCGACCGAGGCAATCCTGTATCCACTGCGCTCATAGAGTTGTCGAGCCGCATTGTTTTCCCGGCTGACATTCAACACCACCCGCCGAAATCCCCTGCGGATCAGGTCCGCTTCAGCAATACAGAGCAACCGTCTGCCAATGCCAAGCCCCCGGTAAGCTGACCTCACCCGAAATGCATAGATGTACGCCTGTAATTTCCCATCTGCGAGCTCTGGGCGTGGACTGTTCATCTGCACAAACAATTGTCCAACGATCCCGGCCACCGGTAATTCAGCCGCCCATAAAACGGCCTCTCCTCGCTGAGAGCTTCGAAAGGCATCTTGGTGCAGATTCCGAAAGTGGCTGAACTCACCCCCCCACTCCAAGGCTGCCAGGTCCTCCCGCCGTATTTGGCGGATCTGCAGATGCAACAGAATATTACCTGGATTAATCACGATGTTAATAAGTAGGGTAGGATTTTATTTCACATGAAACCACGGGAATCCCTAAAGGGAGAAAAGGGTCACTCCGCCAGTGTCTTAGCCGATCAATTATTTCCCCCATGCCGTGACCTTCCTTCACGAGCGACCAAGTCATCGAGCAGCGCAAGTTCTTCCTGAGGCGTGAGAACCTTTCCATCAAGCCAGGCTTCCCGCAAGGTATTCAATATCCGACGATAACCGGGGCCGGGTGGCAAACCCATTGCCTGCAGATGACTCCCATCGATGGATGGTTTTACGTGCTTCCATCGGCTTGCATAGCTCAATATTGCCTGGCGGGAATCATATCGGTCTGCTGCCAAAAAAACAGCATACAAAGCCAGCGGAGGTACTTCATCCAGTCGAAGAACGATCTGGCTCGGGCTGGCGCCTGACAGGCCCGGCAGATCGACCCACAACCGGCAGGCGGAGATTATAGTTATCGACAGGTTGGCAGGCAGTTTCAGGCGGTTGATGATCCGTTCCGCATGAACCACATTCAACCGCAACAGCCATAGGATGTAGCCCAGGTCGCGCTTGAGGGCTTTGGATGTCTGGGGATCTCCTGGGCGCCGGGTCTTCAAAGCCTGGGCTCCCAAACCCCACTCTGGTCCTGGTTCCCCGTTTTGGAGTGCCTGAAATTTCTCACACAACCAATCGTCCCACTTCAAGCTGGGATCGATCGTCGTGAGCAGGTTTAACTCGTCCAGGCGTGCCAGCATCCGGTGCATGTTCTCCTCGGCCAGGATATGGTCGATTTCGTGCCGGATGCGATCACCAGATACGCGCGCCAGCAGGGGATGAGCTTCTTGCATCAACTCCAGGGTGCGTTTTTCGATTTTAAAGCCGAAGCGTTGTTCAAAACGGACGGCGCGCAACATGCGGGTTGGATCATCCACGAAGGTCAGGGAATGGAGTCCGCGCACCAGGCCATGTCGGAGGTCATTCAATCCACCCCAATAATCATGCAATTCTCCATAGTGCCGTCCATCCAGGCGCAGGGCCAGTGTGTTGATGGTGAAATCTCTCCGGTGCAGGTCAAGTTTTATGCTTCCACGCTCCACGGTCGGCAGGGCAGTAGGGTGGGCATAAAATTCCGTGCGCGCTGAGATCAAGTCGAGGCTATCAGGCAAGTCTGTGATCAAGATCAGCCCCGCTGGATCTTGCAGTATGTTCTCCTGGACCATGGTCTCCAGGAGATTCTTCTGAATGCCTGAAATTAGCCATTTAGCGGTGCCGAAACGGGTATGGCTGGTCACGCGCCCACCGTATTTTTTGGCTAATCCTTTCGCCAGGGCAATGGCGTCACCCTCCACCACCAGGTCAAAATCTTCACTTGAGCGGGCAAGCAGAATATCGCGCACGAATCCTCCCACGATGTACAACGCGGCGCGCTGCATGTGAGCCATCTGAGCCACAGCCTTGAGCAGAGCCAGGCGGGCAGGCGGTAAGGCCTTCTCCAGCCTTTCTACCATGCTTTGGGGCCTGTTCGGGCGCGGTTGAGGACTGAGCGTCTTTAGGAGGTCCGTGCGGGTTACAATACCCACGATCTCCCCGGTGGCAGGGTGGATCACCGGCACCTGTCCCCAACCACTCTCGGTCATCAGACGCTGCAGGTGCTCGATCGAATCATTCGGCTGGACACTGTGCTCCCCTGCATCCATCAAGCTCGCCGCGGCCAGATTCAATTTATGCGCCTGGGCACGATCCACCGCCCGCCGCGTGAGTAAACCGATCACTTTCCCCCCCTGGACCACCGGAAAGCCCTCGTAACCGAACCGCTGCATACGGCGGGCTGCCTCTTCAACTGGAGTATCGGGCGCCAGGAGTTGTGGACTATGCGACATGATTTGAGCCACCGTGATGGCGGGCTGGACATACTCCGGCAGGATATCGATCAACTCCTTCCGGACTCCTTCCAGGGAGCGATCGCGGACCAAACCGGCTGCAGCTCGCTCGTGACCGCCACCACCAAAATGTGCGACGATCTCAGCCACGTCGATCTGGTCACTCGTCGATCGTGCGATTATCTGCACCCCACCACGGGTGGTCACAATAACGAACAGTGCATCGGGGTCGAGAAGATCGCGCAGCTTATGGGCAACCGTTGATAGTTCTTCGTCTAATTTTGTGGCTTCTCCCGTAGCAATGACCAGGGTATGGCCGTGGACGTGCATGTGGGTGGCGTTTTGGTAGATCTGCTCGTACAACGCCTGTTGCCCGGGAGTAAGTGGGTGATTCAAGAAATCTCGGGCAATATGCAGGCTGGCGCCCTGTTCCAACAGGAAGCTGGCAGCCTGCAGGTCTCGAGCGGTAGTATGGTTATAGGTTAGCGATCCGGTATCCTCATAGATGCCCAGCAGCAACAAGGTGGCCTGGACGGTAGACAACGCCGTATCGCGTTCCCGTAAGCTCTCGATAAAGATGGTGGTATTCGCCCCCGTTCCAGCCACGGTAACCGACCAGCTTTCTGGAAGGTCTTCACGCAGAGGATGATGATCGATCACGTGCACCCTGGTCTTGGATGACATGCCTTTCAAGGATATCATCGATTGGGTGTCCACCAGGGTTACAGCCTCGACTGGCCCGCCGGTGAGATCGCGCGGGTCCTGGAATGGCAATTCCGCCCCGTATAGGGTGAGAAAGGCGCTCACATTGCGGTTCATCCTCCGTGGAAGCACAGGCACGGTAGATTCATCCAACAGGTGGGCGCCCAGCAGCGAAGCCAGGGCATCGAAATCGGCCTGTTCGTGGGTCAGGATGATGTGCATGATGCGTTCTTTCCAGGGTCAAGTTATGCCACGGCATTATTGTAACCCAGTATATGATTATTCTGTTCGACTGGCGATACATCCATCCATACATCCCCCAATCGCCAATTGGTTGACCGATTCCCTGCGCTCTCATATAATCAATTCGATGGACATCCGGGAACTTACTCGGGAGATGCACGCATTCGTTCAATCACAAGGCTGGTATGACGCAGAAAGCCCACGCCCACAAACCGCGCGCAATCTAGCAATTTCGCTCTGCCTGGAAGCGGCAGAGGTCCTGGAACACTTCCAATGGGGTGAAACCGTAAAAGCTGATGGCGGGCTGGCCGATGAATTGGCAGACGTAGCTTTGTACTTATTGCAGCTAGCCAGCCTGGCTCAAATCGATCTGGAAAAGGCTATCCTGGATAAGTTACAGCGCAATTACGCGCGTAAATGGGGTGATGCAAGGTAAATTTACCGGTCTGGTCCTAAAGGCCTTTTACGATCATGGTCCCTCAATTCCGGGTAAAAACAATATGATTATCTCCGTTTTTGGCGGTTCTGAACCCAAACCTGGCGAGCATGAATATGAGGAGGCTGTTTTTCTGGGTAGATGCCTGGCGGAGGCCGGCCATACCGTTCAAACTGGGGGCTACATCGGCACCATGGAAGCCGTCTCGCGCGGCGCGGCTGGAGCCGGAGGGCATGTCATCGGGATAACCTGCGACGAAATCGAGGCCTGGCGGCCCGTGACTCCCAACAAGTGGGTCAAGGAAGAGATCCGCTTCCCAACCCAAAGGCAGCGCCTTTTCGCCCTGGTCGAATCCTGTGAGGCAGCCCTGGTCTTGCCGGGAGGGATTGGCACCCTGGCAGAAATGGCCGTCACATGGTCCCACCTGCAAACAGGAGCCATCCCCGAAAAGCCTCTAATTCTGGTAGGACCCGACTGGCAGTCTGTTATAGAGACCATCTATCGCTCCTTAGATCCTTATATTAAACCGCAATACCGCCGCCTGCTGACGCTTGTCCCTGATGCAATCGCCGCTTGTAAAATCCTGCTGGGGAAAGACGTCCAACCACGTAAGAACACCTGATCTGCCAATCCAATGCCAGCCATCCACCTTGCCCGCTTGAGACTGCACGCTGCCCAACTTGCGCAGCACTTCGAGCAGCCAGATGAATTAGTAAAAGCCTTGCACGAATTGTTGGATTATTACGCCAACCGCACACACCACGCAGGGCGGTCTGGAGAACCTCCCCCATTGATCTTGGCGTACCACGTCCCCAGGCCAGTCCTGCGCCAGGTAGAGGCTGAACTCGTCCCCCTGGTTCATTCCGACCCGGATAAAGCAATGGCCCTATGTGATACACTCTGGAAGGAAGCAAACCTGGAATTTCGCTTGATCACCGCCAGGTTATTGGGAGAGATTCCACCCAATTCCCAAGATTCCATTCTCAGGCGAGTGGAAGCCTGGGCAACAACCTGCAATGAAGATCGCCTAGTAACCGCCCTGGCGGAGATGGGTTTACAACGCCTGCGAGAAGAATCCCCCCTCGTTCTACTTAACCAGGTGGAAGCCTGGTTGGATAATGAGGAGACTGTGTATATCCAATTAGCACTACGCTCTATCGCTCCATTGATCTCAAATCCGGATTTCGAGAACATTCCGGGGGTCTTCCGCCTGATTACTCCGCTGGCCCGTAAAGCTCTGGCAATGGTGGAACCGGATCTTTTGGACGTAATGAACGTATTGGCACGGCGCACACCGAGAGAGACATTCTATTTTCTACGTCAGATTCTGATGACGTCCGATGATCCGAGAACTGCTCGTTGTGTGAGGCAGGCGTTAAAGGTTCTCCCAATCGATCTTCAGTCTGAACTTCGTCGGGCGCACTAATCATGGTATAATCCCCCCGCCTTGACTAGTCCATTTGGCGGCTGTGTTTCTCGGGTAGAGTGTCCTCCTGCCGAATTCAAGAAATCGCTGCCAGATCGGAGACCTGCTATACAAATTCGAAAGGAGCAGCAGACGTCATGTCGTTAGACAAAGATACTAAAAAGAAGTTGATGGACGAGTACTCCCGCCATCAGAAGGATACAGGCTCACCGGAAGTACAGATCGCGCTACTCACCAATCGTATCAACCAACTCACGGATCATCTACGAGCGCACAAGCACGATGAGTCATCCCGGCGAGGATTGCTGAAATTGGTTGGACAACGCCGCCGATTACTGGCATATATCCGCAGGAACGATTTCCCGCGCTATATGGCGCTAACCGATAAGCTGAGCATTCGCCGCAAATAACGGGACACCAATCGAGTAGATGGCAGGTAGGACGTCCATCTCTTGATCTGTTGAATCGATGCAATGGTAGGCTGGTAATTCGATCTTGGGGGTCAGTAATCTTTGCGATCAAATCGGGAAGGAAGCAATACATTATTCAACACGCCCACCGGTTAGGAATTGAAAGCTGGTGGCAACCAATCGTGATGGATAACGCGGGTTGCCAGCATCTCTCAGTCCCTGACTTGGTGGGCCAATAAAGGAGAATTTCATGAAACCAGAAGGCAAACAATTCCAAGCGAAAATTGGCACCAAGTCTTTCATTTTCGAGACCGGAAAGCTGGCGGCTCAAGCCGGAGGCGCGGTCACTGTCAGAGTCGAAGACACCATGGCCTTCGCGGCTGCAACGATGAGCGACGAAACCCGCACTGGCACGGATTTCTTACCTCTGACCGTCGATTATGAAGAGCGCATGTATGCTGGTGGAAGGATTCCAGGCTCGTTTTATCGCCGTGAAGGGCGACCGACAGAGGAAGCCATCCTCACAGCCCGGCTGACAGATCGCCCCATCAGACCGCTTTTCCCCAAAGGACTGCGGAACGATATCCAAGTAATCGTTTATTCGATCTCTACTGATGGGGAAAATCCCATCGATATCCTGGCGGTTAACGCCGCCTCGGCAGCATTGATGGTCTCCGATATCCCCTGGGCCGGGCCGGTGGGTTCCCTCCGTGTAGGGCGCATAGAAGGCCAATTCGTCCTCAATCCCACCTATGTAGACCTTGAATATTCCGACCTCGACCTGAGGATCGCCGGAACTCGCGATGCGATCCTGATGGTAGAGTGCGGCGCATCGGAAGTCTCGGAGCAGACACTGGTAGAAGCGCTTGAATTTGGCCACCGATCCTTGCAGCCGTTGATCGACCTTCAGGAACAAATGGCGGCTGAGATCGGCAAGCCAAAACGAGAGGTCGAACTGGAAAAGGTAGATGAGTCCCTGGTGGCAAGAGTTCGAGAATGGGCGATTCCGACTTTAAACGAGATTTTGGAGAGGCCCTATGTCAAGGAAGCCCATTACGATGCCATCGATCAATTGAGAGACGCGGCCATTGCAGAATTTTCCGCCGGGGACGAGACCCGCGCCTCGTCCATTGCAGCCACCATCGATGAAATCTACAAGGAAGTCGTCCGGAAGCGCATCGTGGACCAGGGACAGCGCATCGATAAGCGCAGCTATCGAGACATCCGGCCGATCTGGTGCGAGGTAGAAGTCAGCCCGCGCGCCCACGGATCCGGGCTGTTCACCCGCGGTGAGACCCAGGTGCTGACGCTGGCTACCCTGGGCACACCTCGAGAAGCGCAGGAGCTCGACAACCTGACGCCTTCGGAAACCAAGCGTTACATGCATCACTATAACTTCCCGCCATTCTCTACCGGTGAGACCCGCCCCTTGCGCGGCGCTTCCCGCCGGGAGATCGGTCACGGTGCTCTTGCAGAGAGAGCCTTGAAATCCGTAATCCCTCCGGAGGCCGAATTTCCTTATACCTTGCGCCTGGTTTCCGAAGTACTCTCCTCCAACGGCTCTTCCTCCATGGCCTCGGTCTGCGGTTCTACTTTGGCCCTGATGGACACCGGTGTACCGATCAAGGCGCCGGTTGCCGGGGTAGCAATGGGATTAGTAAAAGAAGATGAGCGTTACGCAATCCTGACAGATATCCTGGGTGCAGAAGATCACCTGGGTGACATGGACTTCAAGGTTGCCGGGACGCCAAAAGGGATCACAGCATTGCAAATGGATATCAAGATCAAGGGTATCACCTCCCAAATCATGTCCGAAGCTCTCATCCAGGCTAGAGAAGCTCGCATGTACATTCTCGACAGGATGTTAGAAATCATCCCGGCTCCTCGGCCAGAACTTAAACCCCACGCTCCGCGCATCACCGTCATCCGCATCCCCGTAGACAAGATCGGGGCAGTGATTGGCCCGGGAGGAAAGACCATCCGCAGCATCCAGGACGAAACCGGCGCAAAGATCGATATAGGCGAGGATGGTTCCGTATACATTTCCGCCACCGATGGCGAGAGCTCCAGCCGTGCAGTTGAGAGGGTTGAATACCTGACGGAAACGCCCGTGGTTGGTCGAATCTACACCGGTCGAGTGGTGCGCACGACCGATTTTGGCGCCTTCGTCGAAATATTGCCCAATATCGATGGGATGGTGCACATCTCGCAGTTGGACACCGAACGAGTCGATCGGGTGGAAGACATCGCCCGTGTTGGCGAGGAAATCACCGTTATGGTCACCGATATCGACCCACAGGGGAAGATTCGGCTATCTCGCCAGGCAGTATTGGAAGGATGGACAGCCGAGGAAGCCAAGCGCCGCGACCGCAGAAGCGGCGGCCCTTCCCGACAGGGCTTTCGCAGGGATGAGCGCCGTCCTGGAGGTGGCTTCAACCGCAGGTAGACTTCAGGTAGGCAGATAAGGCATCTCTGGGCCGGGAATCCCCATCCTTTCCGACAAGGCAGCCTTCAAAGCAACCCGGTCGTCCCAGGGGTATTCGGTTTCACCATAACACATCGATTGCTCGTGACCCTTGCCCAGCGCGATCACAATATCACCCGCATGGGCAAGGGCCACGGCGAAGCGCAGCGCTTCTCGCCGGTCTGGTATACGCCAGCCGGTTTTTCCTTCTACCCCGCCGCGGGATTCGAATCCAGAAGCCATTTCAGCGAGGATATCTGCAATCGATTCGGTGCGAGGATCTTCGGCCGTGAACACGGTCAGGTCCGCCAGTTCTGCTGAGACTTCTGCCATCAGGCGACGTTTCGCCCGGTCACGCAATCCGGCTGAACCAAATACAGCGATGACGCGACCCGAAGTTATTCTGCGGGCAGTTTCCAAAGCCATTTTTAGCGCGTTCGGCGTGTGGGCGAAATCCACGTAAGCCAGGAAATCCTGGCCCTCGTCGATGCGCTCCATTCGCCCGGGTATGCCGGCCAGGCTGGCAATGCCTTGCCGTGCTGTAGCCATCTCAATACCGAGGCCTCCTACAGTCACGGTGATCGCTGCCAGGCAATTCATCACGTTATGGATGCCGACCAACTGACAGTGGACTGGGGTCCGGAATCCCGGCCCAACTGCTATAAAGTCGATTCCCCGCGGGGAGGCCTGCACGGATGTTGCGTGAAACAACGCGGCTTGGCTGATCCCATAGGTCGCCAGCCGAATCCGAGACGCCAGGGGGCTGATGATTGTCTTCAGCTTGCGAAATGAGCTATCGTCGTAATTCAAGACTGCACAGCGAACATTGCCGTGGTCCTTAGGTCCTGTCTCTGCCAGGGATTTAAATAGGCGCGCCTTGGCTGCCAGGTAAGCCTGATAGCTACAATGAAAGTCCAGGTGTTCATGAGTCACGTTGGTCACTACACCCAGGTCGAACTCGCAGGCTGATACCCGGTGTTGAGCCAGGCCATGGGAGGTCGCTTCCAATATGACATGGGTCAGACCGGAATCGACCATGCGGGCCAGGAGAGCCTGCACCTGCGGTGCTTCTGGCGTGGTGACGTGAAAACCAGTGTCGAGGATGATATCTCCGATCTGGGCATGAACAGTGGTGATCAGACCTGAGGCCCATCCAGCCGACTGGAGAATGTGATGGATCAAGTGCGCAGTCGTGGTTTTACCATCGGTGCCGGTCACCCCGATGACCGTCAGTCGGCGAGCAGGGAATCCGTGATAAGCCGCAGAGAGATACGCCAGGGCTAACCGGCTATCGTGCACCTGGATATATGGAACAGGTAATCGCTCCATCAGTTGCGTTCCCATCACCGCCGCCGCGCCTTTCTCAAGCGCTGCGAGTATATAGAGATGCCCATCCGTATTCGATCCTTTTAGGGCTACAAAGATCTGACCTGGTTCAACCTGGCGTGAATCCAGCGCGATACCGCTAATCACAACCTCGTTGGTGCTTTTCCCTGGGTAATAAACGCTGACAACCTCGGGGAGGTGTACAACCAGCTCGGAAATGGTGCACATCTTAGAAACCTGGGATGGGAGCGGGCTCATCTCATTCACTGTTCTGACAGCGTCAATGTTTCAGGCAAATAATCATCCTGCCGGGTATTATAAGATCAAAACGCCCGAGCGCAACCTCGGGCGTTCGCACAAGATTCGGTGAAATGTCTTGTCACCAGGATTGAAATCGGACCAGAGAGACTTAATGCAGGCTTTGGCGCAGAGTCTCCAATTGTCCCGCCAGCGACCCGTCCAGAACCTTGTCGCCAACGCGCACCACCAGGCCTCCCAGGATCAATGGGTCCACCCGGAAGGTCACGGTTGCCTGGGCGCCGATCTTTGCCAGGAGATCGCGCTTGACCGTCTCTTGTTCGTCGGTGGTGAGTGGCAGTGCGCTGATGATTTCCGCTGATGAATCTCTGCCCAGTCTAGCGTCTTCCAAGACTACCACTTTATCACCCTTCACTCCTGAGAAGAACTCCTCGATCAATGCATGTTGACGTTTCTCATCTAGCGCTTCGCCAATCAAACGCTGCGTGGCTGCCATCGCCAACGACGCGATTTGCCCGCGCAAGTCTGCCAGGATGCGGTCACGCTCCAAGGCCACCTCAGATAGAGCGGCCTCGCGAGCCTTGTTGGCTTCGGCTTCAGCCTGGGCGCGAATCTCACGGGCAGCGGTTTCCGCTCGCTCTGTAGCCTCACGTATCTTTTGGGCGGCTCCCGCCTGCGCTTCGGCAAGTATTGCGCGGGCTTCCTTCTCAGCATTGGCGCGCGCCTCAGCCGCGACCCTGGCATCCTCCAATCCCTGGGCAATGGCCATGCGCCTCTTTTCTAACAAACCCAAGATCGGTTTATAGACCCAGGCCCTTAATACCACCATGATGATGGCGAAATTGAAGATTTGGACAAGCAAATAACCGAGGTTAAGACCTAAAGCTTCCAAGGCGTTGCTCCTTTCCCTGGATCATCATGGTCACCCGCCGACAAATAGGATTAACAGGGCCACCACCAGACAATAAATGGCAACCGCCTCTGCGAAGGCAATGCCCAGGATCATGTTGGTTTGGACCGTACCACTGGCATCTGGATTCCGGGCAATACCCTGCACTGCCCCATTTACCAGCACACCAATGCCCAGACCGGCACCGATCGTTCCGATCATCGCCAGACCAGCCCCGATTAATTTGGCTGCAGCAACATCCATTTTATTTACCAAGCCTCCTTTGATTTATTCCGGGCGTAATTACCGCCGTAAATCTCAATGACTATAGGGTTGTAACAGGCAGGCCAGATCTTCTCGCATCTAATGGGCTTCTGCAACCTGGTGCCCACCATGCCCCTGGGTGGCCTGCGCCATGAAGACCATGGTCAACATGCCAAACACCACTGCCTGGATCAGGCCTACGAAGAACTCTAAAAGCAGGAAAATCGACTGCGCAAATACCGGCACTAAAAAACCAATCACGAAGAGCAATACCGAGCCGGCGAAGATATTGCCAAATAACCGGAAGGAAAACGACAGAATTTTCGAGATTTCCGAGACGATCTCCAATAATCCCACGACAAAATCCAGCGCGCCGAAGAACGGTCTGGAGAATAACGTCTTTACATTCCAGAACTTGGTGAAATAATCCATCCCCAAGGCCCGCACGCCGATCACCTGGGTCATGAACACCGAGATCAACGCCAGCCCTACCGTGAAATTCAGATCGGTAGAAAGCACCCGAACGTAGGGGATCAGTGCATAGCCGCCATGTTCCAGTTCAGGCCTTACGAGGGTCGCCATGCCTGGAATGATTTGACGGACGTTATAACCATGCTCAGAGGCTTCCAGGATGCCTATGCTATCCACTCCAGGGATCAGCTCCATCCAGTTTACAACCAGGACCAATAGTGAAATCGTGGCAAAGTAGGGGAAGATGGTCTTCGTCCACTTGCCAGCGGTTGATTCTGTCAGGTTGTATAGCACTTCCAGCAGGGCTTCGAGCGCGCCCGACAGGCCTTTAGGCACCAGCTCCCCGCTGGTGGCAGCCCGTCGAACACCCAGCGCCATCAGGAGGATGATCAGGTCGGCGATTAGCATGGCGGTCAACGTGTTAGTCCAATAAAACTCGCCGATTAATGGCAAGGTGAAGAGTGGCTCGTGGGAATAACGTTCGGAAGGCAGTTGGATGTGGGGCAGGATAGGAGGAATGACCATCGCTCCGATTACACCAAGGACGATAAACAGCAGCACGAACCAACGGTTTACACCCCAACGCCATCTACGCGGTTTTTCCAAGGTCGTCCTCCGGCTCTTTTTTATCTGCAATTTCTCCCTTAATCGAGGTCAATTTTGAAGTGGCAGTCCTGACCACCCAAAACATTGCCAGCAGCGTGACGGGTATGCTGGCGAGCATCAACAGGATCGTGAACATCGGTCGGGATTGAAAGCGGCTGTCCAGCCACAATCCACCAAAAAGGGCTCCCAGAACGATCACCAATGTCAAGCAGCCCACCTGGCCGGCGACTGCGGCGAGTGTGAGATTGAACGCGTATCGGGCGCGGTCTTTTCCAGGCGCAGTGCTGGGCGGGCTCATGGTTAGCGAATTGTATCACAAGCCACAAAATCACGTCAATAAAGACCCGATTTCCTGCCTATACGATCCCTGGATCGCGTATCTATCTCTTGAACCTGGCCTGCTCCTAGAACAGGGAGGCTGCCGCAGCGTTCGACAGGCTGAACCACGGGGCAAACACCGTCCCGATCAGGACAATGCCCACCGCCAGCACAGCCAGGGCAATGGTGTAGGAGCGCGGGATCGGGAGCGGCTTATTTTCGTCCTCAGAGCGGTACAGGTATACCACCTTGAGCACGATCAGGTAGTAGTAAAGTCCGACGATCGAATTGAGCACACCCACCACGGCCAGCCAGATCAGGTTCGATTCGACTGCCGAGGCGAAAATGGCAAACTTGACCACAAACCCGGCGAAGGGCGGCATGCCCGCCAGGGAGAGCATGGCTACCAGCAGGATTAACGCCAGGCCAGGTGAGCGCCGGTTTAACCCTGCATAGGAAGCCAAATCATCCGAACCGGTCACCCGCCCGATAGTAGTGACCACGCCAAAGGCAAGCAGATTGGTGATGATATATGCTACCAGATAGAAAATGACACTGGTCACCCCCAGGGTGGAAATCGCGACTACACCGATCAACGTATAGCCGGCATGTGCGATGGAGGAATACGCCAGCAGTCGCTTGATGTTCTTCTGGGTCAAGGCCAGTACATTCCCCAGGGTCATGGTCGCAGTCGCCAATGCCGCCAGGATGGCACCCCAAAAGGGAGAGATAACCGGAAATGCCGTCAACAATACCCGTACGAGGACTGCAAAACCCGCCGCCTTCGAGGCAGTAGACAGGAAACCCGCTATGGGGGTTGGGGCACCCTCGTATACGTCTGGCGCCCAAAAATGTAAAGGCACGGCCGATATTTTAAAGGCAAATCCCACTAGTACCAACATCAGGGCGCCAAACAAGACCAGAGCTGACAGGTTGTTCTGGTATGCCAACGAAGCCAGCTCGTACACACTGGTAGTGCCGCTAAAGCCATATAACAAGCTGAAGCCATACAACATCACCGCTGACACCATGGCGCCAAAGAGCAAGTACTTGAACCCGGCCTCGGCCGATTTATCGTCGCCAGTCAAGAAGCCAGACAGGACATAGAGTGGGATGGACGTGGTTTCGATGGCCAGGTAGAGCATGATCAGGTCTGCTGCGGAGGCCATCAGGCACATTCCAACCGTGGAGGCCAGCATCAACAGGTAGGTCTCTCCACGCCAGCCAAGACCCTCGAGCTCCATCACCAGCAGCGCTGTCACCGCCGCGCTGAATAGGATCATCATCTTGAAGATAAATCCAAGCCAGTCCTGGCGGATCATCCCACCCCACAGCAGGCGCGGCTCCTCACTCGGCCTACCAATCGCCAGGCTGATCCCGATTGTGAACAAAAGGCCAAGCGAAGTAATCCAGCCCAGGACATTGTGCCTGTCTCTCGGTAGAAGGAGTTCGACAAACAGAAGGATGATACCCAGGGCAACCAGCGATATCTCGGGCAAGATTGCCAACAACATCCCGGGGTCGAAAACTACCTGGGACACCTATACACCTCCTAACAGGCGCAGTACATTGTTAACCCCCGATTGCACCAGCGGCACCATCAGCGACGGGTACACCCCGACCCCGATCAATATTGCCGAGAGCACCACCAGGGCGAGCTTATCCAGCGCAGTGACGTCACCTACGTGGCCTTCAAATTCCTCCGGCACCTGGCCGAAGAATACCCGCCCCACGACGCGCATGATGTAGGACGCCGTCACGACGATCGAGATAATCGCCGCGACCGCAACCCATGGATGGGAGTTCCACAATCCCATGAAGATCGGGAATTCGGCGATGAAACCAGAGAAGCCCGGCATTCCCATGGAAACCAGGCCACCTATGATGAATGCAACCGCCACCCAGGGCATGATTCTCCTGAAGCCTCCCAGCCGGGGAATCTCACGGGTATGCGCCCGGTCGTATACCATCCCAACCACGGCAAAGAATAGAGCTGTCATAATTCCATGGGAGAACATCTGGATGCCAGCCCCCAGCAGGCCTTCACGGTTGAGGGTGGCAAAACCCATGAGCACCAGACCCATATGCGACACCGACGAGAAACCGATGACATACTTAAAATCGGATTGCACCATGGCGATGAACGCTCCATATACCACGTTCACCAGGGTCAGAAGAATGATCCACGGCATGTGGAATTTAGCCCCTTCCGGCATGAGCATGATCCCCACCCGCAACGCAGCAAATGCCCCCAGCTTCATTAATACCCCGGCGTGGAACATGGATACAGCGGTGGGTGCTGCGACGTGGCCATCCGGGCTCCAGTTGTGGAAGGGGAAGATGCCCCCTAAAACCGCAAAGCCGAAGAAAACAAAGGGGAACCAGATGCGTTGGAATGTGGCCGAAAAACCGGCCTGCTCCATTGCAAGCATGTCGAACGTGCCCAATCCAGCCGTGAAATACATCGCCAGCGCCCCAACCAGGGAGATCACCGACCCGATGAATAGGTAAAGGGTCAATTTCATGGCGGCGTATTCACGAGTTTCCTTCCAGCCCCACAAGGCGATCAGCAGGAACATGGGAAACACGGCAATTTCGTAGAAGAAGAACAGCATAAATAGGTCAAGCGAGACGAAGACGCCGAAAACACCGGTAGCCAGGATAAAAAGAAATGTAAAAAATTCTCTCGGGCGGTCGTCGATATTCCAGGAGATCAATACACCAGTGAACATCACGATACCCGTCAGCAGCACAAGCGGAGCGCTGATCCCATCCACGCCGACTTGGTAGGAGATCCCCAGCGAGGGTAGCCAGTTGACCTTGTCCAGGAATTGGTAGCCGCCGGCCTGCACATCGTAAGAGAAATAGACCCAAATGGATAGCAAGACGGCAAAACTGGCCGCTGCCAGGGCAGTCACGCGCACTTCTTCCTTGCGCTCTGCCGGGATCATCAGGATGATCAGGGCTGTGATGATCGGTATAAACACGATGACGCTCAATATCGGAAACTGCATGCTTCACCTCAATGTTAGAAGGCCATCACCACGGCCCGGTTGATCACACCCAGAATCCATGCTGGCCAGACCCCAATCCACAATATAAGGATCATGAGCGGAACAATCACGAATATCTCGCGCCCGTTGATCTCGCTCAGATGGCCAACCCAATGCTCGTTCAGCGGCCCATGAAGTACCTGCTTGAGCGCTTTCAGGATATATGCACCGGTGAACAACAAACCGATCATTGCCAGGGTGGTATATATCGTGAAGATCGGCCACGAGCCCCGTACCACCAGGAATTCCGAGATAAACCCACCCAGGCCCGGCAACCCCAGCGACCCCATGGCAGTGAACATCAGAATTCCGCCATACACGGGAACCAGCGGAAAGAGGCCCCCATAGTCCTTAAGGGAGCGAGTGTGAGTGCGCTCATAGATCACTCCGACCAGGAAGAACATGCCGGCAGCCGAAAGGCCATGATTGAACATCTGCAAGATGGCGCCGTTCAGGGCAATCTGGGCGTTCTCGGATCCGCTGGCAAAGCCCGCCGCGGCGATCCCCAGGACGACAAAACCCATGTGATTTACAGAAGAATACGCCACCAGCCGCTTGAAATCGTCCTGTCCATACGAGGCAAACGCCCCAAGAATGATCGCCATCACAGCCAGGAAGGCCAGTGCGCCGGCGTAGTAATGCGCTTCCTGGGGGTAGAGTGTCAACACAAATCGCAGAAAGCCATAAGCGCCAAGTTTCAACAATACACCGGCCAGGATCATAGAGCCAGCCGTCGGTGCTTCAGTATGGGCATCGGGAAGCCAGGTATGGAATGGCCATACGGGCACCTTGATGGCAAAGGCAATGGTGAATGCCCAAAATGCGACTGCTTTCACGGTGCCGATGGGCAATCCGAACAAACTACCTTCCAGTGAAGTCCAGCGCTCAAACAGCGTTGGCAGGTCAAACGTACCCGCCACAACTCCTATCATCTGGATTGCCAGCAGCAGGCCAAGGGAGCCGGCCATGGTGTAGATCATAAACTTGAACGATGCGTAGGTGCGAGCCGATATCTTTCGACCACCCCAAATTTCCCGCTCGCCTTTTTCACTGCCCCACTGGTTGATTAAAAAGTACATGGGTACCAGGCCAAATTCCCAAAAAACGAAGAAGAGCAGCAAGTCCAATGAGAGGAATACCCCCAGCATGCCCATCTCGAGCAAGAAAAAGAGCACCATGTACGATTTGATCCGCTCCTGAATGGTGAACGAAGCCAGGATCGACAGTGGAGTGAGCAGCGTGGTCAAGAGGACCATGGTCAGCGAAATCCCGTCCACTCCTACGTGGTAGGATGAACGGATGGCCTCATACCACACCGATTTTTCAACGAATTGAAAACCTGGAGTCCCCGCTTCAAATCGAACCCATAACAAGAGCGACAATGCCAACGGGATCAGACTCAATAAAAACGCCGTCCAACGGATTAATCCGGCTTGTGCACGCGGCAGGATTATGAGAATGGCCGCTATCAGGACAGGGGTAAATAAGATCAGCGTGAGCAAGTGACTCGTTACGAAATCCATCCTGCGCTCCTGGTTCAGCCAAAGACGCTATGGCTGGAAGACCATCAAATAATAAAATAATGCGCCGAAGGCAGCGATCGTGATCAATCCCAGCAGCATATATTGCTGGACTCGCCCCGTCTGGATCACGCGTAAGGTCTGCCCAATGCGCTTGACGCTGTTGGCAACGAAGTCTCCCGACCCATTGACAACAGGCTTATCGATGTAGTTGCGGAAGAAGCTCCCCAGCCGCCAGGCGAATTCAGCAGCCGCGTGCAAGATGCCGTCGATCAATCCACGATCGAGCCAGTAGTAGGTAAATGTCTCCGCGATCCAATACGCTGGTCGGACGAACAAGAAGTCATATAGCTCATCGAAGTAATATTTGTTCTTGAGCAGCGAGTAAACTGGCCCGAGCGGCTTCTGGATTGGGTCGGGTGCGCCAGCCTGAACCTGCCGATAGGTGAGCCAACCGGCAGCCAATCCTCCCAGGGCCACCACCAGGGAAGTGAGCAATGGAATGGCGTTGAACGCCAGGGTCCCCGGTTCTTCCGACAGGGTGCTGCCAACGAAGGAATGGAACCAGTTCTGAACCAATCCCCCGATGGCGGGGAAGTGCTCTGGTATACCTGTCCAGCCGGCTGCCACTGCAAACACTGCCAGGATGACCAGGGGAGTGGTCATCGTCCAGGGAGTCTCGCGTGCATGCAAGGCGGTTTCTGTTCGCGCCTCCCCCAGAAAGGTCAGTGTGATCTGGCGCATGGTGTAGAAAGCTGTCAATATGGCGGCGGCAGCCAGCGTTATGAAGACCGCCCATTGCCCGTGCCCGAAGGCGTCCGCCAATATCTCGTCCTTGGACCAGAAGCCTGCCGTGACTAACGGAAATCCGGAGAGGGCAAAGCCTCCGATTAAAAAGGTCCAGAAGGTCACGGGCATCTTCTTCTTCAATCCTCCCATGTTGAACATATCCTGCGGGTCGATGTACGCCCCGGTATGCAAGACCCCGTGCTCCATCCCATGGATCACCGACCCAGAGCCCAGGAACAACAGCGCTTTGAAGAACGCATGCGTGACCAGGTGGAAAGCTGCCGCCACGTAAGCGCCGATCCCCAGCGCGGCAATCATGTAACCCAGTTGGGAGATAGTCGAATAAGCCAACACCCGCTTGATGTCGTTTTGAGCCAGTGCGATGGACGCAGCGAACAAGGCGGAGAACGCGCCGAAGAATGCCATCAGGGTCATGGGGGTCGTCAGACTTCCATGTTCCATTCCGGCTGAAAGCAGGGGGAAGATTCGCACGACCATGTACACGCCTGCCGAGACCATCGTTGCGGCGTGGATCATCGCAGAGACCGGCGTCGGACCTTCCATGGCGTCGGGCAGCCATACATGCAGTGGCCATTGAGCGGATTTGCCTATCGTCCCAAAGAACAGGAGGATGCCAATCAGACCCGCCGCCGAAAGTCCGAGGAAACCAGACGTCGTCTCCGCAAGCCTGCTCAGGACCTCAGGGTTATTGAAGATCTCTCGGAAGTTAAGCGTGCCGGTTGCTGAATACAGGTAGGCGATTCCAAGCAGCATAAAAACGTCCCCTACCCGTGTGGTTATGAAGGCTTTGACCATGGCCGCCCGGGCAGAAGGCTTCCCATACCAGAAACCAATGAGCAGGTAGGAGCACAGCCCCATGATCTCCCAGCCCACGAAGAGCGTCAGGAGATTATCCGAGACAACCAGGGCATACATTCCAAACGCAAACAGACCGATGAAAGCAAAGAAGCGTGCGTACATCGGCTCAATGGATGGTACCTGGTGTCGGTGCCCCTTATCGTCAGTAATGGTAGCCCCGTGAGGGGGTAAACCAGGTCTATCGCGATCGCCCACCGGTTGTCCGAAATTATGGTAACCAACGCTGTACAAGAAGATCATTAAGATCGTCCAGGCGACGAAGAACAGCGTCACCGCGCTGAGCGGATCGATCAATATGCCAATACGGAAAGCGCTGTTGCTCAATGGCAACCAGTCAATCGAGGACTGAAATGGTTGCTCACCCAGATGGCTGGCCTGAAAGGCACGCCAGAAGACCAGCATGCTGCCCAGCCAGGAGAGCAGCACCGAACCCACCGCTATGGTATGGCTTAGGGCATTGCTACGGTTGGTAAACAACATAATGATGAAAAACGCCAATAGAGGCGGAAGTGGAATGAGCCAGATCAGGATTTCAGTTGACATCCATCCTCCAGGAAAAGGTGTGAATCACCCAATTCTCCCAGGATAATGACAGCAAAGTCAAAACTTCAATAAATCGATCTCGTCGGCCACGACCGTGTTACGTCGCCGGTAGATCGAGATGATCAATGCCAGGCCAACAGCGACCTCTGCTGCAGCCACGGCAAACACGATGACAGCGAATGCCTGGCCGGCGATCCCCTCAGGAGTACGATAGCGCCAGAAAGCCACCAGGTTTACGTTAACCGAGTTGAGCATCAACTCTACCCCCATCAAGATGGCGACTGCATTCTTGCGTGCCAGCACACCAAACAACCCGATGCTGAACAGGGCGGCTGAAAATATCAGATACCAGGAAAGGGGAACCATTTTGTCTCCTATCCAGGCCTGCGCTCCCAGGCAATCATCAACGCTCCTATCAGGGCCGCCAGGAGCAACACCGAGGCCACTTCGAATGGAAGGACGTAAGCGTTAACAGAAACCAGGGCCTCACCCAACTGGACCAGTGGATCCATCCCGCTGGACGCTGCAGGGAGCGGAGATCGAAAGCCGGACCAATTGCCCAACATCCATGCCAGACCCACAAACATTACCACAGAGATGGCTGCCGCCCACCACCACCTGCGGCCGATCTGCGGATTTACATCCTCTGCCACCCGCCGGGTGAGCATGATGGCGAAGATCATCAATATCGAGATCGCCCCGATGTAGATCACTACCTGGGCTACTGCCAGGAACCCGGCGTTCAATATCACAAACGTCACTGCAATGCCGAACAAGGATAGGATTAACCACAAGGCCGCATGCACCAGGTTTTGTACAGTTACTACCATCAATGCTGCTCCCAGCGTTGTCATAGCTGTCAAGATGAAAACAACTTGTATTGGAGACATAGACCTCTCCTGGATTAAGGGTTAGTCGTCGAGATAGGGGGGTTGTGTGCAGAGGCCATCGCGCCTGGCGCTCTCCTGCTTCCCGGAGCTGCCGCCGGTTTTGGTTCCGCCACCCTACGACGTTCGTGCCGGGCGGTTCGACGCAAGACCTGCAGCGTTCCCCAGGCCACGACCAGGTTTACCCCCAGCATCCCGGCCACGTACAACGGCGGGGAAGCATCGGCCAGGAGTTTATCGGAAATCGCGGTGACGATTAATATGACCAGAGATAGCGGGGTCAAGAATTTCCAGTTGAAGTTCAACATCTGGTCTATCCGGATGCGGGGCAGCGAATATTTGACCCACATGATTACCCAATAGATGAAGAAAGCCTTCGCAAAAAACCATATCAATCCTAGGATCGGCGCGGCATCCACACCAAAACCGCGCCATCCGCCCAGAAAAAGGGAAGAAAAGATGGCGGAAAGCGTCAGCGCGTGCAACAGCTCGCCGGCATAGAAGAGGCCAAACTTCATTCCAGTATATTCGATATGGAAACCGGCCACGATCTCCGATTCTGCTTCCAGTAAGTCGAAAGGCGCCCGGCCCAACTCGGCGATTGAAGTGATCAGGAAGACCAGGGCTGCCAGAGGGGCTATGATGATGTACCATACCTCCTGCTGTTGGACAATGCTGTTGATGCCCATGCTTCCCGCCAGCAGCACCGGGACCATCAGGACGATCACCATCGGAATTTCGTACGAGACCATCTGGGCCACGGTACGAAAGGCGCCCAACAGGGCGTACTTGTTGTTCGATGACCAACCCGCCATGATGATCCCCAGCGTGCTGATTGCTCCTATAGCTACCACGTAGAGCACACCCACGTTAAGATCAGTGCCTAGCATCGTCGGCGATAATGGCAGCACAGCCCAAAGCAAGATTACTGTCGCCAGCGCCATGATCGGAGCCAGGTTGTACACAATCCGGTCGGCTCCTTGGGGAGTGATATCTTCCTTGATCAACAGTTTGATCACATCGGCGATCGGCTGGATCAAGCCAAAAGGCCCCAATCGGTTAGGACCTAAGCGATCTTGAAAGCGCGCCACAACTTTCCTCTCGACCCATACCAGCAATATGTCGACCAGCAGCACAAAGGAAGCGAGCACAACAACACCCAACACGACTTTGATCAATGTGACCAGGGGCGCTGATAATCCCCAGTTTAATAGCAGGATTTCCAACCAGCGTGCGATCTGTCCAACTGGATCACCCATATCATCTCTCCTGAGCTCGCTCTACATACGCAGAGGCTTTAACGAAAAAAAGACTGAGGGTGGTACCTTCAGTCTCGTAGAACCGAATTCGTTCATGTTAGAACCATTCCAATACGCCCTTGCGCCAGGCATAAATCAAGCCTGCCGCTAGGATGAGGATAAATAGCACACCCTCCAGCACTGCAAACAATGGCAATTGCTTATATGCCACCGCCCAAGGGTAAAGAAATACGAGTTCGACATCGAAAATCAGGAATATCAGGGCATAGACATAGTATTGAACCCGAAATTGTACCCATGTATTGCCAACGGTTTCTATCCCGCATTCGTATGTCTGGGATTTCAATGTATTCGGTTTTTTTGGGGCAATGAGCCGGGGTATGACGAGGGCAAGAGCAGGAAAAATTGGTGCTAATAAGAGAAAAACCCCAATAAATAACCAATCGTTCTGCATGCATACTCCTTGGAAGTTATCCCGGGATATGATTACGCCTGCCAATCGGCAACGGGTGAAATTTTACCATAAGATAACTTGGCCCAACGTGTCCTCGTGATTTCCGTAATTTATGAGGACTCACGCGGTTGGTCTAGGAATTTCCAAAAAGATAGGGTCATTTCACTGCATAATTCCAGCATGTATTCAGCTTCCCAGGCAGTTCATTTTAGGGTAAACTGAACCAAAAATGGTAATAGTTAGGTAGATTAATCGGCACAACATCTATTAACGATAATTCGATGAAGAAGACCGATAACTTAATTGCTCAACGATGGTGGGACCTGCCTGCAATTTTCCTTCTGCTCGTCCTCATGATAACAGCGACATCCCGGCTGGTCGCGACCCGCTGGACGGCTCATCTCGATATCACCCGCACGATCGCTCTCCTGGGTTTATTAACCGGCTTGGCTCTGGGCATTAGCCGCTTTTCTCCTCGAATGGTATTTGCCTTCGCCACGGCCTACGGCCTGTTTGCGATTCCCTGGAGGCTGGGACTCACCATGGAGCCGGGGATTGCCTGGATGGAGCGCATCGTCAGCCTGGCAGGAAGGTTAGGAATTACCATTTACCAAATTCTTCATCAGCAATCTGTAAGCGACAATTTGTTCTTTTTAACCCTGATGTCGCTTCTCTTTTGGGCATTGAGCGTGCATGCCGGCTACAGCCTGGTAAGACATGCCAGTACATGGCGCATCATCTTGCCCACCGGCCTTGCCATCATTGTCATCCATACGTACGATGCATACCTGACAAGCAGGGTCTGGTATCTGGCTCTCTACCTGTTCGTTGGGCTTATCTTGATAGCACGCATGGTGTATCTCCAGTATGTCGATCGTTGGAAACAAACTGACACCTATATCCCACCCCACCTGGGGGTCGACTTGCTGCGCTTCACCTTGCTTGCAACCGGAATCATTGTATTGTTCTCATTCACCATTCCAGCGCTGGCAGATACTCTGCCCTTCGCCGAGAACGCCTGGCAGCGGATTCGCCGTCCTTGGGAGGAGTTTCGCGACCGCATCGATAACGCCTTTGCATCATTGCGTTCTTCGGTTGGCGTGGTGAATGATTATTACAGCGACAACCTTTCCCTGGGTCGTGGCAACGTGCTTAGCGATGATCCGGTATTCAATGTGATCGCTCCAACCAGCCCACCGGAAGGCGTGCGCTATTATTGGCGGGCGCGTGTTTTTGATACTTACGAGGATAACCAGTGGAAAACCACCTCCACGAATATTTATAACTACGACCCTCAGGAGAGCACTCTGAGGTTTCCCAATCAATATTATCCAAATCGCAATCCGAACCTGTATTCGTTTTCATTCACCGTAGAGATCCCCATCAACAATCTGTTTGTCGCCCCACAACCGGAATGGTTCAGCCGCCCCGGAAAGGCCGAGCTTTTCTACAATCCCGACAGCACGGCAGACCTGACAACATTCCGTGCTGTCCCCAATCTCAAAGCTGGTGAAACGTATCAGGTCCAGTCATCCCTCAGTGTGGTGAGCATCCGGGAGTTGCGCGCGGCGGGAACGAACTATCCGGACTGGGTGCAAGACCGGTATCTTCAGTTGCCGTCAAGCATTACGCCCCGCATGGTCGAACTGGCCCTAGCGATCACCACCGGGCTGGATACTTCCTACGACAAAGTCACAGCTATAACGCGCTGGCTGCGCGAAAATATCGACTATACCGATCAAATCGAAGAACTTCCTGAACAAAGAGAGTTGTTAGACTGGTTTCTCTTTGAATATCAACAGGGATTCTGCAATTATTACGCTTCTGCGGAGGTGATACTGCTCCGTTCCATTGGCATACCGGCGAGACTCGCAGTAGGCTATGCCCAAGGCGGTTCGTTCGACCCGGGAGTATTCATTGTGCTGCAAAGAGATGCCCATGCCTGGCCCGAAGTTTTTTTTCCGGGAATAGGCTGGGTGGAGTTTGAACCCACCGTCTCGCAACCAGAACTCATCAGGCCAGGCGGCGAGCTGGATGCAAGCCAGCTCCAGAATGAAAACCAGTTGGACGATCTAGGAGCAGGTCGCATTGTACCCCCTCGCAATGACGAACAATTGGGGGTCAATAATTTAGTAAGCTCAACACAGGTCCTCGGTCGTCTGGCACTCATCGCAGGGCTTTCCATGGCGGCCATATACCTTTTTGGGTTCCGCTGGCGCAGAAGCCTCCTGGACAGGTGGAACTCGGTACCGCTTCTGTTAGAGAGTGGCCTGAGACGAGCAGGGGTAAAGTCACCCCGCGCTCTGCGGCGCTGGGCATATCGAGCTTCTCTCCAACCGCTCGACAAAGCCTACATGGAGATCAACAATGCCCTGACTCGCCTGGGAAACAGGCCCAGCCCCACCGAAACCCCCCTGGAGAGGACTCACTCTCTGGTCCATATCCTTCCTCCAACCCGCCTGCCTGCCGAGCTTCTCCTGGCTGAATATCAGTCTGCTACCTATGGGAGGAAACCCGTCGACGTGCAGACCGCCTGGCTGGCCGGATTGGAAATCCGCCGCCTTTCCTACCGGGCGCTATTCAAATTTATCCTGGCACGCCTGAGGCTGCCTACCAGAGATTCCGTCCGCCAATTCCGCATCTGATTACCGGCGATTTGTCTAACAAAATTCATCCGCTGGCTGTATAATTCCACCGCTGAAGCTATCGTGTATATACTTAGAGGTGGGTGAAATCCACCCTTGAACGGGGAGTCGGATGCCAGCACCAAGGGAAGATAGCCATATATTATATTTAAATCGCCAGATCGACGAACTGAAGCGCCTGGCTGACGAGTTGGATGTATATTTGCATCCCTTTCAGCCCAGCCTGCCCTGGTCAGTGTTCGAGCATCTCCAACGCTTGGGGGAGCAGATCTCACACGTCAAACAAACAGCGTCGCTCTTGGAAAACGAGCGCCAGAAATCACTCGCCCTAGTGGATATCAGCCAGATCGTGAATTCGACCCTCGATTTGAACGAGGTCTTGAGAATCGTGATGGACACCATCATTCGCCTGACGGGCGCTGAACGTGGTTTTCTCATGTTGCGGGACAAAGCGGGTGAGCTGGTCACGCAAGTGGCACGCGACTGGGAGCGGGAATCGATCCATCCATCCGACTTCGCAATCAGCCGGACGGTAATCAATCGGGTTATCTCCCTGGAGCAGCCAGTATTAACCACCAATGCCCAGTTGGACCCGCGCTTCGAAGGGCAGGACAGCGTGGTTGCCCACAATCTACTTTCCATCCTGTGCGTGCCTTTGAAAGTGAAGGATGAGCTCACCGGAGTGATCTACGCCGATCACCGCCTGCGTGCCGGCATCTTCTCGGAGCGAGAACGTGATCTGCTCTCCGCCTTCGCAAACCAGGCAGCCGTGGCAATCGAAAATGCCCGCCTGTTCGAATCTACTAAGAAGGCCCTGGAAGAAAGCCTCGAGAAAAAACATCTGGAAGCCCAGCAGCGCCTGTTCGAGCGCATGGTCTCTCCTGCGGTAATCGAGCAGCTCGATCCAGACAAGATACAATTGGGTGGTCAACGAGCGGAGATTACTGTCCTGTTCGCCGACTTGCGGGGTTTCACACGTTTTTCGGAGCACCAGGCCCCGGAGACCCTGGTGGCAATCTTAAACCGCTACCTGGCTGCGGCGGCCGATGCAGTTTTGGCGCACGAAGGCACGATCGACAAATTCATGGGCGACTCCATCATGGCCTGGTTCAACGCTCCTATCCCTCAACCAGACCACGTACTGCGAGCAGTGCGAGCTGCTCTGGACATCCAGTTTACAGTCTCACAACTTCAACAGGAATTGCCCCGTGTATACCGGCTGTCTTTTGGAGTGGGCATCCACTTCGGGGAGGCCGTTTTAGGCCTGGTTGGGACCGAGAAAAGACTGGACTATACGGCCGTTGGGGATTGCGTCAATTCTGCAAAACGAATTCAAGAAAATACTACACCAGGGCAGATTCTACTCAGCTCCGAAGCTTACGACCACGTGGCGGGTAAAGTCATCGTCAACCCGGTGCCACCAATTCACGCAAAGGGGAAAGATCGCCCGCTGCAGGTATATGAAGTCGTTGGGCTGATAGAGTAAGGACTTGCGCAGATACCAAGTAAATACCGCTGGTATAAATAACCCTTTCAAACCAGATTCTGATATGGTTCCGCAAACAGGGCCGAAGTGCCGCCAGTGTGCCAGAACAAAACGCTATCTTGCGGGGAGAAGTAGCCGCGCCGAATGAGGTCGATCATCCCAGCCGCCGCCCGGCCGGTGTACACTGGATCAAGCAAGATTCCTTCCAGCCTGGCGAACAAATGTATGGCTTCTCGTTCAGGCTCTCCCATGATGCCGTACCCTTCTCCCAAGTAACCATCATTCACCTCGACCTGATCGGGTAAGTACTCCTCTGATAATCCGGCGAGCTCGGCAGTCTGGTTCGCCAGGGTGGCCACGCGCTCTTTTAATACCTGGGCAGGTTCATCTACACTTATTCCCAGCAACCGGCCTTTATAGCCAAATGTGGAGGCACCCAGGAGCATGCCCGCCTGTGTACCGCCAGAGGAAGAGGCAAAGACAATGTGATTGACGCTGATATTCTGCTGGAGGAACTCCCGTATTGCATGGGCATAGGCAAACGCCCCGGTTGGGTTCGAGCCCCCATATGGAATGAGATAGGGCCGGCGACCTTTCTCCCAGGTCTCGTGAAAAACCTCCTGCAATGCCTGGTCCCTCCTTTTTGGGGTCGTCCAGTGGATCTCAGCCCCCAACAGCTTATCCAGCAACAAGTTGCCGCTCGGTTTGGCGTCTGACTCACCTGCCAGCACCAGGATGCACTCGAGGCCAAAGCGAGCCGCGGCAGCGGCAGTCTGCCGGCAGTGATTGGATTGAACAGCACCAGCGGTTACCACCGTGCGAGCGCCATGCGCTTGTGCAGCAGCCAGTAGAAATTCCAACTTGCGGGTCTTGTTACCACCCATGGCCAGCCCGGTCTGGTCATCCCTCTTGATCATCAATCGAGGCCCTCTCAAGTACTCAGCCAATCGAGGCAAAGGCTCAACCGGAGTTGGAAGATGGGCAATTATTAAGCGAGGTATGTTTTTCATAGAAGCTCCCTTCCTTGCGGAATAGGATTCGCCAACCGGGTCTCCAATACTCGTCAGGCTGCCAGGTAGGTCTCTCGCTTCAAACGTCTCTTCCCCCTGCTGCGCATGGCACACAGCAGGGCAGGGACAGCCTTTGTATACAGCCAATAAAGGCCAGGCCTCAACGGTAAGTCCCAGGCGCCAATGTGACGTACCACGTCGCCCCCTAACCCTTCTTTGAAACGAAAGACACCCCATAATGGATCATTCTCATGGCGAGTATCTGGAGCACCCCACAGATCATATACTTGACACCCGGCTATCTTGGCCCTGCGAATCGCCTCCCACTGCAGCAAGTAGTTCGGCATTTTCTCCCGATACCGATCCCTCGACATACCATACAGGTACCAGGCCCTACCGCCAAACCTGAAGAGGAACAAGGCTGCCACCGGTTCATCATCGACTTCAGCGATCAATGGCTCCGCGACAGGCAGGCTGGGGTCGTGGGAGGCCGTCGGCATAGCTGAGATATCCAATCGCTGCTGGTTGCGGATGAACGTCTGCCAGGTCGTCCGGTAGTAGGCCATATCCCGGATTGCGAAACCATCCCGCACCGCTGTCTCAACGTACATTCGATAAAGCATTTCGAAATCATCCATGCACCCCACCCTGACCTTGACCCCCTTCCGGCGTGCCAAGCCGACATTATAGCGGGTTTTTTGCTTCATCTGCCTCAGTAACTCGTCTTCGGATTTATCCAGCGGGATGAGCACGGTATTCCGGAACTGGACCTGTTCGGCAGATAGTCTCCAGCCAAGCTTGCGTAGCTCGTCGATCACGGATTCTCCCCTCGGGTCGTTCAGGCTTGCGGGAGATTCGGTAAACCCGCGACCTACAATGACATCCGGATCGACCTTGATGAAGATACCACCCGATCGGTGGGCAAACGCCGCCAGGTCTCCAAGCACCCTCTTGCGGAGTCGGCTGCTTGACCAATCGCTCAATAGAGGCCCCTTCGGAACGTAGAAGACCCGCATGCGGGCAGCAAATCCACCTACCGGTATCGCCCGACCCAGGATGAGCGCAGCCGCTACCACCGGGCTGGGATAATCCCTCACGGGAAATTCCGTCAGGACCTGGCCATTTTCACACCATGCATGGGGGTAGACCAACCATCCATACTTGCTTTTCACCTGCCCCCACTCCCAGCTCTGCAAGATGTGTGGCTCCGGCAACCCACATATTAGCCTGTTCCAGGACTGGCTCTCCACGCCGGCATCCTATTGTCACACGCCTGTGTTATCCTGCAGGCACACTCGCGGGGGATTTGTGCTTTACCCACCATTGATACAACAGGTAAACCGGCGCCAGGTAAACCCGGTCCCAGGGACCCAGGGCGCGCCGCAATTGGCCCCCAAAGCCGCGCTTGAACCGGTACACACCCCACAATCCATCGTTCCGCCCGAGATAGTTTGCCTCCAGAGTGGCCTCATCCGCATCCGGGACGCCCCATAGATCATACTCCACGCAGCCGAGAGACCGCGCCCAACGCATGGCTTCCCATTGTAAGAGGTAAGATGGCATCCGTTCACGATGATGCTCGCGCGACGCTCCATAGAAATACCAGGCCCGCCTGCCATGGGCAAACACCATTAATGATGCCAGTGGGTCTCCGTCGTATTCTGCAAGGAACAACTCACACTCACCCTTAGGGTGGAATAACTCAAAGGCCTTATGGTAGTAATCCTGGGTATGAACTCCAAAATACCCCCTCTGGCCTGTGGACACCATGAGTTGGTAGAACAACTCAAGGTCTGAAGATTTGACCACTCGCACCCCCTTTTTCACTGCCAGCCTGATGTTGTAGCGCGTCTTCTGCTTCATCCTTGCCAGGACCTGCGATTCATTGCCGCGCAGGTCCACCACTAGAGTGCGAGGCGGCTGGATAGCCTGCAAGCTGAGTCGGAAACCCTCGGGTGGATCGAGACCGGGTCCAGCAAAACCATCCTGCCAGCAGTCCGGCTCGACCTTTAAAAAGGCCGAGCCCCGCTCTCGGCAAGCTGCATCGATCTCACGCCAGAGATCTACTGAAATTTCTCCCAGTGGTCCTTTGGGTATATAGGCCAGCTTGAGGCCGAACAGAAGCTGTCGGTAGAGTATCTGGGCCCCGCCCTGCGGTTGGCTGTTGCTGATAATCCAGGCCACTTCCCACCCATAGTGGTTCTTCAATTCTCCCCAGGTGTGAGACTGAAGGAGGTGTGCATCGGGAAATTTTGATAAGAAAGCAACCCACTCGTCTGCACTTACATCAGGCATTTAGATTGCGAATCCTTTATCCATTTAAATCCTAGTGTCTTTGTCGACCCGATCGGCGAGTCATTCTCTAGATGATCGCCGTCAGGTCGAGAGGCGGTGTGCTGCTCACCGCAGCGCCGGGGATGTATTCATCCAATAATTCGACAATCGCTCCCCCATCTCCTTCTCTGGCCAGCAATAGCAGTTCATCGACCGTCTGTCTCAAGTCTGGCCCGCGCAGAATATCTTCTTCTGCCAGGACCAGAACATCAGGGTGCGAGGTAGGTTTCAAATTGCTGGATTGGTCCCAAAGCTCCTCGCTCAACTTCTCACCGGGACGTATACCGGTGAACACAATATCGATATCTCTACCAGGTTCCAATCCTGAGAGGCGGATCAGGTCTTCAGCCAGCTCAAGTACCCGCACCTGCTCGCCCATCTTGAGAACGAACACCTCGCGGCCTTTGCCCATGGCCGATGCCTGCAGGACCAGGTGAACAGCCTCCGGGATGGTCATAAAATAACGCCGCATGTCGGGATGGGTGACAGTGACCGGCCCACCCCGAGCGATCTGTCGCTTGAATAACGGGATCACACTGCCGCGGCTGCCCAACACGTTCCCGAAACGTACCACCGAGAAAGCCAGCCCGGATCGACTGGCGGCATCCAGCACGATCGATTCTGCCAATCGCTTGGTCGCCCCCATCACGCTGGACGGCTGGATAGCCTTGTCGGTCGAAATCATCACCAACCGGGGGACATTGATATTCAATGCGCACTCTACAACATTGCGCGTCCCCAAGATGTTGTTGGTGATCGCTTCTTCGATATTGACTTCCATCAGTGGCACATGTTTATGCGCCGCTGCATGGAATACGACCTGGGGCCGAAAGTTATCGAAGATTAAGCTCAACCGGTCCAAGTCACGGATATCCGCAACCACCGGGTGGATCGGCAGAGAAGGGTAATTCTCCTCCAGTTCGAGCAGGATCTCAAAAATGCTATTCTCGCCATGGCCCAGGAGGATCAATGTGGAAGGGCCCCAACGGGCCACCTGGCGCGACAGCTCGCCTCCAATCGACCCACCGGCACCAGTGATGAGCACCCTTCTCCCTCCCAGGCTGGCGCCAACCAGGCGGTCGTCGATCAAGGCGGTCTCCCTGCGCAACAGGTCGGTGATCTCCACCTCCCGCAGCCGGCTTACGTTCACCTTGCCTCCGATCAGTTCGTAGATGCCTGGCATCGTGCGGAAAGGCACTCCCTTTTTGCGGCAAACATCGGCCACGCGACGAATGACCCGGCCTGGTGCACTGGGTATGGCAATGATCACCTCTTCGATCCTGCGCAAGGTTACCACCCTGGGGAGATCATCCAGGGTTCCTGCTACCGGCACGCCATGGATCTGCTGCTTGTGCTTCGTGGGATCATCATCCAAGAAACAGATAGGGGTCAGGTTTAGCTGCGGATTCTTCTGCATCTCGCGCACAACCAGGGCACCGGCATCACCCGCCCCCACCACCAGAACCCTCTTGGCACGGCCATGCCCATCACTGACGCCAGATTGGGTTTCCGCCAAAATGCGCAGCGAGAAACGTGAGCCGCCTACCAGGGTTAAAGTCAGCAGCCAGTCAATCGGAAGCGTGCTGCGTGGATAATTGGGCAAGACCTGAAATGCCCTGAGCAAAACGAGATTGAGAGAGACCAATACCGACGCTGTAGTCACGGCGGCAATAATTAGTTTTAATTCCTCGGTGCTGGCATAGGCCCATAATCGGCGGTACAAGCCAAAACTGTAGAAGACGATTGGCTTGACTACTAATGCGATGCCAATCAGCCAATACGCCTGGGGCAAGTAATAGACGAACAATGGGCCCAAGTCTGTACGCAGGACAAAGCTTCCCAGGGCTGCCACGATGATGAGCAGTAAGTCTGCCAGGAACACAAAACGGTTGCGGAGGAGAAAACTCGGGGGCTTCATGGATCACCTGCCTCTGAAACCCAGGATAGTTGCCGGGGTGCGCAACAATATAATGAAATCCAGCAGTAAGTTGCGGTGCTTGATATAGTACAAATCGTATTCCAGCTTGGTGATCGTTTCATCGATGCTGGATGCGTAGCCAAAGTTGACCTGCGCCCACCCCGTGATGCCCGGTTTTACCAGGAGCCGGGCTCGGTAGAATGGGACATGTTTCTGGAACATTCCTACCAGTTCGGGCCGTTCCGCTCGTGGTCCAACCAGACCCATCTCCCCGCGCAAGACGTTGAGAAACTGAGGCAGCTCATCCAGATGAGTCTTGCGCAGAAAACGCCCTACTCGGGTGGCGCGGATATCGTCTTCCCGGGCCCATTGTGGCATGCCATCGGCTTCGGCATCCCTGCGCATGGTCCGATACTTGTAGATTCTATAGGGCTGCGCCCCACGGCCGAAACGGATTTGAGCGTAAAAGATTGGCCGTCCATCATCGATCAAGATCGCCAGAGCCATGAATGGAAACAAGGACACAAAGACCAGGGTGCCGATCAATCCACCCAGGATATCAACCAGCCGTTTTCCAACCTCGTAAAATCTGCTGGCGCGCGCCTCGTCTACAAACGAACGCAGAATCCAATCGGTTTCCAACACACGGATAGGCACCCGGTTCAGAAGTTCTTCATAGACTTTGGGCATGCGCATGATCTCAACACCGCATTCCTGAGCATCTAACAAGGCCTGGAACAGCCCTCCCCGCATCTCGCCCGAAATCGCCACAATCACATCGGAAATGCTCTCACGACCAATCACCTCGATGATACAATCCCCTCCCCCAATAACCTGGTAACCTTCGATCGTTGAGCCCAGTTTATCTGGATCATCGTCGATAATGCCGACCAGGTGGAAGGGTGGTGGATGCAGATCACGAATCACTTTCAACAGGGTCACCCCAGCTTTACCCCCTCCGACCAGCAGCACTCTGCGCATGAATTGGGGAGCGGTGAAAATCCGTATGTATAAATAACGCCAGCCAAGAGTAAGCAGCGAGACAGCAATCAGGAAGGTAGCCACGCCTCGCCTGGGCAGCGAGCGTGGCTGCGAAGCAAAGTAAAAAATCATATACAAAACCAACCCGATCAACGCCGCCATGGCAATTAGCCGGTAGGTTTCGCGCCAGTTGCTGGCCCGGTGCATATCATACAGCTCAACCATCAAGATCAACCAGATGAAGGGCAATGCATAGTACCAGGCAGGTGGTCTTTTCTCAAGAAATTCCAGGGACCAGCCTAAGAACCTCTCACTGGTCCCCCAGAGATACAGGGCTATCACCAAGGAGAGGAGCGCGACGATAAAATCGCCGATCAGCAGCACGCCGCGCCGTTCACCCAGGCGTAAACGCCACGGGCCCATCCGGGCTACCTTCACACTATCCATGTCGAGGCACCAACCCCCAGATAAACCCGCTCCCCCAGCTCAGGTGCATGGTAGCGATCGCCAGCGGAACGCTCATTATCAATGGTGCATCCCTTTTCTTTAGGGAGGACTGTATCCCTGACGCCAGCAATGCCAGCATGTATGCAGCTAATTCTGTCAGCAGCAGCCAAGCTGCCGGCTTCCATAAAAGTGCTGTAATGCTGAGGATCGGAAGGCTGATGACGAATAGCGGTGGAGCAACCTGGCGTAATCGAATCGCACCCGGGTTGCGCAGCAACATGCGCGCCTTCCAATAACCATACCGCCAATACTGCTGGGCCAGGCCGGCCAAGGAAGCGCGCGCAAAATAACGCGTGCGTATTTCCGGATCTATCCAAACCTTACCGCCTGAGCGCCGCACACGCACGTTGAACTCATAATCCTCATTGGTAAGCAGGCTTTCGTTAAAATATCCAATCTTTTCAACCAGCTCACGACGAAATGATCCGAATGGCACGGTGTCCACAGCTCCCGGTTGGTTTCCACCCAGCCTGTAACGGGCGTCCCCGGCTGCCAACGGATGGGCGGCAGCCACAGCGATACCCCGCGCCAGCCAGTCCTGTCCACCGGGATAAATCTCCCACACACCCCCTACGTTATCGCCCAGCCTCGATTCGACCGCCTCGACGCACCTGGCCACATAGTCAGGATAGGGCATTGAATGGGCATCCAACCGGACAATATATTCACCTTGCGCTGCCTTGATCGCCCGGTTCACACCCGCAGGGATGCTGCGTTGCGGATTATCAACCACTAAAATATTCAGATCAGGATGGGAAACCTGGAAGCAGTAGATGACTTCCAGGGTGCTGTCGCTGGATCTCCCATCGGCTACGATAACCTCTATCTCGCCGCGCGGGTAGGTTTGGGCGTAGAGCGCTTCCAACAAGAGGTGGATTGTGCTCTCTTCATTGTAACATGGCACCACGATTGATACACAGGGCATGAAAGGGCCTATGCTTGTCTAAGCGGGGTAATTGGTAAATTTACCACAAAATTAGAACCTCGCCCGATCTCGCTTTGCACCTGGATAGTCCCGGCATGTGCCAAGATAATTTCGCGCGCAATGGCTAATCCCAGGCCTGTTCCACGCTCCGCACCACCCTGGCGAGATTTATCTATGTGGTAGAAACGCTCAAATATGCGGGGGATTTCCTCAGCAGGAATGCCACCGCCGCTGTCTGCTACCGTTATTTCCACCCAGCCATTCTTTTTTGCAGCCTTCACTCCCACTCTACCTCCTTCTGGGGTGTGTTTGATGGCATTGTCCAACAGGTTAGTGAATACCTGGGCCAGCCTGTCAAGGTCTCCGTCAATCGCGGGCAATGCTTCGATTTCGGTGACCAACTCCACCTGGCGTCTCCGGGCTTGGGGATCCAATCTTTCAACCACCTGGGCCAATAAGCGGTTTAGATCAACCGCAGCTTTATCCAGTCTGGCGATCCCGGAATCGAACCGGGCCAGGTCGAGCAGATCCATTACCATTCGCAACATGCGACCAGTCTCAATGTAGATGATTTGCGCAGCCTGTCCGATGGCATCCGGAGTCGCGGCCACCCCCTCCATGATGGCTTGAGAGAAACCCTGGATCGAGGTAAGCGGGGTTTTCAGCTCATGAGAAACGTTCGCCACAAAGTCGCGCTGGGCTCTTTGGCTGGCCTGCACGCTCTCAGCCATTTCATTGAAAGCCCTGGCGAGAACCTGCGCTTCCACAGGCCCTTCCAAGGGTATCTGCACGGCTTGACCATTGGCTACCTGTCGTGCAGCGCCGGCAATACGACGCAAGGGCGCAGACACCCAACCCGCCATCCAGAACGCCAGAAGCAACGCCAGGAGCAGGGCAATCAGACCCGCCTGTACAAATGGCCGGAAGAACTCATCCCTCATAATCGAAACAATGGGCGGCCGTGGTCGCGGGGCAGCCAGGACCAATAAATTGCCATCGTCCAGAGTGCGGAGGGTATACAACCAAAGCATTCCCCGGTTATCCCGGAAATATGGTAGAGCGAGATTCCCACGCTCAATCAGCAGATCGACCGCTGGCACCTGGCCAGGAGCAGCCGCCTGCGAATCGACCAGGATTTCACCGGATCGATCGATAACCAGCACGCGCACATTGTAACTGGCATCGACTCTCTCAGCGGCCCGCTGGATGCGATCTAAGCCCAGGCCACTTATCGTTTCTGCTCGCTGAAATACTACCGTTGAGATTAGTTTGAGTCTCTGTGCGGCCATGCGGGTCTCGTACGGGTTGCGGATCAAGAAAAGGACCAGCGTCGCGGCTACGATCGCCAACACGATCCCGATGAGAAAGGCATAAGTCAACCACAGGCGCCCTCGAATTGACGAAAACATCGCCTCGACCTCTACCCGACCAGCTTATATCCGATCCCGATCACGGTCTCTATGCACGCGCTGCTCTCCGCCAGCTTCTTGCGCAGCGAGCCCACGTGGACATCGACCGTGCGTGTCTCTCCTAAGTAGTCGTATCCCCAGACCTGGTGGAGCAGTTGTTCTCTGCTCAATACCAGGCCCTTATGATCGATAAATGCTTTCAGCAGGTCGAATTCCTTGGGACGGAGATCAATCGCCTCCCCTCGAAGAGTCACTTCACGCCGCGCAGGATCCAACACCACATCCCCGACACGAGAAGGTTTGTCTCCAATACCAGCAATCCGCACCTGGCGGCGCAGGATCGCTCTGACCCTGGCGACCAACTCTCGCGGGTTAAAGGGCTTCGTCAAGTAATCATCTGCACCCAGTTCCAGGCCCAGGATCTTATCCAAGTCTTCATCCCGGGCGGTTAACATCAAGATTGGTATAGGGTCGCCCTTCTCACGCAGCCGCCGGCACACCTCCAGGCCATTGATTTCTGGCAACATAAGATCCAGGATCATGAGCGCCGGCTGCAGAGTGTCAACCGCTTGCATGGCCGACCGCCCATCCCGGACCGTCGTTACCCGATAGTTCTCTTGTTCCAGATAAATCTTTGCCAACTGGAGGATGTTCGGCTCGTCATCCACCAACAGGATCAATTCCCCAGACATTGGATGGTTTGGGTTAAACCACGATATTCACGAGCTTGCCTGGAACCAGGATGATCTTGCGCGGCGTTTTACCGTCCAGGAATTTCTTGACCGCCTCGCTGGACAAGGCCACAGCCTTGGCTTGCTCTTCTCCAATATCGACCGAGACCAGGATGCGGTCGCGTACACGGCCGTTCACCTGCACTACCAGGATCACCTGTTCTTCTGCAGCCGCTTCCTCGTCTACCTTAGGCCAGGGCTGCGAGTGGACAGAATATGGCTTACCCAGACCTGTCCACAGCTCTTCTGCCACGTGTGGGGTGGCTGGTGCCATCATCCGTAGGTAGACATCGATGGCCTCCTCCCACTCAGCAGACCCAACCGCACCCTGGTCGCGGGCTTTATACAGGTCATTCAGCAGTTCCATCAAACTGGAGATGATAGTATTGAACTCGAACGTTTCATAATCATGGGTGATGCGCTTCAGGGTTTGGTGCACACGGCGCCTCAACCAGCGCAGGACTTCTGAGGGAGGTTTTCCTGCTTCAGCCGGTTCCCTGACCAACGACCAAACCCGTCGAATCCAGCGCGCAGTGCCCTCGATGCCATTGCTGTTCCAGGGCCCGCCCATATCCCAGCGGGCGAAGAACATCAGGTAGGCCCGCACCGTGTCTGCCCCGTAGCGAGCGACCAATTCATCCGGAGCCATCACGTTGCCACGGCTCTTAGACATCTTCTCGGAATCTTCGCCCAGGATAATGCCCTGGTTGCGCAATTGGATCATCGGCTCGGAACCCTTGGAGATTCCCATGTCCCTTAAAGCCTTGTGGAAGAACCGGGTATAGATCAGATGCATGGTGGCGTGCTCGATCCCGCCCGTGTAGGTGTCTACCGGCATCCAGTAATCATATTCGACCGGGTCGAAAGGCCCCTGAGAATAATGCGGGCTCAGGTAACGCAGGTGATACCAGGATGAGCACATGAAGGTATCCATCGTATCGGTCTCTCGCTCCGCCGGACGAGCGCACAACGGACAGGTGGTGTTTTTCCAGGTTGGGTGCAGCTTTAACGGGCTTTCACCAGTGGGGCGCCATTCCACGTCTTCTGGCAGCAAGACCGGCAACTGGTCATCCGGGACACTTACCGCACCATGTTCCGGGCAATACACGATTGGGATCGGCGCGCCCCAATAGCGCTGGCGTGAGATCAACCAGTCCCTCAATCGATAATTCACCGATCCCTTACCAATGCCACGCTCCTCCAACCACCGGGTCACCTCCTGGCGAGCGCGCTCCCCCGGAACCGCGTTGAATTCACCTGAGTGAATCATCTTCCCATAAGAATCGTGGTACAGGACGTCCCGGTAAAACTCACGGCCCCACAACACCTCCATGATAGTCCGCATATCGTTGATGGCGGGATCCAATTGTTTCAAGCGCGCCAGGATGTGCGCTTCGCTCTCCAATGATTCCCATTCCAAGACACCGTCAATAAATATAAAGTACCAGCCTGTCCCAACCACCTCGATCCAATAACAAGGCAAGATAAATTCTTTGGCCAATCCGACATAACGCTCCACTGCGCCGGGAGGGATGGCCAATGCATATCCACCTTCATTTATATCGAAGGGGATACCTTCGTTTTCCAGCGCCTGGGTGAAATTGCTTCTTACACTGGCAGTTTTAACGAAAGACTTGGTCAATCCATCCGGGCGCTCGATGACCGGCATGATCGGGAGGCCGTACTTCAGAGCAAATTCGAAATCACGCCAGTCGTGCGCCGGGACTGCCATGATGGCTCCCGTACCGTAGGTCATCAGGACGTAATCGGCGATCCAGATCGGGATACGGGCACCATTTACCGGATTGATGGCATACCCACCGGTAAAGACGCCGCTCTTTTCCTTTTCGGTCGCCTCACGCTGTATATCGGTCTGGCGAACCGCCTGCTCGACATAAACCCTGACCTGCTGGGAACACTCCGGCGTGGTCACCTTCTCAACCAGCGGGTGCTCGGGCGCCAGCACCATGAAGGTTGCTCCCCATAGGGTGTCCGGGCGCGTGGTGAATACCTCCAGGGGGGTCTCATCTTCGGTGTGAAACACCACGCTGGCACCCTCCGAACGGCCAATCCAGTTGGTCTGCAGGGTACGGACCCTGTCAGGCCAATCCAATGACGAGAAATCCAGGAGCTCTTCTGCATACTGCGTGGTACGAAAAAACCACTGTTCCAGGTTCTTCTTGATGACCGGTGTTCCACACCGTTCGCAGTGTCGGTCTTCACCCCACACCTGTTCCCGCGCCAGGGTGGTATTGCAGTGTGGGCACCAATCTACCGGGGCCATCTTGCGATAGGCCAGGCCGTGTTTAAACAACTGGTTGAAGAACCACTGCGACCAACGATAATACTCCGGGTCCGATGATACTGCCTCCCGCCTCCAATCAAACATAGCACCCATGCTCTTGAGTTGCCTGCGCATGCGCTCGATGTTCGCATAGGTCCATACCTTGGGATGGATGTTATTCTTGACAGCGGCATTCTCAGCGGGGAGGCCGAAGGCGTCAAATCCCATGGGGAACATCACGTTGAAACCGCGCATGCGCATATAGCGAGCGCGAGCATCGGAGGGCGTCATGGCATACCAGTGCCCGATGTGCAGGTCCCCGGATGGATATGGCAACATGGTCAGCGCATAATACTTCGGGCGGCTGTAGTCGACATCGGCCTGGAATAGCCCATCCGCCTCCCATCTTTTCTGCCACTTGGGCTCTATCAGTGCGGGATCGTAGACAGATTGTTCATCCATTGCGGACTCCATTGATTTGCAGAATTATACCGATACTTAAATAAAACGTATAGCTCAAGTAAACGTAGAGCGCCGTCAAATATTGTTATCGATTTTTTGGGGGTGAGAGGCGTCCGCCGCTCACTCCCTGAAAGCCGAATATTACAACAAGTTGGTGCACTCCGAACAAACCTGAAATTAATGGCATGCTGGTTGCAACACAGGTAGCGCCGAAAAAATCGATGCTGGAGCCCGCATGAGCAGCCAATCTGATGGGAAATGGATACAATTTTTAATCAACCTTTCTATGGATATCGATGGCCGGGTTTCAAACTCCAATAAACACAGCACCCAGGTAGCCCAATGGTCCAGGTCAACCGCCCGTTGTCTGGCACTGCCAGAAGAGGATGTTAACCGCCTCTATTGGGCTGCCCTGTTGCACGATATCGGCAAGGTCGGCGTACCAAACGATGTGCTCACCAAGCGTGGACCGCTAAACGAGCGGGAATGGGTAATGATGAAACTCCACCCGACGGTAGGTGCCAATATCGTCAAATCGTCGATCACGCTTGCTCACATCGCACCGGTAATCTACGCCCACCAGGAGAAGTATGATGGCAGCGGTTATCCAGAGGGACTGGAGGGGGAAGCGATTCCCTTGGAAGCTCGCATCCTTGCGGTGGTCGATGCCTACGATGCGATGACCAACGACCGGGTATATCGCTGCGCCCGCAGCCATGAAGATGCAGTCCAGGAGCTCAAATCGCAAGTGGGCCAGCACTTCGATCCGTGTGTCGTGGATACCTTCCTGGAAATCGTAGCTACCTGACCGGACTGCCGGCGCCGATTGCGCTGGTCTCCAAAATAATAAAATCCTCCGCCAGATCGCAGCGAAGGAATGAATCAGTGGACCCAGTGGGATTCGAACCCACGACCTTCTCAATGCCATTGAGACGCGCTCCCAACTGCGCTATGGGCCCAGGCCGCTATTAAGTTTGCGAGAAAAACCTTTTCCCGCTTGCCCGATGGACCTGGAGGGATTCGAACCCTCGACCTCTTCAGTGCGATTGAAGCGCGCTCCCAACTGCGCTACAGGCCCTTTTCAATAGAGCAGCGGAATTGTACCTGACCGCACAGTCGATGTCAAGGAAGCACACGCCTACCAACGCCGTGGGGTTCACGCTATAATCAACGCGTCGAAATATCTGGAGGTTATATGGATTTCAACGAATCGATAGCAAGCCAGGTCACGCGCCATGCTCGCCTGATGGCCTCCCTGGAAGCCAATCAACTGCAAGCGCTTGTTCTAAACCCCGGTCCGAGCCTGTTATATCTGACCGGCCTGCACTTCCATCTCTCGGAGCGCCCGGTAGTCGCCTGTTTTATGCCGGATATTCAACCGGCGATCGTGCTGCCGGAGATGGAGGCGGGTAAGGCGGCTGCCTGCCAGCTTCCATTGCAGATATTCCCCTACGAAGAAGACCCTCATACCTGGATTCGGGCGTTTCGCCAGGCGGCTCAAGCGCTGAAGCTCCCTCCCCATTGCCAGATTGGGATCGAATCCCGCAGCCTGCGAGTGCTGGAGTTGCGTTTACTTGAAGAAGCGATGGCTGACGCCCGGTTCGTGGATGCTGGCCTGCTCTTAGAAAGCCTGCGCATGCTGAAAGACCATTCAGAGATCATGGCTATGCGAAAGGCGGTCGAAGTCGCCCAGGCTGCCCTGCAGGCCAGCCTGCCGCACGTCCGCCTCAATATGAGCGAATCCGAGCTGGCCTCCGAGCTTACCTTCCAGCTCTTGCGCCTTGGATCGGACCCCGAACTGGCATTCTCCCCCATCGTCGCTACCGGACCGAATTCCGCCAATCCCCACGCACGACCAGGCGATCGCCCACTCCAACCAGGCGAGCTGCTCCTGCTTGACTGGGGCGCTCGCGTTTCAGGCTACGTCTCAGACCTGACGCGCACCTTTGCCCTAGGAGAGATCAACCCGGAGATAGCACACATCTCCCGGATCACCGCCGAAGCCAACGCAGCCGGACGGGCTGCCGCCAGACCCGGCGCTCTCGCATCAGAGGTAGACCGTGCCGCCCGCGCCGTCATCGAAGAGGCTGGTTTTGGACCTCAATTCACCCACCGCACCGGGCACGGCATAGGCCTGGACAGCCACGAAGCCCCCTACATCCGCGCCGGCAATCCGATGCCTCTCGAGCCGGGAATGACCTTCACGATTGAGCCTGGCATCTACCTGCCCGGGAGAGGTGGGGTTCGGATTGAAGATAATCTGCTGATCACCGCCGATGGCAATGAATGTTTGACCAGCCTGGATCGTTCCCTGTTGCTGGTAACCTGACACTCAGTATTTTGGAAGCACTCCCTCGCGGATAAACTGCGCTCCATGACGCGCGACCTCTTCTTCCTAGCATTGGCTCTATTCACCTGGGGGATGGGCGAGGGCGCATATCTTGCCTTCCAACCGCTCTACCTGCAGCAGCTCGGTGCCCGGCCGGTAGACATCGGCCTGATACTGGGAGGGTTCGGGTTGTCAGCCATGCTCTCTCACGTTCCCGCTGGTTATCTCTCCGACAAGATCGGCCGGCGCCCGCTCATCTGGGCAGGCTGGTTCTTGGGATTGGCAGGAGCCTGGCTCATGGCACTGGCGGGTAGTCTGGTGCTGTTTGTCACCGGGATGATGGTTGTCGCGCTGGGGCTGTTCGTCATGGCTCCCATGGACAGCTATATAGCCATCGCCCGAGGGAAATGGTCTGTCGGCCGGGCCTTCACTGTCATATCCGCCTCCTATAACATGGGCGGAACCATCGGCCCATTGATCGGTGGGGCTATCGGAGAGGGTGCCGGGGTTAAAATCATATTCCTGGCATCTGCCTGCCTGTTCGTGGTCTCCTTCCTATTCGTTCTCTTCCTGCGGCCTCAACCGATCATTCACCCAATGGCTTTGGAGACCCGCGAGGAGCGGCGGCTCAATCCCCGCCATCTGGGGTATTTCGGGCTTCTATTCCTGGCCAGCTTCGCCATGTACCTGCCCCAGCCTCTCTCACCGAACTTCCTGCAAAACCAGCGTGGGTTAAGCCTGCTTCAGATTGGCCAGCTCTATTCGATCTGCGGAATCGGCATTGTCTTGCTGAATCTCATCCTCGGTCACCTCGAAGCCCGGCGGGGCTTTATCATCGGTCAGATTGCTGTCGCCGCCTTCAGCCTGTTAATCTGGCGGGGGACCAGTCTGGTGTGGTATGCTTTTGGTTACTTCCTGCTGGGAGGGTTCAAAACCGCCCGTTCCCTGGGTATCTCCCAGGTGCGCCTGCTGGTACATCCAGCCAGGATGGGCCTGGCCTTTGGATTGACCGAATCGTTGAGCTCATTAGCCATGGTCCTGGCACCCGCCTTGGCTGGTTTGCTATATGAGCGTGACCCAGAACTGGTCTACATCCTGAGTATCGGCCTAATCCTCCTGGTCGTCGTGATCAGCGCATACATCACCAATTTCCTTCCCGCCGCTAAACCTTCTGAAGAAGTGCTCACTGCCTAGAGTTCGTTCCCCGGCAGCAAACTATTTTGAACCGATTAGGACGATAATGTAACTATAATTGAGGAACATCCGCTTTTCCGAAAGTGACATGGTCAATCTTATGAGAACAGGGAATATGAGAAAGATGATATGGACGGTGAACGGATACTGATCGTGGAGGATGAACGGGCTGTCGCCCGCGGACTGGAATACGGATTGTCGAAGGAAGGATACCAGGTATTGTGGGCCGATACGGGCCAGCTTGGTCTTGAACTGGCCCGCCTGAGGGATCCTCACCTGATCTTGTTGGATATCCGCTTGCCAGACATCAGCGGCTTTGACGTTTGCCGGCAATTACGCGCCGAGGGCCACCGCCAACCGATTCTCATCCTCACCGCGCGGGACGAGGAAATGGACACCGTCCTGGGATTAGAGCTGGGAGCCGATGACTATGTCGTCAAGCCTTATAAACTGCGCGAGTTAATCGCCCGTATCCGCGCTCTACTCCGCCGGGCCTATGGCGAACTTACAGAATCCAGGCGCGGCGAGAGGTTAGTCTTCGGCGATGTGGAGATAAACCTTGAAGAACTTCAGGTAAAGCGCAATCGCCAGGTCGTATACCTGACTTCGACTGAATTCCGCTTGCTGCATCTCCTGGCAAGCCATCCGAACAGACCGTACACCAGGGCAGCCTTGATACAGGCCGTTTGGGGATATGAGGGTGGCATTGGGAGTGATCGCACGGTAGATGTCCACATTCGCCATCTTAGAGAAAAAATCGAAGAAGACCCGGCAAAGCCGAGATGGATCGTCACGGTGCATGGAATCGGCTATAAATTTCAGCGTTGAACGAAATAAGTTGCGAAATCTTAATCTTTCCAAAATGCCATCATAACAACCAATGGATAGAATGAATGGGTGATTCCGGGCTATACAGAGTAGATTCTCGGAAGGCGAAAATTCTATCCACAGGAGGTCAATCGATGATCAGCAGACGCACCCTGTTCATATTGGGTGGAGCAATTGTTGTGGTTGGGGTATTAGGGATCGGGGCAGCCATCGGCGGGGCCCTGGCCTATATTGCATTGAAAGCTCGTCCTGTTCAGGCTCTGGCACCGCTGGCACAGGATATCGTTCGAGATGACGGCATCCTGGTGGCAGCAGTCCATGTGGATAGCCCGGCTGCCGCAGCCGGGCTGACGCGTGGCGATATCCTGCTGGAAGTGGACGGCCAAAAAGTAGATACACTCCAGGAGTTAGCCCAATGGATGGACGAGCATAAACCCGGCGATCAAGTGGAATTAAGCGTGCTTCATGGAGATGAACAGCGCACTTTGAGCGCCACCCTGGGAGAGCGGGATGGTCGAACCTACCTTGGAATCGAGACCTGCGGCCATCCTGTAGAATGGGGCATATTGACCGCTCCTGAGTTCGAGCCGGGCATCGTCATCGTAGAAGTTATCGAGGGTAGCCCTGCAGCCAAAAGTGACCTGCAGGCCGGCGACAGGATAATTTCAATCGACGGGCAGGTGGTCGATACCGAAACAGATTTGGCTGCCATCATCGCCGACCATCAACCCGGAGATCGCCTGCAGCTCGAGGTCGCACGACCCGGAGGAGAGTCTCGCCAGTTGACCATCACCCTCGGAGAGCACCCAGACGAACCCGGCAAGGCCTACCTGGGGGTAAAATATGGGCCATTCCCGCGGCTGTTCCCGAGCCAGCCGTACGGGCCTGGGCCGTTCAGGCGATTGCCATGGGACGACTCCCGCTTTAAGCTCCCTGAAGGCATTAAAGGCGGGGTATTGATCGGCAATATCAAGCCGGACAGCCCGGCCGAAAATGCCGGCTTGAGGAAGGGTGATTTGATCGCCGAGATCGATGGAAAGCCCATTCAGAAGCCCCAGGACCTGGTGGAGATTGTCCGGTCCCATAAACCGGGAGATAGGCTCAGCCTGCTGGTGATCCGGCCTGGCGATGAGGAGCCTCGCAAGATCGACGTCACCCTGGGTGAAGACCCCAATCAGAGTGGCCAGGCATACCTGGGGGTATCGGTGAGGGGATTTATCCGTATCGATATTCCCGGTGAAGAAGGCCTGCCAGGAGATATCCCTATCCCCCTTCCAGACGACTTCTTCTTCCAGATACCTCCCTTAGAGCGGCTCATCCCTGGAGAAACCCTCTGAAAATCCAGAGCATCATGAATTTCGCAGTTGACCCAAAATATAACCTCAAATTTGGGGTTGGACAGGTGGTCGCCCGCCCAACCCCAAATTCGTGGAAATTCCATGACCAACTGCATAAATCCTCATTAATTGCAGACCTTTCGGGCTGGTGCGCATATGTACTGCGCAGCAGCCATGCTCCCGTAGGAGAGGAGACGCTGTGTTCCGTTCGATCCGCTGGCGATTGGTCACCAGTTATGTGGTATTAACCCTGCTTACCGTAGGCGCAGTGGGATCGCTCTCTTTGTGGGTCGTGAAGCGTTATGCCGACCAAAAGGAAGTGGACTATCTGACCGCTAATGCCAGGGCGATAGCCAGCCAGGCTTTGCCATTGATGTACCCACAGGTGTCGACATACCAGTTGTCCCAGCTTGCCCAGGTCGCATCCTTCTTTGGGAATGTGCAGGTGCGCATCCTGGATGCGACAGGCAGGCAGTTGGCCGACTCGGGGCTTCCCGAACACGCTGCTGAGCTGGCATGGTTTATGTTGCCAGCCGAGGTGGAGCAGATCCCGGGAGGGTGGATTATCGGTCCATTGCCATCACAAACCCCTCTCCTTCAGTCAAGACAGGAAGGCCTACCTTTTTCCTGGATCGATCGACTCCCACCGGGGACTTCACTGACAATCATCAGCCGCACCTTCACTCCCTGGGGCAGCCATTTTTCGTTCCGCGCCGGGCAGATCTACTCCCAGGGATCGACCCTTGAAGAAATGCCTGGCGAAAGCACGGCTTCACAACGATCAGAGCGCGTGATCCGCGTGCCCATTGGTGATGAGGCCCAGCCGCTGGGATTCGTCGAATTGAGCGCAGGTACTGATTTTGGTGCAGAAGCGTTGGCTGCCACCCGGCGGGCATTCGTCCTGGCAGGCAGCGGCGCGGTGATCCTGGCAGCCATGCTGGGCTTACTGATGGGCAACCGTCTCACTACACCGATTGCCAGACTTAAAGAGACCACCCGTAGGATGAGCAGTGGAGACCTGTCGGTCCGGGCGCCGGTGCATGGCAGCGATGAGATCGGTGAACTGGCAATCCAATTTAATTCCATGGCCGAACAGCTACAGGCCAGCTTCAACCAGGTGGCTGCCGAACGTGACTCGCTGCGCCGCTTCATTGCCGACGCCTCTCACGAACTGCGCACACCGATCACTGCCTTAAAGAACTTCAATGACCTGTTATTGAGCTCAGCCGCCGAGGACCAGGATGTGCGCATCGAATTCCTGACCGAAAGCCAAGTGCAGATCGACCGCCTGGCCTGGATCACCAACAACCTACTGGACCTTTCCCGCTTCGACGCGGGGCTGGCATCCATGGACATCGAGACCCACGATCTCCAGCGCTTGATCGAATCGGCGCTCGCCTCTTACCGACCTCGAATCGCGGAAAGAAATATCAACCTCGTCGTTAACCTGCCCGAAGAATCGCTCGGAGTGCACTGCGACGCCGGTCGATTCGAGACAGTCGTATCCAATTTGATTGACAATGCCCTGAAGTTTACCCCGGCCGGTGGGGAGATTGAGATCGGTGCGGCTGCCACCGAAACCAGCACCGAGATCTGGATTCAAGATACTGGCTCCGGCATCGACCCGGAGGATTTGCCCCACGTTTTCGAACGTTTCTACCGGGGAACGTCGAACCATGCGCCCGGGAGTGGCCTGGGACTTTCGATTGCCCAGAGTATCCTACAGGCGCATGGTGGCTATATCAGGGCTGAAAACGTGCCTGGATCTGGTGCCCGGTTTACGCTCGGCCTACCGAAATAAGAGCAGGTCTTTCAGAAACAGGGGGATTTTATTCTTCTTTCGCAGCAGCCAATTCCTTTTGCCTGGCAGCTATCAGTTCCTGGGCCAGATGCTGCGGCACCACCTCGTAGTGTGAAAATTCCATGCTGAACACACCCCGTCCTCCCGTGATGGAACGCAAGTCGGTGGTATAGCGCAGCATTTCTGCCATCGGCACCTGTGCAGTTACGATGGAGCGGCCTTTTTCGGTATCCATCCCTTGTACGCGCGCCCGGCGGGTATTTAAATCACCGAGGACATCTCCCATGTTCGCCTCGGGTACGATGATGCGCACATTCATGATCGGCTCTAAGAGCACCGGCGCTGCATCTTTAAAACATAATTTAAAAGCTTCCCGCCCGGCGATCTCAAAGGCAACCGGTTTGGAGTCTACCGGGTGTTCCTTGCCATCATAGACCGCCACACGCACGCCTCGCACCGGGTAGCCAGCCAGTACGCCCTCCTTCATCACGCCCTTAATCCCTTTTTCGATGGCAGGCATAAAGCTGGAAGAAATCGCTCCCCCAAACACTTCATTGAAAAAGGCGTAGTCTCCATCCTCTAAAGGCTCAATGCGCATCGAGACCTCGCCAAATTGACCGGCGCCTCCGGTCTGCTTCTTGTGTCGATAAGTCGCCTGGCCTTGTTTCGTGATCGTCTCTTGATAAGGCACCTTGGGCAAATCGATCTGCAGGCTGGTCTGGAACTTGCTTTCCGCCTTGCGGATTGCGACATCGATATGCTGGTCACCCATCCCCTGCAGGATAGTCTGGTTTGTGGTGGGTTCCTGGTACCAGGACAGCGTCATGTCTTCTTCGACAAGCCGCGTCAGGGTGGGGCTGATTTTGGCGGTATCGGCCTGCGACTTCGGATGCACGGCTACCCGGTAGAGTGCATGTGGATACTCCGGAACAGGCAAGAACAGCGGGTGGCCTCGATCGCAGAGCGTATCGCCCGTGGAAGTCACAGAAAGCTTGGGAACAGTGGCAATATCGCCGGCATGTACGGTTTTAATATGAAACTGTTCCTTGCCACGCATCAGGTTGACAGTGCCCAGACGTTCTTCCTCACCTTTTTTTGGATTCCAGGCTCGTGAGTCCGATGTGATCACCCCCGAATATACGCGAAAGTAGGTGATCCTGCCAACGAAAGGATCAGCGGTCGTCTTCCACACATACGCGGCCAACGGACCACTATCGCTTATAACTAGCTCTTCCGGACCATCTTTTCCTTCCGCTATCACAGGCAAGAGATCTTTCGGAGAGGGCAACAGGTTGACGATGGCCTCCAATAGGGGCTTCAATCCAATCTCTGCACTGCCGGCTGCCACAAAAACCGGTACGTAGCTCCCGGAGCGGATCACGCCCCGCAGACCGCGTAAAATCTCTTCTGCTGATAGTTCCTCGCCTTCCAGGTATTTTTCCAACAAGGCGTCTTCGCCCTCAGCAGCCGCTTCGATCAATGCCATCCGGGCGGATTCTACTTCCTCATAATATTCATCGGGTATGTCCTGGACATCCTCACCGCTGCCGGCACAGGCTTTCATCGTCAACAGGTCGAGGATACCCTTGAACTCCGCTCGTTCTCCCCAGGGGAGCTGGACCGGGAGCAGCCGGGTTTCCGAAATCTGCTGGATGGAATCGAGCGCCTTGCGATAGTTGGCGTTGTCTCGATTCATCTTATTGATGATCACGAGGCGAGGCAGCTTGAACGTATCTGCATAATTCCAGGCAATCTCAGTCCCGACCTCGGCTCCGGCCACGGAATCGACCAGGATCAACACCCCATCGGCCACGCGCAAGCCTGAAATTACCTCACCCACGAAATCGGTGTATCCAGGGGTGTCCAGGAAATTGATCTTACAATCCTTATATTCCACAGGGATTACTGCGGTAGAGAGGGAGATACCCCGGCGAATTTCTTCCTCCTCGAAGTCCGCAACCGTTGAACCATCCTCGATCCTGCCCAACCGGGTGGTTGCTCCGGTGTAATGTAAGAATGCCTCGACCAGCATGGTCTTTCCTGCGCTGCCGTGGGATGCCAGGGCGACATTTCGGATAAACTCGGTTGTATATTCTTTCATTTGGGGATCCTTTTAGAGATGATAAAATCAATCCATTATTCTAAGGTATGTAGGCCTGCTTGTCAAAGCAAGTTTGGATCGAGATGATTGGTCTGCAACGCCTCATTTATAGCCTGTGGTATTTCTTTCGACCTCCATGGGACAGAGGAATTTCCCCGCCGGAATTGATGGATTTCATCCAACACCACCCACCAGGAAGAGCCTTCGACCTGGGGTGTGGGACTGGCACCAATGTCATTACCCTGGCCAGGAACGGCTGGGAAGCGACCGGCGTTGATTTCGCTTGGCCGGCGATACGCCTCGCCCGAGAGAAGGCCCGCTGTGCCGGGGTGAAGGCGGATTTTTTCGTGGACGAGGTGGCCCATCCACGCCAGGTCACCGGTGTGTTCGACCTTGTCCTGGACATCGGTTGTTACCATGGCCTGAACCTGATGCAGAGTCGGGATTACGTCCGGAACCTGGAGCGGCTGCTCTCGCCAACCGGCACCTACCTGATGTATGGATTCTTCAAATCTCCAGGCAGCTCAGGACCCGGTCTGTCGGAAGAGAGCCTTGCACTGCTTATGGATCGCTTCTATCTCATAGAACGAGTTAACGGTACGGAGCGTGGTTGGCGGCCTTCGGCCTGGTTCACTTTTCGCAGGACATCCATATTGGCTGGTGATCAAAACCTCGAACGCCGGGTTTGAAATATAAGGGGTTCCTGTTCACGGCTATTTTGGCAATGCGTATCCTTTTCATCTTCCTGGATGGCGTTGGGCTAGGCCTCGACGATGCCCGAATAAACCCTTTCGCACGCGCAGATACCCCAACCATCAGGACCCTGTTAGGTGGGCACTCACTGACAGCAGAAACGGCTCCCTATGAAGGCGAGCTGGCGTCTCTGTTGGCCCTGGATGCCTGTCTGGGTGTACCCGGGCTACCGCAATCTGCCACCGGTCAAGCTACGTTGCTTACCGGGATCAATGTCCCATCTGCATTGGGCTACCATTACGGCCCCAAGCCTAATCCGGCGGTGGCCGAATTTTTACGCAACGGCAATCTCTTCGCCCGCCTTCAGCAGAAAGGTAAACGCGCTGCCCTGCTCAACGCCTACCCACCGCGCTACTTTGCCGCCATCCATTCTGGACGGCGTATCTACTCGGCAATCCCCCAGGCGGTTGTCCATAGCGGATTAGAGTTGATGAATGCGGATGATCTGAACCGGGGCCACGCCCTATCGGCAGATTTCACCGGGCAGGGCTGGGTAGAACACCTGGGTTTGCCTGGCACTCCGCTGCTCACCCCCTACCAGGCGGGCGAACGCATGGCCGCGCTCTCCAGGAAATATGAATTCTCCCTCTTCGAATACTGGCTGAGCGATTATGCCGGTCATCGGCAGGACATGGCAGAGGCCTGCCGGCTGCTCGAGAGATTCGACCAGGTGCTGGCCGGGTTAGTCTTCGCCTGGGATTGCCAGGAGGGCCTGATATTGATGACCTCCGATCACGGCAACCTGGAGGACCTCTCAACCCGCCGCCACACCCGCAACCCGGTGCCTGCCCTGTGCATCAGTACGCCTGGTTTAAGATCGCAGTTCTGCGCCGCTATGAAGGATTTAAGCGATATTCCGATTGCTATCCAGCGATATCTTTCAATGCCATAGACAGGAGGCAGCATACCTATACAATAATTTGTGCTATACTGAAGAACAACCACTATAATTATCCATGGGGAGGTGAAAGATGGAATCACGGGGGTTATTACGGACCACCAGCACGCCTGTTCGGCTTGGTCAGGTGATATTGATGTCTTTTCTTCTCCTGGTCTCATTATTGTTAATTCTTAAAACCCAACCTGGATTTTCCTCCAGCCCGAATCGGGAGACCTGTCCAGGCGCATTGCATGATACTCATATCATCACCATCGGAGTGGCTGTTTCATACAATGAGATCCCCGAACTAGGTTGGCCGCAGCGCAATGCCGTCAAACTGGCGTTGAACCAGGTCAATGCCGCCGGAGGCGTGGACATTGAAGGCGTAAAATACAAAGTCCGCTCCTACGTATTAGATGGAGGGTGTGGCAATCCTAACGTTGCCATCACAGTCGCCAACCAGATGGTCGCCCACGGCGTGCTGGCGGTGATCGGCCATACCTGCAGCGGCGCTTCGATGGAAGCCCAGCCGATCTACGCCAACGCCGGGATTCCGATGATCAGCCCTTCCAGCACGGGCCCATTCGTCACCGAGCAGGGCTACACGACCACCTTCCGGGTGATCTCCCGCGATGACGCCCCGGCGATCAACCTGGCGACAAAGTTGAGAAAGTGGTACCGATTAGACCGGGCTGTAACCGTTGCCATGACAGGTACATACGCATCCATGTATCCAGGCACATTCTCGAGCACGTTTACAAACTTGGGGGGGACAATCCTCGCCAATCTGGTCGTGACTTCAACTGCGGAATTTACCGATACACTGGTCTTCGTAAAGCACACCACCCCTGGCGTAATCGCATATTTCGATTCTGACCCGAAAAGTGCCGGGCAATTCAGTGCCATTGCCGTGTGGACCGGCATGAACGACGTCCAGGTCGCCTGGATTCCCATGACCGAAGATGTTGTAAACCTGGATACCTACGCTGCCGCCGCTGGCAATGCTGCTGATGATGACCTGGCCTCGATATCCTTCCGAAACCGGGAAGATATGCCCGGCTTTCAGGACTTCAATGCCGCCTATCAGGCAATGGATTTTCCCAATTTCGGAGATGAAGCCACCGAATGGGCTGCTTTTTCCTACGATGCTGCCATGATAGTCCTGGATGCGATCCACAGAGCAAGCAGCAACAACCCGATACAGGTACGTGACGCCATTGCGGCTACTTATGACTATAAAGGTGTAGTGGGAATATACGAGGGCTTCGATGCACAGGGAGACGTGATTCCCCAATGGACCTGGATAGAGCAATATAAAAATGGACAATGGCAGAAGGTGATCATCAGTAGCATCTTGCTTCCGGTCGCCTTCAAGGGATTTGGTCAATAATTCAATATCCGCGTAGCCGGTGCTGATTGTGTGTTATGGGAGGGAATCGATGAGCGACGATTATCTCTCTGCGCGTTTGAATAGATTTGTGGCATTGACATAATCCTTGGCATTGACAATCACAACCCTGGCCTTATTGCTCACTCTATTACGCCCACCCTCGGGCCAGGCAGCTTCCGGATTGGCTGGCAAGCAGCCCCTTGAAAATATCGCCACTATTCCAAAGATAAAGATCGGCCTGGCCGTTCCCCTGAGCCAATGGCCAGACCTGGGCTGGCCCCAGCGCAACGCCGCCCAATTGGCTGTGGACCACGTAAACCACAGCGGAGGCATTCAGATCGACGGCGCCACCTACCTGCTTCAGTTGGTGGTTTTGGATAGTCCCTGCTGGCCTGTCACGCAGGCCATCACCGATGCGCAGACATTGATTAAGGCCGGTGTGGTAGCTGTGGTGGGCCACTCCTGCAGCGGGGCCAGCCAGGAAGCCCAGCCGATATATGCCGAGGCGGGCATCCCGATGGTCATAATTTCCTCGACCAGCCCGTAGTTGACCGAGCGAGGCTACACCAACACCTTCAGGGTGATCTCAAATGACGAATATCCACCCTCCTTGCTGGCTGAAGCCCTCCGCCGCTGGTATCGCCTGGACAGGGCTGCCATCGTTCAGTTGAAGAATTTCTGGGGAAACTGGGGGACCGAAAGCTTCTATGAAACCTTCACCTCAACAGGTGGTTTCGTGACCAGCCTGCGCGAGGTTGCAAGTACCGCTGAATTTACTGCGACCCTGGCGGTGATCAAAGACGAATATCCCGACCTTATTTATTATGCCGATGACAATTCGAACCAGGCCGGTCTGTTGAGCAAGGTTGTACAAGATCTGGGGATGGGTGACGTCGTTATTGCTCTGGCACCGTTCACCCCGGACAAAGACTGGTTGGCGAGCTACGTCGGCGCTGCCGGCGCTGCTGTCCAACATGATCTGGTCGCCATGGCCTATCGCTACCGCGATGACATGCCCGGCTACGATTACTTCAACAGCCTGTATCAGGCTGCCAACTTCCCGAACTTCGGCGAACAGGCGGGTGAATACGGTGCGTGTTCATTTGATGCGATAGGCATTATTGCAACCGCTATCGAAAGGGCCAGCAGCGCGGATCCGGCCGAAATTCGATATGCACTGGCGACCACCACGAATTATCCAGGTGTTGTAGGCCTGTATCAAGGCTTCGATGACCATCTGCGTAATTCGTTATTCATTAAATTGGAATAATCGACCAACCCCTCTCGGCGGCGATCATTTTCAATCCCTCATCCGGGTAGGTCGCCACGGGACGCCCCACCAGTTCCAGCAGAGGCAGGTCGGACATCGAATCGGCATAGGCGAAGCTGATCGAAAAATCAACTTGTAGATCGTTTTGAATCAGGTATGCTCCCACCAGGCTGGCTTTTGTCCGGTCGATGCAGACCGGCTCCAGGCTTCGTCCAGTATATATTCCCTCATTCACTTCCAGTCGGGTTGCTATCACGTGCCGGGCACCCAGTGCACTACCGATGCGCCGGATTAATGGCTCAGGACCAGAGGAGACCAGCATTACTTCATCGCCGGCAGCCAGGTGGCCCTCCAACAGCCGACGCGTGTCCTGCCGCCAGTAAGCAGGCAGGTATGCCTCCACGATCCATTCCCAGACCGCCTTGGCATTATCGATGGAATAGCCTTTCAGATACCAGGCCAGGTGGGCCGTCCAGGCCGAACGGAAGCGCACCTCGGATAACCAACCCATCCGCCTCAGAATGTATTGGGGGTAGTGAACCAAGAGAAAGGCCAGGTGGGTCAGCCGCTTTGTGCCGTGAGCTTTAAAGTAAGCCATCAGGCCTTTCCACACCCGGTCGCTGGTCAGGGTGCCATCTACATCGAAAAAAGCTGCGCATGCTGCCATTATAAAACGAGAGTTTTAGTCATACCGGAGAATGGCTAAAACTCTCTTGCTTCCTTCTGGGGGGTTAATTCACGCTCTGACCTGTTCCTTATGCTCTCGCACCAGCTCCCTGCGCAAGATCTTACCCACGGTCGTCTTGGGTAGCTCCGTGCGAAATTCGACGTGGGTCGGGATCTTGTATTTGGCCAGCTTATCCTTGCACCATTCGCGAATATCGTCCTCGGTCAGCGTCTCGCCGGGCCGGGTAACCACCCACGCCTTGACAGTCTCGCCGCGATACGGGTCGGGTATGCCAGCCACGCCCACCTCCAATACCTTGGGGTGGGCCGAGACCACTTCCTCCACCTCGCGCGGCCACACCTGGAAACCGCCCGGCTTGATCAGCTCTTTCTTGCGGTCGACAATATAGAAATAGCCATCCTCATCCATGCGAGCGATGTCTCCCGTGTACAGCCAGTCATCGCGCAGCGTGTTGGCGGTCTCGGTCGGCATGTTATGGTAGCCCTTGAAGACCTGGGGGCCTTTGATGACCAGCTCGCCGATCTCACCCACCGGCATCTCGGTCACCTCGTCATCCAGGCTGATGATGCGGCAGTCCACATCTGGAAAAGGCAAACCGATCGAGCCGGTGCGGTTTTCACCCAGCAGTGGGTTGCAGTGGGTGGCGGTGGGCGCCTCCGAGAGGCCGTAGCCTTCAAAGAGCTTACCCCCGGTCAGCGCCTCGAAGCGTTCCTTCGTCTCGCGCATCAAGGGAGCCGATCCGGAAATGCAAGCTTTGATCGAGCTCAGGGTATACTTTCCCGCCAGAACATCCGGGTGATTATTGATCGCATTGTAGAGTGTGGGCACGCCGGGGAAGATGGAGGTCTTGTATTTCTGGATGTTCTCCAGCACGTCTTTGATGTCCCGCGCGTTGGGCACCATCACCATGGCAGCCCGCGTCTGCAGGGCGAACAACATTCCGGCGACCATGCCGTATACATGATAGAGTGGGATCGCCATCAACACGATCTCTTTACCATCTTCTGCGTTTGTGATCCAGGCGCGGACCTGCAGGGCATTGGCAACCAGGTTGCGGTGCATGGCGATGGCGCCCTTCGAGATGCCAGTCGTTCCCCCGCTGTATTGGAACAAGGCCACATCGTCCGGGCCTACATCCACCTTGGGGCGGTCCTCCGGCTTATAGCGGGCAATCAGGTCCTGCAGCCACACATCCCCGGCTTCCAGCTCAACCCGGAAGCCACCCTTCTTCTCCCTGGTCAGGCTGAACAGGAAAGCCAGCACCGGAGGCAGGGCTTCTTTGATGTTAGTGACCACCAGTGTGCGGAGCTTTGTCTTGGGCTGCACAGATTTTATCAGCCGGTAAAAATTGCTCATGACCAGCATGACCTCGATATCCGAATCGTTCGCCTGATATTCGATCTCACGCTGGCTATAGAGCGGATTGGTCGACACAACCACCGCGCCCAGTTTCAGGATGGCAAAATAGGCCAGCACAAATTGAGGCGTGTTGGGCATGAAAATCCCTACCCGGTCACCCTTCTTCACGCCCAGGCTCGCCAATCCGGCTGCCAGGCGATCGGTCATCTGGTCCATTTCCAAATAAGTGATCCTGGCGCCTTTGAATATCGTACAGGGGGCGTTGGGGTCCTTCCTGGCCGCATCCTCCAACAGGTGATAAAGTGGGACAGCAGGGTATTCGATGTGATGTGGGACGCCTGCATCATAATGCTTGAACCAAGGTCGATGTTCCATTTCCTCCTCCATTCATGGGTAGTTGGCTTTTTTTTAGAGTCGGTGCCGGGATTCCTAAGAATAGTATAGAGATTATTGCCCTGAATGTCAAATGATTTAGTCCATTCAATTTTTCGAGTAAAACACCTTTGGAACACACACTGTTAGAAACCATCCAAGAGAGGTAGAATTTGCCATCACATTTCGCCGAGGGATTGACCAATCGTGAACAATTTCTACGTTCCAGAAAGCGTGATGGCGATCGTCGCCCATCCCGACGACATAGAGTTCTCGGACGCCGGCACTCTGGCCCGCTGGTCACGAGCGGGCACTCGTATCTGCTACGTGATCTGCACCAGCGGTGAGGTGGGGATCGTAGAGCCCGGTATGACGACACAGCGAGCGGGCGAGATTCGGGAAGCGGAACAACGAGCGGCTGCCGAGATCGTCGGCGCCCAGGAAGTTGTCTTCCTGCGCGAGCCGGATGGAATGTTACAACCTACCCTGGATTTGCGCAAGAAGCTGGTGCGCGAGATACGCCGTTTCAAGCCCGAGGTCGTGATGTGCGGAGACCCAACCGTAGTCTGGGCCGGCGACGATTACATCAATCATCCGGACCATCGGGCAGCAGCCACAGCCGCGCTGGATGCCACCTTTCCTGCCGCCGGGCAGCCCAATCTGTTCGAAGATCTGGCGGCTGAAGGACTCACTGCTCATAAACCGCGCAAGGTGTATGTCTCTGGCTGGGACTATGCCGATGTGTACGTCAACATCGACGAGACCATCGAAATAAAAATTGCCGCCCTGCGTGCCCATAAAAGCCAGATGAAAGACTGGGACCCGGCTGATCTGATCAAGAAATGGGGGTCAGAAGCCGCTAAAGGCAAGGAGATGGCCTATGCCGAGGGATTCCGCGTGATTACACTGGTGAGCGATGAGGATTGGGAGAAGACGCGCGGACGGGTAAATCCCTCTCAAAACATGCCGTAGCGCCTCAGGGCCGCATTCAGGATCATATTGACCAGCGTTGTATGGTCAATAGCTTCGGCTGCTGCCTCTATCACCAGGTCTGAGACGCCTGGTGATAGGCCAGGCAGCGGATTGATCTCCAGGATATACGGCTTTAGATGATCGTGAATGTCCAGGCGGAAGTCTACCCGTGCCACGTCAAGGGCGCCCATCACCCTGAACACCGCCGCAGTCAGCCAGTTTAATTCCCTCCGCAGGTGGTCATCGATTGGCGCCGGGCAGAAATAATTCAGTTGGTCGGCCAGGGCGACCTTGAGACGATTGCTGTAGACCACATCAGTGTCGTAATACGGCTTGAGGTCCACTTCCATTGGCGGCAGGAAATGCAGACCGGCCTGCATGCGCGGTGCCTGGTCGTTATCGGGAATTCGTCTGGCTGCTGGTCCTTCCAGGTTGCCAACCACCCCGACTGTAATCTCTCGACCTTCGATAAACCTCTCCACCAGCGCCACCTGCTTGTAGCGTTCGATGACATATCCGACCTGCTCGCGTAATTCCTGCTCATTGTGGACGATAGACCTGGCAGATACACCCATCCCGGTCCCTTCCCGGCTTGGTTTGACGAACATTGGGAAGAACATGTCTTCGCTCAAAGGCTCGTCCACCCGCTCGAATGTTTGAAAGGCAGGAGTTGGCAGCTCATGCCAGTGCAGGATGCGCTTGGTCATCGGCTTGTCTAAAGCCAGGGCCAGGGTCATAACCTTGGAACCGGTGTATGGAATTCTGAGCATTTCCAGGATTGCGGGCACTTGCGCCTCTCGGCCGTCACCGAAGTGCCCTTCGCAAATGTTGAAGCAAATATCAGGCTTATACCTCCGGATCGAATCTAACAGGCTGGTGTCTCCTTCGAGGAATTCACACTCGTGGCCCCCAGCGCGAATTGCGTTCACCAGGGCCTCTACCGTAGATTCCGAATCAAGGTCATCCCATTGATCCGCAGGCATCCCATTAAAATGTGGGGCGTTTTCTTTTAAATTGGCGAGCAACGCCACGCGATTTCTCTTCATCGTCACTCCTGCGAAATACGAGGTGCAAAGATACGCCTCAATCGCGCTGGAGTCAAGGTGGGTGGGATTAATAATGCATTAAAATCGCCACCGGTCTGGGTGTACCTCCCCCTGGATACCTATTTCCCTGCGGTCTTCCTGGCCATCCCTGACTACGATGTGTACTTTCTCCACATCCCGACACAGTGAAACGAGCGTCTGGTAAAGCTGGTCGTAAGAAAGTGAATCGAAACGGTGGGTTGGGCCTGCCAACCACTGTCGCTTCAAGCCTTCCACCTCCCGATCGACCTGGGCGCGCAGCCTACGGATCTCGTTGGCAATCATCGCATCGGCACCATAGGTTTGTTCCAGAACCAACCATTGTCTCGAGAGCTTGGTCAGCCGGGCCTCAATGTCGCGGATACGGGCTCTCTCCTGTTCAGCCCGTTCTTCTGCCAGCCTGTATTTTTCCATCAGTCCCTGATACCCGGAAGATAATTCTCCAAACTGCCTGACCAGCATTAATGCCGTGGTTGGTTCGGACTTGAGACGGGTTATTTTTTCCTCCAACCGGATGAATTCCTGGCGATCGATGTCTTTTACAGAAGAGCAAGGTGGCCAGGTCCGTTTGCCCACCTCCTGGTCCAATTGAGCTATGAGGCCATGAATCATTTGACGTTGTTCCATCACCTGCTGGTAAATCCCCAACACCGGCTCTTTGACCTCTTCCAGACGCTTTCTGGCGGCAGTGCAGGCCTGCCAATAATCGCTGCGTGGTTTAAGCTGCGACAACAACTCTTCCAGCAAGATCTCGGGCATGGTCCCGCTCTTCAGGGCCATAGATTGGATCACGTCGACGGATAGCAGCTCTTGGGCTTCTTGAATTGCCCGTTCCTCGAAGATGGCGATTCCATCTAACTGAACCAGGTCTTCAGCCAATTCTCTCTTTTGGTCTTCGATCTCCCGGTTTAACTGGTGTATCCATCTGTTGCCAGCCTCTTCGATTTGGCCGAGCAGCGCTTCCACACGGCGCGCCTTTTCTGCTATGATCCCCCTCTCGCGGCGCTCCAGCTCCACCTTCAAGCCAGTGACGGAAGCGCGGAATCGGGCGATATCACTCGTGGCAAGCTGGCCCAGATAAGCGTTGCTCCCCGCCAGGAAAGCAACCTGTGTCAGGCAGGAGTTCGCCTCCTCCAGCCTGTCACGCGCACGATTCTCGCTATCCTGGATCTCTGCAAGCCGAGCCTGGATGTGTTCCACTCGCCCGCGCAGGTCTCGATAGCTGCTCAGCAGGTTTTGAACGCTTTCCAGATAACCGGGCAAGGCTGATTCCTTGATGGGCTGTCTCAGATCCTTTGGGATCAGACCCTGGTGCTGATCGATCAGCGACTGGATGTCCATGGAGAGGGTGTTCACGCCATCCACCTTAGGCCAGTTTTCAGGATCGTAGGCATCTACCTGTACTGCCAATCTCTGCAGGCTTCGACACAGGTCCAGCCCGCGGCGAATTTCTATACTCGCCAATGCGGAGAGAAGATCCTTGTGATGAGCCATGACCTCATGAAACCGCTTCTCCAGTGCAGACAGCCCATTGTTCAATTCATCGGCTTTCAAAAGGTCTTCCTGGACGTCTTCGGGAGTGCGGCGCTTCTCCCGCGTGCCGATATTCCTAAAGCGTTGGTTTAGATCCATAAAACGGGACTGGCTTTCTTCCCAGATCAATGGGCGCACCCGATTGGTACCCAGGGAAGCGACCAGCTCGGATAATCTTATCAACCGCCCGGATATCTCCTCCAGCAGAGGTTCAAGGGCTATCAACTGCCGGCGCGCCTTGCGAAGCTGGTTGCTTATCTCCAGGGCTGCCTTGTGCACCCGTGCCGTTTCATGTTGTACCTCTGCAATGCTTTCCACCTCCAGCCTTTCCAGGGTTTGCTGGAGGCTATCGGATATCTGTGTGAGCGGCTTGAGGTTGGAGCGATATTCTTCCAGGGCTAATTCAGCAGGCATCGTTTCGATTAATTGGCTGACCTCCTGGACCAGGCTATGCATCTCTACTACCTTTTCCTTTGTCTCCTGGTATCGTCGCTCCCATCCTTGGATGCGCTCATCAAAGTCAACCAGCTCAGGCTGCGCTCCCGAGAGGATTCCATGAGCGGCGATGATTTCAGCTTTATCTGCTTTGGTTAAGACTTCTCCTTCATAGGAGGTATAAAAATAGACAGGTATCCTCTCCAGGCCGGCCAGGAGCTGCTGGAGGCGGCTCTCAACCGCTTCGATCGCATCCCCCCGCATATTCCGTTTCTGCAGATTAATTAAGTCCTGCGAGACCTTTCGATGAAGTTGAAGGACTTCGCGCGCCCTGCCTGCTACCTGCCAGCCAATCCTTTCGATTTCATCCATCGACAGGTCGACCTGTCCTAAATCAATTTCCAGCAGCATTACGTTATCTTTCAACGCGGCAACATTTACTCGCAGCCGATACCATTCCAGCAGGAAGAAAGGCGAGCTAACCAGTGATTGCCAGAATCCGAGCCGCATCCTCGAAAAAGATGCCTTCAGTTGGGCGTATGCCTTCGAAAAATCCTGGATCTGACCATCCAACCGTGCCAATCGTTCTTGGATTTCGGCTATCCTGCTTCCAAAGGGTTCCGGGTCATCGGGAGAAAATGGCAGCAGCTTGCGCCGGATACCATTCACCCTGCCCTGCTGGCGGTGAATGGTCGGCAGGATCGGTTTTAACGCCTCACCGATCATTTGTTGCCAGTAGCGGGTAATCCCGAACAGACCAATCACAGCAACCAGGATGATCAGCGGGATCAACCACCATCCCTGGATGAACGCCTGTGCCCCTGAATTATTGTCCATACCCATCAATCCGGATATCTGGCCCCGGCGCCCCTCCGGGCTGGTTCTGGCTACAATTCTTGGCCAGCAGCCAAGCACGTATGGCCTCCTCCATGTCGTCCACGCTGGATGGTCTGGCCTGGAACCAGCGGATGCGGGGGTCATCTTGCCGGAACCAGTTTGCCTGGCGACGCACGAATATGCGCGTCCGGCGCCTCATCAGTCGAACGGCTTCATCCAGGGAGTGGCGGCCTTGCAGGTATTCGACTATCTCGCGGTAGCCAATCCCCGAGAAGGCCGGCAGGTCGGGTGGATAACCTTTCTGCAACAGCGCCTGCACCTCTTGGACCAGTCCTTTCGCCAACATGGCTTGAATGCGCTCATCGATTCTCCGGTAAAGCTCGTTTCGCGGCCATTTCAAGCCCAACAATAGCTGCCTGTAGGGGGATGCACCCATTAAACGTTGTTCACTGAAACGCTTGCCGGTACTTAGGATCACCTCCAGGGCGCGCACAGTCCGCCGTATGTTGCGCGGATCTATCCGGCTGGCAGCCACCGGGTCTAGAACAGCAAGGCGGTCGTGCAGGCTCGCTGCACCCGCGCTAATCGCCCAGTCGTTCAGGATTCGACGCATACGGCTATTCGGCCTGCCAGGCGGGATCTGCCAGGCTTCCAGCACTGCCCAGACATATTGACCGGTGCCACCTACCAAGAGAGGCAGATTGCCTCTGGCATGGATGGTCTGGATCACCTGGTGAGCAGCGGATTGATACCGCGCCAGGCTCCAGTCCTCATCTGGATTCGCCACGTCGATCAGGTGATGGGCCACACTGTCTCTCTCTGCCAGGGTTGGTTTGGCGGTGCCGATATCCATGCCGCGATAGATCAGGCGAGAATCTGCCGATACGACCTCCCCATTCAGACGCTGCGCAAGGTGTATAGCAATCTCCGACTTTCCGACAGCGGTCGGCCCGACAATCGCTACTAGTGGAAGGCGACGATCAGCATCGGATTGCATCTTCGAAATGGGTGATGATCGGTTGCTGTCCCGGAGGCCCGGCCTGGATGGAGATCACATCCATTCGAAATGCTGCATCTGCCTCCGCGTGAGCTTGCATATAGACCTGCGCCGCGGCCAGGAGATGTTCTCGCTTGCGCGCGTTGATCGACTCCTCGGGCATCCCAAAGGTTTCCGATGCACGCGCCTTCACCTCGATGAAGACGATCGTCTCCGAGGCCAGACCATCAGCCTTGGCGATTGGTTGGCGGGCTATCAGGTCGATCTCGCCGTAGCGGGTGCGTACGTTCCGCTCCAGGATTGTGTAGCCCTTTTCAACCAGATATCCCGCGGCCAGGTCTTCGCCCCACTGCCCAAGGACCTTGCGATGATTCTTCATCGCCTCCATTGATCGAATACCCTGATCATCCGGGTACGAAATCCGTGTTTCCTGACAGAAGCCTGCTCGACCACCTGCTGGTAGTAGCCGATCATCACCTTAGTGGTGACCTCGATGTCATACTTCTCAGCATTCAGGCGTGCCTGGCAGCCCATCTGACGCCGTTTTTCATCCTCGGCCACCAGGCGTGCCATCTTGGCAGTGAATGCCGCCAGGTCTTCGGATTGGGCAAGGTACCCGGTAACTCCATCTTCCACGATGTCCTCTATCCCCGGTGACTGGATTCCCAGCACAGGCAATCCCGCCGCCATCGCCTCTATCAACGACAGTGGGTGTACCTCGGTGATTGAGGCGGTCACGAAGGCGTCTGCTGCCGCCAGGTAATGGGGTACATCGGTGTACGCCACCATGCCGGTAAGCTTTACCCTGTCCTGTAACCCCATGCGGTGGATGCGGTCTTCCAGGTTTTCTCTTTCCGGGCCGTCCCCGACGATCAACAGGCCAACCCGGTCATAAGCCTGGATGAGGCCGGCAAATGAGCGCAGTAAAAAAGGAAGATTTTTCTCCGGCCCCAACCGGCCTACATAGATCATGAGCACGGTGTGCTGGTCTAATCCGAGACGGCTGCGGTCGACCGGCTCGATCTTTGTCCGGTAAGGGCTCAGGTCAACGCCGTTTGGCACCACTTCGATCGCCGTGGTAACGCCCAGCCGCCTCAGGACATCGCGCATACCCGACGACGGAGAGATCACCAGGTCACACGCCCGGCAGAAAAACGGCAGGTAGGCTTCCAAAGCGGTCTCGCCGATCATGTCGGGCAAAACCGGAAGATAGGCCTGGGCATACAGGTCATAGCGGGTATGGTTGGTGAAAACCACCGGTATCAATCGCGGTCGGCAGTAACGCAAGACCAGGGAGCCACTCAAAAATGGGTGGTGTACGTGGACCACATCCATGGTATGCAGCAGCCGGCGCGCCCGCGGCCCGTAGCGAAAGCTGAAGTAGTAGCCGGTATCCAGCAAGGGGAGCCCGGGCGAGCGAATCACGTTCGTTTCGTCATCCGGATAATCCTCGTTGCCAAAGGTAAAGACGAACACTTCATGACCCTGGGATTCGAGGTGTCGTTTGTTCAAAGAGATGTAATTGGTTATCCCACTGACATGAGGTTTATACACATCGGCCATCATGCCGATCCGCATAGCGCACCTCAAACCCAGACACTTCCCCGGGAAATCCCATAGGTCCGTACTTATTACCCGGAATGTGTCAGACAGCAGTGGTCCCGGGCTATAAATTCAATTATAACGGAAGCCCGCCCGGGATTGCATGCTTGGCAGGACCCACACACAAAGGTAAAATTTATGGCATGCAGGAAATCCTCCAGCATCGCCACCTGCCAGATACAGACCGCCTCAGTCTGCTGTCTGCGACAATCCTGCTCGCCTACGCCCTGGCCCGCTTTGTCGACCTGCCGATCCGAGAACTGGCTGTACAGTTACCCGGCCTGTATCTTTCTTTAGGGATTAACCTCCGCACCCTGGTGACGTTTTTGGTGGCGGGAGTGACCGCCAGCGGCGCGGATTGGCTTCTGCGCGCCCATCCCAGGCTGGGCGAGAAATCTACCATCGAACACTGGATGCTGCCAACCCTGACGGCCTGGGTAATCGGATTGCCGCTCTTCCAATTGCCATTGGGCTTGACCTGGTGGGGCGGGTTTGCCATCGGCGGTTCTTTGCTCATGCTGGTTCTGGTGGCTGAATACATCACGGTGGATCCTGAAGACATGCGTCATCCGATCGCGGCCGCCGGATTGACGGCTGTCTCATTTGCGCTTTTCCTGTCCCTGGTGGTGGCTTTGCGCTACTCCGGCACACGCTTGGTGCTCTTCTTGCCTGGCATGGCCCTGGCCTGTGCCCTGGTCAGCCTGAGAACCCTGCATCTCCGCCTGCATGGCAGGTGGGCCTTCTTGCAAGCCGGGCTCACCGCCCTGGTGTGCGCCCAATTGGCCGCTCCATTGCACTACTGGCCTCTATCGCCGGTTTCCATGGGATTGGCCTTATTGGGCCCAGCCTACGCCCTGACCAGTCTGATGGCTAACCTGGGAGAGAACAAACCCATGCACCAGGCGTTGGTCGAGCCACTCGTAGTCTTGGTAATCGTATGGGGCTGCGCCGTGTGGGTTAAATGAGCGATAGGCCGTTTCCTCGATTGCACCTGGCGCGGGTGCACCTGCAACAGATGCTGGACGATATCCTCAAAAAAATCCCTGAAGAGGCGTGCGGATTGTTGGCCGGCTGTCAGGGCAGGGTAGAGCAGGTCATACCGATTACCAACTCACTGCACAGCCCAGTCCGCTTTTACATGCAGCCAGACGAGCAGCTACGAGCATTCCAAAAGATCGAACAGAATGGCTGGGACTTGCTGGGAATCTATCACTCCCATCCCCACGGACCGCCTGAGCCCTCGCCGACCGACGTCCGGGAGGCCTACTATCCCGATGTGGCACACCTGGTCTGGTATCAGGTCGCTGAAGGCTGGCAATACCGCGCTTTCCTGATCAGGGCAGGTCATGCGGAACGGTTGTTCATCCACGTCGAGGAGGAGGCCTGATTCATCCCCTATGCTAACATCCTCGATCTTCCTATACCCCTTTGTCCTCCTGCTATCATACATCCTCGGATCGATCCCATTCGGCCTGCTGCTCGTTCGCCTGAGCACCGGGCAGGATGTCCGCCAGTTAGGCAGCGGCCGTACCGGCGGCACCAATGCCATGCGGGCAGCCGGCTTCTGGGCAGGCCTGGCTACCGCCCTGCTGGATGGATTGAAAGCCGCCTGCGCAGTGTGGTTGGCGCGAGCGCTGCTCCCGGGCACGGTTTGGCTCGATATCCTGGCTCCCTTGATGTCTGTGTTGGGACATAACTACTCCCTCTTCTTGGTAGAACGGAAACCAAACGGAAAACTCCGTTTGAGGGGGGGCGCAGGAGGGGCACCGCTGGTGGGTGGCGCGTTTGGCCTGTGGCCGCCCAGCTTCCTGGTGATCTTGCCCCTGGCGGTTTTGATCCTGTACTTTGGCGGTTATGCATCTGTAACCACGATGAGTGTGGCACTGATCGCCACGCTCCTCTTTGCCTACCGCGCCTGGCTCGGCGCATCCCCCTGGGCTTATGCCGTTTATGGCTTGATCGGAGAGCTGCTGCTATTATGGTCGCTGTTGCCGAACATCAACCGTCTCCTGGAAGGCAGGGAGCGCCTGGTGGGCTATCGAGCCAGGCACAAGGATAAAAAACCTAGCTGAGCTGCCCAATCGTTCAAGGCGGCCAAATCCCTCATTCTTCTTCGTCTTCTACCTCTTGTTCTTCCTCCGCTTCGTATTCATATTCTTCATCTTCGGAAGAGGCCAGCGGATATTCGCCGAAGATCTGCTTGTAGAGGGCCTTTAGATTGCGCTTGTGTAATTCTTCGGCCAGGCCGCCGATCAACACCCGGCTCTTGCCGCACGAATCCACGGTTACTTCATCTAGGATGTCTTGGGGGTATCTTCTCCGGGAAGCCCTGCGCACCGCCTTGCGGATGGCGGAAAGATAATTCAGGTTGTCCCTGATGTAGTTGTCGATCTCACCCCGCAGGATGATGTCGCCATGGCCCTGGATGATATTTTCCAGGCCCATCTTACCCACCCGTTTCAGCGAAGTGATCATGTCTTCTGCATCGCCATCAACGATATAAGGCAGAGGCATGCAGGTATCGCCGGCGAACAACACCCGGTCTTCTTCGACCAGCACAGCGATGTTATCGCTGCTGTGCCCCGGCATCAGGCTCAGGCTGATGGTCTTCTTTCCCACCCTCAGGCTGAGCGAGCCTTCCTCGAAGGTGATATGAGGCAGGATGATCTTCACATTACGAAAGGCCAGGTTTTGCTTGCGGGCGTTTTCAAGGGCTGGCGCACCGCGCTCTTCCAGCCACTGGCGGCACAGGCTGTGGGCAATCACCGTGGCACCGGGGAAGAAATAGTTACCCCAGGAGTGGTCTGCGTGATAGTGAGTGTTGATCACATAGCGAACCGGGACGCCAAGCTCTTGCTCGACAAACTCGCGAATGGCGAGCGTCTCTTCGGGCAGCGCCAGGGTATCTATCGCTACCGCCCAATTGGGTCCGACTACCGCCCCCGACGTGACCTGGGCATAGACCTCGCTTTGAAATGAGTAGACGTTGTCGGCAACCCGTTCGCGTTGGATCATGCTACCTTCCCTACGCCAGATAGTATCTGGCACCACCTACCCATTGGCGCCCAGATCGTGGTGGGATTATCCACTATTCGTGTAGGATAGCACAAAGCGGGGGTGAAAGTCAAGAAAAGTTAACATTTGTTTCCTTTACACAAGACAATAAATCCCGTATAATTAAATATGCAATCAAATACCTCCAACCGGGAGGAGTAGACGGCCGGCACGCTGACAGGCAAACTGATCTTTCCTTTCGCAGGAAGGATTGTTTGCTCAACAGAGAAGGAGTGGCCACAGGCTGAAAGCCCCCACAGCGATGAACCGTCGAAGGTCGCCCGGTGTAGTTGCCGAAGAAATTTGAAGCCGATCGCTATCCGGAAATAGCGCTTCAAAGAGTAGAACGGCACGGGTAAGCCCGTTAGCGCGTAACCCTGATCGGCGGTCGATTATGACGTCCATCGGGTGTAGAGAGCGCTGGACTATCGAGTCCGGCGAAATGAGGTGGTACCGCGGAAGGCTGCCCTTTCGTCCTCAATATGGATGAAAGGGTTTTGTTTTAATAAATGCGATGAAAACTTATCCATTCCTGCAAATCGACGCCTTCACCGATCGTCCCCTGCATGGCAACCCATGCGCGGTGCTGTTGGAGACCGACGACCTGGACGAGGCCACCATGCTCGCCATCGCCCGCGAGATGAACCTGTCCGAGACAGCGTTCGCGCGCCGCTCGGCAGTGGCCGATTTCGCCGCCCGCTACTTCACTCCTGCCGAGGAGATCCCCCTGGCTGGCCACCCGACCATTGCCACGGCCTTAGCCCTGGTCGAGACCGGCCGGCTACGGCTGAAGGACAATCCCACGGTAATCCACCTGGAGTTGCAGGTCGGTCCGATTCCGGTGGAGATCCACCACGATCGCGGCCGGATCGCCCGCATCGTGATGACCCAGGTGAAACCGGCCTTCCTCGCCACCTACGATGCCGGGGAGGTGCTGCCGGTATTTGGACTACACCCGGACGACCTGCTGCCTGGCTGCCTCGTCCAGACCGTCAGCACCGGCACCCCGCAGCTCATGCTGCCGCTGCGCGACCTGTCAGCCCTGCGCAAAGCGCAACTCGACATTCGCGCCTACGCTGCCCTGCGCCTCCGGGCCGACTTCTTCAGCCCGCACCTGTTCTGCCTGCAGGGCGCCACGGAAAGAGGCGATACCTTCGCCCGCCATTTCGGCCTGCTGCCCGATGCACCGGAAGATCCCTTCACCGGCTCGGCTACCGGCGGAATGGGCGCCTATCTGTGGCGCTACGGCCTGATCGAGCGGCCCGGCTTCGTCGCCGAGCAAGGCCACTGGATGGGCCGCCCCGGGCAGGCCAGCGTGGAGGTGCTCGGCCCTCGCCAGGACATCGCCACCGTCAAGGTGGGCGGCGCGGCAGTGACCGTGATGAGAGGCGAGTTGACCCTGTGATCCTTGAAGGAACATGACCATGCTGGACTATATCCTTCCCAAGACCTACGATTTCAAGTCCACCGAACAGCGCATCTACGACTGGTGGGAAGAACGCGGCTACTTCAAGCCGAACAACGACCCGCACAAGCCGGGCTTCGACCCGGCGATCAGGCCCTTCGTCATTTCCATCCCGCCGCCCAACGTGACCGGCGAGCTGCACCTGGGCCATGCCATGTTCGTCGCCATGGAAGACCTGATGATCCGTTACCAGCGCATGAAGGGGTTCCCGGCCTTGTGGGTGCCGGGCAGCGACCACGCCGGCATCGCCACCCAACTCCAGGTGGAGAAGGCTCTGGCGAAAGAAGGCCTGACCCGCGAGCAGATCGGTCGGGAGGAGTTCCTGCGCCGCACCTGGGATTGGAAGGAGAAGTACGGCGGCATCATCACCCGCCAGGTCCGCCGCCTGGGCGCCTCCTGCGACTGGGACCGCGAGCGTTTCACCCTGGACGAGGGCCTGTCGCGGGCGGTGCGCGAGGCCTTCGTGCGCCTGTACGAAAAGGGGCTGATCTATCGCGGCCCGCGCCTGATCAACTGGTCGCCCGGACTGCGCACCGCCGTCTCAGACCTGGAGGTGGAGTACTCCGAGGAGCCGGCCACGCTGTATTACTTCAAATACCTGCTGGCTGACCCGACTCCCGCCGATGGCTCGCAGCCATGGATCCCGGTCGCTACCACGCGCCCCGAGACCATCCTGGGCGATACCGCCGTCGCCGTCCACCCCGAAGATGAACGCTACACCCGCTTCGTCGGGCGGCAGGTGGTAGTGCCAATCTTGGGCCGGCGCATCCCGGTCATCACCGACGGCTACGTCGACCGCCAGTTCGCCACGGGGGCCCTCAAGATCACCCCCGGACACGACCCTAACGACTACCAGATCGGCCTGAACCACGGCCTGCCGGTGATCTCGGTTCTGGACGAGACCGCCCGCGTCAACGAAAACGGCGGCCCCTACGCCGGGCTGGACCGCTTCGATGCCCGCCAGCAGTTATGGGAAGACATGCGCGCTGCCGGGCTGACCTTGAAGGAAGAGCCCTACCTGCTCAACGTGCCGCGCTCGCAGCGCGGCGGGGAGATCGTCGAGCCAATGCTCTCCACCCAGTGGTTCGTGCACATCCAGCCCCTGGCCGAGGCCGCCCTGGAAGCGGTGCGCAGCGGGCAGGTGCGCATCATCCCCGAGCGCTTCACCAAGGTCTACTACAACTGGCTGGAGAACATCGAAGACTGGTGCATCTCGCGCCAGCTCTGGTGGGGCCACCGCATCCCGGTATGGTACTGCGCCGACTGCGGGGAGATGAACGTGGGGCGCGCCGATCCGACCGCCTGCTCGCACTGCGGCGGGGCGCGCCTGGAGCAGGACCCCGACGTGCTGGATACCTGGTTCTCCTCCGGCCTGTGGCCGTTCTCCACCCTGGGCTGGCCCGAAGAGACCCCCGACTACCGCTACTTCTATCCCACCTCGGTGATGGAGACAGGCTACGACATCCTGTTCTTCTGGGTGGCGCGCATGATTATGTTCGGCCTGGAGTTCACCGGCCAGGTGCCCTTCCACACCGTCTACTTGCACGGGCTGATCCGCGACGAGGGCGGGCGCAAGATGAGCAAGACCTACGGTAATGTAATCGACCCGCTGGAGCTGATGGACGAGCTGGGCACCGACGCCCTGCGCTTTACCCTGCTGGTGGGCTCGGCGGCTGGCAACGACATGAACCTGAGCGCGAAGAAGGTGCAGGCCAACCGCAACTTCGCCAACAAGGTGTGGAACGCCGGGCGCTTCGTGATCGCCGCCCTGGACCAGGCGCCGGAGCGCCCCCTGGCCGAGCCCGAGTGGACCCTGGCCGATTCGTGGATCTGGGCCCGCCTGCAAGAATTGATCTGGGACGTAGAGCGGCTGTTCGGCTCCTACCAGTACGGCGAGGCCGGCCGCCAGTTGTACGAGTTCTTCTGGGGCGAGTTCGCCGACTGGTACATCGAGATCGCCAAACTGCAACTGGCCGAGGGCGGCGACCGCGCCTACTTCACCGTCTACACCCTGGCGCGAGTCCTGGACCTGTGTCTACGCCTGCTGCACCCCTTCACCCCCTTCGTGAGCGAGGCGCTGTGGGGCCACCTGAAGCACGCCATCCAGGACCACCCTTCCAGCCGATCCCCCTCTCCCCTATCTCCCAACCCTTATCCCCTCTCCCCTAAAGAAGGCTGGCCCGAGGCGCTGATCGTGGCCCCCTGGCCCGAGGCGCGCCCTGTGGAGGGTTGGGAGGCCGTAGCGGTGGCCGACTTCGGCCTGGTACAGGAGCTGGTGCGGGCAGTGCGTAACCTGCGCGCCGCGCAGGACATCGACCCCAGGCAGAAGCTCCCCGCCATGCTGGTCTCCGAGAGCCGGGCGCATCTGCTTCGCGCCCAGGCGCCCGCCATCGCCGCCCTGGCCGGGCTGGATGCGCACCACCTGACCATCGCCGAGTCCCTGCCAGCCAGGCCCGAGGGCCACCTGGCCCTGGTGGTGGGACCAGTGGAGGCCTACCTGCCGCTGGCTGGCCTGGCAGATTTGGGCGATCAGCGCGCCCGCCTGCAGCGCGATCTGGCTGAAGCCGAAGCCCAGGTGCAGCGCCTGGAGGGGCTGCTATCCGGTCCCTTCGCCGAGAAAGCCCCCGCCGGGGTGGTGCACAAGGAGCGCGAACGCCTGGCGGCGATCAAGGAGACGGCGGAGAAGTTGAGGAGGCAGGTGGAGGGGATGTGATCGATGGATGTAAGAAAAATAACTTATCAACATGCCTTTAAATATCATATATTATTGGATTAATCGCTTGATATTTATTATCAGTAGTTTTGCGCTTTTAACAATTCCATAGCAAAAGGCCACGGTTGCCTGATAATTGGGTTTACCACAACTCATCATCAGGAGGAACCATGGCCTAACCCATTATCATCCAGGATGTTGCCTTACGCAACTATCTGAAAGCATTTCAGCCTGTTTTCGGCATCCCCCAGTGGAAGCACTTCGTTACCGTACTGATGGGGTTGATCCATTGTCAGGCATCTCGAACACTTTCCGGATTATTGCGAGAAGTGGCGGTCCTGGTAACCGTGAGCGGGCTCAGTCGTTTCCTGATCAGTCCAACCTGGACAAGTGATGAGTTGGCCAGGGCCAGATATACTTTCTTCTGTGCAGAAGTAACGCCTATCGTTGCCAAAGCTCATGCCTGGCAACACTTGGATCAACCAAAACGGAAGGGGCGTCCATCGCAAACCGTTGTGACAGTTTACTTGATTCTGGACGACTCCACCCACGTCAAACGGTATGCCAAGAAAATGAGTGGGCTGGGTTGGCATTACTCGAGCACAGATCAACGCAGCATGCCTGGACACAGTCTTTTTGAAGGCGTGTACGTTGTCGAAGGACATCAATACCCGCTTTCACCACAGATGTACCGCCAGAAAGTGGTCTGTGAGCGAGAAGGCGTGCCTTTCCAGAGCAAAGTGGATCTGGCAGAGAAAGTGATCCGGGAGTTTGAACCACTTCCAGATACCTGCACCCACGTTCTGATTGACAGTTGGTATGTCAATAAACGGATCTGGAAAGCGGTGAAAGGACGGAAGTGGCATCTCACAGGCGGCTTAAAGAAAAATCACAAGCTGCGGATCACGAACACACAGGGCGAGAAGGTTTGGCTGCGGGTGGATGAGTATGCCACCACACTTCCCCAAGAAGCCTTCCAGCCGGTGGTGTGGCCCAATCAGGCTGGCGGGCAGACCGTCTATGCTCATCTGGTTCGCACCAAAGTGAAGAAACTGGGCGCTTGCCAGGTGTTGATCGTCAAAACCTCACTGGATGATCCTGGAGAAAAGGCTCGCTTCTATGTCACTACTCGCCTTGCCGACACGCTGGGGCAGGTGGTGCAAACCATGGCGCTGCGCTGGACCGTGGAAACGCTATTTGCTGATTTTAAAGAGCTGATGGGCAGCGATCAGTATCAACTGCATTCTGCCGAAGCGATCATTCGCTTTTGGGCACTCGGGTTATGTCTGTATCAATATTTGGACAGCTTGCGCCACCGATTGAAGGAGATGGATCAACAAGACTTTACCCTTGGAGAAACGCTTATATGGCTACGGGAGCGAAACACTCAGCTTCTGCTGAAGTGGATTTGCCACCAAGTAACCGCTGGCGCAAATGTTCAACAAATTCTGGAGTTTTCAACGCCTGCTCTGCCCGTTTCATGGACCAATTGTTAAATCTGCAAAACTACTGATTATTGTTACACCGAGTTTATATACCAGGATTTAGGCATGTTGGTGATGGCCAACTTGGCCTGCGAGACTTCTTCGCCCCTCAGTCCAGAAAATTACGTACGAACAACTATCAATCCCGATACCTTGATTGATAGCATCATTCTTACTCAACCAGGAGAAGAAGTTGGAAGTTGGAATTTCCCGGATGAGATCATGGAATGGCATGGCTATGGGGAATACGTAAAGGAAATCATTATTGACATATAGCGGACGGATCGACGAGTACTGTTATTCCTTACTGATGTGGATGAACATCTTTATCAACGTATCCGTTACGTTAATACTTCCATGACTATGATATGCACAAAAAGTACTCGCTAATTGCATCGCTTGTTTTGATACCACTCCTGGTTGCCTGTAAACCCTCCTCGATATTAGAGGACACTTCTTGTGAGCCACCCTGCTGGTACTCCAACACACCCGGTATGACCACGGGGCAGGAGACGCTCTCTATATTACCAACAATTATAGGCGTTGTTGCCTTTACGATAAGAGAGGATCATCATCTATGCTTCGAGACTGGTGTCCAATGGTTATTTACGGCGACTTCAGGTGATTTTGACGCATGCATCGGATTTTAGAATGACATTGTGGCAGTCATAAAAATTTCTCCCAAGAAAGGCGGGCTGCAGGTGGCGGTCACATCGCGCCAGGCAGAGCCATCCTAATAAAATAATCGCAGGCTGCCCCCGTTAAGGCCGAACACGTCCTGGTCGCTGTATTGGATGCGCACCGTGACCGGCTTCGCCTGAGCAGGCTCCCCCTGGGAGGCGTAGGGCGGCAGCTCGAAGGCGTGCCCGGCCAGGCGCTTCCCGCCGGGCAGCGGGTTCGCCGGGCCGGCGAGAGGGGCATAGGCCAGGATGAACTCCCGGTCGAAGGCGCCCGCCGGCACGGCCACCGTGGTGGAGTTGCCGGTGCCGTCGATGTATGCTAGATTGATCGCTGAAACCGGCTCGACCAGGGCCTCGCTGGGGAGCGAGCCTACCCAATTGGAGTAATCCACATCGTCGCTCACCTGCTCGCCGCCAATGGAATTGCCCGCCGCGCTCATACAGCCGTCTTCGGCCGCCGAGACGTCCTGCGGGCCAGACAGGATGACCCTCAGGGCCAGGCCCATTCCCAGGGCTGTTAGATAATACGCTCGTCATATTGGATGATTATGAATCTTCGATTAACGTTACTCCGAAAATGGGACGATAGTACCATTGCCATGATTGACGATAACATCCAACTGTGCTATATATGCCACCCTGTGAATGGCGACGATCCGCAGCGTCCAGGCAGTTACTTGATGGATAAAAGCCTGCGGGGAGCCAGTATGGTAAACCGGCCGGATTAGATTGAGCACCATCCAATGCAAAGGAGGTAGTGTTGAAAAAGCTCGTAGTTTCGTATTCACTGGCAATCGGCCTGTTGATGATCTTGACAGGCGGCGCCCTGGCAATCACCAATGGGCAGCCAGACGGGGAGGCCCACCCCTACGTCGGTTTGGTCGTGTTCGACGACGCCGAAGGTCCAGCGTGGCGCTGCAGCGCTTCGCTGCTCTCTCCGACCGTGCTGCTGACCGCCGGTCACTGCACCGACGGTGCGGTTGCTGCGCGGGTCTGGTTCGACGAGGTCGTGCAGGGTAACCCGGAGTACCCTTTTAGCGGGACCAGCTCGTATGACGGCACGCCCTACACCAATCCGGACTTCTGCATCGGGTGCGGCAACGGGCTGCCCGGCTTCGCCATCCGTGACGTGGGCATCGTCGTGTTGAGTGAGCCGGTCCCGGCAGAGGTGGTCGCCGAGTACGCCGAGTTGCCCGCATCTGGACTGGTGGACACCTTGAGAAACAAGACCGGGTTGGACCTGGTCGGTTACGGCGTGCAGGAACAGCTCCACGGCGGCGGCCCACCCGTCTGGGCAGGATTGAGAAACCGCTTCTACGCCCCCAGCGAGCTCGTCTCGGGTAAGTTCACCCACAGCGCCGAGTTCATGCGCATCGCCCTCAACCCGGGCGGCGGCTCGGGCGGCACCTGCTTCGGCGACTCCGGCGGGCCGGACCTGCTGCGGGACTCCAGCACGGTGCTGGCGGTCAACTCGTACGTGACCAACTCCAACTGTTCGGGGGTCGGCTACTCTAGTCGGATCGATATCCCCGAGGTGCTGGACTGGATCAACGGGTTCATGGAGTAAGGTCTACTCCAGGACTAACAACAAGGGAGTCGCCGGTCGGCGGCTCCCTTGATTTAAGCGCCAATGATGCTTATGAGCCGAATGACGCGAATCTGATCTTATTTTACGGGGTATTCAGATTTGGCACGCCAGTATCGATTACAATTAGCCTACAGACTTGATAAATCCGAATTACCCCTTTATAAGGACTGCCATGCAAATTCATCTGCCCGAGTTCACTATGGGATACGACGAGCAGGGCTCCGGTCACCTCGTGCTGCTCATCCACGGCTACCCACTCAACCGGCGCATGTGGGAGCCCCAGCTCTCCGGCCTTTCTGGGCTGGCGCGGCTGATCGCCCCCGACCTGCGCGGCCACGGCGAATCGACCGCCCCACCAGGCCAGGATGAGCCATACTCGATGGGCCTGCACGCCGCCGACTGCGCCGCCCTGCTGGATGCTCTGGGGATCGACGAACCGGTCGTGCTGTGCGGTCTTTCGATGGGCGGCTACATCTGCTTCGCCTTCTACCGCAACTACCCCGAACGGGTGCGGGCCGCCATCCTGGTCGCCACGCGGGCTGTCGCCGATAGCGCAGAGGGTAAGGCCAACCGGGACAAGGCTGTCTCCCAGGCCAGGGAGGGCGGCGTAGTCGCCATCTCCGAGTCCATGCTGCCCAAACTGCTCTCGCCCAAGACCTATTCGGCCAATCCCGACCTGGTAGCCCAGGTGCGCCGGATCACCCTGGACGTCTCCCTGCCGGCCATCGTGGGCGACCTGCTGGGCATGAAGGAGCGCCCCGATTCGTCTCCCACCCTCTCCGAAATGCACCTCCCCTTGCTGATCATCCACGGCACCAACGACCAGCTCATCGCGCCCGAGGAAGCCCGCAGTATGCAACAGGCGGCCCCCCATGCCCGGTTCGAACTCATTCCGGATGCCGGCCACCTGCCCAACCTGGAGCAGCCCCAGGCTTTCAACGCAGCCGTGTCTGAATTTCTTCACAGCATCTAACGCCGCTGAATCGCGAGCAATTAATTCCGAGATGCTTCACCCCACAAAGGACACATCGTTCAGCATTGCTCGCCATAGTCATTCTCATGGAAAAATGCGCCTAGTGGAACCAATACCATTCTCTTTTAGATCTCGCAATGCTTTTCCCTGACATATGATACCTGATTACTGAATTCTGATCTCTGATAACCGGCCACAAATATCCACTTGCTCATCACTCTTCTATCTCTGTCCTTCCACCCTCTCATCAGCTAAATCGAGGTGACACCCTTGAACATCGGCGTCGTTTACCCCCAGACCGAATTCGGCAACGACCCTGTGGCCATCCGCGACTATGCCCAGGCCGCTGAAGGATTGGGCTACAGCCACATCTACGCCTATGAGCACGTGCTGGGCGCCAACCCCGATCGCCCCGACAGGCTGACCGGGCCTTACACTTACAAATCGCCCTTCCTGGAGCCGTTCGGGCTGTTCAGCTTCATGGCGGCGGTAACCACCCGCATCCGTTTTCTCACCGGCATCCTGATCCTGCCCCAGCGCCAGACCGCCCTGGTAGCCAAGCAGGCTGCCACACTAGACGTGCTGAGCGGCGGGCGACTGCGCCTGGGGGTCGGCCTGGGCTGGAATCACGTGGAATACATCGCCCTGGGCCAGGATTTCCACACGCGTGGCCGGCGGTTGAGCGAACAGGTCGACCTGCTGCGCCGGCTGTGGACCCAGCCGTTGGTGAAATTCAGCGGGCGCTGGCACACCGTCCCGGATGCCGGGATCAACCCGCTGCCGGTGCAGCGGCCCATCCCGATCTGGTTCGGCGGTCACTCCGAACCGGCCTTGCGCCGTGCCGCCCGCCTGGCAGACGGCTGGATGCCCAACTACCCCACCCCGGACAAGGCCCAGCCGGTTCTCGATATGCTCGAGGGCTTCCTGGAGGAGGCCGGGCGGAATCGTTCTGGCTTTGGCCTGGAGGCGCGCCTGCCTTACGGTGCCGGCGACCCGCAGGCCTGGCAGGACCTGCTTAAAGGTTGGCAGGCCTTAGGCTTCACCCACGCCGCCATCAACACCATGGGCGCCGGCTTTGGCACCCCGCAGGCCCACCTGCGGGCCATCAGGACCTTCGCCCAGGCGGTGGGTGTGTCAGCCTAAGCCTGGTTAGAGGAGCAAAACCAAAGTGACCATCCAACTCGATCCCCAAGGACGTGAAACACGCGCCCTCTTCACGTGTGTGCCCGATTTCACCGGAATGAGCATTTTGGAGGTTGGTTGTGGTGACGGTCGCCTGACCTGGCGCTACGCCGAACAGGCAGCCAGGGTAGTGGCCATCGATCCCAAGCCGGAGAAAATCACCCGCGCCTTGCGTGCCCGGCCCTCTCGGCTTGAGAGGCGGGTGGATTTCCATGCGCTCGACCTGGAAAGCTACGCCCGTAGGCCAACCACCAGACCCCTCGAGCGCTTCGACCTGGCATTGCTCTCCTGGTCGCTGTGATGAATGCCTCCCGAGGGCATGGTGCATGCCCTGGAGTTGGTCCACGAGATGTTGAAGCCTGGAGGCAGGCTGGTCGATCTGCACCCGCTGCCATGGGCACCCTCCATCGAGCTTCGCTCGCCGCAGAAGGGCGTCCAAATTGGTTATCTGCAGGAGCACGATGACTTCGTCGAGTATGCTCAGGCCGAGCTGGCCATCGTCCAGGAGATATTGGGTGGTTGGTTCCGATTGCTCCTTCAAGACAGTTTCGATTTTCACTTTCAGTTCTCCACCCTGGCAGAGATGTACCAATACATGGAAGAGGATTGGAATGACGCATTCCTGCCCCCAGATGTTGCATCCAAGGCGGAAGAGCTCATGTCGCGCGCGCCGCCCGGAGCCGAGTTAGTGATCGTCGAACGCATCCGCATCTGCCTGATGGAGCGCATGCCGAGCGATTAGAAGGATCACCCATGTCTTATCCCAGGCCGGCAAATCCTTCTGCCACCGACCTGCTGGCGCTGCGCCTGGAGGAATTACGAGCCGCGCTGCGCCGAAGGGACCCACGCCTGCTTGCGCTGCACACCGGCACAACCTACCTACCCGGGGAACCTGGCAGCGGGCAATTTCTGCTGGAATTGTGTGGCCAACCCGTGCGGCTGACTTTCCCAGAGCTGGTGGGATGGGAGGCGGAAGGCCAATCCGAGCTGGCGGCGGTATACCAGGGCCTGCTGTTGTACTACTTCTTCACCGCCGATGGAACGCCCGAAGCCGGGGAATGGATATCATTCGCCGAGCTGCCGGATGGGCGTTTCTACCAGCAGGCCTTCCAGGGTTACACTGGCAGGGAGCTGGCGCGAGCCTTCGGGGACGACCCACATTCCTTTGCCCAGGTCGCCCAGAAATTGGGCGGCGAGTGGCGTGAACTGGGCCAGATGGCCTACGAGTTCCACTGGTTGCCGCGTGTGAGTCTGCTGGTGGTCTTGTGGCAGGGAGACGAGGACTTCCCCACCTCCTGCCAGGTGCTGTACGACCGCTCTGCTGCGCACTACCTGCCAACCGATGCCTGCGCCTTGCTGGGGAGCCTGCTCACCCGCCGGTTGATTAAGGACATATCCGAAAATTGAGAGGTAGTTTCCCTTTTGGGGCGTTCAGCGACGGTGCGCACGCCCCAAAAGGGGGTTTATACATTGTCGTATGGATCCTAAGTACGTGCCCTACTAGGAAACGTTATGGAAATGACAGATCAATTCTGGGTCGCACCCTGGATAGGTCTGCTGGCCCTGTTCACCGCGGCCAGTCTCATCGAGGCCAGCTTCTGGGGACAGATGAGCGCCTTCACCCCGCTGTATTTACCGCGGCTGGGTGTCCCTCCCGAGCAGGTGCTGGCCTGGACCGGGGCAAGCGTGGCCATTTCGGGCTTATTGGGCCTCCCTTTCCTGCCCTTTTGGAGAGCGCTGGCCGATCGCTACGCCCGTAAGCCAATTATCATCCGGTCATACCTGGCCCATCTGGTGGCAGGAGTGATCGCCATGCTGGCCGGCAACGTGTAGCTCTTCGTGCTAGGCAGAGGTATGATGAGCTTCTCCCTGGGCAACAGCGGTTTGATGACGACCACCCTGGCCGAGCAGACCCCGCAAAGACGCTATGGACTGACCTTCTCCATCATGAATGGAGCCGCACCCGTGGGTGCTTTCATGGGGCCATTGATCGGCGGACCGCTGGTCAACCGCTATGGTTTCAGAACCCTGCTGGCCTTGAACGCCATCCTGACGCTGGCGACTGCACTGGAGCTGGCCTCCGGGTACAAGGACCATTATCAAGGGAAGGGGGGTGAGCGGCTGCTGACCATGGCGCTTGATTCGGTGCGCATCATCTATTCCAGCCCCCGGTCGCGGCCCCTTTTTCCGGCACTGTTCTTGCTAGATGCCGGGTGGATGTTGGCATACACTTATCTACCGTTGGCGACCACCAGGCTCTACCAGGGTCCCGACCAGGGGACTGCCGTGGGGTTGATCATGGGTGTGGGCGGCCTATCCGCCCTGGTGTTCAGTCCACTGATCGGCGCGCTGGCAGACCGTTATGTCCATTGGCGAGTGCTACTGGCCGGGGCTCTGGAGCAAGTCATCTTGTGGCCAATCCCTTCCCTGGCCCACGAGCTAGTCAGCTTCGGATTGGCCTGGGCGATCATCAATGGCCTGGCCTCGGGCATCTTTGCCATCTCCTTCTCGGTCCTGGCAAGCTCCTCCCCCACCCACGTGCGCGGGCGGATCATGTCATTCTCTTACCTGCCAGTAAACATGGGGGTGGTGATCGGCCCTGCCATAGGCAGCCTGGTGACGCGTTCTATAGTCTTTGCCGTGTTCCCGACCGCTTCTGCATTGACGGCTTTGAGCATTGGCATGCTGCTGATCGCCCATCGCAACGCCGCTTTACCTGATTAAAGGACCTACGCAGTTGGTCGAGGAATTTCCTTTTCCCCTGCTGATTGCACAGCTTTTATTAATCTTCTTGAGGGCCCTGGTCCAGGTACTTACGTTTCCATTCGAACAACCTGTTCAACGCCTCGATGGGGGACAGGGTATTAATATCCAGGTTCTTCAGCTCGTCGAGCAGGGGATTGGTATCTGGAAACAAGGCCAACTGCCGGGGGGTTTCCGGTTTAAAGCTAACCGCCTTGCCGGAAGTGGTCTCTAGCTGGTGCAGGATCTCGCTGGCGCGTTGCACAACCGGGCGCGGCAGGCCGGCCAACTGGGCAACGTGAATGCCATACGATCGATCTGCTCCGCCGGGCACGATCTTGTGTAGGAAGACCACTCTCCCTTCCGATTCACTCACTGCCACGTTGAAGTTGCGCACCCCGGGCAGAAACTCTGCCAGTTGGGTCAGCTCGTGGTAGTGAGTGGCGAAGAGCGTCTTGGCGCGCAGGTTGGGGTGGTTGTGGATATACTCCACCACCGCCCAGGCGATGGACACACCATCGTAGGTACTGGTGCCCCGCCCGATCTCGTCGAGAATCAACAGGCTGCGCCGGGTGGCGTTGTGCAGGATATTGGCGGCTTCGATCATCTCCACCATGAAGGTGGACTGTCCGGCGTGGATTTCGTCCTGCGCACCGATGCGGGTGAATATTCGGTCGACTAACCCGATGCGCGCCGTAGAAGCCGGCACGAAACTGCCCATCTGCGCCATCAGCACGATCAAGGCCACCTGCCGCAGGTAGGTCGACTTGCCGCTCATGTTGGGGCCGGTGATCACCCGCACCCGTTCTCCATCTTCGAACAGGGCGTCATTGGGCACGAAGCGCTCCCCAGTGATTACCCGTTCGACCACGGGATGGCGCCCATCGCGAATCGCCACCAGGTCCTCATCCACAACTTCCGGGCAGGCATAACCACCCATTACGGCTGCCTCTGCCAGGGATACCGTCACGTCCAGGAGGGCCAGGCTGCGTGCCGTGCCCAACAGTTGCGCCGACCAGCTAGCCAGTTGCGCACAGACCTCGTGTAACAACCGGCTTTCGATCTCGCGGATGCGCTCCTCGGCGTTGAGCACCAGGGTCTCGTATTCCTTCAATTCCGGTGTGATGTAGCGTTCGGCGTTCACCAGGGTCTGCTTGCGGATATACTCCTGGGGGGCCAGGCTGGCGTTGGCCTTGGTCAATTCCAGGTAATAACCGAAGACCTTGTTATAGCCGACCTTGAGCGACCTGATCCCGGTCCGTTCGCGCTCCATTCCCTCCAGCGAGGCGATCCACTCTCGGGCGTGGCGGCTCCGTTCCACCACCCCATCCAGCTCGGCCGAGTAACCCGGGCGGATCAGCCCGCTATTTTGCAGTGTAACCGGAGGCTCATCGGAGATCGCTGCCCGCAGCAATTCCAATCCCTCGCTGCATAGGTCAAAGGTCGCCATTACTGGCCCAAGGGGGCCATCGGAAGCCGGCAACTTTGCCTTCAATACGGGCAGCCCACCCAGAGTGGAACGCAAGGCAATCAACTCACGAGGCGTGGCTGTACCGGCCACGATCCGGTTGGTGAGCCGTTCCAGGTCACCCAACGGCTTGAGGGCGACGCGCACCTCGGCCCGCAGCAGGCCATCGGCAACAAATAATTTCACCATCTCCTGGCGCCGGTGAATCTCGCCTGTATCCACCAGCGGGTTGCTCACCCACTGCCGAATCAGGCGCCTGCCCATGGGGGTCACTGTGTGGTCCAACACACCCAGCAACGAACCCTTGATGGAGCCCGTACGGATGGTCTCGGTCAACTCCAGGTTGCGGCGGGTGGCGGCATCCAATACCATGTAATCGTCCAGGCTGTAGGTGCTCAGTCCACCGAGTAGCCGCAGGGCGTTCGGCTGGGTCTCCGAGAGGTATAGAAGGACAGCCCCAGCCGCCTGCACCGCGATGGAATGATCAGCTAATCCGAAACCCGCCAGTGAGGCCACTTCGAAATGGCGCAGCAGTGCCTCCTGGCAGCGTCCCACCTCGAATCTCCAATCGGCCCAGGGGGTAGGATGCCCGGGCACGCCATCAGCCAGGGCCAGGCTCTCGGGATGTAGGATCTCAGCCGGGCGCAAACGAGTCAGCTCAGCCCGCAGCGAGTGCCACACATCGCCGGCGGCTAATTCGGTAACGGCGAATTCACCGGTCGTGATGTCCACATAGGCCAGGCCAGCCATGAATCCACCTGCGTGGCCTCTCTCTTCCTGGACCACCACACAGGCCAGGTAGTTGTTGGCATCGCCGGGCAGCAGGCCAGGCTCCACGACCGTCCCGGGGGTCACGATCCGCACCACGCTGCGTGGGAACAGGCCCTTGATCGGCTGCTCGCCCACCTGCTCGCAGATCGCGACGTGGTAGCCGCGCTCGATCAGGCGCGCTAGGTAGTTCTCGACCGCATGGTGCGGGATGCCAGCCATCGGCACCCGTTTGCCCTTGGCGACATTGCGCGAGGTGAGCACGATATCCAGCTCGCGCGCTGTAACCTCGGCATCCTGGTCGAAGGTCTCGTAAAAGTCGCCCAAGCGGAAGAAAAGGATGGCGTTGGGATGCTGGCGCTTGATATCCAGATACTGCTTGCGGATGGGGGTGATGTCCTCCGGTTTCGTCATCTCCCCCATTCTATATGCAGGGCCTCGAATCGGCAAGGACGATATGCACCGTGATGCTCAATTGTTGTTATTGTCATTTTTCCCCTGCTTGGCTATAATAGAGCCACTATACTCTACGGAAAGGAGAGACTTAAATGGCTAGCGTTACGTACGACCATGTCACCAAGCGCTTCGGTGACGTTGTGGCTGTCAATGACCTTAACATCCAGATCGAGGATAAGGAATTCCTCGTCCTGGTGGGTCCATCAGGTTGTGGGAAATCAACTGCCCTGCGCTGTCTGGCGGGGTTGGAGGATGTCACGGAGGGCAACATCTTGATCGGTGACCAGGTCGTGAATGACGTGGCCCCCAAGGACCGCGACATTGCCATGGTGTTCCAGTCCTATGCACTTTACCCTCACATGTCGGTCTTCGACAACATGGCCTTCGGCCTTAAGCTGCGCAAGATGCCCAAGCAGGAAATCAAGCGGCGGGTCGAGGAAGCAGCCGTCATCCTGGGCATCAGCGATCTGCTGGATCGCAAGCCGCGCCAGTTATCCGGTGGGCAGCGCCAGCGGGTGGCGGTCGGGCGGGCAATCGTGCGCGAGCCAAAAGTCTTCCTGTTCGACGAGCCTCTCTCCAACCTGGATGCCAAGCTGAGAGTGGAGACGCGCGCCAACATCAGTAAGCTGCACCACCAACTGGCGACCACTTTTATATACGTGACCCATGATCAGGTTGAGGCGATGACCATGGCCAGCCGCATCGCCGTGTTGAACATGGGGCTCCTGCAGCAAATCGACACGCCCCAGAAGCTGTATGACTACCCCGCCAACCTGTTCGTAGCTGGCTTCATCGGCTCCCCTGCCATGAACTTCTTCAACGCTCACTTGCGCAAAGGCGACGGTAAGCTTTACGTGGATGCCGGCTCTTTCAGCGTCGAGATTCCCGAACGGTTCCATCCGGTCTACAAAGACTACATCGACAGGCCGGTGATCTTCGGCATCCGCCCTGAGGACATTCATAATCCGCAGTTTGCCCCCCCCGGCATCATGGCCCAGCAGATCAGCGCCAAGGTGGATGTCACCGAATTGATGGGGAACGAGATCTTCGTCTACCTGACCACCGACTCACACAGTTTCGTTGCCCGGGTAGACCCGCGCTCACGCTATAATATCGGGGAGGATGTCCCCATCGTCTTCAACATGGAGAATTTCCATATCTTCGACCAGGCAACCGAACAAGCAGTACGCTAGCATCCCAGGCGCCTGACGAGCAAGACCAACGCATATTGAGCACGGATGTCTCCTGGTGGGGATTACAGGCAAAACCCGCGATCCTTCCGGGAGACGTTGCTCGTAGGATGCAATCCCTGGGAACAAGGCATTCCCACATGAAACCTCTCCATCGAGGACAACCATGACTGACCGATTCAAATTAGTGCTCCTGCGCCATGGACAAAGCACCTGGAACCTGGAAAATCGCTTCACCGGCTGGACTGACGTCGGCCTGTCCGAGCAAGGCGTCCAGGAAGCATTGGATGCCGGCAGGTTACTGCGGGAAGCTGGCTATACTTTCGACCTGGCATATACCTCAGTCTTGAAACGCGCCATCAAGACCCTGTGGATCGTGTTGGAAGTTATGGAACTGGAATGGATCCCGGTCTACAATGCCTGGCAGCTCAACGAGCGCCACTATGGAGCGCTGCAAGGGCTGTCCAAGACCGAGATGGCTGCCAAGTACGGCGAGGCCCAGGTGAAGGTGTGGCGCCGTTCCTACGACGTGCCACCACCACCTTTAGAACTGGACGACCCACGACACCCGCGTTTCGACCGTCGGTATGCCTCACTCGCCCCCCATGAGCTGCCGCGCAGCGAGGCGCTGAAAAACACCGTCGAACGCATGCTGCCCTACTGGCATTCGACGATTGCTCCGGTTGTAAAGTCGGGCCAACGGGTGTTAATCTCAGCCCATGGAAACAGCCTGCGTGCCCTGGTGAAATATCTGGACGATGTATCTGATGAAGAGATCGTAGAGCTAAATATCCCCACCGGAATCCCGCTGGTCTACAAGTTAGATGATCAACTCAGGCCAGTTACCAGCTATTACCTGGGTGATCCAGAGGCGGTGAAGAAGGCTGCCGAAGCAGTAGCCCGCCAGGGGCAGGCGCGTTAATATTCGCTGTATAGAGAGAATGGTCGATCTAAGGGACAGGTCTACGGATCAGGAAGGCCATTCCCAGGGCCATTGCCAGTGAAAGCACCCCAATCGAGATGAAGGCGACCTGCCAGAAGCGCTCTGGGAATAGACGAATCAACGTGTCCGAAAACAGGAACATCCAGGTGCCGGGCTGGAAGAATACCTGGTGGAAACCGACGAAGAAGAAGCCAAATCCAACCAGGACCACGACGATGATTACTCCCATCAGGCCAATCGTCAACCGGCCGCCGCGCTGCAGCCCGGTTAAATAGTCCGTCCACCAGCCGCCCCAGCGCGCCCACACACCCAGCACGGCCAGGCTGGCCAGCGCTGCATACCATACCCTCAACGCCCCGCGCGCCACGTTCTTCACGTCCACCATGTGCCCCAGCTCGCGATCGTTATATACAGGGGAGCCATCCTGAAACCTCAGATCGCCCAGGAAGGAGATGCCCTCCGGGTTCAACAGGTAGTCCAACGCGATCTGCGACCAGTACAGGCGTTCTGCTTTGCTGAAACCATATGGGTCAGGAGGGAATCCAGGCAGGTTGTATTCGAACTTGAGAAAAGCGGAGGTCATCAAAATGCGCACGCTGGCCAACACCAGGACAATCGGCACCAACAAGGTGGCCAGCCAGGCGAGGGATAGTCTCAGGGTTGAGGTGCTCATCGGACCATCTCCAGTTCTCCAAAGAATAGGAAGTTCAGCACCATGTTGTTCGTGATCCACTCGATTGGCGCCCGGTCGTCGGTGAAGACTACCTGGCTGTCGGGTGTGGGCTGTTGATAGACCACTGTCCTCTGGATGGCTGCGATCAACAAGGGGTGGATGTCGTCTCGGCCCATCAGATAGAGCAGGTTTTGGTACAGGTTTTCGATCCGGGTAGGTCGAAGGGTGGCGTAGATGATTGAATTGAACGAATCCGGCACATCCATCACGTAGACCGAGCTGAACACCGTTCGGATGGTCCCAACCAGGCCGTCGATCAATCGCCGATCGCCTGGGGCGCGGCCGACATTAACCACCATCACCCCTTCGTCGGTCAGGTGTTCAGCCACGAGCTGGAAGAACTCGCGCGTGGTCAGGTGCCAGGGGATGTAGGGCGGTTGGTAGGCATCCACCGCGATCAAGGTGTAGCGCCTCCCGCTGCGCGCCAATCCCAGCCGGCCATCCTGCGCGATGGCCTGCAGGTTCTGCTGGTTCATATTGAAATAGGCTCTTCCCACCTGGATGATGGTCGGATCAATCTCGAATCCCTCGATGGGGAGCGGTCCAAAAACTACGCTGGCTTGTCGGGAAATGGTCCCCGCCGCCAGGCCGAGGATGGCAATGCTCTCCACATGCTCCGGTCCATACTCGGGAGGGTTGAAGAATGGACCTGCCAGGAACTGCTCCCAGGGACCATGAAAATCCAGCCGGTCTGGATGCCAGACCGAATGGATTCCCTGGCCTTCGTTCAACCTCAAGTATCGCGTTCCATCCTCTTCTTCCAAGACCTGGATGTAATTGTAGGCCGATTCTGTCTCGTAGATCTGGCCCTGGGACGCTTTCAACGGCCGATTTACCCATAATATCCCCAGGATTGCCAGCACCAGCGGCATCCACAGCCAGCGCAGCACCCCGCCCCAGCCGGAATCGATCCAAAGCCCACCAAAAGCCACCAGCAGTAAGAAACCGCTGAAGGATAGAAAGGTAAGGGTAGTGCCGAGCAGCGGGATCATCACCAGCACCGGCAGGAAGGTGCCAATGAAAGATCCCAGGGTGGAAATCGCATAGATGCGGCCGGATACCCGGCCTGCCTCGCCCTCATCCTGGATCACCAGGCGTATGGCAAATGGCGAGATGGTTCCTAACAGGGTGACCGGCAGGCTGAACAGCACCAGGACGGCGCTGAACGATCCGAACAACACCCCCACCTGAAGCTCGTCAAAGGCCTCGGCTGCCAGGAGCAGCACCGGCCTTGCCAACACGGGAACCAGACCGGCAGTGAACGCCCCCCACGCCAGGATGGCAAACATCGTCCTGGGATTGGGCGAACGATCAGCCCAACGGCCACCCAGGACATAACCAACCGTCAGGTAGATCAAGATCAGGCCGATAATGCTGGCCCACACCAGGTTGCTGGTGCCGAACACGCTGCCCAATAAGCGGGATGCGGTGAGCTCAATCGCCAGGGTGGTCATCCCCGCTATGAACACCGTGAAGTACAAGTAAGGACGATTAACGCCGGCCATCGGATCAGCGGCGATTCTCCAGGACTTGCCAACAGGCGAAACCCACGAACCTCAGCAGCCAGAAGGCAATCAGCCGGTAGATCAGGCCCGCAGCCAGGGCGATCGCTTCGGGGACATTCAGCCAGGAAAAGATCACCGGAGTAGAAGCATCCGCCATGCCGACTCCTCCCGGCAGGGCTGCCAGCCCGCTCAGCGTCAGAATCAATCCGTAACCGGTCAACAGAGTCCCCAAACCGATGGCATAGTGCACCAGGTAAAAACCCGCCCCCAGTGTGACGATATCGAGCAGCACCTTGCCATAGGCCGCCAGGGTGAACTTCCAGATCGGCATGCGGCGATAATTGACCAGATTCTGGCGAAAATTGACCAGGCGGGTCTCCCAATGGCGCGGATCGACCGGGAAGCGACGACCGGCTGTTCTGTTCCATAGACCAGCCATCCGTCTCCCGACATCCCGGCACCGTTCCAGGTCGCGTAAAATCCTCCAGACATACCAGGCCAGGATAAGCACCGCGAACAGAGCCACCAGTAGCCAGGCCAGCTCTCCCAGCAGCAGCCGATCGCTCTGCAGTAAATAGACCACGCCCACGAATGCCACGGTCGACAGCGCAAAAACCTCGGAAAAGGTTTCCACGAACAAGGAAAACATGGCATCTTCCATCTTGTAGCCAAACCTGCTCAACAGCCTGACCCGCAGCGCTACCCCGCTCAAGCCTCCGCTGGGCAGTGCAATTTGGATAAACGCCATCGATGTAAGCACTCCCGCCAGGGTAAGAAATCCGATCTTCCCTCCGAAGGGCTGGAGTGCAAGCAGGTTAAGCCAGGTCAGGAATGCGTAGGATACTACCTGGACCAGGATCGCAATTACCAGCCAAGCCCAATCGGCCCTTTGAAACAGAGCGGCTGCCGTCTGCACTTCCCCCAGCAGTGGCCAGAAGAAATACAACAAGATGGCAAACAGTATCAGAGAAATGATCCGCTTTAGCCAGACCACTCTCACAGGCTTGTCTCATTGAAACAGGTTAGAGCCAGGTCCAATCTTTCAATTGGCCGAAGAAGCGATGCCAGCCGGTGGAATGGTACCAGGCCCGGATGATGTGAGTGTACATGCGGGTACGGTTGCGCAGGCCTTTCCAAAAACCACGGTGGGATTCACTGGGAGGATGCGAGACCCCGACTATCTTGACGCGCACCAATCTATAACCCTGCCGTTTTGCCGTCAATGTCAAAGCTGTCTCAAATCCATATCCTTGGGCTGCTTTGTGCGACACATAGCGTAGGACCTCCGTGCGAAAACAGCGTTGCCCGGTCAGCCAGGGGGTCATCCTGTGGCTTAGATCTGTATTCCAACGACCTCCAGAGAACAGTCCCAGGCTCATATCAGCCCTGCAGGCCACGACCGGTTGGATGAGGTCCAGCACATGTTGAGGGGTCAAGCCAATCAGGTCCGCATCCAACGTCAGGATGATGTTTGACTGGGAAATCGACCAGCCGGTGTAGACCGCTTCCCCCTTGCCCAGGTTGACCGGGTGGTTGATGATGCGAATTCTTGGATCCAGTCCAGCCGCCTGGTGAGCTTCCAGCTCTGTAGCATCGTCCGATCCATCGTTGACCACAATGATTTCCCGAAGGTAGGTCACCTGGCGTAGGACAGCCAACACTCGACCGATTCCGCGGGCTTCATTGTATGCCGGTATTATCGCCGTAATCGATGAAGTGGGGAACTCGCCGATTCGAAATCGTGATCCCACGCTCAAGGGGGATGTGTCAGGATTATGCAATATCAGCCTCAATTGAGCAGGGTTTATACTCCCTCGATCAGATTATATCCCATTCCGACCCACACGACCCGCCTTGGTATAATTCAGCACATCTACTGGCCGATAAGCTGTGTCTCGTTAGCAAGAGCAGATACGCACCGACCAGCCAAGATCAGAATTTTAGTGGAGTATTCATGAATCGCTCAAGCCTTTCAGGTGCGGATATCCGCCAGGGTTATATCGATTTCTTTATCCAAAGAGGACATACCTTCGTGCCTTCATCCTCCCTCGTCCCAGGAGGCGACCAAACGCTGCTTTTTACAAATGCGGGCATGGTTCAGTTCAAAGATGTCTTCCTGGGATTAGACCGGCGCCCGTATTCACGGGCCGTCGATTCCCAGAAATGTATGCGCGTGGCCGGCAAACATAACGACCTGGACGACGTCGGGCGTGATGATACCCACCACACATTCTTCGAAATGCTGGGCAACTGGTCATTCGGCGATTACTACAAGAAAGAAGCCATCGCCTGGGCCTGGCAGCTCCTGACCGAAGTGTGGGGTCTGCAGCCGGAGCGTTTGTGGGCCACCTGCTTTCGAGATGATTCCGGCGACATACCTCAAGATGACGAAGCTGCCGGCCATTGGAGTCAGCAGCCCGGTATGGATGCCTCTCATATCCTGTTTTTCGGCCGCAAGGACAATTTCTGGGAGATGGCCGACACCGGACCATGTGGTCCCTGCAGTGAGATACACTATGACCGTGGTCCGGAATTCTGCGACCGGAGCGATGTCCAAGGGCATGTCTGCGGGGTTAACCAAGGTTGCAGCAGGTTCCTGGAACTGTGGAACCTGGTGTTCATCCAATATGACCGCCTTAGTCCAACCGAGCTGAATCCACTGCCGGCCAGACATGTCGATACCGGTATGGGCCTGGAGCGGATCGTCTCCATCCTTCAGGGAGTCGATTCGAATTACAAGACCGATCTATTCATCCCGATGATGGCCGCGGTGCAGGCGCAGACCGGCCACAGCGACGCTGAGCGGGCAGCCAACATCACCCCCTACCGGGTGATCGCCGACCATTCACGGGCAGCCGCCTTCTTGATCGCCGATGGGGTAGTGCCCGGCAACACCGGGCGCAACTACGTCTGCAGAATGATCATCCGCCGGGCGGCACGCTTCGGCAGCAAGATCGGCCTGACCCAGCCCTTTCTGGCCAGGGTAGCTGAGGCGGTTATCGATCACTACAAGGCTTTCTACCCGGAACTGGAAAAGAACCGGGCTGCAATCCTGGATAACCTGACCCGAGAGGAAGTTCGCTTCCAACGCACTGTCGAGGGCGGACTGGCCAAGCTGGAGGACTTGTTGCAGCATGTGCGCGCCGCAGGGGAACGCATCTTGCCTGGGGACCAGGCTTTCGACCTGTACGCCACCTATGGCTTGCCCCTGGAGATCACCCGCGACATCGCCCGTGAGCAGGACCTGGAAGTAGCCGAGGCGGGTTTTTTCATCGCCATGGAAGCCCACCGCCAGGTTTCCGGTGCAGGCGAGGCTTTTGGGGAACTCGGAGGGGAAGCTGTAGATCTATACAGGCAGATCGCGGATACCCTGCAGCGAGAGGGTAGGATCGGCCCAAGTGGAGTGGTTAACAATCCCTATGGCAGCCTGGTCGCGGAAGGGCCATTACTGGCGATCGTACGAGATGGCCGATCGCTCGAGACCGCAGGCACAGGGGAGCGAGTCGAAGTGATGCTGCCAGAGACGCCATTCTATGTCGAGGCGGGTGGGCAGGTCTCCGATACCGGCACTATTCGTTCAATCACAGAGCCAGGCTGGGAAGTGCGAGTTGATGACACCCGCAAACCACTTGCCGGCATCATCGTCCACATTGGAGAGGTGGTGCGAGGCACGCCGCACACAGGCGACCTGGCCATTGCCCGCGTCGACGCGCAACGCCGCCGCGACATCATGCGCAACCATACCGCCACTCACCTGCTTCACCACGCACTGCGTGCGGTGCTTGGTGAGCACGCCCGCCAGGCAGGGTCTTTGGTGGCCCCCGACCGCTTGCGGTTCGACTTCACCCACCCCGAAGCGCTCACCCCGGGACAACTCAAACAGGTGGAAACGCTTGTCAACCGGCATATCCTGGAAGATTACCACCTGCATATTAAATTCAAGCCACTCCAACAAGCCATCTCCGAAGGCGCCATCGCCTTGTTTGGCGAGAAATACGGCGAGACGGTTCGCAACATCACCATTGGCGATCCAGAACCCTTTTCGAACGAGCTGTGCGGCGGCACGCATGTCGAATCAACGGGAGAGATCGGTTTGTTTCTGATCACCAGCGAGACCAGTGCGGCGGCCGGCATCCGGCGCATCGAAGCCGTCACCGGGCGGGCCGCCTATGAACTTGTCCAACGTCGCTTCGCCATCCTTGACCAGACGACCTCCCTGGTCGAGGCGGCAGACAACCTGGTGAGCGAGAAGGTCAAGATGATACAGACCGAGTTGGCGGCTGCCCGCAGGGAAATATCCCAGTTGCGCCAGGCCCAGGTGGCAGCCGAATTCAGTCGCCTGATGGACCAAACGATCTCTATCGACAGTGTGCACATCCTGACCGCCGAGCTCCCCGAAACAGATGCGGATACCCTGCGCCAGATGGTCGATCGCTTCCGCCAGCGTTATCCCACCAGCGCGGTAGTGGCGCTGGCCAGCGTCCAGGCCGGGCGCCCAATACTGGTAGCCGCCATCAGCGAGGACCTGGTCCAACAAGGTTGGCATGCCGGCGACCTGGTCAAGCACATCTCCCAACCGCTGAACGGAAGCGGCGGCGGCAAACCCAACCTGGCCCAGGCGGGTGGTAAGAACGCCGCAAGACTGGGCGAGGCCCTGGCCGGGGTGATAGAATGGGTGAAAACGAAATCTCAAGGTTGATCCCAATCGATTGAAGAATTACCGTCTTGAGGGCTGGAAAGTCCCGATAGCCCTACTGTTATTTTGCGCCATAAGCTATGCCCCGTTCATCCCATGGTTGGGATATTACTGGGATGATTGGCCAACTATCTGGTTCCGGCACTTCTATGGACCTTCCCATTTTCGTGAAGTGTTTTCCATCGACCGGCCCTTGCTCGGCTGGTTGTTCAGTATAACGACCAGCCTGCTGGGCGAATCGCCCATCTCCTGGCAGGTGTTCGCATTCATCGCCCGGTGGATCGGCAGCATGGCCACGTGGTGGACTCTGCAGGTCCTTTGGCCATCCAGGCGAAGGGAGGCAACCTGGGCGGCGATATTGTTTGCGCTTTATCCGGGATTCGGTCAACAGCCCATCTCGGTAACCTACAGCCATGTATTGATCCTCCAGGCGATTTTTATCTTCTCGTTAGGCCTGATGATCCAGGCAACCCGCCGCTCGCCACGATCGTGGTGCCAGATGCTGATCGCGTTATCGGGTTCGGCCTATACCTTGTTCTCTGTGGAATATTTCTTCGGATTGGAGTTATTAAGGCCTGTATTCCTGTGGGGCGCACTTGGTGAGAGATCCAGACCAACCTGGCCCAGGATAAAGAAGGCCCTCTTACTCTGGCTACCCTTCGGGGGAGTGATGGCTGCCTTCCTGATCTGGCGCCTAGGAATCCACACAACGCCGCGTGGGCAGGTGCAATTATTCCGTTTGCTAGAGCAAGCCCCTGCATTGGCCTTGTTGCGCCTCGGGCGGACAGCATTGCTGGATATGTTCGAGTCGGGCTTTGTGGCCTGGTTGAGATTCTTCATCATACTTGAAACCGGGGAGTTCGGTTGGCCGCAGTTTTTCCTGCCTGCACTGGCTGGCCTGACGATTTCTATCCTGGCATTTTTATACTTGCATCGCCAAGAGAGCGACATTGGTACCGTGGATAGAGATCCCGGTGCGAAAGGTTGGGCAGGCGAGACTGCCATGCTCGGGTCTTATGCCTTGCTCATCGCCGGCATACCCTTCTGGGTCACCGAGCTGCCCATCGGCCTGAATTTCCCCTGGGATCGATTTCAATTGGCGATGATGCTGGGAGCCAGCCTGATGGTCAGCGGCATCCTGTTCTTCCTGGCGGCATGGTCACCGCGGTTGACTGCGATCCGCAATCTGATCTTCAGCCTGCTACTTGGCCTGGCGATCGCTGCGCACCTCCAAAATGCCGATCGCTATCGCCGGGAATGGAACCAGCAGGTAGCGTTCTTTTGGCAGTTAGCCAGGCGAATCCCCGGCCTCGAACCTGGGACCACGCTGATCACCGCCGAGCTGCCCTTCGTGTACTTCAGCGATAATTCCCTGTCTGCTCCATTGAACTGGATGTACTCCCCACATACTCCGGTGGACCAGTTGCCATTTCTGCTGCTGGATATCGACTCACGCCTGGGATATAATCTGGCTGAACTCGTTGAAGATACACCCATTCAGCAGTCATACCGGCTGACTTCGTTTTCCGGGTCCACCTCACAGGCGGTGGTGCTCTTCTATGACCCTCCCCGCTGCCTGCGGGTGCTCAATCCGCAGCGAGACCAGCTTCTGCCGAAGAAACCGCGCCACATCGATCAATCCATGGATCTCTCAGATTTGACGCACATCCTGGTAAGTCCTGGTGCAAGCGCCAGACCCCCGATGCAATATTACGGTCCGGAGCCGGTCGGAGACTGGTGTCAGAGCTTCGAGGCCGCCGACCTTGCCCTCCAGACACAGGATTGGTCGTACCTGGTCCAATTGGGTGACCAGGTCTTGATGGTGCCGGGGGACGAGAGCACAGGTACCATCCCGGCCTACCGGACGTTTATAGACACCTATGCCAGTTCGGCGGATTGGTCCAAGCTTGCAGAATTGGTGCCATTTATAGAAGGTTATGCCCGATATGGAGAAATGGAGAAGGCTGCCGAGTTGACCAGGGCAATATATCTTGCTACTCCAAAGATGGGTTACTACCTGTGCGCCGCCTGGTCGCACATCGCCAATACCGGCACCCCTGCCCTTGCCCAGGAACCAGGGGTCGCCAATCTCCAGGCCGAACTTGAGTGCTCGATCCGCTGAATCAGAATGACGATGCCCACCTGTTCCGTTGTGATACCCGTCTTCAATAGCCAGGAAACCCTCAGCGAGCTGGTCAATCGCCTGGAGGGCGTATTCTCCTCCCGGGCCATCCCGTTCGAGGCAATTTTCGTCGATGATGGCAGCCAGGACCGTAGCTGGGAATGCATCTGCCAGTTGGCCACCGGCAGACCTTGGATGCGCGGCATCTGCCTGATGCGTAATTATGGCCAACACAATGCATTATTGTGTGGAATCCGGTCTGCCGTGCATGAGGTCATTGTCACCATGGATGACGATCTACAGCATCCCCCTGAGGAGATCCCGCGGTTACTGGATAAACTAGCAGAAGGATATGACGTGGTTTACGGCCGTCCACTACAGGAACAACATGGCATCTGGCGTGACCTGGCATCTCGCTTCACCAAGCTGGCCCTGCAGAGCGCCATGGGCGACAGGACCGCCAGTGAAGTAAGCGCCTTTCGTGCCTTCCGTTCTACCGTGCGGAATGCCTTTGCCAACTACCAGAGCTCTCACGTTTCGATTGACGTGCTGCTCACCTGGGGGACGACCCGCTTCAGCTCGATCCCCGTCCAGCATTTCCCGCGCCCGGCTGGAACCTCGCAATACACCTTTCGCAAACTAATCTCACATGCCTTGAACATGATAACCGGCTACAGCATACTGCCGCTTCAGCTTGCCAGCCTGATGGGGTTCAGCTTTGCACTGTTCGGATTATTGGTGCTGGTTTACGTTGTAGGCCGTTACCTGATCCAGGGCGGCAGCGTGCCCGGTTTTCCATTCCTCGCCTCGACCATAGCCATCTTCTCGGGGGTGCAGTTATTCGCCCTGGGCATCATCGGGGAATATCTGGCCCGCATGCACTTCCGCCTTATGGAACGGCCTTCGTACGTGGTGAGCGATGAGACCGCTACTGCCGGCGCGGAGCTGCCGGTATGACCGCCGAACCATGCCGCTACCTGGAATGGGACAGCGCCTTCTTCGGAAAGCGCATTGCCCAGGTAGAAGGGCAGCGGTTAGACACTTCGAGGCTGGAGGCCATACGGCGCTGGTGCGAAGACAATGAAATCGCATGCCTGTATCTGCTGGCCGATTCGGACCATGCTGAGACGGTGCGCCTGGCAGAGGATGGCGGCTTTCGTCTGGTGGACATCCGCTGCACCCTCATCCGTGAATTGTCGGTACCCACTTCCGATGAAGCGCCGGCACAGGCTACTGCTCACATGCGAGAAGCAAGACAACAGGACCTGCCAGCGATCAGGGCCATTGCCAGGAAGGGTTATTCATTCACCCGCTTCTATTACGATGGGCATTTCCCAGCCGAAAAATGCGCCGGCCTGTACGAGGCCTGGATTGAAAACAGCCTGCGAGGATACTCCAACGCCGTATTCGTCGCCGAGAACGAAGGCCGAATTGCGGGTTACATCACCTGTAACTTGCCCAGACGATCCGAAAACAGCAGGATCGGCCTGGTTGGCATTGCGTCCTGGGCACGCCAACAGGGGATCGGGAGGGCGCTCGTCGGGCATGCATTAATTTGGTTCAGGCAGCAGCAGTCCCCGCGCGTAGAGGTGGTCACCCAGGGACGCAACATCCCGGCTCTGCGGTTATACCAGCGCTCCGGCTTCCTGGTCGATCGTGTTCAACTCTGGTACCATAAGTGGTTCTAGAAATCCCGACCGAATTTATACAAATGGTAGATTATCAAATTCCCTTTAACAAGGCCTTCATTACCGGCAAAGAATTGGGATATATGGCGCAGGCAATCGCTGAAAACCACATCTCAGGCGATGGTCTCTTCACCCGCCGGTGCAGCTCCCTACTGGAGGAGCTGCTTGGCGTTCCAAAGGCCTTGCTTACCACCTCCTGCACCCATGCCCTCGAGCTGGCTGCCTTTTTGCTGGACATCCACGAGAAGGACGAAATCATCGTCCCATCCTTTACGTTCGTATCTACCGTAAATGCCTTCGTGATTCGAGGTGCCCGGCCGGTGTTTGTCGATATCCGCCGAGATACCCTGAACCTGGACGAGCGCCTGGTCGAGAGGTACATTTCTCCGCGCACACGGGCCATACTGCCGGTCCACTACGCCGGAGTAGGCTGTGAGATGGACGTCCTCCGCCAAATCGCCGACCATTACCGGATTTCTCTGGTGGAAGACAACGCCCACGGTCTGTTTGGGAAGTACAAAGGACGCTATTTAGGCACATTGAGCCAGATGGCAACCCAAAGCTTCCACGAGACGAAGAATTTCACCTGCGGCGAGGGAGGTGCCTTGATCATCAATGATCCAGGACTGATCGAGCGGGCGGAAATCCTGCGTGAGAAAGGCACCAATCGCAGCCGATTCTTTCGCGGCCAGATTGATAAATACACCTGGGTAGACCAGGGTTCAAGTTACTTGCCTTCCGAGCTGCTGGCAGCCTTTCTGTATGCCCAGTTAGAGGCCCGCCAGGAGATCCAGGCGAAGCGTAACATAATATGGCATCTCTACGACCAGGCCCTTTTCGAATGGGGGAATAAAATGGGGATCGGCTTACCCTATGTGCCCGAGGAATGCGAGCAGTCCTACCACATGTACTATCTCGTGTTGCCATCGCTTGACGCCCGCCAGCGGATGATCGCCCAATTGAAGGCAAATGGGATCCTGAGCGTCTTCCATTACCAACCGCTTCACCTGTCCGAGATGGGGCAGCGTTTTGGCGGCAAACTGGGAGACTGCCCGGTAACAGAGCAGGTCAGTGATCGCCTGCTACGACTTCCATTTTATACCGGTCTACAAGAAGCCGACCAGTGCCGTGTCATCGACTCCATATTGGCGTTCACACTTTAGAATGCGGCCTGAGTATAAATCCAACCCATCGAGGGGAGTATGCCGTTCGATCCGATTCACCTGTTGACAACCACCTTTGCATATCTCGATCCAGGCTCCGGCAGCTTTATCCTGCAATTATTGCTGGCCTCTTTGTTCGGGGCCTTGTTCGTGGTGAAAGCCTACTGGAAAAAAATCAAGGGCGCCATTCGAGGCCTTTTCTCGAAGCGCCGCCAAAAGCCAGAAGAATGAGCGAGATGGGGGACGCCCCTGTGCCATCAGGCGCATCATTTCGGGATCCGAGCGGGTTCCTTTTCACCGCTCAGGGCAGGCTTTACCGCCAGGTCAACCCTGTCTACCGGCAGCACTATGAACACCTATTCGACTCTGGGTTATACCATGAGCTGGTGGAATGTGGCCTGCTGCTGCCTCACCGGGAGGTTGGGCGAGAACGCTCTCCCGAATCGTCTGCTCAGGCTTATCGCATCCTGGAACCCGAGCTATTAGACTTTGTATCCTATCCATTCGAGTGGTGCTTCAGCCAATACAAAGACGCTGCACTGGCCACCCTGGAAATCCAGAAGCGCGCTCTGCAGCATGGATTGTGGCTTAAGGATGGCAGTGCCTATAACATTCAATTCCACCGCGGGCGGCCCCTGCTGATCGACAGCCTATCGTTTGAAGTCTATCCCGAGGGTTCTCCCTGGATCGCCTATCGCCAGTTTTGCCAGCATTTCCTGGCACCACTCTGCCTGATGGCCTACCGGGATGTACGTCTGGGCCAGTTGATGCGCGTCTTTTTGGACGGCATGCCCCTTGACCTGGCCAGCCGGCTGCTCCCTTTTCGCACCTACCTGGTCCTCCCCTTGTTCATCCACATTCACCTGCATGCCGCCAGTCAGAAACGCTACGCCGGCACGCCGGTCCACACCAACCGCAAATTGGGGCGCACCGCCCTGCTCGAACTGATCAATAGCCTGGAAGCAGCGGTCAGACGGCTCGGCTGGTCTCCAAGAGACTCCTCTTGGGCTGACTACTACACCGACATTCACTATGGCCCATCTGCACTGGAGCACAAGCGTCGATTGGTGAACGAATTTCTCGATTACGCACAACCGCGCTCGGTGTGGGACCTGGGCGCAAACACTGGTATGTTCAGCCGGCTGGCGAGCCAGAGGGGTATCTACACCGTGGCATTCGATCTGGATCCCGCTGCAGTGGAGGCCAACTATCGCCAATGTGTCCGCGCTGGGGAAGCCAACCTCCTGCCCTTGGTGCTCGATTTGACCAATCCCAGCCCGGCCATCGGATGGGAGAATCGCGAACGTCAGGCTTTCCTGGAGCGCGGCCAGGCAGATGCGGTGATGGCATTGGCTTTGATTCATCATCTGTCGATATCGAACAACCTGCCGCTGGACTACCTGGCATCCTTCTTCCAAAAAATTGGCGCCTGGTTGATCGTGGAGTTCATTCCCAGGGAAGATCCCCAGGTGCAGCGGCTGCTGGCCAGTCGGAATGATATCTTTTCCAACTACACTGTAGAGAATTTCGAAGCAAGCTTCTCCCGGCAGTTCGAAATCCTTCGATCTGAACAACTGCACGGATCTCCACGTCGCATGTTTCTCATGCGCAGGCGCCAGAGGCCAGCCTGATGAAAGACAAGGTCATCCATCCCTTTCTCTTTGCTGCCTATCCCATACTCACCCTGCTGGCGGTAAACATCGAAGAAACAAAGGCGACCTCAGCCTTGCGCTCGCTGGGCTTAACGCTGCTCATCACGGGATTCCTGGCATTGCTGCTATGGCTATGGCTGCACGACTGGCAAAAAGCCGCCATGGTTTTAACCCTTGGCATCTTGTTATTCTTCTCCTATGGTCACGTGTACAATTATCTTGAGTTACAAACCAACTCGGGATTTTCCCTGGGGCGGCATCGCTACCTGCTGCCGCTATGGGCCGCCATATTCGGGCTGGGAGCCTGGGGGATTTTCCGTCTTGACAAAAACCGGCGCCTGATCAATCCGGCATTGAATTGGATCGCTGTCATGGCCCTGATCTTCCCTCTGTTCCGGCTGGCGAGCTATTCCTGGCGCAGCTCGAAGGTCGACAACCTTCAAGCAGTGCAGGCAGGAGCAGCGCAAGACCTCAGTCTGCCTTCCAACCAGCCAGCCCCAGATATTTATTACATTATTTTAGATGCCTACTCGCGCGATGATACACTGAAAGAACTATTCGGTTACGATAATTCCCACTTTCTTCGCCGGTTGGAGGAGCTGGGCTTTTTCATCGCCCGTTGCAGCCGCAGCAATTACGCACAGACTCAGCTCTCTCTAGCATCTTCTTTGAACTACAATTACCTCGACGCCCTGGGTGACCAATACGTTGCCGGCAGCACCACCCGTGTAGGGATCGAAGAATTGATCCATCACAGCGCTATACGGAGAGGGTTGGAAAGCCTGGGTTACACTGTAGCGGCCTTCGAAACCGGATTCAAAGGCACCCAATGGGAGGATGCAGATCTGTACCTGGCGCCGCGCGCCGGTAGCCTGGAGACGATGCAGGTCCTGGGTGGGATCAGTAACTTCGAGCTAATGCTGTTGCGAACTTCAGCCGGTTTGGTGATCGAAGATGGAACGCTGGTCCTACCCAGATTCTTTCAACCCGATTTCGATCATCCCGATCGTGTCCACAGGGAACGGATCTTATACGTATTTGACCAGCTACAGGGATTGCCTGCCCTGCCTGGTCCCAAGTTTGTATTTGCTCATCTAGTCATCCCGCACCCTCCGTACGTATTTGGACCGCACGGAGAATACGTGGCCCAAGACAAGGAAGACATGCCTGGCTACACAGATCAAATCACCTATCTCAATCAGGTCATGGTCCTACTGTTGCAGATTTTGATCTCGGCTTCCTCTACCCCTCCCGTAATCATCGTCCAAGGCGATCATGGCGCGATCAATGCACCTCCAGGCCAGCGCATGAACATCCTGAACGCCTATTACCTTCCCAATACGGATCGTGGATTGCTGTATGATCGAATCACCCCGGTCAACTCATTCCGTATCGTTCTGAATGCCTATTTTGGCACCCAACTACCACTCCTGGAAGATCGGAGCCTGTTTTCGATCTACAAGCAGCCGTATGAATATACAATCATCCAGGATAGCCGCCCTGGCTGCAGCCAGAGCAGATCGGAATGAAGACTCAAATCCTGCAACTCGAACCCCACGATGACCCGGTCTCTGCCTGCGATAAGATGGGCTGGAGCCAGACCGGGCGTGTGCTGTTGGTCTGGCCCGAAGGAAGCTGCGTGCTCAACCGCCGGCTTGATCTGATCCTGGTCCGGCGCCACAGCACGCGTCTCGGCGCCCAGATAGCCGTTGTCACACATGATGCGGACGTCCGCTATCATGCCCGCCAATTAGGCATCCCCTTGTTTCGTTCTATTCGCCAGGCACAATCTTCCGCCTGGCGGGTGCCGCGGTTTTATCGTTCAGGTAGCAGGCCAGAGGAGTTACGCCCCCCTGGTCCCCGACCCGACCTGGCAGCCATTAAACTCAAGGCCTCCCCCCCGGCGTCCGGCTGGATGGATGCGATCCTTTTGCGCATCTTTTTCTTCACGCTGGGAGTCATGGCAATGCTATCGATCGTCGCCCTGCTCTTGCCAGGAGCGGAAGTCCAGGTAAACCCAAAAACCAGCCTGCAGGAGATCGACCTGCCGGTCCAGGCGGTAATCGGGCTGGATGGAATAAATCTGGCAGGGTCTATCCCGGCCCAATGGTCTTCACAGATCGTCGAAGGTCGAGACACCCTGACAGTCTCCGGGAAAGGATCGATCCCCTCCTGGTATGCGCGCGGCCAGGTCCAGTTCACGAACCTTACCGATCTGCCTGCCAGCGTGCCTGCTGGTAGCGTGGTGCTATCATCGGATCCCCTGCCGATTCGCTACGAGGTCGTTCGGTCAGGAGAAGTTCCGGCCGGAGTAGGCCAGACAATCAGCCTGCCAGTGCAGGCTGTGGAGCCAGGGGAAGCGGGAAACCAGCCCGCTGGGGGCATCCAGGCGATGGAGGGACCACTGGGAGTAAATCTCGTGGTTGGCAACCTCGAACCGATTAGCGGAGGGATGGATCAGGAAATCCCTATCGCCACGAATGCCGATCGTGACGCTCTCTACGAGAGGTTAGAAGGCACCCTGCGCACCTCCGCTATCGAAGAATTTACCGCCAGCCATTCCCCGGATATTATCCTGCTCTCAGCCAAACCCGTCCTGGAAGGCGTCCTCGAGAAGATATATAATCCACCCGAAGGTGAACCGGGGGAACAACTCGAGCTGTATATGCGCCTCGAATATCGTTTCCTGACTGCCTCGCGGGCTGATTTGAATGCTCTCGCTCAATCTGTTATGGATGCTCACCTGCGGGATGGCTTTACTGCACTCCCGGAGACTATCGAGATCTCAACCGTCGATCAACCCGTCGCCCGTGAGGATGGGCAGGCGAGCTGGCGCATACACATACGGCGTTCCATGCAACCGAACATTAGTGATCGCCAGGTCATTCAAATCTGTCTTGGGCAGGACCCTCGCCTGGCCTCACAGCGCATGCTGAATGACCTCTCGCTTGCCCAACCACCGACCATAATCATGTCTCCTTCCTGGTGGCCGCGCTTGCCGATCCTACCCTTCAGGATTGAGGTAATTAGCAATTAATCCGCGCGATTAATTCGGATAAAATATTTCCATGCGCATCCTGGCCGTAGACCCCGGCGAGAAGCGATTGGGTCTGGCGATCAGCGATCCCACCCAGACCATTGCCAATCCATTGGAGGTGCTCAGCCATGTGTCACGGCAAATCGACGCTGCCACCATCGCTAAACTGGCAGAGGAATATGGCGCCGAGAAGATCATCGTTGGGCAAGCCCTGGACGAAGATGGCCAGCCTTCGCCACAAGGGCGGCGGGCCGCCCGCCTGGCAGCAGCTCTCCGTACTCAAACCACCATGCCAGTGATCCTGTGGGATGAGAGCGGCAGCACCCAGGAAGCGCGCGCCGCTCGCCTGGCGTTGTCCGCTTCGAAAAAGAAACGCCAGCGCGCCATAAAAAACCATCTGGATGAACTGGCTGCCACTTTCATCCTTCAAACCTACCTGGATGCCCAACGGGACGCCTCCGAGCGAAAGAACCTTGCCAGGGACTGACCAATCGGCATCTGGGCGAAATAATGCCGTTAACCACTCCGTGGCAATCTCCCGGCCTTCGTTCTTCAGATTCATCCTGCTGCTACTGGTGAGTGGGTTATGCCTGGGTGTCATGGTGCTTGGATTTACCTCGCTTTATCTCTCCGAGCGGACCGCCATATCTTTCGGACCTCCCGCCGCCGGGCTTTCCTGGTTGGAGCAATCCTATTTATCCGCCCAATTGCTGCTCCAGGCAGACGACCTCCTCACTCCTCTGGACCCATCGGGTGAGCCCCAACCGTTCCTGGTCCAGTTAGGTGAATCCACCGAATCATTGATCCTGCGGATGCATGAGGCAGGCCTGATCCGAAACCCGGGTGGGTTTCGCGCCTACCTGCAGTACGCCGGGTTGGATAAGAGCCTTCAGGCCGGGCAATACAGCCTGAGCCCGGCGATGAGCGCGGTCGAGATTGCCCATACCCTGCAAGACGCCACGCCCTCCGTAGTCGCCTTCACTATATTGCCAGGATGGCGCCTGGAGGAGATCGCAGCCACCCTACCCACCTCCGGTTTATCAATCGATCCCAACACGTTTATACTGGCGGCGTCCGAACCCGTGGGCGGATATTCCTTCAGCGGAGCGCTGCCCGAAGACGCAACATTGGAGGGCTTCTTGTATCCCGACATGTACCGTTTGCCACGCTACATGAATGCGGCCCGATTGGTGAGAACATTCCTGGATAACTTTGCCGCTAACCTGACCCCCGTCCTTCTCCAGGGATTCGAGGCTCAGGGATTGACGGTTTTCGAAGCGGTCATCCTGGCTTCAATCGTGGAGCGGGAAGCAATCATCGACGAAGAGATGCCGCTGATCGCTTCGGTGTTTTTAAATCGCCTGGCGGCTGGCATGAAGCTCGATTCTGATCCAACGGTACAATATGCCCTTGGATACAACGACCGCCAGAAGACCTGGTGGACCAATCCCCTGAGCCTGGAAGACCTGCAGATCGATTCGCCCTATAACACCTATCAATACCCTGGCCTACCACCCGGCCCGATCGCCAACCCGGGACCGGCTTCACTTCGGGCAGTGGCCTTTCCTGCCCAATCCAAATATTTCTATTTTCGGTCTGCATGTGATAATTCTGGCACACACGTGTTCGCCGAGACATACTCAGAACACATCGCCAACGCCTGCCCATGAGACATGGCGCTGTGAAACGGGCGAGTCAAGGTATTTCCATTTATCGGTAGAAGGAGAGTATTGGATGATCGGTAACGCTATAACCAAAAGCCTGTCCGCTGCCTTGCTGATGACGTACTTCCTACCCTCCGCCACTCCTGGGCAATCTGCACGCAGCGCTCAGACCTGGCCGCAAATATTCCTGGTACAAGTGGCCACTGGTTTCACCTCCCCTGTGCAGGTCACCAACTCCAGAGATGGCAGCGGGCGGCTTTTTGTAATCGAACAACCGGGCAAGATTTGGATATTAAAGGAGCACCAACGGCTGGAGCGCCCATTCCTGGATATCACGGGGCTTGTACGTTCACCCGATTCGGGTGGAGGCTCCGAGGAAGGCCTGCTCAGCCTGGCTTTCCCACCCGGTTTCGGATCGGCCAGGCAGCATTTCTACGTTTATTACACCCGCCCGGATGGAAACAACCAACTTTCGCGCTTCAGTGTCAGTAATGACCCTCAGCAAGCCGACCCTTTGAGCGAAGAACAGATCCTCACCCTGGCCCATCCAACATTCTCCAACCACAATGGTGGGCAGCTCGTCTTCGGACCGCAGGACAGTTTCTTATACCTCAGCACCGGTGACGGGGGCGGCGCCGGCGATCCAAGCGATAATGCACAGGACCCGGCTTCACTGCTGGGTAAGCTCCTGCGTATCGATGTGGAAGCAGGGACAGATCCGTATGCCATCCCGTCAGGCAATCCATTCGTGGGCAATCCAGCTTATCGGGGCGAGATATGGGCCTTGGGTCTGCGCAACCCCTGGCGTTTTTCCTTCGACCGCCAGACCTGGGGATTGTATATCGGCGAGGTGGGGCAGGGTTCCTGGGAGGAGATCGATTATCAGCCCTCGGGTAGCATGGGAGGAGAAAACTACGGCTGGAATATCATGGAAGGTGAAGCCTGTTATCCAGCGGAGCCGTGCGATTCATCTGGTCTCATCCTTCCGGTCCTCACCTACCCGACGCATGTCGGTGGAGCTTGCGCGGTTACAGGGGGCTTTGTCTATCGCGGCACGCTCCACCTCGAGCTTATCGGTACCTATCTCTTTGCCGATTACTGCAATGGGCTGATTCAAGGGCTGCGCCTGGATGGGTCCACGTGGGAGAGCCAAGGCCTGCTCGACACACCGCTCGCCATCTCCAGCTTTGGGGAAGACGAAACCGGCGAGCTCTATGTAGTTGACCACAATGGAGGCATCTACGCCCTCAGAAGCACCTCGATCGCGCAGCCAATCTTTCTACCGGCGATTCACCGGTAAATCGCGGTTTGAACAAGACCAGGCTCCCTCTCAAACCGCAGGCTGGATCGGTGGCGCTTCACTGCCCAGGTTGGCATGGGTTCCTCTGTGTACCTGGCGTGGCTTGGTGCGTTCCGACGTCCGTTTCACCTTTACTTGAGGTTTATCTACCATCGGCGCCAGTGCGATCTCTAACACCTGGTCTATGTGGTCCACCGGTATGATCCTTAGCTCGCTGCGGGCCCGCTTTGGCACCTCAATCAGGTCTTTCAAGTTCTTTCTGGGTAATATTACTGTCTTTAAACCCGCTCGATGCGCGGCCAGGACTTTCTCGCGCACCCCACCAACCGGTAAAACCCGCCCTCGCAGGGTGATCTCTCCGGTCATGCCCACGTCTCGCAGCACCTCCCGGCTGGTGAATGCCGAGACCAAAGCCGTGCCGATGGTAATGCCCGCGCTGGGACCATCCTTGGGAATCGAGCCTTCCGGGATATGGATGTGGATGTCCACCTGCTCGTAGATGTCCGGGTCGATCTCAAATTGCCGGGAGCGGGATTTGAGGTATGAGAGCGCCGCCTGGGCAGACTCCTGCATCACGTTGCCGATCTGCCCGGTTATCTGCAGGTTGCCCTTGCCTTCCAGCAACAAGACCTCCACCGGCATGATCTCACCCCCACTTTCGGTCCATGCCACCGCGGTCGCCACACCAATCTCGTTCTGGCGCTCCGCTTCCTGGTTATAGAATTCTGGTGGCCCAAGGTAACGTTCAAGGCCCGCTGCCCCAACCTGTTTTCGGTAGCGCTTGTTCTCGGCTTTCATGCGGGCAATCTTGCGACAGATTCGCCCAATCTCCCGCTCCAGGTTGCGCACGCCGGCTTCGTAGGTATATTCACGGATGATGCGTTGCAACGCCTGGGGGGTGATGCGCACCTCTCCTTCCTCCAGACCGTTCTCCTCTAACTGCCGTGGTATCAGGAAGCGCTGGGCGATCTCCAGTTTCTCTTCCTCGATGTAGCCGGGGAATTCGATTACTTCCATCCGATCCAGCAAGGCGGCTGGGATTGAGCCGGTGTAGTTCGCCGTAGTAATGAACATGACCTGTGATAGGTCATACAACAGCTCCAGGTAGTGGTCAGAGAAGGTGTGATTCTGTTCGGGGTCCAATACTTCCAGGAGGGCCGCCGCTGGATCGCCGCGAAAGTCCTGCCCAAGTTTGTCCACCTCGTCCAACATGAACAGCGGGTTGATTGTACCGGCGCGCCGCATGGTCTGCAAGATACGCCCGGGTAGTGCGCCAATGTACGTGCGCCGGTGGCCGCGGATCTCGGCTTCGTCGCGTACCCCACCCAGGGACAGGCGTACGAACTTGCGCCCTAAGGCTTCGGCAATCGAGCGGCCAAGGGAAGTCTTCCCCGTCCCAGGCGGGCCAACGAAGCACAAGATCGGCTGGCGGAGTCGTTTGGGCTTAAGGCTGCGAACGGCGATGTATTCGAGAATTCTTTCCTTGGCCCGCGGCAGGCCGTAGTGGTCTCTTTCCAGGATCTCAGCCGCGTGATGAACGTCCAGGTTGTCTTCAGTGGAGGTCGTCCAGGGCAACTCCAGGATCCATTCGACGTAAGTCCGGATGATTCCCACTTCAGGAGACATGGGCGGCATCTGGGAGAGGCGGTCCACCTCCTTCAAAGCCCGGACTTGAGTTTCTTCTGGCAAGCCCACCGATTCCACTCGCGTGCGCAGCTCATAGATCTCTCGCGTCCATATATCTCCCTCGCCTAGCTCTGTCTGGATGGCCTTGATTTGTTCCCGCAGGTAGAACTCACGCTGCGAGCGGTCCACTTCACTCTGCGCCCGGGTGTGAATCTCATCTTCCAACTCAAGTACATCGGCCTCCCTGGCTAGCAAGCTGATGACAGCTCGCAATCTCTCCATCGGATTGAGAGTCTCTAACAAGGCCATCCGTTCCTCGAGTGGTGGTGCGACAGCCGTGACGATCATGTCCGCCAGCCAACCCGGCTCTTCGATGTTCAACGCGTAAAGATAGGCCTCCTCCGACAGGCTGCGGTCCAGTTGAACGCATTTGTGGAACAATTCCAGCGCCGTGCGCATGGTAGCGTCCACCTGGCGGTCGACTATATCCATCTCGTGCACCCGACGAGCTCGCGCCCGCATCACCGGTTCAAATTGGGTGATCTCCTCGAGTAACACCCGGCGTCGCCCCTGCACCAGGGCTGAACTGGAGCCGTCGGGCATACTCAGCAACCGCCCGACTGCCATTTCTACCCCGGTTTGTAAGAAGTTTTCTGGGCCGGGATTTTCCAGCTCTGAATCCTGTTGAACGAGGGCGATGACCGTCTGATTGTTGAGTTGTGCTTCCTCGATCGCCCTCAATGTGGATTCCCTGCCCACGAATATCGGAGCGACCATGTGGGGATATACAACCAGGTCTCGTAATGGTAAGACCGGGCATTCGATCAAGCCTTCTTCGTCAGGCAGCGCATCCTGTATACTGTAGAGTTCTTCCGTCCGCCGGTGGAACGTCTCGCTGAATTCATCCTCTTCGTCACGCAGATACCAATCGTGGTGTTTCATGGCTTACTCCATGGGGCGATTTCGACAGCTAACCGTGCGTTTGATCATTATTCTTCCTGGCGTACCATGCTTCGCGCGCCCCTGCGGCAACGAATACACTTCCTGCTACCAGCACCATCATATCACCACCGGCCATTTCCATGGCTTCTTCCAAGGCTTGCGGGGGATCTACGACGATCTTTGCTGGGCGGCCAAACTGGTGGGCCATTTCCACAATCCGTTCCGGCTCCATGGCACGCGGATGAATGGAACGCGTGGCGATCACCTGCCAGACGCGGGGTAGCAATTCGGCAAACATTCCATGGAGGTCCTTATCCTCTGACGCGCCGAAAACCAGGATCACCGGTTGGCCAGGAAAATAATCATCCAGCGCAAGCCGCAGCTTTTGTGCCGAGTCCCGATTATGGGCCGAATCCACTACTACAGGTGGAGTGCGCTGTAACACTTCGAAGCGGCCTGGCCACTGGACTGAGGCAAATCCTTGCCGGATGGCTGCATCGCTGATCGAGAGAGCGTTGTTACGGAAGATATTCAGGGCGGCATAAGCAGTGGCAGCATTCTCCACCTGGTGGTATCCCAACAGTGGGATATTCAAACGGGTGGGTTCCCACTCCATGAGGCCGCCCGATTCGATGTAATTATCGACCAATTCCTGTTCCGAAAACTGCCAGATCAACATGGTCTGGCCTTCTAGAGAGCGCGACACCTGAGCATACAGGATGTCACGTCCAACCTGTGTGAGGGGAGAACCACGTTCAGCGGCAATCCGTTCAACGACCAGGCGAGCCTCCTCCTCCTGAGGCGCCAGCACCACCGGGACGCCAGGCTTGATGATCCCGGCTTTCTCAGCCGCAATCTCGGCCAGGGTGTTTCCCAATAGATAGGTATGATCGTAGGAAAGCGATGTGATCACCGAGACCCTCGGTGAGGTGACATTGGTCGCATCCAACCGGCCTCCCAGGCCCACTTCCACCACTGCCGCAGCAACTTTTTGGCGTGCAAAATATAAGAACGCCAGGGCAGTGGTGATCTCGAACGTGGTCAGGTTGGGGATGGATTCGATCACCGGTTTCACGTCCTCCACCAGCAAGACCAACTCCTGGTGTGGAATCTGGGCATGATTGACCTGGATGCGCTCGGCGTAGTCATTCATGTGTGGAGAGGTATATAATCCGACCCGGTATCCTGCCTCCTCGATCACCCTGCTGCACATCGCCGATACCGATCCTTTGCCCTTGGTGCCAGCCACATGGATGATGGGGTAGGCAAGTTGTGGCTGGTTCAGGGCTTCCATCAACCGGACCATCCTTCCCAGATCAAACTTGTCTGGGGTGTAGCGAAAAGTGCGCGTCAGGCTATAATCGACGAAACTATACAGATAGTCCAGTGTTTTCTGATAGGCAGCTTCGTTTTCCATGGGTTTTGCGAGTCATTGTAACCGCATGACCCAACAGATGCAAGACCTGGTGTCCCGTGATGCCTGCTCTTCCCGGGCAAAACCACACAGCCGGATCTACCCGGTCAGCATGGTAAAATTCGCCCGTGCTGAGAAAAGCCAATCGGATGGCTCTTATACTGGTCCTTTTCATACTTTTTTCAGGGGTCCTGGCGCTGGCGATACCCAGGTTGATGTCGGTCCTATATGCCAGACCAAAAACATTTACGATAACCGCTGCTCCTGTCACCCAGGTGGCAATCGTCTTCGGAGCGGGCCTGCATCGAGATGGTAGACCTACCTCTGTCCTGCGTGACCGGGTCTCAGCGGCCGCCAGCTTATATTTCGACGAAAAAGTCGAAAAGCTGTTGATGAGCGGAGATCATCGCTTTGCCACCTATAACGAGCCTGGTGCCATGCGGGAGTATGCGCTCAGCCTGGGGGTGCCGGACGAAGCCATCGTCTTAGACTACGCCGGTCGCCGCACATACGATACCTGTTACCGTGCCAAACACATATTTGGGCTGCAGAAGGTGGTCCTGGTCTCACAAGGTTTCCACCTGCCGCGCGCCATCTACACCTGCAATCATCTGGGCCTGCCCGCAGTCGGCGTGCCCTCTGATCTCCATCCATACCGACGGCTCTCCCGGCTATACTGGAGCCTGCGTGAGATGCCGGCCATGCTCATGGCATTGTGGGAGGTTCACGTGACCCGGCCTCTACCGGTCCTCGGCAGGCCTGAACCGATCTTTCACAGGGAGGCCTCATGAATCGCACCCAGGCCCTGGAAATCGTCCACACTTACGTGAAGAACCAGAACCTGATCAAACACATGCTGGCAGTCGAGGCCGCCATGCGTTTTTACGCCGAAAAACTTGGTGGAGATGTCAATACCTGGGGACTGGTGGGATTGTTGCATGATTTCGATTGGGAGATTCACCCCACGTTGGAAGAACACCCCCAGGCAGGAGCGCCGATCCTGAGAAAACACGGCGTGCCTGAGGAAATCATCCGGGCCATCCTGAGCCACGCTGACCATACTGGCGTCTCCCGCCAGTCGACGATGGAAAAGGCGCTTTACGCCTGCGACGAGATAACCGGTTTGATCACCGCAGTGGCACTGGTCCGGCCATCCAGGTCTTTGTACGACCTGACTGCTGCCTCGGTGAGGAAGAAATGGAAAGATCGCGCCTTTGCTGCTGGTGCAAACCGCCAGGAGATCGAGGTTGCCACCGCTGAATTCGGCATGGAACTTTGGGAACATGTAGATAACGTCATCCTGGCCATGCAGTGGATTGCCCCCCAACTCGAACTGGAAGGATACCTGACCAGATAATGAAATGCGGACGGCGTGGCCATCCGCATTTCGTGGAGGGCGGAGCTTACTGAGTCCCCCTCCCGATGCCTATACACAAGTCCCCACACCGGTCGATTACCCGGAAAACCTCATCAATCACCGGTTCTACGGTGTGTACTGTCCTCCCGTCGGACAATACCAGGGTAACTTCCAGTGAATGAAGCTGGGTGACTTGCTTCACCATCCCGTTGAGGATCAGGTACTCAGCGTGCGCCCACTCGATTGAGCCGCCATCCTCAGGTTCAGGATACGGGTTGTAAGGCGGCAGCACTGGGCTTGGCGCCGGGTATGACTCGCCGCTGGTGAACGGGAGTGGCACCGTAGGTGCCGGGTATGAACCAGCAGCTTCAGAACCAGATGGGGTGATTACAGGCGTCGAAGCTGGCTGGCATGCTGTCAAAAACGCGCCAACCAGGCTGATCATCCCCAGGATTTTCCAGAATGTTTTGGTCATCGTACCTCCTTGGTCTTCATTAAATAATTCCCGCCTTATTCGCCATTATGACATTTTGAGTCCTGTAATTCATCGGCTGGGCTCCAGACGTGCCGCCCATTATACCTGAAGTAAATCGCAGAGGTCGAAAAAACATTGACAGGTTGGAAAAATTGGTTTAGACTAGGATGGCTATACGAAACAAACCATGACCAAGGTAATGGAGGCTCTGCATGCACTCTGACCAAACCTCTGCCCATATCGACCCCAGGTCGTTGTTGACACCTACCATCCATGCCTGGCGTTTTTACCTGGACGACCAGGGAAGTTCCCCCCACACCATCAAGGCCTTTACTGCTGACCTGCACCTGTTGGAATCCTATCTGCCACCCGATCGCAGCCTGGGTGAAATCTCCACCGCAGACCTGAACAGCTTCCTGGATTGGTTGAAGTCCGGGCGGGGAGTGCCATGCAGCCCCAAGACGCTCGCCCGCCGCATTACCTCGATCAAGGCGTTCTTCCGCTGGCTGCATCAATACGGCGTCCTGACCATTGATCCGGCCGAAAAGATCGTGCAGAAGACGGTCCTCAGCCCTCTTCCAACCATCCTGACGCCCGATGAAGTCCAGGCCGCCCTGGAAGCAGCCGATAAACACCGCCATGGTACGAAGCCGGATGCCCGCCCCTATACCCTGCTCTCGTTGCTCCTGCACACCGGGATCAAGAAAGGGGAATGCCTGGCATTGTTCCTGAATCACATCGACCTGGAAGCCGCCAGCGGCCCCCTGTTGTTCGTACGCTATGCCAGCCCCCAGTATCGCTACAAAGAACGCAAGATTCCCCTCCCTGAATCATGGGTCTCCGTTTATCTGGAGTATCGTGACCAATACAGCCTCACCAGTCGACTGTTCCCCTGGTCCCCTCGGCGGTTAGAATATCTGCTGGAAGATATCTCCGAGGAAGCCGGGCTGGAAAAGCACATTTCATTCGACATGTGCCGCTGGACTTGTGCCCTGACTGACTGGAATTCGGATGTGGATCGAGATCTTATCCGTCAAAAACTGGGCATCTCTCGCATCCAATGGCGCGAGGTGAGCATGAAGCTGGAACGCCTGGCAGGAAGTGTTTAATGAGACAGCCGGCAAACCTAGAGCCACTTGACAACGATATCGCCGATGGCGTTAGCCGCCTGGTCCCCTCGGTCGGCCGCGTTGGAAAGATGGCGGTAGATCTCCCTTAATTTCAGGATCGTCATCACCCCATCCAGATCATCGGGCGTCTCAAACAGGTCGGCCAATGCCTCGCGATAGACCTGCTCGACCCGGTTTTCCAGAGCTTTGGCGCGCACTGCGTGATCGTTCGCCACATTGGGGTGGTCCACCAATCTCAACACCCCGCGGTAAATCTCCATGGCGGCATCCGCCAGCAGGGAAACCATCCGCTCCAGATATGGATTTGGCTGGACCTTGAGCATGACCATCTCGTCTACCGTGGTATTGGCATAATCCAGGATGTCATCGATGGTCAGGGACAGTGCAAAGATATCCTCGCGGTCGAAGGGCGTGACAAAGGTCTGGTTGAGCTCGTCGATCAAGATGCGGCGGGCTTCATCGGCGTCTTTTTCGATCATCGAGACCCGCTGGGCCAGGTGCTCGTCAGGCTGGCGCATATATTGACGCAGGGCTTCCATCCCCTGAACCGTGAAATCCGCCTGTTGGGTTAATAGCTTGAGAAACCGATCGGGCTTCTTCCGGCGGGAAAATAACTTCATTACGCCATCACGCAGGTTCGTTGTTATCCCCCAATCTGGCTCATGGTGCGATTCATCGGCACCAACCCCTCTGCCAGACCGTTGCCCCAGGGCTTGTTCCAGATGCCTTCGACAATAAGCCGCCGCAAGCTGATTGTAGAAGCGCCCGCTCTCAACGGTGTGAGCAGGTCCACTTCTCGTTCGTGCAGCAGGCACAAGCGCAAGCGACCATCGGCAGTCAACCGGGCGCGCGTGCAACTGGAGCAGAAAGGCTGGCTGATTGATGATATAAATCCGACTGTGCCCAAGGCATCGGGGAAACGAAACAAAAGCGCTTCGCCATCCAGCTTGCCGCCGTTTACCGACTCGAGCGGGCCAAAGTGATCTTCGATCACCTTCTTGACCTCGGGAGTCGTTACGATCTGGGAGCTCTGCAGGGCGGTTGGGCCTCCGAACGGCATCATCTCGATAAAACGCACCTGCCAGGGGTGGTCTACTGTCAGGCTGGCCAGTTCCACAACCTGTTGATCGTTATACCCCCGAACGATCACCGCGTTGATCTTGATTGGAGATAAGCCGACGCGTTCAGCCGCGCGGATGCCTTCCAACACGTCAGTCAGCGAACTACGGCGGGTCAGGCGCTGGAAATCCTGCGCATCCAGGGTATCCAGGCTGAAGTTGACCCGCTGCAGGCCGGCGCCCACCAGTGCCTCTGCCAATCGGGCGAATAACACGCCATTGGTGGTCATGCTCAAGGAGCGCAAGCCAGGTGTGTGGGCAATCTCACGTACCAGATCCACGATGCCTGCACGCACTGTTGGCTCGCCGCCGGTAAGGCGGAATTTATCGAATCCCAGTCCGGCAAACAGGCGTCCCAGGTACAGCACCTCGTCGTCCTGCATCAGCTCGGCTGTCGGCCGAAAGGTGGCCTCCTCGGGCATGCAGTAGATGCAACGCAGATTGCAATGGTCGGTCAGACTGATGCGCAGGTAGTGGATGCGACGGCCAAAGCGGTCAATTGCCATGGAAATCGATAATCAGCCAGATTACTTGTTCCGGATTATATCAGGCCTGTGGCAAATAAAGCCTGTGCCAATGATTACCGGTTCCGTCTTATCATCAAGTGAACGATTCCCTCGCCAGATTCTCCTCGCACACGAAATGGGTGCGCCAGGCGATACCCGGGGACCCACAAGATCTGGCCAGCCGATAAGACCAGCGGCCATCCGGCGCGTGCCCGGCGAGGCATCTTCACATTAACCATGAAATCTGCCAGCTTCACGGTATGATCCCCCATCCCCAAAGGTTGGAAGCGATCACCGGGGCGTCGACGGCGAACCGCCAAAGGCCATTGTAGCCGCTCCGTATCGACCCAGGCCTGGAATGGATCTTGGTTGACCAATATTGCCTCTTGGGTCGCCAGACTACTCGCCACGGGTTTCACAAGTAACTCCCAATCGCCTGCCAACGACAATCGCCCCGGTAAGTACAGCAACCGGACTCCTCCCTGCGGTGCCTGGGGCCAGTCCAAGGCAGGCAGGTCGGCTTCCCAGGCAGCCAACCAGATAGTCTCCCCTTCGATACATAGTCTTAGCCTCGCCAGGAGATCGAGTTGGGCCGTTCGGCGGGCAGCGGCGATCCAGGAAATGCCGCGTTCCACGTCGGCGTAACCGATATCGCGCAGAGAAGGTCGCATAACGAGACATCCCCGCCTGAGGAGATAGCGTTGCATCGCCAGCGGCTGGCGCAACCATTCTTGTAGCTTGAAGGCCAGGTATCCATCCCCTTGAGCAGCCAGGCAGGAATCCCAGGCCAGATTGGTCAACTCGTCCAGCACATGGTAATCTGCGCCCAGCAGTTCTGCTGTCTGCCATAACCGTCGGCGAAAATTGGGCTGGTAGCTTTCCAGGGTGGGGATCAGATGATGTCGCAGGCGATTGCGGAAATAGGTAAGATCCAGGTTGCTTGGATCCGAAGATGGGTGCAGGTCTTCGGAGTGCAGATACTGCTGCACCTCCTCGCGCCAGAAACTTAGCATCGGGCGCACCAGGGGAATCGTCTTGCTCCACGGATTCGGCAGGCTGTAATACGACATGCCTCTAAGACCTGCCATACCAGCCCCGCGCAACAGGTGCATGAGGGCTGTCTCTACCTGGTCATCGGCGGTATGGCCCACTGCCACAGCCTGGGCCTGAACCTCATCGGCCTGTTGGAAAAGATATCGGTACCTTAGATTGCGGGCTGCTTCTTCGATCGAGAGGCCGTGTTCTTCTGCATACTCACGCACCTGCGCTTCCCCCTCCAGGCAAGGAATCCCAAGTGCATCTGCCAGCCTGCGAACCGAATCTGCCTCCTGCCGGCTTTCTATCCGTAGTTTGTGATCGAACACTGCTGCCACCAGACGATATCCACTGCGCCAAAGGAGATGCAGCAAACAGGTGCTGTCAGGACCTCCAGATACCCCAACCAGGACCAGTCTGCTTTTCTCCAGGCAACAACGTTGTTGCGCCACGAATCGAAATCTGTCTAACATACCTTGAAAGATTATAATAGAATTATGTCATCACCTCGCTGGCACGAATGATGCAAGATCGATAGTCTGAAGGGTGATCATGCCCGAAAAAATTCTCATTGTCGATGATGATCTGGATACCCTTCGACTGGTGGGGTTGATGCTCCAGCGGCAAGGATATGAGATTCGCGCCGCCAGCAGCGGAACCCAGGCATTAGAGACACTGGCAAGCGAGCTTCCAGACTTAATCCTGCTGGACGTCATGATGCCCGAAATGGACGGCCTGGAAGTCACCCGCCGATTACGTGCCTCTCCCAGGACTGCGACGATTCCCATCATACTTTTCACCGCAAAAGCCGAGGTAGACGATAAAGTAGCTGGATTCGAGGCAGGCGCTGACGCCTATCTTACCAAGCCGGCCCAACCACGCGAGCTGGTAGCTAACGTCAAGGCGTTGCTCGCCAGGGCGAACATAGGACGCCCCGTGACCTCCACCGTCGCCAGGCATGGGCACCTGATTGGCGTCTTGGGTGCAAAAGGTGGACTCGGTGTATCGACAGTGGTTCTAAACCTGGGCGTGGCGCTTCACCAGCGTTTCAATGAAGACGTGATCGTGGCCGAATTTCGGCCAGGCCAGGGCTCGATCGGTCTCGAATTGGGGTACACCCGCTCAGAAAGTTTGAACCACTTGGTAAACGTAGATCCAGGCGAGATCAGCGCAAACGCCATCGAAAGCGAGCTCATCAACCATCAGTCTGGCATCCGCCTATTACTATCCTCATCCCAGCCAAGCGATACCCGCCTGGCCACCAAATCCGCCCACTTCGCAGCCCTGGCTAATAAGCTCCATGGCATGGCCAGATATATCATCCTGGACCTGGGTCCATCTATGCCAGAGATGAACGTGATCGTGCTGCGGGAGTGCGACCAAATCGTCATCGTAGTCGAGCCAATCCCCAAAACCGTCGCTCAGACCAGGGCGCTCGTTGAAGGCCTGATCCACTGTGGCATTGGCGAAGGAATCATTACCTTCATCCTGGTAAACCGCATTCACTCCAGCATACAGCTTTCCTGGCAACAGGTGCAAGAGCAGCTGGGAAGGGAGATTGCGGTGATCATCACGCCGGCTCCCGAGCTGGCCTACCAGGCTTCTCTCAATAACCTCCCCATGATCAGACAGCAAGCCGACAGCCTAACAGCCAAACAGTTCCTCTCGTTTGCCGAGAAAATTGTCCAATTCAAATAATCCAACGATCGATGGGCGATCGAGCTGCCGAAATTCAGCAAGGCATCCGGTGTGCTGCAGACATCATCCGCAGCAGCAAACGAGCCATCGTTTTGACAGGTGCCGGGATCTCAACCCCATCTGGAGTGCCCGATTTTCGCTCGTCACCCAGCGGTTTATGGCAACGTTACGATCCCGTCGAGGTCGCTTCGCTTCAGGCATTCCGCCGCGACCCGGAGAAGTTCTATCATTGGATGCGCCCATTAGCCAGGAGGATGGTCCTGGCAAAGCCGAATGTCGCCCACATTGGGCTGGCTGTGTTGGAACGGGCTGGTTTCATCAAAACCCTGATCACCCAAAATATCGATACGCTTCATCAGCGAGCAGGGACAACCCAGGTGCTGGAGGTGCATGGGACATTGCGCACGCTCTCGTGCCTGAATTGCTATCGTCATGTTGATTCGTCCGGTTACCTGGAAGACTACGTTGAAACCGGGTGCATCCCCCATTGCCCGCAGTGCAACGGGGTCCTTAAGCCCGATATCATCCTGTTTGGTGAACAACTTCCGGCTCGTACCTGGCTCAAGGCGCAGGAAGCCAGCAAGGAATGCGACTTGATGCTCGTGGCGGGTTCATCCCTGGAGGTCCTGCCCGTCGCAGGACTCCCGATGCGCTCCCTGGAATCTGGCGCCCACCTTATCATCATCAACCAATCTCCCACCTATATCGATATCCGGGCAGATATTGTCTTTACCTCGGATGTGATCGAGATTATCCCGCGCCTTGTGACCGAGGTCCTGGGTGCCTGAAGTTGATCATTCCAGCCTGTTGGAGCGCCATCAGCGGTTGATCGAGATCTCCCGCCAGTTGGCCGCCACCCACGACCTGAATACACTGCTCAATCGGATCGTCCAGGCGGCGGCAGATCTGTGCCACGCTGAAGCCGCCTCCATCTTACTGTATGATGAAATCAATCACCAGCTTTTCTTCGAGGCTGCCACCAACCTTGAAGCACCCATGATGCAGGGCTTGATCGTCCCGGTAGACACGAGCATTGCCGGCTGGGTGATCACGCGACGCCAGCCCGTGATGCTGGAGGATGCCCAGCACGATCCGCGCCATTTCGGAGAATTAGGCTCCCTCACAGGGATCCAAACGACTACGCTGCTGGCCGTTCCCATGATCGCCAAGGGTCAGGCAATGGGTGTATTGGAAACGATTAATAAAATTACCGGGCAATTTACGTTGGAAGACCAGGACGTGTTGGTCGTGCTGGCCGCCCAGGCTGCCGTGGCAATCGAAAACGCGCGGCTGGCACAACAGGCCGATTTAATCGCGGAATTGGTTCACGAGGTAAGCACCCCGTTGGGTTCACTGAACGCGGTGGCTTACCTGCTTCTTCGCCCCGAGATTAATACTGAGCAGCGACAGAAGTACGTACAGACCATTTTAATGGAAACTACCCGGCTGGCCGAGCTGACCTCGGCCTTCCTGGATCTTGCCCGCCTCGAATCAGGGCGCGGCCGGTTCCGCATCGAAAGCGTCGAACTGAAGCAATTGTTGGAGGAATGTGCCGAGGTGATGCGTGGGAAAGCAGCAGAAAAAGAACAAGAATTAAACGTCAGAATCGATCCAAACATCCCCACCCTCAATGCCGATCGCGGTAAGCTAAAACAAGTGGTCATAAACCTGTTGAGCAACGCCATCAAATATACCCCACCGCACGGGCAGATCACCCTGAAAGGGATAGGGAAGCCCGGGGAAGCCACGTTGCACGTCATCGACACAGGCTCCGGCATACCTGCAGCCGACCTGCCTCACATCTTCGAGAAATTCTATCGCGTTCCAGGTTCGAATCAGGCTGCCCGCGGCGTCGGATTGGGTCTCTCCATATGCAGACGCATCGTAGAAGCCCATGGTGGAAAAATCGAGGTGAGCAGCCAGTTGGGGTCTGGCACCCACTTTACCGTGAGGTTACCGCTGCTCACACAGCGCCGGCTCCAGTAACACCTTCATGATTCCAGGCTGGCCTGCCTGGTCGTGTGCCACTACACCCGCCTCCAGTGGATAACATGCGTCGATAAGCGGGCGCGGGTCAACCAACCCACTCTCCATCATCCTCAGCGCGGGTTGAAACGGCCCACAGCGCGATCCCACCAGGTTAATCTCATCTACGACAATCGAAGAGAAATCGACCCGGACATCACCCGCGTAGGTGCTTTTCAAGATGATGGTGCCGCGTGGCCGGACAGCCTGGCGGGCAACGTGAAATCCTTGCTCGGAGCCAGTTGCTTCTACTACCAAGTCGTAATGGCGTGCTGATATCTCTTCCACAGGGAAGGTATGGATGCCAATCGATTCCAACAATTGGATCTGCCTGGGGTGGCGGGCTACTACATGAAGGTCACACCCATGCAGCGCCAGGATTCTCGCTACAAGCTGCCCCAGGCGGCCTGCTCCGATCAGCAATGTCTTGTCATTCGGTTCGATGTGTACCTGGTCACTGATCTCAAGGGCAGCCGCCAAAGGTTCGGTGAAGACCGCCGCCTCGTCAGGCAAGCCTTCCGGGACGGCGTGCAGATTCCAGATGGGCAAGACGAGGTACTCTGCAAATACGCCGTGGTGATTCAAGATACCCAATACGCTGCGTCTATCACAATGGTTTGGGCGCCCTCCTCGGCAATTGGAGCATTCCCCACAAGTCACGTTGATCTCCCCCACAACCCGCGTTCCGATCCATGCACCACCGGCAGGAGTGTCGTCTCCAATCGAAACCACCTCGCCGACAAACTCGTGCCCCAACACCCCGCTAAATGGGTAATAGCCTTTCAGCATCTCCAGGTCGGTGGCGCAGATGCCCGCCAATCGCAGGCGGATGAGCGCTTCACCCGGCTTTATTGTTGGCAGAGGGATGTCCTCCCGGTATGCCAGCTTCCGATTATCCAACCATAAACCACGCATCTTTTCCATCATTTCCTTTCCTGAATAATTGCCTAGCGTGCTCCCCGGCGCCCGAACTGGCGTTCCAACAGGTCCACCGAGAGGTGGATCATTGTCGGTCTGCCATGGGGGCAGGTGCGCGGAGACTGGCAGGCTTCTAAATCGGAGAGCAGGCGCTGCTGTTCCTCCACGGTAAGCGCCTGGCCTGCCTTCACTGCGGCACGCTTGCATACCCTGGCAATCAAGCGCCCTTCTTGAGCGGCTTGAAGTGGACTCTCATCCTCTTCGAAATCCTCAACCAACACCCACAGCGCTGCAGCCGGATCCATGCCTGACAGCAAGGACGGTATCGCCCTCACCAGGAATGTGCTGGGCCCAAAAACCTCCACGTGAAAACCGAGCCTGGCAAGGATGGGCAACTGTTCTTCCAATAAGCGTGCGCTGTTGGGTGGCATTTGGACCGTGGTCGATTGCAGCAGCACCTGGGATGGGATGGAGTTGCCGCGCAACGACATATATTGTTCGAATAACACCCTTTCATGGGCGGCGTGCTGGTCGATCAGGTACAGGCCGTCCGGGCCTTCAGCCACCAAATAAGTCGAGGCAATCTGACCCACGTGTCGCAGGATGGGTACTCCGCTTACCCGCAGTTGGCTGGGTTGAACAGGAGACACCAGCACGCCATCAGTCCGTTTGCCGGTGTCTTCCTGCGGCTGCCCTGCATGAGGTTCAATCCCCCAGGAAGGCCAGGTTTTCCTGGCCTGTCCCTCCTCCACGGGAGGAGGCTCCCAGCGGAGTCCTTCTCCAAGGCCGGGTACTGGACTGTGGGCCATCAATGCTGCCCGTACAGCGTGCCGTAAGGAGGAAAAAATTCGTTCTGCCTCGCGAAAGCGGACTTCTCCTTTGGTTGGATGGACATTCACATCCACATTCTCCGTCGGAAGCTCCAGGAATAAGACCGCCAGTGGATAGCGCCCAACCATCAGCAGGGTATGATAGGCCTGCACGACTGCAGCAGTGAGCGTGGCGTCTTGAATCGGGCGACCATTCGCAAATAGGTGGATCTCTCGCCGGTTCGAGCGGCTCAAGGAGATCGGGCTGATGAAACCAGCCACATTCAGACGATCCCCCGCAGCCAGCACCTCCAACATTTGCCGGGCTATCTCCACACCATATAGCGCCGCCAGGACCTCGCGCCGGCTGCCATTGCCGCCAGTCTGAAAGGAAAGCCTTCCTTCTTGCTGGAGTTGAAAACGGACTGCCGGGTACGCCAGGGCATAATGCATCACCACCTGCTCGATCCGTCTCCGCTCGGTGTTATCGCTCTTGAGGAATTTCTTACGGGCAGGCAGATTGAAGAACAGGTCAGCTACCCGGACGAGTGTTCCAGTGGGAGCGCCGACCTGTCCCAGGCCAATCGTTTCCCCAGCTTCCACCTGCAAGCGGGTTCCTGTTTGAGAATCGGCTGGCCGGCTGATGATGACCAACCGGGAGACCGATGCCATGGAAGCCAGCGCTTCCCCCCGAAAACCGAGGGTGTGGATATGAAACAGGTCGGCTGCGCTGGTCAGCTTGCTGGTGGCATGCCGCGCCACCGCCAAAGGAAGCTCATCCGGTGGTATGCCGCATCCATCATCCACCACTTCGATCAGGCGTTGGCCCGCCCCCTCGACTACAATCGCGATTCTCCGGGCGCCGGCATCCAGCGCATTCTCGATCAGTTCCTTGACCACTGAAGCAGGCCTCTCCACAACCTCCCCCGCTGCGATCTGGGAGGCAACTTCCGGTGGCAACAAGCGGATTGGCATACAGATATTATACGGGAATCGCTTTCGAGATGGAAGGAAGCCCTAATTTTGAGTGAAGAAGTAGTCCGGCATCCCTTATAATTGATTCATGACCTACTCCCACCTGTTCATCGACCTGGACGACACGATCTATGCCAGCGGAAATGGCCTGTGGTCCGCCATCGGGCAGCGGATGAATCAATTCATGGTCGAAATCCTGGCCCTCCCGCCAGAACAGGTCCCCAGTATACGCCGGAGCTATTTCGAGATTTATGGCACAACCTTGCGGGGACTTCAGATTCACCACCAGGTGGACGCTGATGAATTTTTGGCCTATGTCCATGATCTGCCCTTGCGCGAATTCCTCCACCCGGATCCTGAGCTGGGCAGATTGCTACAAAGCCTGCCCCAGGGTAAATGGATCTTCACCAATGCCGATGCCGCCCACGCCGGGCGGGTCCTTTCCGCCCTGGGGGTACAAGATTGCTTCGATGGAATTATCGACATCCGACGCATGGACTGGCACTGCAAGCCTGAACCCGCAGCGTATCAGCAGGCGCTGCTTATCGCCGGGGAGAATCGTCCCGAGCGCTGTATCATCCTCGACGATGCTCCCCGCAACCTGAAAACCGCTCGCTGGATGGGTTTTTATACCATCCTGGTGAGCAGGCATGGACCGGATCCGGTTGCACATTTGACCATCGCTACATTGAAGCAGTTACCCAAGGCGATGCCAGAACTATGGCCTGCTCCGGTTTCTACCCAACGAGCAGCGTAAATCCTGAAGGTATTGGTTTAAGCGGGTTTTGGGGATAATCACGGAGCTTGGATCCAATGATCGATTCCGAGAGGATTGTCCTGGTAATCTGTCTGACCCTATTCATCGTAATCGGTGTCAATGCAGCCTTGTATGCGTACCTGCGACGTGGCAACGAGGCCTCCCAAATCGACCTGCTGCGGCAGGCTGGCCGGCAGGCCCGCCAGCCATGGTCCTCAGAAGACGCCGAGTTAGCCGAGCTGGCGCGGCAGGCTGCCGAACTGCGCCGCGCCGGCCTGGTTGAGACGCCTGGCGAGGAAGATTCAGGAACCAGATGAACGGCAAATTGATCTCCCTGCCAGAGGCAGCCAGCCAGGTTGTATCGGATTCTATACTGGCGCTGGGTGGCGTCACCCTCTATCGCCGCCCCATGGCCTTCGTTCGGGCTCTGCTTAGGCGTTTCCGAATCGAAGGGGTGCCAGCGAATTTGACCTTGCTGGCATTTACTGCAGGACTGGAAAGCGACCTGTTGGTGGGAGCAAGGATGGTGGCACGCATCCGCACCTGTTATTTCGGCCTGGAGATCTTCGGCCTGGCGCCCATGTTCACCTACCACGCCAATCGCGGCGAGATAGAAGTCGTAGAGGAGAGCGAGGCCAGCCTGGCTCTTGGTTTACGCGCCCAACTGGCCGGCATAGGCTTCATGCCGGCGCGGGCCTGGTTAGGCACCGACATGCCAGCCCTTCGTCCGGATGTGAAGACTGTCGTTGATCCCTACAGCGGAGAGGAGCTGATCGCCTTCCCTGCCATCCGGCCCGACATCGCCGTGATCCACGCCTTGCGCGCCGACCCGGAAGGAAACGCCCAGATCGGGGGCAATAAAGGGGTGGACGAAGACCTTTCGTTAACAGCAGGCAAAGTCATCGTGACGGCAGAGCATATCGTCCCCGAATTAACCAAAGCCGACCTGATAGCCCCGGTCGTCCAGGCTGTAGTGCATGCTCCGCGCGGCGCCGAGCCAACGTCTTGCCATCCCCTGTATCCGCTGGATGGCGAAGCGTTAATGGACTACACCGCCAGTGTCAGCGATCCCCAATCCTTTGCCGCCTACCTGGAACGTTTCCTGTAAGTCATAATCATTTTTTATAATCTTCTAATCATCCTATGGTATTCTACAAATAATTTATGATTGTTGGTAGACAGGAGCACTCCATGAAATCCAACCCCGCTCGGTGGGTCATCGGCGGCCTTGTCGCCGTGGTCTTATTGTCCGGTGCATTTTCTTCCGGTTTTATAGCCGGGCGATTGCTTCCTCAGGCAGATCCGCATGCCGGCCTACAATTGCCGGTCGACGTGGCAGTCCCCACGCCGGCGATCAGCCCGCAAGAAGTTGGCACTCCCGAGGAACTGCAAGAACTATTCGTACCTTTCTGGCAAGCCTGGGGATTGGTCCAGGACACCTACGTCGAACAGCCGATCGACGATGTTGTGCTGTTGAGGGGGGCCATCCGCGGTATGTTGGCCGCAGTCGGTGATCCCCACACCTCCTACCTGGACCCGGTGGAGTTTGAGCAGGCCAACGCTCATCTGTCAGGCGAATACGAAGGAATCGGAGCCTGGGTAGACGTCACCCGTGAATATCTGACCATCATCAGCCCGATGAAGGATTCCCCGGCAGAAAAAGCCGGCTTGAGGCCCGAAGACCAGATCATCGCCGTCGATGGTGTCGACATGACCGGTGTGGATGGAGAACTGGTCCGCCAAAAAGTCATCGGCCCTGCCGGCAGCTCGGTCATCCTGACGATATTACGCCGTGGGATGGAAGAACCTTTCGACGTGACCATTGTCAGGGCTAAGATCACGGTGAGAAGCGTCGAAGGTGAGATGCTGGAGGGTAAGATTGCCTACGTCCACCTGGTCACATTTGGCGATAACACCACGCGCGAGCTCAAGCAGGTGCTTAGGGAATTGATGGCACAGAAACCGTCCGGACTTATCCTGGACCTGAGGCTGAACGGCGGCGGCTACCTGGAGACGGCCATCGAAGTAGCGTCCCAGTTTATCGGCGACGGCGTGTTAATGTACGAAGAATACGCCGACGGCAGCCGGACAACCTACCAGGCTCAACCAGGTGGACTGGCCACGGAGATTCCCCTGGTAGTCCTGATCGACCAGGGCAGCGCCTCAGCTTCGGAGATCGTCGCTGGCGCAATCAGAGACCGCCAGCGTGGCGTGCTGGTAGGCATGACTTCGTACGGGAAAGGATCGGTGCAGACGTATACCCCTCTGTTGAACGATCAGGGTGCGGTGCGCATCACTATCGCCCGCTGGCTGACTCCCAACGGGCTGCAGATCAACGATATTGGCCTGAATCCAGACTATACCATCGAAATGACGGAAGAAGACATGCAGGCAGACCGCGACCCTCAGTTGGAGAAGGCGATCGAATTGTTGAGCGAGAAATAAGCCCAATATCAAAAGGTATCTCTTCAAACGATTGGAGGAAAATCCATGTTTTTCTTAGATCCAAGGTACATCATCTTCATGGCGCCAGCTTTCTTATTGATGATGCTGACCCAATGGTATGTCAGTTCGGCTTACGGAAAATGGAGCAGGGTACCAGCCCGCAGCCGCATGAGCGGCGCCCAGGCGGCCGAACGGTTGATCCGTTCTGGTGGTTTGTACGATGTGAATGTCCAGCCGGTCCAGGGGAGACTCAGTGACCACTATGATCCGCGCAGCAAGGTGCTGCGTTTATCCCCTGCCGTCTACCAGGGAGCCTCTGTGGCTTCGCTTGCCATCGCAGCCCACGAGTTGGGGCACGCCATGCAAGACCAGCAAGGCTACCTGCCATTGCGTTTCCGGGCTGCACTGGTCCCGGCGGTCAATGTAGGCTCCTATCTGGGGTGGATCCTGTTATTGATCGGTTTCCTGATGCGTTCTCCTCAGGTAGCGTGGTTGGGAGTGTTGGTATTTTCCGGCGGCGCCCTGTTTGCATTGGCGACCTTGCCGGTGGAGTTGAACGCTTCGGCGCGTGCGAAACGGCTATTGGTGCAATCTGGCTTGATCGTTGGTGACGATGAAGAACGTGGCGTCAACCACGTACTCAATGCCGCTGCCCTGACCTATGTCGCGGCGTTAGTCACGGCGATTCTGCAACTCTTATACTACGCCACCATCGTGATGGGAATGGGAGGCGGGCGGCGCAGATAATCAGCCATGTCGTGGAAACGTGTATTATATGCACTGTTCGTAGTCCTGGTGGCTGGCGTCGCGGCGTTAAGCGGAGTGGTAGCCGGCGGCTTGGCCGTCTACTCAGCCATTTCGCAAAACCAGCCATTTCAACCGATAGTCACCCAAGTCCAGCCCTCCGCACCCACCACACTTAAAGTGTCGTCCTTCCAAATCGAGAGCACCATCACCGAAGCCGTTGAAAAAGTTGGTTCTTCCGTAGTCACGGTCGTCGGGACACTACCCGGCGAGTTGACCTTCTTCGGCCTGACCCCTGAACAGCAAGTCAGCGGTAGCGGCGTGATCATCTCGCCGGAAGGCTATATCCTGACTAATAATCACGTGGTAGCCGATACCAACGAGGTGGTAGTGATCCTGGCAGATGGCAGTGAGCTCCCTGCCCAAATCGTCGGGACCGACCTCTATGCCGACCTGGCAGTACTGAAGGCCGAAGGCAAGGTCCCTGCTGCGGCTACCCTGGGAAATTCGGACAATCTGAAGCCTGGGGAATCGGTGATCGCCATTGGATCGCCGTTGGGAGATTTCAAGAACACGGTTACAGTAGGAGTGGTCAGCGCTACCGGGAGAATGATCGATACCGGGCAAGGTTATCTCATGGAAGACCTGATCCAGACCGACGCAGCCATCAACCGCGGCAACTCCGGGGGGCCTTTGGTGAATCTAGCTGGCGAGGTCGTAGGGATCAACACCCTGGTGGTGCGCGGCTCGGGTATGGGAGGCGACGTGGCGGAGGGGTTGGGATTTGCCATCCCGTCCAACACTGCCCGCCTGGTCGCCGATCAAATCATCCGCAAGGGTTATTTCTCACGCCCCTACCTGGGAATCCGCTGGCAGCAGGTCACGCCGCGCATCGCGGCCGCCTACAACCTTCCCGTGGAGTGGGGCGTGTTCGTCGCCGAGGTCGTGCCGGGCAGTCCAGCAGATCGAGCCGGGTTGCAGCAAGGAGACATCATCACCCGCATCGGGGATTTTCCCCTTGACCAGGAGCACGCTTACATCAACACCCTGTTTACCTACTCCCCGGGAGATACGGTCACCCTGGAAGTGATGCGCGATTCGAAAAAACTGCAATTGGAAGTGACCTTCGGCGAAGCCCGGACCTGATGGCTCGGCGCCATCAAAAGCTGTCGACGGATCATTGCGGTTCAGGCAGCGACACCGATGGTACCCTCAAAATCCGATTATAATCCCCTGCATGCGCCAACTGATCTTCGCCGCCGTATTGCTCCTGTGCATCTTGTTGATCATCGGGAAGCTGGCGGAAGTGCAAGCCATCCTGGAGACACTTCAACGGGGAGATTGGCGCTTCATCATGCTGGCTTTTGGGATGGAGGCTCTCTGGTTAGTCAACATAGCCGTTTCCTATCGGGCGATTTTTCAGGCTCTCGGGCTGGATGAGAAATTGGAAAAATTGATGTTGATGGTTGCCGCGGCCAATTTTGTCAACGTGATTGCACCCAGCGTCGGGATGGGCGGCATGGCCGTGTTTATCAACGAGGCTCGCGAGCGGGGTTATTCTCCTGCCCGTGTGACGGTGGCAGGCGTGTTAAGCATATTATTTGATTACCTGGGCTTCTTGTGCATCCTGACTTTAGGGCTGGTCGTGCTCATCCGCCGTAACAGCTTGAATTCTGCGGAATTAGTCGCCACAGGCATTTTGGTTGCCATCGCCGCAGTCCTGGCAACGCTGCTCTACTTAGGCATGCATTCTGCACGTGCCCTGGGAAACGCACTGGCCTGGATGGGCAGGCAGGTAAACAGGATTATGCTCCCGCTCACCCACCGCCAATACCTCTCGGAGCGCAGGGCGCATGAATTTGCCCACGATGCGGCCGAGGGTTTGCACGACCTGCGCCAGAACCCAAGAAACCTGTTCATACCGGCACTGCTGGCCCTGAACAGTAAAATGTTGCTCATTTCAATCCTATTCCTGATGTTCCTGGCTTTCAAGGTGCCCTTCTCGATTGGCACGCTGGTAGCAGGGTTTAGCATAGGGTATTTATTCTACATCGTCTCCCCCACCCCCTCCGGAATCGGGGTTGTCGAGGGCGTCCTGACGCTTGCCCTGACTTCCCTCTACGTCCCGCTCAACGATGCCGCGGTCATCACGCTTGCCTACCGGGGGATAACGTTTTGGACGCCATTGTTGTTTGGCTTGCTCTCTTTTCGATATCTTTCCCACGGCAGGGTGGTAAAATCTACCGTCTAAATCCTTATGATCGATATCGATGAACAGCGCGGTCCTGCTGTATTGCGCCGGACCGCCGACTATAAACCCCCGCGCTCTCTGCGCACCTGGCTAATCGGCCGCCCATTGCCGACGGCCGATGCACCCCACCAAACGATAGGAAAGGCGATTGGCCTGGCCGTTTTTGCGTCGGATGCGCTCTCTTCCACAGCCTATGCAACCCAGGAGATCCTGGTCATCCTGGCTGCAGCCGGGACGATTGCGTTTGGCTTCGTATTTCCGATAGCCATTGCCATCGTCGTCTTATTGATCATTGTTACCGTGTCATACGAACAAACCATCCATGCCTATCCGGGTGGAGGCGGGGCGTATATCGTTGCTCGCGACAACCTTGGTGAACTGCCTGCTCAAACCGCCGGGGCTGCCCTGCTTACGGACTACATCCTGACCGTAGCCGTGTCGGTTTCCTCCGGTGTGGCCCAGATCGTGTCGGCCTACCCGAGGCTTTTTCCCTACCGTGTTGAAATCGCCGTTGGACTGGTGCTCTTCGTGATGCTGGTAAACCTGAGAGGGGTCAAAGAATCGGGGGCTACATTTGCCATTCCAACCTACTTCTTTATCGTGATGATGTACGCCACCGTTGGGATTGGCCTGTTCAGATACCTGACGGGTTCACTGGGCACGGTCGTCAATCCACCGCAGCTTGAAATCGCCCACCAGCTTCAGCAGATCACCCCTTTCCTGATCCTGCACGCTTTTTCCAGCGGCACCGCTGCCCTGACCGGGGTGGAGGCCATCTCGAATGGCATCACGGCCTTCAAAGAACCGCGTAGCCGCAACGCCGGTATAACCCTGATCTGGATGTCTACCATTCTCGGCACACTGTTCCTGGGCATCTCGTTCCTGACAAAATACATCGCCGCTATTCCATCGGAAGAGGAGACCATCATCTCGCAACTGGCGCGCACCGTTTTCCAAGGCCAGGGCTTGTTTTATTTTGCCGTAATCGCTGCTACGACGGTCATCTTGATCATGGCTACCAACACCTCATTTGCTGACTTTCCTCGCTTGAACGCGTTGATCGCCAGCGATGGATTCCTGCCGCGACAGATGGCCTTCCGCGGCAGCCGCTTGGTCTATTCAAGGGGTATCATTACCTTGGCAACGATAGCCTCGGGGTTGATCATCGTCTTTCGTGCCAGTGTCACCGCCCTTATTCCCCTCTATGCAATCGGGGTATTCCTGTCATTCACGCTCTCCCAGGCGGGGATGTCGCATCGTTGGTGGAAAATCGGGCATCTCGGTCCCGGTGTAGAAATCCGGGAACGCGGCTCCACGCTGCGGTTCGAACAGGGCTGGCAGGCAAAAATGGTGATCAACGGCTTTGGGGCTTTCTGCACAGCGGTCGTCACGCTGGTCTTTGCTATCACGAAATTTCGGGATGGCGCCTGGGTAGTGCTCCTGTTGATCCCGGCATTAATTGGATTTTTTATCTCCATCCACATTCACTATAGAAATGTGGCCTCCAGGCTCTCGTTAGAGGACTATGGTTCCCCTACCCACGTTTCTCGCCACCGGGTGATCATGCCCATCAGTGGGGTTCACCGAGGGTCCCTGCTGGCTCTTCGTTATGCGCGCGCCCTGTCTGAGGACATAACCGCAGTGCATGTGTGCATCGATCCGGACGAAGCCGAAAAGATCCAGAAGAAGTGGCAGGAATGGGGAGATGGTGTCCGGTTGGTGATCCTGGATTCTCCCTATCGCCTCCTGGTAGAGCCGTTACTCAATTACATCGAGGAAATCGCCGACCAGCGCCAACCGAACGAGACCATCACTATCGTGGTGCCAAACTTTGTCCCCAGGCGTTGGTACCACAATCTGCTGCATACCCAGGCGGCATTCTGGCTGCGCCTGGCCTTATTGTTCAAGCCAGGCATCGTGATCACCGAAGTACCTTACCAGGTTGAATGAGGAAGGCGATGGGTCGTTCTATGCATATGATCGTTGTTGGTTGCGGGCGGGTAGGGGCGGAACTGGCCTACCGGCTCTTTCAAAAAGGTCACAGAGTGACGGTGATCGATAGCGTCGCCCAATCGTTCAATAATTTGCATCCAGATTTTCGTGGCCGAACGATCGAGGGTGAGGCGCTCAACGAAGATGTGTTGATCAGGGCCGGCATCGCCACTGCCGATGGATTGGCAGTCGTGACCCGCTCCGATACCATCAACGCGGTTGTCGCTCACGTGGCACGGGTAGCGTTCGACATCCCGACCGTGGTGGTGCGCAATTACGATCCCCGCTGGCGCTACCTGTTTGAGGCCTTTAACCTGCAGGTAGTCAGCTCCTCCAGTTGGGGCGCCCAACGAATCGAGGAGTTGCTGCACCACGCCGAGATGCGCACCGTCTTCTCGGCCGGCAATGGAGAAGTGGAGATCTACGAGTTCCCTGTTCCAAAAACCCTGGCCGGAACCTTGCTGGGTGACCTGGTGCCCCCCGAGCAATGTATCCCGGTTTCCCTGACGCGCGCCGGCAGCGCAATGTTGCCCAGGCCCAATCTCACCCTCCAGGAGGGAGATGTGCTTCTGGTCGGAGCGACATTCTACGGGATAGAGGAGCTGCGCAGCCGCGTGAACAAGACCCCGGAGGCGGCGTGATGTTTGTCTTGATTGCTGGCGGAGGCCGCACCGGAACGGAGCTGGCTTTATTGTTGCTCTCACAAAACCATCATGTGCACCTGGTTGAACATCGCCGCGACGTACTGGCGCTCATTCACCGGGAGCTGCCTACCGAGGTGATCTTTGAGGGTGCGCCAACCGATGCGGATGTCCTGGAGATGGCAGGCATCAAGGATGCCCAGGTGGTGGCAGCCTGCACCCCAAACGATGCGGATAACCTGACGATCTGCTACCTGGCGCGCCGGCGCTATCAAGTCCCGCGCACAATCGCCCGCATCAACAATCCCCGTAATTCCTGGCTATTCGATGAAAAGTTCCACGTCGATGTCTCGCTCAACCAGCCTGCCATCATGGCGCGCCTGATCGAAGAAGAAATGTCCCTGGGGGATATGATGACCCTGCTGAAGCTGCGGCGCGGAGAATACTCCCTGGTGGAAGAGAAAATGCCGGCGGGGGCACAGGCGATCGGTATCGCGATTAAGGACCTCGCACTGCCGGAGAGCTGTGTAATTGCCGCCATTATCCGCCATGGTAAAATCATCGTCCCACGTGGCACTACGACACTCGAGGTCGATGATGAAGTGCTGGCTGTCACCGATCGATCAGGCGCAGACCAGCTCGCGGCCCTGTTCGCTCCGCCGCCAAATACGGTTTGACCAATGCTATCCCATAAGGTATAATCAGCGCTTGCTTATCCTCTTGGCAGGAGCATCTTTAATATTAACAAAAACATAGATAGGATATTTATTTATGCCCAAACGAACTTACCAGCCCAAGATTCGACGCCGGGTGCGCGTCCACGGCTTTCGTGCCCGCATGGAGACCGCAGGTGGACGCAAGGTATTGAAAAGCCGCCGCCTGAAAGGTCGTCGCCGGCTGGCAGCCACTAAGAATAATCACGTCAAGCGCACCAATTGGAAGGCGTGATGATCCTAAACCCGGGTGCGGAAAGGCTGTTTTGGTTATCCCTCTATGACTTGCCAGGCTTTCATATGTGAAACGCAGGTTCCGACTGACGAGATCGGCAGATTTCGAGCGGGTGAGGCGTTCAGGGAAGGCTTATGCTCACCCGCTTATCGTGTTGATTGCGTACCCAAGTGGTCAGGAGTCCTCCCGGTTTAGCATTGTAGCCGGACGAGCACTGGGGAATGCAGTTCGGCGCAACCGGGCCAGGCGTCTTATCCGAGCGGCCCTTGGACGAGTGTTATCGTCGATCGAACCAGGTTGGGATATCGTGATCTTCGCCCGCCAGCGCTTGCTCGAGTCTATTTTCCAAGACATCCAAGATGCATTGGGCATTGTGTTGGCAAGGGCTGGGCTTCTTCGAAAGACCGATGACCTCTAATTTCATCCCTCAAGATTATCCATCAGAGCCTCGCTTGCGTGATCTTCCGATTCGCCCGCAAACCATTCCTCGCATACCCTTGTTGGGGCTCATACGTGTATACCAGGCGACAGTTGCGCGGGCACTCCCCGCGAATACCTGCCGTTTTTATCCTTCTTGCTCTCATTATGGCTATCAGGCGATCTACCGGCACGGTGTGCTGAAGGGAAGCCTTCTGGCAATCTGGCGCCTGCTGCGCTGTAATCCGTTCAATCCGGGTGGCTATGACCCGGTTCCAGACACATTTCAGATGACGAAAATGCCCTGCCATGAAAATTAATCAGCTCTTGATCCTGCTTACATTTGGTCTCTTAGCCCTGCTCCTGAGCGCCTGTACGGGCTCGGCGGCGATCGCCTCCAGCTGGCCGGGACTCACCGCCGGCGGAAAAATAGTCTACCTGGCATATAATCAGCATGTCTACGCAATAAACCTGTCGAATGGCAGCGAGAAATGGCGGTTCCCAGCCGAAGCCGATCGAGCCATTTCCTTCTTCGCTCCACCCAGCCTGACACTGGATGGGCAGGTGCTGGTAGGCGGCTACAACAACACGCTCTACAGTCTGGATTCCGAAAATGGGCAGGAGAAATGGAAGTTTCAAGGGGCTAAGGATCGCTTTATCGGCAGCCCTCTGGTCACCCCAGATAGCATCTTCGCTCCAGCCGCCGACGGCAACCTGTATGCCCTGGATCTAACTGGGAATCTGAAATGGACCTTCACTACGCAGGCTGCAAACTGGGCAAAACCCAGCTGCGACCCCGAGTGTACCTGCATCTTCCTCCCTTCCATGGATCATCGCCTGTATTCCATAGATGCCCGGGATGGGAATATGCTCTGGAAAACCGATGACCTCGGCGGGTCCATCGTCGGCTCACCCACGCTCGGACCCGATAACCTGGTCGTCGTCGGCACGTTTGCCAGCGAAGTCGTAGCCATCGATCGTCAATCGGGCGAGGTGCGCTGGCGGGCACCCACCAGCGGCTGGATTTGGGGAGGGCCGATCTTCTACGAAGATCGCCTCTATTTTGGGGACCTGAAGGGCACCTTCTATGCCCTGGACGCAAACAGCGGAGAGCTAGCCTGGCAATTGAAGCCAGATGGCCCGATCTCTGAAACCCCATTGGTCTGGCAGGATACCCTTTACATCTCCACCGAAGTCGGTACGCTGTACGCGGTAGACCTGGATGGCAACATTCGCTGGAACAAGCCAATCGGTGGTAAACTCTATACGTCGGCGGTCGGCAGTGGCGACCTGATCCTGGTGTCCCCACTTGGTTCAAAAGAGCTCTTATTTGCACTGGATTCGAATGGTAATCAAAAATGGGTATTCACCCCAGAGAAATAGACACGGAATAAACGCATGTGGGATATCCTAATCATCAACCCAATGGTCAATACGCTGCTGTGGATCTACAGCGCACTGGATAGCTTTGGTTTTGCCATTATCATCTTCACTATCCTGATACGCTTGATCACTTACCCACTCACCATCCAACAGATGAAGAGCGCTCAAGCGATGCAGGAGCTGCAAAAGTCAAAAAAGTTCCAGGAGATCCAAAAAAAGTATAAAGACGAGCGCGAGAAGCTGGCCCAGGAGCAGATGAAGCTTTACAAGGAAATGGGGGTGAGCCCATTCGGTTCCTGCCTGCCGACGTTGATCCAATTCCCCATTATCATTGGACTTTACCAGGCCATCATCCGCGCTTTGGCGGTCACACCTACTCAACTGCTGGACTTGTCTACCCACATCTACCCTTTCATCAAGGCTTCAGACCTGATACCCATCAATCAAAATTTTTTGTGGATGAATCTGAGCCAGCCAGAAAGGTTGCATATCTTCGGATTCGGTGTTCCGGTTTTGGCAATCGTGGTGGTGATCACCACCTACCTTCAGTCTAAACTGATGACTCCACCCTCACAGCCGGGTGACCAGGGCGCTCAGATGACCAAGGCGATGAACCTGTACATGCCTTTCTTGATGGGTTACCTGGCTTTAACCTTCGCTTCGGGTCTCTCGCTCTATTTCGTCGCATCCAATCTAATCGGCATCATCCAATATGGAGCGATGGGCAAGCTCAATTGGCGGACATTGCTGCCCATCAAGGCAATATCTCCTGAGAAGAAACAAGCCTCTGAACAGGTTCCCGGGAGACAGAAGTCAAAATGAACCCTAAAAGAACCAGCCTGGAAGTCATAGCACCCACGGTCGAAGAAGCTCTCACAAAGGGATTAGGCGAGTTGGGTTTATCTGAGCAGGATGTCGAAGTTGAAGTGCTGGATGAGGGTAGCCGGGGACTTTTTGGCCTGGGCTCTCGCCAGGCGCGCATTCGGATGACTATCAAAACCCAGGCCATCGAGCCAATTGATCAGATAGCTACGCAATCCTTCTCGGTCGCCACAAAGGGCTACTCGCAACCTGTCTCTTCCGTCCAACCTTACCGGGATGAACCCCCATCCCCCGAAGCAGCAAGGAGCGATGCGCCAGTCGAAGAAGACATGGCCTTGCGGATTGCCAGGGAGACGGTGGAGGATCTGCTCGATAATATGAAAGTAAAGTGCCGGGTTTCTGTTCGCTATGGAACTCCCGACGAAATGCAGAGCAAACCTCCCGTGCTGGTAGATGTGCACGGCAATGACCTAAGTTTCCTCATCGGGCGACATGCCGAGACGCTGAATGCGCTGCAGTATATCGCCAGCCTGATCGTAGGGAAAGAGCTCGGGCACTCGATACCGCTGGTGATCGACGTCGAAGGATACCGCGCCAGGCGCGAACAGCAGATTCGCCAACTTGCCCGGCGCATGGCGGATCAAGCCATTAAAACCGGAAAACGCCAGGTCTTGGAACCCATGCCTGCCAATGAACGCCGGCTGATCCACATCGAGCTGCGCGATCACCCCCAGGTGACGACTGAAAGCATTGGCGAAGACCCCCGGCGCAAGGTTACCATCATCCCAAAATAATCCTTTAATGCTCAACCTGAGAGTCCTTGAACCCGTAGACTACCTGGTAATCGGCCACATTACCCGTGATCTGGTCGATGGGAGCTCTCAACTTGGCGGCACAGCAGTGTATGCCGGGCTGACCGCCCGCGCCTTGGGTCTACGAGTTGGAATCGTCACCTCCTGGGGTGCTGAGCTGGCCCTGGGTGTCTTGCGCCAGATTCCGATTGCCAGCTTGCCAGCAGAGGCCAGCACCACTTTCGAAAACATATCTACCCCTCTAGGGCGTGTACAGGTAGTTCACCAGGTAGCGCTCAACCTCCACCTGAACTTGGTACCAGATCCATGGCGCTCTGCGGTTATCGTCCACCTGGCGCCGGTAGCTCGAGAAGTGGATCCCACCCTGGTGCGTAATTTTCCGAACGCACTGTTGGGCGTGACTCCTCAAGGCTGGCTTCGGTCCATGGATGAGCAGGGTCACGTCTCAGTTTGCGAGTGGCCCGAGTCGAGCTTCGTGCTCCAAAGAGCCGGGGCAGCGGTCGTCAGCCTGGAAGACGTCGCCGGAGACGAAAATCGCATCGAAGAGATGGCGTCTTCGTGCCGCATACTGGCAGTCACCGAAGGAGAATCGGGCGCTCGCCTGTACTGGAATGGGGATGTACGCCGCTTTCGCCCACCTAAGGTAACTGAGGTCGACTCCACCGGCGCCGGTGATATTTTTGCTGCGGCGTTCTTCGTCCGCCTTTACACAACTCGCGATCCCTGGGAAGCGGCGCGATTCGCAAATCAACTGGCTGCCTGCTCCGTGACCCGGCCCAGCCTGGAGGGGATCCCTACCCCGGAAGAAATTCAGGAGTGTATGGTGGAGGTATTCTAAGGCGGATGGGACACGTCTATACCCTCGCCAACCAGAAAGGCGGCGTCGGTAAAACTACTACTGCCATCAACTTGGGAGCTTACCTGGCTTATTATGGCCAGCGCGTCCTGCTAATCGATCTCGACCCACAGGCCAACGCCACTTCTTCACTTAAGATTGACAAGCACCACGTACGGGGAGGCACCTACGAGATCCTGATCCAGTCCTTCCCGGTGGCGAATTACATTCTGCACAATCCCCGCCTGAAAATATCTTTGCTGCCGGCCTCCCCAGCCCTGGCTGGGGCTGAGGTCGAATTGGTCAACGAGCTCGCCCGAGAGAATCGATTAAAAAAGGCAATCGTACCCATCCTAGAACGGTATGATTACATACTGATCGACTGCCCACCCTCGTTGGGTCTGCTAACCCTTAATGGCCTGGTTGCAGCGCGCGATGGCGTGATCATCCCAGTACAATGCGAATATCTCTCGCTGGAGGGTCTAGGGTTGCTTACCCAGACGCTAAACCGTGTTCGCAACGCCTTGTTTCCCGATTTGCTCGTGCGTGGGGTGCTGTTGACCATGTACGATGGGCGCACCAAGCTGGCCGGCGATGTGGTTGCAGAGGTGCGCAGATACTTTCCTGCGCAGGTATTTAAAACCGTTATACCTCGCACGGTTCGGCTTGCCGAAGCCCCCTCTTTCGGCCAACCGATATCGGTCTATGCTCCTACTTCAAGCGGAGCGATTGCCTATTCTGAGCTGGCGCGCGAGGTGCTCGAAGAAGATGGAGTCCACATACCGGTTCCCCAGCTATAGCTCAAAACACACCTGCCAGACCTGAAGATGATCGTACACGTTTGTCGTTCTAAGATGGATATCCAGATCTCGTATGGCACGCAAGACAGGCCTCGGTCGAGGGCTTGACGCTCTCATTCCCTCTCCTGAGAGCACGCTGCCTGCCGGTGGGGTGATCTATATTCCGATTCACCAGATCGATCCTAATCCCCGCCAGCCACGCCACTCAATCGATGTCCAGGAAGTGGAGGGGCTCGCAGAATCGATCCGCGACCACGGCGTGATCCAACCGCTAATCGTCACCTACGATGAGGAGACCAATCGCTATACCCTGATCGCGGGTGCAAGACGTTGGGTGGCAGCACGCTTAGCCGGCCTGGAGACCGTGCCAGCCATCTTGCGCCATGCAAGCGAGCAAGGGCGCCTTGAGTTGGCCCTCATCGAGAATATCCAGCGAATGGACCTCGCTCCCCTGGAGGCCGCCGAGGCCTACCGCCAACTGGCCGAAGATTTCGGCCTCTCGCATGAAGAGATCTCAGAACGGGTCCACAAGAATCGGACCACCATTACGAACACCTTGCGCCTGCTGAAGCTCCCTGAAAACGTTCAGCAGGCGCTGGCCGAGGGCAGAATCAGCGAGGGGCATGCCCGGACACTGCTGGCCTTGACGACCCCCCAGACCCAGACGATCGCCTTACAGGCCATCCTCACCCACCAGCTTAGCGTGCGCCAGACCGAGCGTCTCATCCGGAAATTAAACACCGGTCAGGTAGTCCAAAGACCGAAGCCATCACAGACTCCCGAATTGCACGCCCTGGAAGAAAGACTCCGTAGTCATCTAGGCACCCGAGTGACTTTAAAGCGCAGCCGGAAAGGTGGCACTTTGATCATTCACTTTTTTTCAGATGAAGAGCTGGATGCCTTGATCAATCAATTGCTGGGGGAAGCAGACGCGCTCCGATAACTATCATCCCGGCATGCTGATACTCCACAACGCCGTGATCCATACTATGGACCCCCAGAGTCCACGGGCTTCGGCCCTTGTGATCGATAACGCCCGCATCCAGGCCGTGGGCGAGGACAGTGCGATCCTTGCAGAATACGCGCCAGCTTCTCGCAGGAGAGCCACCATCATCCAGGATTTGTCGGGAGGAGTCATCATTCCCGGGCTGATCGATGCCCACATCCATCTGGAACAGTACGCTCTGGGCCAGAACAAAGTGGATTGCGAGACCGTCTCCCGTCAGGAATGTCTGCGCCGCGTAGCCATCCACGTCAAGCGGGCTGGACCTGCCGAGTGGATTCTAGGGCACGGCTGGAATCAGAACCATTGGCCCGAGGGTTTCGGGAATGCCTCCGATCTCGATGCCATTTCCGGCGACCATCCTGTCTATCTCACCGCAAAATCCCTGCATGCAGCTTGGGTGAATCGAGCTGCATTGCGCCTGGCCGGGATCCATCACCGCACACCCGACCCACCAGGTGGGATAATCCAGCGTGATATCCATGGCGAGCCAACCGGAATCCTGTTTGAGAGCGCCATGCAATTAGTGGCGCGCCTGGTGCCCGAACCGCAGCCTGAGCAGGTAGCCCAGGCAATTCAACAGGCCCAACCTCTTTTGTGGCGGATGGGAATCACCAGCGTCCATGATTTTGATCAGCGGCGCTGCTTTGTCGCCCTGCAGGAGTTGCACGATACCAGTCGACTCCGGCTGCGAGTTGTAAAGAGCATCCCTCTTGACGACCTGGACCACGCAATCGCTCTCGGCTTAAGAAGCGGCTTCGGAGACGAATTCCTGCGCATTGGCGCGGTTAAAGTATTCGCCGATGGCGCGCTTGGCCCCAGGACTGCTGCCATGCTGGCCCCTTACCAGGAGGATGAACAAAATCAGGGATTGCTCTTTTTGGACGCAGAGGAGCTATATGAGATTGGCCGTAGGGCTGTGAGCAACGGACTCAGTCTGGCGGTACACGCCATCGGCGACCGAGCCAATCACGAGGTATTGGACGCCTTCGAGCAAATCCGCCGCTTTGAGAGAAAAAGCCGATTACGCCTCCAGCGCCATCGTGTCGAACATGTCCAGCTTATCCATCCGGAGGATGCGCCGCGGCTAGCAGGCCTGAGCTTGATCGCTTCCATGCAACCGATCCATGCTACCTCTGACATGCTCATGGCGGACCGATATTGGGGTGCCCGCGCCGCCTACTCTTACGCCTGGCGGATTCAATCGGAGCATGGTGCGAAGTTGGCGTTCGGGTCAGATGCCCCAGTCGAATCGCCCAATCCTTTTTGGGGTTTGCATGCCGCCGTCACCCGCCGGCGATTGGATGGTTCTCCAGGTCCTTCTGGCTGGTTTCCCTCCCAGAGATTGACGGTCCAACAGGGCTTGATGGCCTACACTTCCGGGGCAGCGTATGCAGCCGGTCTCGAACAAACATGCGGCAAACTAATCCCCGGTTACCTGGCAGACTTGGCATTGCTGGATACGGATCCGTTCACCTGTGACCCAGACCAGATAAAAGATATTCAGCCACAAGGTACAATGGTTGGCGGAGAATGGGTATTCCAGTGTTAGGCTTATTGACCGGCGGCCCCGGTTCGGAGGGGTCGTGTTTTGACCAGGTCAGCAAATACTACCAGCCTCTGTAGGTAGAAACGTGCATTGGCATCCCAGCCAGTGCAGGTGATCAAGGTGAGCTGGGGCCGATCGCTCGGTTCCACAACGGACATGTCCGAATCGGCCACAACCCGCAGATCACGCGCCTGGTAGTAATAGATGTTCTCCCCGGTATAAAGCCAGATTTCATCCCCCTGACGCAGCTCTGAAAGATAACGGAATGGCCCTGCCTGCCCATTGAACAGGGTCACATGCCCCGCCAGGGCTGTATTGCCGCCTAGCCCAGGCCAGGAAGTGTTCCCCAGCCAGGCTACTTCCTGCTTCAGGCCATCGATCAACCAGCTTATGCCATCGAATGGGACGTATTTCACCTCTGTATCCAGGTCTAATGCAGGTATTATGATGCGCTCTGCTGCACTGGTGTCCGCTGGTTTCTCCGGTTCTCCCGGTATGGGTTGGATTGATGGCGTCGGGATAGGATAGTCGGGCAAGGTCTCGTAAGCGCCTGGCAACTGGCTTGGAGGCAGCCAGGCATATACCGTTGGTTGTACACCTGGCCCGCCCCTTGGGGCTTCGGTGATACTCGCAGTGGGCGAAATTAGCGCTGTAAGATAATTGGGCCAGGGACCCTGAAGCACCCAGGCTGCCAGGCCAAAGACCGCGGCTGCCCCCACCAGGAGCAACCCCATCCGCATTCCCCACCCGGCGAATGCCGGATTCTGGTTCCTGGTCAGCAGGCCGAACGTGAAGGCCGCCAGGCTCAGGAGAGCCAGCAATGCCCCGCTGAATATCGCCAGGACAAAACCTGCCGGCTGGTCAGCATTGAGCTCCACTCCGCCAGTCGGAGGGAGAGTGGGCGCCCCGACCACCCGGTAGCTCACCGTATTCGATGTACTCGAAAGGCTCGAAGAACCGAACGTATAAGAAAGGGTCGCCGAACTGGAATAGACCGAGGTTGTCGTGGCGCTATCATTGATTTGGGTGCCAATTGAGATTGTTATCGACTCGTTGGGGTCAACATTGCCTATCGTAATCGTCGTCGAGCGGACTCCGCTGACGGAATAGGTACCTTTAGAGGTAGTTACCGAGATAATATCCAATACCGAGGGGAAGGTTATGCTTACCCGGGCATTGGACATAGAGACGCTCCCGGTATTGGTCACCCCAACCAAAAATGTAAATCCTTTACCAATGCGAGCCGATTCAGGGGAAACCGAGAGCGTAATACTTGGATTAGGTGAAGCGGTGGTAGTGCTTGTGTTGACGTCAATGTCGATGTTGTTGGCCTTATTCACTTCTGGATCGCGGGTGCTCACCTTGATAGTGTTGGTCAGGTAGTTTGTTCCGATGGGGAGTGGTGTGGTCACCCTGGCCACTAAATTGAATGTATAGATCCTGAAGGGACCCAACCCCCTACTCAGCCTGTAAACTCTCGTCCCGACGGTTGGCACGGTGGATGTCACCCCAGACGTATCGCTGACATACGTCAGGTAGCTGGAGAGCACATCGGTGATCACCACCTGGCTGGCAGTGATGTAACTCTGGTTTCGTATACTGATGGAGTATTGGATGGTTTCACCCGGATTGACGGTTGACCGCAGATCGTCTTTGGTGGCTTGTAAGTCGATCGTGTCCAGGTCAATCTTAATCGGATCAAGGGCTGTATCTCCGAGAGTGTAGCTCAGCGTCGCCGATCTGAAATAATCCTTCTTCGAAGCGGTTATCCGGAAGGTTCCCAAGGGGAAAGGAGTGATCTCTGTAAATACAAAGCGACCGTTGGCATCCGAAATTGCCTCGTGCCGGACATTGAGACTATCCGTGACCACGACCGTGGCGGTCACGATAGCTGTCTGGGTCAAGCGGTCAACCACACGCCCAGAGATGCGTGCATTGCTCACCAGTACCGGCGCACTGGCCGAGTTGTTGTCTGGATTGTAGTCATACAAGTCAGAGGTCAGGCCGGTGGCTATATTTGCCAGTGTCTGTCCTCGACGATCTTTTGCAATCTGTCCCCGGATTCTTAATATGGCACGGGCCTGGTTCATCACTGTACCGACGACCCAAGCCCCGGATGTATTATTGTAAGTTCCCGGCTGGCTTAGGGTGTGAGTAACATAGCTTATTCCTTCTGGTAATTGATAATTTACCAGCACCCCGGAGACGCTGCTTGGGCCGTTATTCGTGATCGTCAGGGTGAAGGTGATCAGCTCGCCTGCTACGGGGTTGGTTGGGATGAATGATATCCCCACGCCAAGGTCCGCACTGGTGATCACGGTTCTATCGCGCGAGTGATTATTCTCTGTGTTCCCATCATTAGAATTAAACACGCGCGCGGTATTCGTGATCACCCCATTTGCATTAATACTGGAAGCCTTCCGGCCCACTGTAACGGTGATCATCAATGATGGTAGCGCCTGAGTTGGGGTTAATCCAGCGGGATTAGGATAGACCGCAGTCACTGTGTAGTTGGCGCTGCCAGCGAGGATATTTGTATTCCACCCATCTCCGGAGACCTGGGTTGGGGTGAGCACCCCTGCAGGAAAGAGGTCTCTTACCCGGATCGTCCCCGTCACCACCTCGTTGCCCACACTCCTGACCTGGATGTTATAGACCTCGCTCGCACCGATGGCAAATTCCCCAGTGTGAGATTTCGTAATCTGCAGGTCCTGGCCTGTTTGTGCCTGGGCGATGGGAGCCAGGATTCGATCTAAGGCATTTCCAACATGATGTCTGCCAACATACTCTGGGTTACCGATCTCACCAGTAGATGATGGTCTAAAAGCATGAGAAACGAAGAGGCTAATATAGATTTGGTTTGCCTTCGCCTGGATATTGGGATTAATGAGCAACCATGTAAGGGTGGCGAACAGAAAGGTGATGGTGAATAACCGCCCAGACCGAAATAACCTGGAATTGTGCAATTCAGGGTCCATCGCATTCTCCACTCAGGCGCGCTTATAAACGCGACTGCTAATAAAATTATAACCGCGATATCCCTGCCCCCGTTAATTCCTATGGACCGTTGATACGTTGTTACATTTATTGTTCAGCGTTTCATCCGGCGCACGTCTCCCTCGCGAATTGTGACACCCAGTCCATCCAGGTGTTCCAGCAACGCCAGCACGTACTTGCGGCTGGTGTTGAAATGGTCCCTTACCTGGGCAGCAGTGATTGACCCATGGGCCTGGATTAACTCTCTCACCTGGGTTACCATCTGATCATAGCCATCCGCACTGAATACGACCTCCGGGGAAACGGGCACCAAGATGCCCAGATCAACCAGGGCGTTATAGACATCCTCACCCACAGCGACCTGGCATTCTTTGATCGATGGTGGGGTAAAGAGGTTGGACGCGAAACGGGCCAATAAATCATCGACGAGTTTTTGCTGTGATCCATTGAAACGGATCGCATGCGTGGGTGTTTTCACCAGAGGCCCTGTCTCCACTAAAGCGCCATGAGCCACCAACCGGTTGATGACAGCGTTGAAGGTACGCGCCGGAATTTTAAGGCGGCTCTTTAATTCCTCGCGCGGCATACCCTGGCGAAGCGGAAGTGCACGATGGTATGACTCCACCTCATCTAGTGCACGTCCAGCAAGTCTCTCCCATTGCATGCGAGAGGTGACCAGGGAATCGGCAAATGGATTCGGTTGGTGATCAAGACGGTTCTCCAGGTCAACTATCTGGCCTTGAGAAAGAAGGTCTTGGATTGATTTGCGAGCGACCTCTCCTTCCAGGCGGGAATGAGCGCTCACTTCTTTCAATGGAGCGACTCCCAATGCGACCAGGGCTTGGTAATAGACCTCGCTCGGCTCACCTTGCATCAGGGAGGCCAACCGGGAGAGGGCTTCAGGGGAAAAGCGTTTGTGCCTGCCCTTCGGTTGTGGATCGATGATCACTCCACCACCCAATGTCTCACCCGGTGAGGGCCGGCGCAGGATGTAGCGATCTCCTCGTACTGCTACCACATCTCCGGATAGCTCCAGTTGCAACCAGCCCTCCTCCCCTGGCAACAACTCTTCTGTGCCCAGGAGGCGAAGCCGGGCCAGCACTTCCGCAGAACCGTGGAAAAGCTTGACTTCTGTGTTGTGTTTGATCGAATGGCTGGCATCTCTCAACAGGCGAAAGTGGACATCCAGGCGCCTTGTTGGCTGATAGTTACCCGGAAGCGCAATCACATCCCCCCTTTTTATCTGGTCGACAGTAACGCCGGAGATATTGACCGCCGTCCTTCCCCCGGGTTCGGCAACATCTACTTTATGTTTATGGTTCTGCAAGCCCCGCACACGACCCTTAATGCCTGCCGGCAGGATGACAAGCTCATCCCCTACCCTGAAGGAACCGTCGAGCAGGGTCCCGGTGACAACAGTACCGAAGCCAGCAATGGTGAAGATGCGGTCTACCGGTAAACGTGGGCGTCCCAGGTCGGGGCGTGTCGGGTGATCGACCAGGCAGGCCTGCAAACTCTGGACAATCTCTGGTAACCCTTCCCCGGTACGCGCTGAAACACGTACAAGTGGCGCCGATTCTAATCCGGTACCCCTCAAAACCTGGCGAATGTCCTCCTCTACCAAGTTGATCCATTCAGGATCATCGATCAGGTCGATCTTGGTCAGCGTAACCACTCCCCTTTGAACGTTGAGGATATCCAGTATCGCCAGGTGTTCCCTGGTTTGGGGCATCACTCCTTCATCAGCCGCGATGACGAATAGCGCAGCGTCGATCCCGCCCACACCGGCCAACATGTTCTCAATAAAATCGCGGTGTCCCGGCACGTCAATGATGCCAATCTGCTCTCCATCTGGCATGGTCAACCAGGCGAAGCCAAGATCGATCGTCATCTCCCTTTCACGTTCCTCTTTCAATCGGTCGGGGTGAATCCCGGTCAAGGCCTCTACCAGGGTGGATTTGCCATGATCTACATGGCCCGCGGTCCCAATTACGCGCATACTCGTACCCTCAGGGCAGGATTAATTCGCCTTTATCTGGCCTTCCCAATCGTACGTTCATAAGCTGCAACCCATTCGTGCACCATGGCTAACATAGATTGCAGGCGTTTTTCAGTTTGCTCGTTCATCTGGTGGATAATATCCTGTATTTCCTGCAGACTATCCTCCAGTTGCGTTACTCGCTCGGCTAATTTCTCTTGTTGGCGAACCAGCTCGCCGCGCTGCTCTTCTTGTGTCAGTGTGTAATTTGTCCAACGTTTCTGGTCATCGGCTTTGAACGTAACCCAATCCTGGCGGAACCTTTCTTCTGCCAATCGCTGGATCTCTGTCATCTCGCTGATCCGCCGATCAATCTTTTGAGTGAGTTCCTCCAGAGACTGTTGGGCGCGTTTTACGGTGCGATGAGTTGCATCCAGGGTCTGCAGGTTGGTTTCGACTTCCGCTGTCTGCTTTTCGATGGTCTCAAATCGCACCTGCCATTCCTTCCATACCCTCTCTCGCTCCACCTGGATCAGAGCCTGGTTTTCCAGGAATTTCAACTGTGCTTCGCGACGTTCGGTTTCTAAACTCGCCAGTTCCGACAATTTGGTTTCTACCTTACGAAAGCTCGCAGACAGGACTTCTGACTGGCCACGTTGGTCATCGGCACGTTTCCGCAAGGCGGCCACCTCACCCTGCAGATCCGCCAGGCGCTTGGTATCCTGCCTGCGGCCGTCCTCCATCAGCCGAACAGAACGTGTGTATTCTTCTTCCATGCGGCGCACCGCCTCTATCCTCAGGTGCACTTCGTCGATCAAGCGGCCTAATCGGTTTTCCTCTTCGAGACGGGCTTGCATGCCGCGTTTCAACTCGCCAATCTGGGCTAGTTCCTTTCTGATTTCCACCAGGCTGGTATCAATCGCTCGCATTTCGACCTGGCGTACCTTCTCAGTCTCACCTTCTCGCTTTTTGATCTGTTTATCGATCTCTTCGAGGGATTGGTTGACTTCAATGCGATTCTTTAGCAAGGCTTCATCGAAATGATCCATCCGAGAGATTAACGCTCCCAGGCGTGTGATTTCACCACTGAAGGAATTTAGTTGCTGGTTAATCGCTGGCAGGTTACCCTCCAATGCGGTCATGCGTGCTTCCAGCGAGGCAAGGACGTTTTTATCCTTGCGGCGTTCATCGTCCAACCAGTCCACCCGCTTTACGAATTGTTCGATTTCCATGGGAGTTCTCCTAGAGGGTTTACCGATGGCAACCGGTTCTAATGGTAAAAATGATTATAGCATGGCAGATCGATGTCCCTGTCTAATGATGTCGAGAGCCCTCAAAGGTTGTTAATGGATTGTTGGATTTCTGGCTTATGGGATATTCTGGAGGAAGATATGCGCCATTTCCGCCAAGGATGGCAGAAAAAGTTGAGGAAAAAGTCCCACAATGAACAGAGCGATCCCCCCCAGTGTCAGCAGAATCCGTTCGTCCCAGGATTCTAAGACTTGCCAATCTTGCCAGGCATCACCTACCATTAAGGACATCGTCGCCCGCAAGCCGCCTATGATTATCCCCACACTAGACAGGAGTACCGCCATGGCCGCCAGCGGAAATTGCCCGAATAGGCCATAGATCAAGGCTATTTTGGTGGGAAAGCCTGCTAACAACGGAAATCCGGCCAGTGAAAAATAAGCCAAGAGCAGGGCCCCGGTAGCTATTGGCAATTGATGGCCAATTCCTTGAAGAGAGGTATAGTCCAAAGCCTCACGCCGGGTGTCGATCGCGGATAAACCCATCCCCAGGACTGCCAGACTCAAGCCGCGTGGCAGGAATTGGGAAAAAAATAAACCCATTTCCGCCTCCCGATCAATTGGATCGATCCCCAGGCTGATCGCCAGCAGGGTGAGGCCGATTTCCACCATAACTACGTAGCCCATTACACGTCCCAGATGATTTTGGAAAGCGATCCAAAATCCTCCGAGGAGCACCATGAGTACTCCTGCGATTCTCAGAATTGCATACAGCCAGCGCGAACCGTTCAACCAGGCATAACGGTCAAGGAAATTTATACCAAACAGGGAAATGGTCAAAGGCAGGATATAAAATACGAATGCAACGGCATATGGCTGGGCCTCAACTCCCAGCATGGGCATCCAGGTGTGAAAAGGAAATATTGCCAGCAAGAATGCAAATCCAAGCGCCATGATCAAGGCTGCGTTTAAAACCAGGCGCAGATCTCCCGACCCGGCCTCGATACCAGAGAGCGTCCAGCCAGTGAATAAGATGAACGGCACTCCTATTGTTTGATAGGTTAAAAATCGGAGCAGCCCGCGCCCTGCACCCTTTCCGGGTGTATTCAATAACGGTACGCTCACCAGGGCAGCCATTTCAATCAGCAAGGCGGCATAAAGGAACGGCTCAACAGCCAGTGCAGCGATCAATAACACCGTGATTCCCAATCCAGCAGGGATGAACAAGCGGTCAGTCCCGGCAACATTCGATCCAGCAAACCAGAAGGCAGCCCCAAGATACATCATTATCAGCACTGGCTGGTGTGTTTGCCCCAATACAAACCGACGGCCCAATACGAAAAAGGTATCACTGATCGAAAAAGACCAGGGGCCAAACGCCACTACCTGGTCGACCTCAAGCAGCCCCGCCAGCCCCGCTAACAGCAGGGCAACACCTGTACCGCTAAGCACCATCCACCTTCTCCAATGCCGGATGATGTAGAGCAGAACCGCTACGATGCCGGGAAATATTATCCAAACCAGGGTCGAGTTCATTCGACCTCTCCCATGGTCGGTGCAAGCACGAGGTAGCTGCCAACCAGGGCTAATCCCAAGTCGATCGCGGCCAACAATCCTGTCACTAAGGCTGAAGACTCGACAGCAGCGTAAATGACTTCGAAGCCAGTCAGGAAGGTCAGCAAGCCGGCGATCACCCACAAAGGCACAGCGGACAATCCCAACAATATCAGGCCATTCCCTAGCATGATCAAACCGCCAAGCGACTCAGAATAATCGATTCCAGGAATAAGCTCTACAACAGCCGGCGCCAGGGATAATGCGACCAAAGTAACGATTGTCCACACCAGCAAACGGAATAGGTGGGCAGAAAATAAGCTGGAGATCCGTTTCCTGGCTGGCTGCTGAGGAAGCTCGCCCTCCCCCATAGTACGTGCCGCCTGGCTCATTAATGCCATAGACAACACGACCACGGCTATCCACCCGGATAGGAGCTTGGTTAATGCCATTTCTAACGGCCAGTTCGTGGCAATTAAAACGAATGCCCCCAAATATAGGGCTGCCATCCCACTGATCGTTAACCGCCACTCTACACTGATTAAAATCACCAACGAAGCCAATGCAACCAGATATATAGCCGGAAGGCTTAATTCGTTAATTGCCAAGGCGCAAATTCCTCACGGACCACCCTGCATAAAGAAAGCCAGCAATAGTGTGAGCAAGAGGAATGCCCAGAGAACACCCCCTTCGCTCTCTAAAACGATCGTGGTGAAGGCCACCAATTGGTTCAGCGATCGATAGGCGTAGCGCAACGTCCGGTAAAACCACTCCAGCGAAAAGACCGAGGCAGCCACATTTGCCAGCCTGGCGGAGACGGGAATCCCCCGATGACTGATGAGCACCAATAAACCTGCCAGGACAATGCTGATTGCGCTGGGGATGGCGCCTGCTAACGGGGATTGCCCAACGATAAATCTGCCTGACTCTATGAAACTCCACCATCCCACCAGGAAATGAGTCAAAGGCAATAAGACCAATCCCCATGGATAGATTATCCAAACCCACCGCTCCAGGCCGGATAAGGACGCTCCCCGATTGAGCCCGTGGCGAATGTATCCCGTCAGGAGCATAGCATGCCCAAGTAGCAACAATATCTGCCAAAAGTTCAATGGGAAAGCAAAGAGGGCGCCAGCCGGCCAGGTAGGGGTGTAGGGCAGGCTCGAGAATCCAATTAAGCCCAGCAGCAGAATTGCACCGAGCGTGCCTTGCCTGCTAGAGCTTAGTAAAATGAGGCCGCCGGGAAGGATGGTCGCCATGCCTAACGCCAGACTGGCTTCTGGTTTTCCTTCGATTGTTGCCGCGAAGCACAGAGCAGTCATTCCGAGAATCCAAAATGGTCTTCCATATTGTTCGTCTCTGGCGTTCACCCATGATAGACCTGCATAGGCAGCGGTCAGGCCAGCAAGTGCCAACAAAATAGGACCATTCTTCGATTCCACTTGGGAATAATCTAATCGCGATAGCAGCATCATGCTGGTTGAAGTCGATACCAGGCTGGATATCGTTCGAAAACTTCGCCAGCGTGGCATTTCTCGAGATTCATGGATATGCAGTGGCAGTATCCCTGATCTTAATACTGCAGCGAACAAGAACCATTCGCCTGCTAATCCACCGGCCAGCAAAAAGAAAATCCCCATCCCTCGCAAAGAAAGCGATAGGACAGATCTCTCTCTATCACAATATTGGTTGACCTGGGTGATCAAAATCGCTAAATCCACGAGATCGATTGCAGCCCAGGCAATCATTAATGTCAATAAATTGCCCCCCATGATGGCGGATATCCCCAATCCGCTCAATGTCATTCCGGCTGCCCACGTCCACCAATCGGAATCTGAAGCGCGAACAACATCGGTCAAGATCATCGCCAGCAATAGAGTGATTAGCCCCACGGCATATGACCAGGAGATGTTATCGACCAGCAGGGCAGGGGAGCTGGGAAAGAGGGCCGCGGGTCTCCAGCTCAACAAGGGGACATTATGTGGCATGCCTAACCGAGATAAGAGGATCATGGGCCAGGCTGCCAGAGTACCCATGGCGGCCAGCAACCAGAAGTAGGCAAATCTTGGCCTCCTCAAGCGAATTGACAACATCAACAGAGATGTCAGGAGCAGGATGAAAATAGCGGAAAGGGGTAAATAAGAGGTCAATTTTTTCTCACGACGACGGATCTGGTCGAGTCATTCCCCCCGCTATCATCAAGCACGCCTATCCGCCTGGCGCCGTAAGAAACGTCCACCACCCGCCTGTCCTAGCCAACGGTCGCCGTCTACGATTTTCCTGCCACGCAGGAATACCTGTTCCGGGAAGCCTACTAATTCCCAATTCTCAAAGAGGTTGTAATCGGTGCGATGATGAGCGTAAGCCACTCCATAGGTAAGGCGGCGGTTCGGGTCCCATATCACCAGATCTGCATCGGATCCCGGTAACAAGGCTCCCTTTTGCGGATAGATTCCGAAAATCCTGGCTGGATTCGTGCTGGTCAAAGCGACAAATTGGTTGGGAGTTAGGCGGCCCGCGCCGACCCCATAGGTCCAAAGCACAGGCAATCGATCTCCCACTCCAGGTAGACCATTGGGAATCCGGCTGAAATCATCCTTGCCAAGCTCTTTACCAGGGATTGACACCGATTGGCCTTCGTACCGGATAGGATTCGAGCCGTTATAAAAAAATGGGCAGTGATCGGTCGCAATTACCTGGATGGTGCCATCCGCCAGGCCCTGCCATAGGCGCTGATTGTCTTCCGGCGCGCGCATGGGCGGCGAACACACCCACTTGGCTCCATCAGGTCTGCGAAGGTGGTCGATGGTAAAAAACAGGTAGGCAGGGCAGGTCTCCGCCATCACCTGGATACCATGCTCGCGTGCATAGTGGAGCTGATCGACTTCCCCGGCGGCGTTCATGTGTACAATGTACAATGTCGCACCTGCCTGGGCAGCCAGAGCCATTCCGCGAAACCCAGCTTCGACTGCGCCCCAAGCAGGCCGAGTAAGGGCGTGCCATTCTGGGCTGGTTTGACCGGCGGCTAATGCCTCATCGACCAGTATTTCGATCACATCGCCATTCTCAGCATGGAGCATGGTCAGTAAGCCATGTTCTTTAGCGATTCTCAGCACCCGGAATATTTCACCATCTTGCAGTCTTAAGCGACCATTGTAGGCGGTAAACACTTTCAGGCTGGTGATGCCCATGTCAAGCAAAAGGGGAATCTCTTTCTCAACCTGAGGATCCAGACGAGTGATATTCATGTGGAAACCAAAATCCACCGCCGCCTTATCGTCCGCCTTTGCATGCCAGGCGTCGACATTCGATTGCAAGCTTTCATGATCTTGTGGTACAAAGTCGAAGACAGTTGTTGTCCCGCCAAAGGCTGCTGCCTTATGTCCGGTGTAATGATCATCGGAGGATACAGTTCCGAACATCGGCAGATCGAAATGGGCATGCGGATCTACCCCGCCTGGCATAACCAGTTTTCCTGAGGCATCAATCACCTCCGCCTGCGGCGCTGCCAGGTCAATGCCCACCTCAACGATCTTCTCTCCTTCCACCAGGATATCCGCCTGGTATGTATCGGAGGCAGTTATCAGAGTCCCATTCTTTATCAACAGTTCCATGATAATGATCTCAATTAGTAGCTGGCATAGCTATTCTCTTCTTACTGATCATGGTTAGAGATCGAGGATGCCCAACAGTTCAGCCAGGATGGTGGGATCAACCACTTCCTGGTCTGCAACCGGATCGCCATATTGTTGGGAGCGGCCGGCGCGTTCCCGCAAAGCCTGCCAGAGGGTCTGGCGCTCTTCGCTTTCCACAACCAGATCATTGATCTGTTCCGCATTAATCAAGTATTCCCCGGTAGTGTAGAGGAACGTGATGCGCCGCCATTTTCCTGCCAGGATAGGCCTCGGCAGGCGAATCAAAGGCCCAAGCTGGATTTTATAGTACAGTTGTTGCGAACGGGGATGATCGGATTCCTCGTGAAATAACTCTGCACGAGTCGTGAGCTCGTTGCCTTTCACAGGCGCCAGGTATTGTATGCGCCATCGGTCCTCCCCAAAAGCCCCGGTCTGGTAGAAAGCCAGATAGTCTACCGCTACGACCTTGGGGGCGCTGCGCAATGGAATGCGGTACCAACCCAACAGGCGGATGATCTCCATGTCACGGGGATTGTTCACCACCGCAACCAGAATCAATGAGGCAGGATCTACTGGCATTGTGTTTTCCAATTGCCTGGATTATGCGCTGGATTACAGGAGCAGATGATTCCTTCCGGGTCTGTGGTCGAACGCCCTTGACAGTGATTAAGTAAGCCCAACTTCGCGATTGAACTCATCGATCAGGGCATCAATCTCAACGACCTGATGTTGTACCTCTGTCCAATAATCAGGGTCATACCATTGAGCCATGATCTCAGGATAGGTCTTACCTTGTTGCTCGACCCAGGTGAAATACTTCAGGTTGTGCACTCGGCGACGTTCAACATAGGATAACTCGATCAGATAATCGGTTGTCGTGCCCATCAGGTAACGGGCGAAATGGGCCGCCGCATCGCTCTCGGTGTATTCCCCAAACTGGGCGTGCATTTCTTTCAAGCGGCTGGTATACAATTCCATGGAATCCGTCAAAACTGTAAGGACGATGTCCTGGTCGCCAAGCTCATAGTACTTGGCCATTTTGATAGCAGAAAGCACATTGGAGATGCCTGAGAAACCCAGCAGGTCCAGGCGGGAGACGATCGCCTCTGGCACACCCATTTTGGCCAGATGGGTTCGACCAGCAGGTTCATTGAACAGGCGGGCGAGGTTGACAACCGCTTCGTCGTCGATCGCAACGATCATATCGGTGTTTTTTACGTTGTGGATCCACGGCACGTGTTTATCGCCGATCCCCTCGATGCGATGTGAACCAAACCCATTTTCGAGCAAGGTGGGGCATTGCAGGGCTTCGCTGGCGACGATCTTGCTGGTGGGGAATAACTGCTTCATGTAATCGCCGCTGGCAATCGTCCCGGCAGAGCCGGTGGCTGATACCATGCCGCGGTAATTATCCCCCGGCCGCATCAGGATATTGAGCACCTCTTCCATGGCATGACCCGTAACCTGGTAATGCCACAGGTAGTTGCCAAATTCATCAAACTGGTTGAAAATCATCAGGTCCTGTCCGGAGCGCCTTAACTCCCAACACTTATCAAAAATCTCCTTGACGTTCGATTCGCTGCCCGGCGTGGCAATGACCTCGCCCGCAATATTGGACAGCCATTCGAACCTTTCCCAGCTCATCCCTTCCGGTAGAATAGCGATCGAAGCACAACCCAACAGCGCTGAATCATACGCTCCACCCCGGCAGAAGTTGCCGGTGGAGGGCCAGACCGCCTTCTGTGAAGTGGGGTCGAACTGCCCGGTGACCAGGCGAGGCACCAGGCAGCCGAAAGCTGCTCCCACCTTGTGGGCACCGGTCGGGAACCACTTCCCGACCAATACCACGATGCGCGCTTCGGTGCCGGTCAGGCTTTTGGGGAGCTCCAGATAATTTACCCCATTAAAACCACCCCCAGATGCCACTGGCTCATTTTTCCAGGTAATCCGAAACAAATTCAGAGGGTTGACGTCCCATAGGCCGACCGATCGTAAGTCATTTTTTATCCCGGATGGAATCTGGCTGGGATTTACCATCTGGGCAAATGTGGGGATGACAATCTGACGTTCGCGCACCCGTTGAATGGCGCGCCTGCGACGCTCATTATCTATAGTTAAATCGATTATTGCCACAGCTACAACCTCCTGCATAATTCAAATAAGGGTCATGATCTTCAGCCGTTGAGATCTTTCGGTAAATCACGGACGATGTATAAAGGACGGCCTTTTGCCTCATCGTAAATTCTACCGACATATTCACCCAAAATGCCTAGGGATATTAATTGCACACCCCCCAAGAACAAGACCGCGATCAGTGTTGTGGCTTGCCCCAATAATGGCTGCGATGTACCCCACAATCGGATCGCAGCCACAATGGGTATGGCAATGATGCTGACCCCGGCCGAGATGAAACCGATCAATGTAGCCATCTGCAGAGGAAAATAGGAAAAACCGGTAATGGCATTGACCGCCAGGCGGAACATCTTCTTAAACGGGTATTTTGTCTCGCCTGCAAAGCGGGCAGCCCGGCGGTAAGGGACTCCCGTTTGCCGAAAACCTACCCAGGCGGTCATTCCACGCGGGAAGCGGTGGCGTTCGCGCATGGATTTTAACACGTTCACCACCTGGCGGTCTAACAAACGAAAATCTCCGGCATCCAACGGGATCTTGACCTCGGTGATGCGGTAGATCAAGCGGTAAAACAGGGAGGCAGTGAATAATTTAAACCAATTTTCACCTTCTCGCTCTGCTCGCACCGCGTAGACTATCTCGTAACCCTCCCGCCATTTGGCAACCAGGTCTGGAATTACTTCAGGGGGATCCTGAAGATCGGCATCGATAACGATAGCAGCCTGACCCCGGCAGTTATCCCAGCCGGCGGTCACCGCGATCTGGTGGCCGAAATTGCGGGCAAAGATAACCGGTCGAATGTGTGGGTCTTCTCGAGCAAGCAGCGATATTAGTTCGGTAGAACCATCGCTCGAGCCATCATCCACCAGGATGAGTTCCCAGGGCTCACCGAGAACATCCATCACAGCTCTCACCCGGCGGACCAATTCGGGAAGGGATTCGACCTCATTGTAAATTGGGGCAATGACAGAAAAAGTTGGTGTAGACATTCCGGTTTGCGCGCCTTAAAAATCCGCTGCCATGTGATCCCAGCGGATTACCCAGATTCCACCATCGGATTTGGCGCTATTTTATCACCCTCTTCACGGCTTGCAGGGTAGGCTCGATCACCGGTGCCTCCCCGACCGCTTGCATGGCCGCCCGCACGTCTTTCAGACCACTCCCGGTGTTCAGAACCAGGACTGGCATCTGCCTGTCGATCAAATTAGACCGCAAGGCTTTTACCAAGCCGGCGTAAGAAGTCGCCCCTGCCGGCTCGGCGAAGATACCCACCTTCCCCAGGTGGGCGATCGCCGCCAGGATTTCTTCATCGCTGACCACCACATAACCTCCACCTGTCTCGCGCGCGGCGCGCACCGCGCGCACACCGTCGCGCGGCAGGTCTACCGAGATACTGTCTGCTATCGTCTTCGCACTCACAGGTGTTATGGTCTCGCTACCATGGAAATATGCATTGGCGATTGCCGCGGAGCCTTCCGCCTGGACGCCGAAAATGCGCGGAATCTGTTCCAGCCACCCCAGGCGATGTAGGTCTTTAAAGCCTTTGTGTAGGCCAGAAATGATATTCCCGTCCCCGACCGAAACGAAGACCGTCAGGCGTGTATCCCAAGCGGCCGGTCCAGATTCTCGCACCCACCACTCCCATATTTCCAGGGCGGCGGTTTTCTTGCCTTCAGCGGTAAAGGGATTGAATCCCGTGTTACGGCAATACCAGCCGAACTCTTCTGCAGCCTGGATGGAGAGGTCAAATGCAGCATCGTAATTGCCATCGACCAGCAATACCTGGGCTCCATAGATCAAGAGCTGCGCAATTTTAGCTGGCGGCGCCGTGCGGGGCGCGAAGATAACCGCCCTTTGGCCTACCGCAGCCGCCATCCCGGCCAGGGCAGCTCCCGCGTTGCCGGTGGATGCCGTTACCACGATCTCCGCACCGATCTCCCGTGCCCGCGCCACCACAACCGCGCTGGCCCGGTCTTTGAAAGAAGCGCTGGGATTGCGACTCTCGTCCTTCACCCACAAGGATCGCATCCCTAACTCGACTGCCAGCCGGTCAGTGTGGAAGATGGGCGTCCAACCGGCTGCCCACAATGGCGTGCCTGGCCCATCGGGATGCGCGACCGGAAGGAGCGGTAGATAACGCCATAATGACATCTCATTGGATTGCCGCACATCCTCGGGTCTGAGTTTTTCCCGGATAGACTGATAATCCAGGACAATATCCAGATTGCCGCTATCTTTTGGACAGGTGTAGATGACTTCGTCACGCCCGTAAAGAGTCCCACACAAGGAACATTGATAGCCGATGAATTTATCGCCCATTGGAAAAGATCTCCGCGTGTTACAGGCCGCGCTCACCCCGAATGTAGGGGATCCCAAGAGCGGCCGGTGCCCCCAGGCGTTTTCGTATCGCCTCCCGAGAACCAATTACCAATACTATGATCGTGAAGGCATATGGCAGCATTTGAAGATAAAAACCCAGGTAGGGGTTATAGTAAAACGGATTGCGCAAGCCCAGTAATTGGGTCGGCCCTTGGATATCCAGTACAAGGCGGCGCAGTGCTCCAAAGGCATAAGATCCCACGGCAGCTCTCAAGGGATCCCACTGGGCAAAGATCACCAGCCCAATGGCAATCCAGCCTTGCCCGGCGGTCGTCAGCTCACTGAACCAGCCTGGTGATATCGCCAGGCTGATGGTTGCCCCAGCCAGTCCTGCCAGAGCGCCGCCGACAAAGACATAGAAATATCTCAATCGATAGACATTGATCCCCAACGTATCGGCGGTGGCTGGATGTTCACCGATGGCGCGCAGATGCATCCCCGGGCGAGTGTAGTTGAGGTAATACCAGGCCGCAGGTGTCAGGAAATAACCTAAATAAACCAGCACGCTCTGGTTTTTGAATAATATCGTACCCAGGATGGGTATCTCTGAGAGCAGTGGTATCGAGAAAACGGGAATCAACGAAATCGTTCCAGCCTTGCTCAGTCCCTCGCCCAGCACGACGCTGGTGCCAATACCCAGGAAGGTAAGCGCCAGTCCGCTTACTACCTGGTCGGCCTGCAAGGTTATCACGATATAAGCATGGATCTGGCTGATCAGCCCTCCCGCCAACATAGCCACCAGTAACCCAATCCAGGGGTTGCCTGTCGTCAGGGCGATGCTGAAGGCGCTCATCGCACCGAGCAGCATCATCCCCTCCACACCCAGGTTCAGTACACCCGACCGCTCGGCGAAAAGCTCGCCCAAGGTGGCAAAGAGTAAGACAGTCCCTGTGGCTACTCCGGCCTGGAGTATGATGACTGGATCCATGGCCTAGCTCTCTCCCCGCCTGATAATATGCACCCGGTTACGCAGGAGGAAATCACTGGCGATCAGGGAGACAAGGATGATCCCCTGAATCATCCTGGGGACACCAGAGGGTTGGATTTCGCGCCCGGCAAGTAGCAGCGCGCCAAATAGGATGGATACCGGGATAACTACCAACGGGTTAAGCTTGGAGAGCCAGGCAACGATGATTCCCGTGAAGCCGTAGCCGGCGTTGATCGGCGAGGTCTGCAGACGATGGACGAATCCGCTTACCTCGGACATCCCACCCAATCCTGCCAGTGCACCGGAGAGGACCATCACCATTACGGTATTACGGGCTATGTTGATCCCGGCATATTGGGCTGCCCGTGGGTTGTCTCCAATCAGACGGATTTCATAACCCCACCGGCTACGATAGACCACCATCCAGAGGATGATTGCGGCAATGATGCCCAGCAACAAACCCGCGTGGGTTGTCAGGCCGCGCAGGATCGGAAAGGTCTGTGCATAATCCAGAAGGCGCGGCAGCCAGGCATTCTCAGGGAACTTTGGGGTCATCTGGAAGCCACCCTCGGTCCAAACTGCAAAGATCCAGAAGTTAATCCAGGAGACGGCAATGTAGTTCAGCATCAGCGAGCTGATGATCTCATTGACATTGAACTGCGCCTTCAAGAATCCCGGGATAAATCCCCAAAGTCCTCCCATGACCAGTCCGGCCAATACCATCACCGGGATAAAGAACCAGCGTGAGGTCTCCGGGGGAAGGATTGGAACAAGGACTACAGCGCTGGCTCCAAATGCGCCCATAATAAATTGTCCCTCTGCGCCGATGTTCCACAGGCGCATCCGAAACGCCAGGGCACATGCCAGAGAAGTGAGCAAAATTGGCGTAGCCTTGACGATGGTGTCGGAGATCACCCCAATGTTTCCAAATGAGGCCCGTGCAATGTGAGCATAGGAGAGAAAAGGGTTCCCGCCGGCTGCAGAAATGATGACTCCTCCAATTGCCAAGGCAATAACGATCGCCACCAGGGATATTGCGAGTGGATACCAGCGGGGAGGTTCGATCAGGCGAGGCTCAAACCGGACATAGATAGGAAAATTTTTCCACCAGGGATTCGGTTGGGCGGTCTCAATCTCAGACATGCTCGGATATCCCCATGCGGATCTGTTCCAGAGGTGTCCCGGTCATCATCAATCCAATGGTCTCGATGTTACTTTCCTGCAATTCGCCCATGATCTTGCCTTCATAGATCACGTAGGTGCGATCGCTCAAAGACAATAATTCTTCCAACTCTTCCGAAACCAACAGGATGGCTGCACCAGCCTGCCTCTGCGAAAGCAACAGGCGGTGCACCGCTTCAATAGCACCCACATCCAATCCCCGGGTAGGTTGCATCGCTACCAGCAGCGCAGGTTTCCCCGAGATCTCCCTGGCAAGGATGACCCTCTGCAAATTGCCACCCGAGAGCATGCGCACCGGCGTCTCGACCGTCGGTACGATAATATCGTATGCTTCTTTTAGCTCGTTGGCAAAATGGGTTGCGGCAACATGGTCAAGAAATATTCCTCGAGCGAGCGGAGATTGACGATATTTCTTCATGATCACGTTGTCTGTCACGCTCAGGTTCGGCGCCGTCCCCACGTGAGTACGATCTTCGGGTACGTGAGCCACCCCGCGCTGTATCCCGTAACCTGCCGGTCGATTCGTGATGTCCTGGCCATTTAGCAGTACCTGACCTCGGTCGCATTTCCGCATGCCCGTAATCACCTGTACCAATTCGCGCTGTCCGTTGCCGGCTACCCCCGCCAGACCCACCACCTCTCCCGACCTGACTCCCAGCGAGACTCCGCGAAGAGCCGGCAATCCTTTATCATTCTCAGCATACACATCCTGGATTGTGAGTACGATTTCCCCAGGCTGGCGGTGTTCCTTTTCAAGATGAAAGAGCACCTCCCTACCCACCATCAACCGGGCGAGCTCTTGCCGATTGGTCTCGCGGGTATTTATTCCGGCTGCGGTGACTTTGCCTTTGCGAAGCACTGTAACCCGGTCGGCGATCGTCATCACTTCCTGCAATTTATGGCTGATAAAGATGATCGACTTGCCTTCATCCGTCATGGCTCGCAGGATATTAAACAATCCTTCAATCTCCTGTGGGGCCAGGACAGCAGTTGGCTCGTCCATGATTAACACCTCGGCGCCGCGGTATAACATCTTCAGTATCTCCACCCGTTGCTGTTCGCCAACCGATAGCTGCCAGATCTTGGCTCGAGGATCGACTTTAAGGCCAAAGCGATCCCCGAGATCGGCGACAACTTTGTGATACTGGGGCAGCTTCAGGCGGAAGCGCGGCTGGTCTAAACCCAGAAGGATGTTCTCGGTAACCGTTTGCGATGGCACCAGCATAAAATGCTGGTGAATCATGCCAATGCCGGCGTCGATGGCATCCCGTGGTGATGAGAAAATTACCAGCTGCCCTTTGTACAGGATGGTCCCGCTGTCCGGGCGATATAAACCTGCCAGCACGTTCATCAACGTGCTCTTCCCCGCTCCATTTTCGCCCAGCAAGGCGTGAATCTCACCCAGCGATAATTGGAAATCAACATGGTCGTTGGCCAATACACCCGGAAAACGCTTGACGATTGCCTGCATTTCCACTACCAACCGCCCGTCCCGGCCAGGGATTGACGAGCACCCAGGCATTACCTGTTCAGAGGGCATGGAAGGTGGTTGAACCACTCACCTGCTCCTTTATATCCTTGACATCATCTGGAAAACAATTCGATTTGGTGTTGAGGAGAAGAGGCCAGGGCCTCGCAAGAGGTCCTGGCCCCGGTTAGAGAATCGCGCTTATCCGCCTGTTTCAGGCAGCTCGGAAGTGATCCCTTCTGCCCACCAGTACATACAGAACTCACACTCCAGGCCTGGAGCGCCAGGAGGGAACTGGTCGAGGTCGGCCTGCTGAAATTTCTGGCCCTCGGGGACGATGATATTTCCCTTGTTATCCTTGATGGGACCGGAGAAGACATCGAAGCGGGTGAATTCACCCTTCAACATCTTATCCAGGGTCTCCCGTACCATCTGGAGCACTTCGGGTGGCAGCTCGGCTTCACCCTTGGTCAATTCTTCACCCTCCATGAAGCCGTACAGGCCAAGTCCGCCGCTATCGGCATCGAAGTAGTCCCAACCAGGCTTGTACGTCCCATCGATCACGCCCTGCGTGATTTTCGCATACACAGGACCCCAGATCCAATAGGGAGCCGTCAGGCAGGCATCAACCTTGCAGGAGCCAAACCAGTCATACGTTATTCCCCACTTGCCTTTCTCCTGGGCTACGTCGGCCACAGCCGGGGTGTCTGCGCCGGTGAAAACCACCTGTGCTCCGGCATCGAACAGAGAGGCAGACGCCTCTTTCTCGATGATCGGGTCATGCCAGGTATTGATCCAGCGCACGTCCATGGTGCATTCAGGGCAGGTCTTCTTCATCCCGAGAGCTATGGCGTTACCCAGGCGCAGCTCTTCAGGAATGGGGAAGGTAGCCATATAACCCAGTTTTGGATTTCCATCCAGCTTAGCCCGTGCTCCGGCCAACATACCTGCCAGGTACTTCATGTCTTCCATGGCACCGAACAGGTTGCCGAAGTTAGTGGTATTGGATTTATAGCCGCTGATATGGATGTACATAGTATCCGGAAACTCACCGGCTACCGTCTCCATCGGGTCCATGAAACCGAAAGAGGTGCCGAAGATCAGGTCGAACCCCTTGCGAGAGAGGCTGCGGAATACCTGCTCAGAATCGGCGCCTTCGGGCACATTTTCGATATAGGCGACATGCACGTTGGGAACATTATCCTCTACATAGAGCAGACCTTCATAATGTGCCTGCGACCAGCCGCCATCATCGTGGGGACCGATCAGCACCATGGCAACGTTGAACTTCCCGTCCTCGATGTCCGGTATTTGGAAGCCACCGACTTCTTCCGCAGGTGGGGCCTGGGTTTCAGCCGGAGGAGCCACTACCTCCTCGGTCGCTTCAGGCGTCGCCGCACCCCCGCACGCGCTCAACACCATCGAGACCAGGACCAACAAGGCAAGGGTCTGCCAAAGAGTTGTCTTCCTCATCTCACTTCTCCTCGTGTGTTATTTGGGTCCATACTGACATCGCCTGACACGCACTTATTGGGCTCGTTTTAATAAACCACACCTCCTTCCCATCATAACGAACATGTCCAGCCTGTCTTTGTAAATCTCTGGTTTAAGGATACACCCAAAACTTATCGGTGTCTATCGTCATTTGCAATGGGTTCAATCGTGCACGATTCTGGTGCCGGTCTCTCCTCGCAGGGCGCGGCCAATGTTTTCCGGGTTGGTGACGATCGCTTCCTTCCCGCCCGCCTCCAGGAACCAGATGATCGCCTGGATCTTGGGAGCCATGGAGCCTTTAGCGAAGTGTTTGCCGGCCTCCAGATAATGCTTTGCCTCCGAGAGAGTCATCCGATCTACCCACTCCTGGTCTGGTTTACCAAAGTTGATGGCAACCTTTTCGACCGCGGTGGAAATCAAGAACAGGTCGGCCTTGATCTCGCGCGCCAGCAGGCTGCTGGCGTAGTCTTTGTCGATTACCGCCGCGATGCCGGCTAGCTCGTGGTCCCCTTTGTTGATAACCGGGATGCCGCCGCCGCCCACGGTGATGACCACCACACCGGCATCCAGGAGAGTCTTGACCGCTGGTAATTCGACCACCTCCTGCGGAATGGGAGAAGCCACTACCCTGCGCCAACCCCGCCCGGCGTCTTCGACAACTGTCCAACCTTCATCCTCAGCGCGTTTCTTCGCCTCCGCTTCTTCCATGAAACCACCTATTGGCTTGGACGGGCTGCGAAAGGCAGGGTCGTTTTTGTCGACCAATACCTGTGTGACCACGGTGGCTACCGGCTTGTGGATGCCGCGCTTATACAGCCAATACTGTAGGTTCTGTTGCAAGGCGTAGCCGATGGCGCCCTGGGAATCTGCCCCGCACACATCCAATGGGACCTCGTGCATGCCAGCTACTTTGTGGGCAATCTCTGACCGACGCAGTATGAAGCCCACCTGCGGGCCATTCCCGTGCCCGATGGCGACGTCCCATCCCGCCTCGATCATGTCTGCAATGTGATAACAGGTCTCTCTTGCTGCCTGGTATTGGTCTTCTACCGTCTGGTGGTTCGAGTCTTTAATTAGCGAATTGCCGCCGATGGCTACCACAGCCAATTTTCGGTCTGCCATGTTGAATCTCCCTTGTATCTCAACGCATTGTCAAAGCCATGACCGCTTTTTGCACGTGCATGCGGTTTTCAGCTTCGTCGTAGACCACAGACTGGGCGCTGTCTATCACGCCATCCGTCACTTCGACGTTGCGGTCCGCCGGTAGTGGATGCATATAGATAGCATCCGGCTTTGCCAGGGCCATCTTGCGTTCATCAGTGATCCAATGCTCGTACTTCTTGATGATCTTTGCGCCCTCTTCTGGGTCTGGGGTGTGAACCATCGCGCCCCAGGATTTGGCATAGATGATATCCGCATCTTTGAATGCTGCTTCCATGTCATCGACTACATCGAAACCGGTCTTATACTTGCGTGCCTGCTCCTGGGCCATATCCATGATCTCAGGCATCAGGCGGAACTCTGGAGGATGCGCCAGGACAACATCCAGGCCAAAGCGAGGCATCTGCAGTATCAAAGATTGGGGAACGGACATTGGCTTCTGGTAAGAAGCTGCGTACGCCCACGAGACCACCATCCTCTTCCTGCGCAGGTCGCGCCCTTTCTTCTCCATGATGGTCATCAGATCGGCCAGGATCTGGAAGGGATGATAGATATCGCACTGCATGTTCAATACCGGAACGCGTGAGTACTTGGCCACCTGATTGAGATAGCCGTTGCCCACACCCCAGTCCACATGCCGGATGGCAATTCCATCGAAGTATCTGCCAAATATCTCCCCAATTTCCTTCGGGGTATCTCCATGGGCGATCTGTGTGGTCTTGCTCTCGATGAATGCAGCATGGCCTCCCAACTGGGCCATGCCTGCCTCGAAGGAACCGCGTGTGCGTGTGCTGGAGAAAAAGAACAGCATGGCCAGCACCTTGTCACGCAGATAGGGATGGGATTCGCCCAAAGCGCGCTTGCGCTTCAGGTCGAAGGCCACATCCATCACGGTCTCGACTTCTTCTTTGCTGAAATCAAGATCCCCGATCAGGTCTCTTCCGATTAAGTCGGTCTGCATCTTATCCTCTCCTCAAGGTTTATTCCATGGCTCCCAGGACCAGCGCCAGCAGCGCCATACGCATCACCACGCCATTGAAGGCTTCGATCCAGTATCGTTGGTGGCGGGTGTCGTCCACTTCTTCAGGAAGCTCATCCATGCGCGGCAGGGAATGAAGTACGATTGCATCCTGCTTGGCCTTGCGCAACAGGTCCTTCGTCACCTTGTAATTATCGGGGGTCATGCCCACCGCGCCGGTGCGCTCATCGCGCGACTTGGTGTAATCGGGCTGAACGACGGGTTCCATGTAGATCACATCGGCCTCGGCAATCGCCTGTTCGACATGCTCGATTTCTTTGAAATTCAGATTGAGCGACTGAAGCTCCTTTTTGAATTCTTCGGTCAGGCTCATCTCCGGCGGCGAGACGTAGAACGCATCCACATCGAAGCGGCACATGGCGTAAGATATGCTGTGCATGGTGCGCATACGCATATCCCCGATCAACAGGAATTTCAGGCCATCCAGGCGACCTTCCTCCCCCATGATCGTGTACAGGTCGGTAAGCACCTGGGTAGGATGCTCACCCCAACCATCACCGGCGTTGATGATTGGAACGCTGGCCCAACGGGCGGCTTCGTGAGGTGCGCCTTGCTGGAAATGGCGCATCACGATCACGTCGCCATAGAATTCCAGCATGCGCACGGTATCCTTGATCGATTCCTGGTAGAAATCTCCGGCGCGGGTCATTTTGACGTCAGAAAAACCGGTCACATGTCCGCCGAGGCGATGCATGGCGGCTTCATGGGCCAACCTGGTGCGTGTGCTCGGCTGGTAAAACGCGGTCACCAGGGTCTTCTCGGCGAGCAGGTTTGAGTTTCGCCGGCTGCGTGCAATGGGAGCGAGCTGGTCAGCTACTTCGAACACCCTGAAATATTCTTCCCTGCCAAAATCCTTCAGGGAAAGGATATCGCGTCCTGCAAAGCTTCTCATTTCTAAATCTCCTTGTATAAATATGTTAGCGAACCAGCAAGATGCTGGTTTACAATTTCTCGTAGAAGCTGAGGTCGACGAAATTCTCCTTGAGGGTTCGCCTCGACCAAAAGACTGTCGCCTCGGCTCTACGAGAGGTCTCGAATAAGCAGGTTGTGGCTAGGCTGCGCATCACCCACAAGGCTGAGAGGCTCGTAGAGCACCGGGGTCACCTCACTTCATAATCGCTTTGGAGGGAACCGAGATGCTTTTCTGTGGGATTGATGTGGCCAAGTACCAGCACGCTGTGATCCTTCTGGATGAAGAGGGGCAGGTGCGCAAGCCGCCATTTGGCATCAAGAACACCCGCAAGGGTTTCGATCAACTCGGCTCACTGCTACAAAGCCAGTCGGAGCCGGTTCAGGTCGGTTTGGAAGCCACCGGTCACTACTGGTTAGCGCTGTACGAAGAGCTGAGCCGGTTGGGTTATCCGGTGGTGGTGCTCAACCCATTGCAGATTGCAGCCTACCGCAAGAGCGGTGTACGCAAGGTCAAGAGTGACCGCACAGATGCCTGGTGGGTGGCCGACTTCCTACGCATTGCTAACCTACCCGCCACCAGCCAGGATATTCCTTTGATCCTGCAACTGCGAGAACTGACCCGCTTCCGTTTTCGCTTGATTGAGCAGATTGGCGATTGCAAGCGTAAGATCTTGTCTATCCTGGACCGCGTCTTTCCGGAGTATGAGACCTTGTTCTCGAGTGTGTTCCTCAAATCCTCCCGCGAACTGCTCAAAACCGCCGTCAGCGCTCACGAAATCGCTGATTTTGATCTGGTAGAGTTGAGCCAACTCTTGCACCGTGCCAGCCGGGGACGCTTCGGTCGGCAGAAAGCCAAAACCATTCAAGACCTGGCGCGCGCTTCGATCGGGGTGGGCTTCTTGGCGGATGCGGTGCGGATGGAAATGCGCTGTCTGCTCGACCAGATCGACCTGTTACAGGAACAAATCGCCCAACTAGATGCCTCGGTCACTGAGCTCACGGCCCAGATCCCGCAGTACATCACGTCTATCCCGGGCATCGGCCCAGTCACGGGGGCGGCGATCCTGGCTGAGATCGGTGACATCCAGCGCTTTGACAGCCCTGAGAAACTGGTGGCTTATGCGGGTATCGATGCCACCGTTTACCAGACCGGGCAATTTGAAGCCAGCGAGGCGCATATGAGCAAACGGGGATCGCCTTACCTGCGACATGCCCTTTGGCAAGCGGCCAGCATGGCGGTTCTCTATGACCCGGAGCTAAAAGCCTACTACCAGGCCAAACGCCAGGAAGGCAAGCATCACAACACCGCTGTTGGTGCCGTTTGCCGCAAGCTCCTTGCTCGCATCTATGTCATCCTCAAAGAGCAGCGTCCTTACGTTATTCGAGATTGTTAAGGTTCGACCTCTTGTCTTCTAATAGCAGGTCTTATCAATTATTTGTCGAGGCTCAATCTTGCCTCTGGGTTAATATTCACACATATCCTCGCTCAGGCGAGGGCTAATTTTCAAAATTTATCAAAGCATGATCTATATCGGGAACTGAAGACGGCGAAAGACTCGCCGGCCCTTTCCCGCCTCACCCACCAGCACGCCATCACGAATGACATACGCTCCCCGGCTCAGCACCGATTCTACCCGACCTTTGATCTGCCAGCCTTCGAAGGGACAGAAATCTGTGTTCATATGCAGCGTCTTCGCACTCATGATCCACTCAGGTTGCGGATCGAAGATGACCACATCGGCGTCTGCTCCAGGGGAAAGATGCCCTTTTCGCGGATACAGCCCGAAAAGCCGTGCTGGATTGGTAGCAGTGGTTGCGATTAGCTGGGAGAGGCTGATCCGCCCCTTCCACACGCCCTCTGTATACAGGATCGCCAGGCGCGGCTCGATTCCGGGCATGCCACTGGGAACTTTATCAAAGCGGCCTTCGCTCAATCGAATGCGATCCGCTGATGGTAAACCGGAATCGTCAGAGGATACCACCTCGATGCAGTTATTCGCCAGCGCGCCCCATAAGCTGTCCACATCCTTGCTTGTTCTCAGAGGTGGGCTACAGATATAAAACGTCCCATTGGGCCCGGAAAGCTTTTCTTCCGTCAGGGTTAGATAATGGGGACAGGTTTCGCTGTGAATGGGTAAGCCGAGAGCCTGGGCAGCGTGGATGATCTGGGCGCTCTCTGCTGTCGAGGTATGGACAATATACACCCTGGCAGTGACTTCCCTCATCAAATCGACCACGCGTTGGATGGCGACGTTTTCCGCCGATGCCGGACGGCTGCGTGCGTGATAGATGGCATCCTGATGACCAGCGGACAGGTTCCTCTGTAGGTGATACTCAATAATGGCATCGTTTTCACAATGGAACATCAACATTCCACCATGCCTGGCGGTCACATCCAACACCTTCAGGATACCATTGTCATCCATCATCCGGCCAGCATGCCTGTATGTTGTAAAGCATTTGTAGCTTGGCACACCGGCTTCGATGAGCTGGGGTATCTCCGTTAGGGTTTGTTCACTGGCATCCAGAAGAATGCCGTGCATCGACCAATCGATATATGCCTTGCCGCGTGCCTCTTCCTCCTTCTGCTCGAGATTCTTCATTAGCGATCCGCCCTTGGGCTGCGTGCTGAAGTCAATCAGGGTAGTGACCCCGCCATATGCAGCCGCGATCGTACCATTCCGGTAATCGTGCAAGGTTACTGTCCCCATGAAGGGCGAATTCAGATGCACGTGGACATCTATCAACCCGGGTAATACGAACTTATCATGTGCATCGATGACCTCATCTACCACCTCCTTCTCAAATGCTCCTGGCAAACCAACTGCCTTTATCTTTTCACCTTCTATAAACAAATCTGCCGGCATACAACCGCTATCATTGACTGCCTTTCCGCCTTTGATAATTATTCTACTATTCATCATCATTTCCTCACGCACATATTCTCTCAATGAAGATGGCGCTTGATCCATTGTGCAATCAGATTGAACACTTCATCACGTTTAGAATCCAGATGCAATGCGTGACCGCAGCCCTCTATCAATTTAAACACCTTTTGACCCTGCGCAATCTCATATAACCGGGAACTTTGTTCTGCTGGAAGAACCTGATCCTGCTTCCCGTGAATGACCAATAGCGGTATATTTACTTTCTTCGCCGCTTGGGTAATGTCCGACCAGGTGCAATCTAGGCTCTCCTCAACCGGAACGGTTTGTAGGTGAGAAATCAGCCTCGGATCGGATAAGAAGCGTTGGTTTGTCTGCTCATCTACCGTATAACGGATATTCCCGAGATCGTTTACTCGAGAAAGCGTCATGGTTTGTTTCCAGATTGCCCGTTTGACCCGACTGATCAATATGGCGGCCCCCAATGCTACTCGCTCACCAAACGGTGGCATCAGGAATACCGGTGCAGCCAGTGTCACCGCGCACTCGACGCGACGATCGTGAGCAGCCGCCAGCACGACGGCACTGCCTCCGCAACCCCACCCAACCAATGCGAAGCGTTGATAACCATGCTTTGCCAGGTAATTCAGGGCGTCGCGAATGTTGTAGGCCCAGACGCGCAGATTGACCATGCCCCGCAGCCCCTCGCTTCTCCCGTGTCCGGGAAAATCAAAGGTCATGGTAGTTAATCCCTCATCCCGTAACCGTTCAGCGTAGGATATCCAATGATCCTGATACTCGAACGCTCCATGGCAGAATAGAGCAGCCGTGTTATTTGCAGTGTGGCCTTCGTACAATAATCCACTCAGGCAATACCCCTCGGATTCGAAAGCCACCTCTTTTTTCATCGACTGAACATGGATAGAATCTTCTGCCACCGATACGTTCACTCACCAGACCGACTGGTGCCTCTAAGGTTCTCCTTCCGCTTGCCATCCCCTAAACAGTTGAGCCATCTCTTCATTAAAGAAAGAATCCATATTGTGCATGCGCTGCGGCGCTGGCCGGGCATAGATTCCTTCATGGCTGACATTAAGACCAGCCTCGACGATTGCGATCAATAAACGGCAGCCTGCTTCTATCGGGTCGATAATCGTGACGCCTAACCTAGCCTTGGTTTCTTTAACATAGCTGGTCAGGCCTGCACAACCCAGCAGCAAGACATCTGCACCCTGGGCGAGCAAGTGCCGGCCGGCCTGCTCCAGCACCTGTAGCGTGGCTTTCCGGTCCTGATCGAACTCCAACACACGCATCTCGAGGGGGACCGTGCCGGCATAGCGCGCCTCCAGGCCGTAGGTGCGCACCATGCTGTCCATCAGTTGGACCGCACGCCGCATCCCCGCTAGGATGCCAAATTTTCCTCCCAACAAGATTGCCACAGACATGGCGGCTTCCGCGATGCCGATCACCGGTACACGGCCGATTTCTTTCAACAAGAAGAGGCCTGGATCACCGAAACAAGCCAGAACTATCCCATCGCAGTCGGCGTGTGATTCCAACAATGGCAGCACCGTCACGCTGGCCAGGTGATAATCACGCCAGGATTCGAGTGATTCCGGGCCCGCCGGGGCGTTCTCAACCACCACTTTCCATGGGGATTGGAACACCCTGGCGGCTGTGTTGCGGATATCAGCCGTCATTGCGTTGGATGTGTTGGGATTGATGACCAGCGCGGTGGGCATGATTATGCCCTCCTGGCAATCGCTTCTAACCAGGCATTGTACATTTCGGAAACAGTAAGGATATTCCGTGAAAAGCCGTAACGCTGCATCGCCTGGGCCAGACGTGTAATTTGGGGTGGCTTTACATAGGTCTGTGCCAATAAATCTGCCTCAGCGAACACTTCAGGGGTAGAGGCATCCATCAGGATTCTGCCCTGTCCGAGCACAATTGTACGTTTGGAATACTGGGCAACAATCGGCATCTCATGGGTGATGATAATTATTGTATGTCCTTCTTTTTCCCACAGGTCTCGTAAGAAGTTCATCACCTCAATAGACTGGCGCAGGTCCTGCCCGGTGGTTGGCTCATCAACGATGATCGTCCTGGGACGCATCGCAAGTATCGAAGCGATGGCTACACGCTGTCGTAAGCCCTTGGTCAGGAAGAATGGATGCTCTTCAAACAGCTTGAATTCGACACCGCACACCTGAGCAGCTTCTTCAACCCTCACTTTTACTTCGTCTTCTTTCAGCCCGATATTACGCGGACCGTAAGCGATTTCCTTGTAAACCGTATTATTAAACAATTGGTGATCGGGATTTTGAAAGACGTAACCCACCTTGGTCACGATCTTCTTCGTCGCGCCTTTCGTGCGCGTATCCAGGTCATCGATCTTGACATGACCTTGGGTGGGTTTTAGTAGCCCATTCAGGCATTTTGCCAGGGTGGTTTTGCCGGAACCGTTTTGACCAATGAACGCAATAAATTGGTTAGAATAGATATCCAGGTCGATATCCTGCAAGGCACGTGTGCCATCGGGATATTCGAACATCAAATCGCGGACTTCAATCAGTATTTCGTTATCCATTGCGGTTTTCACGCTCAGACTCGGGCGGGGAGCAGTGCCTCCATTTTTTGGGTGGCTTCTTCGAAACTGATGGGGAGTGGACCGGTATAATTGTTCGTACGCTTTAAGCGGTCGAAGAACATTGTGGCCTGAGGTGGCAGGATGCCGTGTTCTTCGAGAAACTCGCTATTTTCAAAAAACTCAGCCGGCGGCGCTGCTTTTGCTATGCCACCGTTATATATCAGGACCATCATGTCCGAAAGTGGGGCTACTTCCTCGATATTATGTTCCACAACGATCACTGTCAGGTCAGTCTCTTTTTTAATATTCGTCATGATCTCGAAGATGAAGTCCTTGCCCAGTGGATCCAGCATGGAGGTGGGTTCATCCAGGATAAGAATGCGTGGTTTCATCGCCAAGACACTGGCGATGGCTACCCTTTGCTTTTGTCCACCGGATATCTCATAGGGAGATTTATCCAGCAAATCCTCGATCATCGTAATCTGGCTGACCCACTCTAAGCGCCCGGAGATTTCTCCCAAGGGCAGGCCTATATTTTCCAGACCAAATACCAATTCCTCCTCAACTGTCATCGAGGTAAACTGCGCTTCGGGGTCTGCAAAGACAAAACCGATTTCTTTCGCCAACCGTTGGGCCGACATAGTGCGAACATCCTCCCCGAATATTTCTACTTTACCTCGCCAAACACCGTGAAAGCTGCTGGGAATTATTCCCTTTATACAAGAGACCAGGGTTGTTTTTCCATGTTCATTAGGTCCAACAATGCTGACAAAGGTATTGACTTCAATGTCCAAATCGATATGTTCGATCGCAAATCGGTTGCGACCAGAGTACTTCCAGCCTAAATCTCTCACAGAAACAGCAAGCATCGCTTAACTCCCACTTACGAGTTGAATAAGGAATTGGCGGAACGGCGACTCCTCCACAGTGAAGACGCCAAATCCAATCCGTGCTACTGCAATTGCGATGAATATTAATCCCATCGCCACCATCAAGGCGATGTCGATATTTCTGATCTGGTAATGGGTTAATATATAGTCACTGCGCTTGCCTCCCCCCTCTATCTTTCCAGAGATGGTATACCCCCTGGCGTATAGGGCATTGCTGATCTCGTCAGTGCGCCGGATAGCCAACGTGAACAGCGGGATCATATACATGGCGTAGAGCTTGGCCCTATCGCGCAAGGACAAGGATGTCTCATCTAATCCGCGCGCCCGCTCGGCTTCCCGAATGGTGCGAAGGTCTTCCATAAACATACCAGCCGAGCGCAACGCCAGGCTGAAGAAGTAAGTAATAACGAACGGTGCTTTGAGCGAACGGATGGCAACCAAAGTCTCGCGCTCACGGTTAGTAGAGAAGTATTGAATCGTCCCAAACAGCATGGCCATGAGGCGCCAGTAGCTGGCAAAGGTCCAATACAACGATTCCAGGTAAAACGTAATGCCAAGAAACTCGAAGGTGTGGAATTCGGGCCTTTTACTCGGAAAACCGATGGATACCGAAAACATAAAAATAGCCACAGTCACCGTCAGGGGCATATAAATCCTCAAGCCCGAAATATCAACCCTGGCCCACTTCATATAGAGAAAGATAAAGATCAATAAAGCGATATTGATCTCGGGGAGGTCGATAAACATCGAAATCACGCTCAAGAAGAGAAGAGTGAAAAAACGCGTAACAGGATGCAACGCGTATAGAGGCGAGCTGATTGGTACCGTACCCAGGAGGGTTCGGCGCATCCTTTGAGAAATTACTCCCGCTTGTGCCATGTCACCTCCAAAAAATCTCACGTCACGGGGGCTGGAGTCTTACTCCAGCCCCCGTTATCAATAACTATGAAAGTATCCTTAGGCCCAATAGCCTTTGCAGAAGGCCTTGGTCTTGATGACCAGAGGTGAAATGAACTTGAGCATCAAGACTCCCAGGACCCAGGAAGCCACGCTGTTACCCAGGAACCAACCTGCCCAGGCGACAGGATGTGCATCCGCCGTGATCAAACCGAAGACGCGAAGCACGGTGGTTCCCCAAAGGGCGCCAAATGCGTTTGCTGCCAGGATCCCGATCAGTGTAAAGCCCCACCAGTCACGGCCGCTCTTCAAAGATGGGTGCAGCTTGTACTGACGGAAGACCCATCCCGCAGCCATACCCTGAACAAAGTTTGCCGGGATGTATGCCAGGGAGACCGGCAATGGCGCCGAACCGCTCATGGCGTTCGAAATTAGTGGGAATACAAATGCGGCAATCCCACCCCACATGCCATACCAGATCGATCCCACTGCCTGGATCGCCTGACCTGGCCAGAAAGCTGAGACAAAGCCGATCGGTATCGCCAGGCTACCGAATGTGCCCACGACGATACCAATGCCTGTGAAGAGCGCCAGGGCGACAATGTGAGCGATGCCTGGCCTTCTGACTTCGCCCTCTTCTAACGCCCATACATTCTCTGCAGTGTCCATGATTTCTGCCTCCATTGGATACTAAATTTCAATCAATAGAAATCGACAAATGAAGCACATCAATTGGAATGAATTACCCGGAATTGGTTCGATAAACACCTCCTTCCATAGTGTTCAAACCGAAACCGTCCTGACAACGTGAAATCCCGCCGATTAATTGTCTTACATTAATTGTCAGACATTCTATAGTATATATAAATCCATCCTGTATGTCAAGAATATACGCCCGCCTCAGCCACTATCTCCCATTTCTGAATAACCGATCCGGCGCATCACATGAAAACGAAAGAAGCCCGGGAGCCAGTAGCTGAAAGAATAATCGACAACCCTGCGCGTGGTGGCGTAAAGGTAAGCGATGAAGCGCAACAATACATCCCCACGCTGGATGCCGAGCAGACGGGCGATTTCTGGGGTGGCCGTCACGGCGTCGATGATCGTGCGCGAGGTCATCAACCGCGGCGTCCCTCGATGCAGCAATACATCCAATACCGAACCGCGAAAATCATCGTTCAATTCATCCAGGGTCAGGATATCGTCCGGCAATATGTCGATCAGGTAGGCGATCGGTCTTTTTTGCGCCAGGATCGTCCGGGCGACGAACACGACCTGTTGGCCTGGATCGATTTCGAGGGCCAGGGCTTCCTCTTCGGTGGCAGTGCGGTGCTCTGTGCGGCATTCTCCCAGGGAGAGCTGTAATCCGATTCGCTCCCCAACTGTGAAGATACTCTCCAACACTTCCAGGCCGGTATCCAGCACGGTTGAAGGATGGGTCACGTAGGTTCCCGAACCCTGCCGCCGGCGAATCATGCCTTGTGTCTCAAAGGTGCGCATCGCTTCGCGCAGCGTGGCGCGTGAGACCCCCAACCGTTTGGCGAGCGCCGGTTCCGATGGCAGTCTTTCTCCCGGCTTGGTGCCGGCGATAAGTTGCCCCAGGATCTCGTGAATACGTTGGGATATCGATAAATAGTTCGTCATACGATTGGTCTCTATTCTTCCACGACTGGGATGAATTCGAAGCGATTCACATCGACCAGGCCCAGGTCCGATATTCTCAATTCCGGAATGACCACCAGCGCCAGCAGGCTGAGCTGCATGTTCGGATTGTTCATCGTACAGCCGCAAGTCCGGAAACCTGCCAGGACGGAGGCAGCCTGTTTGGCAACATCATGTGCGGGTGCGGCAGACATCAACCCGGCAATCGGCAGCGTAACCCTGCCGATTACCTGCCCGCGGCTGACCACTATCTGGCCACCGCCCATGCGAGCTAACTCATTGGCGGCTAGCGCCATGTCGCCTTCATCCGTGCCCACCACCACCATATGGTGGCTGTCGTGGGCGATGGTCGATCCAATCCCGCAGGGTTGGTTGAATCCGAAGCCATGCACCAGTCCGACCTGGACCTGCCCGGTGGCGCGGTGTCTCTCGACCAGCGCCACTTTAGCTATGTCGCGGGACAGGTCGACCTTGACTTCCGACCTTTCCACCGGGACCTCCATCCGCAGGTGACGGGTGGGAGCCTGGTTTTCGATCACGCCGATGACGTTGGCGGTCATCGTCTCGTTGCCTGGTGCGCCGACCACCAGCCGGAAATCGGCAGCGGTCAATTCCCGCCCCAGGTGCACGGACTGCACCGCCCAATCAGGATAAGAAAAGGTTGGCAGCTCGGCGACCACCTTACCCTCCAGCGCGATGACCTTACCCCGGGCAATGACGGTGTCGATGTGCAGTCGCGGCAAGTCGGTCACCAGCAAGAGATCGGCAAAGCGGCCGGGTGCGATCTGCCCCACCTGGCGGGCCAGGCCAAAATGCTCGGCGGTGTTCAACGTGGCCATCTGGATGGCGGTGATCGGCGGCACGCCCCTGGCGATGGCCTCCTTCACAGCTCGATTCACATGGCCTTCATTGACCAGGGTCTCTGAATGCGAGTCGTCGGTGCACAGGATGAAATGGCGCGGGTCCAGCTTCATCTCGGTGATCGCCCGCACCTGCGCCGCAACATCCTGCCAGCCAGAGCCGAAGCGCAGCATGGCCTTCATCCCCTGGCGCACACGGACGACGGCGTCCTCCAGCCGGGTGTTTTCGTGATCGTCCTCCGGCCCTCCGGCAACGTAGCCGTGGAACGGTCGCCCCAGGTCCGGAGAGGCGTAGTGCCCGCTGATCACCTTGCCTGCCAGGCGCGTTTCCGCCATCTCGGCGTGCATCTTGGAGTCGCCGGAAGACACGCCTGGAAAATTCATCATCTCACCAAGGCCGATGATCCCTTCCCATTTCATCGCCTCGGCCACTTCGCCCGGGCCGATGCTCGCACCAGGGGTCTCCAGCCCGGGCGCCGAGGGCACACATGACGGCATCTCCACCCACACATGGATAGGCTGCAGGGCGGCTTCGTCTACCATCAATTTCACGCCCTTCAGTCCAAAAACGTTGGCGATCTCGTGGGGATCGATGATCATCCCGGTAGTGCCATGCGGGATCACCGCCCGCACGAACTCGGTCACCGTCAGCATCCCCGATTCAACGTGCATGTGCCCATCCAGCAATCCCGGCACGAGATAGCGACCGTCTGCCTGGATGACCTGGGTGTCGCTTCCCAGTGTATGGCTGGCATCGGGCCCCACGTAGGCGACGCGCCCCTCCACGATGGCGACATCGGTGGTTGGCAGGACCTCGCCGGACTGCACCGCCACCCAGCGCCCGTTGCGGATCACCAGGTCGGCCGGCGCACGGCCCATGGCCACCTCCACAAGGGTGCGAGTTATTCGGGATATCTCGACTGCAGACACGTCACCTCCAAATGCGATTTCTTCCGGGGAGAGAGCCCTATCACCGGAAAAGACTGCTAAATCTCGCTCAATCACCATCCACCAGTCGCCGGGCGGCCTGGTTGTGGGCTTCGATCAGGCGCGGCAGGTCGATGGTCTGAATCTGGCCTTCCTTGACGACAATCTGGCCGCCGACGATGGTGTAATCCACGCGCACCGGCGCACAGAACACAGCCGCAGCCAGCGGGTCGTGCAGCGCTCCGGCGTAGTCCAGCCGGTTGAGGTCGATGGCGATGAAATCGGCGCATTTGCTGGTCTCCAACGAGCCCAGGTCGCCTCGCCCCAGCACCGCCGCGCCGCCGCGCGTGGCCATCTCCAGCGCCTGGCGGGCGTTCAACAGCGGGGGAGCAGCCTCGCCAGATAACGAAGCCCCGCCGAGCCCAGCCCTGACGCGTGCCACCAGCATTGCCTGGCGCGCCTCCTCCAGCATGTGCGAGCCGTCGTTGCTGGCGGAGCCATCCACGCCCAGCCCCACCTTCACCCCGGCACGGAGCATCTCCAGGATGGGGGCGATGCCGGAGGCCAGCCGCATGTTGGAGGTCGGGCAGTGGGCCACCCCGCAGCCGGTGCGGGCGTAGCGATCGATCTCTTGCTGGTTAACGTGCACCGAATGGGCGAACCACACGTCGGGTCCTGCCCAGTCCAGGGTTTCCATGTAAGCCACTGGGCGATAGCCGAACTTCTCCAGGCAGAATTGCTCTTCATCCTGCGTCTCCGCCAGGTGGGTGTGCAGGCGCACCGCATGCTGGCGCGCCAGGGCGGCGCTCTGCTTCATCAGGTCGCCGGTCACGCTGAAGGGCGAACAGGGGGCCAGCACCACCTGCCTCATGGAGCCGGGTCGCGGGTCATGATAGCGCTCGATCAGCCGTTGGGAATCACTTAGGATCCCATCCTCATCCTCCACCACCGAATCCGGCGGCAGGCCTCCCTGGCTTTCACCCAGGCTCATCGAGCCGCGCGCAGCATGCAGGCGCAGCCCGGCCTGCGCGGCAGCCTCGATCTCGTCGTCCAACCGGGAACCGTTAGGGAAGAGGTACAGGTGATCGAATGCCGTGGTGCAGCCCGAGAGGGCCAGCTCGGCCAGGGCAGTCTGCGTCGAAAGGCGAATATCTTCCGGGGTGAGCCTGGCCCAGATTGGGTAGAGCGTCTTCAGCCAGTTGAACAGGTTGGCATCCTGGGCGGCCGGCACGACGCGCGTCAGCGTCTGGTAGAAATGGTGGTGGGTATTAATCAGGCCTGGTAGGACCAGGTGGTCGCTCAGGTCGAGCACCTGGTCGGCGGTGAGCGGCAGCTCCGCCGTCGGCCCGACCTGCTGGATGAAGCCATCGCGGACAAAAAGACCACCGTCGGGGATCTCCCGGCGATGGTCGTCCATGGTTACCAGGATCACAGCATGTTTGACCAGGAGGGTGCTCATGATCGTGGATTCGCCTTATTGGTTTAGATGTCTGACAATTGTAGTTTATCAAAGAATGGGCGAAATGTCAAATTTTACCGGATGAGGGGATAGGGGGGAGGGGAATAAGGGATAAGGGAAGGGGAATCCACCAATAAACGCGAATGGGGGGGTCAGCATAAAAACCCCCTCCCCATCATCGGGTTTTGCCCGATAGGGAGGGGTTTATCGTTCTCTCGCAGTACTCTATCCCATTTTCTGCGCCATCCTGGCGGCGCGGGCGGTATTCTTGAGCAACATGGCGATGGTCATCGGCCCCACGCCGCCCGGCACCGGGGTGAGCGCGCCCGCCACTTCCTTGACCTCATCGAAGGCCACATCGCCCACCAGGCGGGTGCCCTTGGGCGCCGAGGGGTCCTCGATGCGGTTCACGCCCACGTCTATCACCACTGCACCCGGCTTCACCCAGTCGCCGCGCACCATCTGCGGCTTGCCCACCGCGGCGATCAGCACGTCGGCCCGCCGGACCACTCCCGGCAGATCGATCGTGCGCGAGTGACAGATGGTCACGGTGGCATTGCGCCGCACCAGCAGCAGGGCCACCGGCATGCCCACGATGTTGGAGCGTCCCAGCACCACCGCGCTGACGCCCTCCAGGGGAGTGCCGACCTCGTCCAGCAGCCAGATCACGCCGGCCGGGGTGCAGGGCACGAACAACGGGTCGCGTCCTTTTTGAGCCAGGCGCCCGATGTTCAAGGGATGGAAGCCATCCACGTCCTTCTCGATGCTGATTGCATTCAACACCCGCTCCTCGTCCAGCCCGGTCGGCAGGGGCAACTGCACCAGGATGCCATTCACCCGTGAATCGGCGTTCAGCTCCTTCACCAGGCCTTCCACCTCTTCCTGGGTGGCAGTGGCAGGCAGGTGGAAGCCAAAGGACTCGATCCCCACCTGCTCGCAGGCCTTCTGCTTGGCGCTCACGTAGACCTTGGAGGCCGGGTTTTCTCCCACCAGGACCGTCGCCAGGCCCGGTCGCGGCAGGCCTTGCTCTGCCATCCTGGCAACTTCAGCGGCCACTTCTGCCCGCACCTTCTCCGCGATGACTTTCCCGTCGATCAACTGCGCCATCATGGTTTGCTCCTTGTCTATCTTAAATGATTTCGCCTCGATTATGCCCAAATCCCGCCAAATGCGCAATTGACATATGTCATACGGTCTTGACGAGTATTTCCTGATTATTTATAATCAGTCTAAATTTAGAATCATTATAATAATTATTTGGCATGGTCCAGGCATCGACGCTCACCCACTCCCTCCAGGAAGCCGGCCTGCGGTTGACCCCGCAGAGGCTGGCCATCTGCAGCTTGCTGGCCAACACCGACCGTCACCCCACAGCGAACATGATCTACCGTGAGCTGCGCCAGCAGTACCCATCTTTGAGCCTGGCGACGGTCTACAACACGCTGGAGGCCCTCGTCAAGCTCGGAGTGGTGTATGCCCTGGGAAGCGCCGGCGACGACCACGAGCATTTCGACGCCGATACCTCACCTCACGTCAACCTGGCCTGCCTGGCGTGCCACCAGGTCATCGATCTCCCCAGCCAGCACGCCCACGCCCTGCAGGCGGAGATCTCCAAAGCTTCTGGCTTCAAGCTGCTGGGAGCGCGGGTGGTGTACTACGGAGTATGCCCGGCCTGCCAGGCTGAGGGCTGAGCAGCCTGGCCAGCCTCCGGCAATGACCTGGGACCGGGAAGCCTTCGCCCCGGCTCCAGGTCTTCTTAAGAAAAAGTCCCCCCTATCCATGGGAATGGATAGGGGGATACACAGGCTGGGGGTCGAGGATTCGAACCTCGGCATACGGATCCAGAGTCCGCTGTCCTACCGCTAGACGAACCCCCAGTTGATAGGCAAAAAAGATTTTACCATGCCGCTCCACGAGTGTCAAATTTTTACGCTTTAAGATTTGTAGGGGTGTTATCCCGGATTTTTCGGGCGTGAACGCCGGTCGCCGCTCATGCTCGAAAAGTCCGTTAATCTCCCTTGAGTGTCCCCATTGGCGGGTTATAATTCACAGCATTAACCTGGTTGAATGGAGGCCGCCTAATTGGTCGCTTTGGAAACCCCAACTCCCAAAGATTTCATCCGCGCGATCATCCTGGAAGACAACCGGACGAATAAGTTCGGCGGGCGCGTCCACACACGTTTCCCACCCGAGCCCAATGGCTACCTGCACATCGGGCACGCCAAGTCGATCTGCCTGAACTTTGGCGTGGCCCAGGAGTTCGGCGGTCTGTGCAACCTGCGCTTCGACGACACGAATCCCAGCAAGGAAGACATCGAGTATGTCGAATCGATCCAGGAGGACGTGCGCTGGCTGGGCTTCAATTGGCAGGATCGACTGTTCTACGCCTCCGATTATTTTGAACAGCTTTACCAGGCAGCGGTCGAATTGGTCAAAAAGGGCAAGGCCTACGTGTGCGACCTGAGCCCGGAGGAACTGAGACAGTATCGCGGCACCCTGACCGAATCCGGCATCGAAAGCCCCTACCGATCTCGGTCGATCGAAGAAAACCTGGACCTGTTTGCCAGGATGCGGGCCGGCGAATTCCCAGATGGCGCCCGCACACTGCGGGCGAAGATCGACATGGCGTCGGGCAATATCAATTTGCGCGATCCGGTGATCTACCGTATCCTGCACCAGGCGCATCATCGCACCGGTGAGCGATGGTGCATCTACCCGACCTACGATTTCGCCCACTGCATCTCGGATTCCATCGAGGGCATTACCCACTCCTTGTGCACCCTGGAGTTCGAAGACCACCGCCCGCTCTACGACTGGTTCCTCGATGAGCTGGGCGTCTATCACCCCCAGCAGATCGAGTTCGCCCGCTTGAACCTGAGCTACACCGTGTTGAGCAAGCGGAAACTGCTTGAGCTGGTGCAGGGCGGCTACGTCTCCGGCTGGGACGACCCCCGCATGCCGACCCTATCTGGATTGAGGCGCAGGGGCTACACCCCGGAAGCGATCCGCGATTTCTGCGACCGCATCGGAGTGGCCAAGGCCGACAGCATCATCGACGTTGCCCTGCTAGAGTATTGCATCCGCCAGGATCTGAATAAGCGCGCGCCGCGCGCCATGGGCGTGCTGCGTCCATTGAAGCTGGTCATCGACAACTACCCGGATGGCCTGGTCGAAGAGATGGAGGCGATCAACAACCCCGAAGATGCCAGCATGGGCACCCGAAAGCTCCCCTTTTCGAAGGTGCTGTACATCGAGCGGGATGATTTCCGCGAAGACCCGCCCAAGGAATTCTACCGGCTGGCGCTCGGGCGGGAGGTGCGCCTCAGGTACGCCTATTTCGTGACCTGCACCGGCGTGGTCAAGGATAGGGTCACAGGAGAAATTAGCGAGCTGCACTGCACATACGATCCGGCGACACGTGGTGGGGATGCGCCCGATGGGCGCAAGGTGAAATCCACCATCCATTGGGTCTCTGCACCGCACGCAGTGGAAGCCGAAGTGCGCCTGTATAACCGCCTGTTCCTGAAGGAAAATCCTGCCTATGTGGAAGAGGGCCAGGACTGGAAATTTACGCTCAATCCCAATTCACTGGAGGTATTGCCGCGCTGTTACGTGGAGCCGAGCCTGAAAAACGCCAGGCCGGGCAGCTTCTACCAGTTCGAACGGCTGGGATATTTCTACATGGACCCGTTGGACTCAACCACCGGCAAACCGGTCTTCAATCGCACGGTTACCTTACGGGATACCTGGGCAATAATAGAGAGCAGGAAAAGTTGGGTGTAACAAGGGGTGCGCCCATCAACGCGGGGGCTGTAGACCCCGGCTAGGATTTTCCTTCGGAGCCATGCTTTCCAGGATGGTGGCTGCAGCCTCGATCCTTTCCAAAACCTTATCCTTCCCGATGATCGACATGCTCTGAAATAGCGGAGGGCTTACGCTGCGCCCGGTAACCGCCACCCGCAAGATGCCAAAGAGCTGGCCAGCGGTCAATCCCAGCTCGCTCGCCAATTCCCGCAATGGGGGTTCTGCCAGCTCCAGGGTAATTTCAGGCAATGACCGCAACACCTGATAGGCCCGCCGGGCAGCCCTGGCCGATTCAACCGGCATCATCTTCTTGCCGATCAATTCCTGTGGGTCCATCTGCAGGTCATCCTGGAAGAAGAAGCCGGAAATCTGCGGAGCCTCATCCAGGGTGACGATTCTCTCCCGGATGAGCGGCACCACCTTTGCCAGCTTCGCATGCTCCATCTTCAGCCCGGCAGCTTCAAAGAACGGTTTTAACCGTTTTGTCAAATCATCCAATGACAGGCTGCGGATGTGCAGACCGTTGAAATGGTCCAGCTTGGTGAAATTGATTGCCGCCGGTGCAGGATTCAAACGGTCCAGGCTGAATTTCTCGATGAGATCGGACATGGTGAAGAACTCGGTGCGGTCATCGTAACTCCACCCCATTAAAGCGATCCAGTTGACCACGGCTTCCGGCAGGTAGCCCAACGTGCGTAAGTCTTCGATAAAGATCGAATAGCCTTCTTGTATCAGTTGGGAAGATTCGCGCTTGCTCATCTTCCCCTTTCCGGTGGGCTTGAGGAATACCGAGAGGTGGATCCACTCGGGCTCCTGCCATCCAAAGGCGCGGATGATGTGGGCGTGCAGCGGGAAGGTTGAAAGCCACTCTGCCCCGCGGATTACGTGGGTGATCTTCATCAGGTGATCATCCACCATGGCCGCAAGGTGGTAGAGCGCCAGCCCATCGGATTTTACGATGATGTAATCATCCAGGTTCTTGTTCTCGAACGTTATCTCGCCGCGTAGGCGGTCGCGAACGGTGATCGTGCCCCGGCGCGGAGTCTTGAAGCGGATGACGTGCGGCTCGCCGGCTGCCACACGAGCGGCCGCCTCCGCTGGCACCAATCGCCGGCACGTGCCATCGTAGAGCGGGAGCTGTTTATGCCGGACCTGTTCCTGGCGGATCGCCTTCAGCCTCTCCGGGGTACAGAAGCAGGGATAGGCATGCCCCTCCTCGATCAATCGTTGGGCGTGTTCTAGATAGATCGCTTTGCGTTCAGACTGGCGGTAGGGCGCATAATCGCCCCCGATCTGCGGACCTTCATCCCACTCCAAGCCCAACCACCTCAGTCCTTGCATAAGCTCTTCTTCGGCGCCTGCGACGTAGCGTTTGCGGTCGGTATCCTCCAGGCGCAGGATGAACTGGCCACCCGTCTGGCGGGCAAGCAGGTAATCGTACAACGCAGTACGCGCGCCCCCCAGATGCAGGCGCCCGGTAGGCGAGGGAGCAAACCGTACCCTGGCCGGTTTAATCGGGGATTTCATGTTGACTCCTGCGCGCTCATCCCCTGGAACCTGCAAACTCCAGCGCTTTATAGCGGATGATGATGCTTTCCACCAGTCCAATCCCGAGCAGGGTGGAAAGCAAAGAGCTGCCCCCATAGCTGATAAACGGCAATGTGAGGCCTGTCGCCGGGACCAGCCGCAAGTTCACGCCAATGTTGACTATTGCCTGGAAGGCGATCATGGTCGCCACCCCGTAGGCAATCAAGCCGCCAAATGTGTCGCGTGCCAGGCGTGCTGCTCGCAGGCAGCGCAAAATGACGAATAACAACAACATCATCACCACGGTGGTGCCGATGAAGCCAAACTCTTCCGCCATGGCGGCAAAGATAAAATCGGTGTGGCGGATCTTTAAAAACCTGAGCTGGACCTGTGATCCATGCCCATATCCTTCTCCAAACCACCCGCCCGAGCCTATGGCGATCAAGGCTTGTTGGATGTTGTAGATCTCGCCATAGCTGGCTTCCGGGTCTGGAAAGAGAAAGTTAAGAATGCGGCGCTGCTGGTAGTTGGCCAGGAAGGGGAAGCTCACGATAGGCAGCGCCAGACCAGTCCCGGCGAACAAGAGCAGGTGCCGGAACCGGAGGCCAGCCGCCCACAGCATCGCAAACCAGATCACAAAGATCAAGATCGTGGTGCTCAGATTGGGCTGCAACAAGATCCATAGCACGATCCCCATGGTCAACAACAGGCTGCGGGCGATCATCTTTAAATCTTGAATCTGGTCCTTGTGATGGGTAAAGTAGTCGGCCAGCACCACAATCATCACAATCTTGGCCAGCTCGGAGGGTTGAATCAGGATCACCCCGGTGTCGAACCAACGCGCCGAGCCGAAGAGCACCGCACCCACTGCAGCCAGTACGGCCAGGATGATTCCCATGCCCAGGTACATGGTGCGGCTGATCGAAGACCACAGGTGATAATCGATCGAAGCTGTGATCAGAATCACGACCAGGCCAACGACGGCAAATATCAACTGGCGTTGGACCAGGTTCAACTCCATCAGCTCGATGTTACCAGCCACTGCAGAGCGCACCATCGTGATGCCGAAGATGGTCAGCACGGCGACTGCTCCCAACAGCCAGAAATCGAAATATCGCCAGTTCGAGGTAACCCTGGATCGCATAACGCCTTTCAGCTTATCCAAGTCGGCGCTGGCGCGTTGGGCGCAAAGGGATATCGGCGATCAAGCGTTGTTGGCGACCTTCCTGGGCCATCTCTATGCGCACAGCCTCGGGTTCTATCTCCACGTGCCGGGAAATGACCTGAATCAACTCGTCTTTCAACGTGTCAAGCGCTCCCGGTGTCAGGTTCGTCCGATCATGGATCAACACCAGTTTCATCCGCTCTTTAGCCAGGCTGGCGCTGGGAGCTCCTCTGCCGAGCAGGCGGTCAATGAGGCGATTCATGTTATGCACCTCCCGGGCGGATGAAGCGGGTTAACCGGCTGAAGATGCCGCCCTCTTCCTCCATGGACAGGAAGGGTACCTTCTCGCCGTTTAGACGGCGGGCGATATTGCGAAAAGCCTGCCCGGCCTTGCTCTTGCCATCCAGAACCACCGGTAATCCGCGGTTGGTACTGGTAATGACAATCTCATCTTCCGGCACCATACCAACCAGTTCCACCGCCAGCAGCTCCAACACGTCGTCGGCCGAGAGCATGTCTCCCCGGCGCACCATTCCAGGCTTGATGCGGTTAATTACCAGCCTGGCAGGTCCCTTCTCCTCCGCTTCGATCAATCCGATGATGCGATCGGCATCTCGCACTGCAGATACTTCGGGATTGGTGACCACCATGACGATATCGGCAGGAGCGATGGCATTCCGAAAACCGCGCTCGATGCCGGCCGGCGAATCGATCAGGATCCAGTCGAAGTCTTGCTTAAGTTCATCGCACAGGCGCATCATATCGCTGGGTGAGACAGCGGTCTTGTCTCTAGTCTGGGCTGCCGGGATCAGGTAGAGCTCCGGCAGGCGCTTGTCGCGGATCATCGCCTGGCGTAGCCGGCAACGCCCTTCAACGACGTCAACCAGGTCGTAGACGATGCGGTTTTCCAGGCCAAGCACGACGTCCAGGTTGCGTAATCCGATGTCAGCGTCGATGCATACCACTTTACCCCCCATAGCAGCCAGGGCTGCTCCCAGGTTAGCCGTAGCCGTCGTCTTGCCAACTCCGCCTTTACCAGATGTAATGGTGATGACTAGTCTGGGCATGCATCGCTCGCTTATCTGAACTTAGGATCCCAGGATTCGGCAACCACCCTGCCATCCTGGATGAAAGCCATCTCTGGACCTGGCTTGCCTCGCCGCTGAGGTGTGATGGCGATCTCGCCGGCGATGCGTAGCTGAATCGGGCTGAGGTCCAGGGCGCAAACTACAGCCTGCTCGTTGCCCTCTGCGCCGGCGTGTACCATGCCTCGCAGGTGGCCCCACACTACCACATTCCCACCGGCGATAATTTCTGCACCGGGGTTCACATCGCCGAGGATGATGACATGCCCGGGATGTTCAACCTTGTACCCCGAACGCAGGGTTCTGTTTACCAGGATTGCGGTTTCACCAACCTGGAAGGTCGTGTTGATACCCAGATTACTGCGTTCAGCCCTCGGCGACGAGATGCGGGTGGCCAACCCCAACGATTGGGCTAACTTTTCGGTGCTGGGAGAAGCGCTCAACACACCGTACAAGCTGATCCCTCGTTCCAGGAGATCAGCTCTCAATTGTCCCAGCTCGGCGGGCTTCACCACCTGATTCCCCAGGTCCAGGACCAGGCGCGCTCCTCGCAGGAATCCCTCCTGACGATCGATGTGCTCCAGAAGCACTTGCTGTTGCTCACCCCAGGAGCCTACGCCGAGGTTGACCAACAGCCCCTCGCTGATGCCTTTAATCTCCACCTTTGGGCGCATCTCGCTTGCCAGAGTACACTCCCGAATCCAGGCTGCAAATTATCGAAGGGATTATAGCATGAACCTCAACCAGAGCTTTCACGGGGCTGCCAGGGCATTGTCGATAGATTTGAGCTCGAAATAGGCCTGCAGAACCTGGCGCACGATGGGGCCAGCGACGCTGGCCCCTTCGCCTCCGTTGTAGACGAAGGCCACAACCGCAATTTCAGGGTCTTCGAAGGGAGCATAGGCCGTGGTCCAGGCATGGCTGGGCCAATTCCCAGGTATGCACAGGTTTTTTGCCTGTGCATAGCGGTCACAATATTCGGCCGTGCCGGTCTTCCCGGCGGCAGCGATCGTCACCTGGGCGAATTCCTTGGCCAGCGTGCCATGCGTTACCGCCCGGCGCATGCCTTCTTGGACCTTCTCGAAGACCCACGGCTCAACCGTCTTCGTCGCACCCTCGATGGGTTCGCATCCCCGAATGGTCGTATCGTAATACTCCTGGATCAGCGCATCCTGAGTAAGATCCCACTTCATGGTGGGTGTAAACGCCTGGACGATGTTGCCTTCACCATCCAGGACTTCACGCACCAGGGTGGGCTGCATCAGCTTACCATCGTTGGCGATCGTTGCAGCCGACATCAACACCTGCAGGGGCGTGGCCAATACATACCCCTGCCCGACACTGGCGATGTAGGTATCACCGGTGGACCAGCTCTCACCGTGGGTTATGCGCTTCCATTGTGGGTCCGGGATCAGGCCTTTTTCCTCTTCTGGCAGGCCGGTCCCAGGATAATCTCCAAATCCCAAAGCCCTGGCATAAGTCCCCAGGCGACACACCCCCAGGCCTACGGGGACCTCGTCCTGGTAACCACCACCGAGCTTATAGAAATACACATTGCTCGAGTTGGAGATACCACCCAGGAAATCCAGGTGGCCGAAACCCGCCTCGTTCCAGTCGACGAACTCACGCTCGCGGCCAGGATCGTTGGCAAAGTATTTTTCCGTGATCGTGATCTTGGGTGGGGTTGAGATCACCTGTTCCGGTGTAACTACCCGCTCGTTTAATGCTCCAACCGCGGTGACCAGTTTAAAGACCGAGCCAGCCGGCAGCACGTCTCCCACGGCGTGGTTCAACAGTGGATTAGCCGGATCCCTGACCAATTGCTCGTAGTAATAGGCCGGAATGATGCGCGCCATGCGATTATTCTCATAGGTGGGGTAGGATACCATCGCCAACACCTCTCCGGTGCGCGGATTAATCGCAATAACCACGCCGGAAGTCGAGCGGATGGTTTGCAGATAGGTATTCCAATAATTGATCTCCCGCTCCAGGATAGCAGTGGCGGCCTGCTGTAGCCGGGTATCGATTGTCAAGCGCAGATTTTGCCCTGCCAATGGAGATTCAGCCGCACCGATACTGCGGATTACCTGGCCGGCCACATCGACCTCCACCACTCGGCTGCCGTTCTTCCCCGCCAGTAGATCCTGGTATTGAAGCTCGATTCCCGCATAGCCTACCTTGTCCCGGTTAGGCAAAAGGCCCTTGGCTCGGAAGGACTCTTCCTCGGCGGCCGGAATAGGGCCGAGAAACCCGATTATTGCGGCAGTGAGTGATCCGGTGGGGTAATCCCGGATCGGTTCGACTTCGATGCCTACCCCAGGCCAATCCATGGCCTTCTCTGCCACACGCATGGCAATCTCTTTATCCACATCGCAGGCAATCTTGACGGGTTCATATGGTGTGGCGGTCTCGCCGTACTCAACGATCTGGGAGATGCCATGCTCGGAAACACAGGGCACGTAGGGATTCTCTTCGCTGAGCACTCCCAGGGAGACCGGTACCCCGGTCAAATCCGATAGGTTGCGGAAGATATCCTGAACTGCACCGGGATCATCGGGGAGATTCGCAGCGGTGATCACAATGTTGTAAGAGGCAATATTCCTAGCCAGGACAGTGCCATTGCGGTCGTAAATGATGCCGCGAGCTGCCGCTAAATTTATGACTTTCGTCCGGTTACCTTCCGCCTGGCTTTCCCAGGTGGGACCCTCGATGATCTGCAAGGCAAATAACCTTACCAGGTACACTCCAAAAAGCAGGGCGAGCAGTATGGAAAATGTCAGGATGCGCCAGGGTTCCAACAGGTTGTGCAACGAAGGAGAACCATTCATACTTCGATCTCCTCCGGGTACATCCAATTCGCCAGATCGCCAATCAGTGCGAATATTGGGACTGCCAGCAGCAAATTAAGCAAGGCACTCGGCAGGGTCACCAGGTTTAAGGCATCGGTGAACGGGATTATGGTGCCCATCAGCCGCAGCCCAACCAGGTCGATTGCATGGGTGACCAGTGTACCCAACAGGGTGAGCAAGAACATCGCCAGCACAGGGACCTGCCATAATCGCTGGCGCAGCGATAGGGCCAACCCGGTCGCGAGAATGTAGCCCATTAGCGTAATACCGAATGGGAGGGCAGAGATCAGGGTGACCATCAGAGCGCCGATTATACACCAATGCCAGGCGGTTTTGACCCGCTTCTGCAGTGCCCAGGCCAGGATGACGAGCAGCAGCAGGTCTGCCGTCCCATGAAGCAACGGAATCTGGCTGACGACGGTGGTTTGCAAGATTGTTAAAAAGCCCAAAAGGGGGAATGCAATCAGGGTAGCCATAATGACGAGCGATCAAGGCGCACTGGATGTTGGAATGAGCGGGCCAATATCCACCGGATTGAAATTAGTGATCACCAGGACAATTTCCAACTGGCTAAAATCTACAACTGTCTGCACGGTGGCTCGCTGGAAGATGTCCTGGTCACGGCTGCGGATGCCGGTCACTTGGCCAATCAAGATATTGGGGGGAAAACCACCCCCTAAGCCCGACGTGAGAACCAGGTCTCCGGCCTGAACGACGGCATCCTGGGGGATCATGTCCAGGGTGATCTCGCCGGTAAGCTGTCCGGAAAGGATGGCATCTACCTGGCTGGCTCCAAGCCGGACATTGATCACTGAACCGGGGTCGGTTATGAGCTGCACACGGGCTGCACCAGCGGTAACCGCCGCCACCCGGCCCACCAGGCCCTGTTGGGTGACTACCGGCATACCACGCCGGATGCCATCGTCTGATCCCCGGTTGATGATCACGTAGTTCAGGAAAGGGCTGGGATCGCGGGCGATCACGGCTGCTGCCTGGTAACGATTGGTAGGGTTGGCGCGGGCAAACTCCACCAGTGCAGAGAGAATATGTGTCTCTCCCAGTTGCTGTTGGAGCTCGATGATCTGTGCCTGCAGGCGGGAGACTTCCGCCTCCAACTCGGCGTTGCGTTGCCGTAACCGGGCGGTGTCTTGCGGCGCAGAGAGGATATTCTGCACCGCGTGGTAGCGGGTAGAGACCCAGGTTTGGAATTGGATCAGGGGATTCAGGGCCACCCGCGATATGGGAGTCAGGTAACCGCCAAGCGCCAGGGCGATCAGGCCAACCACAATCAAGGCGAGCACGATCGTCTGGATGGAGCGAGATAATGTGGTGTTCATGTTCAAGAGCGACAATAAACCGGCAGCCCCCGGTCTGCGGGCGAAACCACTAAGTCTTAGCTATAGATTATAGTGCAAACTACTCATGCCGGGTACTGCCGCGCTCCAGGCCAACCAGCAGGCGGGCGAGGTGATCCAGGTCTTCCAGGATCATACCTGCACCGCGTGCCACACAGCTCATCGGGTCTTCTGCCAGCCAAACTCGGATGCGCAGGTCTTCTGACAAGCGGCGATCTAATGCCTGGAGCTGTGAGCCGCCGCCTGCCAGGCAGATGCCAGTATCCATCAAATCGGCGATGATTTCTGGAGGCACCTCGTCCAGGGCATCCTTGATGGTATCGATGATCGTCTGTACCGATCCAGCGATGGCCTCGCGGATCTCCACCGAAGAGACCTCCACGGCCTCTGGCAGGCCGGATACCAGATTGCGGCCCCGCAGAATCATGGTCTGTTCCTGCGGCAGATGGTAAGCAGAACCAATGGCAATCTTTGCCTGTTCCGCCATGCGTTCGCCAATCAGGAGACTATATTTATTGCGCATGTATTGCACAATATCCTGGTCCATTTCGTCGCCTGCTACCCTCAGCGAGCGCGATACCACCACGCCCCCCATCGACATCACCGCCACTTCCGAGGTGCCGCCACCGATGTCGGTAATCATGCTGCCGCGAATCTCCGCAACCGGCAAACCGGCGCCTAATGCGGCTGCCACCGGCTCCTCGATCAAAAATACCTCGCGCGCCCCGGCAGACATCGCTGCGTCGTACACGGCCCGTTTTTCTACCTCCGTCACACCAGAAGGGATGCCGATGACCACCCTCGGTCGAGGCACCGGCACGATACTCTGCTCGTGGGCCTTGCCGATGAAGTACTCCAGCATGGCCTGGGTGATCTCGAATTCCGAGATCACCCCATCGCGCAAGGGCCGAACAGCGATCACGCTAGCGGGTGTGCGGCCCACCATCTCCCTGGCTTCGGCTCCGATGGCAAGTGGTTCCCGGCTCCGTTTATCGATGGCGACCCAAGAGGGCTCGTTAATAACGATCCCTTTGCCTCGCACATTGACAAGGGTATTAGATGTGCCCAGGTCTATTCCAATGTCTAGCGAGAATAATCCCAGCAGCCAGTTGAGGGGATTAATCCTCAAGAGTGGCTCCTTTATGAGTTGCTAGCGTTTCAAGCTGTAGGGCTACAGAATGCATGGATCGCCAAGGGTGCCTCATTGCGGGGACGTCTGGCAGGCCCACCTTAAAATATCGCCGTGGATTATACCATCGAACCCTTTCACGTGAACCGGTTCACTTATTGAGGGGGTACGTAAAGGTTATTGCTGGTTTTTTCGGATTCGGTGTTGTAGTACGGCCTATCCTGCCAGATTACGGTATAATGGTCTTCCGTAGGGAAAGACAGCGCAAGGCCCAGTAACGAAAAAGGGGACGAACTCGCGATGTTGGGTGACGAGGAAGAGGGTTCCCGTTCCGCAAGGACGGGTTAACCGGATCTTGACTGGTGATCAGGCAGGAGCCGGGAAAATCGAAGGATCAGCGGAAGCCCTCCGGGTGCGCCACCACCCGCCAACTTTCCCTCCAGATTAATTGCGCGACAATACCTCCCGGGAGACCAGTTGGGCAAAGACGCGCAAGGTGGCCGAACCCTGGTGAAAGACGCGTACCGATCGGGTAACACGTTTTTCATCCTATCTTCTAGATGAAAATTTGGAGGGATCTCTCACATGTGTGGAATCGTTGGCTACATCGGCCCGCGCGATGCGACGCCTATTATCCTCAACGGCTTGAAACGGCTGGAGTACCGCGGCTACGATTCGGCCGGCATGGCAGTCCTGGAAGATGGCCACATCGAGCTGCGCAGAGACGCTGGAAAGCTCATCCACCTGGAAGCCCTGCTCCAGGAAGCCCCTCTGCATGGGCACCTGGGCATAGGTCACACCCGTTGGGCGACCCATGGCGAACCCAGCGCACGCAACGCACATCCTCACCTCGGCATGACCGGGGATGTGGTGGTGGTGCACAATGGCATTGTCGAAAATTTCCTCGATCTGCGCGCGGAGCTGGCAGCAGAAGGAGCAATATTCCGCTCCGAGACTGACACGGAAGTCATCGTCCATCTGGTGGAGCGCTACCTCTCGACAGATTGCGGGCTGGCTGAGGCGGCGCGCCGGGCGTTGGTTCACCTCAGGGGCGCACATGGGGTCGTGATCTTCTCCTCGCGGGAACCGGATAAGATCGTGGCAGCCCGCATTGGTAACGCTGGTGGGGTCGTGGTAGGGATGGGGCATGAGGAGATGTTTGTTGCCTCCGATATCCCCGCCATCCTGGAACATACCCGTCAGGTAGTATTTTTAGAATCTCGCCAAGTGGCGGTGATCAACCGTCGATCGCTAGAGCTGTTCACCCTGGATGGCGAAACGGTTGAACCCGTGGTCCATACCGTCGCCTGGGACCCTGTGGCGGCCGAGAAGGGTGAGTATCGTCACTTCATGCAAAAGGAGATACACGAGCAGGTACGCTCTCTGACGGATACCATCGGCGGGCGGGTAGACTTCGATCAGGGGCGCATTCTCCTGCCGGAGCTGAACCTCGAGCCAGAGACGGCGCGGCAAATACGAAAGGTGTTCATCACAGCCTGTGGAACCGCTGCCCATGCTGGCCTGGTTGGCAAGGTGCTCATTGAGCGCATCGCCCGCCTCCCGGTTGAGGTGGAGATCGCCTCAGAGTTCCGCTACCGTGACCCTATCCTGGATGCTGACACTGTGGTGTTGGCTATCAGCCAGTCCGGCGAGACAGCCGATACGCTGGCGGCCATGGAAGAAGCCCGCCGTAAGGGGGCGCGCTTGTGGTCGATCGTCAACGTGATCGGCTCGCAGGCCATGCGATTGGCCGATGGCTACATCTCCATGCAGAGCGGCCCGGAGATCGGCGTGGCCTCTACCAAAGCTTACACAGCTCCTCTTGTCGACCTATACATGTTGGCGTTATTGCTGGCAGACCTGCGCGGGACGCTTGACCCTGTGGAACGCCGTCGGTTGATCAGCGACCTGCGCCTAATCCCCGACCTGGCCGGCCAATGTCTGGAACGCGAGGACCAGGTGGAAAAGCTGGCCCACGCCCTGATGGAAGTGCGCCACTGCCTTTATCTTGGGCGAGGCATCAACATGCCTACCGCCTACGAAGGCGCCCTCAAGCTCAAGGAGATCTCCTATATCCACGCTGAAGGCTATCCAGCCGGCGAGATGAAACACGGCCCGATCGCATTGATCGACCGAGAAATGCCGGTAGTTGTGATTGCTCCGCGCGATCCGTGGTACGAGAAGATGTTCAGCCAGATCGAACAGGCCAAGGCACGCGGCGGCTTCGTCGTGGCCGTGGCGAACGATGGTGACGATCTGATACCGGGTGTGGCTGACCACATCCTTTGGGTTCCGAAGACGCCCTGGTTGCTCAGCCCGGTAACCACCGTGATACCCCTACAGCTCTTAGCCTATCACATCGCAGCTCTGCGCGGCCTGGACGTCGATCAGCCGCGCAACTTAGCCAAGAGCGTTACGGTGGAGTAAGTCCCCTGTTGAGGAGCACTCAAATGTTGTAATCGGTTTTTCGGGGCATAAGCGGCGTCCGCCGCTTATGCCCCGAAAAACCGATTAAATACGAGAACCATTTAGTGCACTCCTGTTAATAGGGCTTGACAGCGATTGGCTTGTCGGATATACTTGATTTTAATAATAAACCGACGGTCGGTTTATTATATAAGGAAGTAATGGCTCGCCGCGTAAAAGAAGAAGAATTCATTGCACGGCGCAACGATATCCTCGATTCCGCTCAAAGATTCGTCTATACGAAAGGCTACGAGCGAATGACCATCCAGGACATCCTGGATGATCTCCATATTTCCAAAGGATCGTTCTATCATTACTTTGACTCGAAGGGTGCGGTTTTAGAAGAACTCGTCGAGCGCATCGTGGTGAAGGAAGTGGAACCGCTCCTGGCTTCTATCGTAGCGGATCCTGACCTGCCCGCCCTGGAAAAACTCCACCGCTACTTCGATACGGCGCTCCGTTGGAAAACCTCACAGAAGAGCCTCATGCTTGCATTACTGCGTGTCTGGCTTGCCGACGAGAACGCCATCGTGCGCCAGAAAATGTTCACCATGACGATTAAGCGGGTTGCACCGCTGATCACCGAGATTATTCGCCAGGGAAACCAGGAAGGCGTCTTTAAAACCTCCTATCCTGACCAGGTTTGCCATGTGATCATCTACATTATCCAGGGCCTGAGCGACACGATCGTCGAGCTGATCGTCTCTATGGAGACGAATCATGACAATCAGCGCATCGAAAACACCATTGCTGACTATTCCAATGCGCTGATTGAAGCCTTAGAGCGGGTCCTGGGAGCGCCAGAGGGTTCTATCCATATAATCGATCCTGATACTCTGAAGTTATGGTTTGCCTGAATTATCCTGGCCAAAAGGGAACCTGAACATGAGATTATACATACTTTTAGCTTGGCGTAATCTGTGGCGACATCGCCGTCGGACCGTCATCGTCGTCCTGGCCATGGCGCTCGGCCTGGCCTTGATGATGTTTTACGATGGCCTGGTGGCCGGTTTTGACCAGGCGGTCTACGGGAATGCCATCCGCATCCTTGGAGGCAATATTCACATCCATGCTGCCGGGTATCGCGCCAAAGCAGATCAAACCCCACTCATCCCTCTGGCAGACGACCAGATGATCGTGAGGACCGCCCTGGCGCAGCCACAAGTCCTGGCAGCCACCAGGCGCATCAATACCGGCGGGCTGGCCAGCAGCCGTGAGGGTGCCTTCGCGGTAGGCATCACGGGCATTGAGCCTGAAATAGAACAAGATGTCAATCTGGCTGCGCAGCACGTTGTTTCGGGACGCTTCCTGACCAATGACGACGCCGACATGATTTTCATCGGCAAAGGACTGGCGGATGCCATGGGAGTCCAGGTGGGCGATCGCATCACACTGAGTGGAAGGGCAGCTCACGAGCAGATGCGCCGCCGCACGATGACCGTCGTCGGCATCTACGACCTGGGCATGCCCGACATCGAGAAACGCACCATCTATATATCCCTGAACGAGGCCCAGAATCTATATGGCTTACGCGGGCAGTCCACAGAGGTAGCGATAGAACTGAAACAACTTGGGCGGGAAGCCGACGTAATCTCTGCATTACAACCTGCTCTGCCCGGTTACGAGGTAGAGTCCTGGGAATCCAATTATCCCGAGCTTCAGGCTGCCCTTGGCACAAAAGGCGCAGTGATGAACATCTTCAGTGTGATCATCCTGTTGATTGCAGGGATCGGCATACTGAACCTGCTCCTGATGGCTGTCTATGAAAGGACGCGGGAGATCGGATTGCTGGGCGCGCTCGGATTGAAACCGCGTCAGATTTCGCTGTTGTTCGTCCTGGAAGGCGCGTTTATGGGGCTGGTTGGTGTGGCGGCGGGAATCGTCCTGGGCTTATCGATCAACGGCCTGCTAAGACAGGTTGGTCTGGATTATAGCGCGTTCGCGAACGTCACCAGCTACATGGCGTTGGTAGGCGGGCGCGTTTACCCCGAGTGGGGCCTTGACAAGATCGTCGGGCGAGCGCTGACGGTCGCGATCATTTCGGCATTGGCCGCATTCATCCCGGCGCGCGAGGCGGCACAGCGTGAGCCTGCCGATGCCCTGCATTACGTGTGAGTGATATCATGATCCCACTCTTAAAAATGGCTTTCCGCGACCTGGGTCGCAATCGTCGCCGTTCTTTCTTTTCGTCCCTGGCGCTGGCCATAGGCCTGGCATTGTTGCTCTTGATGGCCGCCATCATTCAGGGTGAGATGGGCAGCGCCTTGGATGCGACCATTCGGCTGCAGAGCGGCCACTTGCAGATTCGGGCGAAATCTTATGACGAGAGCAAGACCAGCCTCAAATGGGATGATTTGGTTGAAAATCCCGATCAAGTTGCCGAGCAAATCGCTTCGCTTCCTCCCGTGACAGTGGCCACACCTCGGCTCTTTGCCAGCGGAATCATCTCCGTCCGTGGTGAATCGGTTGGAGTGAGAGTGTTCGGAATCGACCCGCTCTCCGAAGCCAACACACCCTACCGGCTTGGGTTGATCAGCGGAGAGTTTCTAACCCCCGATGATCGTGAGGGCCTCCTCATCGGCCAGCCGCTGGCTGATAAACTGGGATTGAAAGCAGGGGACAAGATCAGCCTCTCGGTCAACACCTCGAACGGCGATGTGGCTGAGCAATTGTTTGCCATCCGGGGCATCTACTCCACACAGACCAATGCATTTGACAGTGTAACTGTCTTCCTGCCTCTTGCGAAATTGCAGACCATTACTCAGACGGAGAACCACGCCAGCACCATCTTCGTCTTGTTGAAAGACAGCGATCAGGCCGACGCGGTTGCTGCTGCCCTGCTTACATCTGACTATAAGGTGTTGACGTGGGAGAAAATGAACGAGCTCATTGTCCAGTATGAAGACATGGCAAATGCATACATGGTCATCTTTTACCTGATCGTGCTGGCTATTACGGCTACGGTTGTTGTAAACACGCTCGTCATGGCGGTTTTCGAACGCACCCGCGAGATCGGCATCCTCTCGGCGATCGGCATGAAAAGCCGCCGTATTATGGCCATGTTCCTGACCGAATCATCGCTTCTGGCCATGGGCGGCATTATTATGGGTCTGATTCTGGGAAGTCTGGTCGTTGCCTACTTTGCAAAATATGGTTTTTACATCGGTAATTTTGGTATTACCGGCATGCTTATCGGCAATACCATTTACGCGGAGCTGACCCTGAAGGATACGATCAACTTGACAGTCTTAGCCTTTGTCGTCACGTTGCTGGCTGGGCTTTATCCGGCCCTGCTGGCTGCATACATGGACCCCGTCGAAGCGTTACGTGGAGTGAAATAGCGCAAGGAGACACATATGGAAGTCGCAAGGATCGAAAATGTCACGCGTATCTTCAAAACCGGCAAAGTCGAAACTCAGGCTCTGCGCGGCGTGAGTCTATCGATTGAGAGTGGTGAATTTACAGCCCTGGTAGGCCCTTCTGGGTCAGGCAAGACCACACTTATGCAGTTGATCGGTTGCCTTGATCAGCCTACCAGCGGGCAAGTGTACATCAATGGCAAAGATGTCAGCAAACTCAACCGCAACCAACGCGCCGACATGCGCCGTGGGACCATCGGCTTCATCTTTCAGTTCTTTGCTCTCATTCCGACGCTGACGGCCTATGAGAACGTCGAATTGCCCTTGCTTCTAAACGGGCACAGCGCCTCCGAGCGCCGCGAGCGTGTTTCGCAGCTGCTCAGGTCGGTTGACTTAATCGACCGCGCAGCCCATCGTCCAGACCAGTTGAGCGGTGGGGAACAGCAGCGCGTGGCCATCGCCCGCGCCCTGGCACCAAAACCGACGCTCATTCTGGCTGACGAACCAACCGCAAATCTGGATACGCTCAACGGCAAGCAAGTCATGGAAACGATGATGCAACTCAATCAGGATACCGGGGTCACATTTGTCTTTGCCACGCACGACCCACGTGTAATCAGCTACGCCCGCCGGGTCATCACGTTGCAGGATGGATTGGTTGTTGAAAACTCAAAAGCCGAGAAACTTGGTATCGGGATCTGACGATGAAATCCAAGGCTGTTCTGATCTTCCTGGCGGCATCCCTCTTATCGGGATGTGGCCCTTCCACAAAAACACCCGAACCGCTGCCCACCATTGTATTGGGGAGAGACAGCGCCTCGCCTCAGGGCCCGGACCTGGGAGGGGAGGGCGGGGTAGTGGCTTCTGGCGTCGTCATGCCTGCCCAGGAAGCCCAGCTTGTTTTCACCCTGGGTGGTAGGGTTAAAGCTGTCCATGTCAGCGTGGGCGATCAGGTTATTGCCGGTCAAGCTCTAATCGAGCTCGAAGGCCAGGAGGAGCTGGAGGCTGCCGTGAGCGCCGCCCAATTCGAGGTGATCCAGGCTCAACAGGCCCTTGAAGACCTGGCATCCGAAGCCGAGACCGCCCGGGTACGAGCCATGCAGGACATCATCACCTATGAACAGGCAGTCAGGGACGCCCAATATACCCTGGACAATTTCACGATTCCATCGAACCAGGCCAACCTTGATACGGTCGCTGCCTTGAACCAGATGAAATTGCAGTTGGACCAGGCGCGGGCCGCCTTCGAGCCGTATAAATTCCGGCCCTCGACTGACCCAACCCGGGAAGAGCGAAAGAAGGCACTTGATGACGCTCAGGCCGGCTATAACGCGGCGGTCAAACGCTTACAGTTCGAATATGACCTGGAGGTTGCCGAGGCGCAATTGACCAAGGCATTGCATGATTACGAGATTTATCAATCCGGTCCGGATCCTGCTAAGGTCCGGCTGGCCGAGGCGCGCCTGGATACCGTCCGGACTCAACTGGCCGCCGCCCAGGCGGCTCTGGACCGCTTAACCCTGAAGGCGCCCTTCGCCGGTACAGTGGTCGGTATTAATGCTTACAGTGGGGAGTGGGTCATTCCCGGCCAGGCGGTCCTGATGCTGGCTGACCTGGCTCATCTGCGCATCGAAACGACCGACCTGAGCGAGCGCGACGTCCCCAAGATCGAGCCCGGCCAGTCCGTCACTGTATTCATCGAAGCGCTCAACCTCGATTTGAACGGGCGTGTGATCGAAATTTCGCCGCTGGCCGATACCCTGGGCGGAGACGTGGTCTACAAGACCACGATCGAGCTGGATGAGCACCCGCCGGGTTTGCGCGCCGGCATGAGCGTCGAAGTGGAGTTTGAGACGGCGGGATAGACCCTTAGATCTTTAGAGATACGGGCAGCTTTGCAATTGTCGCAGTCAATCCTTCGGCAACATCCTCCCTCTCCTCCTCCCCACCACATAAACCAGCAGCACCGCCACCGGAGACATCAACACAGGCACCCAGACGATATCTTCCAAGTCGATGCTGGGATTGGAGGCGGGAGTTGGATAGGGCACGCGCGCTACGAGCTGAGTCTGTATCCAGCTCAGCGCCAGCGCCGATAAATCCCCGCTTCCACTCTCGTTCCACTCCTGCAACCTATCCTCGAGCTCTGGTTGGTGGGGCTTCAACTCCAACGGCAATACGATCAACGGGAAACCACGTCTCTCGCCTGGAAACGCCTGACTCCCCTGCGCCAGGTACCATTCTGCCGGATAAACGCCCCATTCCCACATTTCAGGACCGGCCCAGGTAAAGGTCGCCCCTTCCCCCGGTTTCACTTCTTCCCTCAGAGGCAGGCTGGCGTAAGCCTGGGAGCCGCTTATATCCAGCACCACCTGTACTTCACCTGGGATCCAGTCAGCGTAGCCGTCGTTGGTCACTTCAATCTCCACCCTGGCGCTCTCCCCTTCCAACAAGATTACCCAACCTGGCTGGCGAATCACTCTGGCTGCCAGGCGGGGGCCCGAGGCTGCCGCCACCGCGATCGCCTCGGGGATGAGTCGCTCGGACTCGATGAGCACCTTGCCCCGGCAAGTCAACTGGGTGGAGCCGCCGCCATCGAACATGATCACTTTATCCGCGCCAAAGTTGCGCAGGATCTTGGCTGCGTCCACCTGGCGAGCGGTCTTGGTGTTGAAAATCAGCAGTGTTTCGAATTGGCCATCCCCATCCCGGTCATCCACTCCGGCAAAGGTCCGCCCGACGTAGTGTGGGGCGCGTTTATTGGCCTCCTCGCTCAGGCCAGCCAGGATATCCGGCGCGTCGGAGCCGTAAAGCGCCTGCTGTGATAGCGGGCGGATATCGGCGTGACCCGGCCACAGCTCCAACATCAGCTTCTGTTCGGGATATTCCCGGATGCCATAGCCATCACTGACCACCACTCCATCAACCTTGAGGGGAAATGCCAGGCGGGTAGGATGTTCGGGCAGGTAGAAGAAGCTTCCGTTGGTGATGCAAAAAGCGAGTTGGTGCTGGGCGACAAAATCGACCCAAAAGCGCATTAACGACTGCCCGAGGATACTCGGGTTATTCCCACCGTACACACCCTTGCCTGCTCCAGGATCCGCAATCTGCCCATGCATGAAACGCACAATCGCCCCCGAGCCCAAATCGATCACCTGGACGAAATCCGGATTGCCTTGGCGGTAATTCTTCTGGTAGAGGACCACGCCCACATCCGAAAGCAACATTTGAAATCCCTGCGGTATTTCTGGCTGTGGAGTGCCCGCAATTGCTAAACCAGTTGGGAAGACAACCAGGAGGAAGACAATGATACTTCTGGCGAGCTTGCGATATGCGTTCACATTAGAAATGATACTCCGGGAATCCTCTCAAGGCAAGCTGGGTTTGATTAACCATGCAAGGCCCTGGCATTCCACCAGAGCCTTGCATGTTGAATGGAGAATTTGGATTAGTTCCTGTGCTCCGACTCTTTGAACTTCCCTTCGATCACCTGCCGGCTATCTTGGGTGCGCACCGGGATGCGCTTGGGCTTTGCCTCTTCGGATTTAGGCAGGTGCAGGGTCAGTATTCCTGCCTTGTAGCTGGCAGAGATCTCATCTGCATTCACCTCAGCCGGCAGCGTAATGGTGCGGACGAATTTTCCATAGCGCCGTTCACGAAGGTGGTAGCGAGATTCTTCGACTTCACGATCTGCCTTCACCTCGCCCTGGATGGTCAGGAAATTGTTATTATAGGTGATCTCCAGGTCGTCTGGATCAATGCCAGGTATCGCGGCCTGTACCTGGTAGCCGTTTTCATCTTCCACCACATCCAGGGCAATCCTGGGTGAAGGCGCCGCCCAATCGGACAGTTGGGTATCGAAGAAATTATCGAACAAACGATCCATTTCGCTGCGCAGATTGAACATCTCACGGAATGGGTCCCAACGGGTCAGCATACGATCAACCTCCTTCCTGTTCGAACGAATCACCGGTTTTTAGTGTCCAAATATATAGCCAATGAATGTAAGAATAGGATTTAACGAATGTAAGAAGAGAGTCTGAAACATATATGCACCGCAGTTCTGATATCGATAAATCCTTCACCCGGGTCGATTACGCCGTACTACATACCTGCTTTGGGGTCCGCCTGACGGATGCCGAAAATGTGCTCGTCAGAAACCAGGCAGTAGGCCTGTAACCCACCCCAGGGCTGATATCCTTGGTCGTGAAAAAACGTTAGCTTCGGCAGGTTTGACAATAGTACAAATGTTCTTTATAATGCCCATGATGGACGCCTCCACTCCGGATACGACTGCCAAGCCGCGCAGTGACGCGGCCCGCTGGGATACTCGATACAACGAAGAACAGCTTGAATCATTCGAACGACCCCGGCCTTTCCTGATTGAGCACGCTGGCCTCTTGCCCAACCAGGGCCTCGCACTGGACATCGCAATGGGTCTGGGTGGCAACGCCGGTTTTTTACAAGAACGCGGCCTGAAGGTAGTGGGCGTGGACATATCGATCGTCGCGCTGCGCAAGGCTAAGGGGCGGTTGCCGGAGGTAATGGCCGTCCAGGCCGATCTAAACGATTTCTGGATCCCCTCCAGGCACTTCGACGTCATCCTGAACTTCTATTACTTGCTGCGCGATTTGTGGCCTCAATATCGGCAGGCATTGCTCCCGGGTGGGCTGCTACTCATCGAGACCCTCACCCAGGAAATTCTACAAGTCAACCCCCAGATCGATCCAGCTTTCCTGCTCCAACCTGGCGAATTGCGCGTGGCATTCAGTGATCTTGAAGTGTTGACCTACAGGGAAGGCTGGATCGACACAGACAGCAGGCATCCAAAGGCGGTCGCCAGCCTGGTAGCCAGGTTGCCAACCTATTGAGCGCTCCCGACTCAAATCTGGCCTTGCCGAGCAATCGATCTCCTGTTAACATTGATTGATTATCGGAGGTACGCAATGTGCGGAAGATTCACCCTTACTGCCGATATTAACGATCTGCAATCCGAGTTCCCCTGGGTGGTTATCCCTGAGGGTATCCAGCCGCGCTACAACATCGCCCCCAGTCAGCCAGTCGCCGTTATCCCCAACGATGGCCACAATCAGTTGGACTTCTTCACCTGGGGATTGGTGCCTTCCTGGGCGAAGGACCCGACGATTGGGAACCGCCTGATCAATGCCCGCGCTGAGACCCTGGCTGAAAAACCTTCTTTCCGCACGGCATTCCGCCGTCGGCGCTGCCTGGTGCTGGCAGATGGCTTCTATGAGTGGCGCAAGTCGGCCAACGGGCGCGGTAAAGTCCCCATGTATATACGCCTGAAATCCAGGCGCCCCTTTGGCTTTGCCGGCCTGTGGGAGGTGTGGCATTCTGGCGAGGGAGATAAGATCCTCTCTTGTGCGATCATCACCACCGAGCCTAACTCCCTGGTCGGAGAAATCCACAATCGTATGCCGGTGATCCTGCCGGAAGAAGCCTATGCCGCCTGGCTCGATCCTGACATCCAGGACTCCTCCCAGCTCACACCCTTGCTCCTCCCCTACCCAGCCGATCAGATGGCGGCCTATCCAGTCTCATCGGCGGTCAACAATCCGGCCAACGAGTCGCCCGAGTGTATCTTACCACTGGCAGCATGACACAGTTGAAACATCGCCCCCGCTCCCTGCTTTCCTCTCCCTGGGGCCAGATGGTGGAGCGGGTGATCGGGGTTGCGCTGCAGGCTGTCGATCCCGAGCAGGCAGTCCTGAGCCATGCGCACCGCCAGGATGACCAACTAATCGTCGCCGGACAGGCTTATGACCTGGACCGATTCCGCCGAGTCTTGCTGATAGCCTTCGGAAAGGCAGGCCTGCCGATGGGGATGGCTATGTCCAGCCTGCTGGGAGAGCGCCTAACCGAGGGCGTACTGCTAGTTAAAGAGGGTTACGGCGACCTGACGCCTGGTCGCGAGGCTCCACCGGCGCTGCAGCGGCTGAGGGTCCTGGAAGCCGGCCACCCCACACCCGATACTCGCGGCCTGCAGGCTGCACGCCAGATTGCCGAACTCCTGGAAAGCTGCGGGGAAGATGACCTGGTGATCTGCCTGGTCTCGGGAGGCGCATCTGCCCTGCTGGTTTCCCCGGTAGCGGGGGTTAGCCTGGAAGACTTGCGCAGCCTGACCTCCACGCTGCTTGCCTGCGGGGCGTCCATCGACGAGATCAACTCCTTGCGCAAGCACCTCGAAGGTTTAAAGGGCGGCAAGCTGGCCCGACTGGCCGCACCTGCCCGGGTGATTGCATTGATTCTATCCGACGTGGTGGGCGATCGATTGGATGTCATCGCCTCCGGACCGACCGCTCCTGACGGGACAACTTTTACTCAGGCCTGGGCTGTGCTGAAGCGTTACCAACTACTCGAGAGGACTCCCCCGCCCATCCTGGATTACTTGAGCCGTGGTATTGAAGGAGAAATACCTGAGAATCCGGCCACTGATGATCCTCTATTTTCACGTGTTCAGAACGTGGTTGTGGCAGGCAACCGGCATGCTGCCAGCGCGGCTGTGGAATGCGCCCGTGATGAGGGCCTGAATGCCTTGTTACTGACCACTTATCTGCAGGGCGAGGCACGCCAGGCAGGCCGGTTCCTGGCCGCGATCCTACGCCAGGCGGCAACCAGTAGTCAGCCGCTACCCCGCCCCGGACTGCTCGTCGCGGGCGGCGAGACTACGGTCACGGTGCTGGGAGCCGGGCTGGGCGGGCGCAACCAGGAGCTGGCCTTGGCAGCAGTTGAGGACCTGGCTGGACTGGATGACGTGGCTTTGGTCAGTCTGGCTACCGACGGAGGTGATGGGCCAACCGACGCGGCTGGAGCAGTGGTCACCGGCGCTACCCACCGGATGGCAGTCGAAGCTGGGCTTCATCCAGCAGAGTTTTTGGCCCGTAATGATGCTTATCACTTTTTCGAGGCACTGGGTGACCTGCTCAAACCCGGTCCCACACTGACCAACGTGAACGATTTGATATTTCTTTTCGCATTTTAACGGCGTTTCCAATCGTGTAAATGTACCGATAAACGTTATGCCTCGATCTGACATGCCCCTGGTGCTCATCACCCACACCCTGCCCTCGGAATGGCTGGTTTCCCTTCATGGAAGCTGCCGTATACTGAGCGGCTCTCTGGACGCCACCTACCTGTCCCCAGAACTAGAGACCCGGCTGCCTGATGCCGAAGGCCTGCTCAGCCTGCTCACCATCCCGGTCGGTGAGAGCTTGCTGAACAATTCTCCCCGCTTGAAAGTTGTGAGCAACATGGCTGTCGGAGTCGATAACATCGACCTGGAAGCCTGCACACGGCGCGGCATCCCAGTAGGGCATACCCCCGGGGTGCTCACCGAGGCAACCGCCGATCTGACAATAGCCTTGCTGTTAGCCATCGCCCGCCGCCTGCCCCAGGCCAGCCGCGACGCATCCCAGGGGCGCTGGCGCACCTGGTCGCCCAGTGGTTGGCTGGGCGCTGACCTCTCGGGAGCCACACTGGGGATCGTAGGCATGGGTAAGATCGGCCGCGCGGTAGCGCAGCGGGCACGCGGCTTTGGCATGCACCTGGTCTACTCGGATCCCAACCCAAATCAAGATGTTGAAGGCCGGCTGGGCGCCAGGGCCTTGCCGCTCAGTAATCTACTGGCTCAGAGCGACTTCATCAGCCTGCACGTGCCTCTCACCATGGAAACACGCGGCTTGATCAATGCACAAACCCTGGGATCGATGAAATCAAGCGCCTATCTGGTCAATACCGCTCGTGGCCAGGTGGTGGATACCCGCTCCCTGACCGATGCTCTGCAGGCGGGGAGAATCGCGGGAGCTGCCCTGGACGTCACCGACCCGGAACCACTGCCCTCGGACCACCCGCTATATTCACTGCCTAACTGCCTGATCACCCCCCACATTGGCTCCGCCACTCTTTCCACCCGCCGGCGCATGGCAGAAATGGCATGCGAGAACCTGTTGGCCGGGCTTTTCGGGCAGCGGCTGCCTTTTTGTGCAAATCCAGAGGTGTACAATCGAGACTGAATATCCAGAACCGGCCTATGTAAAACTGCTGCGCAGCGGTGAGTTGCGGGATCGCGTTGCCCAGGCCTACGAGCGCTTATCATCCTGCGACCTATGCGCCTGGGAATGCGACATAGACCGCAAGGCAGGGAAACGCGGCGTTTGCCGTACTGGAGTGCTCGCCCGCGTGAGCAGCTATGGACCTCACCTGGGTGAGGAGAACCCCTTGCGCGGCTGGCGTGGTTCTGGAACAATCTTCTTCAACCGCTGTAATCTGCGCTGTCAGTATTGCCAAAACTACTCGATCAGCCAGACTGACAGCGGCGAGGAAATAGAACCAGAAGGACTGGCAGCCATCATGCTCGACCTGCAGGCGCACGACTGCCACAATATCAACCTGGTCTCGCCCAGTCACGTAGTGCCGCAGATCCTTGCAGCCCTGGCGTTAGCAGCCCACGCAGGGTTGCGCCTGCCCCTGGTCTACAATACCGGCGGGTATGACTCCCTGGCAGCCTTGAGACTCCTGGATGGAGTCATCGATATCTACATGCCGGATATGAAATATGCAAGCCCACAGATCGCCCGCCAATACTCCAAGGCGCCCCATTACCCGGAAGCCAACCGGGCAGCAGTGAAGGAGATGCACCGCCAGGTGGGCGATCTTATAATTGACAAAAACGGATTGGCTACCCGCGGGCTACTGGTACGCCACCTGGTGCTGCCCCACGGGCTGGCTGGCACCCGAGAAGTGGCCTTCTTTCTGGCCAATGAGATTTCCATTCATACCTACATCAATGTAATGGATCAATACCGGCCAACTTTCAATGCGCGCCAGTACCCACAACTGAATCGACCGATCACCCGCCAGGAATACCAAGAAGCCGTCAAATTGGCGCGGCAGGCTGGTCTTTACCGGTTTGATCATTAGGAACTACCAATATGCCACTAGACGAGAAGTTAAACACTTTGATTCACAGGCTTGAAGATCTCGGCAGCGTGGTTGTCGCCTACTCGGGCGGCGTGGACAGCACCCTTCTGTTGAAGGTAGCCCACTATACCCTGGGAGAGCGTGCCGTGGCCCTCACGGCCGTTTCGGCCAGCCTGCCGGCAGACGAGCTGGAAGAAGCCCAGCAGATGGCACGTGAGATCGGCGCTCGACATGTGCTGATCGACAGCCACGAGACAGAAGATCCCCGCTACCTGAGCAACAGCCCGCAACGTTGTTACTTTTGCAAAAGCGACGTTTTTCAACGCCTGATCGACTATGCGAAAGAGAACGGATTCAGTTGGGTGGTCGATGGCACAAACAGCGACGACGCCCACGATCACCGCCCCGGACGCCAAGCAGCCCGTGAGCTGGGTGTGCTGAGTCCCCTGCAAGAAGCCAACCTGACCAAGTCGGAGCTGCGCACGCTGGCGCGGCGATTTGGCCTTCCCAATTGGGATAAACCCGCGGCGGCATGCCTGTCATCCCGCATTCCATACGGGCAACTGATCACCCTGGAACGCTTGAGCCAGGTTGAGCAGGCCGAACGGGTGCTCCACCGGTTGGGCTTTCGCCAGGTGCGGGTGCGCCACCATGACATGGTCGCTCGCATCGAGATATTACCGGATGAATTTTCGGCACTCTTTAAGCAGCGCGATCGGATCCTGAAGGAATTGAACAACCTCGGTTTCCCTTACGTGACTCTTGACCTGGCCGGTTTCCGTTCGGGTAGCATGAATGAAGCGCTGGCCATCCATGGACAGAGAAAAAATACGCCAGATCCTGCTTGACCTGCAGTCAGGCGCTTTGAGTGCAGACCAGGCCTACGAGCGCCTGCGTGTGCTGCCTTATGAAGACCTGGGATTCGCCAACCTGGACCTGCACCGCTCCCTCAGGTTGGAGATCCCCGAAGTGGTCTTCTGCCAGAACAAGAGCGCCGACCAGGTCATTATCATACTCGATCACCTGTGGCAGCATCACGATCGGGTATTGGCCACTCGCCTTTCTCCGCAAATGGCCCCTGAGATCCTGGGGCATTATCCCCAGGCGAATTATGACCCTACCTCTCACCTGCTGACCCTGCGGCGTAGCGATTCGCCAGTGCTGCCTGATTCTGCGCCCTATGCGCTGGTCGTCAGCGCGGGAACGGCCGACCTTCCGGTTGCCGAAGAGGCAGCTCAAACACTCGAATTCTTCGGCAGCCGAGTCAAGAGGAGTTACGATGTGGGCGTAGCCGGCCTGCACCGCCTGCTGGACAAACAAGAGCTGCTGTTCCAGGCCGAGGTGATCATCTCTGTAGCCGGGATGGAAGGCGCCCTGACCAGCGTGATCGCCGGGCTGGTAGCCTGTCCGGTGATCGGTGTCCCAACCAGCGTAGGCTATGGGGCCAGTTTTGATGGCCTGGCCGCCTTGCTCTCGATGTTGAACTCGTGCGCTCCAGGCGTGGTGGTGGTCAATATCGATAATGGATTTGGCGCCGGTCAATTTGCTCACCTGCTGCTGAGCCGTATTTGGAAGGAACGCCAGGGGTGAAGATCGCTTATTTTGACTGCTTCTCCGGGGCCAGCGGCGACATGATCCTGGGTGCCCTGCTGGATGCCGGTTTCGCGGAAGGGAAATTGCGCGAGCAGCTCGCTGCGCTGCACCAGGGTGATATTCATCTGCAGGTTCGTCGGGTTCAGCGTGGCGGCCTTTCTGCCACCCAGGTCCAGATTGCCATCGAGCAGCATCAACCCGAACGCCGCCTGGCGGAGATCGAAGCCATTATCCAGGGCAGTGATCTGCCTCGATCCATCCAGAATAGGGCGCTAAATATATTTCATCGCCTGGCACAAGTGGAAGGTCACATCCATGGACTGCTGCCAGAGCAGGTGCACTTCCACGAGCTGGGTGGGCTTGATACCATCATCGATGTCGTGGGAGGGTTGGCGGGACTCAATGAATTGGGTGTGGAGCAGGTGATTGTCTCGCCCCTGCCTCTGGGACGTGGCTTTGTCGATACCAGGCATGGCCCGCTTCCCTTGCCCGCCCCGGCAACCCTGGCCCTGCTGCAGGATGTGCCGCTGGTGGGAAGCGAATTGCAGGTTGAGCTCGTCACCCCCACCGGCGCGGCGCTGTTGACCGATCTGGCTGCCTCATTCGGACCCATCCCTGCCATGCGGATAGAAAGGGTCGGATATGGGGCTGGGAGCCGGGACCTGCCCATTCCCAACGTTCTGCGCATCCTGGTTGGCGAAACACCCGGGCCGAAGGACTCGCAGGTGGAGACCCTGGTGCAGCTTGAAACCAACATCGATGACCTCAATCCGCAATTCTACGATTACGTCATGGCACGTCTGTTCGCAGCGGGAGCATTGGATATCACGCTCTCTCCGATTCTAATGAAAAAAAATCGGCCTGCCACCCTTCTACAGGTGCTGTGCGCTCCCGGAGACAGCGACGCGCTGATGGCGATATTATTTGCAGAAACCAGCACGCTGGGCATCCGAAAACAGATCGTCGAACGGCAGGCACTGGCTCGCGCCATCTGGGAAGTCCGCACACCCTATGGTCCGCTGCGGGTGAAGATTGCCCAGATCGCTAGCGGTGGATACAAAGCTGCCCCGGAGTACGAGGATTGCGCCCGGTTGGCGCTCGAGAAAAACGTCCCCTTGAGGCAGGTTTACCAAGCTGCAGAACAGGCAATCCAAGACCTGCTCGCTCGAAATCCGTTCACACCTTAAAGCCGATAACAATATTATGAGTGTGCTATCCCCTTGACATGAACTTATCTGATGGTAAACTTTGGGCCAACATGAAGCCCTTTGGCCCCCTGCCAGTCCCTAGCCCGCGCCCAGCCGATACCGCCCAGGCTTTCGGTTGATAGGGTACCGCCAGGTCGCCTCAGCCCAAAAAGGAAACCCAACGCCCTCTGACTGGAAGCCTCACAGAGGGCGTACTTTTTCACAGGATGTGACCCATGCGAATGTCCAAGCTGTTTGGCCAGACCTTGCGAGAAGCCCCAACTGAGGCCGAAATCCCTAGCCACCGCCTGCTGCTGAGAGCCGGATTTATCCGCCAGCTCGCAGCAGGCGTCTTCAGCTATTTACACCTGGCGCGGCGCTCCCTGACCAAGATTGAGAACATCCTGCGCCAAGAAATGGATGCGATCGGCGGACAAGAGATCACCATGCCAGTCGTTCACCCGGCGGATATCTGGAAGGAGACCAATCGTTGGTACCAGATCGATGCCGAGATGGGCCGCCTAAAGGACCGCAACAATCGCGACATGGTCCTGGCAATGACCCATGAGGAGGTGATTGGCGACCTGGTGCGTAAGGAGATCCGCTCCTACCGCCAGCTCCCCCTGCTGCTCTACCACATCCAAACCAAGTGGCGCGATGATCCACGCCCGCGCGCCGGGCTGATTCGGGTTCGGGAGTTCACCATGAAGGATAGCTACAGCCTGGATGCCGATTGGCAAGGCCTGGACAAACAATACCGGGCCCATTATCAGGCGTACTTCAACATCTTTCACCGCTGCGGCCTGCCGGTGATCGCCGTCAAATCCGATGTTGGAATGATGGGCGGTAAGCTGGCACACGAGTTCATGTACCTGACTGCGGTGGGCGAAGACACCCTGCTCCTGTGCGATTCTTGCGGGTATGCTGCCAACCGGCAGATTGCCCGAGTGCGCAAATCCATCCCCCAGGCAGAAACATTGCTGCCTGCGGAGAAGGTTACAACCCCCGAGACCAAGACCATCGAAGCCCTGGCGAACCTGCTGGATGTTCCCAAAGCCAGGACTGCCAAGGCGGTATTCCTGATGGCCTCTATTCCGGAAGGGCAGGCAACCCGTGACCGATTCGTCTTCGCGGTGGTGCGCGGTGATATGGAAGTCAATGAAACCAAGCTGGCAAACGCAATCGGGGCCAAGTCGCTGCGTCCCGCGACCGAGGAGGAGATCATTGCCACCGGCGCCGTACCTGGTTACGCCTCGCCGGTCGGCTTGAAAGAAGCCCTGATCGTGGTCGATGACATCATCCCTGAATCGCCTAACCTGGTGGCAGGCGCCAACGAAGAGGGCTATCACCTGCGCAACGTCAACTATGGCCGCGACTACCAGGCGGATGTCGTCGCCGACATTGTGGCTGCCCAGGAAGGGGACCCCTGCCCGCAGTGCGACGGTGCCTTGCGAATGGTGCGCGGGGTGGAGGTCGGCAACATCTTCAAACTGGGCAACCGCTACAGCGATGCCTTGGGATGTTATTATCTGGACAAGGACGGGGTGTCCAAGCCGGTAATCATGGGATCCTATGGCATCGGCAGCGGGCGCCTTTTAGCCTGCGTGGCCGAGCAGCACCACGATGATCACGGATTGATCTGGCCCATCAGCGTCGCCCCCTATCAAGTCCACCTGGTGCGACTGGCCGGGCGCGCCGACGACGAAACGCGAGCAACCGCCGATCGCCTTTATACCGATTTACAGGCGGCCGGCGTAGAAGTGCTCTATGACGACCGGGATGAAACGCCAGGCGTTAAATTCAACGACGCCGACCTGATCGGACTGCCAATCCGCCTGACGATCAGCGAGCGCTCTCGGCAGCAGAACGGGGTTGAATTCAAGCGCCGCGATCGAACGGAGATGGCAGTCTACCCAATGGAAGTGATCATCGGACGGGTGTTAGAAGAGATCGCCGCCCTACAGGCTGAAATCGACTCCAGTGTGGTCGATGTGCCATACACCGAATGAGTCTTTTGTCATTAACGGCTTTTAGGGTATGAGCGGCGGATGCCGCTCATACCCTAAAACACCGAACAATTAGCCCATCTTGAAGAATGTGGTCAGCTTCATCGCCAGGTTGAGGTCGCCAGCCAGCTTGAGCTTGCCCTGCATGAAATACTGCATACCGTTGGCCTTGCCTGTCAGGACATCTTTAAAGTCGTGCGCCTCGGCGGTCAGAGTCATGGTCGGTTTTTCAGCCACCCCGGCCGCCACAGTGCATTTGCCATCGCCTATTGTGATGATCCAATCCCCTCCTTCTTCACCGGTCAGGTGATACTGGATGATGGCATGCACGCCTTCGGCTTTATCCGGTCGAAAAGCCCTGGGATGGTTGTTGATCAATTCCTGGACCGTGATGTCAGACATAGTACTCTCCTTACCCAAGATTCTCAAATATTCCTGCTGCACCCATTCCCCCGCCAATGCACATGCTAACCATGCCGAATTGGATGTTGCGGCGTTTCATCTCAAAGATGAGCTGGGTGGTCAGCTTTGCCCCTGTGCACCCGAGCGGGTGACCAAGTGCGATGGCGCCGCCATTCACGTTGGTTATTTCCTCGTTCAGATCCAACTGGCGCACGACCGCCACGCTTTGGGCGGCGAAAGCTTCGTTCAACTCGATCAAGCCGATGTCTTTCAATGACAACCCGGCCAGCTTGAGTGCCTTAGGGATGGCCACTACAGGCCCGATTCCCATATAGTCAGGCTCTACACCACCCACCCCAAAGGAGATAAAGCGCGCCAGCGGTTGAAAACCCAGCGATTCAGCCCTCTGGCGGGACATGACGATCACCGCCGCGGCGCCATCCGACATCTGGGAAGAGTTCCCGGCAGTGATCGTGCCGCCTTCCTTGAAGGCAGGGCGCAGCTTGGCCAACGCCTCCAGACTGGTGTCGGAGCGTGGGCCCTCGTCCCGTCCGAAGGTAAATGACCGCCTGGCAGGCTTCCCGTTACTCCCCGGCTCTACCACTTCGACCTCTAAAGCTACGATCTCCGCATCAAACCGCCCAGATTCGACCGCGGCGCAGGCCCGCTGATGGCTGCGCAAGGCGAAGGCGTCCTGGTCTTGCCGGCTGATGCCATACCGCTCGGCGACGTTTTCGGCTGTCAGTCCCATGGAAGTATAAGCCTGTGGGTAATTGGCAGCTAGGTAAGGCATGGGCGAGAATTTGTAGCCGGTCATCGGCACCATGCTCATCGACTCGGTGCCCCCGGCGAGGATGATCTCGGCCTGCCCTGACAGGATGGCATTGGCGGCGTGGACGATGCTCTGCAAGCCGGATGAACAAAACCGGTTGATGGTCTCACCCGGGACGTTCACTGGCAGTCCGGCGCGCAGGGCAACCATGCGCGCCATGTTCATACCCTGTTCCCCCTCAGGGAAGGCACAGCCAAGGATCACGTCGTCGACCTCGGCTGGCTCCAGGCCTTCTGCCCGGCTCATCAGGTTTTTAATGACCACAGCCGCCATTTCGTCTGGCCGCACGGTCACCAGGCTGCCGCGACTTGCGCGTCCTACGGCAGTCCGGGCGGCTGCGACGATTACAGCTTCTCGAGAAGGATCATGCCTGCTCATCATTATCATCTCCTCGTGATTTTAATTCCTCAACACCTTGCCGGTCTGCAGCAGATTCCACATGCGCTGCCGGGTCTTTTCCTCACCGCACAGGGAAAGGAATGCCTCCCTTTCCAGGTCAAGAATGTACTGCTCGTCGACCCAGGCGGGCCGGCTCAACTCTCCACCGGTCATGATGTGAGCCAGCTTCTCGGCGATGACGGATTCGTACTCCGTGATATATCCACCCTTTTTCATCATGTGGATCCCCACACGCAAGGCAGCCAGATAATCCCTGCCGGCCGCATAGACCTTCTCCGGGACGGGCGGATGGAAACCGCTGGCGACCATGTGCAGCACCTCGCGCTTAGCTTCGGCCAGCAGATGGTCGCGGTTCATGACGACCCGGTCTGCGGAGGTCAGGAAACCGAATTGCCGGGCTTCCTCGGCGCTGGTTGCAACCTTGCCCATGCCGATCAATTCGAAGATGCGCTGCAAAAACGGCAATGGCTCGACATTTTTCACCAGCATGGGGGGATTCAGGATGCGGCGCAAGAGTTCCTTGGTGCCTCCCCCAGCCGGGATGACCCCGGCACCCACTTCCACCTGGCCAATGTAGGTTTCGGCTGCAGCCACCACCCGGCTGGCGTGCATGATGATCTCTCCACCCCCACCCAATGCCAGGCCGGCGGGCGCCGCCACCACTGGCTTGGGGAAATAGCGCATGCGCATGTTCAGGTCCTGGAACTGCCTGACCATCTGTTCCAGAGCTTCCCACATGCCTCCTTGCGCCGCCATGACAACGCCGAAAAGATTGGCCCCGGCGCTGAACGCTTCGCCCTCATTACCTAAAACCACCCCCACAAACTCCCCCGCCTCTGCCCGATCGAGCGCTTCTCCGAGAATGGCGAAGATGTCTGTATCCAGGGCATTCATCTTGGTATGGAACTCTACGCAAGCCACTCCTTCTCCCAGATCATACAAAGTACAGCCCAGATTCTTGCTCACCACTTTCTGCTGCTTCAGCGGCAGGCTGGCGGAGGGCTGCTCGATCGGGTCATATCCGTGTTTGCTGGGGTTGTACACACCTACCCGACGATCCCCATCAACCTGATAAAAGGACCGAAAGCCTGACCTGAGCATCTCCTCCACCCAAGAGGCTGGTGGGAACTCCGCTTCTTTCATCGCCTGCGCGGTTTCATCGACTCCAAGCATGTCCCAGGTCTCGAACGGGCCGGCTTCATGCATGAAGCCCCAGCGAATGGCCTGGTCGATGGGCAGCGGGGTATCGGCGATTTCTGGGATGCACTCAGAGGCGTATGCAAATCCCTGATAGGTCAGTGCTCTCACCAGTTGCCCGGCACGGTCGTCAGCCTCCAACAGGACCTTGAGTCGTTCACCGAGAGTCTCCTTGTCTTTGGCCCGGCCCAGGGATTCAAAACGCACCTTCTGGGGCGCTTCATATTCCAGGGTCCGCAGATTCAGCGCCCAGAATTCCTTCTTGCCTTCCGGGCCTAAGACCTCTTTATAAAAACCCTGCTTCGTCTTGTTGCCCAGCCAGTTTTTCTCAACCAGGCTGTGGATCAGGTCGTTCACTCGCCTGGAATGCACATAACGTTGGGCATGCGCATCGTGCGTGATGGCTGGGGCCAGGTTCCGGCCCACATGCTCCCAAACGTCGATCCCAACCAGGTCAATCAAACGAAAGGTGGCAGTCTTTGGGTGGCCGATCGGTGGCCCGGTAATGGCATCGACTTCTTCTACGGTGTACTGGTTCGCCAGGATGTAGTCCAGCGCAAAGGCTGCGCTGCCAAATGCCAGACGGTTCCCGATGAAATTGGGCGTGTCTTTCGCCAGAACGACTCCCTTGCCCAGTCGGAATTCACAGTAACGGCTGATGAATGCCACGACCTCAGGCAGCGTGTCTACCGTGGGTATGACCTCCAGGAGCTTTAAATAGCGGGGCGGATTAAAGAAGTGCGTACCGAGGAAATGCTCGCGAAAACCCGACGAGCGGCCTTCGACGATTTGGGCAACCGGGATGCCAGAGGTATTGGTGCTCACGATAGTATGTGCAGCACGGATGGCATCGATACGCTCCATCAACTGGCGCTTGATCTCCAGATTTTCGATGATCGCTTCGATCACCCAATCGGCCTTGCCGATCACTGGGAAATCATCTTCCAGGTTGCCCAGGGAGATCAAGGCACCGGTTTCCGGGGTGAAGAAATTGGCCGGGCGGGATTTCTTGGCCTTCTCCAATCCCTCGCACACGATGCGATTCCGCACTGCACGGTCTTCCAACGTCAGTCCTTTCTTCTCTTCATCAGGGGTCAAGCGGTTAGGAACGATGTCCAGCAATGTCACCGGCACACCGGCATTGGCCAGGTGTGCGGCGATCGCTGCCCCCATGGTTCCGGCGCCGACGACCACCGCACGGTGTATCTTGTATTTCATGGGGCCTCCTTACTTATATGTGAACGGGAGTGGTTCGGTCATGGTTCCAGGATGAGGAAATTGTCGAAGAGCACCTCCAGGCCTTTTTCGGCGCGAGTTCCGGCAATCAGGCCCACACCCCCGGCACTGAAAGCTGTATCCTGCACCTCGAGCAGCTTCTGCCCGTTGACGTATAGAGTCAATATGTTGCCGACACAATCAGCGCGCACACGATTGGTGGCGTTTACAGGGAGAATGACACTGCTGGGCAACGCGCCCTCCTGCAGGACCGTGCGCTGGCCATCCTGCTTCTTGAAAATACCGGCATCCCCGTTTGGAGACACCACCAGGGCATAATAATTGCCTCCATCCAGGTGCCGGCAGACCAGGCCATAATAACCGTCAGCTGGCCCTGCGCTCTTGGTCGCCTCCACTTCAAGCCGCACATCCTCGTATTTCAAGCTACGGGCGCTCCAGATTGGGGCCTGGATGATCTTCACGTGAATCCGGTAGACCCCATCCGTAAATCCCAGCTCCCAGCGATCATTTTTCTCTACCACCCAGCCGGCCTTAGAGCTGAAGTCATCCTGGAAGAGGGCGACACTGGTAGGGGTGGCGGGTATGGTGGGGCTGGGCTCAAGGGTGGCGGTGGGTTGGAGGGTGGGGGTTAAGGTGGGCGTTTCCGTGATCGCCACCGGCGTGGCCGGCATGCTGGTCTCGGTGCTCGGCAGTGGGGTGGCAGACGAAGGGAGAGTGGAGGTGGGAGCATGGCGGGTTAGCTCGGCAATGATGGTCTCTGCAGCCGCAGTGTATGCGGCCTGCATGGCGGGCGGTGTGGTGGGTGGGGGAGCAGTCCCGCCAAGACAACCAACCAGCGATCCCGCCATAATCAAGCCGGTGGCCAGATTGAGATGATGATACCATTTCCTGTTCATCGCTCCTCCCAATTCGAAAGCCAAGCAATTCATCATTTATTCGAGTCGTCGATGCCAGCCGCGGTGGTTTGCGGCACCAACAGCACTTTATCTACCCGAAATCCATCCATATCTACCACTTCAAAGTGATAACCGGCCCATTCAAAGCCCATGCCGGCGCTTGGGATGCGTCCCAGGAAGGTCATGATGAAACCTCCCAGGGTGACGAAGGCGCTGCGCTCTTCTCCAGGAAGCTCGCTGATTTGGAACAGCTCTTTGAATTCGTCTACAGCTAACCTGCCATCTAATAACCATGATCCATCTTCCCGTTGCACTACCTCCGGCTCAGTTATTTCTCCGCGCATTGGGATATCTCCGACGATGGACTCCAGGAGATCCACCACCGTGATCATGCCCTGCAGCCCGCCAAACTCATCGATCACCAGGGCGGCGTGAACGCCCGATTCGCGAAACTTTTCCAGCACCTTGAGGGCGGGCATGTTCTCCGGCACGAACAAGGGGTTCACCAGACACGCCTGGATGTCCAGGGTTTCTCCGGACAGACAGCGGGCCAGCAAATCCCGCGCCTGAACGACGCCAACGACCTTATCCAGGTCCCCTATCGCTACCGGCAATAGCGTATGCATGCTCTCAATGATCTTGCGACGGTTGTGTTCGAGCTCGTTATCCAGGTCCAGCCAGACGATTTCGGTGCGCGGGGTCATCAAGGTACCCACCCGTCGGTCAGCCAGCCTGAAGACCGCCTGCACCATGTCTTGCTCCATTTCGGCGAACACACCTGCCTGCGTGCCCTGCTGCAGCATGACGCGGATCTCCTCTTCGGTGACCGGTGGTTCATTTGATGGCATGACGCGGAGCAACCGCAGGAAGAATTCCGTCGAAAGGGACAAGAGCCTTACCAGCGGCTTGACAATCTTCGCCAGCCAGACCATGGGCTTGGCGACTAGGGAGGCGATCTGGTCCGGATTGTTCAGCGCAAGCCGTTTTGGGACCAGCTCGCCCAACACAAGGGAAAGATAAGAAATCACCACCACCACCAGGGCGACAGCAATCCACCCGGCGTATCTCCCCACCCAGGGTATATCTGCCAGGGCACCGGCCAATTCCTTGGCAACGGTCGCTCCGCCGAACGCGCCGGCCAGGATTCCAACCAGCGTGATCCCGATCTGGACGGTGGACAGGAAGTCCCCTGGCTCGTTCGCCAATCGCAGTGCCACGCCGGCCTGCTCATCTCCACCGCTCTCTCGCTGCTGCAGGCGCGTCTTACGTGACGCCAGGATGGCGATCTCCGACATCGACAGCAGGCCATTGACGAGCACCAGGAACAGGATCACCAGGATTTCAAAGGATAATTCGTAAGTTATCATCTCCAATCCATCACATCAAAGCCATTTCTCGAAAAACTCGATCATCCTCTGAATAAAAAGGGTATCGCCCTCCCCGTCGAATGTATGTCCCTGGTCCGGATATGTGAAGCATTCCACTTCCTTCCCCAGACCAGCCAGCCGTGCGCACAGGTCTTTCGACCACTCCGGCGGAACCTCCTGGTCTGATTCGCCATGGTGGATGCTGACGATTGCCTGGACACGGTCCAGGTAATAGATCGGCGAGATGCGCAAGAACGCCTCTGCAGGCGCATTCAGCTCATCAGCACCTCTCTGCCCCTGGGAAAAATAGTTGAATATGCGCTCGTAATTCTTCTGGTCGTCGCCGCTCATCGCTCCGTAGAGCACCGCGGCGCGCACCTCCTGATCGATAGTAATCACCCGGGTGGTGATGCCGCCTCCCATGCTGTGGCCCCATAACCCAATTGCGCTTGGTTTAGCAGCCTCGAGCGGGCCGGGCTGGCCGGCTTGCTCGCGGACGATGGCGATCAGGTTCAATACGTCGATCGCCATTCCCACCCGAAACAGGTTATCACCCGCATCGGAGGGCGGGTAGCCGCGCAGATTGGGATGGATCACCAGGAATCCGGCGCGCGCCAGGGAGTCGGCGTAATGAGTGGTGTAATCCAGCGTGTCGTAGACCCCTGGATCGATGTAGCCATGCAAGGCGATCACCACCGGGAAAGGTCCCTGCTCTCGCCGGGGGAGGTTCATGAACCCGTAGATCAGTAGTCCATCGCTGGGGTATTTTACGAGCAGGCGGGTGAAATAGCTGTTCGTCGCCAGGACCTCTTCCACCTGCAGCTTCCCTCCACCATACGAACGGTTCACCAGATGATCGATGGTCAGGCCGGCATAGGGATACGTAGTCGGAGAAGCCGTCGGGCTGGCCACGCTGGTGGGGGGTTGGGTTGGCGCCTCTACCCCGGTGGGCGATGGGGTAAAGGTGTGCGGTGACGCGACAGGCAGGGCAGGCGCGGTCTGGCTCATTGCTGCCGTCGCATCTGAAAGCGGGCTGCCTACCTGGCAGCCGGCCATGGAGACTGCCAACCACAAGGCGACGAGACGCCAGGCGCTAAATCGCGGGTGACATGACAATCCCCGCAGTTTGTTGGCCCCTTTTGTAGGATTGTTAATGTTCGTGATTGGTTCCACCAATTCTATTCACCATTAACTGGATATCGATAAGGTTGTTATTGTGCGATGTCCTTACGTGCTATGTAGATGGTCTTCTCTACCCTGGCGCGCACATTCCCTTCTGCATCGACCAGGTCTATCCCATAGACCCGATCGATGGAAAGTTTGGCTTGCAGGGATTCATGGATCAATTGAAGCTCGCACTCATCCAACTGCATGCTGACATACAGGCAGGAGATCCCGGGCTGTTTGAATCGAATGCTGGCTGCCTTATCCCAAACCACATACCCGGGTCCCAATACCTTGATCAGCATGAACATATACATCAGATCGACGGCCGCATACATGCTGCCGCCGAAGATGGCGCCCACGTAATTGCGCGTCTGCCAGGAGAGCGGCAGGCGAACGTGAATCTCCCGCCAGTCCGAGGCGATGTAGTTGACCCAACCACCGGTCCCGCGATAAGCAGGGAAGAGATTGATGAACCAGCAGAAAGCCGGGATTTTGTGGATTCAGTCATCGAGCGTGCCAGATTGTTATGCAAAGGTAATGCTGGTGACTGTACCTGATCAACCTTACCCCTGGATCAGCGCAGCTCCCGGCCGCTGTAGCCCAGGATCTGGCGCGCCACCACCAGGCGGTTGATCTGCCCGGTGCCCTCGTAGATATCGGTGATCTTCGCATCGCGGAACCACTTCTCCAGCAGCAGGTCACGCGAATATCCTACCGGGCCCATTAATTCGACCGCTTTCTGGGTGATCCTGGTGACCACGTCGCCGGCGCGCAGCTTGCTCATCGAGGCCTCCAATGGGTTGGGTTTGCGGTTGTCCGCCATCCAGACGGCCTTGATCACCATCAGCCAGGCGGAACGCAGCATCACTTCCATGTCGATGATCTCGCGCTCGATGGCGGTCAGCTTCTGCCGCGGCAGGCCATAGCGGACCGTGACGCCCTGCTGGCCTAACATCTCGACGATCAGCTCCAGGGCGGCGCGTGCCACGCCAATCCCGGTGGCCGCCACCAGCGGGCGTGTGGCATCGAAGGTAGCCATGGCGCCCTTGAACCCGGCGGTGGTCGTCTCACGCACGACCTCCGGGCTGCCCAGGATGTTCTCGTACGGCACGCGACAGTCCTGCAGGACGATGGAAGCGGTGTCGCTGGCGCGAATGCCCATCTTGTGCTCCAGCTTGGTGACCTTGCAGCCTGGCGTGCCCGCCTCTACCACGAAAGAACGCATCCCGGCTCTTCCGGCTGAAGGATCGATGGTGGCCCACACCACGACGAAGCCCGGGCTCTCCTCCAGCGACTTGTGCCCGGCGGTGACGAAGATCTTTTCCCCGTTCAGGACCCATTCATTGGTCGCCGGGTCCAGCTTGGCGCTGGCGCGGATGGCCGAGGTGTCCGAGCCGGCCTGCGGTTCGGTCATCGCCATGGCGGCGAAGGTGGGTTTTTCCTCCCGGAAACGGGCCAGGAATTTCCTCTTCTGCTCAGAAGTGCCAGTGGCTTCCACCGCCGCCGCACCCAACCCACCGCCCGGAGTCACTAGGTACATGCCTACGTCGCCCCAGGCCAGGGTCTCGAGCATGAAGGCCAGCATCTGGTACCCGATGGGCGGGCGCTCCTTTTTAGATTCTTCCTTCTTCTCGCCTCCATCCTTGCCCTCGCTGGGAGCCAGGGAACCCGCCCCGGTGGCGCGCATCGCCATGTGCATGAAATTGATGTAGTCCCAGGGAATCTCGTGCTCGTGCTCATCGAAGTAGCGCGAGACCGGGCGCATCATGTTCTCCGCCACGGTCTTCAATACATAGCTCTGTTGGGCAATGGGTTTTGGCATCTCGAACTCGATCATGTCTGACCTCCTCCAGGTGAGCGCATCCGCATCGATTCTTGCCGGGCCAATCAAACCATCGCCAGGCCGGTCAACATGGCGATGCCGCGCCCGTTGCGCATCCACAGCTCGACCGGATGTTCACGGATATAGCCATGCCCGCCCAGGACCTGCACCGCCCGGTCGGTGACCATCATCGCCATGTCGGTGGCGCCGGTATGGGCCAGATAGGCGTGCTTCGCGGCCTCTGGTTTGCTGCTGTCCATCATCCAGGCTGCCTCCCAGGTCAGCAGGCGGATGGCTTCGATCTCGGTCGCCATCTCGGCCAGCATGAAGGCGATGGCCTGTTTCTGAGCCACCTTTACGCCGAACACCTCGCGCTCCTTGGCGTAATCGCGAGCGTATTCGAATGCCGCCCGGGACACCCCCACCCCCAGCGCCGCCATGGTCACCCGGCAGGCATCAAACACTGGCCCAAAGTCGTGTCCCTGCGGGCCGCCCAGGCGATGCGTGCCAGGTACCCGCACTCCCTGCAGGCTCACCCGATAAAGCGGCAGGGCGTTGATGCCCAGCAGTTTCTCGCGTTCCTTGATCTGCAGACCTTCGACGCCTCTAGGCACGATGAAGCCCTGGGTCTGGCCATCCAGCCGGGCGTAGACGAGCATGGCTTCCGCTTCGGCGGCGAAGGGCACGTAAGCCTTTTCGCCGTTGACCACGTAGCCTTCGCTGTCCCACTCGGCTGACGTGGCCAGGTCGTTGGGATCGAAATCAAAACGATATTCGAGCAGCGCGGCAGTAAAAGGCTTCCATTCCGCTTCGATGACCGCGGGCAGGTACGTCCGCTTCTGGTCTTCGCTGCCGGCCAACAGCAGCGGCATGGCGAATAATCCGGGCGTCATGACCGCCAGCGCCCCCGCCAGGTCTCCCCAGGCCAGCTCCTCGGCCGCCAGAACGCCGGTCAGGACCGAACGCTCCCCGAATCCGCCATAGGCCTCCGGGATGGAAGCCTGGAGCACCCCCAGCTCCCAGCCCTTCTCGATCAGGCTGGGCGAGTACTCCCCATCCTCCTCTGCCTCGCGTGACTTGGGACGCAGGTCGCTGCCAGCATAGCGACCGACCGCCTCGATCAACATTTTTTGTTCTTCGGTTGGTTCGAATGAATACATCGTGCCCTCTCCTTGCTGATTCCAGCCTATGCCTGCCTGTTCCCGGCTCCACCTGTACCGCCTTGGCCTTTCCAGTCTGCTTGCCGGGTGCGCCCGAACCTCACAAGCGCACGTAGCGGACCGGAACCGGACCGCCCTGGCTTTCCAGGTCTGCCAGGTTTGCGATGCCCAGGCAGCCCCTCTGATAAAGATATTCCACATGGGCGCCGGCCTCCTCCAGCGCCAGCAGGACATTGTAGCCGTGCACTTCCCCGAACAAGGCATGCGAGAGTTCTGCGATCGTCCTTGGTTTAGCGGTCAGGTCAAGCACCTGGGCCAGCCGCTGCATGTGCAGGCCGCGGATCTCGTCCAGGCGAGCCGCCAGGTCTGTGATCGGCTCTTCGTGGCCGCCTAGGGTCAACCGCACCTCCCCGGACCAGGGCCTCACGTCTTCCAGCGACTTCAGGTAATGCTCCAGGCCGGTGGACAGGGTCAGGTGCTCGGGGGATTGGTGGGGGCTGGTGTGGTGCAGCACGTGGTCGCCGCTGAACAACAGGTCGTGCAGCCGGATCACCACGTGGCCGGCGCAGTGCCCAGGTACGTGCAGCATCTCGAACGGCCCCAGGCGCATGCCGATGGCTTCGTAGGTAAAGTCCACCTTGACCGAATGGTAAAGCCCCTTGGTGATCAGGTAGAGCTCGATGATCCTGTCGCGCGATCCCGGCGAGACGCCCGCCTCCACCAGGAATTCGCCCAGCCGCCGGGCGACCACGGACAGGCGCTCTTCGTAATTGGTCAGGTTGCGCAGATCAAGCTCGTGCACTCCCACCCTGGCCGAGGTGCGCGGCCGGACGTGGACCAGCCCGCCGAAATGGTCGATGTGGCCGTGGGTGATCAGCACGTGGGTCAGGTCCTGCAGGCCGATCTTCTCGCCGGCCAGGCGCGAGGCCTGCTCCAGGCCGGCCTCGAGCTGGGCATTCGAATCGCCGTAACCGGAGCCTGTATCGATAAGGACCCGGTAGACAGCCTGGCGACCGTCCTGCGGGTCTTGTTCTTCCAGGAGCGCCAGATAGGCGTATCCCCACAGGATGGGAAATTCCTGGAGCGGGATCTGGTAGACCCGCGCCCCGCGGCAGGTCTCAAAGGCTCTCACAACCAGGGAGGGTGGCGCGACCGGCTCCAGCATGTCTCACCCAGGGCGGGCCAGCAGGCCGTTCAAGAACAGGCCGGCAAATTGATCGGCAATCTCACCCGGCGATAGTGTCCCCTCCGGCCGGTACCAGGTGATGGTCCAGTTAAGGACTCCTAGCAGGTAGCGGGCGGCCAGGGCCGGGTCACAGCAGGCGAACAAGCCCCGCTCCAGGCCTTCCTGGATTAGCTCGCGCCACAGGCGCTCGAAGCGGTCGCGGCGGGGGGTATGGCGGGCCCGGAACTCGGGCTGCAGGGAGCGATGTTCCAGCAGTAACACCGAGGCCAGCTCGCGGTGGGCCAGCATGTTCTCCAGGTAGGCCAGGATGGCCAGGCGCAGTTTTTCGTCAGCCGGCAGCGGGAGGGCCATCACTTCCAGCATGTTGGCGATCAGCAGGTCTAGGGCCTGGTCCAGCAGGGCCAGCAGGATATCCTGCTTGCTGGAGACGTGATGGTACAGGCTGGCCTTCTGCAGCCTGACCGCCTGGGCGATGTCCTGCATCGAGGCGGCGTGGTAGCCTTTGCGGCTGATGATCTGGGCAGCAGCCTGCAGGATCTGTTCGCGGGTCAAGGAAATTTCCCTACCGAACGGTCGGTAGAATTAGAATAACAAATTCTGGGATAAAAGTCAAGCGGGAGTACTCATGTTCGGACAAGAGATCGGACATTGGCAAAGACGAGATGAGTGAAAAGCAATAAGGCGGCCTTGACAATCTGCCTCAGAACCCTATGCTGCAACCGGTAGCGCTGCTTGAGCAACAAGA